>VFQP010000029.1_pt1 | contig 482534 bp, 401 predicted proteins | sample 3512351 | NCBI WGS metagenome assembly VFQP01 (sample SAMN10412372, study PRJNA504923) | tailings metagenome | isolation source: Relicate 1 Philex TSF1 revegetated site | place: Philippines: Tuba, Benguet | collected 2017-08-29 | reverse complement strand
TTGAGAATGTTCTAATGGGAAACTTCGAGTGGGCTACCTAAATAATTACAATCATGCAATAAAGCCATAATATTTACTAAACTTTTGAAACCCACTCCGCCACTTTTTCGATGAGCCGATGATGCCCTGTTTTTAGGACAATGGGCTTTATATCAGGTAGCTGTGTGGTAAGAGGAAGTACGTAGTGAGCTGGTAGTAAGCTGTCGTGTTTTCCAAGAAAAATCTTTAAATCAATTTGGTTTTCTTTTACCAATTGGGCGATGAGTTTTATATCTGCCCGCATTAAACTAAAACCTATCCACGAACGATACACGCGCTCGCGCTGCTCAGCGGTGGCGAGGGTACTTTCTGCAAATTTTACGGCACTTTTCTCAATGAGTTTAAACTTTACCAATAGGTTGGCTAGTCTTTTAAAATAATTGACATTACTTACAAAAAAGCGAAATAGTTTTTTGCTTACCCAAAAGCGCGTTGCCAACCCATACCAAGGACTTTCCGTAATACCATCGGGAGCCAAAAGCCAGCAAGATTCAGTTCGTTCTGCAAAGAGTTGAAGAGTAGCTAAGGCAAATTTCCCTCCCATGCTAAAACCCATGAGAGAGAAATTTTCGATTTGATGTATTTTTAAAAAATCTTCCAAAAAAGCCTTCCATGCTTCTAAGGTGAGTTTTTCGGAAGCTAGAGCAGGACTTTGACCATGAAAGGGTAAATCAAACAAGTAAAAGGTATACTGATTTTTTAACACCTCCACCAAAGGCAAAAAGCAACGGTAATCTTGCCCAATTCCGTGAAAGGCCAAAAGCGTTTTGGGGCCATGCCCTAAAGTGACGCTTACGAGGTTTGGAGCCTCATAAGCGTTGAGATTAGTAGCCGATGCTTGTGTCATCGCCACGAGGGTCTGAGCCGCCTTCCAATGTGCCGTCTGGTCGAACCAAAATACAGTCCATTCGCCCGATGGTGTTGCGCTGCATTTCCAGATTGTATGATTTGGCTTGTAATTTTTGAATGACGTTAGGGGTAAATGCCCCATTTTCAAAAGTAGTTTTGTCGGGCAACCATTGATGATGAAACTTGTAAGCATTTACAGCCTGCTGCATGGTCATGCCGTGTTCGATTACATTCAAAATCGTCTGGAACACAGACGTAATAATCGTAGAACCCCCTGGAGTACCCACTACCATATAGAGCTTTTTATCCTTTTCGAGTATAGTCGGAGTCATGGACGAAAGCATTCGCTTGCCGGGTTCGATGGCATTGGCTTTGTTGCCAATCAGCCCAAACATATTAGGTACACCAGGCTTGATACTGAAGTCATCCATTTCGTTGTTCATAAAGAAACCTCCACCTTTCACGATGATACGGCTACCGTAGCCACCATTGAGCGTGGTAGTCACCGAAACGGCGTTGCCGTCTTTATCTACGATAGAAAAATGGGTTGTTTCCATACTTTCGTATCCCGAAATATTTCCACCTTTGATGGCCTTACTATCAGTCGCTTTGGAAAAGTCAAAGTCTTCCCAACGTTTATGGAGATAAGAGGAGGCCAACATTTTTTTGATAGGAACTTTTACGAAATCAGGGTCGCCCAAAAACTTGGCTCTATCGGCATATACGCGTCTTTCGGCTTCAATCATGACTTGGACAGTAGAGTCAGCGTGCCAGCCCCATTTTTTGAGAGGATAAGTCTCTACAAGTTTCAGAAGTTGTAACAAAGCTACGCCACCGCTTGATACGGGAGGCATTGTGATGAGTTTATAGTCTTTGTATTTCCCAACGAGAGGCTTGCGCCAAACGGCTTGGTAAGATTTGAGGTCTTCGGCCGAAATAAACCCATTTCCGCGTTGCATTTCGGCTACGAGCAAGTTGGCCGTTTTTCCTTCATAAAAACCAGCTCTGCCGTTTTGTTGAATACGACGGAGTGTTTTTCCTAAATCTACCTGAATCAATGTATCTCCCGCTTGCCATTCGCGCCCGTCTGCTCTTACAAAATAAGTAGTATCAGCATTGAGTTTGACAATATCCGCTTTGATTCGATTCAATCCAGCCGCTTCTTTTGTAGTAAGAATCACGCCTTTTTCTGCCAAATCAATCGCAGGTTGAAGGAGAGTTGCCCAAGGGAGTTTTGCGAATTTTTGGTGTACTTGCACCATACCGTCCACCGACCCCGGCACTCCACTTGCTAGATGTCCTACCATACTTAGGCCAGGGATCACATTGCCGTTGGCATCTAAGTACATGTCTTTATGGCCTTTAATGGGCGCTTTTTCGCGGAAGTCTAGCGTAAAATTTTTACCTTTTCTATCACGATACACAAAAAAACCTCCTCCACCGATGTTTCCGGCTGATGGGTGAACAACCGCTAGGGCAAACTGTACAGCAATAGCAGCATCGGAAGCATTTCCACCTTTTTGCAGGATTTCTACTCCTACGCGCGACGCTTCAGGATGAGCAGATGCTACCATGCCGTTGGAGGCGGAGACCCCGATACGATCTGAGTAAAACGGTTGTTGGGTGGGATCGTCGGTCAAAAATTGATAAAAGCCTTTGTTTTCTTTTACTTCTTGACAAAACGCATGAGTGCTGATAAAAACAGCCAGTAAGTTGATGAATAGTTTGTTCATAAAGTGGGCATAAAAGTTTGGGGTTTCAAGTTACAAAAACTCTTTCATTTTGCTTCAAACCAAAAGTTTTAGAAATTGCAGCTTCTAAAATCTGAATGTTATGGCGATGTTTGAAGATGATGAAAGTTTCGGGTTTGAAGATGAAGATTTTGACCCTGAAGAAGCCAATCAAGAATGGCAACAAGAGCGCGCACGGGTTGCCAATATGCCCATTATGCTCAAGGCTCGCGAAATCTTGGACACGGTGGATTCGTTGACTGAATTAATGGAAGAGGACGCAGGCATGGCACATTATCGAGATATTTTGTTTGAAGATGCCAGTATGATTTGCTCCAAAATCGCAGGTGCCGAGAGTCGAGAATTGTATAGTTTACGTATGGAAAATGCCGTGATTATTAAAATCCATGCCAGAAGCTTACTTACGCAGGTGTCAGGGCTAGCAATGATGGGGTTTAAAGAAAAGCATTATTTGGAGGTCTTGCGGGAAGAAATTGAGGAGTTTCGAGTATTGTTTATTGAATGGGTAGAGGGTTTTGACAAATCCAACGACATCCCCGATAATTGGGGTGTTTTGTTTCGATAAGATGAACTTATATTTCAAACAAAAAACCTTTTGATACTAACTCTTGGTAGCGTTTTTCATCAAAACAAAAATAATAAGCCCCGCGCCTAGAGGTGCCCTTTTGTTTCTCTTTGAGTTTTACTAATAAGTTCATATTCAGGATTTTCTTGCTAAAGTTTCGCTTGTCAAGGGGTCTTCCCAAGATAGACTCATATAGATTTCTGAGCTCAAGCATCGTAAATTTTTCGGGCAACAATTCAAAGCCAATAGGCTGGTATCTGACTTTTCGGCGAAGTTGATCAAGTGCTTTATGAAGCATCGAAAGATGGTCATAGACAAGGTTGAGTTTTAGAGCAGAAGAAATAGGATGCCATGTAGCTCCAAAATTGGAAGAGAGCTTGGATAAAGTAGGTTCTACTTCAATTAGGGCATAATAACAAGTCGTAATGACTCTTTCTGTAGGAACCCTAAATACATTTCCGAAGGTGTACACTTGCTCCATGTATACATTTTCGAGGCCCGTAAGACGCTCTACGGTGTTGCGGGCTGCATCGTCAATATTTTCATCAAGATGTACAAATCCCCCCAACAAAGCCCAGTATCCTTTAAAAGGCTCATAAGGGAATTTGTGAAGCAAAATGTGTAACTCCGTTCCATAAAACCCAAAAATGACACAATCAACCGAATTGAGCAGGCCAATTTCGCCGGCATGATAATGTGGCATAGCGCTATCTGTGAGGCGTGAAATAGGAAGATTGGTTTGGTTGAAAGTAGAAGAGTCGGACATATAAGCGTATAATTTTTCTCCAAATATGTTATGAAAAGACAGCAATGAATTGAAAATACCACTTCATTTTAAGGATACTTTTTAAATAAATCACTACAAAATGTGATAGACTGAGGCGGTGTTTAATGGTATCTAATAGAAATTTGTATATTTGGAGCCAATAAACAATATTAGACCAATCCATTCCGTTTTTGTCACAGCAAAAACCTAACAGTAATGATTTTACTTCAAGCGCAAACCGCCGTCGATTCAGTAGCTACCGCTGCCTCAGCCCCAGGGATTTCATTGTTTGATTTGTTGATGAAAGGTGGATGGGTGATGATTCCCCTCCTAATTATGTTTTTTTTGACGATATTCTTAATCATTGAGCGTTGGCTAGCTATCAATGCCAATGGTAAATTGGAAGAGAGTTTTATCGACAATATGAAGGACTTTGTTCAACAAGGCAATATCAAATCTGCCGAGTCTCTGTGTCGTAATCAACGCTCGGCGGCAGGGCGTATTTTTGAGAAAGCGATTGGACGCATTGGATATTCCATAAAAGATATTGAAAGCACCATCGAAAATGCCAGTCATATCGAAGTCTCTCGCCTCGAAAGCAACCTTTCGTATTTGGGGGTGATTGCGGGGATTGCGCCGATGCTTGGGTTTGTGGGAACCATTTCGGGGATTATCAACATCTTCTATAGCATCTCTCAATCCAATGATTTTGATATTAGTACTATCGCAAGTGGGATGTACGAAAAAATGGTGACTTCAGGCGCTGGTCTGATTGTGGGTTTGATTGCGTATATGGGCTATCACTTGCTCAATATGAAAATCGACCGTATCGCTCTGAAACTTCAAGCAGGCGCTTTTGATTTCTTAGATGTATTGCAAAAACCTATTACGAATCGCTAGTCACAGGTATTGCTTGGAAAGGGGTGTTTGTTGAAAAAGAATAAACACCTATCTAAGCAGTGAAGATGACTTACAAATACTTATGCTATGAAAATCCGCCGTAAAAGTAGATTCGCACCCGAGGTTTTTACGCAATCATTAAACGACATCATGTTTTTCTTGATGTTGTTCTTTTTGATTATCTCAACGATGGTGAATCCCAACGTCATCAAGTTGATGCTGCCTAAAGCTTCTGCTGCCCAACAAATGCAGAAGAAACAGACGACCCTGTCGGTAGATGCCGAAAAAAACTATTTTTTAGATAAAGAACCTGTTTCTAAAGAGCAATTGGAGTCGGCATTGTCGGCGGCTTTTGCGGGCATTCAAGAAAAAACGGTCATTTTGCAAGTTGACCAAAGCATTACAGTACAAGACTTGGTAGATGTGTTGGCGATTGGAGCTAAGCTCGATATCAAAATGGTAATGGCTGTTAAGAAATAACTCTTTAAAGCTTACCTTCTCTTCACAAATTAGAGTATATCATACGATAAAACGGGGGTTTTTACGCTAAAAGCAATCGTAAAGAGTAATTAAATTTGCCCTTGCTTATATAGCTGTAGTTCAGACTCTTAACACTCTAATTTGTAAAATCATGATTTTTTCTGAAAGAACTTTCGTAGATGCTTTGGGTGGGATTGTCATTCAAAGCAAGTTAGGGCCTGCTGTCAAGCGTAGCGGGTTTGAAAAGGTGCTTTTTCCGGGCGTAGAAGTGGGGCTTCCAGGTTGGGAACGCGCTCACAGCCAAGGTGCTGGTACAGGTTTTGAAAGTCCTAATGCCATCAGGTATGCCCCTCAAGAGGTCAATCAAGAATATCAAAGGTTAGGAATTGAACGCTACCTAAGAGACTTAGTGAATGATAGAAAGACTGAACTGTGGCTTACTACGGTCACTTACACACATCCGCGAAGTTTAAGGCTTAAAGAAATTCAGTACCGAGTTGATGAAGTTTTAAATGGTTTTTCGAGGCGGTTGTTTGAGGCTAGTATTGAGATTGAAAACAAAACAGAAAAGCCTAGAGTGGTAACCAACGCAACTCCTTTCTTGATTCATTAATCTTAAGGCCATATCTTCGGAATCCCCATAGTATGGGCATAGTTTTTAGGACAATGCGTATGTACATAGTCTAATAGCCGTTGCATATCGCGCTCAAAATCAACAAAATAATCTGGATTAAACTTTGCTAACTTTTTGAGGAGAGCTTCGGTTTTTTTTGCAATATATTCGGCACAAGTATCACTACGGCTATTGTGAACTTTGAGTAGGGGAGATTGATGTTCAAAAAAAGTCAAGAATAAGTAAATCGTAAGCTCAATTTCCCCGTATTTGTCTTTGGTGATTTTGACGTGCTGAGTGATGTCACCCATAAAACTCCTCATATCCATCATCATCCATCCGGGCGTGTCATGCGTCATTTGGGCTACTTTCAATATGCGCTTTTTGATATCATCGCGGCGCGGTTGAATGGTATCTCCGTGTTCAATAAGCTCAAATTCAAATCTTTGGACTAGATTTTTATCTTTTCCTATCAAGCGAAGAAGCAACTTGTCTTTTTCTTTTTGAGGTAGCTGGACAATTGCTTTCTTTAGTTCATTGGACATCGCCATTTTAAATCCCTTTATAGTTTTTCTTTTTTTGCCGTGTTTCTAATTGCTTGACAACCTGCCCATATATTCTTTCCATAAAAACAGGGTTGGTTGAATAAAACTGATAGCTACGATTATAAGAGGCGGAGTCTACACCATATTTTTTGAATGCTCTCAATTTTAGTTGCTCCGTAATGATAGTCGACGAATCAAGAGATGTAATAGCCAACCGCCCTACTCTGGCTTCAATCAGGTGAATGTCGGCCAAAATTTGAGCCATTTTATCTTCAGTTATTGTTCCTTTCGGAATTTGGGGGTCACTTTGGCAACTTATTAAGAACAATACAAAAAGTGAAAAACATAAAACTGTGCGATTTACCATGGCTGATTTTTTGTACTTTTGGATAGTTTAGTTACAAAAATACGCATGATTGAGCAATTTATTACTAAGATTCGACAGTACGAGATTAAGATTCGTAAGGCAGTCAACGCCGATATGCGTGGAAGCTTTCGCTCGGTGTTTAAGGGTTCGGGAGTGGAGTTTGCCGACTTGCGTGAATACCAATACGGAGACGACGTGCGCACCATTGATTGGAACGTATCGGCTAAAGGTCATGGTACTTTTGTTAAAATCTTTAGGGAAGAGAAAGAACAAACGGTATTTTTTTTGCTAGATGTGAGTGGGTCGCAACAGGTGGGGGAGGTTTTTAGAACCAAGCTTGATACTGCCAAAGAAATATGTGGGGTATTGGCACTGTCGGCGATACAGGAAGCAAGTCATGTAGGATTGCTTTGTTTTTCGGATCAAAAAGAAAAATACATTCGTCCTTCCAATGGCATGAAACATGGCTATGAGCTGATTACAGAATTATACAAACTCAAGCCTCAGTCTAATAAAACAAATCTTGCGGAGGCTATTCTATTTACCCTCAATGTAGTAAAACGGCGAAGCGTGGTGATTTTTGTTTCGGATTTTATTGACAAAAACTACGAGCATAATCTGCGCGCATTGGCTCGTAAACATGATTTAGTCATGATTCATTTGCAAGACCAGCGAGAAACTAACTTGCCTCGATTGGGGATTATTCCGATGGTAGACCCCGAATCAAATCGTACGGTGTGGGTCAATACTTCTTCACTTTGGTTTCGACGTAAAGTCAGGGAGGATTTTGGAAATGTAGGGAAACAAATTGAGCTTTTTGCCCGCCAAAATGATATTAATTATGTGTCTATTGATTCTAAACAAGACTATGTCGAGCCTTTGATTAAACTCTTCCGTATTCGTCGCAACAAATAAGCTTTCATCCTAACTACGATTTTTGATATACCAATAAAAGCGTTATATATTTGGGGATATAACGAGCCCCTTTTTTCATGCAAGATATTTTAGCACCGCTTTTGTTTGCCATTATGGCTTTTTTATATGCTTCGGTAGGCCACGGAGGAGCAAGTGGGTATCTAGCTTTGATGGCTATCTTAGGCACTTCCCCGGCGCTTATGAAATCATCGGCTTTGATTCTGAATGTGTTTGTGTCATTGATTGCTTTTGTGCAGTATTATCGTGCGGGACATTTTCGTTGGAACCTGTTTTGGCCTTTTGCCCTTGCGAGTATTCCGCTTTCATACGTAGGTGCGACCTTACCCATTACTGATTCGCTTTACAAAAAACTCTTGGCAGTGGCCTTGGCTATTGCCATTGCTCGAATGCTCTTTCAGCCCGTTGATAAAGCGGAAAGCAAGCCTGTGCCACTGCTAGGTGCCTTGGCGATAGGTGGAGTGATTGGGCTATTGTCAGGAATGCTTGGGATTGGTGGAGGGATTATCCTGAGTCCAGTGATTTTATTGTTAGGATGGGGCAGAGTGAAAGAGACGGCGGCGGTTTCGGCCTTGTTTATTTTTGTCAATTCGATGTCGGGGTTGTCTGGACTTTTGCAGAAAGGGTTTGAGCCTAATGCTGAAATAACTACTTGGCTGATAGCTGCTTTGATAGGAGGCTTTTTGGGGGCATATCAAGGTAGTTTTAAATTTAATCTTCAAACGCTTCGATATATTTTAGCTTCGGTATTGTTGATTGCAGTGGCCAAACTATATTTGACCTAGTATCAAGCCTCCAATCATCAATAAGTGAAAAAATATCTTCTTTTTTTGTGCCTATTCTCTTGGCAGCTGAATGCTCAAAACTTAGACGTTCGTTTCTTACAAAATGTATATGGGAGCATTCATCCTACCAATGTAACTACCGAAAAGTTTTTGTCATCTACAGCTACACCTGTGAGTTTGGCTTTACCAGCGGGGTTGCTGATAACAGGTTTTTCAACCCATAATAAAACCTTACAGCAACAAGGTTGGCAGGCACTGGGAGGATTTGTGATAGCCAATGCAACTACTCAAATCTCCAAGAGGATTATATTGAGGGATCGTCCATTTGTGGCTCATCCTCAGTTGTTTGTGGCCCGTGTGGATGGAGAAGAACCTCATTATTCTTTTCCGTCGGGGCATACTACTGCGGCTTTTGCTACGGCTACTACTCTGGCTATCAATTATCCAAAGTGGTATGTGATTGTACCTGCTTATGCGTGGGCAGGAGCGGTAGGGTATTCGCGGATGCGATTGGGTGTACATTATCCAAGCGATATATTGGCGGGGGCTGTCACGGGGGCGGCGGGAGCGTGGCTATCGTACAAAATCCAACAGAAGTGGCTTCGTAGAAAAGCGCAAAGAAAGTAGAATCGAAAAGATATTTGCATTTTTCTAAGTTATCCTCTTACCTTTGTAGTCGATTCTGGCGCGCAGAATTTTTCAAAAATGGGGTGCCCTAACATGACGGGCTGAGATTATACCCTTAACACCTGAACCGGGTAATGCCGGCGGAGGGAATTTAAAATGTTAAAATTTACATCTTGGTTTTTGGCCGTAGCAACGGGAGTGTTGCTTTACGTGCCTGCACTTGCCCAGCTTTCGGTATCGGGCAAAATCACTGACGCAGAAGACAGTCAGCCACTGCCGGGAGCTACCGTTAGGGCGGGAAGTGTGAGAGGAACGGTGACTAATGAAAAAGGAGAATTTTCCCTTAAAAACCTACCTCGTGATACAGAAGTGTTGGAAGTGTCTTATGTAGGTTATGAAACCCAAAAAATCAATATTGGAGGTGAATCAACAGTTGAGGTTAAGTTACGGAGAAGTTCTTTCTCGGCCGATGAAGTGGTAATCAATGCTACTCGTGCCAACCAAAACTCGGCGGTAGCTTTTACCAATGTTGGAAAGCTAGAATTGAATAAACAAAACCTTGGGCAGGATTTGCCCGTGTTGCTCAACTTTACGCCTTCGCTCGTCACGACTTCTGATGCAGGGGCAGGGGTTGGTTATACAGGTTTGAGGATACGAGGTTCGGATGCTACGCGTATCAATGTTACTATCAATGGTATTCCATACAACGACGCTGAAAGTCAGGGAACATTTTGGGTCAATATGCCCGATTTTAGTTCTTCGGTGAGCAGTGTTCAGATTCAGCGCGGGGTAGGAACTTCTACCAACGGAGCGGCGGCGTTTGGAGCTACGGTCAATATCAATACCAACGAGTTTCGGAAAGAAGCTTATGCCGAAATCAACAATTCGGTAGGGTCTTTCAATACCCGTAAGCATACTGTTATGGCTGGAACGGGGCTGTTAAACGAAAGATTTACGGTTGATGCACGTTTGTCCAAAATCACTTCCGACGGTTTTATCGACCGTGCCAAATCAGATTTAGGTTCTTTTTATGTATCTGGGGCTTATTTTGGAAAGAAAAGTTCTATCCGTATGAATGTATTTTCGGGAAAAGAAGTAACCTACCAAGCTTGGGAAGGTACGCCTGAAGCAAAAATAAAAGGTGACCGCGAAGGTATTTTGGCTTATATAGACCGCAATGGTTTGAGTGAGCGGGATGCCCAAAATCTGTTGAATTCAAATAATCGTACTTATAATTTGTACTTGTACGACAATCAAGTTGATAACTATCAACAAGACCATTACCAACTGATTTCGTCGCACATACTCAACAAAAATTGGACGTTTAACCTCAACGGATTTTTGGTAAAAGGGCGAGGCTATTATGAACAATTTCGTGATAATGATCGCCTGCGAAATTACAAAATTCCGAATGTGATTATGGGTGGAGATACTATCACTCGCAGTGACTTGGTGCGGCGTCGTTGGTTGGATAATTCTTTCTACGGAACCACCTTTTCTTTAGATTATAACAGTTTCAAAAAACTAACGGCCAATATTGGCGGCGGCTGGAACCAATACGACGGTAACCACTTTGGTGAAGTGATTTGGGCGCGTTTTGGAGGCAATGCCAACATTCGTCAGCGATATTATGAAAATGTGGGTTTGAAAACCGATTTTAATCTTTACGCAAAGGCCTATTATCAATTGACTGAGAAACTGAATGTATTCGTGGATGCACAAGTGCGTAAGATTGGGTATTTTGTGAAAGGAGATGACAATCAGCAGCGGCAGCAAGCCCATGATGTCAACTATACTTTTTTCAATCCTAAAGGTGGGTTGACTTATCAGGTTTCGGAAAGCAGTACGGCTTTTGCATCGTTTAGTTTGGCGCATCGTGAACCTAATCGTGACGATTTTACCGAATCTACTCGGCAGATTCAGCCCAAGCCAGAAGTATTGCGAGATTGGGAAGTGGGGTATCGTTTCCAAAAAGGACGTGTAGCTGCTTCGATCGGGGGGTATTATATGAATTACAAAAACCAGCTTGTAGTATCGGGACAGCTCAATGACGTGGGGAATCCGATTAAAATCAACGTTCCCGAAAGTTATCGCGCGGGAATTGAACTAGAGTTTGGGGCGCAGCTAAGCAAGGAATGGAAATGGAATGCCAACGCGACATTTAGCCAAAATAAAATCAAAAACTTTACGGAGTATGTGATTGATTATGACGACGAAAATGGCGGCTATCAAGTCACCAATCATGGTAATACTGATATCGCATTGTCTCCCAATGTAATTGTGGGAAGTCAATGGGCATACACTCCCGTCAAAAACCTTGAAGTGGCATTACTGACCAAATATGTAGGAAAGCAATACCTCGACAATACTTCTAACAATGGTCGTAAAATAGATGCTTATTTTACCAACGACCTTCGACTCATCTATCGCATCAAGCCCAAATGGATGAATGAAATTACGGTAAGTGCCTTGGCCAACAATGTCTTCAATGAATTGTACGAATCCAACGGTTATACTTATAGCTATATTTACGGAGGCCAAACCACCACCGAAAATTTTTATTACCCACAAGCCGGGCGAAACTTCTTAGTGAGTTTGGGATTGAAGTTTTAATGATATTGTATAAAAGTCCGAGTGATGTATACTCGGACTTTTATACAATATGGCTTACCTTGTCTCTCAAAAGTTCAATGAGTTTTTCATCCATCAATTCAAATTTGTCAGGGATGAATAAGACTTTTATTTCCTTGTTTCGAAGTATATCTCTAAACTGTTGTATAATGATGTCTTTATGTCGTTTTTCCATTACATATATAACATCTGCCCAATGAATTAACTTTTCATTGATTTTGATTCTTGATTGAGGACTTGTACCACAAGACTTGACTGAAAAATACTTATGATCCCGAAAAATCATTTCTGCGGTTAAACTTCTACGTTTATTACGAGAGCAAACAAAAAGTAATTTTGGCATAGGTACTTAGAGAAAGTAGGGAATAAAGTTGCCTTGAATACACCCTGGTATAGGAATTAAGTTATCTCCTTTCATATCGCATCCACTGATAGTAGTAATACTTTTATACCAAGTCTTTTCAAAGTCTTTGTGAATTTTTGAAAGCTCGACGAGTAAATGGAAACCTCCACGTGTACGTAATACCCTTAAACAATCTTCATTGATAAATTCTTTAATGGTAGGTAAAACACTTTCGGGTAAAATGTCGTCAAAATCTAAGTCAAAAAAAATCTTCCGACTACAAGCTTTTTGGATTTCTGAAAGTACTTCTTGGTGAGGGTTATAACCACTGTAATCACGAGTGATTAGGTCTACAAACTTTATAAGGGAATTTTTGGTAGCTTTCTCCAAATCTCTAGGGTTTGGGTTGATATAAATAGCCAAACTTTCTTGTGGAATGGCTAGTCCATTGGATTTATAGGCACCAAATTGTACTTCTAACTGCTTAATTTTATCAAATAGGTTTTCTTTGGTGGTAGTAAATCTTTTTAATAGTGCCTTATTTGCTTTTAAGACATTACTTTCCGTTTCGTATTTATTTCTGGCAAATAAAGAGATATAGTAAGTTTCGTGTTTTTCTAAGGTTGGTAACCACTCAATAAAATTGGTTAACAAAACTTCATCTTTAATAATCGTATAATTCATATGAGACATAAATTTGGTAGTCAGTCTAAATATAAAACTTATTTATGATTCAACCTTAAAGGTGATTGATTTGGACATCAGAGTTTATAAATAAACAATAAAGCCCTTCCATTTCTAAAAATTGGAAGGGCTTTATTGTTCGTTTTTTGGAATCCTATTCTACCAAAACCTTGGTTGTAATCATTTTCAATCCTGCGCTTATGCGAATAAAGTAACTTCCTTTGGTAGAGGTATTTATCTGAAAGAGGTCGTATTGTTGCCTTAGTGGTAAAGCACGCCCCAGAACATCAAAAAGCTCTACTTTTCCGTTTTTAAACTCAGCAGGAATATCCATTTTGAAGGTGCCATTGTTAGGATTGGGGAAAACCCTTAACTTACTTTCGACACTGTTTGGTTCGGCTCCTAATATAGGGCTGATGTCTATAAATATACCTTTAGAAACATTGTTGCAACCATTGTGGGTAACTTTCACCGTGTAATTTCCCGAGCTCGAAACTTCATAAGAAACTTTGTTGGCACCTTCTATATCTTCAGTATCTTTTTGCCATTGATAAGAAAACCTATTATCGCCTTTGTTGGCCTGTAAAATAGCTATAAATGAGGTGTTTCCGTTGGTCAAGGGGCTAATCTCAGCCGGTGGAGGAGAACTAAATTGGATACGGAGTTCATTGGAATTCATGGTCAGACAGTCGGTATCTTGGGCGATGATTTTGTAGGTTCCTGCTATAGAGGTATTGAGGCTGGTAGAGGTGGCGTTGAGTGTAATATTTTGATTGTCTTTTTGCCATTGATACCTAAAACCTTCTACTTCATTAACCTTCAACATAATGTTTTCGCCAGTACAAGCTTCTGTTTTAGAAGCCGTAATTTGGGGTTTAAGCGACGCGCAATTGAGCACCAGACGTTCTATTCGGCCTTTATAGACTAGCAAAATCTCTTGAGAAGATACTGGGAAAATATTGCTAATAAAGCGTGTATCTATGGCTGGAGTTACTCGAAAGGTAGTGTCACGCGTGCCGTCGCTATTGAGCCTTACAAATAAGATCTCGTCCGAAGCTTTCTCTTCATTGAAGTATTTACCATAAACCATGATTTTTTGGTCTTCTTGGATGTAGGCTGTACCATATAAGTTGTCTGGGAGAGCCGCTTGAAAGGTGTTGTCTATCACCGCGTTATCGTTGAAGCGTGATAGCTTTCCGTTCATTGTCGCAATCACTCTATCGCTGTATTGAGAGCCTTTCAATTTAAGGTAGTTTTGGGCTGAAATGATGACTGGAGTAAAAGAGGCATCCACTGAGCCATCTGCCAAAAAACGTGTGAGAGACATCGTTTGATTGTCAGAAGAGACTATTCGCGCTACGATGTTTTTTTGGTCTTTCAATGGCCAATATTCATAAAATTCAGAGGCAATGATACGTTGCTCAAATTCATTTTGAGGGGCTACGCGTTGGCCATCTTTATCCACAAGAAAACGTGCGGAGGTAGTCCAAGGGTTAGAAAATTGCCTAACCGCAAAGCGATTGTTTGGTAAGGGTAAAGTGCTAGCACTGTCTTTCAAAAATCTAGAATCTACATTTCCGTCGGGTTTTAAGAGATAAGAATTTCGATAAAACATAAAAACGGAGTTCCTATCAGTTTCTCGATTCATTACTATAGAGCCGTCATTTAGTGGAAAAACTTCGGGGTTTTTTACCGTATTGAAGGCTATAATGTCTCCGTAATAGCCTGTGGAAGAAGGGAGTTGGTATTGGGTCGGAATGCTAGGTTTGGCTGATTGGTATTTAAAATTACTGTCCAATTTTCCGTCTTTATAAAAGCGATATAGTTGGGTGTCATAGCCGTTTTGGATATCAGCCAAAAGGCGCTCATTGGCTAAAATCCCTCTTACGGCATTGACGGTAGAAATCCCAAGCTTAGGTTTTGATTTTTGAATGATATTACCTTGGCCATCAACCCAGAGTAATTCATCGGCATAATTTGTCAAAAGAAACTGCCCTTGGGGAAGGAGCGAAACTTTATATGCACCAAAGGCAGGATGAAGTGTGGTGTCTTTGAGCAGAGGCGTGGCTTCGTTGGTATTTATCATAATCTTGTAAGGCACTCTAGCACCGCGTTCGATGACAAAATCATCAGAACCAATAATAGTATTGCCCCATTCGTCAAACACTCCTGTGGGAAGAGGATGGTTTTTTTCGAGCTTCCCGTCTTGGTCAAATAAGTAATAGGCTTTGGCCATACGATCCCTCATAAAAAGCTTTCCATTAGGAAAAAAGGAGATTTGAGGAAAAGGACCATCTGCAATCTCAAAGGGAAGACCATTGTGAAGGAGAGTTGCCTTTTTTTCTAAAACGCCGTCTTTGCTAAATAGTTGAATGCTAATGTTTTTGTTTATGCGAGTAGCCAACAAAATTTTATCGTCGGCTTTGAGGCTGAGATCTAAAACGTAAGGGTCATATTGCTCGCCGGCTACGGGCTGGAACCGAAAAGTAGTATCTATTTGACCATTACTGAGCAGACGAAAAAGCTTATCGTTGCCAAGAGCTACTATTTTGCCATCTGATTGAATTTTCCATTTATGAAAATTTGGGTGATAACTTTGGTAGACGGTGTCAAGTCCGGCGTTTTCTTTATTTTTTAAATGAGTGATATTTAGCATAGTACCCCACGTCTGAGGAGGGATAATCATCACTTTTCCATCTGCAAATACCCTGTGCTCATCGCCTATCAAAATCAGATTTGGCTTAAAAGTTTCATCCAGCGTTCCGTTTTGGTTGAGTCTAAACACATTGCCCGAAAAATGCTTACCATTGATATAATGGAAGTTGGAGGTAGAGAGGATGATTTTTCCGTCTGGCAATACAATAGGCTCAGAGAAATAAAAATGAGTAGTTTCTTGATAAAAATCCGGGGTCTGGAAGGTAGCATCTAGTTCATACCTTTTCTTTTGCTGGCCATATACGCTGAAGACAACCCACCCTATGATATACAAGGTCATGCATACTCGTTTCATCTACAAAAAATATTTTTAGAATTAATACTTCACTTGAGGTTGTTCTTCTGCCGGTAGAGGATACAAAAGTATAGACGGAAACCCTCACGAAAGAGTTGTATAGAAGCTTCTTAAAATGGTGTAAATGGCTATTAATCAGTGTTTTTCAATAGTAAAGTGTGGTGAAAAATAGCTGCTATTTATCAATAGGCAAGTGTCACTAAGGAGAAGAGATGTCTATTTACTAGTAAGTTGGTGATGTACAGATTTTACAAAATCCACCGTGGTATCAGCAATTTCTGCAATTTGCTCAAAAGTTTTGTTACCTTCTCTAATAAGATAAGTAACAAACTTTGTCAGTTCTCTGCGTTGAGCAATAGCTTGTCCTTTGTCAAGTCCTAATAAGAAAGCCACATCTTTCTTTTCATCAATATATTTTGCGATGCTATCCATAATGATGGTTTTCAGTTTTTGTTCTAATTTACGTAGCTGTGCCAAAATACGCAACTGTGTAAAATATCTTTTTAACGCTAAATCCCCTTCTACAGTTTCTTCAAGTCGTGAAATTATACGTTTTAAGGCAATTTCGGTTGTTTCTTTGTTAAAGTTGGCTAAGACAGATAAAATAACTTCTTCGGGTTGGTTTGAGTTGAGAAAGGTTTTATAGTCTATGGTGTTGATTGCGAGTAAATTGTACTTAAAAGCTAAATCAAAGGTTTGAAGTGAACTTTGCATTAACATCTTACCCTTTCCTAAAAATATAACGTATTGGCGAACAGGAATCCGATACATTCTAAAAAGCATTGCTTTATAATCAAGCATACGATGAACCATTTCATCATCGTTTGCTACTTGAAATTCGATTTGAAGTATAAAAGTGTCCCCTTTCTTATCAGTTATTTTTTTGAGTACATCAGGCTTTCGTTCTTTTGTATGTTGAATGTCATCGGGTAGCTCTTCTATATGAACAGCCGTAATTTCGAGGACATTTTTCATAATACCTGAAATTACGGCTTCAATATTTTCCTTAAAAATCTTATCATATTGTGCATATTGTCGCCCACTTCACTGGTTTTTTTTCTTTTTTGCTTTCATGAAGTGAAATTACTAAAAGTGAGGTATAATTAATATACTACATTTAGTCAATGCTATCAATCAACATAGTTTTGAGAACTTAGATATGAGAACAAAGCTCTAAATTGGCATCTCACCAGACGAATCGAATGAGGGACGCAAAGCGAGTTAACAGTCTCATTTTTGGATAATCCTTCTCATTGTCGGCAGCCTTTCTGTTAGTCCGAATCTCTGTCGTTATTAGATGTCACCTTTGTTTATTTTTAAAAACTTCGCTTTCAATTCTCCATTGTGGCGGAAAACTCTTGCAATGTGGTATTTGTCTTCACTCTCATTCTCGTCAAGAAAATTCCATTGAGACAATCGCATAAAGAACGGAATACTGTTTACATTTGCAATGCCTCTTGAAGTTGTCTTGACATCAACATAAAATCTTGTTGTCTTGTCAGGATTCAAAACCTGAAAATCAAAACGGGCTTCACCATTTCTGCTTGCCCAAACAACATTTTCTTTTTGGAACTTACTTACCAATAGGGCATAAATAAATTCCTCGCCTTCTTCACCGCCAATTTCATCAGCAAACTCCTCATCATCCACTTTGTTTTTTAGCCAATCCAAAAACATTTTGAACTCGCCAATATTTTCAGTTACAAGTTCAATGTCTGAACTGGATAAATTGCTCTTGGCAATTTTTGCTAATGCTTCCATCTTACCACTCTGAACAATTGCAAAGGCATTTTCTCTGTCTTGGTCGGTTGAGAAAGTGTCCAAAACGATTTGTGCTTTGTTTTGGGAGAACCAGGGAAAATAGATTTTGGCTTTTTCTTCTGTTATGCCGTTATCATTTACCCATTTGAAAATTGAATTGACAGCCGTAAGAAACTTGGCTTCCTTTCGGTCAGATTTGTAATCTCTCAACTCATTGTCAATTTCAATTACAATATCAAGTAAAGATTTTTTGTCTTTCTCTGCAATCAAGGTTGTATTGCGTTCATAGTCCTTGTGAAGCAGAAAATCTTTCCAATCATTTTTTGTGAGTCCATTTAAAACTGTTTTAAGTTCATCAGGAACATCATCGTCAAGAAATAATTTTTCCTTGGCATTTCGGATTTTGAAATTCTCGTTTTGGTTTGGAACAATAGCGAATTTATCAAGCAGGGTAGTATTATCTGTTGCAATAATTAGCTCAATCACATTGTTAAGCCAGTCATCAATCTTTGTGGTAGGAGATAAACTTGCTTTAAGGTTTGTCAGGTTTGATTTGCTTGCAATTTCTTTCACTAATTTTTCAATGTCTAACTTTTGTTCCTTGAAATATGTGAAATCAAGAATATTACACCATTCAAAGTAATGCTCTGATTTGGGTAACTTGCTTGTTAGTAAATCTTTTGATGAAGTGTAAATCTTTTTTACAACTTCCTCTTTCTTGTCTGTGAAGTATGGAATCAAACTATCTCTTAAATAGATTGGTTCTTTATCTGTTTCTACGGTCTTGTGTGATAGTATTGCTGAACGAATTTCATCAACGACAGCTTTTTTGAACCAGCTTTTTATTTTCTCTTCCGCAAAGTTTGCATCCTCAATATTGCAAATGCGATAAATGTTTTTCCAGTTTTCATTTTCGGCAATCTTCAATACTTTCTTGTAAGCTGTAACAGCTTCGGTAATGCGACTGCGATTTTTTTCGTCCTTGTCGGATAATTCAATTCCGTTCCTTTCAGTTTTTGGGTCAAAGTCCTTACTGTTAATGACAATTGGGAAATTAAAATCTTCTGTTCCTACAAACGGAAAGGCGCAAAATAGTTTTGGCAACTCTTTATCGTATGGTATGATTGAAATTTCTGTTGAGTTGATTTTCTCAATATTAATTGCAACTGTTGTTGCTCCTTCGGAAATTAAGGCAATGTGTGTTTCAGCTTCTTTAGTGTCATCAAGAGTTCTCGTGATAGAAAAGAGTTGATAAGGCAATGTAGTGTTTGGGTCTTGTTTGGCTGAATAAACAGTTATATGCTCTGTTGTAGCAGTCCGGTCAATTATTGTTGCAGTTTTAATTTTTGGAATGAATGAAAGAACGAATGGAAATACTGTTTTCAGGTTTTCAATTCCATACTTTGCGATTTCAAAACTGTTCTCACTTTCATAAGGAAATTTAAAATCGTAGTGGAATTCTGTTTCAGGTTTTCCATTCTTTTGATAGTTGGTGATTGGCGAATAATCCTTGTTAAGTTGTCCAATGGATTTTTCAATACTTACCATCAATGCAGACTTGTAATCCTTTTCCTCTGGATGCCTTCTATCAAGGTCAAAACCGAATTTGTAATAGTTGAGCTTGTCTTTGCTTTCAATAATACCGTCAACTTTTATCAATAGTGATGGAATATGTGTCGCAAGAAATCCAGTTCCAAATTGTCCGACTTGTTCTCGTTGTGTATTTTCTAAAAACTCGTCCTTGCCCGAATCAGGTTCAATTAAATTTCTTGCGTCTTTATACGTGAACGGATTTCCGTTGTGTCGAAACTTTAAGTTGTCAACGGAAAGTATAACCTCAATTTCAGTTTGCTCACTTACATCACTTGCGTTTTGCAGCAATTCCCAAAACCATCTTCTCTTTGCAATGTCAATGTTGCTGCGAAGCGGTTTGATTTTTTCCATAATCCGCTTTGCCGGTCCACTGAACCGCTCTCTTTTGTCAAAGTCGTCAATTTCGTTTTTTAGTTTGTCCATTGGGAGCAATTATTTTGATTAAGCGATACTGTTTAATCGGAGCGGTTAAGGTTGCCGATAGCGAACCTACTTACCCTTACCTAAAACCAACCCCCAAAAATTTTCTTGGCATATACTAAATCGCGTTGATGCGCTTCTACGGCTTTGATAGTGTTGGGGGATTGGGCTTCGAGGCATTGCTCCAATACAAGCAATGGCTTTACTTTTAAGGCGGAGAGTTCGCGCACTAAACGAGGATAATCAATATCACCTTCGCCAAAAGTTTCGGCCCAAATCTGATTGACAGATTGGCGGACATGTAACTCTACGATACGTTTGCCGTACATTTTAACCACGTCAAAAAGAGCAACTTGCGAATTGCCAGCACCGCGATATACCCAATGTACATCCAAACAAAACCCCACCTCTGTGGGGTCGGTGTTTTGAAGCATATGATGAAACTCCCGCGCCCCTGCCCGCAGCTCTATGTCGTGCGTATGATAAGCGAGCGTTATACCACGTTTACGTAGTTCTTTACCCAGATACGCTAGATTTTTGGCTTGTTCGATGAGTTGCGCATCATTTTTAAGTTCTGCCCCTCCCCATTTCAATGGGCTGGGATTAGAGACCAATATTTTGAGCCCTAATGGCTGGGCCGATTCGGCAATTGCCAAAGCTGTTTCGATGGATTTTTTCCCTTCGTTGGGTTCGTGAAGTACACTGCCTACGTAAGCCGAAGGCATCGTTAAATTGTATTTTTGCAAGAGCGGTCCCAGCTTTTTTACTTCCTCTACCGTCGTAAAGCTAGGCTCGTACGCCGTGAGTCCTGATTTGACATATTCCGCTAAAGAAGCATCAAGGTCGGCGTTCCAATTGCGTTTGTCGCGGTTATAAAAAGTAATCCAAGCGTATTGGTTAGAAGAAATAGGCCAATGCTTGGTACCTATCGCCTGAGCCAAAGGTGATAGCAAAGCTGCTGCTCCAGTAGCGGTGAGAGTTTCGATAAAATGACGACGCGTGTAAGACATGAAAGTGTTTTTTGGGAAAAAGACATAAAGTCTCCAAAACTCATTACATCAGGCGTCTTACAATCAATCCTTTGACCAATTCATAAAAAGGCTGAGGCTGCATCGTACGCCAATTGTCGAGGTGGAGCGTCCCTCCGAAGTTTAGGAAATAATCTAAGCGATAGCGTTTCCATTCGCGTTCTACGTGCTCACGTGAGCCTACAACCGCAATCCAACCATCTTCGATTTCTTCAAACCATTCGGCATAGTATTCGTCGTCGGAGCCGTGGAAATTGAGAATGTTTTCTCCAATCAAAATAAATTGGCTGATACCCTCGGCGAGGAGGTGATCGATGACATTGCGCTTGAAATACATGATGTCGTTGTGGAGGGTATCGTTCCATTCTCCAAATAGCTCAATCACCACAAAATGCTTTTTGTAATCAGCAAAAAGTATTTTCACATAAAGCGTTTCTGAATCAATTTCGTCCCACAGAGGGTGTATGTAGTAGCCATAAATATCGTGTTCATACTGATTCATGTTATAGTCGCGACCATAAAAAGGAGATTTTCGATCTTCGGCGGCTATGTAGTGCTTTTCCCAATTGTAAAAAGGCTCAATTTCGTGCATGTCTTTCTCGCGTTATCTTTTATAACAAATATACAAACATGGATGGGAGGGTGTGGCTGCTAGACCGTTTTTCTTCTTAACTTGCATCATTAATTTGTAATGATACCATGCCTACCAACACAATCCAATATAACTACAAAGCTGAGCATCTCAATGTTTCGGAGCCTAGTAAATACACTGCCGAAAATCTAAAATCGGAGGAAATGGTGCTCAATATGGGGCCTCAGCATCCCTCGACCCACGGCGTGTTGCGGCTTGAAGTGGTATCGGATGGAGAAATCATCGTGGATGTAGTGCCCCATATAGGTTATTTACACCGTTGTTTTGAAAAGCATGCCGAAGCATTGCCTTTCAATCAAATCATCCCGTACGTAGACCGCATGGACTACGTAGCGGCCATGAACTCCGAACACGCCTATGTAATGGGCGTAGAGCGGATGCTTGGTATCGAAAAAGACATTCCCAAGCGTGTCGAATATATCAGAGTATTGGTGGCGGAACTCAATCGCCTTGCCTCTCACTTTGTGGCTATTGGTACTTATGCGATGGATATTGGGGCTTATACGCCTTTTTTGTGGATGATGCGCGACCGTGAGCATATTCTTCGGATGCTAGAGTGGCTATCAGGTGCGCGAATGCTTTACAATTACATTTGGGTGGGCGGATTGTTTTATGATTTGCCGGTAGGTTTTGAGGAAAGGTGCCAAGAGTATATCAAATACCTCAAACCCAAATTGCAAGAGCTACAACAATTGGTGATAGAAAACAAAATTTTTGTGCAACGTACTGCCAATGTGGGGGTATTACCATTGGCAGTGGCTATCAATTATGGCTGCTCTGGCCCTGTATTGAGAGGTTCTGGCTTGCGATGGGACTTACGAAAAGTAGATGGTTATTCAGTATATCCCGAATTGGATTTTGATGTACCAATGGGGGAAGGGTTGGTAGGAACAGTGGGCGACTGCTGGGATAGAAACTATGTCAGAGTACAAGAATGCTGGGAATCTACCAAAATCATTGAGCAGTGCATCGAAAAACTGCTGGGAGAGTATCGACGCACGCCCGATTTTGACCCGCAGGCTTTTGTCCCGAAAAAAATCAGACCTCAAGCGATGGATTATTACGTAAGAGCCGAGAATCCCAAGGGCGAGCTAGGTTTCTTTTTTAGAACCGACGGAAAATCTGATATTCCAGTTCGGTGCAAAGCTCGTGCTTGTTCGTTCAACAACCTCTCGGTCATTGCCGAAATCTCACGAGGGGCTATGCTTGCCGATTTGGTGGCGATTATTGGCTCTATTGATGTAGTAATGGGAGAGGTAGATAGGTAGGCTATTCATCATTAAACATATAGCCTACTCCTTTGAGGGTTTTGATGTAGTTTTCCCCTACTTTTTCTCTCACTTTTCTGATATGCACATCCACGGTGCGTTCGAGCACATAAATATCTGCTCCCCAGATTTTTTGGAGAAGTTCTTCGCGGTTAAAAACCTTGTTGGGGTGATTGGCCAAGAAAAACAACAATTCAAATTCTTTCTTGGGCAATACTACCGACTTGTCTTCTTTCGTAACGGTATAGTTTTTACGATTGATAGATAGACCTGCGATTTCGATTTGAGACTCAGGCTCGGACTTTTGGGCTTCTCTTCTAAACAGCGCATTGATGCGGCTCATCAAAGCACGTGGCTTGATAGGCTTCGTGATGTAATCATCAGCACCAATTTCAAAAGCGGCTACTTCCGAATACTCTTCCGAACGAGCGGTAAGAAACAAAATGTAGGTATTGCGAAAATCAGGAATATCTCGCAACAAACGGGCGGTTTCGATGCCATCCATTTGGGGCATCATAATATCCAAAACGACGAGTTCGGGGATGAAAGAACGGGCGATTTCGAGTGCCTGTTTTCCGTTGTGGGCAGTGGCTACATCGTAGCCTTCTTTTTCTAAATTATAAGCAAGAAGCTCGACAATATCTGAGTCGTCGTCAACGACTAAAACTTTGTGTGCAATCTGAGCCGATTTTGCAGCGCTCATAGCATAAATGTTGATTTCGGTGACGAAATTACAAGTAGTGTCAACAATTTTAACACTACTTATTGATTCTTAACACAAATTTAACAGTTGAAGTACATTAAAACGAATGAAGTGTAAAAGTAAAAATACTTTTTTAACTTCAATAAAATCAACAGTTTATGCCGTTTAGGGAAGGAGACTATGATTCTTTAGGAGCAACTGGCGACATCACGTCTTTTTGAATACGATGCAAAAGCTTTTGCATTGAGCGTTCTATTACCTCATATTCTACTTTTTCTTTGGCAATAAGTACAAATGCAATCGATAACGCAGGAAAACTAGGGGAAATCTCCAACAAATGTTTGTTTTTACGATAAGCTTCACGGCAGCGGCGACGCAGAAGATTGCGATCTACGGCTCTTTTGAAATTACGTTTTGATATAGAAAACAAAACTTGAGGAAGCTGAGAAGGGAGAGATGCATCAGCTAAATAAAATACCTTAAACGGAAAAAGGTAGGACGTTTTGGTTTCCGTACTACCTTTTTCAAACAAACGACCGATGCGTTTTGGGCTACAGAGTCGCTCTGTTTTTTTGAATGTCTGTTTCAATGTTTGAATCGTTTGAATGGTTTAAGCTGTTTGAGAAGCTAAATTCAACTTTTCAAACTATCAAACTCCCCAAACACACAAACAAGATTATTGCTTGTGACGTTTTTCGTCAGAAACTGTTAATTTCCAACGACCTTTTTTACGACGCGCCGCCAATACTTTACGACCATTGGCCGATGACATACGCTCACGGAACCCGTGCTTATTGCGTCTTTTGCGGTTTGAAGGTTGATATGTACGTTTCATTTCTTAAAGCCTTTTATTACTTATAAATCCTTGATTTCAAAACGAGTCCGCAAAGGTACGGAAACTTATAAAAGTTTACAAACTATTTTTCAGGGAAAAACACGAAATTTGGCACAATAGCCCTCAAACCCTTCATTCGTATAAAATAAAAACCCTTCTATGGGCCTATTTCGCAAAGATTTGAATACAATAAATTCGCTAAAACCCGAAAAAAGCACTTGGCTTTTTTTCCTAATCTTTTGTGTGCTGAGTGCAATAGGGCATGTATTGATAGGATATTGCTGGTTGCGCTCACAAATAGGAGAACTGATTCTTACGTTTGCCCCTCTTTTTTTGCTATATACAATAGTGATTTTAAAACAGTGGCCCACGAAATGGGTGAAAAGGTTGATTTGGGTTGGCGTAGGGCTAAGATTGCTTTTCTTAGTGGCAACACCTGCTTTGTCGGACGATTATTTTCGCTTTATTTGGGATGGCAGATTGCTGGCTTCAGGCTACAATCCCTATTTATATTTGCCTTCTGAAATCCTGCATACTTCTATTGTAAAAGAGGCCAATCTCACCCAAGCGCTTTATGAGGGGCTGAATTCGCCGCATTATTTCACAGTTTATCCACCCCTTAATCAGTTGATTTTTGGGGTAGCAGCTAGGTTAGGAGGGGAAAGCGTGCTTGTTAGTATTGTGGTGCTTAGACTTTTTATTATAGCCGCCGAGATTGGAAATCTCTGGCTAATGAATTCTTTTCGATGGCCACAGTATCTTCAAAAATCCCGCCGAGGAATGGTGTTGGTATATGCCCTCAATCCGTTTGTGATTATGGAATTAGTGGGGAATTTGCACTTTGAAGCAGTGACCTTATTTTGTGTTTTATTGGCCATACGAGGATTAATGAGCTTACCAAAAGTACCTTACCTATACACTAAATCGGCGGTAGCTTTGGGGTTAGGTGCTTCTGTAAAGCTGATTCCTTTGATATTTTTGCCTTTGATTGTCGGTAAGATAGGCTTGCGAGAGGGAATCAAGTATTCGATAATAACGTCTGGGGTGTTATTGGCTTTATTTATACCTTTTATGAGTGAAGCATTGTTTCACAATTTTGGTAAAAGCTTAGATTTATATTTCCAAAAATTTGAATTCAATGCCAGCGTGTATTATCTGCTACGGGAAATAGGGTTTTGGCTCACAGGCTATAATATTATTCAGTCATTAGGGCCTTTATTGTCTTTGACGACTCTTGCCGGGCTAAGTTGGTTAGCTTTTCAGCGGCAAAATTTGTTAGAAAAAATGCTACTGGCTCTTACTTTGTATTTTCTGTTGGCTACTACTGTACATCCTTGGTATATTACTACTTTGGTAGCTTTGGGAGCGCTTACTAAGCATTGGTACACAGTGGTATGGTCGGCTTTGTTGCCTCTTACCTATGTTGCCTATCTTTCCCAACCTTACCAAGAAAATTTACGGATTGTGACGCTGGAGTATATTCTTGTTTTTGGGTGCTTGGGCTATGAGTTTTTTCTGAAAGGAATAGACTGGGAAAAGCCTAGTTCCCTTTAATTTTTTCTTGAACGAACTTCAATTCCATGGGAGTTGAATCAGCAGGAGGAGCATAATGAAGCCACAAGTAAGAGGCACGGGTGTCTTTTGGCAAAAACAGCAAACCACGCACAGACTCACCTACAGGAAGGGTGGTTTTGCGCAAGGCCATTTCTTGCCAATTAGCTCGTTCGTGTTTGAGTTGTTCTGTGCGGGCTTTTTGGAGATGAACGTCGGCAATCTGTTTTTGGATGATAATATTGTAGGCTTGATCGTGCATGTACCGATTGTTGGTTCGTTGTTGCCAAGAGCGGTCGTTACGGCTCGAATGTACGTCACTAGCGATAGTAGCGATAAGCAGCAAGCCGTTAAAGACCGAAGAAGCGACCAGTCTTTGTTTTTGTCGTTTTATGTCAAGCGTGGATTGCTCAATTTTCTTCTCAGGGTCAGTAGCCCGATAGATAGAGGCATACAATTCATTGTGTTTGTTGCGAAGGGTATCTGACTTGGTATCAAAAGGATAATACGAAAAATGAACGGGGTCAACCAATAAGGGCGCGGAAGTTCGGTTTTTGATTTCGACATCAAGCACCAAATGACTTGGGTCTTCAAATTCGTAAGAAGCTACCAACACTACCCCATTTTGTTCGGTACGGGTCACTTCACGTCCGTCAATCCAAGCTACATCGCCCGAGGCAGGGCGTAGTTGATAATAGCTGGGCGCACATCCAATCAGAGAAAGTAAACTGAAACATACGAGGATATAAAATGAGGTTTTCATGACAACTTTGGCTGTTTTGTTAATCACAGATTTGATAATAATCTTCACAAAGTGTGATTAACAAAAATAACAACCATAATGATACCGCCCAAATGAATTTTGATGAATGGTCAGGAGGTAGCGTATTTTGAAAGTAGTTCGTAAACTTTGTGTAAAGGCAAGCCCATGATGGTATAAAATGAGCCTTCGATGTGAGAAATCCCAATCATTCCAATCCACTCTTGTACCCCATAGGCGCCTGCTTTGTCGAAAGGACGATAATGGGTAATATAATAGTCGATTTCGCTTTCGGTCAATGTTTTAAAAACTACTTTTGCCACATCGCTGATGGTTTGGTAGCCTTCTGGACTTAGTAAACATATGCCCGTAATCACCTGATGCTCACGCCCCGATAGTTTTTGGAGCATGGTACGAGCTTCGGTTGCATCGGTGGGTTTGTTGAGGATTTCGTTGTCAACCACTACTACTGTATCAGCACACAAAATTAGCTTTTCGCCCAGGTCATGCGCAAATTGCTCAGCTTTGTGCTGCGCCAAGTACCCTGCTACTTCCGAAGCGGGCATATCCGCAGGAAAAAGCTCATCGGTAGGACGAACTTGTACCGTAAACTCAATCCCCAATTCTCTTAATAACTGCTGACGGCGCGGGGAATTGGACGCAAGAATAAGAGGATGAGATAGGTTTATCATAGAGAGACAAGTTGTGATAATAACGGTTTGCTAATAAAAATGTAATTTTAAGCATTAGATTCAATCGAACATACATAAACTTTTGGTTTTGAAGGTTTTTAATGCTGTTTCATTCCAAAAAATCATAACCTCAGGAGGGTCGACGAGCCCTTGGAGAGTGATTGTATGCGATGAACAGGGAATACTTAGGGAGTTTGTTGTAAAGCTATTCACAGAACGGCAAATGGAGCAACAGCATCCTATTGCAAAAGAAATGTTTGGTAATATCCTGGCTCGTGAATTTGACTTGCCCGTAGCCGAAGCAGCTTTAGTTCATTTTTCAAATGAGTTTATTTCTTTATTGCCTGAGGAGGCAAAAAAACAGCTCGATGGAAAAGATAACGGCCTTAAATTTGGCTGTGAATGGAGAGCGATGACTATCGTTGACCCAAGTAATCTAAAGTCCATCTTTAATGACTACGATGTGGCAACGGTATTTGCTTTTGATAATTTTGTTTTGAATCCAGATCGAGGTGGGTTTCGTAATAAGCCTAATTTACTGATTGATGATGAGGGTTTCTTACTTATCGACCATGAACAGATTTTTCCATTTGCCGACGATATACACCGTAATGGTTCAAAAATAATCCAAGATTTTCAGGAGGGTATTTGGCAATATCAAGCGGAGAAGCACTTGTTTTATCCTTATCTTTCTAACCTAAGAAAAAATGCTAAAAACGGTATTTTTGATACTTTTTGGACTTATTTGGAGAGTCTAAATGTTGTAGTCTTAAGAGAAATGGCCCATTTTTTGGGTGATAAAAATATATCAATTGGTAATTTTGCCCTTATAGAGCAATATATTCAGAAAGTAAAAATGAATCCATCTAAATTCTGTAAGTTGTTGACGGAGAAGATTGCATGAATTCGATTTATCAATATAGCCCCCTACAATATCATTTCAACTCGGCTTTGGGCGAAGTGTTGAATGTGGGTTTGCTGGTGATTTTTCCTGAGCAGCAAAAAGTAGAATTTGTATATCCCGAACGCCTTGCACGGCTAAAAGCTGCTTATCCTAGTGGAGTTCCTGAAAAAACCTTAAAAGCATTTTTTAAAGGAATTTTACAAAAAGTAGCTTTACTTAATAAACAACCCGAGATTTTTAACGATTATCATAATCGCCCCCTCGACTTTATTGATAATGAATTATTGATTCGGGATGAGTCTCTCTTACAATTTGGTGAAATAAGAACCGGAATTCTTTATACCGACAACCTTACAACTATAATTCAGCAGCTTCGTCATCTATACTTGTCGATTTATGATTTAGATGAAGAAGAATATAAAAAACATGATGAAGATTATTTGATAAAAGAATATCGTAATCGATTGAAGGGGTACAATGAAGCCGTTTTTGAAGGAAGAAAAATAGAAGAAAATATAAAGATTGGGGACTACATTTTTCCTTTTGCTTGGCAAAACGGTACTTATAATGTGGTCAACCCCGTTAGTTTTGACCTTCGTCGTCCAGAATCAATTATTCGCAAAGCTACGCTCAACTTTGGCAAAGTGACTTTATTGCAAGACTTCGCGGTGGAAAATCAGGCACGTTTTGATATGCTACTAGCGAAACCTAAGAAGAAAATACTATTCAAATCGTATGATGAAGCCATTGGTATTCTTAGTCGACCAAATTTTGTTAAAATATGGGAAGAAGAACGAATTGAGGAGTACGCCATCAAAACCTTAGAAGCGCTTGCCTTTTAAGTTTCTTCGTTCTTCTCTCCACAGGTTTATCATATCTTCTCTTTGTGCATAAGCGTTGCAACGCCTTTGGTGGTAATTTTTCCAGTAGTTACATCAAACACTTCGCCCAAAATTTCGCCAGTGTGTTTTTCAGGGTTGAGGCTTTGTACTGTAAACTTTACTTTGTAGTCGGTATCCACAAACATAGGCCGTAAAAATTGGAAAGTTTGCCCCACATAAATTGACCCATAACCAGGAAAGCGAGTTCCAATGATTTTGGTGAAAACACTAGCTCCTAGCATCCCGTGGATAATGGGGCGTTTGAAGGGCGTTGTGGCCGCGTAATCGGGGTCTAAGTGCAGTGGATTGTCGTCGCCTGTGAGTTGTGCAAAGGCAATTACATCGTCTTGGGAAAATCGAAATTCGTATTCGTAGGTATCGCCAATGGAAAGTTTCATGATAAAATAAGAAGTTAATATACAGTAAAGTTGCCTAAAGTTAAATTTGATTTATGGTTAAAGAGAGCCTGTTTTGCCCCCATCTACTGGCAAATTGATACCGCTAATCGCCGCTGCCGCTGGGCTACAAAGAAAAGCTACTGCGGCGGCGATTTCTTCGGGCTCGGCAAAACGCCTGAGAGGCACATCGGCCGCAAGTTGTTGATTGATTTCTTCTACGGTTTTGCCTGCTGCTTGGGCCCGTTGTTCGTTGATGGATGCTAGACGGTTGGTGTTGGTGTAGCCCGGCAATACATTGTTGATTGTAATACCAAACTGCGTAATTTCTAGAGAAAGTGTTTTGGCCCAGCTCGCCACCGACCACCGTACCGTATTGGATACTCCCAAACCCAGTATAGGTTGTTTGACCGAAGTTGAGATAATATTTACGATACGTCCAAAACCCGCCCTTTTCATAGAAGGAACTACTGCTTGGGTCAAGAGTTGATTGTTGATGAGGTGCATTTCAAAAGCCTTCAAAAATTGCTCAGGCGTGGCTTCGATGATAGGGCCTGAGGCTGGTCCGCCTGTATTGTTGACCAAAATATGTACTTCAGGAAAAGTAGACAAATAAGCCTCAATGGCTGTTTTTACATTTTCGCTACTGGCAAAATCAACCACTATATATCGGTGGCTTTGGTTTTTGCTAGTATCCAACGAAGTCAAGGTTTCTTTTAGGGCTTCTTCGTTGCGAGCCATTAAGGTAATATTTGCGCCCAAAAGTGCCAATTCTACCGCGCACGCGCGGCCTATACCTTGCGTACTTCCGCATACAATGGCTGTTTTGTGAGTGAGGTCAAGATTCATAGCAGTGGCATAAGTTTTTATGAAAAAGAATCTATTTGGGTTCGAATTTACGTTTGTATGGAAACACCAAAATCATTGGCATTGTACAAAAGTGTAAATTCGTCATTTCATTTTTAACTTATCTAATTTTATGCGCAGTTTCTTATTGATTGTATGGTTAATAACATTTGCTTTTGGGAGTTGTACAGCTACGCCTACTTCCAATGCCGCACCTGTGGATCACTCTGCTTGGGACAAACTTCTTAAAAAACACGTAAACGACAAAGGTTTTGTCAATTACACTGCTTTCAAAAAAGATTATGAGGAGCTTAAAAAGTACTTAGATATGCTGAGTACGAGTGCTCCAAACGACAAATGGAGTAAAGAAGAACAACTTACCTACTGGATCAATGCTTACAACGCTTTTACGATTCAACTTATTTTGGATAACTATCCGGGGATTAGTAGTATCAAAGATATTGGTTCTAAAATCAAGATTCCGTTTGTGAATACACCTTGGGATGTAAAATTCATAAAAATCGGAGGACAAAAGATGGATTTGAACAATATCGAGCACGGTATCATCCGTAAGAAGTTTGATGAGCCACGCATTCACTTTGCGCTTGTATGTGCTGCTAAATCTTGCCCACCCCTCCGCAACGAAGCCTACGTAGCTGACCGCCTGAATGCGCAGCTGGATGAGCAAGCGCGTGATTTTATTAATGACAAAACCAAGAATAATATCACAAAAGACAAGGCTACCTTATCAAAAATTATGTCTTGGTACGGAGGAGATTTTACCAAGCAAATGCCCATCGTGGATTGGGTAAACAAGTATTCTAGTGTTAAAATCACGAAGAATACCAACCTAGACTATATGGATTATAATTGGGAACTGAATGGTAAGTAACTAAAAAAGGCGGTGTATTCAACCGCCTTTTTTATTAAAAAAAATGTAACTACATAGTAATATACGTTTTCTAAAAACATCGCCCAAAATGCTTATTGCTTAAAGCCTATTGCCTAAGCTTTGACTGCTGCGGGTTTGAGGTCAGTAAGATCCGAAATTTTTACAGGTTGTCCTGTTTGAATGCTTTTTCTGGCTCCGATTCCAACCAAAATCGCCATTGCTCCGTCGCGGCTACCTGCCGATTGGCGGTAAGTATCTTTGGCGTTGGGATTACGGAAAATCTTGTCGCGAAGGCGTGCATCTCCTCCACCGTGCCCTTCAGCTTGCGGAATTTTGATATATTCTACTTCTCCAAAATTTTTAGAAAGCATAAGTTCGTCGTAAGGCTCCATGGTCATCTTGCCGGATTCTTTAATCCATGCTTCTAAACGACCTTTGGTGCCGTTGAAAGCAATGCGATAGCCTTCATAAGGTGAATAAGTAGTGAGAGAGTAGCTGACGTTTACGCCGTTGGCATAATGAATCGTCGCTGCCATTTTATCATAAATATTCACATCTTCTTTGAATACACAGCCATCACGTAGATAGCCGTCGTGTTTTTCGTTGTCAACGTATAAGGCCACAAGGCGCTTGTCTTTGGTAACATCCCAATAAAACTTGCAATCGTTTTTGTGAGGGCAGCTACGGCAATTGTTTCCTCTTAGAGTGCCATTTTTGCCATAGTGTTCCAACGACCCTTGGGCATACACACTTTCAGGCTCAGATTCGAGCCACCAATTGAGCAAATCAAAATGGTGGCTTGCTTTGTGTACCCAAAGTGAGCCGCTGTTTTCTTTTAATCGGTGCCAACGACGGAAGTAGTCGGCGCCGTGGCGTACATCAAGATACCAATGAAAATCTACCGAGGTCACTTTGCCAATAGCCCCTTCCCGTAGCAATTCATAAAGTTTTTGACGGTGAGGTGAATAACGATAATTGAATGTAACAGTGACTTTTTTGCCGGTGCGTTTTTCGGCATCCAAAATCGCCTGACACTTTGTTTCGTCGGTGGTCATGGGCTTTTCAGTCACAATATCAGCACCCATTTCCATACCTTTGATGATAAACTGATCGTGGGTAGCATCTACCGTAGTGACGATGAGCAAATCGGGCTTAACTTCACGCATCATTTTTTCAAAGTCCGTATAAAGTGGACAGTTGACATTAAGCATCTTGCGGGCAGTTTCGGCGCGGCCGGGATTGATGTCACAAAGACCGACAAATTCGATTATATCCCCAAATTCTTTGATAACGGGAATGCCCCACATACTAGTACCACGGTGACCAGTGCCTACCATAGCTACTTTGCGTTTGGCAGAGGTTCCGCTGGCAAATGCCGATGATGCTGCCAACACTCCAGCGGTAGCTAAGGAGCCTTTGTGCAGAAATTCGCGGCGGTTAAGAGTTTCTTGTGAATGATTCATGTTTGGAGGTATTTGGAAGAATGATGAGGGAAATCTAGAGGCTTATTTTTAGAAGAGTTAGATTTTTTGAAGAAACCTAAATCATTAAATAAAACACATTGAAATATTCCTTATTCAATTCTACACTGTAGGGCTGGTACATTACAAACAAAATATTGACTTTTTTTATGCAAACGTTATCGGCAACGTTGTCAAGGTATTAAAATCCTGCTTTTGAGAAAACAACAAGAAAGAAATAAGCTCGCTAGGTAAGTTTTAAATGCTGCAATAAAAAAAGCAAAAGTTGTATTAATGGAAGAATTTCTGAGGCTTCTCTCCCTTTGTTAATCCATATGAAAGACACATTCAAGTGATTCACTGACGGGAGAGTTGTCGGGATTGGTATCCATAATGTCGGACATATAAGCCCACCATTTTTTGACAATTGGATGCTGTGGTAGCAAATCAGCGATATGGTTTTCGGTGCGTTTTTGTACCGCAAACAAAAAGCCAGAAGACCGATGAAGGTAAATGGAATAGTCGCTTACGCCTGCTTCGGAGAGGGCTACCGAAAGTTCAGGCCAAATTTCGTCGTGGCGTTTTTGGTATTCTTCCTCAAAACCTGGCTTGAGTTTCATCACAAAGGCTACTTTTTGCATCGTTGGGATTGGGATATGAGTTTGGAAAAATAATCAACGAATAAAAAAGAAAAAACCTACCAAACCCTCCTGTACTTTGGGGAGGTATATCATAAGCAAAGAGAGATTCAGGAGTTGTTTTGAATCTCTCTTATATCTTGTTTACCACAGATGATGCACCTGTGGCTTGATATATTTTTCATAAATACGATTGACCGCTTCTTGCTGGGATTCAGTCAAATCTGGCGTGTTGAGCGCAGCTAAGTTGGCGGTAGCTTGCTCAGGATTTGAAGCCCCCGGAATAATCGTACTTACGGCAGCAAACTCCAAAATCCAGCGCAAAGCTATAGGGGCAAGATTAGAATATTGAGGAAAAAGGGCTTTCAGTTCCTCTACCGCTGCAAGTCCCGTTTCATAGTCAATCCCCGAAAATGTCTCACCTTTGTCAAATTTTTCGCCGTGTCGGTTAAAAAAACGGTGGTCACCTTCGGTAAAGGTAGAATTTTTTGAAAACTTGCCGGTCAGCAATCCACTTGCCAAAGGCACTCTCACAATTACCCCTATATTTTTTTTGAGGGCTTGTTCAAAAAATAATTCAGCAGGGCGTTGACGAAACATATTAAAGATGATTTGAACCGTAGTAACGTTTTCAAATTCAATGCCTTTGAGAGCTTCTTCTACTTTTTCGACGCTAATGCCGAGATTGAGGATTTTGCCTTCATCTTTGAGTCGGTCAAACAGCTCAAAGATTTCGGGACGGTAATACACTTCGGTAGGGGGGCAGTGGAGTTGAATCAAATCGAGGGTTTCGAGGCCCATATTTTGGAGACTGTCTTCCACAAATTTGCGTAATACCGCTGGTTGATACGCTTCACTGGTATGAGGATTGAGCTGGCGCCCGCACTTGGTAGCTACATAAATGCGCTCCGAGCGGTTTTTTATGAACTTCCCAACCGCTTTTTCGCTTTCTCCAGCGCCATATACATCGGCTGTATCAATAAAGTTAATTCCTGTATCGACCGCAGCGTGGAGGATTTTTTCGGCGTTGTCGTGGCTAAAATCATCGCCCCATTTTCCGCCTACTTGCCAAGTGCCAAGGCTGATTTCGGATATTTCAAAGCCCGTTTTTCCTAATTTTCGGTAATTCATTTCTGTAATTTTGTTGAGTTGATTATTCATTCCAAGCGTTCATGCCGGGTGTAAGAGGCATACACGCAATGTAAGTACCCGGAATAGGGTCATAGCCAAGTACTTCCTTTCCGATTTTTTGGGAAGTAAAATACCCCAGTAATGTCAATTCTTTGAGTCGTCTAAAAAACGGAGTAGGAGAAGGTGGCGCCAGTCTGATTCCCCAAACCGATGGCGGTAGAGCCTCGGCTTCTTTGTCTAGTTGGGTCAAAAAGGCTTCGCGTTGCTGAGGCGTACATTCTACAAAAGACTTACCATGCGTTTTTTCACATTCTTCTTCCAGTTTTTCGAGTCCTGCAACAAAATCTTTTTGCTCTTCTTGAGAGAGTAAATCTTGGAGCATTTTATCCACAAATTGCGGTACACCCAGTTCTTTTGCCCCTGGTGTTTTGGTTTTGGGAAGAATGGTCTCGGTAATTTCGGCAATGCTTGCGGCTTGATTGTTGGTCAAGAATACAGGCTTCCAATCAAGTTTTGCGTCTTGAGTGCAGGCCAAAAATGTTTGGCTCAGGGCAGTTGTTGAGACGGCATACCCCAAAAACAAAGCCGATGATTTTAATATTTCTCTGCGGTTCATGTCGATTTGGTAGGTTTAGAGGTTGAGGCGATTGAGTTCTTTGACGGCAAAATCTACCGCGCGAGCTGTCAAAGCCATATAAGTAATGGATGGGTTGACACAGCTCGAAGAGGTCATACATGCGCCGTCGGTAACGAATACATTAGGTACGGCATGAATTTGGTTTTTTCCATTCAAGACTGAGGTTTTTGGATCGCGACCCATGCGAGCGGTCCCCATTTCATGCACTCCTACGCCGATTCCGCCCGAATAGTCAAATGGGGTGACGTTTTTGAAACCTGCTTTTTCGAGCATTTCGGCGGCGTCGATTTTCATTTGTTTGCGCATTGCCATTTCATTGCCCTTAAATTCGGCATCCATAGTCAGTGTAGGAAGCCCCCATTTGTCTTTTACCTCTTTGTTGAGGGTCACTTTGTTTTCGTGATAAGGTAAACATTCCCCAAAACCTACCAGCGACATTCCCCAACCTCCGGGTGCAAAAAGGCTATCTTTGAAGTCGGCTCCTACACCTCCACCACCTACGCCACCGCCCCAGTTGCCTCTGCCTCCGCTTCCTTGGTAATCATAACCACGAATGAAATCTTTGGTTTGGGAAGCTTCATCCACGTTGCGGTAGCGTGGAATAAAAATCCCGTTAGGACGGCGACCTTTGTAATACTGGTCTTCAAAGCCGTCGTATCCTCCCATGGCACCTACTCGATAATGATGATCCATGAGGTTATGACCCAGTTCGCCGCTGTCATTTCCCATACCATTGGGGAAACGGCTTGAGGTAGAATTGAGTAAAATTTGGGTTGAACCTAAAGTGGAGGCATTGAGGAAGATAATTTTGGCATAAAACTCAAATTCTTCTTTGGTTTCGGAATCAATCACTTTAACTCCTTTGGCTTTGCCAGATTTTTCGTCGTAAATGATAGACGCCACTTGCGAATCAGGACGGAGGGTAAGCTTACCTGTAGCATCTGCGGCAGGAAGTGTGACGGCATTGCTACTGAAATAAGCCCCAAAAGGACAACCCCGTGAGCAGCGGTTGCGGTTTTGGCATTGTCCACGGCCGTTTAAGGGCTCGGTAAGATGGGCTACTCGTCCAATAGTGAGGTGCCGCCCTTTGTAGTTTTTTTCAAGGCTTGCTTTGAAATGCTTTTCGAGACAATTTAGCTCCATAGGAGGTAAAAAATGACCATCGGGCAAATGAGACAGGCCGAGTTTTTCGCCGCTGATACCCACAAATTTCTCAACGTAAGTATACCAATTTTCGAGGTCTTTGTATCGAATCGGCCAATCGATGGCGATGCCTTGCTTGGCGTTGGCCTCAAAATCAAGGTCACTCCAGCGATAGCATTGCTTCCCCCAAAGCAAAGAGCGGCCTCCCACTTGGTTTCCTCTAATCCAATCAAAACGCTTCACCTCCGTATAGGGGCTATCGAGGTCGTTGTTGTAAAAATGCTTATTGGTTTCGTTGATAAATCCACTCCGAAGTTGGATGTGGTATTTTTGCTGGTCTTCGTAAGAAAGTTTTTCGCGGTGCTCAAAATCCCAGTGATCGAGATTCATGGTAGGATAATCTTCTACATGCCGCACCATGCGGCCACGCTCCAATACCAAAGTTTGTAGCCCTTTTTCACAAAGCTCTTTGGCGGCCCATCCACCACTGATACCAGAGCCAATCACAATGGCATCGTAGGTATGGGTTTTGTTTACTTTTAAATTAAAACTAGGCATAGGTTAATATATGATTGAATTGAATAATCTTCAGTTAAAATGTTGCTAATGTAAGAAATTAAATGTCGAGATGACAATTGCCAAAAGACTTAATTTATTTTTAATGGAAGACCCCCTTCCTTGGAAGATAGAAGGTTGGCATGATGCATGGCAATCGGCTTTTATAAAGGAGTTGAACTTTTAATGGGAGAACTTTATTGTAAATTTATATGTATATACATATATTTATCTTGAAATTGGAAATATGAATCAAATCTGGGATTTTGAAATTTTCGATTTACTTGATAATCAATCCTATGAAAAGAAGTGAATTTCTTAAAAGTGCCCTTGGAGGGGCTATCACAATGGAATCTTTAAAAGATTTATATAAATGGAACGAACAATTGGCTACTAAAGATAGCCTCATGCCTATGTTGTTTGTAGGACATGGTTCTCCTATGAATGGAATCGAAGATAATGAGTTTAGTCAAGGCTGGAAAAAATTTGGTGAAGAAATACCAGTGCCTACGGCTGTGTTGGTAGTATCGGCGCATTGGTACACACCTGGTACAAAGGTGACAGCCATGCCCGAGCCGCGCACAATTCATGATTTTGGAGGGTTTCCTAAAGCACTTTTTGATGTTCAATATCCTGCCCCCGGAAATCCTGCTTTGGCTAAAGAAACTGCGGCTTTGATTCACAAAGCCAGCGTAGGGCTTGACCACGAATGGGGCCTTGACCACGGTACTTGGACGGTAGTAAGGCACATGTATCCTCAGGCCAATATCCCTGTATTACAGCTTAGTATTGATTATACCAAGCCACCACGCTACCACTACGAGTTGGCGAGAGAATTAGGGGCTTTAAGAAAAAAAGGAGTATTGATCATAGGAAGTGGTAATATGGTACACAACCTACGAATCCTGAATTGGCAACTTACAGACAAAGGATACGACTGGGCCATTGAGATGAACGAGACTTTTAAGTCGTTAATTCAAAAAAATCAACATTCGTCGCTTATCAATTACGAAAACTTAGGACAAGCCGCTAAAATGTCAATCCCAACACCTGAGCACTATTTGCCGCTTTTGTATATTTTGGGATTGAAAGAAGAGAATGAAAAAGTAGGTTTTTTCAACGATAAAACCCTGATGGGTTCTATCTCTATGACCTCCGTCAAGGTAGGTTAGGCACTTTCAGAAATGCCTAACCTACTAGGTTTATACTTCAATCACTGCCTTAATGATGTTGCTTTCGGGTTTTAGCAATTCGTCGAAGGTATCGATAAGTTGGTCAAAAGCAATTCGATGCGAAATCCAAGGACGGGTATCGAGCGTCCCATTTTCCATAGCCGCGATGATGCTTTTGAAATCTTCAGGCAGGGCATTGCGACTGGCCAAAAGGGTTACTTCGCGGCGGTGAAATTCGGGGTCGTTGAAAGTAACATCACCTTGGAATAATCCCACAAAGGTCAATCGCCCACCGTGAGAAAGATACTTAAAGGCTTGCATCATTGAAGTAGGATTGCCAGTGGCATCAAACACTGCCGTCGGTAAATCTCCCGCAAAAGCTTGTCGGATGTCATCCAATGGACTCTCGTTTTGTAGTAAAATAGTTGCATCTACGCCGAGTTGTTGCGCACAAAAAGCCAATCGAGAAGCGTTCATATCCAACACCGCTACTTTAGCTCCTTTCAACTTTGCAAATTGAATGACAGATAAGCCAATCGGCCCTGCCCCAATGACAAGCACCAAATCATGGGCTTGCACTTGCGCACGGTTGACGGCGTGAGAGCCTATACCGAGGGTTTCGACCAAAGCAAGTTGTTCGTAAGAGAGTGTCTTAGATGGATATACCTTAGACGCAGGCACTTTGATAAGCTCACGCATTCCGCCGTCAGTATGAACTCCTAGTACTTTGATTTGTTCGCAGCAATTGGTTTTTCCGCTTCTGCACGCCTGACATTTACCGCAGTGAAGGTAGGGCTCTACGGCTACTTTGTCGCCTATTTGTAAAGAGGTTATATCATCGCCTACAGCAATGATTTCGGCTCCTAACTCGTGGCCTAGAATGCGAGGATAAGAGAAAAAAGGCTGCTTGCCTCGATAAGCATGATAATCTGTGCCACAAATGCCGATACGATGAATCTTAATCAATACTTCGTGAGGTTCGAGTGAAGTATCAATATCGGTGTCTGAATAACTAAACTGTCCGGGGGTGTTGAGGATGAGGGTTTTCACATCAATGATTGGTTGGGAAATCGCAAATATAAAAACATCCTCAACGCAAACTCTCCTGCCTCTTCCTATTAAGCTGTTTTATTGGATTTAATAAGTTATTTTTGTTTGGTTCAAACTAGTTTTGTATGTACAAAGACATTCTTTTTTCGCAAAGCGCAGGGGTAGCGCGTATTACCTTCAACCGTCCCGAGGTATTGAATGCCCTCAGTCCAAATCTTATTGCTGAACTTACCGATGCTACCCAAAAAGTAGCATTGGACGAATCTATCAAAGTGTTAATTGTGACAGGAATAGGGCGAGCTTGGTCGGCAGGGGTAGATTTGCAAAGCCTCAATGATAGTATTCAAGAAGGATACTTTTCCAATACCGAAGTACTTGAAATGGGGGTAGCGTTTATTTTGGCGCTTCAGTCTATGCCCCAAGTCACTATTGCGCAGGTCAACGGTCACTGTTATACGGGTGCGATGGAGTTGATGCTGGCGTTTGATTTGGTATATGCAGCCGATGAAGCTCAGATAGGAGATACTCATACCAAATGGGGAATTGCCCCTAAATGGGGTATGACACAGCGCTTACAGCAAAAAGTAGGGCTATTGAAGGCCATGGAAATGTCGTTTACGGCGGAGCCTATTAAGGGACAAGAAGCCGCAAGGATTGGGTTGGTGAATCAATCGGTTCCTCTCGAAGAGCTAGAAGAAAAAGTGAGTCAAGTAGCGGAGAAAATCAAAGCAAACTCTGCGCAAACTATCGCTGCTATGAAAAAGATGTACTATTTTGGGGCGCATCACGGCTTGCATCGGGGGCTGGAGTACGAATGGCAAGCCGATTTTAAAATCACTGACCGTGAGCAGTTTTTGAGAGATTTTAAGAAAAATAAATAAGCTTTTTCTTACGGCTTGGACACAGCTATTGGCTATGCCCAAGCCGCGAATTAATTTACTTTTTCAGTTTTTCTAATTCATCTTTCACAAAGTTCATGAGCTCTGTGATGTATTCTTTAGAAAAATCAAAGGGAATATTGGCTGCCGCATAAATCGCGCTGATAGGGGCGGTATAGCCTAGTTTGAGGGCATTGAGATAGCCTTCTAGTCCCTGTTGAGGGTTTTGCTTATAATTTCGCCATACGCCGATAGCTCCCAGTTGCGCCATGCCGTATTCGATATAATAAAACGGCACTTCGTAGATGTGCAGTTGTTTTTGCCAAATGTACTTTTTGAATGCTTCTAGTCCACTCCAGTCGGTTAGAGAATCGCTGAACTGCTCATAAATATTGAGCCAATTTTGCTGACGTTCGGCTACTGAGTGGGTAGGGTTTTCATAAATCCAATGTTGGAATTTATCAATAGTTGCTACCCACGGCAAGGTTTCGATGATAGATTCGAGGTGTTGGATTTTGGCGCGGCGTAGTTCATCTTTGTTTTCAAAAAATACATCCCAATAATCCATCGTAAGCAGTTCCATACTCATCGAAGCCAATTCGGCGACTTCGGCGGGCGTATTTTTGAAAGAATTGAGCAGTAAATCCCGCGTGACAAAATTGTGAACCGCATGCCCTCCTTCGTGCAGAAGCGTAACCAAATCGCGCAAATTAGAGGTTGCATTCATGAAAATGAATGGTACGCCGATTTCTTCTAAGGGATAATTGTAGCCACCAGGTGCTTTGCCCTTGCGCGATTCGAGGTCGAGGTGTCCCATGGCTTTCATGATGCGCAGGTAATTCCCAAGCTCAGGGTCAAGCAGGGTAAAACAGGTGATGGTTTTTTCGAGCAATTCTTCACCCGTACTGAAAGGCTTGAGCGGGGGTAAATTTTGTGGATCTACCTTGAAATCCCACGGACGAAGGCTCGAAAGTTGCAGCGCCTCTTTACGTTCGAGTGCCATGGTATTGAGCATTGGTACTACGGCTTCTGCTACTGACTCATGAAAGTTGAAACAGTCTTGGGGAGTATAATCGAAGCGGCCCAAAGCGGCAAACATATAATCGCGAAAGTTGTCAAAACCAGCGTTGGTAGCTACTTGATGGCGCAAATCGCGTAAGGTATTGAGTAGCTCGTCGAGTTTGTCTTTGTCTTCCAATCGCCGTGTTTGGATTTTATTCCAAACTTCTTCCCGAAGAGCGCGATCGGTCGATTGCAAAAAATCTGAGGCTTTTTGCAGTGTTACTTCTTCTCCTTGGATATTGACCGTCATGGCGCCTACAGTAGCTCCATATTTGGCTTGTTCGGTTTGGATTTGAGTCTGGAGAGGAATATTTTCATCCCTAAAAATCTCAATGGCTTTTTTCATGCTACGAAGTGCAATGTCAAATCCTTGGTCTTTGAGTTCATTCAAAAAAGGACTTTCCAAGGCTTTTTTGTCGAGTGCATTGCCATAGGCAGAGAGGTGAGGCTGGAAGTTTTCTACAAAATCACCGAATTCCTTTTGATATTGCTCACTGCTTGTATCGCAAGTCATGCGGATATACCGCCATGCAAAGTTTTCGGAGAGATAAGACTCCAATTCGCTTTTGTCCAAAAACCATTGCCGTAATGCTTCGGCCGATTCAATAGGGCGATTGATGAGGTTTTCATAAAATGGCTGAAGTTGCTCCCAAGTGGTAAGCTCAAAATCTTCTCCTAAAAATTTTCGAGGGGGGCGTTGGGGAATATTAATCGCTGACATAAGGCTGATTTTTCGATGTTTTGATAATGTTGGCTAACAAAGGAAGGTGAAAAATGGTTTTGTTAAAAACAACATAACTACTAATCATTAATTTTATCATCAAGACGAGCTACTTCTTCTAAGATTGATCGCAAAAAATTATGTGGCTTAATATTCTCATTGTGTTAGGAACCTTTGTATTTATGGAAGGTTTTGCGTGGTTTACGCACAAATACATCATGCACGGGCCCATGTGGAATTGGCATGAATCTCACCATGTTCATCATAAAGGATGGTGGGAAACCAACGACCTCTTCGGGATTATCTTTGGGGCGACGGCGACGGTTTTGATTATAGTAGGGTCGGAGTGGGAAGCATTTCGGTGGTTGATGTATGTCGGGATAGGAATTACGCTTTACGGAATTGCCTATTTTGTATTTCATGATATAATCGTACACCGTCGAATCAAGATTAAATTTAAGACGACTAGTCGGTATCTTAATCGTATTATTTGGGCGCATTATATGCATCATAAAGTTCACCAACGTGATGGGGCTGAGGCATTTGGGTTTTTGTATGCTCCCAAGAAGTATGACAAGCAAAAAATGAAAGAGAAATAAGAACGTATTTTTTTGAGTCACGCCACGATTTTTCTAAAAGTAGTTTTGTAAGATTGGCTGCTTTAATCAAAAAATACGTACAATAATGACAAAATCGTTTTATCTCCTCGCGCTTCTTTTTGCTATTTCAGTGAGTTCTTTTGCGCAAAAAAAGAAAAAAGCGGCTACGAAAGATGCCATTTTGGTTTTTTCTAAAACAGCGGGTTACCGACATTCGTCTATTCCCAAAGGAAAGCAAGCGTTGATACTTATGGGGCAGCAAAACAGATTTGCGGTAGATACTACAGAAGATGCATCGGTATTTACGCCCGAAAACCTAAAGAAATACAAAGCAGTAGTATTTTTGAGTACTACTGGAAACATCCTCAACCAAGAGCAAGAACATGCTTTTGAGCAGTTTATCCGTGCAGGAGGAGGTTTTGTGGGGATTCATGCCGCCGCCGATACCGAATACGACTGGCCTTGGTATAATCAACTGGTGGGAGCGTACTTTTTGAGTCATCCCAAACAGCAAAATGTAGATGTAGTAGTCAATGACCACAATCACCCATCTACTACTATGCTACCCGACCGCTGGAAGCGTTTTGATGAGTTATATAATTATAAAAAAATAGTGCTTGGTATCAAAGTATTGGCGACACTCGACGAATCTACCTATAAAGGCGGAGCAAACGGGGTCAATCATCCTTTTATTTGGTATCGTGAGTTTGATGGAGGGCGGTCTTTCTACACGGGAGGTGGCCATACTGACGAGTCGTTTGTAGAACCGCTATTTGTACAGCATTTGCTGGGAGGAATAGAATATGCGATTGGTCGTAAATCCGTAAAGAAACCGATGTAAGGGGTTACGTTGGTAATTAGTACAATCATGAACGCAGATAGGCTGCTTTGGTAGCTTGTCTGCGTTTTTTTTATTTGGAATGAGGTACGAATTCCACAAAATACCCGAAAAATGCGCATGGAATGGTTTTTTGATGAAATATACCAAATCAAAAAATGCAATAAACATGAAAACGAAAGTATTACTGTTAGCGCTTCTGTTGGTTCAAGGACTAAGCTATGCACAAAGCGAACCCAAATTTTTTAGCCTAGGTCTACGTGCTGGTGCCAACTTATCACAATTTAAAGGCAATGATTTGTCGTTGAATTCAAGCGAAGGTTCCTTTCAATTGACCGACAATAGCAACCGAGTGTGGGGAGCTACGGGCGGTATCTTTATGAGATTTGGACGCACCTTCTTTATACAGCCCGAAATCATGCTTTCTCAGAAAGGAGGTAGGTTTAGTGTATTTGAAGGAAATACTGGGAAGGCTGAAAAAAGTTTCAAAATGACAAACTTAGATTTTCCAGTGATGTTTGGGGTAAAAATTGCCCGTTTCTTGAGAATTAATGCAGGGCCAGTAGCGGCTTTCAACTTAGGCCGTGATGGAGACTTAGAAGAAGCTTTTGAAGACTATACCAATGAAAAAGACTTCGATAGCGCTTTTCGTAGAGCGGCTCTGGGGTATCAGGCAGGTATAGGCCTTGATTTTGGCAAACTCAACCTTGATGTACGTTATGAAGGAAACCTCACTGATGTAGTAAAACTTCAATTGAGCAATCCACAAGCTCAGGCGCAGTTTGATCGTAAGATGAATCTCATACAAGCTACACTAGGTTTTGCTTTTTAGTGCTTATCTTATTCCATCAATCAATAAAAAAAGGGCGATAATCGCCCTTTTTTTATTGATTGAACTTTACTTTTCAAATATTTCGTCCTCTTCTCCATTTACGATTTGATTATCATTTTCGGCGTTGATTTCGTGCTTTTGAGGATCGGGGGGAGTGTGTTTATCAGGTTCGATTTCGGGAGGAGCCGTAGGCTGCTCTATTTCTGGTTGATGGATTTCGGGCTGCGCAGGATGCGGCTCCACTTCGGGTGCTGGCGTAGGTGGCGCAGGCGTAGGATCGGGTGTTTGTGTGTTTTTCATGGTTTGAAATATGTTTGGTTTAGATATTATTTTGAAAAACCTGTGCCACGTTTTTTGGGGAACAATCTCCTCAGGATAGGTACAATATTGTCTTGGAATGCATTTTTAACGTATAGCAACAACAATATTTTGAAGCCAAGCTTGGCAGGTTTAATTGAGTATCTACCAACAAAACTAATAATAGTCGCTATGCCTCCCGTACCTCAAAATTTTCAATTACCTTATATAGCACGTTTAGCTTTTGGACTTATCTGTGTCACCATTATTGTATATTGGATGCACGTACTTGGCTCAATCGTAACTTTGCTATTGTTTTCTATCCTTTTTTCGATAGCTATGTATCCGCTTACTGATTGGCTAGAAAGAAGAGGGTTAGGCAGAATGTTGGCTATTGCGATTGCTATTATTACATTTTCGTTGGTAGCAGCGGGGGTGTGTATGGTATTAGGATATCAAGTGAGAGATTTTTCAGAAATGCTTCCCCAATTGATTAACAAAGTAAATGCCTCTTTAAGTAAAGTGCAGCTTTGGGCGTATGAGCGTTTTAAAATTCCTCCAAGCCGGCAGTTAAATGAGTTTCAGAAATATTGGCAAAATATAGCCGAAGGAGGAGGCTCCGTAGTAGGAACCGCCGTTTCTACTACTACTACGATGCTCGGTAATATCTCTATCTTGCCCGTGTATATTTTTTTCTTATTGTACTATCGTGATATGTTCAAGCAGTTTTTTTGCAAAGTTTTTGCTTCTACCAAAAAGGCCAAAATACACGAAGTACTCAATAAAATATACGAAGTCGTACACAGCTATCTTTCAGGGCTTTTGATTGTGACCTTGATAGTGGGTACGCTCAATTCGGTAGGTTTATTGATTTTGGGAATTCCGTCGGCTGTCTTCTTTGGGTTTTTAGCGGCTATTTTATTGATTATTCCTTATATAGGAATCTTGATAGGGTCTATTTTGCCCATTGTGGTAGCCCTTGTTACTAAAGATTCCCCTATGTACGCGGTAGGAGTAGCCGGAATTTTCTTCTTTGTACAAATGCTGGAAGGAAATATCATTACGCCTTATATCGTAGGATCCAAAATTAGCGTCAATCCCTTGGCTGCCATTGTGATGTTGTTTTTGGGAGGAGCTTTGTGGGGAATTGCTGGACTAGCATTGGCCTTACCACTTACGGCGATTTTGAAAGTGGTTTTTGACGAAGTAGAAGAACTTAAGCCTTATGGGTTTTTGCTAGGAGAGCCTGAAACTACCAACAAACAACGAGCTATTCAGAGTAAAAAAGTACAAAAAATAGAACAAAATGTAGTGGAAAGTATTGCTGAAACTACCCAAGAAGTAAAATCGCTTTTTGGACGAAAAAAAGCCACAAAATCAGCATAATGAGTAAAATTGGGTAGAAGGTTCTACAAATTTTATGCTTCGGAAGTATTGAATTGAAGAGTTGTAAGTGGTATAGTTTTTTGTAAATCTTAAATATCAAAGACTAACACTACAATTTAAAATATTTATGGATATAGCCATTACCGCAAAGTATATAAAAAGTAAAGTAGGTGGTATGGGGGCCGTACCTACCGATGAAGGGGTGTCGTTTAGAGTATGGGCTCCTAATGCACAAAAAGTATTTGTAACAGGTGACTTCAATGGTTGGGAAAAAGCGTCTATCGCGTTGACTCACGAAGAAAACGGCTTTTGGTCAGTACAAGTACCGGAAGCCTCCACTGGACATCAATATAAATATGTCTTGAAAACAGCCCAAGGTGAATTAATGAGAAATGACCCCTATGCGCGAGAAGTTACCAATTCGGTAGGCAATAGTGTGGTCGTTAATCCTTCGGATTTTGACTGGCAAAATGATCATTTTGATATGCCTTCGCTCAACAAAATGGTCATATATGAACTACATGTAGGGAGTTTTAACGTAAAGGAAGAAGGCAAAGCAGGAGATTTTTATGGCGTAATCGAAAAATTAGATTATCTAAAATCTATTGGAGTTAATGTCATAGAATTGATGCCCGTGGCTGAGTTTCCGGGTGGTTTCTCCTGGGGCTATAATCCGGCTCATCCTTTTGCAGTAGAGTCAGAATATGGAGGTCCCAAAGCACTAAAAGAACTCGTGAAAACAGCACATCAAAAAGGAATCGCGGTGGTGTTGGATGTAGTTTACAACCACTTTGGGCCTACTGATATGGATTTGTGGCAATTTGACGGTTGGCAAGAAAACGGTTTAGGGGGAATTTATTTTTATAACGACTGGCGCGCCAAAACTCCTTGGGGAGATACAAGGCCAGACTATGGAAGATCAGAAGTACGACAGTATATCCGTGACAATGCGCTCATGTGGCTTGAAGAATACCACATTGATGGCCTTAGGATGGATATGGTTCCGTATATCAGAAACGTAAACGCTGACGGAAATCCTGCCAATGACCTGGAAGAAGGGTATAAACTGATACAATGGGTCAATTCAGAGATTAAATCTAGGTATCCTGAAAAATTTACAGTAGCCGAAGATTTACATACGCTAGATGCCATTACAGCACCTGTCGAAAATGGAGGACTCGGCTATAGTAGTCAGTGGGATAGTCAATTTGTACATCCTATTAGAGATATTATTATCCAAATGCACGATGAGCATCGTAACATGGATGTAGTGGTGGCGTCTATTGTACACCGTTATAACAATGATGTTTTTGAAAGAGTCATTTATACAGAATCGCACGATGAAGTCTCCAACGGACAAGCTCGCGTAACACAGGAAATTGCGGGAGAGCAGGATGTCGATAATTGGTATGCCAAAAAACGCTCTCTCTTAGGAGCTGCTCTTATGATGACAGCCCCTGGTATACCGATGCTGTTTCAAGGACAAACCATGCTGGAAGATGGCTGGTTTCAAGATACCGATCCTATCGATTGGTCACGGGTTTCGGAATTCAAAGGCATCACTAAGCTTTATCGGGATTTGATTCATTTACGTCTTGATTATAAAGGAATTACTAAAGGACTATCGGGGCCAAATGTAGAAATTTTACACGTTGATAACCAAAATAAGGTGGTGGCGTTTCAGCGTTGGATGGAGGGTGGCTCCAAAGATACCACGGTGATAGTAATGAATTTTTCGCAGCAACCCATCGAAAACTATAGTATTCGTTTTCCAATGCAAGGTCTGTGGAAAATCAGGTTCAACAGTGATTGGGAAGGCTATGATAATGACTTTGATAGTCACTTTAGTTATGATATAGAAATAAATACATCCCAAAATGATGATTCTCATTGGATGGCAGCTGTTTCTTTAGGAGCTTACAGTACTATTATTTATTCACAAGATTAATCAAAATTGTTTCACAATAAACTTACTAATAGAATGAAAAGAGTATTCAAAACCGCCGCAATGTTGTTGGCATTAGGAATGTTTACATTGACTAGCTGCTCAAGAGAAGATAAAAGAGAAGTAGCTGATGATGTGCAGAACGCACAAGACAAAGTAGAGGACACAGCTGATAATGTAGCTGAAGATGTAAAAGAAGCAGGCCAAGAAACCGCTGCTGAAATCGAAGCCGAACGTAAAGAAATGGCCGAAAAAATTGAAAAACGCAAAAAAGAAATCAATAAAGAATTAGACGAATTGGATGCGAAAATCAAAACGGCTAAGGCGAATGAAAAAGCAAAATGGGAAAAACGCCGCGCTAATCTTAAAGAAGATATCAATGAGCTAGATGCGGAAATGGCCGAAGTAAAAAAAGACATCAAACGAGATTGGAAGCAGTTTAAGCGTGATCTAAATGCAAAGATTGACGACATGCAAAAAGATCTAGAAAACTAGTATACAATCAAATTCTGTTCGAAAAGTGAGTAGGCACCAAGTAATATATGGTGAGAAAAACTTTTCGGACAGAATTTTTTAATAAACAATATGAAAAATCGCTACACCATTGTCTTAAAGACATTATTTAAGGTCAGTCAATAAAACAACTCAAGCATATATCCACATAACAATAACACACCTAATTGAAGAGAGTCATGGAAGAAGTGAAAGAGTCAATGGTGGTACAGTTGAGGAAATTGTGGGCGCTGTACCTGCGACGCTTGCAAGTATGCAAGCAGCTCGAAAAACAATCGTTAGCTGAAGATAAAAGCACGTTTATCAAGCATTTTCAGGCCGAAACGCAGCTTTTTCTTAACGAAGCAAGCCAGTTTGATTGGATTCTTGGGCAAAAATGCTTGCCTATAGCTGTGGCTTGTAAAAGTCTGTATGAAGTTGATAATCATCTGATTAAAGTCTATGCTGTCTTGCAGAATGATACTTCTTGGGAACAAGAATACCCCGAGTTGTCGCGATTTCTGATGCGAAACTTGGGACGTATCAAGGCTTCTTTGGGGTTGACTCGCTATTTATGATATCCACAACCGTCGGGTTGAATCAATAATTATTCGTACTTTTACTAATATTCACTCAGCGGTCATTTTTGAAAAACAAACTAGAAAATGGGCGACTCAAATCACTATAATCTTATCTTTTTAACCCATTTTTATCCATGAAACTAAGAGGCAAAAGTGTCTTCAAGTATCAAGTCAACGAAAACACGCCCGTCCTAATGCTATTACGTCCTCGTCGTCAAGAGGGGCAATCTATCATCAAAGAAGAATTTACGACTGAACCTACCTTCCCTTTTAATGAATATACCGACGACTATGGTAACCAGTGTCAAAGAGCGGTATTTCCGGTAGGGCCCCTTACTATTACCACTGAGGTGGAGTCATTGGTAGAGCCACATGTTCAGCTGCAAGAGCCTTTTCCTGAATTTGTGCCGGTAGAAGAATTGCCCAGCGAGACGATTATTTATTTATTGCCAAGTCGCTATTGTCAGTCTGAGCTTCCCGAAATCAATGATTTGGCTCAGCAAATTGTGGCAGAAGTGCCTATAGGGTATCTTCAAGCAGAAGCTATCCGCAACTGGGTACATCAAAACATTAAATATGAGTACAACACTACCGATTCTTCTACTACTGCGGTAGACATCACACGGCAAAAAGTAGGTGTATGCCGCGATTTTACCCATTTGAGCATTGCGTTGTGTCGTAGTTTATGTTTGCCTGCTCGTATGACTGTGGGATATTTAGACAAGCTAAAATACATGGATTTACATGCGTGGTTTGAGGTTTTTTTGGGGGGACAATGGCACACCTTTGATGCCGTACAACCCCAAACAGAAGGATGCAGGATTGTGATAGGCTACGGGAGAGACGCTGCTGATGTAGCCATGGTGACTCAGTTTGGTGATTCGGAGTTGCTATCTTTGACGGTAGAAACGGCCGTAATAGAAGAAGAATAAAATATAGGCAAAGAAAGCCGGGGTGTTTGATTCTCTAAAAAAGAAATTATGCGCTTAGAGAGCTACTAGGGAAATATAATACTAGGGCATTAGAACCAAAAGAGGGTGTCTGCATCAGACACCCTCTTAGTTTAATGATTGCCGTCCTGATACGGGTTTTGACCGTAGTAAGGGGCAATTGCAGCTTTTTGGCAGTTTCTTCGTGCGTATATCCACCCCAGTACACCATTTCGATGAGCAGTCGGTGCTCGGCTTTTAGAGTAGACACTAGTTCTCGTAGCTCATGGCTGTCCATCAATCCGAATATAGCTTGGCGCTCTTCTATTGAAGTAGCTGCCTTTTCGATTTCAATCATTTCGGGACGTCTGGCTCTCAAAAAATCAATAGCACAGTTGCGGGCTATGTTGAGCATCCAAGTAAATAGCCGCCCTTTTGAAGAGTCATAGTGGGATATTTTCTTCCAAATCTTGACGAAAGTATCTTGTAGTAAATCCTGAGCAACGTCTTCTTCTTGCACAATTTTGAGGAGTATTCCATAAAGAGCCTCCGAGTAGTTGTCATATAGATAGTTGAATGCTTTCCGATCTTGTTGAGAAAGCATTTCTAACAGTTCGTTTTCGGCATAAGTCGGTACTTTCATACAAGTATGGGAGAAATTTAAGGGAGTTAGAGAAATTAAGAAAAGCTTGGTTTGTAATATAAATCCTTCAAAGAGACAGACTTATTGGATTTTCAAAGTCTCTTGTTCGGCTTTATTATATTGGGTGCTTGTACTGATGCTTTGTATGATTTTGAGCGAGTTTTCGAGGTTTTCACGTTGACGTTGCAGCACTCCTCGAAGTTCTTCATTATTATATATTTCTTCTGTGGCCAATGCTTCATCATAAGTCTGGAGAGCAGAGCTATCCCCAAATTCGCAGGATGCTAAAATAGCAGCTCTGTCATTTCCCACAATCGCTGCTTTGAGATTAAGCCAAGCCTGATGGATATTTCCACCGATGGTTCCTTTGGTGGTAGGTTCGGCTCCCATATCACGAATATAAGCGGCCAAATTTTCAGCGAAATTGACGCTTTCATTAAGCATAGTCGAAAATACTATTTGCAGGTCTTCATCTTTGATTTCCTGTGCTGCTTGATGGTACCCCGCTATCCGGTCGTTGTTGATATGCAGCAGTCCATTGAGTATATCCACAACTTTTTCGATGGTGTCTTGATTGAGTTCCATGACGTAGCTTTAATAAATATTGAATAGATACATATTCCCCAAAAAATCTAATACCACCTATTTTAGGGTAAAATTGAGGAGAGAAAACGGGGACTTGGGGTGTTTTTTCTACAATATTTTTGAATACCTCACTGGCATCTGTTTTTCTGATAGATAAGTATCTAATAAGACGCCATACTCAAAACAATATATTGTTATGAATAACATCGAAAAAGAAAGTGTCAAAGATGACGCAAAATCTCAGAAAATTTCGGCAAGTACTATTTTTTGGATAGTGCTGGGGGTTGGAATCTTACTCATGGGCTTTGCTTATTTCAGCGGATATTTTACAGTCGGTGAAGACGGTGGAGGAAGAATGGGCCCCGTAAGTGGCAAAGACTCAGCAATAGTTACCAAAAGTGATACCATACAAGGAAACTAGCCTTAAGTATACATGATGACTACTGTCTATAAACAATCAAAATTACCTTCTAAAAAAACATATCTTTTCTTAACATAACCAAAAATCAATTTTTATCATGAAAACTAAAGAAGAATTGCTTAAAGAAGCTGCCGAGCATAAAGTGGAAACTGTGGAAAAAAAAGCAGATGTAGCCAAAGCTGAGTTACAAGAAAAAGTAGACGATGTAAAAATTGGGGCTGCTACATTGGCCGAAAAAGCCCAAGACAAATGGGAAGATTTCAAAGATAAAGCCGAAGATGCTTGGGAAAATACCAAAGAAAAAGTAAAAGATGCTTGGGAAGATACAAAAGACAAAGCCGAAGAAATTCGTGATAAAGTAGCCGACAAAACCCAAGATACAAAAGAAGAAATTCGGGAAAAAACAAGATAGTAATCCCTTCTTCATGGCCTCGATTCGACTGTATATACAGCCTAATCGAGGCTTTTTGTTGATAATAAATAAGCCTTCATTTACTGAATACATTTAACTTAATCGATTTATAGCTATGGATTTAAGGACCGATTCTCCTTACTGGCTTATGAAAAATGGCTTTGTTTATTCTTACCCTTCTCTTAATCATTCGGTCAAAACAGAAGTAGCAATCATAGGCGGCGGAATTACCGGTGCTTTGATAGCTTACCATCTTACTCAAGCGGGGATTTCTACGGTGGTAGTTGACAAACGAAAAATCGGAATGGGAAGTACTTGTGCGAGTACTGCTTTGCTTCAATACGAAATTGATACTCCTTTGAATCAGCTAATGTCTTTGGTGGGTGAAAAAAACGCTAATCGCAGCTATCTACTATGTGTAGAAGCCATCAAAAAAATCGAATCTATCACCAAAACCTTACCGAATGAAGTGGGTTTTGAAAACAAACAGAGTTTTTACTACGCATCCAGAAAAAAAGACCTTGACGAACTTGAAAAAGAACTAAAACTAAGGCAAAAAATAGGGATAGAAGTCGATTTTTGGACCCAAGAAAAGATAGAAAAGCATTTTAGTTTTTCTGCGCCTGGCGCTCTCATGTCAAATTCAGGGGCGCAAATTGACGCCTATCGTTTTACACATGAGCTTTTTCAGTGGGCGCAAGCACGCGGATGTCAGGTGTTTGATGATACGACCGTTGAGGAGATTGTGCATCATAAAAATAGAGTCACCCTAACGACCGAGCACGGCCATACTGTGGAAGCCCAAAAACTAATCATCGCGTGTGGATATGAATCTCAAAACTATTTGACAAAAAAAATAGTAGACTTCAATTCTTCCTTTGCTGTGGTAAGTGAACCTGTGCCTATGGAAGATATTTGGTATCACAACTGCTTGATTTGGGAAACCGCCCGGCCTTATTTATACATCCGAACAACCTCCGACAATCGTATATTAATAGGAGGAAAAGACGAGCCTTTTTATAGCCCTACCAAAAGAGACGCTCTCAACAAGCGTAAAGCCGCCCAGCTAGAAAATGCCTTTAAACGAAGATTCCCTCATATTCCGTTTCGGGTAGATTTTAAGTGGGCAGGTACCTTTGCCGAAACTATTGATGGGCTACCCTATATTGGAAAAGTGAAAGAGCGCCCACATACTTACTTTGCTATGGGTTTTGGAGGCAATGGTATTGTTTTTAGCCTTTTAGCAGCGGAGATAATCAGAGATGAATTGGAAGGGAAGAAAAACGCAGACGCGTCAATATTTAAGTTTGATCGTTAGAGTGTATAACTAAAAAAATACTATTCAAGGATTTGCTCTATCTTGCTCAAATCGAGCGGTTTTTCGACAAAACCATCGGCACCCGACTGTAGTGCACGCTCTCGTAAGCCGCTCATTGCGGTGATCATAACGAGTTTAGAAGTAGGGGCTTTTTCCCGAAATTTTTCGATTTGTTCTACACCGATTCCGTCTGGCAGGTTGTTGTCCAAAAAAATCAATGAAGGTTGTTCTTCGGCAGCTTTAGCAAGTCCTTCTGCAAGGGTATGTGCTCTGAGCGACATAATCCCAAACCTCTGTAATGCTAACCCTAATAAAAGACAGGTGTCAATCTCATCGTCTATGATCACAGCCTTTCTGTAGGTTTCTGAAAAGGCTCTATTACTCATTTTTTACAAATTGGTTAAAGTACACATTATTAATATTTTGAATCATGGCTGAATTAATAATACAAAGCAGTTCTGCTTTGTATTATTACCTTTAATATTAGTTAAAAAATCGTGCCAGTATAATGTATTAGTGACAGATTGAATGCTCAATAAACCTCAAATTGGGGAAAAAAAGTAACATAATCTGCTTTGAGATAGATATTCGAGTATGGAATGGTTTTTTTTTGATGATATACGAAAATATATGTCAATCACTAAAACTTAAATGCCATGACTAATAATTCGAAAGTTGTATTGGGTATTGTTACTGCCGCTGCCGCAGGAGCTGTTATAGGAATGTTGTTTGCTCCCGAAAAAGGTAGCGAGCTTCGTGATAAAATGCGTGACACCGCAAATGGCTTTGCTTCTGATTTGTTGGATGCCATTCAACGTGGTCGTCAGCAATATACAGAATTAGAAAGCGAAGTAGAAGACAAAGCCAATGAGCTTAAGTCAAAAGCAGCGGGTAAAGTTGCCGAAGTAAAAGACCGTGTAGAATCGGAAGTTGAAAATGTGAAAGAAAAAGCGCAACGTTATTCATAACGGTGAGTCTGACGAAAAGGTACAAACCTGCTAGCTTATACACGATTATCACATATCACAACCTCGAAATTGCGAAGGCATCAGTCTTCGCAATTTCTCAAAATATGATCCCATACAATGCAAGTACTAGAATCTGCAAACGAAATCAAAGAACGAGCCGGAGATTGGTTTGAACACGCTTCCGATTATTTGGAGGCACGTTGGAACTTAGGCGTGTTGGATGTTTCTCAAAAAACCGCTAGTGCCATTTCAAGCTTGGTTTCGGCGCTTATTTTGGGCGCTATTGGTATGTTGGGGTTGCTGTTTGTGAGTTTAGGCGCTGCATGGCTCATTGGGGAGAAACTCCAAAACTTGGCGGCGGGATTTTTCATCGTAGCCTTATTTTATGGAGTTGTCGGGGTGATTTTGTACTTGGTCAAAGACCGGTTTATTAAAATTCCAGTAGTCAACACTTTTATAAAAAAGTTTTATTATGAAAACTAAGATTGAAACAGTTGATGACCTGCGAGCTGAAAGAGCACGATTAAAAAACAAGTTGGAATTGTCTAGAATTCATATGCGAAAAGAAATAAATGCCATAAAAACAGAGCTTAGCCCTGCGCGACAGGCCGTAGGAGTGGTAAGTGATTTGTTGACTACTCCTCGGAAAGGGCTGTTGCCTATTGGGGTAGGGATTGGTGTAGACTTAATCCTGCGACGCACCTTGCTCTCTAAAGCGGGCTGGCTTCCTCGGTTGATAGTCCCTCTTATAGTAAGGAATGTCACCACAAATCTTATTCAGAAAAACAAAACGAGTATCGTAGAAAAAGCCCTGATTTGGCTCAAAAAAGCCACTGATAAGCCTCAGTCTAAGCCACAGCTTATAGAGGCGGCGGCTCCTCAAAAATTGTTGCCAAGCCCTGCCAAGCTGAATGGCAAGGTTCAGCATCCGTCTTTTATGGATAATTAATAAAAAGCCTTAAAGGGTTCGGGTTTTATGGGTAAATGGGTAAGATTAATCCAAAACTTAACCAATGTTAGAATGGTATCATTGAAGACATCAAACGAAGAAGGTTTGGAAATGTAGCAGTTGGCACCTAAAGCATAACATTGGTTAACGTCTTTTTCTGATTTTGAGGTAGTCAATACCACTACTGGAATTTTGCGGAGCTTAGGCTCGGTTTTCAAAACTTTTAGTACCTCTCTTCCATCCATCCTAGGCATATTGAGATCAAGGATGATAAGCCCTACCGAAGCATCATTGTTGTCGGTACGGATGTATTCCAATAGCTCCAAACCATCTCCTACAAACACAGTTGGGTTGAGTAAATTACAATCGTCAAGGACAGATTGCAGCAAGTACCGGTCGTCGTCGTCGTCGTCGGCTATGAGGATAGTGGCGTTTCTGTTCATAATTTCGGGGCTAAATGATTGGTTACTGGCAAATAGATGTGGAATATGGCTCCTTCTTGATTTGGTTTTGCCTCTGCAACTATAAACCCGTTGTGATTGGATACAATTCTGCGGCATAGTGCTAGACCAATTCCCGTGCCTTCATATTCAGACCGATTATGTAATCGTTGGAAAATTACGAAGATTTTTTCAGCATAAATAGGATCAAAACCTATACCATTATCTATAAACGAAATTTGGTGGTAAATGTTTTCTTTTAGATTGGTATTTATTCCTGCGATACTTTCCCCCAGCACCTGTTTATAAACAATTTCGATTACGGGCGGAGTAGTGGGTTTGCTATACTTTATAGCATTAGAAATAAGATTGTTGAATAGCTGAATAATCTGAAATTCTATACCACTAATCACCGGTAGCGTTACGCTTTTGATAGTCACTTTTTTCTTGGAGATAGTATCCGAAAACTCTTCTTGTATGCGCTTAACTAAAGTGTTGAGGTCAATCTCTTGGAAAATTTTTTCGCGCATATTTGCCGTTCTTGAAAACAACAACAAATCATCAATAAGTTGCTGCATTCGATTAGCTGATTGATTGATTTTGGTGAGGTTGGCTTTACCGTCTTCGCTGAGTTGATCGTATTGTTTTAGGATGAGCCTTTCGCCAAAGGCGCGGATTTTGCGCAGCGGCTCTTGTAAATCATGAGATGCTACGTACGCAAACTGCTCAAGTTCAGCATTGGCCCGTTCTAAGTCGGTGAGCTTTTCTTCTAATGTCTTTTGGAAACTAATACGCCGCGAAAGCTCTACATACAATAATCGAAAGAAAATAAGCAAAAATGCCAAAGACACTACCGAAAGCAACAAAAGGTAAAAGTTGGTGTTGCGGTCGGCTATTTTTTGCATTTCGGCTCGTTGATTGAGTAGTTGGAGCTCGTCTTCTTCAAAATGCCGAGAAATTACCCTAATCTTATCCATTTCTTTTCGTCCTTCTTCTAGAGCCACTCCATCAAAATGCTGTTTGGCTTTTATACGGCTAATGTTTAGTTCAATTAGGTTTATGTGCCGTTGGATAAGCATGTTGATAGTATCTAAGCGCCGGAGTTGGAGGGGATTGTCTCGCACAAGCAGCCGGAAGTCACGAGTTACTTTTTTTAGTTTGTTTCTGCCTTCCGCATAAGGGTATAAATATTTTTCTTGGCCAGAGAGTAAGTAGCCTCTATGTCCGATTTCTATAATAGATAAAGTATTGGTCAAGTCTTTGTTTTTGAGACGTACTCGGTAGCTGTGATTCACCGATTCGGTGCGTCGGCCGGTTTCTTGTACTCGGTCGTAGGCGAGCCAGCTTAAAAAGATAAGCATGAATAAACTGACGGCCATTGCTAAAAAAATTCCCAACAAATCGTTGCGTAAAATCATAAGGGTGATGAATCTGTGGCTTATTTTCTACAAATAAATGTAGAGAAAAATACCCAATTTGGGTAAAAAATCGTTTTAGTATAAAACTATAAAATCATAATATGTGTTGTATATAAAAAGTTTGAAAAATGTAATGTATTGATTTTTAGGGTTTTTTGTAGATTTAGACTCGTAAATATAAATTTTAATTGAATGTAATTACTTACTGAGGCATCCAATTTGGTAGATAAAACCAAAAAATGTTGTCCAACAATGGCGGCTCCTATGCTAAACCTCGTACAATCTCAAAAGCAAACGCTGAAGATATCTCCGGCGCAAATTCAGTTGCTCAATTTTTTGCAGTTGAATACGCTTGAGCTTGAGCAGCATATTAAAAATGAGCTTGAAGAAAACCCACTACTTGAAGAAGGGACAGAAGAGTCTGATGATAATTTTGGGGATGATTTTAATACCCCCGCCAAGGCCGAAGACCGTACGCAAGATTACATGGATTGGGATGAATTCAAGGATGATGATATGCCAGATTATCGTACTCGAGTCAACAATTATGCCGATGACGATACTAATTATACGCCCATTGTGGTAGAAGCTGTCACTTGGCGTCAAGAACTCAAGGAGCAATTTCACTTACTGCCACTCAATGAACGCCAGCAAATATTGGCTGATTTTGTGATAGATTCTTTGACCGACGAAGGCTACCTTAACTACACTGCGGAGGCATTGGCCGATGACGTATCTTTTACAAGTGGAATTTTTGTAGAAGAAACGGAAGTCCAAGAGATAGTTGAAATCTTACGTAAAATGGATCCGCCGGGTCTAGGGGCGCGTGATTTGCAAGATTGCTTGTTGCTTCAATTAGAGCGCCGTTCAGATAAAGAAGCCGAATTAGCTACGCTTATCATAAAAAAATATTTTGACGAACTAGCCGCTCGCAATTATGAAAAACTAATGCGCGCTTGCGGGATTTCGTCAGAAGAACTTAAAGAAGTAATTGCACTTATTGCTTCGCTCAATCCGCAGCCTGTCATGGGTAGTCAGATTGACAGTTTTGTGATCAAAGACAACATTGTACCCGACTATATTGTCAGAGTGGACGGAGACCTAATCGAAGTAGAGCTCAACAACCGCCGTATTCCACCTTTACGCGTCAATAAGTCATATGCGCAAGAAGTAGGAGGTACTCGTGCTGCTAATACCTACGTCAATTCTAAACTTAATGCTGCCAATTGGCTGATTGATGCAATTCAACAGCGCGAAAATACCATGCTCAAATCAATGAGAGCTATCGTCAAACTACAAGAAGAATATTTCCATACAGGGGATATTCGTAGGCTAAAGCCGATGGTATTGAGAGACGTAGCGGAGCGTATTCAAATGGATGTATCTACTGTGTCACGCGTTACGAGTGGTAAATATGCCCAAACTCCGTTTGGCGTCATTCATCTCAAAGACTTGTTTACGGAAGGAATCGTAACCCAAAGTGGAGAGGAAGTATCTAATCGACAGATACAACTGGCATTGGTAGAATTGGTGTCGCAAGAAGATAAGCAAAGCCCGCTCAACGATTTTCAGTTGGCCGAAATGCTCAGCGACAAAGGATATTCGGTAGCGCGTAGAACAGTCGCCAAATACCGTGAGCAAATGGATATACCAACGGCCTCATTGCGGAGGGTATTGTAACCAAAATCGTAGTGTAATTATGAATATGAAAGCTAAATTGTCGGAAAAATTCGAACAAATGGCTGAAGCTGCTACCAGAGGAGTAGGAAGTAGCTGGGCTTTTTTGTTGGCTTGTGGATTTGTGATAGGATGGCTGGTAAGAGGTATAGCTGTTGGATTTGATGACATGTGGGACTTGGTCATGAACAATATCACGGCTATTGTTACTTTTCTGATCGTTTTTTTGATTCAACAATCTCAAAACAAAGATTCTTTGGCGATTCAGCTCAAACTTGATGAAATAATTTTGGCTTTGGATAAAGCTAACAACCAACTTGTGGATGCTGAAAATCTACCTGAAAAAAAATTGAGACATATGCATGGAGAATACAGTAAGCGGGTAGAAGCACAAACACCTAAGAATAAAAAGCGTAAAACAACATCTTCATCTTGAACTTTGGATTCGTATGGAAAATAGAATATTGGTCATTGATGATGACACCGACATTTGTTTATTACTACGCCGTTTTTTGACCAAAAACGGCTTTGAAGTTGCAATCGCTCATACAGGTGCGACGGGATTGGCGACGCTTGAAGAATTTCGCCCTGATTTGGTTTTGACGGATTTTCGTTTGGGTGATATGGACGGAACGACCATATTAACCAATATCAAAGAAAAATTCCCTAGAGTACCAGTACTTATTATTACGGGCTACTCTGACATCAAAATTGCTATCAATGTCATGAAGCAAGGGGCTTACGACTACATCACCAAGCCTTTGTTTCCGGATGAGATTTTACTTACAATTAAAAAGGCCTTGAAAGCTTCTCAAGAAGCTTCTGAGACCGATACTACCATAGAAGTAACCAATACAAGTTCTAACTCCACAGGTAGTCGCCGTAAAAGTAGCACTCAAGCGCAGTATATTTTTGGGGAAGGCCCTGAGTCTGTGTATCTATACAAACAAGTAGATTTGGTAGCTCCCACCAATTACAGCGTGTTGATTTACGGAGAAAGCGGCTCAGGCAAAGAGGCTGTTGCACTCGAAATCCATAAACGTAGTAAAAGAGCAAGTGGGCCTTTCATTGCGATGGATTGCGGGGCGATTTCGAAAGAACTAGCCGCTAGTGAGTTGTTTGGACACGAGAAAGGTTCTTTTACGGGAGCAGTAGGACAAAAAATCGGTCATTTTGAAATGGCCAATGGAGGCACTTTGTTTTTGGACGAAGTCGGAAATCTACCCTACGATGTCCAAATGTCGCTTTTGAGGGTAGTGCAAGAACGAAAATTGCGGCGTATTGGCGGAAACCGTGAGATAGATGTAGATGTAAGGCTGATTGTAGCTTCCAACGAGCGCTTGATTGAGGCAGCTCGAAAGGGTAAATTTCGTGAAGATTTGTACTATCGCTTCAACGAATTTAGTATCGACGTACCTCCTCTCAGAGACCGACGCTCTGATTTACTGACTTTTGCACAATTTTTCTTGGATAAGACCAATGCCGAATTGAGCAAACAAGTCAAGGGCTTTACGCCCGAAGTAGAGAGAGCTTTTAAGGAATATCCTTGGCCAGGTAATTTGAGAGAGATGAGAAATATCATTCGTAGGTCAACATTACTTACCGAAGGCGATAAGATAGACATCCGTACGCTACCTTTTGAGCTTATCAATTATGATAGGTTGTTGTTTTTAGAACCAAACACACCACCCCTCCCCGAACCTTCTCCTTATACTAGCTATGAAGCTCCGGCTCCGTCGATTCCGGCTAAGGTGGTGCCTGCTCCCAAAGTAGATTTGAAGTCGGCAGCTCTCGAAGCCGAATATGAAATGATTCTGAACGTTTTGAAGCAAGTAAACTTCAACAAAAGTAAGGCAGCCCAAGCCTTAGGAATAGATCGTAAGACATTATACAACAAAATGAAAAATATCAATCTTAGTAACTAATGCTGCCGCCCAATCATCAAGATAATGCTGTAAAGCCTTTTGCTTTGAGTTTTTCTCAAAGTCAAATGGAAGCGCTATTGCAAAATTCTCCTGATTTGGTATACATTGTAGATTTAAGATTGCAAAGCCTAATCTTCCTAAATGAGAGAGTCAGTGATATTCTGGGCTATAGTATGGCTGAAGCAGAGACGTTAGTTCACAAGTTATCATCCATTATAGTTCACTCAGATATAGCCTCTTTGTGGGAAGCTTTACTTACTAGATTTAGATTACTCCCTTCCAATGAAACCGCAGAGTTTCATTTAAAATTACGACACAAAGACGGCTCGGTACGTACTTTACGTCATCGCTGTAGAGCGATGATAAAAGAGGGTGAAGAAAATACCCAAATCGTGGGAACCGCTGAAGACGTGACCGATAGCTCTAGCCGAGAACTTGCGTATCAAAAAAACCAATATCAGCTCAAAGAAGCCGAGGTAATATTTAAGTGTGGAAGTTGGGAGTGGCAATCTCACGAAACATGCATGAGATGGTCTGATGGACTATTTAGGGTATTTGAATTGTCGCCAGACCAGTATCCCGATAGATGTATTGAGTATAAGGTTTATGAAAGTTTTATATACCAAGAAGACGTTGTTAAGGTACGAAATTATGTAAGGCAGCTATTGTCAGAAAAGCGCGGAACTTTGGATTTAGAGCATCGCATTATAGATGCAAAAGGAGTCCTTAAATACATTACTCTACGTGCCAAATGCTATTTTGATGAAAAAGGCAAACTTGCCCGCCTCATGGGAGTAGCCGCAGACCGTACCGAAATTGAAAGCTACCAAAATGAGCTGGAAAGACGACTCATGGCACTCAAAAAAAGCAATCAAGAATTGGAGCAGTTTGCTTATGTGGCTTCTCATGACCTACAAGAGCCTCTTCGTAAAATCATTGCTTTTGGAGAGCGGTTGGATAAAAAATACAAAGAGCAACTCGGCACAGAGGGGCAGTTTTTTATAGCTCGTATGACCAATGCCGCCAATAGAATGCATGGGCTGATTGAAGATTTGTTGACGTATTCGCGGGCTTCTCGGCAATTAGAAGCTCCAGAACCTCTTTCGCTCAATGAAGTAGCAAAAGAGGTTCTGGAAGATTTAGAAGTGAAAATTCAAGATAAAAAAGCGGTTGTTGAAGTAGACGACTTACCCACTATTGAGGCACAGTCCACCCAAATGCACCAGCTTTTTCTGAACCTCATTGAAAATGCACTGAAATTTACAAAACCTGACCAAGAGCCCATTGTTCAGGTGAGGGTTCGGAAAGCTACCCTACCAGAAATAAAAGCAATACCCCAACTCAATCCACATCAATCTTATTTTTGTTTTACTGTTAAAGACAATGGTATTGGTTTTGAGCCTCAGTATGCAGAACAAATTTTTGCGATATTTCAAAGATTACATGGGAGATCAGAATATGAGGGAACAGGTTTGGGATTGGCGATTTGCCGCAAAATCGTCGAATCCCATCAAGGGTATATTGGAGCTCGTGGAAATATAGGCGAAGGAGCTGAGTTTTATTTTTATTTGCCACACCGTCGGTCCGGCGTTTCGGCTTAGTACATGGTAGGACTTCTTAGTTCTACCCTAACCTAATGCATCTTATGAACAGTACAGACAGTAAGCAAACCAAGGAAAGTGTTTTGATATTAGTCGCTGACGACGATGAAGATGATCGGATGTTTACCAAAGAAGCCTTTGAAGAAAACCATTTACTGAATGATATTCGGTTTGTGAATGATGGTGTAGAGCTGATGGATTATCTCAAACGACGCGCCAAATACGCTAACCCCGCCGATAGCCCGCGCCCCGGTATTATCTTATTGGATTTGAATATGCCCAAAATGGACGGCCGTGAGGCGTTGAAGGAGATCAAATCAGACCCTACGCTCAAAACCATTCCAGTAGTAGTACTTACTACCTCAAAGACCGAAAAAGATGTGTTACAAACCTATGATTTGGGGGTGAATTGTTTTATTACCAAACCTGTCACTTTTTCAAGTTTTATTGAAGTTACCCGCACCTTGGGGCATTATTGGTTCGATATCGTCAAGCTACCCAATTCTCAAGATTGATGCGACAAAAGATAGGGTGAGTTGGGAGTTCGATAATGTAACCATCATACGACTTCGCTGTGATAAGTGCTAAGTTGTGGAATATCAGTGCCTTCAAGAATGAGTGCCTATTGGCCAATTATTATATTTCCGAATTACTGAATTATCATATTTTCAAACTGTTACATTCTCAAACTTTCAAATTACCTAATGTCGAAAGATATCATTAAGCTTCTCATTGTAGATGATGATGAGGATGATTTTTTCTTAACCTCAGATTATCTAAAAGATATTCGTTCAAAAAAATTTGATATTACTTGGGCTAGTTCTTTTAGCAAAGGAGTAGAGCAGCTAGCGCAGTCAAAGTTTGACCTCTGTTTTTTTGATTTTTTATTAGGAGCCAAAACGGGGCTGGATTTGCTTAAATCTGCTCTTCAAAATGGAGTGAGCTGTCCTATTGTCTTACTGACAGGCAAGGGAGACCAGCAAGTAGACCTAGAAGCCATGCGACTTGGGGCGATGGACTACTTGGTAAAGAGTGAGCTTGACTCCGAAAAGCTAGAGCGTTGTATCAGATATGCTCTTGAGCGAGCGGAAGTACTGCGGCGCTTGCGAGAGAGTGAAACGCGTCTTCGGGGTATTTTTTCTCAACTGAAAGACGCTGTACTGCTCAAATGGCCCAAAGGGGGCTCTATATTTTATTTCAACGATGCCGCGCTTGACCTTCTTGGTTATGAAGAAAACGAAATATTACAACTTTCAATGCGCCACTTATGTGCTATCTCTACTCAGCACGATGAATATGTTCATACATTAGAAGAAAAGGGAATTCTGGAAAATTTTGAAGTATGGCTCGTCCGAAAAAGTGGGGAACGTGTGCTATGCTCTCTCCATGCTAGTAAACAAAACGACAGCGAAGGGAAGTTGTATTATTTGCTGGTTATTCAAAATATCACAGCTCGCAAAAAAGTTGAAAGAGACCGACTATTGGCCGAAAAATCTGCTTCGACAGCGCGCTTGATACGTACTTTAGCGCATGAGGTACGCAATCCACTTACCAATATTCACTTATCACTCGATCAGCTAGAGTCTGAATTTACGACCGAAGACCAACGACTTTTTGGGGATATTATTCGTCGCAACGGAAAGCGTATCAATGCTCTTATTACTGAATTACTAAATTCTTTCAAGCCCCAAGAAACAATCCTCAAGCAGGTATCTATTCAAGATATACTAGATCTGACGCTCAATGAAGCCATTGATAGAATCAACCTCAAAAAAATAACCCTTATAAAAGAATATGGGGAAGATTGCTTCTTGCAGCTTGACGAACCCAAAATCAAAATCGCCTTTCTCAATCTCATTATCAATGCCGTAGAAGCAATGGAAGAAAACGTAGGCCTACTCACCATAGCTACGCATGTAGCTGGTCAATCGTGCTTTGTCGAAATCAAAGACAATGGGACGGGTATCAGTCCTGAAAACTTGAATCGCCTGTTTGAGCCTTATTTTACTTCCAAAAACAACGGCTTAGGCTTGGGACTTGCTTCTACATTTACGATTCTTCAATCTCACAAAGCATCGGTAGAAGTGGAGTCGGAGTTAGGGCAAGGCACTACTTTTACGGTCACTTTTCCTCTGGGAGAAAAGCTACCTGAAAATTTAGTTATTAGTAATTAAATCTTTGTAGGAGGCAAAGGACTTACAAACACAAACACCTCCTTATTTGAGTTATTTAAAAAAATTAAAGGGGCGGCATTCGCCCTTTTATTTTTTATGATGAAAGATGTTGTAAAAACAGCAGTAGTCTTTTTTGATAGGCTATCCTTGGGAGAAGCTTTAGGAGGTTGGTAGCTACCATACATTAGATAGTGGGCTACCAACGCAAATCCAAATAAGGCATTCGTTTTCATATCTAAAAGGAAGGAAAGTAGGGGAAATATTATTACTATTCTTGAACGATTACTTGTTCATGGGTGGAAGTAATAACTACTCTTTTAGAAGAATTGCTTCTAAAGAGAGAACGTGTAAACTCAATGATGACCATAGCCGTAAGCAATAATGCTCCAAACACTGCCGACCACGCAATAAAACGGTAATACACATCAGCATTGATACGGGCAATCAAAATACCACAGAAAGCCCAAATTACGGACAAACCTAAATAGGCATTTTGGGTTTTAAACAAAGCCCATGTAGTAATCAGCGCTCCTACAAAAATCATGGTACATGCCCAGAAGGTCTCGGTATTGCCCCAGCCACTCCAGGCACTATTTACGAGGAGAGCGGTTATGTTAGCAATCGTTGCAATACAAATCCACCCTAGATAAGTGCCAAAAGCCGCTTTGACCGTAAAACGTGAGCCACTAGCTAAAAAAGGAGCAATTTGTTTTACTTTTAGATTGATATGTACCAATTGGGCCAATAACAGCAACATCACCACCACCGAAAACTGAATGTATCCATAATGCCATGAAAGAATCCACAGGGCGTTGAGGATAGAGGTAATCATAAAACCCGCACCTACCGTAGATACTGTATCTCCAGTGGCGTCGTCTACGGTACTACTAAAAAGAGATTTGCTCTGCTTAATACAAAACACAAGCAATAAAAGATAAATCACTCCCCAAATGGAAAATGTAATAGGAGCGGGTACGAAGAGGTTGGTGTATTGATCCGAAACTTCTCCGGTTGTTTTTCCATTGAGAGGCAGGGCGTTGGCCAAATAATTAACGAATATCATCACTCCAAAGAAAACCCAATTGAGGACTTGGAGGATTTTGACGGTTGATTTACTCCAAATAGTTTTCATGATGTATATATAAGTTTATGTTAAGACTAAGAAGTATGAGGCATGTGTGCTTTGGCAGGGAGTGTTACTTCTTCTTTCAGAATACGTACGGCATACGAGCCGGGCTTAATGCCTGAGCCGAGGCTGTTGGCGTAGACCTTGGTAAACTCAGCACCGAAGTACAAAATCACTGACGAATAATAAACCCACAATAAAATAATTACGACAGAACCAGCGGCACCATAAGCATTGCCGATATTGGACTGACCCAAGTAAAGCCCAATGGCGTATTTGCCAATCATAAATAAAATGGCTGTCACGCCGGCACCAATGAAGGTGTCTTTCCAGGCCACTTTCCCGTCGGGCAAAACACTAAATATGACCGCAAATAAAACCGTCATCACACCCCATATGACGGCTATGTTAAGAATCCAAAAAAGATAAATAGTAGCTTCCGAAAACAAGGCCATTATCTTTTCGCTGAATAAGTTGAGAAGCGCATTGAGCAACAACGACACAATAAATAAAAAGCCTAATGAAATAATCAACGAAAACGACAATAAGCGATTGGTGAGGTATTTCAAAAAACCGCTTTTAGGCTTGGGTTTAATCGACCAAATCTGATTGATTGAATCTTGAATCTCAGCAAATACCCCTGTAGCCCCGATAAGTAATGTAACCACACCAATAACAGCGGCAATGCCAGTTTTACCAGAAAGCTGGGCGTTTTTGATTAGTTCTTGTATTTGTGTCGCCGCCTGACTACCAATCAGCCAACTAATTTGACTATAAAGCTGCCCTTGTACGGCATCGCGTCCATAAAAAACTCCCACAACTGACATAAATACCAATAGCATGGGAGCCAGAGAAAATAACGTATAATAAGACAGTGATGCACTCAGCTTGAGGGCTTTATCGTTGGTGAATTCTTGAAAAGCTTCTTTAAGTAGTGAAAAGTATGTTTTCCAAGATGTAATCATGATAGAAGTGTGAGTTAAGTACAAGATTAGTAGTTAATTATAATATATATCACCAACAACCATTCCAAGGGTATTGTTGCAGACTTTGGGGAATATTTTCTACGTTATTTGTTATTTTCTCTACGCAATTTCCCCATTTCTACCTTCTTTAGATACTGGCATAGCTATTTGAAGAATTAGAGCATCAAATGAAATTGTTTATCAACTCTAAATCTTTAAAAGTTATGCGCTCTCTCTTGTATATCATCGCCGTTATCCTTATCATAGGTTGGTTAATTGGGGCTTTTGCCTATAGCGCCGGAGGCCTTATTCATATCTTATTGGTACTAGCTGTTATTTCGTTTTTGATAGGTCTTATCCGTCGTGGAACAGTCTAGTTTTACAAGTTATTATTAGCTATCATCATTCATCTCTAACTTACTAAACGTCATGGAAATCTTTTTGTTAATGACTATCACAGGACTGATTGGTTTGGCAACTTCGGTAGGTATGATGTACTTGTCACATACCTCTAACTCACACGATACTTCGCGATTCAACACAGAAGGACGCAACGAGTTTTATCGACGCGTAAAACTAAACGCCAGTCGTTTGAAGTAAGACATGGGTTTGTAAGTTAGAGTTAGCACACCATTATAATCGAATATACTAAAGTAAACAGTCATGCAAGCAGATATTGGAATACCACAAGTTCAGACAAAAAAAATAGTAGATGTGCTTCATCGGCTATTAGCCGATGAGCACATAATCCTCACCAAAACGCGTAATTATCATTGGAATATCAGAGGGTCTAGTTTTATGGAGCTTCATAAATTTTATGAGTCACAATACGAGCTATTGACCAATCTGATTGATGAAATTGCCGAACGAGTCACTCAGCTAGGTGATACTGCGATAGGAACCATGAAAGAATTCTTAGAAACTACACGTTTGGAAGAAGGGCCCTATCATCATCAGCAAGATCAACAAATCAAACGTCTATTGGAAGATCATCAAACCTTATGTAAACATTTGCGGGAAGATATCGACCAAAGTGATAAATATGACGACCCAGTTACAACTGATTTTTTGACAGGGGTACTGGCTCAACACGAAAAAATGGCTTGGATGCTACGTTCATTTTTAAAGTAGTGTTCAAAATATATTGAATTCCTTGGCACAGCCATGAAAACATATCAATACATATCGCTGAATAATATTTGGAGTCTCGGTTTGGGAATCTTGATTGTACTTACGCTTTCTGACTGTACTTCCACACCAAAGATGTCGAAACCGAGTACATCATCTAGCTCTAATCGCAAAATAAGTAAGGCTAAAGACCCGGCTGATTATGCGATTAGAGCCTCAGCGGTGGGAGGAGTCGCAGGGAGCATTATCCAGAAATACATGGAAAAACAAGCTACCGACTTGCGCCAAACATTGGGCTGGATTTCGCAAATACAGCAAGTAGGGGAAGGTCTTATCATCACTATGAATTCGGGAATATTGTACAAAGACAATACCTCCGAACTTTCGACCGAACCCCAATCAAATTTGAAAAAACTAGCGGAAACGCTAAATAATTATAAAAATACCGAGATTTTGATAGCCGCTCATACCGACAACGTGGGTGATGCCAAACAGAACCAATTATTGTCGGAAAAAAGAGCCGCCGCTTTTGCTGAATTCCTAACTTCTCAAGGCGTATCGCCCTTGCGAATCGTAAGACAGGGCTTTGGCGGTGCTACACCCGAGGTTTCCAATAATACTGATGAAGGGCGGCGTCAAAATCAACGTGTAGAGCTAGCCATTGTAGCCAATGAGTCTCTAAAAAAACAAGCAAAGAAAGAAGCTCGTGAAGCGAGAGTTAGTAAAAAATAAACCATAACTAAGACTGATGCCAGATACCATTGTAACTCCTGATGACTTTGAAAAAAATGCAAAAGGAGAAATCGTAAGAAAAAAAGAGGAAAGTAAGCCGACCGCCAAAAACCTCGCTGAAGCTCCTGACCATGTAGATATGGAGCTCTACGAACAGCAAAAAAAGAAGGCAGAAGAAGCTGCTAAATATGACTAAAAACAGAAAATAGCTATGAGTACTCAAGAAAACGGTATAATTACTACTAAGAGTCGGCCTAAAGCTGGAAATACCGAAAACTCAAATGAGGTACTTCAACATGGGAAAGTTCCTGAAGGGGAACCCAACGACGATTCAGAAAAAAAATCAGATGTACCACATACTTCTAATAAAGAAAGTGCTAGGGTATCAGAACAAAAAAATATAAATGGCAAACGAGGCTATAATGAATTACAGCCAAATCGTAAGCCTAAAAAACAGTAGAATTTTTCATAAGGTTAAGGGTTTAGGAATGGGTCGAGAGTAGGATGGCTTTGCTATCCTACTCTTTTATTTTTATCCAAAACTAGCTATGTTTGTTAGGCCTCTTTATTTTATAAAAACAGTTAAACAAAGCTTAAAAGTGGCTTTTATCACTAGATTGTATTTAATCCCCAAAACTTATGTTTGTACACCACGTATTCTTTTTTCTCAAAAATCCTGATAGCACTGCCGACCGTGACCAACTCGTCGCTGGCCTACAGACCCTTACCTCGATAGAAGGCGTCAAACTTGCCCATATCGGAAAAGTAGCTGATACTCACCGAGGCGTGATCGACCGTTCGTATTCGGTATCATGGTTGATGCTGTTTGATGACAAAGCCGCCCAAGATATTTATCAAGATCACCCTGTGCACCACAAGTTTGTGGAAGATTGTGCGCATTTGTGGGAAAAGGTAATCGTTTATGATTCGGATGATGTCTGAAAAAGAGACTATACCTATTCGGCAGGCGTTTCTTCAAGCTCCCTTTGCGTACCGAAGTATGCAAGAGATTGAAGAAAAACGTAGCCAAACACCAGACTTGCCTCATCGCCACGATTATTTTATGGTGATGCTGGTAGAGGCTGCCGATGGTGTACATCAAATCGATTTTGTTGATTATGAGCTTCGGGCAAACACCGTTTATTTTGTGGCCCCTGAGCAGATTCATCACGTGACCTTGGCGCAGTCTGTGCCGCAAGGTCACGTGATTTTGTTTCGCCCCGATTTTCTCCAGCAGTATAGTATTTCGCCCGCGCAGCTGTATGATATGGAGTTGTTTTTCAACTGTGACGAAGCTCGCCCTTTGGAGCTTACGGCGGCAGAGTTTTCGTCATTGCTTCCTTATGTGAAGGGTATAGTAGCCGAATACACTTCTGATAAGCCCCAAAAATGGGATGCGGTGGGAGCGTGGCTAAAATTGCTTTTGCTAGAGTGTAAGCGTTTTAAGATACTTCAAAATGTGACTTATAAAACGTGGGACAAACGACAAGCTGAGATTGTGAAACAATTTAAGAATGATGTCGAGCATTTTTTTCAGAAGTTGCATAAGGTCAATGAATATGCCGATAGGCAAAATCTCACAAGCAATCACCTCAATGAGGTGATTAAGACCGAAACGGGTACTTCGGCCAAAGATTTTATTCAAAATCGTGTACTGTTAGAAGCCAAAAGGCTCGCGCGATATTCCAACCTTTCGGTCAAGGAAATCGCCTATCAGTTGGGATATGAAGATGTGGCTCATTTTAGTAAGTTCTTCAAGAAAAATGTTGGAGTAGCTTTCACCGAGTTTCGCGAAACCGTAGAACCATAAAATTGCCAATACCTCCCTTTGTTTTTCCATTGTAGCAAGCGCTTCAATATTCCAATTTTGCATTGTTTTTAAATATGATTCTCATGAATGCTACTCACGTTTTGAAAGGACTCCACCACGTCACCGCTACCGTCAACGACGCCCAAGAAGATTATGATTTTTATACCAAACTTTTGGGTTTAAGATTGGTCAAAAAAACGGTCAATTTTGACAACAATGCAGTATATCATTTTTATTATGGGGATAAAAAAGGAACACCTAGTACGATTTTTACGACCTTTCCCTATAAAAACCAAGGAGTACGGCAAGGTGAAGAAGGAACGGGGCTGATTATTTCGACGGCATTTTCGGTACCTTCTACAGCTTTGGAGTTTTGGCAAAATCGTCTTTCTAAAGCGGGTATTGAAACCAAACTCTCCCAACGCTTCGGTCAAGCCGTTTTGTGGTTTCGCGATCCTGCTGGTTTACAGTTGGAATTGGTGGCTAATGATGCTGATTCGCGCATTCCTTTTGAAACCCATGAAGTCGCCAAAGAGGTCGCTATTCGAGGAATTCATCATGTGACTTTGTGGGTGGCTTCGCAAGACTGGGAAGTATTACGAAGCTTTTTGACCCAAGAGCTGCAAATGACCGAAATAGCCCAAGAAGAAAATCGTATTCGCTTAAAAATCAATCAAAACAATAACGCAGATTTCCTCGAACTGCTACGCGCCGAGGTCGATGCTCCGCGTGGAAAAAACGGTCTTGGTACTGTGCATCACGTAGCTTTTCGGATTGATTCGGAGGAAGAACAACTCGCTCTGCGCCATCGCCTTGTCAGTGATTTGAAGATGCAAGTAACCGAAGTAAAAGACCGTAAATATTTCCGTTCTATCTATTTCAGGTTGCCTTCTCATCAGCTTTTTGAGGTAGCTACAAGTGGCCCGGGCTTTGACGTGGATGAGTCGGTAGAGGAATTGGGAACGCATCTCATGCTACCCGACGATAAAGAATACAATCGGGCGGTGATTGAGGCTGCTTTGCCTCCTATTGTGCAGGGATGATTTTAGAGCCACAATTCCATGGCCACATCGGCCCGCGAATAAGGCGAACTGAAATCTTTGACCGTCTTAAAGCCAAGCTTTTGGTATAAATTGAGGGCGGGGAGCAGGCGTGAATTTGTTTCTAGATAAAGCCTTTTGAGACCTAAGCGCTTGCCTTCCTCAATGATAGCTTGTCCTAGCAACTCGCCGATTCCTAGCCCTTTGGCATTGCTATCTACGCCCATTTTCGATAGCTCCATGCTATCGGCTGTCATGGGTTTGAGCGCTGATGTACCTACGATATTGCCTTGATATTCGGCCAAAAGTACCAAGCCGCCTTTGTTGATATAAAAGGTATCGGGATTTTCCAACGACTCCATATCGAGTGGTTCTACTTTGAAGTACTTTTCAATCCATTCATAATTGATGCGCTTGAAAGCCGCGCGATGTGCGTCATTGGTGGGGTCGAGATGAATGATTTTTACTTTGTTTCTTTCACGGGTTTTGAGACGGGCTTTGATACGTTCGGGCAGCCCTTTTCGCAAAATGACTTGCTCGTACTCCATCAATGCCCGCAATACGTCCGTTTCACATTCGTTTTTTACTTCAGTCATCGTGTCTTGCAAATCTTCCAAAAGTTCGTTCATTCGCAGCTGCATTTGCTGCCCTTTGGGTGTGAGCTTGACCAGTGTTTCGCGTTTGTCAGTGATGCCTTTTTGGGTCTCTACAAACCCTGACTTGCTCATTTCCTTGACCATCAGGCTTACCCCTACGTGCGATTGTCCGATGTATTCGGCGATTTTGGAGACAGTTTCAAATTCATTTTCGGCAATTGCTAGAAATACCGGAAACCATTTTACTTCAAAATCCATTCCGTACATTTGATAGATTTGGGCAGATGCTTGTTGACTTATTTCCCCTAACCTTCGCATATAGCTGCCAAGTGCTACATAGCCCATTGTACGATAGAAATCCATGTTTGTAATAATTTGCGTAAGTAATTACGTAAATTAAAATATTTAATTTTTTGCAAACAATACCCAAGCCTTATTTCATCAAAAAATAGAAGCCATGATTTTGACAAGGTATTCCTGCTTTTCTACCTTGAACGGCTTTTACTATTGAACGACCTTTGTATTGTCAATAAAGACAAAAACAACCCAAGGCAAACAAAAGCCTTCTTTTATAAACCACTAAATTTTAAAATAATGGAAACGAATAATTTGATAAAAGGGATTCACCATGTAACAGCAATTGCTGCTGACCCTCAAGAAAACGTTGATTTTTATGTTGGCTTATTGGGATTACGTTTGGTTAAAAAAACAGTCAATTTTGACGCCCCTGATGTATATCACCTTTATTATGGCGACGAAACAGGCAATGCGGGAAGTATTCTTACTTTTTTCCCTTTCGGAAAAGGCAGCCAAAAAGGTCGTCATGGAAAAGGACAAGCCGCTACTACGTCGTTTTCGATACCTACCGCTGCGTTGGATTATTGGATGAAGAGATTTGACCAATATGGTATTCTTTACAAAAATCCACAACAGCGTTTCAACGAAGTATTTATTTATTTTGAAGATCCTGATGGCTTAGGATTGGAGCTTGTGGCCAACGACGTAGATACTCGTCCTGGCTTTAGTTATGGGCATATTCCGTTGGAATATTCGATCAGAGGCTTTTGGAATATCGAAATGTGGGAAACTACTTACGAGCGCACCGAGGCATTGTTGGCCAATTCGCTCAACTATGAATTTGTCGTTGAAGCGGGAGCTCGTCGTAGATATGCTGCTAAAGGCGCTCAAAACGGGCAATTTGTAGACATCGTCTGGGACAACAACAATCGTTGGGGAATGAGTGGCGCGGGGACTGTACACCATATAGCATTTGACACTCCCACCGACAATACCCAACTCGAAGTTAGAGATGCGGTGCTTTCGGCAGGTTTTATGCCTACACACGTACTTGATAGACAATATTTCCACTCTATTTATTTTCGCGAACCCGGTGGCGTATTGTTTGAAGTGGCTACCACGCCTCCTGGCTTTTTGCTTGATGAAGAAAAAGCAAAATTGGGAGAAGCGCTTAAACTTCCACCTTGGCAAGAAAGAAATCGGGCGCAAATAGAACAACTCTTGCAACCAATTTCTTTGGAAAAGGTTTATCAGAAATACAATATCAATCATTAAGCAACTATTCTTCCTCTCCTTCTCAAGAGGAGAGGAAGAAAAAACATAAAAATCATGCACAACGTTAAGAATAGTATTTGGGCAGGTGTACCTTTGGCGGAGGCCAAGCGTGTACTTATCATGACCCATGGACGAGGGGCAAGTGCGCAGAGTATTTTGAGTTTGGCAGCGGAGCTAGACGTCGATGATTTTGCTTTGGTTGCCCCGCAAGCTACGGGGCATACATGGTATCCTTATAGTTTTTTGGCTCCCGAAGCTCAAAATGAACCGGGTATTTCGTCGGGTTTGGCGGTATTGAAACAATTGGTTGACACGGCCAAAGAAGCAGGGTTCAAATCCGAACAAATTTATTTGTTAGGGTTTTCGCAAGGTGCTTGTTTGACGGCTGAGTTTGTAGCTCAAAATGCCCAACCCTTTGGTGGGGTTTTTATATTGAGTGGGGGAGTAATCGGCGATAGTGTAAAAACCGAACGCTATCAAGGAGATTTTGCGGGAGCGCCGATTTTCTTGGGATGCTCGGATATAGATTCGCACGTGCCCAAACACCGCGTCAATGACTCCACCGAAGTCTTTAAAAATTTAGGAGCCAATACCGTAGAAAAAATCTATCCTAATGCTCCCCACAGTATTTTTCAGGATGAAATCAACCACATCAATCACATATTGAATCAAAAAAAATGAAAGCATTCAAAAGTATTTCATACGTATGGGAAGGCCGCCCGCAGCAAGTAGGCGATGGTTTTGTAGGACAAAGCATGATTCCTTCTCAGCGATTCCAAGATTTTAGTCCTTTCTTGATGCTCGACCACCACGGCCCTATGCAAGTAAAGCCATCTCCTGTACCAAAGGGCGTAGATGAACATCCCCACCGAGGTATTGAGACAGTGACGGTGGTGTTTGAAGGAGCCCTTCAGCACCGAGATTCGGCCGGCAACAAAGGAACTATCTTCGCGGGAGATGTGCAGTGGATGTCGGCAGCTTCGGGCTTGGTGCACGAAGAAAAACACGAAATCAATTTTTCAAGAAAAGGAGGAACGTTGGATTTTGTGCAACTTTGGGTCAATCTGCCCAGAGCGCATAAAATGGAAGCGCCGCGTTATCAAGAACTAACCGCAGCTCAGATTCCGGTGGTTCAAATCAACGAACAGACCAAACTACGCCTTATTTCGGGAGACTTGAATGGTCTCAAAGGACCCGCGTTGACTTATACGCCTGTTTTGTTGGCGGAGGTGATTATTGAAGGAAGTTCTGAATTTGAGTTGCAATTGCCCGAAAACTTTAATGTGGCTATTCACGTAGCTCAAGGGGAAATCTCCCTCAACGATACTAAAGGTATCAAAGCCAAACGCATTGCGAAGTTGAGTCAACAAGGCGAGTGGGTGAGCGTAGCTACCCAAGGTGGCGTGACACGGCTGCTGATTTTGGGTGGAGAGCCTATCAATGAGCCAATTGCTAGCTATGGGCCTTTTGTGATGAATACCCAAGCCGAAATCATCCAAACGCTTCAGGATTATCAATCTGGAAAAATGGGCTTTTTAGAGCCTGTGGAGTACTAATGATTAATCCATAACCTCGGCTGCTTTTTGAACGCAGCCGAGGTTAACCCACCCCTGCCAGCGTTCAAAACGCTGGCAGGGGTTCAAACGCTGGTAGGGTTAAAGCTCTTCAATCTTCTTCCAAATAAGTTGCCATTCGGCTTTCGAATTTGTCAATGTGAGGGCAATCTCGTAGTGATTTTTAGCTGCTACAGTGTTGTTTAATTGTTTATAAAAATCACCCAAAGCCGTGTGGTAATAGTGGTTTTTCTCCATTTCTTTTAATAGTAACAATGCCTCTATTCCACGCTCAGGGCCGTGGGCAAAGCCTATCGCAATGGCTTTGTTGAACTGTACCATTACACTCTGATTAATCTGCTCTAGCAAGCGATACAAGTAAACAATGGCTTGCCAATTGGTAGTTTCAAAACTTTTGGCTTGCGCATGATAGCTCGCCAAGGCAGCTTCAATATGATAAGAACTGAGTTCGTCTCCTTCCGAAGCTCTGTTTAGAAATTGGACTCCTTGTTGAATCATGGATTGATTCCATTTCTCTCGATTTTGGTGCGCCAGTAGCACCATATGGCCTTCTTCGTCGAGGCGGGCGTCGAAGCGGGAAGCTTGAAAATACATCAATGATAGCAAGGCGGAGGTTTTGGGCAGATTTGTGATTTTGTGTTGACTAAGCAACGTCCCTAATCTAATAGCCTCTTCACAAAGTTCTTTTTTAATAAATTGATCAGGATTTTGAGAATGATATCCTTCGTTGAAAAGTAAATAAATCGCCTTCAAAATAGCGTTTAAGCGAGGAAGGAGGTCATTGCCTTCAGGTACTTCTAGTTCAATGGGCGTGGTTCTGATTTTATCTTTGGCGCGGTAAAGTCGCTTATTGATGTTTTCGTCGTTTGACAAAAACGCGCGTGCAATTTCTGGAATACTTAACCCACAGAGCGTACGCAAAATCAACGTAATTTGGGCCTCTTGGGGCAAACTTGGGTGACAGCACGCAAACATCATTCGAAGCTGACTATCCTCGATTTCGTGCTCAAGAAAAAGCTGATCGATGTGCTGTTGCATGTGCTGTTCGGATTGTAAATCATGGATAAGGTGGGGGCTAACTTCGGCCCAAAACTTCTCTTTTCGTAAGCGATCCAAAACTTTGTTTTTGGCTGTAGTATAGAGCCAACCCGTGGGGTTGTCGGGGATACCGTTTAGTTTCCAATGTTGCATGGCTGCCAATAGCGTATCTTGTACTACGTCGCGCGCGGTGTCGTAGTTGGAGAAGCCAAACAAACGAGTCAAGACGGCGAGCATCTTTCCTGACTCATGTCGGAAAAGATGCTCGGCCAATTGGTTGACTTCATTCATGAGTTTTGGAAGAGACTTTCTACGTTTTTAACCTAATAAATACCTAAAAACTTAGAAAGTCAAGTTTAATTAAACTCTTGGATTTGGCGTACTTCTACCCGCCCTTCAACGTCGTAGATGGGGCAGCCTTTGGATAGCTCGATGGCTTCGTCGATACTATCGGCTGTAAGAATCATAAATCCGCCGATGATTTCTTTGCCTTCCGTGAAAGGCCCATCGGTGATGACATGGCTAGACCCAGATACGGTTTTGCCAGTAGGATAAAGCCCTTCGGTGGCTATCATTTTGCCTTGAGTCGCAATGCCGCCAATCCAATTGTTCCATTTTTCTATTTCGGCTTGGATAGTCTCGGGCGACATTTGAGCAAAATCTTCTTCGGCAGGGATTGAATTCCAGAAAGCGAGCATGTACTTGTTCATGATAGTAAATTGTTTTTTGTGAACTAAATGATTGAATTTATACGAATGACGAATCACCTTCTCGAAACTGGACAAAAGAGACAAAATTTTTTTTATATTTTTGAAGAATAAAAAACTTTCCTCTTTCTCATGAATCGTATAGACCGTTTGCTGGCTATATCGCTTGTCTTGCAATCTCGCAAATATACCCCTGCCGAAACCCTCGCCGAACGCTTCGGCATGAGTATCCGAACCGTATATCGAGACCTGAAAGCACTCAATGAAATAGGTGTTCCGATAGGTTTTGAGCCCAATAGAGGGTATTTTATCATGCAGGGGTATTTTTTACCACCTGTCACCTTCAGCAGCGAAGAAGCCAATGCGCTGGTATTGGTAGAGTCTATTGTAGAGCGTTTTACGGATAAATCTATCAGTAAAAATTATCATTCTGCCCTCAACAAAGTAAAAGCTATTCTGAAAAACTCCCAAAAAGAAAGCATCGAACATCTGGAAGGGAAAGTCGTAAACAGCGTAGTCTGTACTCAATCAAACTTTGAGTATTTGTCTGAAATTCAGACCTCTATTACCCAGCAGACCATTCTTAAAATCAAGTACCAAAATGCCAACCAAGAAAACAGCGAACGTGAGATAGAGCCTATAGGGATCATTTTTTATTCGATGGCTTGGCATGTGATTGCATGGTGCTGGCGGCGTCTCGAATACCGCGATTTCAAAGTAGCACGCATCCAAAAGCTTGTGAATACACAGGCTGCTTTTCGTAAATCTTTGCACCAAGATATCAATGCTTTCATAAAAGAGCAAGAAATGCGAATGGCACTGACATAGGGTTGTCACTAGGGGGTGTTTTATTTGTATTCACAAAACCAAAACAGCTTCTAGTTATGAATAGCAATCTATTGACCCTGAAAACATCTATCATTATTGAGGCGCCTGCAGCGGAAGTATGGGATGCCCTTACCAATCCCGAAATGGTAAAAAAATATTTTTTCGGTTCCCAAATGATTACTACGTGGAAAGAAGGTGAAAGCATCCGTTTTACGGGAGAGTGGGAGGGACAAACCTACGAAGACAAAGGCACCGTTTTGAGCTTTAAACCAGCGCATTATTTAGCGTATAGTTATTGGAGTTCGATGGGTGGTACTCCCGATCTTCCCGAAAATTATGCTCAGATTGAATACTATGTTGAGCCTCTAGAAAACGGTACCCAAGTAAGCGTCACGCAAGACAGTATCAAAGATGAAACGGCCCAATATCACTCTGAAAATCTATGGCAGCTTGTATTGGGTGAAATGAAGAAGCTCTTAGAAAAGTAAGTATGGATGCGCAAATTGGTTTTCTAATTTTTTAACTTGGAAGACCAATTTGCACATTTACTTATTTAACTACCAAAGAGTCAATTACTTAAAAACAGAATGGTATCGTTTCGAGCATTGTTAGAGAAGTTTGATAAAAAAGGAGAAAAAACGGGCTGGACTTATTTTGAGATTTCGGAAGAAATGGCTCATCAGCTCAACCCTAATGTCCGTACTTCTTTTCGGGTAAAAGGAAAACTCGATGAGTATGCCATCAAGCTGGTAGCACTGCTGCCGATGGGAGATGGGGGATTTATCATGCCGGTCAATGCCGAAATGCGTCGTGGACTTCGCAAGAAAGAAGGGGCAATGATTGACGTAGCTCTCGAAGTCGATTTAGATCCATTGCCTCAGTCCATCGATTTGTTGGAATGTTTGGAAGATGAACCACAGGCGTTGGCTTTTTTTAATAAACTTCCCGTAAGTCATCAAAACTATTACAGCAAATGGATTGAATCGGCCAAAACGATTGAAACCAAAACCAAACGCATCAGCATGATGATAAAAGGCATGTCGATGGGGCTGGATTTTGGTGAAACGATTCGATATTTTCGAGATTTAGAAAAGTAAATAACGCCCTTTTGCGTGTTTTGATTACATCTGACATCACTTTTACCTACCCTACAATGGTAGATTTAGAACAAGCTCATACACTTCTGGTTTCGATGCCCGATGCCGTAGAGGAGGCTCACTTTGACAAACCTGCCTATAAAATTAAAGGCAAGATATTTGCTACGTTCAATATCGAGAACAAGTGGGTAACCCTAAAATTGACACCTGAGCAGCAAAATATTCTTTGTGAAGACCCTGCTTTTTATCCTGTTCCCAACAAATGGGGCCAAATGGGATGGACTCACGTTGACCTAAATCAAGTAAAAAAAACGCACTTTGCGGAGGCGGTAGACCTCGCTTATCAAAACATTATTTCACAAAAAAAGAAAGCCAAAAGTAAGTCATAGAGGCGGCTTTTGGGAGATACTCAACTATAACAACCATGAGAAAACTAATATTAGGACTTGCCGTGAGCTTAGACGGCTTCATCGAAGGCCCCAATGGCGAATATGACTGGTGTTTTACTGACCAAGATTATGGTCTCAACGAGTTTTTTACTCAAATAGATGCCTTGTTTGTAGGACGCAAAACCTACGAAATGTCTATCGCTCAAGACGGGCGTGAAAGCTGGCTTCCTAAGCTCAAAGAGTATGTTTTTTCAAACACATTGGAGCGATTTAAATCAGATAGAAGATTGATTAGCGGTACTCCTGAGGAAGTAGAAGCACAGGTCAGAAGGATAAAAAGCTTAGAAGGGAAGGATATTTGGCTTTTTGGCGGAGCGGAGCTTAGTAATTTTTTGATGGAGTTGAACCTCATTGATGAGCTTTGGCTGTCGGTTCATCCCGTCATGTTGGGAGCAGGAAAACCTTTTTTAGGAAACCTCAAAGACCGGCATTGGCTTACCCTCATCGAATCAAAAGTCTATGAAACGGGCTTGGTATCTTTGAAATATAGCTGCAAAAAGACATTGAGTGATTAGACAACAGCGATTGGATAGTTTTTTGTGGCTAAAAATTTTTTACAACATCGGGGAGTTTAGGAGTCGAATCCTAAACTCCCGTTGTATTTTTGGGATAGTATTTACTGTATTCTATGTCTTCAGAGAGGCAAGAAAATTTTGTAATAGCTCTTTGAACCATTAGGGAAGCTACTTTGAGCGGTTAAAAAAAAGGTATGTAAAACATAAGATGATGCTGTACGTACCAATAAAAATTTAGCAAAAGTTTTGAGGAATTGAAAGTAGCCTCGGTAGAGGTGCAACATTTGCAGTAGTAGCTGCGCATAACGGGAGGTTTTATTAGGTACAATTGAGAGGCATTAACTATTCAAAAAGTCACTCTTTACATTTAAAATAAAAGCTATGAAATACTTTCGAATTATTGTTTGGGGTACTCCGTTGTATAATTATGAGCCTTGGAAAGGTGAGCCTGATAACTTTTATTATAATTTAGAAATAAATAAAATGCCAACATTTGACCCTGTATTCTCTTATCAAGTGTTGGAGGAAGTACCCGCTACTGATTTTATAAGTAGCACCTTTGGTGGATCTACTTATGGTTTTTTGGTAAATCAAAAAGCTAGAAATTTTTTAAATTCAATTAATGCAGATTTAAATCACAAATATTATCCTATAAAAATGCTGCAAGAAATTAATCAAAAAGCTTCTGATTCTCCCGCTTATTATCATTCAACTCCTTATTGGTATTTTTTTATTGTCAACCCTGATTATGTTGATTGGATAGATTTTAAGAAAACTATATTTTTTGCCCGCCCATTAAAAGGAGATATTTTACAAAACATTCGTTTTGAAAACTCAGAACAATTCTCTTTATTTAAAAGTGAAGAAAAATACGACATAGGATGTGAAATGTTGTTTTTGAATGATGAATTTAAAAGAAAGGAGTTAGATATTTTTGTTATACCTTAGTTGGCAGCTAAATCATCTTATTATCAAATTGTAGTTTCTGAGAATTTTAAAGAAAGGGTTGAAAAAGCAAAACTAACAGGAATTCATCGTTTTGTAGAATTACCCATCTATGTAGATTAGGCTCTAAGTGAATATTTACAAAAACTCAAATAAATGCCTTTTGTAATAGTTGATTTAAGCGAAATATTGACCAAGGTCGTAACCTCCACTACCAATGAAGCAGTGGACTTTGAGAAGGTGTACTTCTTATAAATGGATATTAACACAAAACTTAATTAAACGTAGCCAATAATACTATCTAAATTTGGTTGATTTTAATTTGGATAGCCAACTTTAAACCTTTTAATTGAATAACTATGGACTTAAAAATAACCTTATCTCTGAAGCATGATTATCCATATTCGGATTCTCCTTCTATGTATATCTCCGCCCCTTATGAAAAGCTAGGCCCCCTTTTTTGGGAGATAAAATATGATATAGATGTTGATACTTTTAGAGAAGCGATTGACCAAATCGTGGCAGGAACATGGTCAGAGCCTTTGGTCTTTGATTGGACTAGTGGTGTAACGACAGTGTTTGTTTACCCAGAAATTTCTTATTATGAAGAATTTGATAAAGATGCTGGAGAAATTCCCACCTTACAGCTATTCTATTTATTCAATATATGGGAGAATTTTTTAAAGGTATCTTCTGCAATAATTCCTATAAAAATGTGATTGCAAGAACTATCAATTTACAAAATTTTCTTTGGGAAGAGTTCGGTGAACCTTTGGGCAAGCTGCTTTGAGAGCTTATAAAACTAAGAGGATTCCCGTTGTTGCTCTGGCGACCTCATCGGCACAGCGACAATAGGGGGAAAACATTAATACTGTTTATCCAATGATAAAACTTTAAACCTTTTAATTGAATAACTATGGAATTAGAAATAACTTTATCTCTAGAGGATAATCATCCTTTTATGTATATCTCCGCCCCTTATGAAAAGTTAGGAGCCTTTTTTGGGGAGATAAAAGATGAAGATAGGATCAATATTTTTAGAAAAGCAATTGACCAAATCGTGGCAGGAACATGGTCAGAATCTTATCCCTTTGATTATACTGGCGGTGTAACGGCGGTATCTATTTCACCAGAGATTTCTTATTATCATGAATTAGGTAAAGAATCTGAAGAAATTCCCACCTTACACTTATTGTATTTATTCAATATATGGGAAAACTTTTTAAGGATATGTTCTATAATACCTCCTCTAAAAAAGTGATGACAAGAACTATCCATTTACAAAATTTTCTTTGGGAAGAGTGGTCTAAACTTAGAAAGTCCATTAATCGCAGTCAACAAGACTTTCCAAGTTTAGAAAAAGAAAGAATAACGCCGTATATATGAAACGCTATTTTACGCCGCTACTTGGCAGGCCGACCTCGACCCATACCGCACCAAACGATTAAATACTAACCATTTGATAGTTTTTTGTAGCTAAAACCACCTTTTGGGTCTTATATTACATCATCGTGGGAGTTTGGGAGTATAATCTTAAACTCCCATTGTGTTTTTGGTATATTAAATCGTCGTAAAATGAGTTTGGGTAGCATTAAATATCATCGTAAATTTGGCATCTAAGCCTATTTTCCACCACTTACTATGAAAAACTATTTACTGATAGTTGCCTTTTTGGTATCTAAACTGACCATAGGTCAATCTCCTTCTCCTAAGATAACGAGTAATTTGGAAGTGCTAGACATTAAAAATGGTAAGCGACAAGTGATTCTGACGGGCAATTGGCTCATGGAAGCGCCCAATTGGTCGCCAGACGGAAAATTTCTGATTCTCAATCGCAAAGGTGTTCTCGAAAAAATGTCGATTGAAGGAGAATCTTTGGGCGTGATTGATACCGATTTTGCTAACCGATGTACTAGTGCGCATGGAATCAGCTATGACGGAAAAACCGTTTTTTTTAGCCATAATGACACTAGAGCAGGGCTTACCAACAATTCTCGCATCTTCAAAGTACCCATAGAAGGAGGAAAGCCGACTTTGCTGACGCCCAATGCGCCTTCTTTTTGGCATGGTGTGAGCCGTTCGGGAAAACATATTTTGTATGCTGGGCTACGTAATGGGAATTGGGATATTTATAAAATCCCCACGGCTGGCGGCGAAGAAATTCGTCTTACTGATCATTCAGGCTTGGACGACGCCCCCGAATATAGCCATGATTCCAAATTCATCTATTTCAACGCTTACCGTACAGGCCGGGTGCAGCTTTATAGAATGAAACCCGACGGCACCGCTGAAGAGCAGCTTACTGATGATGAGTTTGACAATTGGTATCCACATCCGAGTCCTGATGGGCGGTGGATTGTTTTTATGTCTTATCTCGAAGATCAAAAAGGCAAACACCCTCTGGGCAAGGAAGTAAAACTGCGCTTGATGAACCTCAAAACCAATCAAATCAAAGATTTGACTGAGACATTTGTTGGAGGGCAAGGAACCCTTAGTGTGCCATGCTGGTCGCCCGATAGCAAGCGACTTGTTTTTGTGACCTACAAATTAGACTAGGCGCAAACTTCCCAAGTTTGATGCTCGATAACTTGGGAAGTTTGGCTCAGGCATAACATAAAGTAGATTGATATAAATCATTGTATTAATATTATAAATTTTCTAATGTTGCTTTCTAAAAGTAAAAAGCAAACATGTTGAAATATACCTTAAAGCTAGGAGTGGGGATAGGTTTGTGGATAAGTGTGTGGAGTTGTGGAAAAGAAGAGCAAAAAAAGAAAATTGTAGAGCAAGATGATATAAGCAAACTAGCCGCTCTTCCTTTAGAAGCTCCCGTACCTGCTGACAATCCCCTCACTAAAGAAAAAATTGCCTTAGGAAAACTATTATTTTTTGACCCTATTTTGTCCGGAAATAAAGACATCGCTTGTGCTACTTGTCACCATCCCGAATTTGGTTTTGCTGAGAGCCTGGAAATATCCATCGGTACCAATGCCCACGGTATGGGAAGCAATAGAGCCTTTAACATGCCCAATGATATTCCCTTTGTAAAGCGTAATTCTCAAACCATCCTCAATGCGGCTTTTAATGGTGTCACGCTCACGAGCAATGCCAATCCAACGCAAGCACCCATGTTTTGGGATTTGCGGGTAAAGAGTTTGGAAAAACAATCCCTAGAGCCAATCAAAGCCTTAGAAGAAATGCGAGGGCGGAGGTATTCGGCAGAAGCTGCACTTGATAGCGTACTGAATCGATTAAGAAAAAATCCTACATATGCCTCACTTTTTCGAGGGGCTTTTCCCAACGACCCCACGGTTACGGTTGATAATCTCGCCAAAGCCATTGCTTCTTATGAACGAACCTTGATAGGGGGCAACTCGCGTTTTGATCAATACCTGAGAGGAGACAAAAACGCCCTATCTATCAATGAGATAGAGGGAATGCAAGCTTTTCTGAAGTCAGGTTGTGCCAAATGTCATCATGGCCCTATGCTGTCGGATTTTCAGGTACATGCTTTAGGAACACCCGACAACGAAAAACTACCCGAATCAGATAAAGGAGTAGATAATCAGTACAAGTTTCGAACGCCTAGTTTGCGCAACTTGCGCTATACTGCGCCGTATATGCACAGCGGTAAGCTCAAGACCTTGGAACAAGTACTGGAGTTTTATGAAGACTTGGCCGGGGATAAAATCCGTAATTCACAAGTAAAACCCTCCCAAATCGACCCCATCGTGGAGGCTCTCAAGGTCGATTTTAAAGATATATCTTTGATTGTCGAATTTTTGAATACCCTCAACGATGAGCAGTTTGATCGCTCTATTCCCGAAAAAGTACCGAGTGGATTAGCCGTAGGAGGCAACCTTCGCTAAAAATATTTGTCTTAACTTGCGTAGCAAAACAACACTTCGTCTTTACAAGCTATGCAAAACCGCCTACTTTCTTTAGATGTTTTTCGGGGTATTACGGTCGCCGCGATGATTTTGGTCAATAACCCCGGCGATTGGGAACATGTTTATGCTCCATTGCTCCATGCACATTGGCACGGCTGTACTCCTACCGACCTTATTTTTCCATTTTTTCTATTCATTGTGGGGGTTTCTATTTCATTTGCGATGAGCAAATCGAAAAAGCCTTCCATAGGTAAGATTGTGAAGCGTAGTGCCATTTTGTTTGGGTTAGGGCTATTTTTGAATTTATATCCCAAATTCAATTTCGAAACAGTACGCATTCCAGGGGTATTGCAACGTATCGCTTTGGTATATTTGGTTTGTGCGATTGTTTTTGTGAAAACAACCCATTCGACCCAAATAAAGCTAACCGCTTTTCTGCTTGTAGTTTATTATTTGTTGATGATATTCGTGCCAGTGCCCGGTGTGGGCTACGCCAATCTGGAAGCTACCACTAATTTGGGCGCTTGGATTGACCGAAGTATTCTCACTACTGCGCATTTGTGGAAAGCTGCAAAAGTGTGGGATCCCGAAGGCTTGTTTAGTACGCTTCCTGCCGTTGCTACGGGACTATTGGGCGTCCTGACGGGGCAATGGCTACGTTCGGACAAAGCTGTAGCTGAAAAAATCGCTTGGTTGTTTACGGTTGGTAATCTTCTTGTCGTAGCAGGATTGATTTGGGACTTGTTTTTTCCTATCAATAAATCCCTCTGGACTAGTTCTTTTGTGTTGTATGCGGGTGGGTGGAGTATGGTAGGGCTTGCGGTCTGTTATTGGCTGATTGACGTACAGGGCTATCGCCGTTGGACTACGCCTTTTGTGGCTTTTGGCGTGAATGCCATTACGGTATTTTTCTTGTCGGGGATTATTCCCCGCACGCTGGCACTGATTAAAGTCGAAACTCCCGAAGGAACGATTAATTCGCAGCAATGGATGCAAAAAAATCTGATTGGGGTATGGTTTAGCAATCCCTACAACGCGTCGTTGGCAGGCGCACTTACTTTTGTTGCGATTTGGTTTGTGATTTTGTATGTGATGTACAAGAAAGGAGTTATTATCAAAGTGTAGGAGTATGAAAAAGGTCAGTGTTAAATGCAAAGGTATGGTTCCATATGCGCTAAGTAACACATGAATCTCATTTACTAAACTTTTTCGTCCCAGAATTAATAAAACCTCTAAAACTACTAATAAGGTTAAGTTTCGTGAAAAGGTGATTTTAGTATCTGTTGTCAAATTATGACCACTTCCAAGGGCTAAAAACCAGATAGATAATTGCCCAATTATTAATAAACTAACCAGTCCTAATAAAATGCTATATAAAGGTTTCATCTCTGGTAAAATTAGAATGTAATTTTTATTTACCTGTATAAAAAGTTACTTTTTTGATAATTTCTAGGCCAATCTTTTCAAGATAAACATCTCATAACTATAGGACACGTCATACAGTTATGAGATGTTTATCTACCAAAACATAAAAGGGGAGATAATTTATGCCTCTATGTATTTTGACAATGACGTTATTTTCTCTTACTTCTATCTTTTTGTAAATCTCTAAGAAAAACTCGCACCCCCTTTCCGCTTTATCAATCTCTTTTTCCAATATTATTAGACCTCCTTTTTCAAGTACTAACTTAGAAATCATAGAATCAGATTTAAATTCAATATATACATATGTATATATAAGTTGATTGTATAATAGGATGCTTTGCTCTAGTACCTTATAATTGGTATTTAATTTATTTGCTAGGCCTTTATGATAAGCAAGGTTAGTAGCTTCTAATAGAGAGGGATTCTTTATTGTATTTGAGGCTAAGCGCATATAGCTGCACGCTTTTTCCCAGATATAAAATTTCTGCTCTTTTTCATTTAAAGAGTCAAATTCTAAAAAGTCTAACTCACCATAAAATCGTAAATGTCCACCCCCACCTCCGTAATAATGAACAAAGTTTTTAGGTATCTGAGGGAATATCCTATATTTTTCATCTGAGGCAAAGTCAATATTTATAAACTTGATTTTTTTTCCTATATAAATTTCATTCAATAATCTTGTGAGTAGCCTAGCAAGACCAAAAAATTGATCATTTAAGGTTGTTAAATCTCTATCGCCATCTTTAAACCAAAATAGCAGTCTTTCTATTTTCCTGTATTTCATCTTGTTTTTGAAACTTGTATACTTTGTGTCAGAGACGGGGGTTGAGCTAGTTTGGGCATAGATGCACTTTCCGAACTATGAGCTCATTTAAAGTGTCAAAGTGAAACTCATTATGAAAATAAGCAAAAAAGGTTTACTTCCACTAATCATTTTGAAAAAAATTAAGCCTCTCTATTGACATCTATGGAGAGGTTTTTGTATGTTTGTAGTGTATTAGTTAAGTAGTACACTAAATCTCAAAGATTCTATGATTCATCTAGACAATGTTTCGTTCAGCTATGAAAAGAAACCCTTATTTTTGGGGTTGACAATGTACTTGCAGTCAGGGCACATTTATGGGCTTTTGGGGGAAAACGGGGTGGGTAAGACGACTTTGCTCAAGTTACTGGCAGGGTTGGTTTTTCCCAAAGGAGGGATGTGCAAGGTGTTGGAGCATGAGCCTCGTCACCGCAAACCTTCCTTTATGAGTCAGCTGTATTTTGTGGCTGATGAGCCTCATTTGCCGCATTCAACGGCGGCGCGGTACGCGGATACCTACGGCGTTTTTTACCCAAATTTTGATAAATCGCTGTATTTAGATTATCTAAAAGAGTTTCAAGTGCCTGCCGAACAGGTCTTTTCTAAACTATCGTTTGGGCAACGTAAGAAGGTAGTCATTAGCTTTGCCTTGGCAACCAACGTACCCTTGGTATTGATGGACGAACCTACCAATGGATTGGACATTCCCTCAAAAAGTACTTTTAGGAGAATCGTAGCGGGGGCAATGACCGATGAACGTAGTATCGTGATTTCGACCCACCAAGTGCGCGATTTAGATAGTTTGATAGACGCCGTTTTGATTCTTCACCAAGGAAAAATCGTCTATAACGAAGACCTGAATGCCTTAGCCGATAAGGCCACCGCCCAACCTAATCTCGAAAATTTGTTCCAAGAAGTTATTCAATTTCACTAATTATGAACGATATATTTGACCTTCGCCGATTTGGGTGGTATGCCCGAAAAGAATTTCGTGAAAACTGGAAAGTGTATGCGCTGTTTGCCGTAGGTGTGGTGGTGATGCAGTTGGTTTTCATTTATCTGCTGTGCAAACCGTTGGAGGATAAATTTTATTATGACCAGTTGAAATGGTATGATTTAAACCCTTTTGCTGGGCTTTTTAACTCTGCCGTAATAGCCACCTGGATTGCAGGAAGCTACGCTTACTCTTATTTTTCTTCTTCTTCCAAAACTTTATTTTCTCTAACCTTACCCGTTTCCCCCTTTGAACGATTTTGTTTTGCTTGGCTTCTTACTATTCCTTTAAGCTTGATAATAACGGCTATTTTATGGCGAGTAACGTGGTTGTTTACAACTCCTTTTATCCTTTCAACCTTTCCTAAGGCAATTATCAGAATGGATTATGCGAAGGCATTTCGGAATGTAGGCGAAACAATTTTAGCGATTGGGGTTTTGGGTATTTCGGGTGCGTTTATGTTGGGAAGTGTAATTTTTAGGAAATATAGTTTTTTCAAAACGTTGGCTATTGGCGTAGGAACGGTACTACTCCTTTACACATTTCAGCAAAAAGCACTAATAGCAATTTTACCAAATGCTGACAAAGTGGAAACTTCCCCTTATCCAGGGGTTATATACGCAAGTGTAAGAACCATTTCCAAGCTTCATATCCAAGTTGGTTCAACGCTTGAGTTGCCCTACTTGGTTTGGTGGGTGGGGTGTTTACCCGTCATTTTGTGGGTAGTTACGTATTTGAAAATCAAAGAAAAAGAAGTTTAATAGCCATGAATTTTCATAACCAAATCCCGATTTATCTGCAAATCGCCGAACACATCGGCGAGCAGATTCTGACCCAACGTTGGAAACCCGATGACAAAATTCCGTCCATTCGGGAATTGGCGGTGCAATTGGAAGTAAATCCCAACACGGTGCAGCGTACTTACGATTTTTTACAAACGCAGGAGGTAATTTTTACCAAACGCGGATTGGGCTATTTTGTAGCTCCGAACGGTGAACAAAATTACCTCAACTGGCGCAAAGAGACGTTTATTCAGAACGAATTACCGATCTTTTTCAAACAAATTCGCTTACTAAAAATGAGTTTTGAAGAACTCGAAAAACGATTTTACGAACATGAAAACATCTAATAAATTGCTAAGTGCGACGGTCGTTATCACGTTGGTTGTGCAGGCACTTTTAGTATTTGGGTACAAGAGCGCTTATTTGGAGCAATTGACCGCCAAAAAAGAAAAAGCGCATACGGTGTTTCGCACTTTTGATAAGGAGAAGGCATCGGCCAAAGTTTTGAGAGCCAAAGGGATTCGGTTTGTGCTGCATTTGGGAGGAGAGAAATTAGGTTTTCGCCACGATTACCGTCGGGTAGGTTTTAGCTATAGTAAAAGAGGCGATACGCTCGAAATCTCAGCAGGAACGGGACGGCAGGATGATGTCGATTTTTGTGAATTGTATTTTCCCGAAATGCCTGCGATTGAGTTGTATAATTCAAATGTGACCATCGTTACTACTAAACCAATGGATGCATCGCTGTTGATTAAGAAAAATAGCGTGTGTGCACTAGAAAAAGGAATGTGGGGAAATGTAAACGCTCAGGTAGAAGACATCTCTAAACTCCGATTGGTAGAGGGCAGCGAAATCAATCAGTTGACGGTGAGCTTGGCAGATAAAGCTGGATTAGAGGATGTTGGTACAGCCGTGAAAAAAATTCGATTGACTACTCAGTCGGATAGCAGCGAGGTGAAGCTTTCGGGTAAATCACTGAAGAATTTATATTAGGCTACTAGATTACAAAAAAGAGAGGCGCCATATGGCGCCTCTCTTTTTTGTAATAGATTGTTATTGAATTACTTACTTGTGGCTTTGCTATCGTCTTTCACGACTTTCATAACACCACTCATCAAGCGCCAGTGACCGGGGAAAGTACATAGATAAGGGTAGTTTCCGGGTTCGGTAGGAGCGGTGAAAGTAAGGCGATACGTTTGGTCGGGATTGACTAAAGGCGTGTAAGCTACGATTTGGGGCAAGTTAGGAACGTAGTTTTTCTCGGCAGCATCTTTTTGCGTAATCATTTTATCAGCCGCATTTCCCACGATTTCGGTAGATTTTGGTTTGATAATCACAAGATTGTGCTGCATAGCATCAGGATTTTCAAAAACCAATTCTACGGGCTTACCTGCAATCACCGTAAATTCTTTTACATCAAACTTCATCGCTTCTTTGATAGATTTGATTTTGATGACTTGGAGATTGGGGTCAACAGGCACGAGAGCATTAGCACCAAATGACTCAATCACTCCCGTAAATTTAGCCTTCAAATCGTCGGCGATAGTTTCTTTGGTACTTACTAGGAGCATTTTGCCAGCATCGCTCGTGGTCACTTTACGGCGAGGATTCCAGCCGTTCACGATTCCCTTCAATACCGCATAACGTGCATCGCTATCTAGCGTATTGGCTTTGGCAATCAAGGCTATCACCGAATCGGGACTCATACTGAGCGAAGAAGCATAGCTACGTGCGGCGCGTTCAAGAGCAAAATCCGAAAGTTTGGCGGGGCGTTTTACTTCAAAAGTTTTAGAAAGAGAATTGTTTTTAACCTCGTCTTCTTCTGGAATTAGATTGTCAGGATCGATGCTCGCACTGATACGCAATTTACCTGCTTGCTCTGCCGTAAAGCCCATACGACCTACCCAGGGGCCATTGTTGCTTTCTACCAGTTGAATGGTTTCGCCGGCTCCAATGCCATTTTTGAGTTGGTAGCTTACATAGTTGATTTTTAGACCTAGTCCTTCGATTCCTACTTTCACCACAGGAACGGTTTCTTTAGGAATAGCCACTCCTTTGTTGGTAATTTCAATCGTAATAGCGGCGGGTTCGCGTACAAAAGGCACCGTAGGATTGATTGTAATATTGGTAATAGCCAAGTCAGGTTTGGTGGCGGTGGTCATGGCACTGTGGTTGTGCTCAGTGGCAGCATTGGGACCATGCATAGCGCTGTGGTCGTGTGCCATAGGGGCGGGGGCTTTGGTCTCTGCTTTTTGTCCTACGGTACGTTTAGCCAAATAAGTTTGCATCAATTTACCTCCATGCGAATTTAATACCACCGAGAAGGCGTCGGGCAGCCAACGATCGTCGGCTTCGTTGGAAGCTTCGAAGCGAGCCAGTAAAACCTTCTCTATTTCGGGAGTAAGCGGAGTTTCGGTAAATTTGAGCAAGGAGTTGAGAACTACAAGGGGCTCCGAATCATTGAGGGTATTGTTGGCCAAAAGTGCTTGCGCAGTAGCCGCAGTGGAAGGCAAAACTTGCACGGCGTTTTTACGTACGGCAGCACTTGGATGTTTGAGCGCACCAATTACGGCTTTGAGGGCATTATCATCCGACAAAGCACCCAATCCTTGCAATGTCCAAAGAGCATGAATAGCGGCTGGATTTAAACCAATTTCATCAACTGAGGGGTCATTGACCAAAGCGATAAGCTGAGGTACAACGTCTTTGTTGGCACGTTCGACCAGTAAGCGTTGCGCGTGGTTACGCCACAACATATTGGTGTTTTTGAGGTTGGCAATCAATTCCGCAGGGCGGTCTTTACTTAAGCTGATAGGAGTATAAGCAGGCGCTTCTTTGTAGGCTACGCGATAGATACGTCCGTGAGTATAATCGCGAAGGTCGGTATCGTAAGCATTTCCTTTTCCATTGCCAAACCCTTGAGGAGTAGGATTGTGCTGAATGATGAAACTGTACCAATCGGCTACCCAAACTGCGCCATCAGGGCCTACTTCTGCAAAAACGGGTGAAAACCACTCGTCAGCACCAGCCATGAGGTTGAAGGCTTCTTTGTCTTCATAATCGGTGCCTTTTTTTACTAGCTGATTTTGGTGCAACACGTGTCCAGTAGGCTCGGCTACAAAAGCGATTTGATTCCAATATTTTTTAGGAAAAGCACGGGCGGTATAGAAATTATGCCCAGCCGCTGCCGTAAATCCACCAAATACATCTACCTGACGAATACGCGGAGTGATTGGTTTCATGTCTTTGTGAGTATCAGTGCCACGGCTACCGTTGTCGCGTCCCATACCTACACTACCTGTGAAGTAGCGGTGGGGAATCGCCATATACCAGCCGTGTGAGTTGTTGGCGGTAGAACCAAATACATCACCTGCTTCATTGAACGCAAATCCCCATGTATTGTTGGAAGTACTGGTAACCCACTCAATTTTAGATCCGTCGGGTTTGAAGCGGAAAAATGCCTGACCGAATTTGAGACTGTCGGCATTGTCTTTGAGTTTTCCTTCAAAGCCTGAGTAGCCTACACATCCCCAAATCCAGTTGTCGAACCCATAGTGCAAGTTGCTAGGCCCTGCGTGTGTATCGCCCGTACCGAAGCCTGAAAACAAGATTTTTTTTTCGTCTGCTTTGTCGTCACCGTCGGTATCTTTTAAGAAAATAATGTGAGGTGCTTGGCTTACGATAAGACCGCCGTTGGCAAAGACCATACCCGTTGGGATACTCAGACCATCGGCAAAACGCGTGAATTTATCGGCTTTGCCGTCTTTGTCAGTATCTTCACAAATCAAAATATAATCACTACCGCCTGAGTCTTTGCGTTCGTTGGGATAATCTTTGGTGATTAATACATACAATCTCCCGCGCTCGTCCCAGCTCATGGCGATTGGATGCTGCACATTAGGCTCCGCCGCAAACAAATCCAGCGTAAAATCGGTCGGGACCTGAATGTGTTTCATGGATTCTTCCGGCGAAACGGCATTTTGTTGAAGCTGTGGCCCAGAACGTTTTTCGTAGTTGGGAAGTTTGGCTTCTTTGTAAGTAAACGGACGAGGGTCGAGGGCTGTCAAATTCTTAATAGCTTGGTCTCCTACCGCCCAACGAATTCCTTTTTCGAGCAAGTTGATGAAATCTGGCTGACTCCAAGTGCGGTCGTCATGTCCATAGGCCGTATAAAAAATGCGTCCTTTTCCGTGCGTACGTACCCATGTGTAAGGCTCAGTTTTGGTATTGGGCTTGTCTTTGTATTGGTCAGGTTGGATTTCGCGCTCCGTCAAGACAAGGTTGTCAGGTTGGAGCTTACTGTGGAGGTAAGTTTCGTCCAGTGTCTTAAATTGTTTGACGCCCATGATGGCAGGGTGGTTGGGATTGGTCCAAATAGGACGAATAGTATCCCACGTGTGCCGCCAAAATTGCCCTCCCATGATTTTTACCAATTCCTCAGAGTTGCGGAAGCAGTAGGATGCACAGTGAACAGGAATAAACCCTTTGCCACTAGCAATATAATCTACCAAGGCTCTTTCTTGGGGCTTGCTGATAGTATCCCAGTTGGCATACAGTAGTACTCCGTCGTACTTGGCTAGATTGGTAGGGTTCAGATCGTTTAGATCATCTGAATACGAAAAATTGATTCCCTTAGAGCCTAATGCCGCCATGATAGTAGGCACACGTTCGATGGGGCGGTGGTGGCCGTTATCGCCCAGAAAGAGAATTTCAAGGCGACGCGGAGTAACCTCGGCAAGGGTTGAACCCTTGCCGAGGTTGGTTTTTTGCGTAGCACATTGCCACAGCAAAGTCGCCGACAAAAGAATGGTTAGAAAGCGTTTCATTGTATGGTTAGAAAAGTTATTTGTTGCTGGGAAAAGTCAAATAAGAGCTATGTTATATTGCTATTCGTACTCTTCATTATTTTCAAAAAAATCAAATAGGTATTCTTCTTTAAACTCTATTCCAAAATCCGTTAGCATTTTTAAATATTCTTCGCGAAAGGTCTTTTTTCGATGGTGTTCTTCTTGATTATTAATGTACTTGATCACGGCGTCGATGTGAGATTTACTGTAAGAAAAAGCGCCGTAACCGCGCTGCCAATTAAAATTAGCGTATTGAAAATGTATTTTTATGAATTTATTGGAGGAGGTTTTTATTTCTTCTACTAAATCGGAAAGAGATACTGAGGTACCGTAACCCATAAAAATATGAATATGATCTGAGGTTCCATTGATTGCCAATGGCTTCGACCCGTGTTGTTTTAGAATGCCACCTATATATGCATATAATTCTTCTTTCCATACCTTATGGATAAGGCTTTGTCGTCCTTTCACTGCAAAAACAATTTGGATGTAAAGCTGCGTATAGGTATTGGCCATGGGTTAAACAAATGGTTTTGTAAATATCACGTCTCTACAAATATTACGGTGCGCTGCACCTTTGGGGTACCCCAAAGCCGCAGCGCGGCGTAATATTTGTAGCACGGCGTAATATTTGTAACGCGGCGTAATATTTTTGGCCAATTAGGCATTAAAAAAATCGGGTAATTGCAAAATCTTTCCACCTTGCATCGCCGATTCGTGAGCCAAAATCCCTACAGAAGTCCAGTTGGCAGATTGAGCTGCGTTGGGGAAAGGATCACGGTCTTCGACCAAAGCCATCAGAAACTCATGTACCAAGTGGGGGTGCGAACCACCGTGGCCCGCACCCTGTGTAAATGAAAGATGGGTATTTTCGGCAATGTCATAAACTCCTTTGGTCGTAAATTGTTGAATTTCTTCGGGCAACAAATGTGCGTAATCTGGTGTTTCGATGCGCTCAGGGATTTCGTGTTCTTCTTTTTTAGCAGTGTGAATCACCGCTTCTTCCCCCTCGATGAGGGGCCACTCAAAAGATTTTTTAGAGCCATACACTTCAAAACTTTCACGGTATTGGCGAGCTACATCAAACAAAGAGCGATATACATACGCACTTAAATCGCTGTCTTTGAATTTGATATGTGCCGATTCTACGGCAAAAGGTGAGTTGTGAATCTTGGCGAGTTCTTCGCGAATTGTGCCCGAACCAAAACAAGATACATACTCTGCTTCCAATTTGAGTAAGCCTGCTACGGGACCTACGCAGTGAGTAGCATAGTGCATAGGAGGCAAGCCAGGCCAATAGTCAGGCCAACCGTCCATGTCTTGCTGGTGAGAAGCTTTCAGGAATTGAACTTTACCAAGTTCTCCTTTTTCGTACAATTCTTTCACAAACAAAAATTCTCTTGCATACACTACTGTCTCCATCATCATGTATTTCTTGCCTGTTTCTTTGCACGTTTTGACGATTTCCATGCACTCTTCTACCGAGGTTGCCATCGGCACCGTACAAGCTACGTGCTTGCCTGCTCGTAACGCTTTGAGGGTTTGCTCGGCGTGATTAGGAATAGGAGAGTTGATATGAACAGCGTCAATGTTAGGGTCTTTGAGAAGCTCATCATAGTCTGAGTAGCGCACATCTATATTGAAAGCGTCGCCGATAGCGTTTAGTTTTTCGGCATTACGCTGACAGATAGCGTACATATTGGCATGGGGATGGCGCTGGTAAATGGGAATAAATTCGGCCCCAAAACCGAGCCCAACGATAGCGATGTTGATTTTTTTAGACATAGCAGAAGCGGGTTGTAGAGTGGTATTGCTGCAAAGCAACGCCACAGGATTCGTTATGTTTTAAATTATTTTTTGAATAAAATTTTTACTCTCTTTAAAGGCCTATTTGCTGACATGAATTACGAATAAAGGCCAAGCCGTCGCGCATGAGTTGTTCTTCCGAATCAAACATTTTGCGCCATATATTGGCCGCAGGAAGCTTAGGGCTGAATGCTTCGATACTCAGCCATCCGTCGTAGCCAATGTCTTTGATTGCTTGAAAAGTACCTGCCCAGTCCACGTTACCTTTGCCGGGCGTACTACGGTCATTTTCAGAAAGTTGGATAAAAGAAATGCGGTCGCCCATTTTGCGGATGCAATCACCAATGCTTTTTTCTTCGATGTTGGCATGAAATGTATCAAACATAATCTGACAATTGGGGTGATTTACGTCATCTACAAACCGAATCAGTTCATCGCCACAACTTGTGAGGTAAAGCTCGAAGCGGTTGAGGTATTCAAGACCCAATGAAATGCCTTGATTTTGAGCATATTCTGCCAATTGTTGAATACCTTCTACGCCCCATTTCCATTCGTCAGAAGTGGCAGCTTGTCCAGTAAATACCCCTAGTGCCGAATGATAAGGCCCCATGAGCTTGGTGGCTCCTAAAACCACACCACAATCCACTACTTTTTTGAGATTGGCCAAGGCATAAGCACGTACGGCGGAGTCGGGGCTAATGAGGTTTTCGGCTTGGCCGCAAAAGGTATCACATTCTCTATGCAGGCCGAGTTCATCGAGTTTTTTACGCCAACTATGCCACGCATCTGGATTCGTATTAAAGATAGGAACTTCCACGCCTTCAAAGCCGATTTCTTGGATTAAATCAAGGGTAGGAAATAGACTTTCGTCAATTTGCGTGCCCCAAAGGAGCAAGTTCATGCTGAATTTCATATAGATATATAAGAGATGGCTTAGGGGTAGAAAAATTCAAATACAAAATAATAGTAAAATAATACTAAAAACTTCCCTTGCATTTGCTTATTTTGACTGTATTTTGACTTAAAAATAAAGAAAAGAATAAAATATTGTTAAAATTAAGTTAGTGAAAGTTTTGTTTTAAATCTACAATCAGCTCTTGATGGCGATATCTCTTTGGTAGATATAGCGTACCTTTGTATATGGATTATTTTAAAAATTTACTTGATTTACTTAAAACAGAACGCGAAGAAGACCACAATCAGTATCGTAAACTTACTGAGCAGAGTTCTGTATCAGAAAGAAGAGCCAATGGTTTGACTTGGTATCCGGTGGCTATCAGAGGTTCGGAAATGAGCCGAGGAGATTATCTAACAGTAGAGTTGGAGCGCACCACTCATCAAGACATTGCACACCAATTCAGATTTGGAATGCCTGCTGTGTTTTTTGGGAATCACGATGCCAAAAACGACCGCGTCGAGGGAACCATAACGCATCAAAACGGCAATCGCCTTAAAATCACGCTACGCACCGACGAACTACCTGAATGGTCGAGAGATGGGAAGCTTGGGATTGATATTCTCTTTGATGACAATAGCTACGAAGAAATGCAATCGGTTTTGAAGCAAATTATAGCTATCGAATCCAAAAGCGTAGATAAAGATAAAAAGCTCATCGGTATTTTAACGGGAAGTCAAAAGCCAACTTTTAAGGAAAAAGTGTCTCCTTTTGTGGGTACAAGATTGAATGAATCTCAGCAGGTCGCAGTCGATAAAATATTGAAAGCCAACGAACTTGCTATCGTACATGGCCCTCCTGGTACTGGCAAAACCACTACGTTGGTACAGGCGATTAAGGCTTTGGTAAAGACTCAAAATCAAAAAGTGCTCGTAGTAGCACCGAGCAATACAGCGGTAGATTTGTTGAGCGAGAAGCTACACGAAGAAGGGCTCAATGTATTGCGAGTGGGCAATCCCGCTCGTGTAACAGAGCGATTGATGTCTTTGACGCTCGATGCCAAAATGGCCGAACACCCCCAAATGAAAGAATCGAAAAGGCTCAAAAAGCAGGCGCAAGAGTTCAAAAATATGGCGCATAAGTACAAGCGTAATTTTGGAAAATCCGAACGCGACCAACGTAAGCTGCTTTTTGATGAAGCCCATAAAATCATGAAGGAAGTAGGCAATACAGAGCAGTATATCATTGATGATTTGCTGGTCAAAGCGCAAGTAGTGACAGCTACCTTGGTAGGGGCGAATCATTATACCGTTAAAAACTTGAGCTATGACACCGTAGTGATTGATGAAGCAGGGCAAGCGCTTGAGCCGGCTTGTTGGATTTCGATTCTGAAAGCCCCCAAAGTAGTCTTGGCCGGCGACCATTGTCAGTTGCCTCCTACTATCAAGTCAGAAGTAGCCGCCAAAAATGGATTAAGTACTACGTTGCTCGAAAAAAATGTGGGCTTGCATCCCGAAGCTGTAACACTCCTTGAAGAGCAATATCGTATGAATGAGCAGATTATGGGGTATTCGTCGCAGGTATTTTATCACAATCGCCTCAAAGCCCATACTTCGGTAGCCAAGCGATTGCTTTTTGAAGACGACAAACCCTTGTTGTTTATTGATACAGCGGGCTGTGGATTTGAAGAAAAACTAGAGGGAACCAGTAGTACCAACCCCGAAGAAGCGGTGCTCTTGCTCAAGCATCTTGCGATGTTGGCGGAAGAATGCCCAAAACAGGAGCCTTTTCCAAGTATAGGTGTCATTGCACCTTACAAACAGCAGATTCGGGTGCTTACGGAGCAGCTCGCCCATGTGCCAGCCTTACAGCCTTATTTATCTTCTATTGCTATCAATACCGTCGATAGTTTTCAGGGACAAGAAAGAGACGTAATTTATATCAGCATGACCCGTAGCAATACCGACGGAATCATTGGGTTTTTGGCAGATATTAGGCGTATGAATGTAGCCATGACACGCGCCCGCAAGAAGCTTGTAATAGTAGGTGACAGTGCTACTTTAGCCCAATCAGCGTTTTACGCAGATTTTATTGAATATGCCGAAAAAAAGGATGCTTACATAAGCGCTTGGGAATGGATGTAATTTTTTAAAATTCAAAAACAAAGAAGCGCTTGGCGATATACCAGAAAAAATCTAACTTTAAACTCAACCTTTACTCAACATAACCTATTTTTAAGCTTTTTTATGCCTCCTGAAAAAAATAAGGTGCTTGTGCTTTTTTCGCATCCACTTTTAGAAAAATCACGTGCCAATCGTCTAGTCTTAAAATCCTATCTCAATCGAGACGATATTACTTTTCATGATTTGTATGAGCGCTATCCCGACTTCAACATTGATGTGGAGTACGAAAAAGAACTGCTCTTGCAGCATGAAATGATTGTCTGGCATCATCCTTTTTATTGGTATAGCTGTCCGCCTTTGTTTAAACAATGGATAGATATGGTACTGGAAGTAGGATGGGCCTACGGCCCTGGTGGGGATGCCCTAGAAGGAAAATCAATAATGCAGGTCATTACGGTAGGTGGGGGCCATCAGGCGTACCAAGAAAGCGGCTATAATCGCTTTCCTATTAGAGAATTTTTACGCCCTTTTGAGCAGACAGCCAACCTCTGCAAGATGAATTATTTCCCGCCGTTTGTCATTCATGGTACCCACCGCCTGAGTCGCGAACAACTCATAGATTATAGCTCAGAGCTAGTGCTTTTTCTGGACAATTGGCAAGAGATACAATATAGCCCCACTTTGTATCAGCACACTTATATTAATGATCTTCTCAAAAAAATTACGACTAACAAATGAGCACAGGATTTTTATTTCAGGCATTGGTATTTATGGGAGCCTCGATTTTGCTTGTTCCTATTGCCAAAAAAATAGGTTTAAGTTCGGTGCTTGGGTATTTGGTAGCGGGAGTGGTGATTGGACCTTTTGGGTTGAAATTTGTGGGGGAAAATGGCCAAGACATCATGCACGCTTCCGAATTTGGGGTAGTAATGATGCTCTTTTTGATTGGATTGGAGCTAAATCCAAAAAAGTTTTGGGAAATGCGCAAAGCCATTCTTGGGTTAGGAGGCTTACAAGTATTGGCCACTACATTTTTGCTGTTTATTAGTTTTTTATTGATGGGTTGGCCATGGCAAATGTGTGTCGCGGTAGCTTTGGCGTTTTCAATGTCATCGACGGCGATTGTGCTACAGACCCTAAAAGAAAAAAACCTCTCGCATACGGTGGCAGGGGAGGCTTCATTTGCGGTGTTGTTGTTTCAGGATATTGCGGTGATTCCGATATTGGCGCTTTTGCCGCTATTGGGTACCCACACAGCCTCTTCGAGTGAGCACTCCTCGTCATTGTTTGAGGGACAGCCCGCTTGGGTGCAAGCAGTGTCCGTTTTGGGAGTGGTTGGGTTGATTTTGGTGGTAGGGAAGTTTTTGGTCGTGCCTTTTCTACGTTTTGTTTCCAAAACCCAAATGAGAGAATTGTTTGTGGCAGCAGCTTTGTTTATTGTGGTAGGAGTAGCAGCGGCCATGCAAGCTGTAGGTCTCAGTCCTGCTTTGGGTACTTTCTTGGCTGGAATGGTATTGGCCAATACCGAGTTTCGTCATGAGCTAGAAAGCGATATCGAACCTTTCAAAGGCCTGCTTTTGGGGTTGTTTTTTGTGAGTGTTGGTGCTACTATTGATTTCGATCAAATCACCAATGACCCTTCTACTATTGCGCTTCTTGTGGTGTTGTCGTTGGTTTTAAAATTTGGTGTATTGATGATTACGGGCAAAATCTTCAAAATGAGCAGTGACCAAAATTTCATTTTTTCTTTTGGACTGAGCCAAGTAGGAGAATTTGCTTTTGTATTATTATCATTTTCCAATCAAATCAATCTACTAGATGAAGTCTGGAATGCCAAGCTTATGGCGGTGGTAGCGATTACAATGGCTTCTACTCCGCTAGTTTTACTCGTAAATGAAAAGTTAATTGAACCTTATTTTGGCGTAAAAACCCAAGGCGACCCCCAACCCGAATCAGATACGATTGATACACAACATAAGGTGATTATTGCAGGGTTTGGGCATTTTGGAAGCACTATTGGACGGTTTTTGCGGGCTAGTGGCGTCAAAGCTACCATTCTCGACAATGACTCCGACCGTGTCGATTTGCTGCGTCGTATGGGCTTTGAAGTATATTTTGGAGATGCCACACGCGTAGATTTGTTAGAAGCTGCAGGAGCGGCAGAAGCTACTATTTTGATTGCGGCGATTGACCCACCCGAAATAAACCACTTGTTGATTGAGGTCGTTAAGAAAAAATTCCCTAATCTGAAGATATTTGCGCGGGCGCGCAATCGCTACGACGCTTATGAGCTAATTGATATGAACATCGACAATGTTTACCGCGAAACACTCGATGCTGCGGTACGGCTAGGCGTAGATGCGATGGTTCAGTTAGGTTTTCGCAAATACACCGCCAATCGGCAGGGGCAGAAGTTTATTCATTATGATGAAGTATCGGTACGCAAGCTCGCTAAGAGTCGCCACGAAACCAAAGATTATGCCTTGTCGGTAAAAGAGCAGATTCAGTGGCAAGAGCAAATTTTGCAGAATGACCTCAAACTCACCAAAGAAGAAGCAGATTTAAGCTGGGACAGCGAGCACCTACGACAAGTAGTAGTGCAGGCATATCCCAATGAGTAACCACAATGCGGATTCCATTAAGAAAAGAACTAAACGCTCCTTCGGCATCTTTCACTACGATAGAGCTTGAAGAATCTTATTTTGACCCCAATTGGCATTTTCATCCTCATTATCAGCTTTTTACGGTTATTGAAGGGACAGGGACGAGATTTATTGGCGACAATATTCTGCACTTTGAAGCAGGGGATACGGTTTTTTTAGGACCCAATATCCCACATTTATGGCGTAGCGACCGTGCGTATTTTGAGGGGAATCCTGCCCTCAAAACGCACGGAATTGTGGTGTATTTTACTGAGGATTTTTTGGGAGAAGGTTTTTTTGACAAACCCGAAATGTACAATTTACGTCAATTGCTCATCAAAGGTCAACGTGGGCTCGATATCAGTGGAGAATCACGCGAACGGGTGCGTAAAAGTCTCCAAAAACTCGTCAATCTTCATGATTTTGAAGCAGTTTTGGAGTTGCTAAATACGCTGCATTATTTATCATCGGCGGTAGAAGTAGATTATATCACGAGTGTGGGGTATGTCAATACGCACAAAGTCTCCGAAACCGAGCGTATGCAGCGGGTGTATGAGTATGTGATGAAGCATTTTAAAGAAGAAATCAGGCTCAATGAGGTGGCTACGCTAGCCAATATGACCGAAGCGGCTTTTTGTAGGTATTTTAAAAGCCGTACCAACAAGACTTTCTCAGACTTCGTGAGCGAAATCCGCATCGGATATGCTTGTAAGCTTTTGGTACAAGAAAAATATTCAGTGACCCAAATATGTTACGAAAGTGGGTTCAATACCGTCTCAAACTTCAACCGCCAATTCAAAAACCTGACTGGTAAGTCTCCTTTACAATATCAAAAGGTATATATGAGGGCGGAAGGATAGTATTGTATCTAAACCTCTCTCGTACTCATGGCCGAACATATTGACACTGGTAAGCTGGGCGAAGACAAAGCCGCTGCTTTTTTGGAAGAAAAAGGATATGAAATCTTAACGCGAAACTACCGATTCCGCCATTCCGAAATTGATATTATTGCTAAGAAAAACAAGATTTTGATTTTTGTGGAAGTCAAAACCCGCACCAATGTCAGTTTTGGGATGCCTGAAGAGTTTGTGGATGCCACCAAGCGGCGTCTTATCATGAAAGCTGCGGAGCAGTATATCTTTGATTTGGACTGGCAGGGCGACATCCGATTTGATGTAGTGTCGGTGGTAATTACACAGCACCAAACTCGCCTTCATCATATCGAAGATGCTTTCTATTGAGGATTTTTATAAAGTATTGAAAGCAATTTCTTCTTTTTCTAAAATCTCAATGGCTCGTGGACTATTTTGAATCAAAATCTTAAAATTTTTCTTTGGCATTTCGTCTTCATCATCGAGCCATTTCCAGTCTTCGGCAGTGGCGTCAAGAAGGTTGAGAAGCTCCACCAATACTTTGCCTTTTTTTTCTTTGCTTAAAAACTCATCAAAATTGGTGATATAAATAGCTACATTAGGTTGTTTTATCCATGTCAGGTCGTTGAGCAAACTATCTAATAGTTCCATCTCTGGCTCAAAGTCTGGAAGACTCAAAGCTTTTTCAATCGCATTATAAAAGAGAGGTAATGTTTGGGCTTGGGCCCCATCTATGTGTCCGATACGAAAGTTTTTGAAAGGTGATAATGACTGCTCAGACGATAAAAGAGTAAAATTGGCCATAGAAAATCAGAATTGAATTAAAAACTATTTTGGTATTCTTTGAGTGTATTGATATTGCGTAGCCACTGTGGATGTGGGCATGATAATAAGGAGATGGCAGCTTGTTCTAAAATATTTTTGGGAGAACGCTTTCCCTCCTCATAGGCTTTGGCCATTAAAGAGTAGGACGCAGGTTCCCAAATTGTAAACAATGGCTCAGGGGATAAGCTTTCTGGATTTTGGAAAGCCGTTGCAATTTGGTGGGAAAGCCGGTTTTGAATTAAAAATTCAATTGCTTTGCTATCCACAAAAGGCATATCACAAGCCACTACTAGCCAAGCCTCACTAGGGTCAACTTCAAAAGCCGACAAAATTCCGCCCAACGGTCCGGCTTGATAAGGGTCAATGAGCAGATTGGCCTCCAAAAAAGAGGAGGTTTGCTCGGCTCGACAAGATATAAAGCTTTCGATATTAACTTTTTCCAATATATCTTTACAGTATTGCCACTGAGCAACTCCGTGATAATGGAGTAGGCTTTTGTCGGTGCCCATACGAGTGCTATATCCGCCTGCCAATACCAATCCTTTCATGTTTCTTGGATAAAAGATAAAGCCCGCATTTCTGACCAATACGCCCCGTTTTTATTGGAGATACGAGGCCGAAACCCGCAATGCCCGCCGTGTTGGGTAAGCTCAAGCCATACATGCGGTAGCTTCTCAATCACATCTGATGGCAGGCTTTGGTAAGGTACAAGAGGGTCGTTGATAGCGTTGACGATGAGTGTGGGAATGGCGATATCCTGCACAAAGTATTTGGAGCTACATTGTTGGTAATAATCATCCGCTCCCTTAAACCCATGCAATGGCCCCGTAAAAAGGTGGTCGAAGTCCCAAAAAGTTTTGACTTGTTGCCATTTCTGAACATCAAAATGCTCAGGATATTGAAAAGATTTAGCTTCTATTTTAGGTTTTAGTGTTTTCAAAAACCGCCATAAATAAATGCGATTTTCAGGCTTTTCGATGTTGCGACTACAAGCTAACAAATCCATCGGAACACTAAAAACAACTACTTTTTTGATTGCATTATGAATATTTTTGCCTTGTTCTCCTACGTATTTGAGAGTGACATTGCCGCCTAGGCTAAAGCCCATCAAATAGATTTCTGAATATCCTTTTTTAAGGGCGTATTGAACCACAAAGTCTAAATCAGAAGTTTCGCCACTGTGATAAAAACGTATCTGTTGGTTTAATTCACCACTACAACTTCGATAATTCCACGCCAAACAATCATATCCATTGGGGGTCATGAGTTTTACCATTCCCTTGATATACTGGCGAGTACTATCTCCTTCTAAACCATGCGATAAAATAACAAGTTTGGAGGAAGGTCGAGAGGCGTTGGCCAAGCTCCAGTCTATATCCAGAAAATCATGGTCAGGAGTATTGAGGCGTTCGCGGTGGGAAGGGTATTTTATTTTCCTAAAAAGAGCGGGATAAATACTCTGATAGTGGCCATTGGGCAACCAGGCGGGAGGTTGGTGGGTATGGGTTGAAACAACAGGCATAGACTTCTCAAATAACCAAAACAAATAACGGGCTTTTACAAAAGACAAACGTTATTGTTTAATAAAAGGTTTAGTGATAGAGCGGCGTCCGTCACTAACTCTGATAAAATGTTGTCCTGGCGGTAACTCTGAAACATCAAACTGATTGATAAACACACTACCATTGTCATAAAGGAGCTTGCTAGGAAGTATTTTTCCTGTTTGTGTTACGATATAGGCCGTAAGATTGTAGGTATTGTCAGATTCGTAGGCGACAGTCAGTAAATCTACAGTGGGATTAGGAAAAAGCTTGAGATGTTCTTTCACGATTAATATCTCGGGAATCGCAGCAGGGGTTTCTGTTGGGTATTTGACGTGAGTAAGCTCCAAGGGTTTGGATAGTACCGAGCATCCATTTTGAGTGATTTCGACCGTATATTTTCCTGCCACAGTAGCTACGAGGCGTGCGCCGGTCGCTGTAGGAATGGGAGTGCCATCTACAAACCACCGATAAGTCATGTTTTCTCCTGAGATAGTAGTTAGTCGAATACTACCTTTAGGTGGGATTACTGTTCCAGCGTTGGTTGAGATGACGGGTTGTTGAAGCGCCGATAGAATTTGAGTAACAGAGGAAGTCGCCGAACACACCCCTGACGAAACTACGACATTATAGTTACCTGCCTCGGTCGGAAAGATGGTGGGCGTGCTGGCACCTACTACGGGTCTTCCGTCTTTGTACCATTGATAACGGTAGCCGATTCCAGTATTAACACTAAGAGGAACAGGTTTACCTGCACAAATGGTAACACTTCCTTGGGGGGTAATTTGGGCAGAAAGATTAAATATCTTAACATTAATGGGGAGAGATTCGGCGGAGCATTGATAGCCAATGACTTTCACACTATACAATCCTTCTTGGGAAATTTCGAGGCTAGGGGTATTGGAAGTGCTGATTGTTTGGCCATTTTTAGACCATTGGTAAGTGAGAGCATTATCACCTTTGACTTGAAATAGGAGCTTACTATCGCCACATAAAGTGGTGTCTTTTCCTTGTAGGATTTGAATGGCACTATTGCAGTCTTGAGGACGTACTCCACTCACCATAATTGAGTAAGGTTGCCCATTGTTTTGGAGAGTACGTTTATGCCTGACTATCAACGTATATACTTTTCCTGCGACCGGATTATCGAGCAATATTTGTTCTACGTTGTCGCGAATATTATCCCCAGGCGTAGCGACAGACGCAGGTTGTTTAGGATCTAGAACCCACGGAAACCAGGTATTTCCTTGTTCATCAGTGATTCGAACGTCTAAGTCATTGACAAGTTTTGGGGTTAAATCGTCTACTGTTTGGGAAGCGATTTTTGTGGCCGAGGCTTCAGGGTCACTCCAACAGAGGGTCGCAATAAGTGGTTCTCCACCACTGGCGATGATTTTTTGTTGAAAAGTTTCATTTTGAACCAAAGTTCGCTCCATCAGTAGATGTTTATTGTCTTGATTGAGAAGGACTTTGGCTGCTTTTTCGGCATTCAACAACCCCCAGCCATAATCATAGCTTGGGCCTGTCTTACCAGTAGGTTTATCGGCTGTATGAAGCACTAGGCCTTTGAGGGTGGCCGAACGCATGAAGTAGTTTTGACGCCGATAAAATAGTTCTTGTAATAAAATCAAGGTGCCTGATACGTTGGCACAAGCAGTGGAAGTTCCCGAAAGGGTTGCATAGGCATTGTCGGCACTCGAAATAGCCGAGATGATATTGGTACCTACTCCCAAAATATCAGGTTTGATGCGGCCATCATCAGTGGGTCCCCAACCACTATAGTCAGCGACCGAAAAATTACTGACAAATCCTTTCTGAATATTGACATTGGCGCCCCCTACGGTCAATATATTTTTGGCATTGGCCTCGGAAGGAATTACATCATAGGCATCGTTGCGACTACGCTCCAAAAGACTAGTTTGATTTGTATTTCTTAGAAAGTAAGGAGTGCCTACTGGGGGGCCGGTGTCGGCGTGTTTATTATCCGCCGATTTTACGATGAGATAAAATGGATTGTTGTAGGCAAGCTTATCTAGGTCTCGTGCTTTTTCGTCATAAAAACCAAAACGATAATCTTCCATAGCATTGATGCTAGGATTACCCCACCATTCCCATTTTAGTTTGGGGTCGTTGCCAGGGCGGCTAGCATTAAAATACCATCCCGAAACAGGGCCATAAGAGTGATTCGATACCAATATTTTCGAGGCTTCTTGTGCCATTTCAATCAAGTCATCAGTATAGTCCCATACATCTAGTGTAGCTCCAAAAGCCATTCCTTTGACCTGAGAGTTGACACCAGCCGCAGCAATCGTACCAGATAAGTGAGTCGAATGATCGCTAAGTACTGAGTTTTGGTCTTTTTGTCTAATACGTCCTCCAAACTCAACATGCGTAAGTCGAGGTTTTCCGCCATCCCAAATGCACAGACGACCGTTTAGGGCAGGCAAATCCCCCTTTAGGTCAATACCTAAGCTCCCGCCTTGGTAGAGATTGGTAGTATGAGTTCCAGTAGAAGCAACTACATTATGGGTACTATAATAAATAGGGAGGCCAAAAGAATCTATTCCTTGTAAATCTAGCACTCGTCCATTGGCATATTTTTTGCGGAGAGGCCATCCTTTCTTTTTAGCTATTTTGAAGGCTTCGAGGCGGTTGGTGAGGTACCTTTCTTTAAGGTTTTTTTTGAAGGTTTGATTGAACGATAAGTCAGCGTGTAAGGTAGAATCTTTTTGCTGCGCATATCCGCAAAAGCAAACCGCTGATAAGCAGGCTATTAATGTCCTGCTTATCAGATTGTAGCTTGAGAAATATGAAAAAAGGGGTAAAATAAAAAGCATGCCTCTCTTGGTACGGCGATTCTCCTATGGTTTCACAATGGTGCCCACGGTACGCGTTGATGTACCCTCCTCCTCAATTATTGCAAAAAACGTACCGCTTTGTAGAGAAGCAAGGTTAAATTGAGTATGGAAAAAATTTTCAAATTTTTCCATAGTTTGTTGGACAATCAACTTGCCTTGAAGGTTATAAAGCGAGGCTTTGATTTTAGTACCCGTTTTCAGAAGGGCAGTATATTCACAAACAACGAAAGATGAAGCAGGATTTGGATAAATCTTAAGTGTTTTATCCAAGAGGGTAGAAGCTTGATTTAATGAAGTAATTATAATTCTGATTTCGTCAGAGACCAATTCGCCGCAACCATTGACACTTGCTTTCACCGAATAGTTTCCTGTTTGGATAGCGGTAAAGGTAGGCATGTTAGCTCCACTAATCGGAACTCCCTCTAACAACCATTGGATATTGGAGGTAGCGTTGGAGCTAAGCACAATACCATTAGCCGAAATGGTGGGTTTTTCGGGTCTACGGATAGTAAGCGTAACAGGAGTAGACAAGCTCGGTAAGCAATTGTTGACCGAAGTACTTACAGTGTAGCTACCGGGGGTAGTTGCCGCTAGGGTAGAATTAGTAGCTCCTTGGATGGCTTGATTGTTTAAAAACCATTGGTATACTCCTGAGCTAGAAGAAGTACGTAAATTGAGAGAACTACCTTCGCAAATATTATTATTACCTTCAAAACTGATAGTAGGAGTAGTCGTGGTCGTAGTTTGGGGCGTGATTGCGACGCGAGGACTTGGGCAACCTAGTGATTTTATTTTTAAATCATAAAAATAATAGTAAGCGTTAGTAAGTGTATCAACGGTATTGTTCTGGGCAAACAAAGCTCCTTTGAGAGCAATGATACCCGGGATACTAAAAGGAAAACCACTCACGCCGACATTGCTTCGATAAATTGTCGCGCCGCCTTCATACTCAATTGTGATTTTATAACTTCCGGCAGTAGGTATACTTAAATTAAGAGGATAGACGCGTCCTTGGTCGTTGGGGTCATCGGCTACTTGACCAGAAGGTGCTCCTTGATTAGGTGCATCTGGATTGCGACTTGCTACTACATCTACGGTAGAACTTGAGATGAATTGGTCGTCTAAACTCAATACTGTGAAAGTGATTTTTCCGGCCGAAGAAGTATAAAGTCTGGCACTTTCTAAAAGAAGGGGGACTTCAGTTTTGAAAAGTGGACTAGGACCAAAATTACCTGCATAAGAACCTCCCGCAAATGTAGATTTGGTAGCAGGACCAAGAGTGCCACTAAAATCATTTAAAGCCACGTAGACATTTCCAGTAGGTAATTGCGTAGCGCTGCTCGTTAGATTGCCTATGGCAAAAGGAGTACTTCCATTGGGACTATTGTACCAAAACGCAGTACCTTCATCTTTAGAAATGAGTGCTAGAGGGTCGGTATTGCAATAGGTTGCGGTAGCTTTTGAAACAGTAGGTGTAAGCGAAACTGTTCTGGATTCACGCAAAATGTTATTGAGCGTATCTTGGTCGTCGGGTAGCGTGATGCGACTGATAAATTGGTAACGAACGCCTTCTTTTAAAGTGCTTAAAAATGGCGCAGCTAATGAAATAGTGGCTTCTTCAAATGCGGCCAAGGACTGTGATATAGTACCTGTAGTTTTACCAGCAATTTGGCCAGAAGGCTCCACCACAGTCACTTCTAGGGGGGTATTCTGTATAGTTTGTAGACCTGTATTTCTAACTTTTAAAGTAATAGAAGAAAGCTGACTACCACAAAAATTATCACTAGGATTGACTAAAGTCGTCAAACTTATGTCTCTACTTGGACGTGTAAATTGGAGCAAAAACTCCTGGGTTTCACCTTTGGGATAAGTACCACAAGCCGAGAGTGTAGTAGGATCAGAAGATTCTAGACACACGATTCTGAGACGCGTATAATTCCCCACTATTAAGCCTGAGGGGGCTGTAAGTGTGCTTGAAAATACGCCCGAATTCATAGGGGTGGAAGTAGCGATGAGCTCATTCGCATCATCAAAATCCCCATCTTGATTCCAGTCTACAAAAGCTTTGATGACTTTGGTCAAATCGGCACCGCATGATCCTACCGTTACTTCCAAAGGAAGTGATTGCCCCGCAGATACACTTATGGCTTGGTTCATAAAATCGCTATAACTCTGACAACCCGCGTTGGCCACTTGAGAAAGACCACCAAGCGTTACGTTCGTGATTTTAGAGTCGGCATTTGACAAAGCCCTTGATTCACAGTAGGTTTTTCCTCCGATGCCACTCACCACTAGGGCGTAAGGTTGAGTTCCGTTGGTAAGCGTTCCTTTGTGTTTTATGGTAATAGTGTAAGTGCGCCCCGGTACTGGATTTGGAATCAATACTTGTTCTACATTGTCACGGATATTGTCACCTTTTGTGGCAAGATTTGCTGGTTGATTAGGATCCAAAATCCAAGGTAGATTTTCCACCGTGCCATCACTGATTCTTAAATCAAGGTCATTGATCAATTTAGGATTTCTGTTATCAACATTAGCTATGGTAGCCGTAGTAGCGGATGCCTCGGGGTCTGTCCAACAAATGGTGGCAATCAATGGGCCTTTGCCAGAGGCTACTACTTGTATCGTGTAGGTCTCATTGGTGGCCAAGGTACGTTCGGAAAGCAAGTGTGACTGGTCACGGTTAAGGATTACTTCGGCGGCTTTTCGTTCATTGAGTAAGCCCCATCCGTACTGATAATCTGGACCTAATGCACCTGCGTCGTCAGCAGTATGGAGTATGAGTCCTTTGAGAGTCGAAGAGCGTAGAAAGCTTTTGTTAATATTGTTGTATAATTCTTGCAATAAAAACACCGAACCCGACACATTGGGTGAAGCCATAGAAGTGCCGCTTAAGGTAGCGTAAGCGTTGTTGCTGGTAGAGGTAGTTGAAAATACACTTACTCCTACTCCTACTATATCTGGTTTGATACGACCATCGTCAGTAGGACCCCAGCTACTAAAACTTGATATTTGTGGGTCGCTGATTTGGTTATAGCCATTGTTTAATACACTAATGGCACCCACGGTCAGGATATTTTTGGCAGTGCCATAAGTTGCAATCAAATCATATCCATTTTGGGGAGCTCTAGCGGTAGTAGAAGTACGAGAACTCCCTCCTAAAAAATAAGGCGTGCCAGCGGGAGGGCCACTACTTCCACGGGCATTGCCTGCTGCTTTTACAATCAAATAATAGGGAGCAGTGTTGGCGATTCTGTCCCATTCGCGAGCACGAGCATCATAAAACCCAAACTTATAGTCTTTTTGGTCGTTGAGAGTACTATCACCGTACCATTCCCATTTCAAGTTGTTGTTGGTCCCACTACGAGCAGTATTGAGACGCCAGCCTGAAAGAGCTTCGTATGAGTGATTAGAAACCAATAAATTAGAAGCCGCCGCCGCCATTTCGGCTGCATCATTGCCAAAATCATGGGCTAGCAATGTAGCAGATGGTGCCATGCCACGCGCACGAGGATTGACACCAGTCGCAATCATGGTGCCGCTCACGTGGGTAGCGTGGGCATCTATAGTAGTTGCATTGTCAACTTGCCTTATGCGATTGGCTAATTCAGTATGGGTATCTCTTACTTTTCCACCGTCCCAAACTCCCAAACGATCTTTCATGGCTTCACTGCCACCAGTCAGATTCAAACCTAAGCCGCCTCCTTCATAGAGTGCGTCGGTACGGGTAGTGAGGGCGGCGCCTCGATTGGTTGTGGTGATGTCATAGAGAGGCTCACCTGTTTCGCTGACGCCGCTCAAAATAATCACTGTCCCATCCGCAAAACTTTGACGCAAAGGCCAGTTGTTTTGGCGTGCCAAGTTTTGAAGCCGAAGATTGAGCGTTTTATAGTGATTTTCAATATCTTGTTTTGTAGTTTGTAGTTTTTGCTGTTGGGCCACCGAGTACAAAGGACGCGGCTGGGAATGGCTCACAACTGGAATAATGCACAATACAAAAAGATAAAAACGTAAATAGTGCTGCATAGTGAATCTTTTTTTTGTAAACGAAAAATGACAAAAAATTGATACGGAAAAATTATTAACTTTAATGACTCGCCTATGGAGGTTTCGTAACACTATCAATTTGGAAAAATAGTAAGCCCTTTTTTAAACTTATTATTTCCATTGCTGATAGAAACCTAACCAAAAAGGAACAGATAAATAATCCCCTATTTTGGGTGAAGTATTTAAAAAGGGTTCTAACCTACATTTGTTGCACAAAAACTTTTTTGGGTGTTTAGGCCACTCTTCTCTAAGTCATGAAAAAATACCTGTGGTTGTTGATGTGGATTACGAGCCGAGTAGTCATGGCGCATACTACTACGCCTATCACCGATTATTGGGATCATCTTGCACTCAATGAAGGTCTAAGTCAAAACGAAATCCGAAGTATCGTGCAAGACCACCGCGGGATGATGTGGTTTGGTACACAGGATGGCCTCAATTGCTACGACGGACAAAGCATCAAAAAATATCGCCATAATCCCTTCGATTCCACTACCATTACTCACGACGATATTACTTTTTTGTATGAAGATAGCGCTCATCATCTATGGGTGGGTACAACCAAAGGGCTGAATCGTAAATTAGCACAAAGAAATATCTTTCAAAATTTTCCTCAAATCGAAGGGATTGTCACTCATATTTTGGAAGACAAAAATCACACTATTTGGGTAGGAACTTCGGCAGGATTGTGGGTTTTGCGTCCTAAAAACAACGATTTTCAGTATTTTTTGTATCGTCATAATCCCGATGATGCTTCTTCTCTCTCGCACGATTTTGTAGGTAGTATGGCGTTGGATAGTGAAGGAAACATGTGGATAGGAACAGCCAAAGGATTGAACAAAGTCTTGGCAGGCTCTACGCTTCGATTCGAAAATGCTCGAAATAGTTCTTTGCCTATTTACCAAAAAGAGCAGTTGCCTACGCATGTTTGGAATGCCAAAGGAAGAGGCATTTGGGTAAGTACGCCAAAGAAATTTGGACTATTGAATATTCAAGTTGGTGAAATAGAGGATTTTACTTCTGCCCTCCCTGCTGATGTGGTGGTGTCTTCGGTATGTACTGATCATTTGGGAGTGGTTTGGGTAGGCACGCAAGGCAACGGGATTTATCGTTTTCGGTTTGACACAATCACTCGCCAACTTCTTCGATTAGGGGCTTATCAAGAGGATTTATTGGACAAAAACGGCCTCAAAAGCAGTCACATTACGTGTATTTATGAAGGTAATGAGCCCCAAGAAGATGTAGTATGGGTTGGGACAAGGGAGTCGGGAGTGCAGTTGTATGCTCGTTCTAAAAATACATTTCGACATTGGGAGCGACTTCTTAAGCAAGAAACTGCCGCTGGAAAAAGTTTTTTCGGAATCGGGACAGATAAAGAAGGTTTTTTGTGGGCAGGGACTTTTGCAAATCTCTATCGTATCAATCGCCGTACACAAGCAATCCGTAAATATAGACTCCCTAAAAATGCTCTCATTGAGACTATCGCCGAAGATGCCAAAGGGACCCTCTGGATGGGCGGAAATGTGGGGCTTCTACAGTATGACCGCCAACGCGATGGATTTGCAGCTTTTCCATTGCCTACCTTCGACAATGTAAGACCGTGGGTATTTCGAATTTACAACGACAGCTCCCACCAAATGTGGATAGGAACAAGGTCTTATTTGGCCAAAATAAATGCTGAAGGCAAAACCCAAGTCATCAGAGAAGTAGCTGCTCTCAAAAACACAAAAATAGAACTCCGAAATATAGGGGCGATTCAGAAAGATGCCAAAGGAGGGCTGTGGATAGGAATGAGGCAAGGGTTGGTATATTGGCCTGACGAAGCTACCAAGGCACAAATATTTCAGAACAATCCCCGTGACCCCAAATCATTGATTGATAATGTGATACTAGATATTCATATCGACAGTAAGCAGCGGGTGTGGATATGCACTACAAAGGGGTTGAGTAGAGTAATAAATGGTAAAGGAAAAATCACTTTTGAACATTTTACCGAAAAAGAAGGCTTGTTCAATTCGTTTGTATATGGGGCACTGAGTGACTCGAAAGGAAAAATGTGGTTGACTACCAACGGCGGTATTGTGTGCTTCGACCCCGACCGGCATACCTTTCGGAACTATACAGCCAAAGACGGCCTCGGAGGGGCAGAGTTCAATTCGGGCGGCTTTCACCAAAGTGCTGAGGGAGAGCTTTTTTTTGGGGGTAATGGTATGTTGTTGAGTTGTTGGCCAAACGAAATTATCCCCAATCGTCATTTAGCAAAAGTCGCAGTGATTTCTTTCAAAAAGTTTGAAAAAGAATGGGATATTGATAGCCTGCTTGCTTCTCCGCAGCCGATTAGTTTCAAGCCAGACGAAAACTTTTTTTCTTTCGAATTGGCCGCCTTAGATTTTACTAATCCTTCCCAAAATCAATTTGCTTACCGTTTAGAGGGATTTCAAAAAGATTGGATTTTGGCAGGTACCCGAGGATACTTGAGTTTTACCAATCTTAATCCGGGGCATTATACATTGCACCTGAAAGCAGCCAACAATGAAGGACTTTGGAACGATAAAAATGTGTTGAGTATTCCGATCTATATTCAGCCGCCCTTTTGGCAAACTTGGTGGTTTTATTTGGGCGTAATGTTGGTATTAGCCACGTCAATCAAAGCCCTTTATGATTATCGGGTACGAATGCGGGTAAAATATTTGTTTGATTTGGAACGGGTGAAATTAGAAGAAAATGAGCGTGTGCGGAAATTGGCCGCTCAAGACCTTCACGACGAATTTGGCAACACACTTACTCGAATTTCACTATTGACCGAAATCATCAAAACCCGGCTCAATGGCCGTGCAAATGGCGAAATCGGGACGATGCTTACCAAAATCGGCGATAACTCCAATCGGATGTATCAGGGTACCAAAGATTTTATCTGGGCTATCAATCCTGAGCACGATAATTTTTATGAGATAGCAGTTCGATTAAAAGACTTTGGCGACGATGCTTTTGATAAAACAGGCATACGATTTTCGGTAGAAGGACTCAACGACGACCTCCGCTCTGTCAATCTTTATATGGGAGAAAGCCGGCATTTGGTTTTATTGTTCAAGGAGGCTATCAGCAATACCCTCAAACACGCCCAAGCCCATGAAGTAAAGCTTAGGTTTGGGTTTGAAAAGGGGGAAATGACGATTGAGTGGTACGATGATGGCAAGGGTTTTGAAATAGAGCAGATTCGCCAAGGAAATGGATTGACCAACATTCACACGCGTGCTCAAAAGATTGGGGGAGTGGTTATGGTTGACTCCCTCCAAAAGAAGGGTACTTGTGTAAGATTTCGAAAAAAAATCAATGAAGACGTGAAACGTTGAGCGCTTGGTGCCATAAAAATTTTTAATCATCCATAATTTTATTAATTCCAAAAATGATAACCCGTTTGTGCTTGGTCGAAGATGATCACCTTATTAGAGAAGCTTTTGCCGATTTGTTGAACAATACCGAAGGTTTTCGGGTAATCAATACTTACTCCAATTGTGAAGACTACCTTCGAAATCTCGCTACCGACCGCCCTGATGTAGTATTGATGGATTTGGAGCTTCCTCGTATGGGCGGGGTAGAAGGTATCGAAAAAACTAAAAAACTTCGTCCCCAAACGCAGCTCATTGTGGTAACAGTCTATGAAAATGATGAATTGGTATTTAAAGCACTATGTGCCGGTGCAGGTGGATATCTTACTAAAAATATGCCTCCTAGTAGGCTCATTGAAGCTATTCGAGAGATACGTCAAGGAGGGGCACCGATGAGTACCAATATCGCACGTATGGTGGTGGCGTCGTTTCAGAAAAATTATCATTCACCTCTTACTGCACGCGAAACAGAAGTACTAGAGCGTATTGCCCAAGGAAAAAGCTATACTACTATTGCTGACGAGCTTTTTGTGGATAAAGAAACAATTCGTACGCATATCAAGAATATTTATTGGAAACTAGAGGTGCATTCAAAAGCGGAAGCCATTGAAAAAGCTCGAAAAGAACGATTGATTTGAATGAGTTGTGTGGTTAAGGGGCTGAATATGAGTTGTATATTTGGGTGTAAAGTGTAGTTAATTAAAATCTATATAGATTTTCAAAGGCTTTAGCTAGTATTTTCGGAGTATGACTTTTTTGTAGAATCAGAGCCGCAAAATAAACTTTACTAGTCAAATTTTGTTTTTCCAAGAAAACACCGCAACAAACAGCTTATTTTTTGACTATTTTTGCGGATTCTTACACATATATCGCTCTGATCATCGGATGAAAATCAGTCTTCACCAACAAGAATCCTTCGAGCGCCGTCATCACGGCCAAAGTCCTACAGATTTACAAAAAATGCTAAAAACAGTCGGCGTTGGTACGCTCGACGAGCTGATAGAACAGACGGTTCCGGCGGCTATTCGCAGGGCTCAACCGCTCAATTTGCCAGCACCTAAGTCAGAATTTGACTTTTTGAATGATTTGAAGAAAGTGGCACGTCAAAACCGCATTTTTCAATCTTTCATCGGAATGGGTTATTATGATACGATTGTTCCAAATGTGATTTTGCGGAATATTCTCGAAAATCCCGCGTGGTACACGGCCTATACGCCTTATCAGGCTGAAATTGCCCAGGGGCGTTTGGAGATGTTATTAAACTTTCAGACGGCCGTGATTGACCTCACGGGTATGGAAATCGCCAATGCCTCGTTGTTGGACGAAGCTACCGCTGCGGCCGAAGCCATGACGATGTTGCATAGCCTACGGCCTGCGGCACGCAAAAAAGCCGAAACCTTTTTTGTATCGGAGCGCTGTCATCCCCAGACGATTGATTTGATTTATACGCGTGCTACTCCGCTCAATATCAATGTAGTAGTAGGAGACCATGCCAAAGTGGACTTGACCGACCCCGCTCTATTTGGGGTATTGGTGCAATATCCGGCTACGGATGGTGAAGTGATAGACTATACGGATTTTATTGCTACAGCTCATGAGTTGAGCATATCGGTAGCAGTAGCCGCCGATTTGTTGAGCCTTACTCTCCTCAAGTCTCCTGGTGAAATGGGGGCTGATGTAGTGGTAGGTTCGGCGCAGCGGTTTGGGGTTCCGATGGGCTACGGTGGGCCTCACGCGGCTTTTTTTGCTACCAAAGATGCTTTCAAACGTCAGATTCCGGGGCGTATCATTGGTGTATCGGTAGATGCCGAAGGAAATAGAGCTTTGCGGATGGCACTCCAGACACGTGAGCAGCACATTCGCCGCGAAAAAGCTACTTCCAATATTTGTACCGCTCAGGTGTTGCTTTCGGTAATGGCTGCGGCCTATGCCGTTTATCATGGCCCCGAAGGTTTGAAAACCATTGCTTCCAAAGCGCATGGTCTCACAAAAGCCTTTGCGGAAGCAGTGTCGGCGATGGGTTATGAAGTTTTGACTAAAAATTATTTTGATACGGTTACTGTACAAGTCGGAAATGCTGAAGGCTTGCGCGAAGAAGCCGAAAAACGAGGTATCAATTTACGTTATAATACCAATGGCACCGTAGGTGTCTCTTTTGATGAAGTAAAATCTTTTGGTGACCTAATAGGAATCTTAGATTTGTTTGCGACTGCTTCGGGCGAAGGGGTGGAAATGACCGTTCCAAGCGAAATTGAGATAGCTTTTCCCGAAAACTTGGCGCGTCAGTCTAGTTATCTTACGCATCCTGTTTTTAGTACCTACCATACCGAGCATGATATGCTACGTTATTTGAAATCGTTGGAAAACAAAGATTTGTCTTTGGTACACTCTATGATTTCGTTGGGTAGCTGTACCATGAAACTCAACGCTACAGCGGAGATGATTCCGGTTACTTGGCCTGAGTTTGGAAAGATGCACCCCTTTGCTCCTACCAATCAAGCCGCAGGTTATCAGTTGTTGTTTAAACACCTCAACGATTGGCTTTGCGAAATCACCGGCTTTGCCGCTATGTCGCTTCAGCCTAATTCTGGTGCGCAGGGCGAATACGCTGGTTTGATGGTGATTCGGGCATACCATGAAGCCCGTGGCGATGCCCACCGCAACGTAGCCTTGATTCCTTCGTCGGCGCATGGTACCAACCCTGCTTCGGCTGTAATGGCAGGCATGAAAGTGGTGGTTACCAAATGCGACGAGCGTGGCAACATTGATGTGGAGGATCTAAAAGCCAAAGCCGCACAATATAGCAATGAACTTTCGTGTTTGATGGTGACTTACCCATCTACCCACGGCGTGTTTGAAGAAAGTATCATTGAGATATGCGAAGTTATCCACAGTCATGGTGGACAAGTATATATGGATGGTGCCAACATGAACGCCCAAGTAGGACTTACAAGCCCAGCCACGATTGGAGCGGATGTATGTCACCTCAATCTTCACAAAACTTTCTGTATTCCACACGGTGGCGGTGGTCCTGGTATGGGGCCTATCGGGGTAGCGGCGCATTTGGTAGAACATCTTCCAGGTCACGTTCAGCTTACCGAAGGCCAAAAAGCAGGAGCAGTCTCAGCAGCCCCTTATGGTTCTGCAAGCATTCTGACCATATCTCACGCTTATATCGCAATGATGGGTGGCGAGGGATTGACCAATGCTACCAAAATGGCTATTTTAAACGCCAATTATATCAAGCAGCGTTTGTCTGGTAATGGCGATTATGAAATCCTATACACGGGTACTAATGGCCGCTGTGCGCACGAAATGATTGTGGATTGTCGTCCGTTTAAAGCCGTAGGCATTGAAGCCGAAGACTTGGCAAAACGATTGATGGATTATGGATTTCATGCACCCACACTGTCGTTTCCGGTAGCAGGTACTTTGATGATTGAGCCTACTGAGTCGGAATCTAAGGCTGAACTTGATCGTTTTTGTGATACGATGCTGAGTATCCGTGCCGAAATACGTGAAGTAGAAGAAGGAGTAGCAGATAAAGCTAACAATGTTCTCAAAAATGCCCCTCACACAGCGCGCGTGGTACTGACCGAAAACTGGGAGCGGCCTTACAGTCGCGAAAAAGCAGCTTTCCCATTGCCTCATTTGAGATTTAATAAATTTTGGCCAAGTGTAAGCCGTATCGATTCTGCTTACGGCGACCGTCATTTGATTTGTGCGTGTATTCCTGTAGAAGAGTATGCACATGTAGAAGCATAGTTTTAGCTCCAAATATTGAATTTTATAAAAAAGCCCTCTTTTGAGGGCTTTTTTGTTGATATTCAGTGAATTGTAATGTTTGCTTTTTAGGGATCTAAATCAATGGAAAGATGCTTTGTTTAATTTTTTTATGTAAAGATTAAACAAAATAAAATATTGAAAAGTTATTATGCTGTTCAAAAAACAAAAATTTTCCACCCTCTAAAATTCAAACAACGACTATGAAAACTTTTTGGAGAAAGGCGAAAGCCCAAATGGTAGTAATGATGATGGTAGCGGCAGGTGCTACTTTGGTAGGCTGTAAAGATGAAGAAACTACTCCTACCTCTAACACGGTGACTGATATTGTACTCGCCAACAACGATTTTACTATTTTACGAGCAGCCGTCACACGAGCAGGACTAGCTGATGCTCTCAAAGGCGGCACACTGACAGTATTTGCCCCCAATGATGCCGCATTCACAGCATCAGGTCTAGATTTGAGCACCGTCAATTCATTGGATGTTAATACTTTGAGAACGGTGTTGCAGTATCATGTTTTGGGTACCACAATTACAGCTTCAGCTGTACCTACTGCCAACAACACCGAAGTGCCTACCTTAGCGGGTGCCAATGCGTATGTTACCAAAAATGACGGCGGTGTGTCTATCAATGGCGCGCGAGTAATTACGGCTGATGTAAAAGCAGACAATGGCGTGATACATGTGATAAATCAAGTGATTATGCCTCCTTCAGGAAACCTTCTCCAAGTAGCGCAAGCCAATCCTAACTTTACTTTTTTGGTGGCTGCTCTCAACAAAGTCATTCAAGCCAATCCTTCGGTAGGGGCTACTGTTACATCAGTATTGACGGGCACTACTCCTTTTACGGTATTTGCGCCTACCAATACAGCTTTTCAAGCTACTCCTTTTAACAGCATTGAGGCTATCAATGCTGCAAGTGGTGCTACTCTTACTACCCTTACCAATGTATTGTTGGCACACGTAGTACAAGGACGAGTATTTTCTACCAATTTGACGGCGGGTAATGTCGTAACGGCTGGTAATGCTCCTATTACAGTGACGCTTGGCTCGGGTGTGCAAGTACGTGGTGCGGGTAACGGTACCAACAATGCCAATGTAACAAGTGCCAACATCGTGGCTACTAATGGCGTTATCCATGTTATAGATAGAGTAATTTTGCCTTAATATTAAGTTTGATTTTAAGGTTTCGTTAGGGTGATTTTTAGCAATAAAAATCACCCTTTTTGTTTGTCTTCAAAACTGACAAAAAACAGTTTTAAGGATGTTTTTGGTCATCAAATTTGACAAAAAAGGGACGCATTTTGGGGTATCAAAATTAAACCTCAAACAAAAATGAAAAAAAGAGAACCTATTTCGCACATCATGACCAAAAACGTGTACACTGTCAATGTAAGTGATGATTTGCACGAAGCGATTGAAATTGTAAAGAAAAACCACATCCGTCATTTGCCCGTATTGGAAGGCAAAGAAGTGGTGGGGATAATTAGTAGAACAGATATTAATCGATTGACATTCAGCTCGTTGTTTGATAACCAAGAAGGTGCTGATGAGGCTATCTTAGAGATGCTAAGTATTCCACAAGTAATGACCCCAAAACCGCGTACGGTAGATGCGTTTTTGAGCATTAGAGAGGTAGCGGAGATTCTGGCTACAGAAGAATATCACGCTTTGCCTGTCATCGAAAATGGAGAATTGGCGGGGATTGTCACTACTACTGATGTCATCAAATATATGCTTGAACAGTACTAAGGTTCAAAACAATTTCTTCCCAAGCCTAGTTTGTAGTCATACAAATTAGGCTTTTTTATGAATCAACCTTTGACGATATTTTGGTTTCGGCGTGATTTACGTTTGCACGACAATGCAGCACTGTATCGAGCCCTTACGGCGGGTAATTCCGTTTTACCTCTTTTTATTTTTGACAAAGAAATCCTTAATCAATTAGAAGATAAAAAAGACCGGCGTGTCGAGTTTATTCATCAAGCGTTGAGTGAACTTCAAGAGCAATTAACCCAACTAGGAAGCTCGATTGTGGTAAAATACGGTACGCCTTCGGAAGTATGGCAACAGCTCATAGAAGAGTACAATATTGGGGAAGTTTATACCAATCATGACTACGAGCCTTATGCTAGAAATCGCGACAAGGCTATTGGCGCTTTTCTGAATGGGCACGGTATTGCTTTTTATACCCACAAAGACCAGTGTATTTTTGAGAAAAACGAGGTACTGAGCGGCGCAGGAACTCCTTATACAGTGTTTACGCCTTATAGCCGAAAATGGAAAGAAACCCTCAATGATTTTTACTTGAAGTCGTACCCTACCGAAAAATATTTTGATGCTTTCTACAAAATCTCTCCTTCCGCAATCCCCTCTTTGGAAAGTATGGGTTTTGAAAAAGTAGGACTGTCATTTCCTAATAAAAGTGTCAGAGATGAATTGATAAAAAATTATAAAGAACAACGTGATATTCCTTCTATTGCGGGTACCTCCCGTTTGAGTGTACACCTACGTTTCGGTACTATTTCGATTCGGGAATTGGCTCGCAAAGCTCAAAAACTCAACGAAACCTTTTTGAATGAGTTGATTTGGCGGGACTTTTACATGCAGATTTTGTGGCATTTTCCGCACGTGGGCGAAGGCAAAGCCTTTCGGGCGGACTATGATAAAATAGAATGGAGGCAGGATGAAGCTCAGTTTAAGAAATGGTGTGAAGGTCGCACGGGTTACCCGATTGTGGATGCCGGAATGCGCGAACTCAATGCTACGGGCTTTATGCACAATCGCGTCAGGATGATAGTGGCTAGTTTTTTGACCAAACATTTGCTCATTGACTGGCGTTGGGGGGAGGCGTATTTTGCCCAAAAACTATTGGATTTTGACTTGTCGGCCAACAATGGTGGTTGGCAATGGGCCTCTGGTTCAGGAACGGATGCCGCGCCTTATTTTCGGATTTTTAACCCTACCGCACAGACCCAAAAGTTTGATCCTCAATTGGCTTATATTAAAAAATGGGTACCCGAACTTAACACGTTCGACTACCCCAAGCCGATTGTAGACCATGCTTTTGCGAGAGAGCGGTGTCTGAAAGTGTATCAGAAGGCATTGAAGGGTTAAATCCTTATTTAAGAAATAAACGCCTGAGAATGAGCTTGATTCAGTTTAGTGATTTTTTTCTCAAAGCAGAGAAGAGGCTTCAGATGGGGCATTATTTTGTTTAAACCAACTAATATTTATAGAAATGACATGAGTTTCACGTCTTATTGGAGGCCGAGTATGATTTACAGTCAAAAGAGATGTTCTATTAGCGGGTTTACAAAAAAAGCCACCTCAGCAAAGGTGGCTTTTTGATGTCATTTTTAACCTAACCTAATCTTTCAAATTCAAAGCGGCTTTTACTTCGGCGTAGTTTTTCCAGTCAATGGCGGCTAAGCGGCCTTTGGTAGAACCATATACTACAATGACGCGATATTGATGAAGGTCTTTGGCAATGTCGTTATAAAAACTAAATGACTTACCCGCTAATTCCGGCAGTGCAATTTGTTGACCCTGACTGTTATAGCCCATTTTAGAAAAATTGCCATAAATAGCCAGGTAATTTACCCCAATTTGGGTATTTGCATTGGCTTGGACGTAATTATAATCATACCAATTGTTTGTTGCACGACCGGAAATTTTATAATAAGAGGCAAAATTATTAGGTGCTATACGTTCTACTAATTCATATTCTTTGGTATCAGTATTGAATTCCTGTATTTTTCCCTTAAAATAGACATACACCAGTCCCTTGTCAATGGCTTCTTTGGTAAGTATCGCCATGGATTTATCTTTCGCTTCAAAATAGAAAGTATTGGGGCTATCTCCACCGGTTATCCAAGTGGGTGTAATCCATTCAGAATAAACTACGTTGGCGTTGCCTATCGGCCCCTGCGGTCCTGTGGCACCTGTCTGACCTATGGCACCTGTCTGGCCTATGGGTCCTGCCACGCCTACGGCTCCGTCTTTACCCGCTGTGCCTTGTGGCCCCTGTGGGCCTGTTTCTCCCTGTGGCCCTTCGCAGGCCAAAAAACAAATCGCCATTAACAGGCTGCTGATTGTTAGTAATTGATTGATTTTCATTTTTTTAGTATAAAGTTTGTTACTGATTTAACATTGCAAAATTGGTTCGGAATCCGTTTCTGCGTCCCCCCCAATTTGGGCGGCATTGACGATTTTTTTAGGCTTATCACTCGTTAATTCAAACACAGGATTTGATTTGATAAAATGAGTGTTGCCAAAACAGCCTGTTCTTTGATGATAATTTTTGTGATCATTGGCTCTTTTTCGTCCGAGAGATTGATGTAGTACTTACCATTAGACAGTTCATTGAGATTCAGATCAAAAAGGTACTGGGTAGTTTGTTTGGTCAATTGTTCGAAATAAATCAAGTGCTGATTTTCATCATGGACATACCGAAAGAATTTCTTTCCGCGCAACCCGAACTTTGAAGGTGCTCAGAACGGGATAAATCGAAGCGGAGAAGGAAGGCAAAAAGGGGTGTTTTCATGGTTGTTTTGTTTAAAAGGTGATTACTAAAGTTGGGTAAGTATGTAACTCATGCTGCCCGTTGAGGTGTATGGTTTGCATTGATCAAATTTCGGTATATTTTGGGGGCGACGTTGCCCCCAATTTGGGTAGTATTTCAAGGTTCAGAAACAAAAAAAGCCACTCCCAAAGGAGCGGCTAAAAAGACGGACTAGTTTTGATTGTAAACGTAAATTTTTTAAGGCTTCAAGTCTAAAGTACGACTTTTTTTGATAACCTCTAATGGGGGTAAATCAGTATTCTTGAGTTTTACGATTGCATACAGTTCTTCTTCTCCCCATTCAGTATCTAAGCCCGCTGCACTAACTTTTATCTTAATACTTCTGTCTATACTAGCGGCGTTTGATTGAAAACTCGACGCTCCCACAAATCCAGTAATAACATCATCTGAAATAGGATCATCTTCTCTAATACTAATACTGTCTCTCATATTGAATCTTTGATTTACCTCGTAGGGTGTAAAGCGAGCTTGATACTTTACTGCTATTTCCCATACATTTGGATTCTGTACGCTTTTTTTGGCGCTTAAAACAATGTTTCTGATTTCCATTTTCTCTTAAATTTAATGTTGATTGACTACTCATTTTAAGGCTTTTCGTCTTTCGCCTATTTAGTTTGAACACAACAAAATTCTTATAAATACTCCTCTTTCACTCCCCCCAATTTGGGTAGTATTTCAAGGTCAGAAATAAAAAAAGCCACTCCCAAAGGAGCGGCAGGTGGTGATATTGTATCTTATAACAGTCTCTAAAAGCCTGTAAGACTAATCATTACTATTTTCCACTGACCGTTAATTTTCTCCAAAATGCGTAAGGAACGTTGTTTTTGCGCCACCGACCCATCCGCTTTACGGTCTTCTTGCGTGAATGTGGCCCAGGCCATATTGCCCATTACGTGCGATTCATAATCACTCACTACCGAGCTAAGACCAGTCGGTTTGTGGGTTTTGCCAAACTCCTCGTAACCCTTTTGGAGGGCTTGGCCTTTCAAATAGGGCGTATTGGCCATTTTTCTGAGTTTTTCGTCTTGTCGTTCTATGTAGGGAGTTGTGGCCCAGTTGCTACCCCACACCGCCAAGTTGGCCTCGTGGTACGCTTTGGTCTCGGTATCAATTACTTGTCGGACGGCAGCCTCTTCGCCCGTTTGGTAGTCAATCTTAGTGTGGTGCAAATCGGTTATTACCCAGTTGTTGTTTTTCCACTCAAAAATGTATGTAAAAGTATCTTTCCAGGTCATCACCACGCCATTGGGCAAGTTAAGGCTTTGGTTTCGGATACCCGTTGCTATCCCCAATGTTCCCAATTGTCGAACGTTGAGGTCTGTGATTTGGGTTTGATGTTTGCCTGCATTAAGCCGAGCGGCCATTTGGGTAGTTTGGCTTTTGTTGCGCACTACACCATCTTCTCCGCCCACAAAACGTAAGTTATCGGCCATGGTTTGTACTTCGGCAACGGGGTCATTGTTAAAGTTTTGCGCCCCTTTTTCAAAAGCGGCTTTGAGGTCGGTTTGGGCGTAGGTGCTTCCTGCTAAGGAAAAAAGCAAAGCGATGATAAATGGTCTTTTTTTCATGTTTGTGTAGGGATTGAGGTTTAAAATTGGTTTGGATAAACTCCAAAGCAGGGTTTACTTGCCAGCATTGATTGTAAAAATGCGGCACTGAATCAGAACAAAATTGGGGGATTGGTAATCAATCTAGCCCTCCAATTTTGTTGGTGTTGTAGAAAATCGTGAAATTATGAAACAGCCTCTCCGGTTCTTTTTTTGCATTATAAACGCAAACCAAAATCATCATTTATCGTTGCGTGATTAAATACCCGGCATATTTGGCTTGATAGAAGGCATACGCAAAGATGAATTGGGCCAGTACGCTTACTGCATTTCTTGATATGAGAAATTTAGAATAGAGTATATAATCAGTAAGATAGAGTTTGTTTCCCGTAGTGCTGAAAAATAGACTTAATAGATTTACCAAAAGAATGCCGACACTTATCCAAAAGTAGGGAATTTTAGATAATGGGATATGAGAGGGCATTTTGGCCAAAAAGAAAAGATAAATCATCGGCATACCAATCAAAAATAGGCTCAATATCAATGGATTAAATGTGCCATGTACCCTAATTCCTTCGATAAACAGATAATTGATTAAAGCAATCAATGCCAACCCTAGTGAAATTATCCATACGATGTTGTAAGCTTTTTTTTGATAAGTTGATAACAGTGAATTGTAAAACCACCCTACCAGTAAAAAAGTAGGTAATTGAGACGTGATTTGTAGAAAATTAGTATCACCAATCTGCCATTTGTTTAGATACGGCACCCAAAAATCTTGGTAGCGAGTTACGACTTCAATAAATAATAACTCAAAACCGGCGGATACAACCAGCGCCAAACGTGACCAGAAAAAAATACGTAACGGCGGCGTAAGTAAACGCCAACGGACTATCGCTACCACCAGAGGAATAATCATGACAGCGGTAGTAATTTGCCCTAACACTACAATCAAATGAGTGTAAAACTTTTCATCGTTAGGCATAGCATCGGTTGTTAATTTGCCGGGATTTTAACGCCCGTAGTAGGGTTGCCGCCTCCGCCCGAAGGATGAGGATAGTCTGAATCTTGCGTTATTGTAGTATCTACTACAATATTTTGATTGTTGTACCTGTAAAAAGTGAACAGCATATAAATCTTCGTGTTAGCATCTGTACAAAGAGTGGCTCTCAGCCCAAGAATAGCGTCTTTTTCCTGCCCTTTGTGCCGATTGTATAACTCATCAAGTATTACTTTACTCACTTGATATTTGATTTCACTTCCAAAGGGAATACTTGATACACTTCGGTTTTTTTTGAGGCTCTTTAAAGTATGTATAAAGGGCTTGTTAATAATAGAATGAGAAAACATAACGGGGACCGTCGGTTGGGGAACCACAAAATTGTGGCTAAAAGTGGTAAGGAGAGGAGAGGAAATGTTACGGACGGTAATCTCAAGTTTTGATTTGAAAGGAGCGAGACCCGCCCAAAGACTGTCTAAATCAATACTGAAATATTTTGAATTGGTATTCCCCCAAAAAGCATCAATTTCTATTAATTCTTTTCGTCTCAGTACAGTTGACTTATAAACAATTGCTGACATATAAGTAAGTTGATTAAAGGTTATTAGAATGAGTTAAGTTAGGGTCGTTGCCTATCAATATGGCGACGGCTTTAAAAATGGTGAAGGGAAGTGTGCAATTACTCCCCAACCTCCATCTTACGCATCACTAACCCCGACCACATGGCCAAAACGACTCCTACGAAGACAATGCCCCACGCTTGGTTGTTTTCAATACCGTTGAGGATAGCGTGAATGTGAACAATGGGTAAAATAATGTCGCCTACGAAGATCAGCAACAAAATACCCTTCAAAGCACGGGAAGGAGCGGCGGGCCTGATGTACCAAAGGCAAACCGTGAGGGCAAAAAGCAGGGAGCCATACCCCCGCATCAGCACCCAAGTGGCATTGTTGGCCGTTTCGGGATGGGTGAGGTACATATCAGCTACTATTTTTGGGGCGAGCATCATCGGGAGGGCAAATAATACCGCCGTGATGGCATTGAAGGTGAATAGATTTTTAGTGTTCATGATTATGGAGGTTTATGGTAAGAGTGATTCTTTTGTTGCACTCACACCATCCTCCCCTCAATGGCCTTGGCTACAGCCTCAGGCGCGGAGTTGACGTGGAGTTTTTCGTAAATATGCTTGACGTGCCAATGCACCGTATGAAAACTCAGACTACAGGCATCGGCGATCATCTTGTAACTCATACCTTTGACCATGCAACCCAAAACCTCCCGCTCACGGTCAGTGAGGGAGATGTAGGTGGGCTGGGTTTTGACAAATTGACTTTGGAATATCCGCAATACCTTGGCCGCAATGGACGGGGTCATCCACGCACCGCCGTCGTGAACATCTATGATGGCCTGTAATATCACTTCTGGGTCGGGGTTTTTGAGCACGTAGCCGTTGGCACCCGCGCAGATGGCCGCAAAGACGCGGTGATCATCGTCAAACACCGTTTGTATCAGCACTTTGGTGTCGGGCAACACGGCTTTGATTTCCTGCAAGGCTTCAATGCCAGAGATGCCTGGCATTTGAATGTCCATCAGGACCACGTCGGGTTTGTAGCGTTTGATTTTGCCCACGCAGCCTTCGGCGTCGCCAAACGAAGCGCACATAAACACCTCATCAGAGCCGGCCAGATACAGCGACAGACTTTGGCGAAAGCTTTTGTTGTCTTCAAAAAGTACGACGCGGATCATGGGCTTGATAGTCAGGAACAAAACGACAATGGCTAAAGTCAAGCTGGACTTTTTGGCATGTCTTTTTGTCGGTTGTTAAATGTAAAATTTTATGATTAATAATTCGTTACAAAAATCCCGAAACTTATCAAACGGTCATCCCCCCAATTTGGGTAGTTCTCTCTTCGGCGTCATTCAGGGGTTAAACAGAAATAACGATTATCTTCAGTTGAGTACCTTCACCTTCGTTTGAGATGAGTGTTACTTCCATAAAGCTCTCGGCAGCGCGTTTTTTGTAGTTTTTGAGGCCGTTGCCTTCGTAGCGCTGGGTAGTATCAAAGCCTTTACCATTGTCGGTAATATTCATCAGCACTTCCTGTCCGTTCATTTTGAAGGTTACGCTCACTTTGCTTGCTTCGGCGTGTTTGAGAATGTTGTTAAGGGCTTCTTTAAAAATGAGGTAGAGGTTTTGCCGTTGTTCCATGCTTAGTTGGAGTCGGTGGGTCTCGGAGGAAGAAAGTTGATTGTTGAATGTCAGCGAAATATCCTGTGGTGTGAGCAATTGAAACGCCAACGAGCGCATTTTCTCCAATAACTGTTCGACCGAATCATTGTTAGGGTTAAGCGTCCAGACCGTATCGCGAATGGTTTGGATAGTTTCTTCGGAGTCGGTTTTGATCTGCTGCAAAATCGAAAGCATTTCGGGTGCCTGTCGTCCGTATTTTTTTTCTACCAAACGCGTCGAAATGGCAATACTGCTTAGGGTGGCACCTACTTCGTCGTGGAGGTCGGCAGCGATGCGGTTGCGGAGACTTTGCAGTTTGAGTTTTTGGCGAAAATTATAGAGCAGAAAAAAGTAAATCGCGGCACCCGCCAACAGCAATCCATACACGGCGACGGCTGGCCAAAACCAACCTTCTTCGGTGATGCTTTCTTCTATTTCAAGCGAGATATAAGCGGGCTTTGACCATTGGCCGTTTTGCTGCGCCTGTACCCAAAAACGATACTCGCCGCCTTCGAGATTGGTATAATGCGCAATGGGGTAATGTAATATAACGGTGTCGGCGTCCAAACCTTCGGTGTAGTAGCGGTAGGTACAATGGCAGGGTTTCCATTCAATGTGCAAATCATTTTCCAGCGCGGCCAATTTTACCACGGAACCCGCAGAAACAACTTTTGCTTTTCCGTTGGCTTGAACAGATACGATAGAGGGCGTTGGTTGCGCCGTTGCGCTTATGAAAACAAAAAGAATCAATCCCCACGTGCCTGCCCCAATCGCCGTTTTGTTCATAATGATAAAAATAATTCGTAGGGTAATGCCTTTGCAAATTAAGGTTTTTGGGTAACTTTCCTCTATTGTTGCCTTTTTTTATCTATGGAAAAGTTATTAAAAGAACTTCAGCGAGCCGATTTAGAGCGGCAAACACGACGGTATTTTCTTCAAACCTTGGGCACAGGACTTGGTTCATTGGGGCTAGGTTCCCTTTTGGGGAGCTGTGGGTATTTAGGTAAAGATGAGGCGGCATCGTCTACGCCTGTCCAATCGCTCGATGCGATGAGTGTGAAAATCCCACAATTTGCACCCAAAGCCAAACAGGTGATTTATATCCATATGGCGGGGGCACCCTCGCAGTTGGAGCTTTTTGATTACAAACCCGAACTCGAAAAATACCACGGCAAAGATTGTCCAGCGGAATTTTTGGAAGGGAAAAAATTTGCTTTTATCAAAGGAGTGCCCAAGATGCTTGGCCCTAAAGGGCAGTTTGCACAGCATGGACAATCGGGTGCATGGATTTCCAATTATTTGCCTTATCTACAGACCGTTGCCGATGACGTGTCTTTTGTAAAAGCCATGTATACCGACCAGTTCAACCACGCGCCCGCTCAGTTGTTGATGCATACGGGAAGTGCACGTTTGGGGCGACCTAGCATTGGGGCTTGGACGGTCTATGGATTGGGTTCGGAAAACAAAAACCTGCCCGGATTTATCGTACTAGCCTCTGGAGGAAAGCAGCCCGACGCTGGCAAGTCGGTATGGGGAAGTGGATTTTTGCCCACAGTCTATCAAGGAGTACAATGCCGTACTGGTGGCGACCCTGTTTTGTACGTTTCTGACCCGCAAGGGATGAATCGGGATATACGAAAACAAACAATCGAGGCTATCAATACCATCAATCAACAAGCCTACGACGAAGTAAAAGACCCTGAAATATTGACCCGCATTAGCCAATATGAAATGGCTTTTCGAATGCAAATGTCGGTACCTGAGGTGATGGATGTGAGCAAAGAACCGCAGTATATTTTGGATATGTACGGGGTAAAACCTGGCGAAGGGTCATTTGCGATGAACTGCCTCCTGGCGCGTAAACTCGTCGAAAATGGTGTTCGTTTTGTACAGTTGTTTGATTGGGGCTGGGATACGCACGGCACAAGCGAAGACGGATCGGTAGAAATCGGCCTCATGAACAAATGTAAAGCATCTGACCAAGGCGTAGCGGCTTTGTTGAGAGACCTCAAAATGAGAGGATTGCTCGACGAAACGCTCGTGGTATGGGGAGGTGAGTTTGGCCGGACACCCATGCAAGAAAACCGCGACGGTCAAGTACTTCCGTATTCGGGACGTGACCATCATTTGGATGCTTTTACGGTTTGGATGGCAGGCGGTGGCGTCAAGAAAGGTTTTTCACTTGGCGAAACCGACCCACTGGGCTACTATGGTGTCAAAGACCGCACACATGTGCATGATTTACAGGCTACTATCTTGCATTTGATGGGTTTCAATCACGAAAAATTTACCTATCCTTTTCAAGGTCGCAACTTCCGCTTGACTGATGTAGCAGGGAAAGTTATCAAGCCGATTTTGGCATGATACTACTCAAGATTAAACTTCACGGCTTTGAGTACTTTGAGATAGCCTTCGGTGTGTTTTTTGATATTAGAAGGATATTCGGTGTCGGTATCAAACGCATCTAGCAATATTTTATGTCCTTTGAGGGCGTCTTGTTCATCAAAAAAAGTTTTTGTCCATTCAGTAGGAAGGTCTTGGGCAGAGGCCACGCCAATGCCTCCGCTATAAAATAGAAAAGGACTTTGTAAGATAGGTGTCTCGAAATAAGGCTGCTCTTTCTTGTCGGTAAGTTCAAAATAATCAATAATAAAGGTCACCATTCCCAATACTCTCTTTTTGAGTTGTTGGGGAGTTTCGGCTTGTTTGGGTTTGATACGCCATTGGTTGTGAGAAGGATGCAGAAGATCGGTTGAGTCAACTTCGTATAGTGGTACAGCAGCCAAAAATAGATCGATTCCTTCCGCTTGATTTTTGGAATCAATGAGCCTAAACTTGGCTTGCTTTTCTTCTCTTTTAAGCTCTTTGAGCGAAAGCCCTTGGGTAAAAATGGGACCACTTAGCAAATAATACCCGTTTTTTTTGGAATACTCCCAGCGATTCACGGAATATCCAATATCTTTTTGCCATACCACCAAAGTTTGATCGGGATAAAAACGCAAAAATCCGTCTTTGAGGGAAGTAATGAGATTTAAGTCATTAGAAACTACATTGTCGATAGTTTCGTCGAGGTCATATTTGCTTACTTTCCAAGAAGCTACCATAGGGTCTTGGTCAGGATTATCGCTTCCAGAGCCACAGGAAGAAAGTAAAATGGCAACGTTAATTATCAAAAACAGTGAACGCATAAAGAGGGAGGTTTAGATGCCGTATTTATCCAATAAATAAATTAGAACAGCCATAGAGGCGGTTCCTAAATCAAGTTCTCTTTTGCTAACATTTTCAAAATTGTCATTGGCGGCGTGATGATAATCAAAATAACGTTGCGTATCAGGCTTATAACCAAGCAGTACGGTGCCCTGTTGTGCCAAAGGCCCGATGTCTGCACCGCCGCCTCCAGGGCCTATCTCGTGAAGGCCATAAGGGGCAAGCAGTGGCCTCCAACCGATGATTTTGGCTTTTTGGTCAGCTTTTCCTACGATACCAAAACCTCTGGGAGTAAAACCACCATTGTCTGACTCAATCGCCGCAATGTGTTTTTCATTGTTTTGTTTGGCCAAATCAGCGTATTTGATGCCCCCTCGAAGCCCATTTTCTTCATTCATAAACATCACCGCCCGGATTGTTCTTTTGGGTTGATAACCAAGAACTTTCAGTAATCTCACTGCTTCAATAGACTGAACGCAGCCTGCACCGTCGTCGTGGGCTCCTTCGGCGATGTCCCACGAATCTAAGTGCCCGCCCACCACGATGATTTCGTCAGGTTTTTCGCGGCCTTTGATTTCGCCGACTACATTATGAGAATCGGCATCGGGTAGCGTTTCGCAGTTTTGACGAAAATAAAACGTAAGATTTGGATGTTCTTTTAGTTTTTGGCTGAGTAGGTTGGCGGCATTGGTGCTGATGGCGGCGGTCGGAATCAACGGCACTCCTGTACCATAGCGCATACTTCCAGAGTGAGGTACGTCGTCTTGGCGCGTGGTAACGGAGCGCACAATGGCCCCCACAGCGCCTAAATTGGCGGCTTCGGTAGCTCCGTTGGCACGCTGATCCACAGCTCCACCGTAGGCTTCAAAGGTATTGATTTTGGTAGGATCCATGGGACGATTGAAAAACACAATCTTACCCTTCACTTTTTCTTTTCCTAACTCCCGCAATTGTTGAAAACTTTTTACTTCTATCACTTCTGCTTCAAGCCCTTTAGGCGCTGTTGCTACTGACCCGCCTAAAGCTGCAATCGGCACCTTTGTTTTTTCTTTTCCGACTTTGAAATAAGCTTCTTCTTTGGCGCCGCGCACCCAGTGAGGTACTTTTACATCTTGCAAAAACACCCGGTCAAATTTTTCTTTTTCCATGAGTTCTTTGGTATAAACCACGGCTTTTTGCGCCCCTATGGAGCCACTAAGACGCGGGCCAATTTGTTTGCACAGATATCGAAGCCATTCGTAAGCTTGACCGTTGGAGAGCACTTCATCATAAATCTTACGAATCATGAGCGAATCTTCGGAGGTTTGGGCAAAAGTAGTAGTACTAACAAGGAGCAGAAAGAAAATAAACTTTTTCAAGCGTTTCAGCAGTTTGAGGATGGTAGAAAGTGTCAAACACAAAAATAGGATTTTGTTTGAAAAAAGAAGACAATAGAAGCTGTAAAAGAGTAGCTCGTATAATTAAAATCTCTTCTGTTACAAAGTAGAAAATTGCCTTGCAGGGGAGAGTAAAACGCTGCCATTTATCCAAATCACCCCCTTTGGGTGAACGGCCTCATACTCACTGCGTTGTAGTTTTGGGAATCAGTTTCACCAACTCCTACAGCCAGCCATGTCTAAAATTGTATTCCTTCTTGTCATTGTTTGTGTCGGAAATGCGGCCCTCCAAGCCCAAACGGTTTCGGGGCAAATTGTAGATGAAATCGGTAAAAATATCGAATTTACCAACGTAACTCTCCACCGTACTGCCGATTCTGCCTTGGTCAAGGCCGCGCTGAGTGACGAGCAAGGCCGTTTTTTGTTTGAGAAAATCGCCCAAGGGCGTTTTTTTGTACAGGTCTCGCAGATTGGGTATGAAAGATTGGCTACGCCTTCATTTGTGATTAGCAATGAAACCCCCTCCGTCAATCTTCGGACTATTGCACTTGTGCCCGCTGCCCAAAATCTCAATGAGGTCACGGTACGTAGTACGAAGCCCTTTATCGAGCGCCAATTAGACAAAACCATCGTCAACGTCGAAAATAGCATTGTAGGTGCCGGTAGTAATGCTTTGGAGGTACTGGAGCGGTCGCCTGGTGTGGTAGTGGATCAAAACGACAATATCAGCTTGAAAGGTAAACAAGGCGTAGTGGTGATGATAAACGGAAAACCCTCGGTGATAGCGGCGCAAGATTTGGCTAATTACCTACGCGGCTTGCCAGCCAATACGCTCGAAAAAATTGAAATAATTACTAATCCCTCCGCCAAATACGATGCCGCCGGCAATGCAGGGATTTTGAATTTGGTCATGAAAAAAGACCAACGCTATGGCACAAACGGAAGTGTCAACCTTAGCTATGGACAAGGGGTATATGCCAAAACCGCCGCAGGAATAACCCTCAACCACCGTAACAAAAACCTAAACCTTTTTGGAAGCTACAATTTTTCGTACCGTAAAGCTTTTAGTCATTTGGTGTTGGATAGGAAGTTTTACAAAGACGGAGTTTTGGAAGGGGTTTTTGAACAAGATAATTATATTACGATACCCTTCAAAAATCATAATACCCGATTGGGGGCGGATTATACGCTTTCTAAAAAAACAGTGATAGGGGTGGTTTTTAGTGGCCTTTCTAATGGCTTTAAACCCAATGGAGATACTCGTACAGAAGTACTTAACCAAGATTCTCAAGTCATAAGGTATGATTTAAACAGCAACCGTTCGAAGGAAAATTGGTTTAACTATGCGGCCAATGCTAACCTTAAGCATACTTTTGATTCTACGGGGCGAGAACTTAACGTAGATTTGGACTATGCCTATTATGGTAATAAAACGGATCAGCGTTTTACCACTGATTTTGTAGATGTCAAAGGAAATAAGATTTTACCCACGTATGTATTGATAGGTGATATTTTGGGCAAACTTGACATCAAATCTATCAAGGTTGATTATGTACACCCGCTCAAAAACAAAGCCAAGCTAGAAACGGGTTTAAAAAGCAGTTTTGTGAGGGCCGACAACGATCTCAAATATTACGATGCTAGCAACGAACAGCCCGTTTTTGATGCCTCGCAAAGCAATCATTTTATTTATGATGAAAACATCAACGCGGCCTATCTCAACTTTGCCAAAGAATACAAAAAAATCAATTTTCAATTGGGATTACGAGTAGAGCAAACTCATATCAAAGGCAATCAGTTGGCTACCAATGCCGTATTTGATAGTAGCTATACACGTTTATTTCCGAGTGCTTTTGTCAATTATAAGTTTTCCAAAAAGCACGAATGGGGTTTTTCGGTGAGTCGTCGTTTGGATAGACCTAGTTATCGCCAATTGAATCCCTTTCGATTTTTTATTAACAATACTACTTATAGTGAGGGTAATCCGTATCTCCAGCCTCAATTTACGTATTCGTTTGAAGTATCACATACTTATAAGCAGCAGATTACTACCACATTGTCTTACAGTCGTACTACCAACAATATCACGCAGGTGATTATGCCCGTAGAAGGACAAGACAAAATCACGGTTCAGACCAATCGGAATTTAGCAGAATTTGAGTTTTGGGGAGTTAATATTTCTGCTCCTATTCAAGTTACAAAATGGTGGAATAGCGTCAACAACCTAAATACCTATTATGGAGTTTATCGAGGCAATGTAGCCAATACACCTCTACAAAACGGTAATTTCAATTATAATATCAACAGCAACAACAGTTTTGTATTGGGCAAAAAAGGATATACTGCCGAAATGACGGTGGTATATCGTGCCCGCGAAATTTATGGGTTTATGGATGTAATGCCTACGGGACAACTGTCAGTGGGGGTTCAGAAATCTTTTTGGCAACGTCAAGGCTCCCTTAAACTCAACGTGACCGATATTTTTTATACCAACAATAGCCGTGCTACGGTGACTTTCCGCGATTACATAGAAAAATTTGAAGCAAATCGTGAAACAAGAGTTGCTACTTTGGCTTTTTCGTATCGGTTTGGAAATACCAAAGTGGCCGCAAGCCGCCGTCGTTCGAGCGGGGTGGAAGAAGAAAAACAACGTGCCGGTAATGGATAATTTGACCTTGGCAGCGCTCGCAGCGTAGCCGAGCTTAGTAAAACAGTGCATGAAAAACCGACCAACTTAATGTATCTTCGTATAAAATCAATAAAACAAAATACGATGAAAAAGTGGTTGGTAATACTTTGGTTTGCATTGCTTTCAACAAAGGCCGCAGCTCAGTCGCTAGGCTCTTTGATGGTGGTCAACAAAGGTGGGAATACTATGTCGATTCTTGACCTTGATTTGAATACAGAACTAACGCGGATTCCGACGGGTGAAGGCTCCCACGAAGTGGCCGTATCACCAGATGGTAAAATTGCTGTGGTTTGTAACTACGGAAATCAAACCCCAAACAATAGCCTCACTATTATTGATATTGCCCAAAAATCTAGTATTAAAAAAATTGACTTGGGCATTTATCAGCGTCCGCATGGCATAGAGTTTATCAATCCTGACGAGGTGATTGTGACCAGTGAAGTAGCTCAAGCGTTGATTAAAGTCAATATCAAAACCGACGCCGTAACTGAAGTGGTCAAGACCAATCAAGAAGGAAGTCATATTGTGGCATACTGTAAAGCAGATGGCAAAGCCTACGTGGCCAATCGCCGCTCTGGGTCGGTGTCGGTAGTGGATATAAAAGGTAATAAGTTGCTCAAAACCATTGTACTAAAACCTGGTACCGAGGGGCTAGATATTTCGCCTAACGGAAAAGAATTGTGGGTCGCCAATCAAATTGACAGCACGGTTACGATTATCAATGCGCGAACCTTCAAAGAAGAAGCGTTGCTGTCTGCGCATGAAAACGCAATTCGAGTCAAATTTTTACCAAATGGAAAATATAGTTTGATTTCCAATGCCAAAACAGGTAATGTGAGCGTTTATGACGTAGCCGCTCGTCGGCTGATAAAAGACATCGATTTGTTCAATTTAGATAAAGGTGTTGACGGAGTAGGCAAAGCAAAAGATCTTAAAAATCCGCCTATACCTGTTGGGATTACCACCCATCCCAATGGGAAATTCGTATATATTGCTGCGGTTAATTATGGAACCATTGCTGTAATAAATACCGCCAATTGGGAGGTCGTGGCTACCATTAGAGCAGGTGCTTCTCCCGATGGGTTGTATCACTCTCCTTTGAAAATAAATTAATTTAGACTATAAGGGGAGATAAAATGGTAGAATTGAAAAATAAAGAGACCTATGAAAAAGATTGGATGTGTTGTATTGATGCTGCTATCGGTCATTGCTTATGCTCAACTCCCCGAGCGTAAGACCGTTATGGGGATGAGAGGAAAAGATACAGCAGACGGGATTTTGGTAGATACGGTTCTGGCAAATGGAACTTTGGCGACGGTTGGGATCCAAAAAGGGGATTTGATTGTGTCTTTAAACAATCAGCCAGTCACTACCATGCTCGAATTTAATGCCATTGCTGCTAATATCCGGGCTGGGGAATCTGTTTCGGTAATGTTTTCGCGGGGGCGCAAAAGAAATGCGGCTACTACTACGGCGGTAGCGAGGGCTTTGGAGCAGTCAGACATTGCAGAGGTAAAATACGATTGGGTAAAATTTAGAAATGGCTATTTGCGGGCCATTACTCGTATTCCCAAAGGCAAGACGATTGTACCCGCTATTTTGCTCATACCGGGCTATGGCTGCGGTTCTATCGAAAATTATGGCTCTAGCTACAATGGCCGATTGATGGACGAATGGCTCAAAAATGGCTACGCGGTAGTGACCATCGAAAAATCAGGAGTAGGCGATAGTTATGGATGCGCTCCTTGTACTGAGGTTGATTTAGTGACGGATATTGAGAGTTTTGATGCGGGGTACCGTTATATGGAGCAGCTCCCTTTTGTGGACAAAACCCAGCTTTTCATTTGGGGGCATAGTATGGGAGGCACCATTGCGCCTGAAGTAGCCAAGCGGCATCAGCCCAAAGGTGTGATAGTGTTTGGCTGTGTATTTCGGCCTTGGAGCGAATTCTTGCTGGAAATGCACCGCGTTCAAAAACCTTTGCTCGACGGTCTGAATTACCAGCAAACCGAGACTTTTGTCCGAACCATCCAGAAAGTTTATTATGAATTTTTTGTTCTGAAAAAATCTCCCGCTGAGCTTTATCAAAATCCTGAATATAAGGCAGTAGTAGAGAGTGAACTAGGCTATAAAGAAAACTGGAACAACAATATGTGGGGGCGTCATTGGCGATTTTGGCAGCAACTTGATTCTCTCAATCTCGCCCAAAGCTGGCAAAAAGTCAATTGTCCAGTGTTGGTACTTCACGGCGGTACCGACTATGAACAATGCTCATTGGTGGAGCCATACATGATTCAGCAAACTGTCAATGAGGCGCATCCCAATTATGCCACTTGGGTTACCATCCCTGACCTCGACCACTTTATGATGAAGAGCAAAGACTGGCCCGAAGCCGTCAGAAATTTCAGAGAACAGCAGTACTTGAAAGGCAACTTCCATCCGCAAATTGCCGATGAAACCATCAAATGGCTAAAGAAGTATCTTCAATAGTGTTAGTTTAGAAAGTCTTGTATATGTGTAAAAGTTGATTTCCTAAGTTTAGGTCTGTTAACATACTTTAACACCTGATTTTCTGGTATTTGTAAAAATAGGGTGCATTTTTGTGAAGCAATAGTAGTACTGTTCAAAGTCTCCTATTAACAGCCCTTTATAAGTTTAAAAAATATGGTAGCCGTTTTTAGAAAATCTTCAAAACCTCGTAAAACATCTAACTATAGGCAAAAATAAATAAGTAGTTGATGCAACGTTAGGAGATATTTTATCATCTTATAGCTAACTACCCAGCCTGAAAAGATGAAACGACCAGTTGTATTGAGAGATTTAGGAAGATGGAGACACACTACCCAACGGCTTCTGTCGCAGATTCCTAACAATGCTTTTATTACGTTTTTGGGGCGTATTATCTTTCGCCAAACAGCCCGCCAACGTTACGGAGTAGACTTGCTTAATAGGCTTTTTAGGCTGATGAATCAGGAAAAGCCCTATCTCAATACCTCCGTTTCAATTGATTATCTTGCTTCTCAATTAGGGGTTTCTGCCTGTCAATTGGCACAGGTGATTAATGAAAATCTCGAACAAAGCTTTATGGATTTGATAGCGACCTATCGTATTCAAGAAGCCAAACGCTTGCTCGTAAGTCCCGAATACCGCAATCTAAAAATGAGTGAGCTCGCACGTAAAGTAGGTTACGATTCTAAAATGGATTTTTTTGAAGCATTTAAAAAAATCACCGAACAAACGCCTACCGAATACAAGAAGAAAACCAATTTGGTTTGTATGTAGACAAATCCTAAACCATTTTCTTTGCTTCGCAAAATAATAACTTGTTAAAGTACAAATAATCCCAAAATAGTTGGCGAATCAAAAGTAGTTTCTAAATTTGGCGAACTTAACATTCGGCAATTTATGAATTGGCTTTTTGCATTTTTGTACCGCTTGTTTGGATGGACTATCATTGGAACTCCCCCCAGACATCTGAAAAAAGCAATATGGACGGTCTGTCCTCATTGGAACAGCGGTGATTTTTTTATTGGGATAGGTGCCCGCGCAACCATCAAAGTAAAAATGGGATTCCTAGCCAAAAGTACCCTCTTTAAATGGTATTCAGGTTGGTTTTTTAGAGCATTAGGCGGCTATCCTGTATATCGCGAAAAGTCTAATAATTTGGTAGAAGCAGTAGCGGAGACTTTTCACCAAAATGATACTATTCATATTGCTATCGCTCCTGAAGGCACTCGCAGCAATACTTCAAGGCTCAAAACGGGCTTTTACTACATGGCTCTCAAAGCCAAAGTACCCCTTGTACTTGTGGGGTTTGATTATGGCCGCAAAGCGGTTGTTTTTGGGGGAACTGTGACTGTGACAGGAGATTATGCAAAAGACATGAAACCATTTTATGATTTTTATCTAACCATTCAAAGTCCTAAAAAAGAATGGCTTCAAAACTACGAGCAAACAGGCGTAGTAGCTTTGCCAAAAAACTGACTCAAAGTGTTTTTAGAAAATCAATGATACGATTGCTTGCCAATCCATCTCCATAAGGGTTGGTAGCTTCTGACATCTGACGATATACCTCAGGATGCTCCCAAAGTTGACTCACAGCGTCCACGATTGTTTGTTTGTGCGCGCCTACTAATTTTACTGTACCTGCCTGAATGGCTTCGGGCCGCTCGGTTGTATCGCGCATTACGAGGACGGGTTTTCCTAAACTAGGGGCTTCTTCTTGTACTCCGCCCGAATCAGTCAGAATCACCCAGCTTTTTTTCATAGCATATACAAAATCGGCATAATCCATCGGAGCTGGTAAATGAATATTCGGCAAATGACCTAGCCGCTCGTAAACAGGCGTTTGAACATTGGGGTTGAGATGTACAGGATAAACGATTTGGAGGGTAGGATAGCGGAGGGCAAGGGCAGATAAAGCATCACAAATCTGAATAAAACCATCTCCAAAATTTTCGCGCCGATGCCCGGTTACTAGCAAGATTTTTTTGTCAGTATCAAAAATAGCTTGGATTTTTTGGGGAATTTGAGGAGAAAAATGCCTTACTCGATTGCTTACGTACAGCAAAGCGTCAATGACCGTATTGCCTGTTTTGACGATAGCCGTCGGTACAATTTTTTCTTCTATCAATGCCTGAACATTACGCGTAGTAGGGGCAAAAAAATAATTGGACAAACGGTCGGTAATGAGTCGATTGGCTTCTTCTGGGAAAGGCGAACGTAAATTGCCCGTGCGCAATCCCGCTTCTATGTGCCCTATTTTGATACCTGCATAAAAAGCCGCCAACGACGTAGCCATGCAGGTAGTAGTATCGCCATGAACCAGCACTAAGTCGGGACGGTAACTTTGAAATAGCTCTCTCAATCCTGTTAGGATTCGGCAAGTAATGTCTGTTAAATCTTGTCCTGACTGCATGATATTAAGGTCAAAATCGGGTGTGATTTCAAACAAAGACAATACTTGGTCGAGCATTTGGCGGTGTTGGCCAGTCACACACAGTTTATGCTCAAAGTGAGGGTTTTGTTGCAATTTTTGCACCAAAATAGCCATTTTAATGGCCTCTGGCCGCGTCCCAAAAACAGTCAATAACTTCATTGGAGAAAAGAAGTTTTAAAGCTGATGAATATAATCAGGCTTCCAACCTACCACTATGATTTTACCTTCTTTTTCAATAATGGGGCGTTTGATAAGGGAAGTATTTTCTTGCATTAAAGTAATGATATCTTCTGGGTTTTGAAGCGAGTTTTTTGGGTCGTCGGTGAGTTTTTTCCAAGTAGTGCCCGCACGATTGATAAGTATTTCTTGGGGCTGTTGGGTGAGCCACTCTGCTAGTTTTTGGCGAGAGATACCTTCTTTTTTATAATCGTGAAAAGTATAATTGATGTGGTTTTCTTTGAGCGCGGTGAGCGTTTTTTTGATAGTATCACAATTGGGGATTCCGTAGATAGTTACCATTTTTTGTACAAAGCAAGTTGAATTTGTGTGCAAAGTAGAAAACTTTTTTGAGTGCGGGAAGTTAAAAACGTATGAAACTCCATCTACGTACATCTGTGTTACAATCTTACCAACAAGTATGGGAAGGTTTTGACGAAGCCCTTTTCCGACAATTAAGCCCTCCTTTTCCACCTGTACGAGTGGTGCGTTTTGAGGGATGTACAGAGGGAGACATCGTAGAACTTGAACTCAATTTTTTGTTTTTTCGTCAGCGTTGGACTAGCCTTATTGTGGAGCAACAAGCAAGCACTGATGAAATCTATTTTGTAGATGAGGGTATAAAACTACCCTTCTTTTTGAGGTATTGGCACCACCGCCATCGTATTATTCAGAAAACGACTTCTACGACTATCATCGCCGACGAAATCGAATATCGTACGCCTAGCTTGCTTACCGATTATTTGTTTTATCCTCTATTATGGGCGCAATTTGCCTATCGCAAGCCGATTTATCGCCGTTATTTTAGGCCAAAATCGTGAGGCTATTTGTCTAGTTCTCTTAAAAGTTTATTGGCAAAAATGAACTCATTGAGCTCTGCTACTTTCGATTTGGTGATGGTTTGATTATCACCTTCCCAAAGTTTATGTCCTTTGTAAAGGAAAATGATTTTTTCTCCAATTTCGAGCACCGAGTTCATGTCATGCGTAATCACTACCGTCGTAATATTATATTCGTCAGTGATTTCTTTAATGAGCTCGTCGATTTTGATAGAAGTAAGAGGGTCAAGGCCAGAGTTGGGTTCATCACAAAACAAATACTTGGGATTCATCACGATAGCTCGTGCAATGCCCACCCGTTTTTTCATCCCACCACTGATTTCGGAAGGCATTCGATTGGCAGCTTGTTCGAGTCCTACGCGTGCCAAACAAAACATGACTCGGTCATTTTTTTCGCTTTCACTCATATCGGTGAGCATTTCGAGCGGAAAGCGCACGTTTTGAGCTACGGTTTTGGAGTCAAACAAAGCCCCTCCTTGAAACAACACTCCCATTTCGCGGCGAATCTGCTTACGCACTTCTTCTTCACTGTTCCAAAAATCACGGTCATTGTATAGCACCTGCCCTTTGTCGGGTTTGACGAGCCCAATAAGACATTTTAGTAATACACTTTTGCCCGTACCACTACCGCCGATAATCAAGCTAGTATCACCGGGCTTAAAAGCGCTAGAGACATTCTCTAGCACCATGCGCCCATCAAAGGATTTGCATATGTCGATAAATTGAATCATCAGGCTTACATATCAGATTCGGGATTCCAGGAAGTATCTCCTCTGGCACCAGCTTCTTCTTCTTCTTTGGCTTCTAGTTCGGCTTCTTCCTTTTTGTTTCGTTCTACCCAAGCTGATACCCAAATACTTACCTCATAAAGTAAAGTAAGAGGCATAGCCACCAACACCTGACTGAGTACATCAGGAGAAGGAGTAATCACCGCTGCCAAAATCAAAATGACAACAAAGGCATGACGACGATACTCGCGCATGAAGCGTGGATTGAGGAAGCCAATTCGGGATAAAACAAACGCTACTACGGGCAATTGAAATGTAAGTCCACAAGCCAATGTGAGAATCGAGATCAAACCAATATAAGACGTAATATCAAATTGATTTTTGATGCTGGGGTCAAGTTGGAAATTAGCTAAAAAGTTGATAGCGAGAGGTGCTACAATATAATAACCAAACAGTACACCAGATAGAAATAAGAATGTTACATAAAAAACGGCCCCTCGGGCAGCTTTACGTTCGGACGCTTTGAGGCCGGGTTTGATAAAACGCCATACTTCCCAAAATGAATACGGAAAAGCAAACAACAAACCAAGGATTACCGAAGAAAGCAAGGCCATGGTAAACTGGCCAGCCATTTCACGACTTTGCAGCTCAAAATCTAATTTTTGAATACAAAGTCCTTCTGCCCCCGTAAAATCGGCTAATTTACACAGCATTCGGTAAGTCCAGAAATCACCCTTGGAAGGAGCTAAAATGATTTTATTGTAAATTTCTTCAATGTAAACAAAAGCAACAATGGTGAAAATAAGAATAGCGCCCACAGCTCTAATAACGTGCCAACGAAGTTCTTCGAGGTGCTCTATGAAGGTCATTTCATCACCGTTGGCTGATTCTTTTTCAAATTCTTGGTCGAGTGGCATTGGTTGTAAGTAAAATTTTTATTGAATGATATATAGAGTCAGACTCTAATTGTATAGGGTGGTGTAAGTACTTAAATAGACAAAGCTACTATGAACTTACGGCTTGGTTAGGTTCTATCTACTAATCTACAAAGGTACACGCTTAGACGTGTTTGTATTACAATTTCTTGAAAAATTAGATTCTGTTTTGGGCTTATGACAGGTTTTTAGCATTTTTGAAACCAATTTGAGTCGCGATTTTAAAGAGATTTTGTTTGATTTTGAGAAAATATCCTTAAAACGTGAGCAAAAATCTTCCAATTTACCATAACAAAGAGAATTTATGGCCAAACTTCCTAAAAATATACTAACTTTTGAGGAACCCTTTGGTGATACCAACGGTCGTAAAATCGAACTGAAGGACACTTCTGAAGGCTATCGTCAATTGCTGGAAGAAAAATTTGAAGATATAAAAGCCAACGCAAGCCATATTGGACAGCAGGCATTAGTCATTGGGGGAATTATTTCGGCAGTATATTTGCTATTAGAAGCAGTATTGCCAGATGAAGAACCGGAGCCTCGCGCTAGCGAAATCAATAAAGCCCCTGTGGTGATTGAGCGTCGTGAAGATAAAGCATCGTGGCTTACAAAGGCCGTAACCTCTTATGCCTTAACGTGGGCATTGGGAGTGGCTCGGCAAAAATTAATTGATTTTTTGGCCGCACAGCAAAATAGGGATGAAGTCAAAAATACGCACGAAACTTAGAAATAATTTCCAACAAGGGCGAAAATCATTCGCCGTATTGCTCGACCCTGATAAGGTGGAGCTTTCTTCGTTTCCGTTTATGTTGGCGGAGAGTGTTAGGTACGGAGTAGATTTCTTTTTTGTGGGCGGTAGCCTCATCACACGGTATGCCGCCGATGAGATCATCGCCGCCATTCACACACATACCAATATTCCCGCTATTCTCTTTCCTGGAAATAGCCTGCATATTGAGCCTTCGGCAGATGCTATTTTGTTTTTGTCGCTTATTTCTGGCCGCAATCCCGACTTGCTTATTGGACAGCATGTAGTAGCAGCTCCTTTGCTCAAGCGTAGCAATTTAGAAGTGTTGCCTACGGGTTATATGTTGGTCGAAAGTGGCCGAGCTACTACTGTTTCTTATATTAGCAATACCACTCCTATTCCACACGATAAGCCATCGGTAGCAGCTTGTACTGCAATGGCCGGAGAGCTATTGGGGTTGCAATTGATGTATTTGGATGCAGGCAGCGGTGCCCAAAATCCCGTCTCGCCAGAGATGATTGCGGCAGTACGTAAATCGGTAGATACGCCAATCATTGTAGGTGGGGGTATCAATTCGGTAGCAAAAGCCCAAGCTGCCTTAGAAGCAGGAGCTGATGTGGTTGTAGTGGGGAACGGTATCGAAAAAAATCCTGACCTTCTTCCCGAATTAGCGCAAGCGGTGAGAGTCTTTAATGAAAAAGTAACGGCGATTTAAAACCACTTGTGTGGTCGTCACTTATTTTCAGAAGCTTTTCCTTTTTTTAGGTCTTCTTTATCGGGGCGTGGAGCACTAGGGTCATAAGAAAGTTTATTGATATAAAATACCTCTCTTGGAGCTCCTATCCATTTTTCACTACCGATTTTTTGATAACCATAAGCTAAAAAATACCTATCGTACCAAGCTGCCAAAAGTCCTTTATCATTGTCTACGATGCGTTCGCCTTCATCGCTGGTTTTGATTTCAAACGCTTCTTTTTCACGGATTACTTTGTTTTTATCGATTACTTCGGTATGGATTTTGCCGTCTTTGGGATAGCCTAAAACCAACAACCCTTCTTGGCGACTAACTTGTACCATCGGTAAGAGCTCGATGCTTTCGACACTTTCTAGCGCAAAGCAATTATCCCAGAGAAGATTGCCACTTTTATCGAAACCGCATACAATAGCATGAGTGTACCGAAAACCGTCAAATTCACGGTTGTTGTTACGCGGCATGTTGCTGTAGTAGATGGTGCCATTTTTGTAAATAGGATAATACACCTCCGCTACTAGGACAAATTCGTCTTCATTCTGTACAATATCGTGCACCAACAGGCGATACCGAAATTTAGGTTCTTTTCCTTCTTCTTTGCGTCTGGAGATTTTTTCTACTACTTTTTGTTTACGCTTGGGTTTAAGGTAGTTGAAAAAATTTTCGAGTTTTGAAAAGTCTACCCATTGGAGTTTTTCGGGTTCGGCGTCTTTGATGCGCGAAAAGTACAGCCCCTGTGAATATTGAGTACAACCCTGAGCGTAGTTTCCGACGATGAGCGAAGAAGCTTCGTCGAGAGGCAATATTTTGCCCGAAATCAACCCGTTGTTGTTTTCAAAAGGCATGGTAGTGGTTTTGAGAAGTTTACCTTCGTAGGAATAGGTTTTGATAGTAAACTGACAATTGCCACGTTTCATGGTATAAAGCAGCACATTGAGCTGATTACGTTTTTCGTCGAGCTCGATATTACTTATTTCGGTATTGCTGGTATAGAGGTAGGGAAGTGCTTTGATGCTTTTGTCAAAAAATGAAAAAGCCATTACTACAGGTCTACTATGGTGATAGCCTCCAATAAAAGCCATGTTGCCCAAAACTTTGAAATGCACAATATCGGCTCGGGTGAGCAAGTCACCTTTGAAGGTTTCGATTTCTCCATTTTGTAAATCTACCCGCAAGACACTTACTTTTTCGCTGTCTGTTTCCTGCAAAAGCCAAAAAAGATACTGGTGATTGTGATAGGTCTTGAGCGGGTGCAAATCATAAGGAATTTTATAATCTGTAGTCCATTGTTGTTTGAGGGCGTTGTCGAAGCGATAGAATGTCCATTTTTCATTGCCATAATATTCTTCTTTCCGTTGGGTAACCAAAATACCCCCCTTGTCCAAAGGGGTAACGTCGAAGTACTCGTCTCCATTTTGGCTTACTTTAAATTCTAAACGTACGGATTGCTCAAGCTGGGCGTTGGCTCGAAAAGAGAAGGATAGGATTCCTATCCCTATTAGGATTAAATATTTTAAAGGCTTCATTTCTTGACTGTTAAGTGCTGTCGCACAGTTGATTGCTCTTTTTTAACTTTAAGCTGGTCTCACTCCGAGAGAAGAGTCACCATTTTTAATCTCCAATCTTCTTTATTCCCAGTAAGAATGTGAAGTTACGAAAATACTGTTAAATTGTTAATTGCTTCCCGAAATTGAAGTACTTTTGCCAAATTTATTAAAGAAGGATTTATCTTTTTAACTAAAAAACAGCCAACTCTGTTTTTTTCTTTCTTTACTGACTCATAGTTAGATAGTTAACTTATTTATCATGCAATTAGAAGCAATCATTCAGGAGCATATCCAAAATGCTTTAAAGGAAATCTATAACGTTGAAGAAAACCAGATAGCTCTTCAGCCTACCAAAAAAGACTTTGAGGGTTTTTATACATTTGTAACCTTCCCTTATACCAAAAGTTTAAGAAAACCTCCTGTCGAAATTGGGAATGCTATTGGGCAATATTTACTTGAAAAATCGGGTATTGTAAGTAGTTTTAATGTAGTGCAAGGTTTTTTGAACTTGAGTATTGCGGACGAAGCTTGGGTAAAAGCCCTCAACGAACTTGCCCTTGATGCTGATTTTGGTTTTTGGCCCGCCAATGGTAAGTCTGTAATGGTTGAATTTTCTTCCCCAAATACCAATAAGCCGCTTCACTTAGGGCATTTAAGAAACAATTTCTTGGGAGATTCGGTATCTCGTATCCTAAAAGCCAGTGGATATGAAGTAGTAAAAGCTTGCTTGGTCAACGACCGCGGTATTCATATTTGCAAGTCGATGTTGGCTTATGCAAAACTAGGCGAAGGAGAGACGCCCCAAAGCTCAGGAATCAAAGGCGACCATTTGATTGGAAAGTATTATGTATTGTTTGACAAAGAATATAAACGTCAGATTGAGGCTTTAGTTGCTGAGGGTATTTCCAAAGAAGAAGCTGAGAAAAAAGCACCTTGGATGATAGAAGCCCAAGAGTTGTTGCGTAAGTGGGAGCAGGGAGATTCTGAGACAGTGGCACTTTGGAAGCAGATGAACGAATGGGTATACGCTGGTTTTAATGATACTTATCAAAAGATAGGGGTGAGTTTCGACAAAACTTACTACGAATCAAATACTTATTTGTTGGGTAAAGATGTAGTCGAAGAGGGGTTAGAGAAGGGCGTTTTCTTTCGCAAAGACGACAATTCCGTCTGGATTGATTTAACAGCAGAAGGCCTTGACCAAAAACTCGTACTAAGAGGGGATGGTACTTCGGTGTACATGACGCAGGACTTAGGCACTACTGATCTCAAATTCCAAGACTTTCACAACGATAAATCGATTTGGGTAGTGGGCAATGAACAGGACTATCATTTTCAAGTTTTGTTTGCAATCTTGAAGCGTTTGGGGCGTACATATGCTGAGGGTTGTCATCACCTAAGCTATGGAATGGTAGACTTGCCTACTGGTAAAATGAAATCTCGTGAGGGTACGGTGGTAGATGCCGATGATTTGATTCAAGAGATGGCTTCTACCGCCGAAACTCGCACTCGTGAGTTGGGAAAAATTGAAGATTTTAATAGCGAAGAAGCCCAACAGCTTTATCATACGCTTGCTTTAGGGGCCTTAAAATATTTCTTATTGAAAGTAGACCCAAAGAAACGGATGCTCTTTAATCCAGAAGAATCGGTTGATTTTCAAGGGCATACTGGGCCTTTTATTCAATATACTTACGTTCGGATTCGGTCGGTGATGCGCAAAGCAGACCAGCAAAATATTGAACTTGTGAAAGCTGCTTCGGTGGTTTCGTTGGCAAAAATAGAACAAGAGATAATTTTCCATTTGGCCGATTTTCCAAGCAAAGTAGCCGATGCTGCGCGTGATTATTCGCCCGCTTTGATTTCACAGTATGTCTATGAATTGGCCAAACTATACAATCACTTATGGGCCGAAGTATCGGTATTGAATGAACCTGAGGAAGCCTTGAAGTATTTCAGAATTTTGCTCTCAAAAGCAGTAGGAGATACTATCAAAAAATCGCTCGATTTGATGGGTATTGGAGTGCCAGAACGAATGTAAACAAACATGAGTTGCCCCAGCATACAAAAAGTGCTAGATAAAAGCTCACAGTTTGTAGCTAACAAGTCTCCACAAAAAACAAATGACTTCGGAGAAGTCAAACATAAGCTGGATTGAATAGATAATCAAAGATACCTACACGATAAGCATAAAAAAACCTTCTGTTTATATTTGAGAGTTTGTACCTACTCAAACACAAATCAGAAGGTTTTTTGAATCCTCTAAATTCAGGATGACTCAAAAAGTACGGTTGTTACAAATTGACTAAGGTACTCCCTCTTAATACGGGCACTACATCATACAAGTCTTTTTGTAGACAATATGCGATGTCTTTCTGAATGCCTAGCCGTTGTAATCGACGCACATGCGAGGAGTTTGATACATAGCCAATCAAATCATTTTGAGCTTGTTGATACGCTCTCATAGCCATCAAAGCACTGTCTTCGGCGATGATATAATCTTCTTTGAGGGCTTCGACCAAAGCACCCGCAAACAAAGTATCTTCTAAATTGACACGGCCTTTCCAGCCTGCACAAAGCACGAGTATATCGTAAGGCTGTGCTTGTAGATAATTGGCCACTGCCCCTAGATTAAGAAAGGCACCTATGAGTACTTTTACCGCGGAGGATTTAGCTTTGGTGATAGAAAGTGTACCATTGGTAGTCGTCATAGCGATATTAGCCCCGATCAGTTGGTCGTCCATATAGCTAAAAGGGGAGTTGTCAAGGTCAAATCCTTCTACCTTCATGGCGTTACGTTCGGCAGCAGCGATGTATCCTTTTTGCTGAAGGGTGTAACATTCTTCGACTGTAGCTACAGGTGTAATACTGCCCACCCCATACGCTAATCCAGTGACCATACAAGAAGTAGCGCGAAAAATATCGGTAACAACTACAATACTATTATCAATCTTATGAAGATGTAATAAATCAGGTGTTAAACAGACGTCAATCGATTTCATAAGTTTGTGTTTATACAGTAGGCTTCACAAAAGGGAGTTTTACTACTTGTGCTTTTAGTAGTCTATCGCGGACTTTTACGAAAATTTCACTTCCAACTTTGCTATGCGCAGTAGGAACATATCCTAGTCCTATACCTTTAGACAAAGTAGGGGATTGAGTGCCAGAAGTCACATGGCCCATGGTATTGCCTTCGGCATCACATAGTTCATAATGACTCCGAGGAATCCCCCTATCAATCATTTCAAAACCTACTAGTTTGCGTTGAAGCCCTGCTTGTTTTTGTTGGAGAAGAGCGTCGGAGTTAGTGAAGTTTTTGGTAAACTTCGTAACCCATCCTAGCCCAGCTTCGAGTGGAGAGGTGACATCGTCTATATCATTGCCATACAAGCAATAGCCCATTTCCAAGCGCAGTGTATCACGCGCTCCAAGACCAATCGGTTTTATATCAAAAGATTTGCCTGCTTCGAAGATATGATGCCATACATGAAGAGCTTGGTGCTTGGGGATGTACAACTCAAAACCTCCCGCACCCGTATAGCCTGTAGCAGAAATGATAATATCTGACAATCCTGCGAAATTCCCTTTTTGGAAAGTGTAGTATTCCATTTCCGACAGGTTGATAGGCGTTAGTTTTTGCAAAGCTTCGGCTGCTTTGGGACCTTGTACCGCAAAAAGGCAAAGGTCGTCAGAAGCATTAATCATCAGTACACCTTCGGTATTGTGTTTTTCAATCCAATTCCAATCCTTCTCTATATTGGAGGCATTGACGACCAAAAAATACTCTTCGGCGTCGATACGATACACTAATAAGTCATCTACGGCTCCTCCTTCATAGTTGGGCAAGTAGCTATACTGAATTTTGCCGTCTACCAACACCGAGGCATCATTAGCAGATACTCGCTGGATAAGGTCAAGTGCTTTGGGACCTTTTAAAATAAATTCTCCCATGTGCGAAACGTCAAAAACCCCCACTCCATTCCGAACACAGTGATGTTCTTCTAAATCAGACGAATAGCGTACGGGCATCATAAATCCAGCAAAGGGTACCATCTTTGCCCCTAAAGTTTGATGTAAATTGTGAAGAGGAACGGTTTTGTGTTGTTCTGTCATGATTGGTCTATTAGAAAATGAATGTTACAAAGATAGCAGTTCCTGCAAAGCTATTCGCCATATTGGAGGCTTGTAGAAGATTTTTGTAAGAAATCATGCTTGGGAGCTGTCTTAAATCTTCTTTAAATCTGCATATTTACTTGAAGTTTTTATTTACTTTTGTCTTATACTCAAGCTTTTAGGGTAAAATGGGTAAGAAAAAACAACCTGTCAATCAGTTTGCAATTGATTTTCGATTACAAAACCGAACTTTATTGCATCTAGGCCAAATCACGGCTCAACGCCAAGGAGAGGAGCTTTTCCAAGCTTTGTTAAATGAAGAATGGCTACTCGAACCTGCGGGAGAGGTAGCCGATGTGTCGTCGGGGCAAGATATTATTCGTCAGCTGGGACGTAGGTTATCTTATCCTGAAACGGTGAAAGTGGCTCAATTGCACCGGCTCGAAACCGAATTTGTGGGATTCTCTGCGCTCTATCAAGACAAAGGATGGGTATTTATCAATGCTCGTGCCGATGAGCATGAGAGATACTATTACACTTCACTTCTTGTGGCTTCTTTGGGGTTATACATGGCTTATCCCAAAGTAGATGTATTATATCAAAGAGCTGAAAAGTTGATATTTGATGCTTTGCTTCCTGAAAACGAAGTTCAGAGTTTTTTTCATCGGGGCATCACCAAAATATCCCCTTCATTGGCCATGGATATTGCAGATTTCTTCAGAGTTCCTTTTTTTGTGGTTTTGAAAAGAGCATTGACGTTGGAAGTAATTTCAGATGAACAATACCGCAATTTCATGACTGTCAAACCAGAGCGTCCTGTCAAAGCTCGTCCATTGTTTGTCTCTAAATCGGGACACATTGAAGGAGATTTTGATGATGAACAATGGATTGGAGGAGGATTCTAAACGCTACAGATTCAATTGTCTTTAAATCTATTTCTTCAAATAAGGATTTGGAGGAAAGACATGTACATGAAAACCGGCCTCTTCCATTTTCTGACGGGTAGTGGGCGAAGGGAGTTTTTTGAATATCACCGCACAAAGTACGTGAGTAGGCATGAGGCTCAGTCTGGTGAGAAAATTATGAAAAGCGAGTTTACGCTTGATTTTCTGGAAAGCTACTGAAGCATCCGTAGCGGGTTCGGCTACGGTTTTGGGAGAAAAGTAATTGTTGTTTATCCCTTTAAAAGCAACTCCTGGCAGCCCAATACCATTGGCAAGTTTGTCCATTTCGCGTTCTGAAAGTTTAAATACATAATTGCCAACTTCTTCAAACGAGTAGCGGTTTTTCCAGTATCGTTGCAAAAGGGTAGTATCAAAACGGTCCAATATATTGCGCAGGGCAAGTAAAAGAGGCATTTTGGAGATAGGGTCGTGAGGCTCCACAATCACTACGGCTTCGCGGGCTACCCGAATCATCTCATAAACAGCCAAATAAGGTCGAGGAAAATGATGGTATGCCTCTTTACAAAATACGTAATCAAAGGAATTGTCTTCAAAGCTTAATTTTTCGGCGTTTTCTACCGAATAATTTTCGATGATTCCGTGCGCTTTGGAAAGAGGCAAAAAAGTATCAGAAATATCCGTAGCCGTCACATTTAGGCCTTTTTCGTGAAAAAAATTAGCATCAAATCCATATCCATCTCCCACCGTAAGCCAGCTTTTTTTGGGTTCTAATAGAGGAGTAGCAAGTTCATTGAGTCTTTGGTGCATCCACGACCCAATCGTTGGATTGATTTTCTGGGCTTTCCAATCAGAGATTGCTTTTTGCTGGGCGTCGGTGCCAGCGTATACTTTCTCGTACCAGTTGGCATGAGCTTCGTGACTGAGGTTTTCTGTACTCATTAATAGTTGCTATTAAACACCCTCAAATTGTCTTAAGAAACGTACATCATTTTCGGAATAAAGACGTAAATCACGCACGCCATAGCGTAACTGAGCGATGCGCTCAATACCCATTCCGAAGGCAAAACCCGTATACTCTTCGGGGTCAATGCCGCAATTGGCCAGTACATTGGGGTCTACCATACCACTACCGGCGATTTCGACCCAGCCGGTACCTTTGGAAAGGCGATAGGTTTCTTCGGTATCAGTACCCAACCAAATATCGATTTCAGCACTAGGCTCTGTAAATGGAAAAAACGAAGGACGCAGTCGGATTTTTACGTCCTTATCAAACATCTCTTTGGAAAAATGATAAAGCGTGTCTTTCAAGTCTTTGAAGCTTACGTTTTTGTCAATATAAAGGCCTTCTACTTGATGAAAAAAGCAGTGAGCCCTTGCTGAGATAGCTTCATTACGATATACTCTACCGGGCATTATAGCCCTGATAGGTGGCTTCTGGCGTTCCATCATCCGTATTTGAACATTGGATGTGTGAGTACGCAGGAGCATGTCTTGAGTGGGGTCTTCGGCGTTTTTGGCCACAAAAAAGGTGTCCTGCATTTCGCGAGCAGGGTGATTTTCGGGAAAATTAAGCGCCGTGAAATTATACCAATCGGATTCAATCTCTGGCCCGTCGGCTACACTAAAGCCCATTCGTTCAAAGATTTCGATGATTTTGGCACGCGCTAAAGTGAGAGGGTGTATGCTGCCGAGCTGATTGGGAACAATCGGTAAAGTAAGGTCTACAGAAGGGCCGCTGCTACCACTATCGTTTGCTTCAAAATCTGCTTGAAGAGCCGAGAAACGGTCGTTAGCAAAATTTTTGAGTGTGTTTAATTCTTGCCCCACAGCGCGTCTATCTTCTTTTGGAATGTCTTTGAGACCTTCAAAAAGGGCTTCTACTACACCTTTACGACCCACAAATCGTTGGCGGTATTGTTCTAATTGCTCTTTGTTGGTGACAGCAAATTGCTCAATTTCTTGGTATATGGCTTTGACGCGTTCGGTTAGCATTGGTTTGAATTAATCGGTTTCTGTAAGAAAGCACTCCATTGTTGAGCTTTATACTAACAACGGAGTGCCTAGTTGTTGCTGCAAAGTTAAGAATTCTTCCTAACTTCTGGGCGTTCTAATTGCTTCCAGATACTTTTCCAGTCTTAGCGGGCATTCCTGGCTGGGTGATTTCAAAGTTTTCTTGCTTTTTAGCTTCTGCTACGATTTTACGTACATCGGCCAAAAGTTTTTTAGCGTCATAAACGACTCCGTCTTTGACAGTATATTTGACTCCACCTACTCTCACAACTTCGTTTTTATCGTTGAGACGAATAGCACCTGTACCATACAAAACTTTAAGGTTTGCAAGGGGATTTTCTTCGGTGATGACAAAATCGGCTAGTTTGCCTACTTCTACCGAACCGATTTCTTTGTCCATCCCTAAAGCTTCAGCGCCTTTGAGAGTAGCAGCACGAATGACTTCCATTGGATGAAAACCCGCTTCGCGAAGAAGCTCTAACTCGCGGATGTAGGCAAAACCGTATAATTGATAAATAAAACCTGAGTCAGAGCCTGCCGTCACACGCCCTCCTCTATTTTTGTATTCATTAATAAAACTCATCCAGAGACGATAGTTTTCTTTCCAAGCTACTTCTTGCTCTGTGCCCCAATTGTGCCAGTAAGAGCCGTGAGAAATGCGACTTGGGCCATAAAAACGCCACAGCGAAGGCAGGGTGTATTCGTCGTGCCATTCGGCACGGCGAGCGAGCATTAGTTCGCGGTTGGCTTCATAAATATTGAAAGTGGGGTCAATCGTAAAATCAAGTTTTATCATGTCGTTCATTACCTGATTCCATTTGTCTGAATAAGGCTTGGCCGCTTGTTTCCATAGTTTCCCAGCTTCCTCAAATCGATTTTGCTCGTTGTTGTAATTATAGTCGGTAGGGTAGTTTTGGAGAGTCTTGTCATCAAACAGCGCTTCAGGAAGTCCATACCAGTGTTCCATACTCGTCAATCCTGCTTGGGCGGTGGCGAGGGCATTCATACGGCCTACTTCTGTTTGGGCATGGTGAGCGGCTGAGCCTAGACCCAGTTTTTTGTTTTCTTCCAGAGCGGCTTTGAATACATTAGGTTCGGCGCCAAAAAATTTGATTCCGTCGGCTCCTTTTTGGGCGTTTTGTCGTACCCATTCGCGGGCTTGTTCAGGAGTGCTAATAAAGTCTTTCGCTCCTTGTCCAAATACTGTATAGGCTTTGATGCGTGGCGCTGTGATAAGATTTTTAGCACTTTTTTCTTTTTGGTCAAGTACCCAATCCAATCCATTACCACAGGCTGGGTCGCGTACAGTAGTGACTCCATGTGCCATCCAGAGTTTAAATACGTATTCGGCATTTGCTCCTTGCTGTACTCCGCCAATGTGACCGTGCATATCTACAAAACCAGGCATAAGATACATGCCTTGGCAATTGAGCTCTTTGTCGCCGGCATTGGCCTTGATGCCATTTTTAGGATCGGCAGGGACGCCCGGATAACCTGCTTGACGAATCTGTACGATGCGATTTTTTTCGACTAAAATATCCATTGGCCCGATTGGGGGGGAGCCAGTACTATTGATGATAGTGACGCCTCTAATGATGAGCCGATTGTGCGGGCCATCGCCTTCTGCACGATTTGGGGCTTTTTGAATTTGGGCTAATAAATAAAGAGATGGTAGTAAAAAAAGAGATAGAAAAAGTAACGATTTTTTCATACGGAGCTAGGTGTTTGATGATGAGAGGTAATCCTATCTCAAATTTAAGGAAGATTAGATATATTTTTCACAAAAAAGGCGAATACATTATACGTATTCGCCTTTTTTAGTGGTAGTTTGTTTTAGATTTCGTCAATTTCAATCTCTTCTTCTACCTCGCCATTATTTGTGACGCCTCTTATTGTTTGATTTTCTACGCCTTGGCGTTTTGCTTTGTATTTTTTGAGTTGGATTTTCAATGCTTCTACTGCCGAGTCGGTAGCTTCTTCAAATGAAGTAGCGTTTTCTTTTACAAACAACTCTGCGTTTGGCACATTGATTTTTACTTCTAAAATTTTATTCTTGATTTTACTACTTTCACTTTTGTCTAATCGAAGAAAGACTTCTCCACTGGTTATTCGGTCATAAAATGTTTCGAGTTTTTCGAGTTTTTTCTGAATGAATGCGAGCAGTTTTGGATCTGCGTCGAAGTGGATTGCGTGCATTTGCAGTCTCATAATTACGCACAGTTTTAGTTAAACATTGATTTGCAATCGTATTTGTGACATCAAAAAGGGAAAAATAGCGGCCTGTCAAACCCAGACCGCTATCTCATCATGTGAAGTTTACCTTCAACGATTGTAAGTCTAAACTGTGTCTTTTTTTTTGAAAAATCAAGAATTATTGTCAGTTTTTTTGAAAAATTACTTTAATTCATTCATAGTCAGGAAGTCCATATCCGTAAAACTATAGTTCTCTCCTGCCATGGCCCACAAGAACGAATAACTGGTAGTTCCGGCACCTGAGTGAATCGACCAAGGAGGCGAAATGATAGCTTGTTCGTTGGCCACTACGATATGACGTGTCTCTTCTGGCGCACCCATAAAATGGAAAATACGCTGGTCTTCATCCATGTCAAAATACACATAAATTTCAGAACGGCGATCGTGTATGTGGGGAGGCATGGTATTCCACACACTGCTATATTTCATGGCGGTCATTCCCATTACTAACTGACAGCTTTCGAGCCCGTCGGCATGAATGTACTTGTATATGGTGCGGGTGTTGGCATTTTCGGGGGTTCCCATATCTACAGGCATAGCATCAGCGGCTTTCAAAAGGGCCGTAGGCACGTTTCGATGGGCAGGTGTAGAGATAAGGATGAATTTTGCGGGAAACTCTGCATCTAAGCTTTTGAAAGAAACAGTTTTGTTGCCTTTTCCAATGTACAAACAATCTCGCTTTTGGAGGGTATATAGTTCTTCACCTACCATCACAAAGCCGTCCCCACCTACGTTAAGTATCCCTAGCTCGCGTCGTTCTAAGAAATAATCCGATTTCAGTTCTTCATAAACTGGGAGTTTGTGCAATTGCCCCACGGGTTTGATACCTCCCACGATCATACGATCATAATGTGAATATACAAAGTGGAATTGGTCAGGAACGAAAAGCTTTTCCATCAAAAATTCTTCCCTAATACGGTGGGTATCATAACTTTTGAAATCTGTAGGATTGGTAGCGTGCCGAACTTGAATGTGCATTGGTATGATGATTTAAGAGTTGGTATTAAGGGGATGATAAAAAACATAATGGTGATATATCCCCTTAATTCATAACATTTATTTCAATATAGGTGCTAGAGCAGCATTATTTTGGTCGAGCCATAGTGTAATGTCCTCTACAATCTGACGAACTCCGATTTGGGGCGCCCAGCCTGTAAGATTTGTTACTTTGGTATTGTCTGTAATATAAAGACGAATATCAGCTGTGCGTGTTTCTGGCACTTGCTTGATAGGGATTGTTTTGCCAGTTACTTCTTGGCATATTTTGGTTAATTCTTGCAACGATGTACTGCTTTCGACTCCTCCACCTGCATTCAAAATTTCTCCATTGACTTTGTCTAAGTTATGAAGTTGCCAATCAATCAAACGATACAAGTCGGCGATGTGAAGCATATCACGGGTTTGTTTGCCAGTGCCACCATATCCAAAATACCCCAATTGCTGCTCCCAATAGTGTTTGGCTATCCAAAGTACCATCACTCCTTGATCTACTTTGCCCATCTGCCAAGGCCCCGTAATCACTCCGCAGCGATTGACTACTGTACGTAAGCCATAAAACTCATTGTATTCTTGAATCAACAGCTCTGAGGCAAGTTTGGTAGTTCCGTAGAGCGAACGGGCACCGTCGAGTGGAAAGGCTTCTGAAATGCCTTTGGACGATACACCTGCCACAGGTTGCGCGTCGGTAAGTGCAAAGCGAGTTTCAGTTTCTACGAAATTGAGCGTTTCGATGGTTTTGATTGGATACACGCGGCTGGTTGATAAAAAGATAAAATCAGCGCGGTGTTTGAGAGCATAGTTGAGGCAATTGACCGTCCCGAAGAGGTTGGTATTGATGAGATAGTCAGGCGTGCCGTCTAATCCTGCCAAAACGGAAGGCTCAGCCGATGCTTCAATAATTTTATCAACTTTAGGAAGAGAATCAAAGTCTTCTTTGTTACGGATATCACCATGCACAAAATTGATTCCGAGCTGCATAAGCCTGCTGACATTGAGCTCTGAACCTTTGCGTTTGAGATTGTCTAAACAAAAAATCTCGTAGGTGGGATAGTTAGTTTTAAGAGAAATAGCTAATGAGGAGCCAACAAAGCCGGCTCCGCCGGTAATAAGAATTTTCATGGAATATTAATTATATCTTCTTTTAAGAACAACATTTTCGGCGGGCTGAATCAAGAGAGGTACTTTCTCAATTTTGACAGCACTAGCATCCAACCCAAACCATTTATCTTCGCTTGTTGTAAACTGCTTGATAAAGAAATAAGACTGCATGATGATTTGCTCGAACAAAGGTAATTCGTTTTCGTAAGATAAAAACTTTTCGAGTACCACAAATCGGAAATCGCCCACTACGTTTTGTTTACCAAGCGATTCATATCGGCTCGTAATATCCACTTCTTTGTTTTTGACCATTTCCTCAATCACTTTACGGAGATAGAGATTGATTTTTTGTTCGACACGGAAGCCTAAATAAAAATTGACTTTGATGACATCGTCGGGTTCGAGTACATTTACTTTATACTCCATTGCATAGGGGTCGTCGGTGGTATCTACGTGTACAAACCAATATACATCAGCGCGTTTGGGGCGTTTTTGAAAGATAGAGTAAATCACCTTAGATTCGATTTCGCTGACCCGTGAGGCATTGGACATAAACACCAAATGAGTAGTATACTTGGGGATAGAATTGTCGCGACTGAGTTCTTTGAGGGGCTCTAAATATTTGTCTAATTTGACATATTCAGTCAATTGTTGTTTGATATGAGAAGCATTGTACCAAATAATCATGAGCGTTACAATGGCCCCTCCAATAATCAACGATACCCACCCACCATGGGTAAATTTGATAAGATTGGCTACTAAAAACGACAATTCAATGGTCAAATAAACCACTAAAAACAACACAATTCCCCAGGGATAGTAGCGCTTGGCATATAAATAATACGACATCAGCAGGGTAGTCATGAGCATAGTAAGCGTAATGGCCAAGCCATAGGCTGCTTCCATATGAGAAGATTCTTTGAAATAAAGAACTACTCCAATACAGCCTAGCCACAGCAGCCAATTGACGCTCGGTACATACAGCTGTCCTTTTTGTAAGCTAGGATAGCGAAGCCGTACTTTGGGCCAAAAGTTGAGACGAATCGCTTCACTTACCAACGTAAACGAACCTGTAATCAAGGCTTGACTGGCAATAATCGCCGCAAGAGTTGCAATGGCGATTCCGGGCAATAAAAACCAATCAGGCATCAAATCGTAGAAAGGATTGCGGCTTCCTAGTGGCTGCCCTACTAAGGTGAGTAGATAAGCACCTTGACCCAAATAATTGAGAAAAAGGGCAGATTTGACAAATACCCAACTTACTCGAATATTGCCTCTCCCACAGTGACCAAGGTCAGAATAAAGAGCTTCGGCTCCTGTAGTACACAAAAATACCGCTCCTAAAATCCAGAAACCTTCGGGATATTCGAACAATAACCAATAACCATAATAGGGATTGAAACATTTGAGAATTTGGGGGGCATCACCGATGTGGCTGATTCCCAAAATTGCCAACATCAAAAACCATAAAAACATAATAGGCCCGAAAGCTCGCCCAACGGCGCTTGTTCCGAAGGCTTGTATGAGAAAAAGGCCTGATAAAATAGCAATGACAATGGGAATGGTTTGTAGGTTAGGATAAATAATCTGCAAACCTTCCACTGCCGACGAAACTGAGATAGGGGGAGTAATGATGCCATCGGCCAATAAAGCCGCACCTCCAATCATAGCCGGAACAGTAATCCATTTGGCATGACGGCGCACTAAGGCATACAAGGCAAAAATCCCACCTTCGCCGCGGTTGTCGGCTCGTAAAATAAGAATGACGTACTTGATAGTGGTTTGTAAAGTAAGTGTCCAAAACACCAACGATAAAGCCCCTAAGATTTCGTTTTCGATGATAGGTTTCGTAGTACCCGTGACGGCTTTCATCACGTAGAGCGGAGAGGTGCCAATATCTCCATAGATGATTCCTAAGGCAATCAACAGACCTGCCGCCGACACCTTGTTGGTAGGGGCATGGTGGGCATTATTTTCCATGAATTTAAAATTTACCCGTAGATGCGTTGTAACTTGACGCGGTCCACGGCTCGGATAATGAGAGGTACTTTTTCGATTTTTACGGCACTACTGTCTAATCCAAACCATTTATCTTCACTGGTTGTAAATCCTTTAATGAAGAAATAGGCTTTCATAATAAGCTGTTCAAAAATGGGTAATTCGTTTTCAAACGAAAGAAATTTCTCCAAAACAACAAAACGGAAATCACCGATTACGTTGTGTTTGTTTAAGGATTCGTATCGACTTGTAATGTCTACCTCTTTATTTTTAACCATATCTTCAATCACTCTCTTGAGGTATAGATTGATACGTTGCTCGATTCGGAATCCTAGTTTGAAAGTGACTTTGATGACATCATCTGGCTCAATGACATCCACTTTATATTGCATGGTATAGGGCTCGTCGGTGGTATCCACGTGTACAAACCAATAAATATCAGCTCTTTTTGGTCTTTTCTCAAAAATGGAATAAATGATTTTGGATTCTACCTCACTTGTACGAGAGGCGTTTGACATAAATACCAAATGAGTGGCGTATTTCGGAATACTTGCATCGCGGCTGAGCTCTTTGAGCGGATCAATATAGGTGGAGAGTTTAGTGTATTCAGTAAGTTGTGCTTTGATTTCGCCCGCTTTCAACCATATAAACATCACTCCTGCCAAAATAACGCATATCAAAAGTGATACCCACCCTCCGTGAGAGAATTTTTCAAGGTTGGCCAACATAAAAGCCCCCTCAACGGCAAAATACACTACCAAAAACATAATAACCAACCACATATTGCTGCGGTGAGTATATAAGAAATAAGCCATCAAAAGGGTATCTACAAGCATGGTGAGCGTAATAGCTAGTCCATAGGCCGCTTCCATGTTGGTGGAGCGTTTGAAGTACAATACTACTGCTACACATCCAATAAATAGGAGTAAATTAATACTTGGAACGTAGAGCTGCCCCTTTTGGTCGGAAGGGTATTTGAGTTTGATTTTTGGCCAAAAATTTAAACGAATCGCTTCACTTACCAATGTAAACGACCCCGTAATCAAAGCTTGACTGGCAATAATAGCAGCCATGGTAGCGATAGCAATACCGGGCAACAAAAACCAATCGGGCATCAATTCATAAAAAGGCTTACGACCATTGAGAAATTGGCCATCATGCTGCATAAGCCAAGCTGCTTGCCCAAAATAATTGAGTAATAAACAAGACTTAACAAAAATCCAGCTCATTCGAATGTTTCCCCTTCCACAGTGACCAAGGTCAGAATATAGCGCTTCTGCTCCTGTAGTACACAAAAAAACCGCCCCTAACAAAGCAAATCCCCCTGGGTGCTCTGCTAGTAATTGATAAGCGTAATAGGGGTTTAGAGCTTTGAATACAAGTAGATTGTCGGCTACGTGCGAGAGACCGAGAACACCTAAGGTTGAAAACCACACCAGCATGATAGGCCCGAAAGCTCCTCCCACTACTTTAGTACCAAAGACTTGAATTATAAATAAAACACTCAAAATGACCAAGACAATCGGAACTGTCTGAATCTTAGGGTACAATAGTTCTAGACCTTCAATGGCTGAGGAGACCGAAATGGGTGGACAAATAATCCCATCTGCAAGCAATGCCGCTCCCCCTATCATTGTAGGTATTGTAAGCCATTTGGCATGACGGCGTACTAGGGCAAATAAGGCCAGTGTACCACCTTCACCACGGTTGTCGGCGCGTAAAATGAGGATGACATACTTGATGGTAGTTTGAAGCGTAAGGGTCCAAAACACGCACGAGAGTGCCCCCAGTACTACTTCTTCGTTGATGCGAGACTTGCCAATGATAGCCTGCATTACATAAAGGGGAGAAGTTCCAATATCGCCATATACGATTCCAAGAGCTACCAATAGCCCAGCCCCTGTGACTTTGTCTAACTGACCGTGACCTTGTTCCATGAAAAAAATTGTCTACTAAAACGCTTTAGTAAGAAGCATATATTAAATTAAAAAAACATCAAATTTTTCCTGTAAAACGTGGCTTGTCAGTAAGTTTTAAAAAAAACTTGGCAAATATAACGGGATGAATCATCGGTTGTTCTCTTAGGAGCAAAATTATTCGTGAAGCATACTGTTTATTGAGTCTTAGGTATTTGTACTAGTAATTTTCTTGGTTTAAATTAAATTTTCTTTATAAAAGAACAAGCCCGACTCCAAAATCGGGCTTGCTAAAGTACGGTTTCGTCTATCTAACCTTAAACTGTATAATGGATTATTGAGCGTCGAAGACGCTAATCCATTTAAACAAATTCCCGTAGGGGCAGGCCTTGCGTCTGCCCACCCCCAAAAAGGGCAGACGCAAGGCCTGCCCCTTCTCATAAAAATTACCCAATTGCCCTAACCCAGCCTATAAGCCAGTCTGCTTTGAGGAATAAAACTACTATAAGAAGTGTGAGGAAAAACACAAACGCTTTTTGATAGATAGTAATAGGAGTATAGGTCTTGTCAGTAGCTGTTCGGAAATAGAGGTAAAAAGGAATCTTGAAATAATAAAAAAGTGAAATGATGGCATTGAGTAAGCCCACAATTAGCAACACAATGAGTAAGGTAGCGCCAGTAGCTTGCCATGATTCCCACAAAGCCGAAAATACAAGTAGTTTGGCCGTGAATCCGGCGGTGGGAGGCAAGCCTACCAAAGCTATCATAAGGATAGTAAAACATACCCCAAGTAAAGGCTCTTGGCTCCCTTTTCCTGCTAATGAAGCCAAATCTGTCTCCTTACTTGCTAATAAATCAATCAAGATGAAGGAAGCGATATTCATCAATACATAAATCGCCACATAAAAACTAGCACTTTCAAATCCGCTTTGGTTGAGTGCTACAATCCCTACCAGCATAAAACCTGCTTGGGCAATACCCGAGTAAGCAAGAAGGCGTTTGAGGTTGTTTTGCCAAAGTGCCGAAAGATTTCCTACCAAAATGCTAATCAAAGACAATAAGGCGGTCAGTTTTTGTAGGTCACTAGGCAAGGCACTCATTAGACGCATTAAGACCAGTAGAGCAGCGGCTTTGGGAGCCGTAGAAAGAAACGCTACAATGGGCGTAGGTGCTGCTTCGTACATATCAGGTGCCCAAACGTGAAAAGGAACCAACGACAGTTTGAACAACACACCCGCAAGGGTCAAAAAACTGACGATGCCTAATACCGCGGAGGGATTTTGAAATAATTGGCGGCTAAAATGCGGACTTGTAAAGTCTAGTGTGCCGGTCATTCCGTATAAAAACGACAAGCCATAAAGCATAAGTGCCGAACTAATCGCCCCAAACAGTAAGTATTTGAGTGCTCCTTCGCTTGATTTTTTTTCAGACCCAAAAGCCGCAATCAAATAAGAACCAATCGAAACCAATTCTAAAGACAAATAAACACTGAGGCCATTGACCGACATCGTCATCAAGCAAAGGCCAAGTGTGATAGCCAATACAATACTATAAAATTCGGCAGGAAGATAAGTTTTAGAAATATGAATGTGAATCAATACGAGCAGTAAGGCCGTAATGATGACAAATTTAAAAAAAACGGCTTTGTTGTCGAGATACAGTAAATGATGAAATAAATAGCCGTTTGTGGCGTTCCATTGTTGAAATACCAAAACAAGTGCTACCAAGCCAAATCCAAACGTTAACACCCTCAACAGAAAAGGGATAGAAGGAACTCTCCTTTTGAAAATAATCTCACACAAAAGAATGAGGAGAAAAGCCCCCGCTAGCCATATTTCTGGCAAAAATTCGGGCATACTTTGAATAACGTGATAGAGATGGTCTTTGAGTCGCAATGTTTGGGAATTTTGTAAGTTAGAGGTTCTGTAGTTTTCTTGCTTAATTTGACAATAAAACGATTACCATAAAACCTTTGATTATGTCAACAAAAGTACAACGCATCATTAAAAAGTCATTACTCTGTGCAGGATTGATTTTTGGAAGTTTAGAGATTCATGCCCAAAGTATGTTTTTACAAGATATTAATGGCCGTCCGATATTCGAAACTTCGTACGTCGAAATTGAGGGTTCGCCTTATTTGAATGAAGAATGGTCAAGAGGAACCGTGAAATCAAAGCAAAATGGAAAAACGTATGAATTGGCCAAGATGCGTTATGATACTTACAAAGACGAACTTGAATACGAAGAAAATCAAAAAAAGTATCGATTTGGCAAAGAAATCACGGAATTTGCGACAGGAGACGGTGTTTTTAGAAATGGTTTTCCACCCATAGAAAACCAAACCGAACGTCAGTTTTACCATGTGCTTTATGATGGCAAAGTGAAGTTACTTAAGCGTCTATCTGCGCGTATCCAAACCGAAAAACCCTACAATTCAGCCACGACTATCAAGCGTTTTGTGAAAGAAGATGCTTTATATTTGGTAAAAAATGGCGTAATAACTCGTTTGAAAAAAGATAAAAAAACATTGTTGGAAGCGCTAGGTGATAAACAAAAAGAGCTTGATACCTTTATCAAAGACGAAAAACTTAAACTCTCAAAAGAAGAGGATATTTTGAGAGTTATCGAAAAATACGACAGTGAGTAAAAATGAGGAGAAAGAAGTCGTATTAAAAAAGGGCGCCTAAGCGCCCTTTTTTTTGTTATCTAAATTTTAGTCGAGTGCAGCTACACCTGGAAGCACTTTGCCTTCCATGTATTCGAGAAGGGCACCACCACCCGTCGAAACATAGCTTACACGGTCGCCAAAGCCGGCATTGTTGATAGCAGAGGCAGAGTCACCACCACCAATAAGAGAAAAGGCACCATTTTGCTCAGTAGCTGCAACCACTGCTTCTGCAATAGCATTGGTACCTATGGCAAAGTTAGGGAACTCAAATACACCCATAGGGCCATTCCACAAAATGGTTTTGGAATTACGAACCACTTCCTCAAATAGTTTGACGCTTTCGGGACCAATATCTAACCCTTCCCAGCCGTCGGGAATTTCGCCTGTAGCCACGATTTGACGATTGGCATCGTTGGAGAAAGCATCAGCGCAAACGTTATCAACTGGCATAATGATATTAACTCCTTTCGCTTTTGCTTTTTCCAAAATTTCAAGAGCTAAATCTTGTTTGTCAGCTTCCAATAGCGATTTGCCGATGCTTCCACCTTGCGCTTTGGTAAAAGTATAAGTCATTCCGCCACCAATGATGAGGTTGTCTACTTTGTCGAGGAGGCGTTCGATGATAAGGATTTTATCAGAAATTTTGGCTCCACCCATGATGGCCGTAAAAGGACGCTCGGCGTGCTCAAGCACACGTTGCGCATTGTCGATTTCGGCTTGCATTACGTAGCCACAGATACGATCTTCAAAAAACTGACCTATCACGGCAGTAGAAGCATGAGCGCGGTGAGCGGTTCCGAAGGCGTCATTGACCCACACATCTCCAAGTTTTGAGAGTTTTTCGGCAAAAGCGACGTCACCTTTTTCTTCTTGTTTATAAAAACGGAGGTTTTCCAACAACAATACTTCGCCTGGCTTAAGAGCCGCCGCTTGTTCGGCAGCAGATTCGCCGATGCAGTCATCTGCAAACTTAACAGGAATTCCTAAAATGACCGAAAGAGGATTGACTAAGTGTTTGAGGGAATATTTTTCGGTAGGTCCGTCTTTGGGACGTCCGAGGTGCGACATCAGGATACAAGAACCCCCATCGGCTAAGATTTTGCGAATAGTTGGGAGGGTAGCTTGGATGCGCGTGTCGTCGGTGATTTCGAATTTTTCATTAAGAGGAACATTGAAGTCAACGCGCACAAGGGCACGTTTGCCTGCAAAATTGTACGAATCTACGGTCTTCATAGGATTCAAGTGGGTTGAAAGAAAGATTGATTTTCAGGACAAAAATAGGTTTTACGGTTGGATAAATACTTACTTAGTACCTTGTTTTTATTTCGGATAGTGATTATATTTTAAAATTTAGGCAGGTTGAAGGGCGTAAAAAGTGGGATATAATACTGTAAATAGATTTTATAGTAAGAAAGCCCGTTGGGCATTGCTCAACGGGCTTTCTGGTAGAAGGGTACTAATTTTGTTAAATTCTCACAGCTTGGCGAGCGAGGAGTTTCCAGCCGCCTTTTTGTTTTTGCCAAACTTGCAAAACCGCCAGTTTTACTGAGCCAGGTGCTTGTCCTTTGTTGTTGGTAGTAGCACTCAATTTGTGGCGAACTATAGCGGCATTACCTGACATGGTGATTTTTTGGTCAGTAATATCTATAGTCACAAAGTCAGATTCACCGCTTACGATTGCTCTTACAAACTCGGCTTTGTCTTCTATCTTGCCATTGGAGTGGGCATAGTCAAGAGCATCAGCGGCGATGTTTTCCAAGGCCGCTTTGTCGGCATCAACAAGGGCTTTGCGAAGAGTTTCGACAGCGGCGGCTACGGCAGCTTCTTCTTTTGACTGGGCAAATGCACTAAAGGCCGAAAGCTGAATCGCAAACAAAAAAATCAATACCTTTTTCATCATTTATTGAGATTATAGGTCAACTTGTTTCATCTTAGGTACTAAGAGGTGCATGATAAACCATGCCAATACATAAGCTGCTCCGCAAACAAAAAACATGATATAATAAGCCGTTTCAATTTGGTTGATAGAACGATAGTATACAAACATATTTTTTTGTACCAAAGCCGACAATAAAATACCGCCTAATGCACCAAACATCCCGCCGATACCCGTTACAGACGCAGTGGTGTATTTGGGAAACATATCAGAAACGGTAGTGAAAATATTAGCACTCCAAGCTTGGTGAGCCGCTGCTGCAAACCCAATTACGCATACGGCAAGCCACATGTTGACTCCACCAAGAATCTGTGCAAAAACAATAGGCGAAACACATAAGGCATAGATAAGCATGGAGGTTTTGCGGGCTCTAAACACTGGCCAGCCAATTTTGATGAGATACATGGGAAGATACCCACCCGCTACACTACCAAAAGTAGATAAAGTATAAACAAGCGCTACTGGTATGGCGATTTCGGTACCAGATAGCTTATATTGGCTCTGCAAGAAATCGGGCAACCAAAATAGGTAAAACCACCAAATAGGGTCAGTGAGAAGTTTGCCTAAAGCAAAGGCCCAAGTTTGTTTGAAACTCAACAATTTGAACCACGATACTTGAGGTTTGTTTACGTCGTTTTTGTCGGCTTCTACTTCGGCTGCATCAGAGTGAATGTAGTCGTATTCAGCTTTTGAAAGTTTGGGACTTTTGGCGGGGGTTTCATAAAACATAAGCCATAGCACTAGCCATATAAAACCCAACATACCAGTAATAATAAAGGCCCATTGCCAGCCCATTTCGGCGGCAATGAAGGGAACCGAAAGCGGAGCAACGATTGCCCCAAAGTTAGTACCAGAATTGAAAATCCCCGTGGCGAAAGCACGTTCTTTTTTAGGAAACCACTCTGCTACTGTTTTGATAGCGGCAGGAAAATTTCCAGCTTCGGTGATTCCTAAGGCTGAGCGAACTACCGCAAAACCAAACACTGAACTTACTAATGCGTGCGCTACCGCTGCCACACTCCATAAAGTAGTGGCTACAGCATAGCCAATTTTGGTGCCTAGTTTATCGACCAATCGACCAGCTCCCAGCATCCCGAAAGCATAAAAAAGTTTAAAAGCGATTTCGATGTTAGCATAGTCGGCATCATTCCAATTAAGCTCTTCTGATAAAGTAGATTTTAGAAGGCTAATTACCTGCCGGTCGAGGTAGTTGATGGTGGTTGCAAAAAAAACTAGACCGCAAATAGTCCAGCGATAGTTCCCTATTTTTTCCATGTAAGATAAGGTGTTTGGCTACAGCTAGGTAGTAGCAAGGGTTTGGTAATAACTAATTAAAGAACTTATTGTGTGGGTGATTTCTTCAAATTGACCTGTTTCCACCACTGCTTTAGGAAATAATTGCGAGCCTATCCCGACAGCGGTTACCCCTGCACTAAACCATTCTTTGAGGCTTTGGGGAGTAGGTTCTACGCCGCCTGTCACCATTACTTTTACATGAGGCATTGGGCCTTTAAGGGCTTTGATATAACCTGACCCTACGACGTTGCCCGGAAATACTTTTACTATCTCAGCTCCTAAAAGCGTGGCATTATATATTTCTGTGACGGTCATAGCGCCTGGCATCCATGCAAGTTGGTGTGCGTTACAGACTTCGGCTACATCAGCCGATGTTACGGGCTGAACGATAAAGTCTGTTCCGAGGGCGATAAACTCTTCGGCTTGGGCTGCATTGAAAATAGTCCCAATACCTAAAGCCATATCAGGGTAATTTGTACTGATAAATTCCCGCAATACTTTAAAAACTTCTTTGGCATTTTGGCCACGATTGGTAAATTCAAATGCCCTAATCCCCCCTTCATAGCAAGCCTTAATGATTTGACAAGTGAGATTGGGGTCGGCATTATAAAACACGGGGACAATAGGTGCCGCAGCCAATGTTTGATAGACGATATGAGGGGCTAGTGCCATATAATTTTAAGGTGGATTAAAACTAACTTAGAATGCCTTGGAGGGTGTGATGAATATCTTCGACTGTTTGCTGAGTAGCATCCCCATATTCTTGAAGTTTGCCAAAAGCGGCTGCCGCTGCAAAATCAATAAGGTCTTGGGGAGTATGATTTTGGCTTAATCCATAGATAAGCCCTCCCATAAAACAGTCACCACTACCCACTTTATCTACTACTTTGACGGTTTTGAATTCGGGCGAAACGTACTGTTGCCCGTCTTTATAGAGGGTAGTATAATATTGAATTCCTGCATCAAAAGCATCGAATCGGAAAGTGTGAGCTACTGATTTGCATTTGGGGTAAGCTGCTTGGATAGCTTGGGCCGTGTCAATGCTGTGTGCCAAATACCTTTCGCGAGAGTGAGCTTGTTCTACAGTTTTGTCGAGGGGAATCCCAAGTAGCGTGTTGGCTGCCCAGATATTGCCCATGATTACGTCACAATATTGAGCCAAGGCGGGCATGATTTCTACGGGATTTTTGCCGTATTTCCACAATTTTGCCCGATAATTAAGGTCAACAGAAATGGTAAGTCCCTTGCGTGATGCTGCTTCTAGCGCCTCTTGACAGGCATCGGCCACTTCTTGATTGAGGGCAGGACTAATAGCGCTAAAATGAAACCACGAACAGCCTTCTAACACTTCATCCCAATTTACTTTGCTTACGGCTAATTCTGAAAAGGAAGAAAACGCACGGTCGTAGATGACCCCCGCATTTTTGAGGTCAGCGCCTTGAGGGAGATAATAACCCCCAATGCGATTGCCAAAATGACGTATGCCAGTAGTATCAATTCCTTTGTTTTCTAGATAAGTTTTGATTTCAGTAGACAACTGATTTTCGGGCAAAACAGTACTATACCTGACGGGGATGTGCCAGTTGGCAAGCGCATTGGCCACGTTGAGTTCGGCACCTCCTACAAAAACGGGCATTTGGCTTGTTTTTATCCATTCACCGTTGAGTTGGGGCGAAAATCTTAGTAGAAGTTCTCCAAAACAGCAAATCAAAGTAGCACTATGGTTTTCTTGTGAAGTAGACATATTATCTGAAAATACAGATAGCCAATAGAAAGGCTATCTGCATTATATAAAGACCAGGAAATTCCTTTAAAAGCCAAAATATTGTTTGGCGTTATTGTAGCAAATGTTCTGCACGATTTGACCAATCCATTCGGTATCATTGGGTAACTCGCCATTTTCAATATCATTGCCAAGTATATTGCACAAGATTCTTCTGAAATACTCATGACGAGGAAAAGACAAGAAAGAACGAGAGTCGGTAAGCATCCCTACAAAACGGCTCAGTAAGCCCATGTTTGACAAGGCGTTCATTTGCTTTTCCATACCATCTTTTTGATCCAAAAACCACCATCCTGATCCAAATTGGATTTTGCCCGCCACTGAGCCATCGTTGAAGTTGCCAATCATGGTTGCAATCACTTCATTGTCGGCAGGATTAAGGTTGTAGATGATTGTTTTAGAAAGTTGGTCATATTCGTCTAATTTACCCAAAAACTTAGACAAAGCTTGTGCTTGCGACCAATCCCCCATTGAATCCCATCCAGTATCAGGCCCAAGGAGGCGTAAAGCGCGGGCATTGTTGTTGCGCAAGGCTCCAAGGTGGAATTGTTGAGTCCAGCCAAGTTCATGGTACATGGTGCCTAAAAAGTGTAAAATAGCGGATTGGTACACTAGTGCTTCTGTAGCACTGAGCGACTGCCCAGCTAGTACTTTTTGAAATGCGCTATCGGCGGCTTCAAGCGTGAAATCGGCAGCATAAATATGCTCTAAACCATGATCAGAAAGAAGACAACCAAGGCTTGCAAAAAAATCAGCACGCGCACGTAGCGCCTTTGTAAGGTCATCAAAACGTTGGATTTCAAAACCTACAAGAGCGGCAAGCTTTTGAATATAAGTAGTAAAGTTGGGATTGGTGATAAGAATAAACTTATCGGGACGGAAAGCGGGGCGCATTTGGATTTCAAAAGAACCTTCAGCTTTCAATTGTTGATGATACTCCAACGAGTCGAGCGGGTCGTCGGTAGTACATACAACGTCTACATTCATTTTTCTCAGCAGATTACGCACCGAAAAATCAGGCGTACGTAATTTCTCCGAACATTCGTCATAAATCTTCCGAGCAGTTCTGGGACTGAGTATATCCTGTACATCAAAATAACGTTGCAATTCTAAGTGTGTCCAATGATAAAGAGGATTGCGTAAAGTGTATGGAACGGTCTCAGCCCATTTTTCAAACTTCTCATAATCACTCGCATCTCCCGTACAATACTGCTCGTTGATACCATTGGTACGCATAGCTCTCCATTTATAGTGGTCGCCATAAAGCCAAATCTGCGTTAAGTTTTCAAAGGTCTTATCGGCCACAATTTGGTCAGGGGGTAAGTGGTTATGATAATCGATGATGGGCATTTGTTTGGCAAACTCATGGTAAAGTGTACGTGCAGCTTCAGTTTGCAACAAAAAATCTTCATCCAAAAACGTTTTGGTCACCAGCATGGTATTATTGAAATAGTTTTAGATTGTAGCATTGATTTCAGGAATTGAGATGCTATTTCTTAAGAAAAAGGCATCAAGTGTAGGTTTTACCCCATGTGTCAGCATATTTTCTAAATTTTCTGTCACAGTCTGAGCAAAACCCGCGAGTAAAGTAAGGTCAGTATCCCATAGATTTTTGTCTTGTAAAACAGATTCTACAAGCTGTGAAGGGTTTAGTTCTTGCCATTTATGATAAAAATACTCGGCTTTTTCGTCTTGGATAGGATATAGTACTCCGTCTCTTTCTCCAAAATATACGAAGCCTTCTCTTACTACAGGCTTCATAAATTGTAAATATGCCGCAAACCCCAAAGAAAAATAAGCAGGAACACACTCAAAAATTTTGTAATAATTGAGGAGGGTTGCCACGTTACGCATCTTCATTTTTGAAGTATAATTGAGCGTAATACTAAGCCATTGGTGATTGAGATGAGGATTGCGGAACCGATCAAGTACTTGCATCCCAAAGCGTTGGGGACGTTTTGAGTCCATAGGATAAGGGATAGCGAGCCCCAGCTCTGAGTTCATCAGATTACCAATAAAAGCCGACATATTATCGTCTTGCATGGCACTGATTACATTGTCAAAACCTGCTAAATAAGCCAATCCACAGCTCAAAGTATGCGTACCATTGAGGAGACGTAATTTGAGTTCTCGAAACAAATTAATGTCAGGTTCTACAAAAATACCTTCATCGGCTTGCGCAAAAGACAATATTTTTTTGACGTCCTCATTGCCTTCAATAGCCCACAGGCGAAACACTTCGCTCATTGTGAGGAGTTTGTCGTGATACCCTAACTCTTTCGTAATGGCCTCATAACTAGGAGCGTCTGGTTTGCCGGGTACTATTCTGTCTACTAATGAATTACAAAAGTGGTTAGCATTTTCGAGCCAATCCAAAAAGCTGGAATCAAGACCATTACGGTGGGCTAGTTCGATGACAATGGCTTCGAGTTTAGTGGCGTTGTTGGGGATAAGTTCAGTGGGCACAATCACCAATCCAGATTCTTGACTTCCGCCAAATGCTTTGAAGCGAGCATATAAAAAAGCGAGTAGTTTGCCAGGAAAGGAGCTAGGAGGTGACTGAGAAATATCGTCTTGTACCAACTGAATGCCTACTTCGGTGGTATTAGAAATCACAATCTGAAGGTCGGGTTTTTGGGCGCAGTCCAAAATGCTTTGCCATTGCGACTTGGCCGACAAAACCCGACTGATCGCCGAACAAATGATGTTTTCTTCGATGTTTTGCCCTAACTCTACCCCGCGCACACAAAGTGTATAAAGGCCGTCTTGTTCATCAAAAGCGCCCGAATCTCCCGAATCAGTTGATTTCACAACCACAATACGACCATTGAAAATACCTTGCCGATTGGCCTTATCGATGAGATAATCGGGCAGTCCTCGTAGTAGTACGCCCGTGCCAAATTGGAGCACTTTTTCAGGTAGTTGTAAAAGGCTATCCTCAGGAACCGAAACGAAAGGGTTGTCGCGCAGATGGGCTAATTCATTAATAGATAGATTTTTCATAATTGCATTTTATTTCTGGGGAGAGATTAGCCATCTTGCCAAATCTTTGGCGGCGGAGAAGTTTTCATAAATCAATGGAATACGGCGGCCATCGGTGTACTCATTATAGAGCCAAGGGTCGCCTACGGCAAATACGCGTCCTTTGCCCACTTGTGCAATACTCACGATCACATCACCTTGGTGAGTCAAGATAGGTTGAGCAGGTGCTTTCAACTCCAACGGAGCTAGTTCTTTAATATAAACCGCTTTGGTATTTTTGAAGACGGGATTGTTGGGATTGATGTCAATTCTTCCTTGTTGCCATTGCGTACCTTGAACCATATTTACATTTTTCGGCAAAAACTGTATACCAAATTCTTTGGCTAGCAAATTGAAGTTTTTGTGTTCGCAGTTGGCGGTATCATTGGCCATCAGTACGAGTGTTCCACCTGCTTTTACCCAATCCGTAATCACTTTAATATCGGTGTTTTGAATAAAATTGGGATTTGGGGTTTCTTTCTTAGTATCGGGGTCAACGATGATATAAACGTCAACATTCTTGAGGTTTTGTGCCGTAGGAGCGGCTTTGATAGCTGTAGTTTTAGCCCCAAAATCACGAAATATAGTTCCCCAAAACCAAAAACCGGGGTGCTGACGGTCTTCCCAAGTATAGTGGAATTGTTCTTCTTTACCGTTAAAATCTTTTCTAAACTCACGGTTAAAATAATAATCTGTCGCTACTACTTTGTCTTGACCGAGGGTATTTTCGGCGGCGGTTTCTATTTCTACACTTGCAAAAATAAACGGTCCTACGCCTTTGAGGTCGTTTTTGCGGATGGGTTCGCTCAAGTAATATTCGTAAGTCCCGTCGCGGTAAGGAGTGCCACCAAGCCCGCCTACGCTCACTGTTTTATTGAGGCTAATGGTACCATTGGGTTCTTCTTCCACAAATTCTTTCAAAATCCCTGCATAACCTTTTTGGGCGGCAGTTAGATAATTTTTGGGGAGATAGCCCATCCGTACACCTTTTGCCAAGGCATACACAAACATACAAGAAGCAGAGGCCTCAAAGTAATTTCCTGCACGCGTGCCTTGAGTGGTCATTTGGTACCACACGCCCGATTTGGGGTCTTGGTATTTTACCAAAGCAGGAGCGAGGTGTTGGAGGTATTTGATAAGATTGGCACGTTGAGGGTGATCTTGAGGGAAATAATCAAGTACATCCACCAAAGCCATAGCATACCAGCCAATGGCTCTGCTCCAAAAATGAGGTGAGCGGCCTGTTTTGGGGTCAGCCCATTTTTGGGATTTGCTTTCATCATAAGCATGATACACGAGCCCCGTTTTTTCGTCAACGGCGTACTTTTCGATAAGCGTAAATTGCTTGGCTATATCGTTGAAGTGGTCAGGATGATTGAAAACAAGGCTATACTCTGCCGAAAAAGGCTCCGCCATAAAAAGCCCATCAAGCCACATCTGATAAGGGTAGCGTTTTTTGTGCCAATACCCCCCTTCATTGGTTTTGGGTTGATTTTCTAATTGTTTCCAAAGGAGGTCGGCGGCTTTCCGGTATTTTTCCTTGTCGGGCTGGGTTTGTTGATAAAGCATTAGCAAAGCCCGCCCCGTAGGGATATTGTCGAGGTTAAAGTCGTCATATTTATAAGAGCGAATGCTTCCGTCTTTCTGGACATAGCGGTCGATGTCTTTTCTGATGTATTCAAAATACTTACTATCGCCAGTACGTACCCATACTTTTTCGAGGGCTTTTAGCACTAGCCCCTGTTCATAATCCCAGCCAGCAGGTTTGTTTTCTTTGACCGTGATGGAATCTTTATGCCAAGTCATAAAAGACTCTGCCATTCTGATAGAATAAGGTTTCTTTTGGGCAAAAACCAGATGGTTAATGCCTAAAAAGAATAAAAAATAGAGAGGAACGCGCATCATAATTGAAGGTTACTTTTGCAGCTAATATTAAATGATTGTATTGAGATAGCTCTCCTGTACCGTTGGGTGCTATTACAAGAAGTCTTCTCGAAGTGGATTGAAAACATCTATCAAAACTCCTTCTTCTAAGCACACCGCTCCATGCAATACGTCGGATGGGACAAAATACACGTCGCCTTCTTTCAATACTTTACTTTCAGCCCCGATACTTACCTCAAAAGCCCCGCTTGCCACGTAGCTGATTTGAAGGTGGGGATGTTTGTGAGTAGCCCCGATACCGCCTTTTTTAAAGGCCACCTTGACCAGCATCAACTCTTGCGTGTAAGACATGATTTTACGTTGGATTTTATCATCGATAATTTCCCAAGGGATGTCTTCGTCGGCTACCAAAATTTTTTCAAACGATAGATGATTTGAGGCTTTCAAAATTGTATTTTTTTATTAGACAATAGATAAACTACTTATTTTTATTCTTAACAATGATACAATAAGTTTATCTTTATTTTATTTACACACCAAAGAAAAGGAGGGATATTTTTATGCAATCGTTATCGGTAACGTTTGCAAAATTGTACTTAATGCAAAATAGATTGTAAAGAATCAAGAAATGGTATAAGTGACCATAATTAGGAAATAGAATAGAAAGAAGGATTAGAAAACAAAAAAATTAGACTTTTCAAAGTTTTTTCGATAGCATCAAATCCACTTTATTACTTTTGTATCTCCCTGTATATACCCACGTTTTCAGTTACTTCTAATGAATCAAACCAACAGCGTGTTTTTGATTACCCTTGGTATTGCCACTATGGGTTTTTTAATCAAAAAATTTGATTTTGTATCGGAAAAAGACGGCAAATCTATTTCTAAGTTTTTGATGCATACTACTTTTCCTGCGCTGATGATTGTCAGTATGCTCAGGATAGATTTCAAACCCACGCTTTTCCTCATACCCTTGTTGTGTATATCCCTTGGGTGTATCATGACTTTGATTGCGTGGTTTTTGTTTGCCAATTATTCCAACCAAACCCGTGGCGTATTGACGATGGCTTGTGGAGGGCTCAATGTGGGGCTTTTTGCTTTTCCCATCATTGAGGGAATTTGGGGCCGCGAAGGACTAGTATATGTCGCGATGTTTGATATTGGCAATACTATCATTACGTTTGGACTGGTATATTCGGTAGGAAGCTACTTTGCCGTGCGAGAAGAAGGAAAGGTAAATTACAAAAAAGTTTTGGGCAAAGTGATTCAACTTCCACCCTTACAAGCAATGTTTATTGGCCTTACTATCAATGCCTTGGAGATTGAATTGCCAGTGGTAGCGTATGATTTTTTGGATGTATTGGCCAAGGCCAACAAACCTCTCGTGCTACTTTTGATGGGTATTTATATGAGTTTTGAATTAGAAAAAAGTCAAGTATTGGCGGTAGCAAAGGTATTGGCGATTCGATATGCTTGTGGTATTGTGGGAGTGATATTATTGTATGTATTTTGGCCTGAGCCATCCTTGGCCCGGAATGTACTCATTGTATGCGTGGTACTCCCTATTGGGATGACAATCCTTCCTTTTGCGGATGAACTCAATTATGATTCGCGCATTGCGGGGGTATTGGTCAACATTTCTTTGTTGATAAGTTTCTTGCTGATGTGGGGCTTGGTCGTAGGTCTTAAATTGGCTTAATGCTACAAAATCAATAACCCATTTTGGCGTAGTTGTTTCCAAATCTCAGCATGGGTAAAAGCTTGGAAATCACCTAAATGAGTGTCCTCAAAATCGCTTTGAAGTTGGGCATAAGAAAATGGTTTCTCAAATTCACTAACAGTAATGAGAGGGAAAATACGCATCCAAAAATCGGCCAAAGAAGCAGGCATTTCAATGGTTAGGTTTTGCTTTTTTTGATAAAAATAGAGCGCAGCCATTGTTATTTTCTTTTTTCCAACTTTAGCTTCAAAGTATTCGATAGTGGGTACTTTGCCCAACCAAATCACAAATGCATTTTTTCTAATAAGCTCCTCGTTTTCGTGGATTTGTTTTTGGATATAATTAGACGGAATACTAGTGAGCGGAACTTTGGCTTCAAACCATTTGGATAGCGGTACTTCAAAACCTACTCCGTGCATGTAATTGAACAATGATTTCCGAAGTCCTTCGCTGTAAAAGTCGTGATTGGTGCCTTTGGGGTCGTCGTGATAGAGGTCGTTGTCGGCAAAGCCCCCAAAATCAGGGCCAATACGTTGAACATCAAAAGCTTCGGGAGCCAGCCCTACGGGACTATGTGAGGTCATAGCAAAGCGGTGCCAAAAGCCTGATTGCAACACGCCATTTTCAAAAAGCTGCCGCACCATTTCTAGGGAATCGATAGTTTCTTGAGCAGTTTGGGTCGGGAAGCCGTACATCAAATACGCATGAACCATAATACCCGCCTGTGTAAAGCCATCGGCTACGCGGGCTACTTGTCCTACGGTCACGCCTTTTTTCATAAGAGCTAGAAGTCGGTCAGAGGCTACTTCTAGTCCGCCTGACATGGCAATACAGCCCGAGGCTTTGAGCAACAAGGACAAATCGTGCGTGAAGTTTTTTTCAAAACGGATATTGGTCCACCATACCACCGTGAGTTTTCTACGGATGATTTCAATCGCCAAATCCCTTAGTAACGCTGGTGGCGCAGCTTCATCCACAAAATGAAAACCATTTTGTTTGGTTTGACGGATGATTTCCTCAATTCGATCGCATAAAAGAGCGGCTGTAAGCGGCTCATAGTTTTTGATATAATCAAGCGATATATCGCAAAAAGAGCATTTTCCCCAATAGCAACCGTGTGCCAGTGTAAGCTTGTTCCAACGCCCATCACTCCACAAGCGATGCATGGGATTGACGATTTCGATTACTGACAGATAATCCATCAAAAGTAAATCACCGTAGTCGGGGGTGCCAGTTTCGCGTTGCGCGATGTCTTTTTCGACGGCTCCATTATGATATACGACCTTTCCCTCTACCCGCGAATACACCCGCTTCAGGGATTCAATAGGGCGTTTTTGTTCAAAAAAAGCCAACAGCGAACGAAGCGGGGCTTCGCCATCGTCTAGGCATACAAAGTCGAGATAGTCAAACAATCGTGGTTCGGAAAGAGAGCGCAGCTCAGTATTACAAAATCCGCCTCCCATTACGATTTGGATAGCAGAATAATGACGCTTGAGGTATTGTCCACATTTCAAAGCTCCAAAAAGATTTCCCGGAAAAGGAACTGTCAAACACACAACTGTGGGCTGAAAGACTTCAATCTTTTGATGCAGAATTTGACAAAGTAAGGTCGTAATAAATGTATCAGGTGCTTCGAGAGAGTGGTGGAGTTCATCAAAATGCGTAGCGGTACGGCCAAGGCGCTCGGCATAGCGACTAAAGCCAAAGTGGGGGTCGATAGCTTCTTGGATAAAATCACCCAAATCTTCCAGATAGAGCGTAGCCAAGTGTCGCGCCTTGTCTTGGGTTCCCATCGTACCAAAAGCCCATTCCAAATCTTCTACTTCCTGAAAACGAGAAGCTTCGGGCAAATAAGTACGGTCGCAGATGCTGTGAGCAAGGGTTGGGTTTTTGTTTTGTAAAAAAAGAATAACAGGCTCAATGGTATCGATATACTCTTGGCGAAGGCTATAAATACGGTAGGCGTTTTCGGATAATTCGATGTCGTCCTCGGCTTGGTCAAGGGCTTTGAAAAGGTCATGAAGACCTTTGGTAGAGAAAAGTGCTAAAATAACCTCAATTCCCAAATCCGCTTGCTGAGAAGAAACCCCCAATGTATTAAGAAACCCCTTGATATAGGCCGTAGCGGGATAGGGGGTGTTGAGTTGCGTAAAAGGAGGAGTAACTAGTAAAAGTTTGGATGGGGAAGTCATAGGTAAAAGCGCAAAGTCAAAATTAGTGAACCTTGCCGACGTTCAAAACGTCGGCAAGGTTTTTTTTACCATTCACCAATCAAAGTACCTGATACATTCCAAGCACTGAAACTGCCGCCTTCTGGAAGGCCCTGCGGAATCTGTACTTGTAAGGTATGCTTGCCAGCGGGTAGGTTGCCAAGCTCTACCCAAATAGGATTGGTGACTGTACCAGGGCACCAATTGGAACGACTCAAATCTGAAGAAGAAAGGCCATTACCAAAATTGCCAGAGGCAGGATTGACCAAGCGATAGCTGCCGCAGTCGGCGCGCCAAGGGGTAATCGTGAATATTTGCTTTCCATCCACCAAAATGGTATTGGGTTTAGGTACAAATTCGTCTCCATTGCCCCAGCCGCCATGACCCGTGGTAGTATAGCGAAGCTTGAGGTTTTTGATACCTTGGGGTACTTCAAAACTTACTTGCAGCCCTTTGTCGTTGTTAAACATAGTCCCGTATTCTTGCCCAGCCATTTCCATGACATTGGTGGTATTGAAAAGAGGCATCACCCAGTCTTCTTTTTGGGTAGAGGGGCGCTCATTGGGATGCACCGAAAACCGCATGCTTACTTTATGCCCTCCTTTATCATAATTGCCAATAAAAGCGGCTACCCATACTTCTTGGCCATTGTAAGCAGGCAGCAAATCGCTCACATCTTGACGATAATAAGTGGAGTCGGCCCAAGTTTTGTTTTTGAGTTGTAAATAGTTGTATTGCCTTACACCAAAGGGGGTAAAGAATCGCATCAACTCTAAAACAGGCAGATAATCAGCGGTTTGAATTACTCCTTGGTATTGTTTGCCGTTGCCATTTTCATATATCGGTATTTCCTTGATTGACTTCTGAAGCGCATCCAAAAAAGAAATTTTACTTTGGGTCGGAATCAAAAATACCGACCCTGTGCGGTCGTAAGCGTCACCATTGGAGTATTGCGAAAGTTCCAAAAATACATTGGACGCAAGCCCTACTTTGGGAAATTTTACTTTTTTGGCAATGACTGTTCCGTGTGCAAATCGGAAGACTTCGCTTGGGGCATGAGCCGAATCCGAAAAATTAATGGTTTGGTTTTGGAAAACAGGAATTTGGATAAACCTACTTTTCCAAAGTTCGTCTTTGTAAGTAAGCTCATCTACGAGCGGCGGCGCGGGCTTGGGTAGTTGATTTTTGGCCGCCCAACTTGTGTTTTTTTCGATTTTTACGGCTTCTGTTTCACTATTTCCATTCCGTACCATTTTCAAAACCAAGCCTATGGTTTGACCCAAAGCCGAGGGGGCACCTTTTACTTTGAGTTCATCGGTGTACCAAAGATCGATGCGGTTGGAATTGACCACAGTGGTGGCTTTTTTGCACAAATAGCCCAAAATAGTTTGAGTATCAGGCAGAAATTCGATTTTTTGTTCTCCTAAAGTCTTGGTGTTTTGGGTCATCAAGACTTTGTCATTTCCCAAAAAAGCGATTTGATAAAGGCTGTTGTCACTACGGTCGGTAAAACTTACCTCATAGGGTGTCTTTGCTTCTCCTTTGAGAATTTTTTCGGAAAATACACTCGTACCCGTTGCCGACGCCAATACAATGATTGGGTCTTGGTTGGGCGGGGTTTTACCGTTGTTTTTACGTAAGTAAGTAATCTGGAAAACATCCTTGGTTTGGGCCAAACCGTCGAGTGCTAAGAGGCTCACAAGGAGTAGCTTGACAAAATATTTCATGGATAATCAATTTTTTTATGGCAGGATAAACGACTAAGAAATCTGATTTTTGGTCTTTATCACTATTTCGCTTTCTGGCCTCTTTTGATGGCTTGAAGAAGCGAAAAGTCATCGTTGGTATCGCAAGCGATTTCCCAAATCATAACACCCCCACATCCACGTTCTTTGGCGAGTTTGGTTTTGAGCTCGATAGTATGAATTCCGTTATAAAATGCCCCCATCCAATAGTCATCATAAGGGCTTGCACCGTCTTTGAGGAGAGATTTGTAGTCGGGTCCGTAGTTACCCATGCCTTTTTTAGAATAAAAAGGCAAGCCTAAGAGGGTTTTGTGGGCAGGAATACTACGCTCTTTTGTCCAATAGTCTAAGCTTTTGATAGCCAGCGAATAGGGCGAGTGCGCACGGACATAGTTAGGGCCATAATCATCATCGTAGGCCATGAGGTTAATCCAGTCCATTTTGTCGAGGGCTTCTTTTTTCATACCGTAGCCTTTTTTGCCATAAGAAATCACGGCGGCTGTTAGTTTTTTTCCTTGGGCGTGAAGGGCATCGCCTAGTTCATTGACAAGAGCTACGTAGTGGTCGGCCGAAGGTGTATCTTCATCGGGATATTCCCAGTCGAGATCCACGCCATCGACTTGGTAGTTTTTGACAAACGCCATGACATTTTTGACAAAAGTATGACGCCCTTCGGCGCGTTCGGCCATTTTATGAAAGCGAGTGTCGTCGCCGCCACCGTCGCCAATGCCCCAGCCGCCAATAGAAATAAACACCTCTTTTTTGTGTTGATGCATGTATTTAACGAGCTTGTGTAATGCCTCTGGGTTACCAAGTGGCATGAGTGTATCTCCTGTTTTGGCCGGAATCGCAAACGAAAAATTGATATGGGTCAACACATCAACGGGGATTTTTTCGGGCGGGATGCTTGGTACATAATACCCTACAACTTTGAAGTCTTTGGGTTTGGTTTGGGCAACTACTTCTAAGCACAGCAAAGTCAGCAAAGCAGCGAAAATGGATTTGGTGTTCATCTTAAAATGAGGGGTTAGTTATGTATTATTTTTTCAAAATGGTGGCAAGATTTTTTCCTAAAGCTTCGTACCCATTGGCATTGGGATGTAGGCCATCGGAGAAGAGTTTTTCATCGATTTTGCCCGAAGGCAGTAAAAGCGTTTTTCCAATATCCGCGAAACCGATTTTCAACGATTTGGACAGCGCATCTATACCTTTGTTGAGGGTAGCTACTCTGGCTTCTTGTTCGCGGCGTGGATAAATTCCCAACAAGATAACCTTGGTCGAAGGCTGTTTTTTTTGAACAGTCTCTACAAGCAAACGAAGTCCTTCGATGATTTCTTGGTCGGTGTTGAGGTGTAAATTGTTGGTGCCAATGTTGATAACAATCTTTTCAGGGGAGATGTCGTCAAGTTCATCATGCTCTACGCGCCACAGCACATTTTCGACTCTATCCCAGCCAAAACCAAAATTTCGTACTTGAAGAGGCTCAAGGTATTTTTGCCATGAGTCAGCTCCTTTGATACGATTGTTGAGAGGCTTTCCACCCCAGTTGTGGGTGATTGAATTGCCAAGAAATACGACTTTGGTAGGTTCAGCTTGGTTGAGGCTGAGGATTTCTTGGTGGCGTTGTTCCCAATTATAGCTACCCGGTTCACGATTTTGACGAATAGGGATTTGGGTTTTGAGCGTCCCAACGGGGGCTTTCAGAATCTCCCTAAGCTTTTTTTCGTAAGCATTGGCGTAGTTCATCATACCTATATCGTTGGGGTGAGTACCATCTACCATACCTTCATGGTCGATGTTGATTTCGGAAATAGGCAGCAGATAAAGATTAGAAGTACCCTCTGCGGTAAGTTGAGCAAAGGTTTCACGGAGGTATTGGTTGGCATCTTCAAAAAGAGGTTGCCGATGAGGTATTAGATATCCTTCGGTATATCCGTCGTGTTCGGTAAGTAAGATAGGCGTAGAGGGATGCTTGGCACGAATGCTTTTTACCGATTCGGCGATTCTTTTTTGTAACTCTTTTTTGTCCACAATAGGACTGATGAGATTGGGTAAACAATCCAACACAAATACCTTGGCGTCGATTTCATTGATAAGGTCAATTACTTCTTTTTCCAGACGGCCATTGCCTGAGAAGCCCAAATTGATGACCGTACGGTCAAGTTTGCGTGATAAGATATTAGTCCAAGCCATACCAGGGCGCGTGGCGCAGGCTCCTTGCGCAATAGAAGTGCCATAGACCACAATCGGTTTTTCGGGGCGTTGAGGCAGTACATTGAAAATGCTTCCTTCTGGTACTCCAATTTCCAAATCTCTGACACTATTGTACAAAGGCAAGAACAAACGATACTCTCGGCCTAGTTTGTGGTAATTATCGTTGGGGAGAAGTTGAGAAAAATTATATTGAACCGTGTCTTTAAAACTGTATTTTCCGGCTGCCCAGTGCCATTTGCCGTCGCTATCAATACCATACAAATCTACCCCACTTACACCCGTAGAAGGCATATGAGGCATGTTATAGGGGCCTGTGACTTTGTATCTTACCACGATTTGGGAAGCATTGCTCACAAACCGAATCGAAAGACCTGCACTGTTACGAGAAAGGTTCCAAACGGCTTTTCGAACGAGGGCTTCGGCGCGGGGCGGAAAGCGTTGGATTGTATCACGCATTTCGTCAGACCATGCCTGCCCGTCAATGACGGGCACTTTGCTATCTGATGGCTTCCACCAAGTGAAATTGCTTTGAGCCAAGCTAAGAGAGGCCCAAAAGCATAGTATAGCCGTAGTTAGATTTTTCATTGTGAGGAAAGGGTCAGGAATAAAAAGTAAAATCGCTTATAAACTATCTAATTTCATAGGTCCAGGCGTATTGACAAGGAATGGTATTGGGCGTAACGGCGGGTGCCGTAATTCGTAATACATTGCCTTTGTAAGAAAACTTAACCTCACCTTTGAATCCTAATAGATTTACTTTGGAAGGTTTCGGAACATTTTCGATGACGATTTCATCTTTCCACTGACGGCTGATGGCATACAATGCATTAGCCTTTTTGGTAAAAAATACCTGTGACTCTTTGGTATATTTGGGGGCTTTGTCCCATTTACGTGTTTCGTAGATAGCTTCGCCGTTTACTTTGAGCCAGGTTCCTATTTCATGCAATCGCTGCTGCATAATCACCGGAATACGCCCATCAGCAGTAGGGCCGATGTTGAGCAATAAATTTCCGCCTCGGGCTACGATATCAATGAGCTGATGTACCAACTGTTCGCCTGTTTGGTAGCTGTCTAGGTTTTCGTTGCGATTGTAGCCAAAAGACTCTCCCATGCCTCTACATTCTTCCCACGGCCGTACAAAACCTTGTACTTCTTTGTTGTCGGTACCGCCGTGGCCGTACTCTGAGGTCATAAAGCTGCCATGTTGACTTTTGGTATCATTGCCCCATCGGTCGTTGACTACGATACTATTTTTGACGGGAGAGTTGTTGAAAAGCCATGCCAAAAATTCTTCGCTGCGCCATGTTTTGGCGGGATGATCCCATTCGCCGTCGGTCCACAAAATATCAGGCTGATAACGACTCACTAAGTCTTTCATCTGCGGAATCATCCGCTCATTGACGTATTGGTTTACGTTGGACTTATAGACAGGATTGAACCATTCGTAAAGAGAATAATAATAACCCATCCGTAAATTGCGAGCTTTGACGGCTTTCGATAAATCGCCCGCTAAATCGCGGTGAGGACCCACATCGACGGCGTTCCAGTTCCATGATTCCGGGCTAGGCCACATCGTGAAGCCTTCGTGATGCTTTGATGTGAGAACCACGTACTTTGCTCCTGCTTGCTCGAATATTTTAGCCCAATCGTCAGGGTTAAACAACTCTGCTTTGAAATCCTGAACAAAGTCTTGGTAATTTCGATTGCCGTAGTTTTTTTTATGAAATTCAACAAATTCTGGGTGAATCTTGAGATTGGGAGCAAAAAGCCGTTGCCAATACCATTCGGCATAGCCACTTCCAAAACCGTCGGCGTTGGATTTGGTGGCCCAAGCCGGTACTGAATATACCCCCCAGTGAATAAATATCCCAAATTTAGCATCTTCAAACCACGCAGGAGTAGGACGTTTGTCGAGGCTTTGCCAGTTGGGCTGGTATTGGGCAATGGCAATTTGGGAAAGGAAAAAAAGAAAAAAAAGCGATTTTTTCATGAGACATTAAAGAAAAAACGCTAGTGCAGTTCCAAGACTTTGGCATGATTTATAACCAACTGTTAGGCAGCACTAGCGTTGAAAATTATCCTTTTGGGAAATAGCTTTTTGCCATAAATACTTTACCACCGTCATCCGTTGAAGTGACCGAATAGTTGAAACCGTGGTGGATGGAGTAGGCTCCATATTCACCTTGTTTGTTGATGGCAATAAACCCTACCTGAAAATCTTTGGCTTTGGCAGGATTGATTTTGATAATACGCTCAACAGCGATTTTACAAGCCTCTTCGGGGCTTTTGCCCATGCGCATCATTTCTACAATCAAAAATGCCCCCGCTACTCGAAGTACTTCTTCGCCTTGTCCTGAGCCAGTAGCAGCCCCTACTTCATTGTCTACATAGAGTCCCGCACCGATGATAGGAGAATCTCCTACACGGCCTCGCATTTTGAATCCCATACCGCTTGTAGTACAGGCTCCCGAGAGATTGCCCGCTGCGTCCATTGCAATGGTTCCCATGGTATCGTGATTGGGAGTACCGTCGTCAAAAAAGTTGGGAGCAAAAGGCCCTCCTTTGGTTTTTTGGCCTTTTGACTGTTGTTGTTCAATATTGATAACAGGCTTATATTCTGATTTTTTAAGCCAATTTTTATAGGTTTTTTCCGCATCGGTCGAAAGCTTTCCTGACTCTTTTTGGAAACCACTTGCCAGCGCAAACTGAAGTGCCCCTTCGCCTACTAATTGTACGTGAGGAGTATTTTCCATTACCTTGCGAGCCACCGAAATAGGATGTTTGATGAACTCCAAGGCCATCACTGAACCGCAATTGAACTTATCGTCCATGATACTAGCATCTAAAGTGACTTTGCCATCGCGGTCGGGATTTCCGCCAAGTCCCACACAGCAATTGATAGTATCTTCAATCGACCTTGCTCCGGCTTCTACAGCATCGAGAGCATATCCGTTGGGTTGTTTTAAGACTTTCCATGCTACGGCATTCACAGGCAAGCCACTGTCCCAAGTAGAGACCACGATGGGCTTGGTGACTGCTACGGTCTTTTTAGAAAAAGCTTTGCCGATTGAAAGCAATGGCAAACTTAAAGCTGACCAGCGAATGAAATTTCTTCTCGATTGCATTTTAGAAAATGGTTTAGAAAGTTGAGTTGTTAGTATTGTTGAGGCTTTTTTATTTCGTGATTTTGAAGACCCACGCGTAGCTATTAGGTATCTTTTTTGCCAATTTTTCGGGGATTTCTACTACCACTTTGCCATTTTTGATAGACCATTTAAGGGTTTCCTTTTGGCCTAACAACGAAATTTTGGCAGTCTTACTCAAGTTCAAATTAGCGATTTCAAGATGAGAAGGAATCGTCTCGTTTTCGTCGGCACAATAAAAAGCGTAGGTCGTATTGTCATCTTTGTGAGTAAATACCATTTTGCCTTGTTTTCCTAGCTGATTGTCGCCACGGGTTTCATAAATCGCTTCGTTGTTGATTTGCATCCATTTCCCGATTTCTTCCAGGCGTTGATAGGCTTCTGGGTGAAAATCTCCTTCGGGACTTGGAGCGATGTTGAGTAATAAATTTCCGTTTTTCGATACTATATCGGCCAAGATATGGATTAATTTTCGGGCTGACTTGTAGTTTTCTTTTGGAATATAACTCCATGAGTCGCCCATTGTCATGCAGGTTTCCCACGGAATAGGCATGTAGTGGTCTGGAATTTGATGCTCGGGTGTTACATAGTTTTCAAACTCTCCACTCACGGTTCTGTCTACTACCAAAAGCCCCGGCTGATGTCCACGGGCCATTTTAGCAATGCGACCCATGTCGATGTCTTGGTCAAAAGGAATTGATTTTTGCCAAGAAATAGTCGTATCTATTGAGCTAAAAGGACGCACCCAGCCGCCGTCTAGCCACAAGATGTCCATCTTGCCATAGTCGCTCATGAGTTCCTCAATTTGGTTGTAGGTGAAGTTTTTGAAACTTTCCCATTTTTGAGGATATTTCTTTGGATGGTATGAAGGATTGCGGTCTTTTGGGGGAAAATAAGACCACCAATAATCGTTGGTATTCCAGTCGGGTTTGGAGAAATACGCCCCAATCATAAAGCCTTCTTTGCGAAAAGCTCCAAATACTTCTTTGGCGACATTGCTGCGAGCGTTGCTTCCGAAAGGAGATTTTGTGATTTTATAATCGGTATATTTTGAATCAAACATACAGAAGCCGTCGTGGTGTTTCGTAGTAAAAACCACATATTTCATACCCGCATTTTTGGCGGCACTTGCCCATTTTTCGGGGGTAAATTGGGTAGGATTAAAGGTGTTTTTGAGATTTTCGTACGCTTTTTTGTATTCGTACCAATTGTCTTTGTAAGGGCCTTGGCGCTCGCACCAGCCTTCGTCTTCGGGGCAGAGGCTCCAGCTTTCTACAATTCCCCACTGACTATAAACGCCCCAGTGCATCAACAACCCAAATTTTACATTTTGCCATTGATTCAACTTAGTCTTTACTTGGGGGTCAGACGGAACTACATACTTATCGTGGTTTTGCTCAGAATGTTGTTGAGCAAAAAGAGAATAACTTAGAAGAATGGTCAATAAAGTGTAGGCGTACTTTCTCATTATTTAGGTTGATTGTGATGCTAATTAGGTGTCATTGGTGGCTTCTACGAAAATCCTTTATAATCTCAGTTCCATTTCGTCGGTTGTGAGTCGAAACCCAAATTTCTCATAAATAGGTTGGCCATCAGAAGTTGCATGGAGCGAGATACGTTTGTAGCCGCGTTGTTTTGCTTCTTCGAGGATGTGCTCAAATATTTGTTTACCTATCCCTCTTCCACGCCACTCGGGGAGTGTATATATATTAAGGATATAGGCAATTTTTCCATTTTGGAGAGTATAACCTGGCACAATCTGAAAAAAACAAAGCCCGCTTGTGGCTATAATCTGGCCATCAACTTCGGCTAGCCACGCTGCAAAGGTGTCGTTGGAAAGGCTTTCGATGAAATAATTTTTTAAAGAAGTGTATAGCGTTTCGTCATTGATTTGGCGAGTTTCTAAAGGCTGTATTTCTTTAAGAAAGGCAGTACGGAGATGGGCGAGTATTTCGACATCGTCGGTAGTAGCTTTTCGAAAAGTGATTTCTTGTGAGTTCATTGGATGAATTAAACTAAAAATCCTGCCAAATCTGACGCACTAGGGTCGGATTAGAGCTTGTTTTTACACTGATTGTTTGAGAATGTGAGGCCGTTCGCGTTCGATTTTTAGCAAAAGTTCGCCAAACAAGGTATTTGCCCAAGCAAACCATTTACGGGTAAACTGACTTGCATTGTCTTTATCAAAAGACTCATGCATGAAACCCGTTCCAGCGTGGGTATTTTTAAGGAAACGCAACTGCGCCAAAATCTCAGTATCGTTGGTTGATGTCATCGCTCGCATGATGATACTCATCGGCCAAATCTGATTCACAAGCGTGTGTGGACTGCCAATGCCCTCGGCAGCTTTTCCTTTGAAAAAATAAGGATTAGAGTCGCTCAGAATGAATTTGCGGGTATTCTGGTAGATTTTATCATTAAGATTGACCGCTCCAAGGTAAGGTAAGCTCAATAAATTGGGGACATTGGCATCATCTTGAAAAAGACAATTCCCGAATCCATCCACTTCCATGGCGTAGATAGAGCCAAACTGTGCATGATTGATGATGGCATGTTTCTTAATGGCTTGCTCAACCTCAGTAGCAAAAGCACGACATTCGTTGGCAAATGTTATGTTTTTATAAACTTTGTCCGCGATTTCGGCCATTTGGCGAAATGATACCACGGCAAACAAATTAGAAGGAATCAAAAAGGGGTACTGAGTGGCGTCGTCTGATGGTCTGAAGATACTGTGAATCAGTCCATTGGGTTTAGTGTTGTTGCCATAACCATTGCCGGGTACAGTGTCAGTAGACCAAGACGTCGTACGACCAAAACGATATTTCCCACGGTTTTTAAAACGCTGTTGTTCGCGGCAGGTTTCGATGATAAGCTGTGCAGCTTTCAGCCATTTATCGTCAAAAACGCTGCTGTCTTGGGCTGTTTTCCAATAGTGATACGCCAATCGAACCGTATAGCAAAGCGAATCAAGCTCCCACTTACGTTCGTGTAGCTCAGGCTTCATATCGGTATGGTCTTTGAGCCATTCGCTGTGGCCTGGGCCATCGTTGAAAGCATTGGCATAAGGGTCAATCAATATACATTCAGTTTGGCGATTGACAACCCCCGCAATCAACTGCTTTAGCTTTTCATCTTTAGTAATGAGAGGTAAATACGGCCATACTTGCGCGGTGCTATCGCGAAGCCACATCGCATGAATATCTCCCGTAATCACAAAAGTATCGGGGCGACCTTCCTTGAGTTTGAAATGAACTGTAGTGTCGAGGGTATTGGGAAAACAGTTTTCAAACAACCACGCCATTTCCGTATCCTTTATACTGCCCTTCATACGTTCGATAGTAGCTTCTATTGCTGGGCTATTAAACTTACGTTGGGAGGAGGGAACCCGCACTTGTGGAAAATCGCTAGCAAAAACTGGAGATTTGACCAGAAATCCCATACTTACCAATGATGATGTTTGAAGAAATTGACGGCGGTTAAGTGGTTTCATGAAGTTAAGAAAGGTTCGATAAGAGCGAAATAGTGCAAATAGACATATTCTACTTGTAAAAATGATATAAAAAACTTGATATTCAAAAAATATTTTAAAATATAGGTGCTTGAAAAGAAAAAAATTAACAAAGTATTTTAAAGTAATATGTAGAAACAAATCTACATCCCTAAATTTAGTGATAACCTATGTAAAGAAGGACTTATCAGAGATAAATGTATTGAAAAAAGTAAAGGCGCCACCTGCTAGGTAAGCGCCTTTATTCTTATTTGAGGGGAGGACTATTTGACTTCAATCGTAATACTTGCGTCTTTTTGTGGTTTGCACTGCCAATCGCCTTGACACCTCACAAAATAAGTAGTAGTAGTTTCGGGATAAAACCGACGTTCGTTTCGGGCAGAGTAACTAAAACGTTGTAGCAATATCTTATCGCCTCCTGGAGACTGAGCAAACCATTCTAAAGGTCCTTGTGAGCCATTAACTACGGGACATCCTTCGAAGTACAACAGCGCCTCTTCTCCTTTGTTAATGGTAGTTTTAGCGGCAGTTAGCGTTGGTATAGGTACGTTGCAAGTGCTACATTCTTTTTCGCGGACTACAATATATTGTACATCGGGCGCAAAATCAGATGCTTTAAAGAAATAACGTGAAGACCAACTTCCCGACGAAGCATTTTCTAAGACGATTCGGGTGTTGTCGAAAGCTTGCGTACTAGACAAGCTTACTTCTGAGCATTTGACTTGGTCGAGCTGTAATGAGTAGCCTTTACGGAGTGCTACTTTATATTGTCGGTTGCTGATGATGTTTACGTAGCTAGAATCTTCTTTGACCGTAATTTCGTAAGGAAAAGGCTGTAAAGTGTCGGCGAAAGGAAGGTCTCGGTCTACGTCGTCGCGGTAGTTGATGTCCGTAAATCGAATAGCTGCTCGGGGGGCGTTTCGATCAACGGTAGTACCCTTGGGACCTTCCCATATGATGCGAAACTTACGAGAGATGACGTTTTTATACTCATATGGGCGTTTTACTAATTCGCAAGGATTGGTGATTCCGCCTCTATAAAACACCCCGTACACCAATGTCGAATAATAAAGACTATCTTTAGGGTTGAAGAATCCGCGTTCTAGGTTAGTTTCTTCGCTCAGACTGAGGGGCGTTTCGGATTCACATTGGCCTACTGTCGCGTCTATTTTTTCGGCACTGTGTTTTTTCTCTGTTGAAAGAAATTGCTTTTCGCAGCTCACCAATCCAACCAAACCAATCAGTATTACTGCTTGTATCCACTGTTTCATGCTCACTTCTATAAAAATGGTTTTTACAAATATACGGTGAATCTTTATAAAACGTTTTCGCTATCTTGAATCTTCTCTTGAGCCAAAACTTTAATGGATGTTATTTAAGACGAAAAGCAGCAGTGCAAAAATTTTATGTATATTTGATTAAAAAAATCCAAGTCAATCTCAATAGTATTCCAAAAAAGCCTCAGTAATGAGACTGTAGGCTAAGATAAGCGTTAGTTTTTCATCGTTAAAACTTAATTTTTCAAGAAATGAAATGGGCATACAACCTCCAACAAAAATTTAAAATAGCCCTCTTATTGAGCGTTGTTTTTATTTCTTTGTTTATCAAAAATATGATTGATAAGCACAATATTACCACCTTGGGGGAAACTTTTTCATCAGTGTATGAAGACCGTTTACTGGCCGAGAGTTATATTTATAAGTTTTCGGCTCATCTTTATCAAAAGAAAATTCTTATCAATGAATGCTCCTCTAATGCTGATATTGCTCAGTATAAGAGTATGCTGAAGTTTCATGATAATGCGATTGAGAAATTGATTCAGGATTTTGGACAAACCAAGCTGACCCAACAAGAAGCCCTTGTTTTTTCAAAATTTAAAAAAACACTTCAAGAAAACCGCCGTTTGGAGGATACGCATTTGTATCAGGTTGATTATGAAACCCATATCAAAGAGGTAAGGTCTGTCTTGAACAAGTCCTTCTTGGCGACTTCTAATCAACTGAATGAACTCTCAAATATCCAGCTCTTAGAAGGCGAGAAACTGAATCAGACCTCGAAAAAAATCGTGGTAGGTTCTGCGACTGAAAATACGTTTGAGCTTTCCCTATTGATTATTATCGGTGTTTTGGTGCATGTTTTGATTTTTACTTCAAATGCCTCCTTGCCCAAAAAACCACAAAACTCCTCTTTAAATTAGACGTCTATTATTAACGGTTCTCAAACACTTGAACCTTGTCCTTGTTTTTTGCTAGAATAAGGCGGAGTTTTCCGTGGCTACTTTTTAGCTTACTCATTTGGCGTACTTGACCTTTGACCCTAAATCCTGACTGAGCGGGCCCAACAACTTCAAATGTGAGCGAATTATCTTTGTTTTTTTTCCTCCTACGAAGTACTAAGCCTTCATTTCCGTCGTATCGACCTAGTTCGGGAAGAACATCAAAAAAATTGCCAGCCAGTAAAATATCAAGCTGCTGGTCGTGGTCATAATCTAAAGTAGTAATCCCGAAAATGGGTGAAAACTGTGCGGGCATTGGTAATATTTGTATCGAAAAGTTGCCTTTGCCGTTGTTGATAAGTAAGACACTATTAGTCTGATAAACTATTTTTTTCTGAACACCTTGCATCTGTTCGCTCGTAAAAACTTCCTCAATGGTTTTGCCCCCATAATCTTGAAAACGGACAAATCTTTTCTTGATATCTGGCAAAACTTTTTGCAAATCAGACTTTAGCACCATAGGGTACGTTTTGCCGTCAGGATTATAACAAGTAATGATTTGCTCAATACTTCCATTACGGTCAAAGTCATTGACATACAGCTCAGCGGGTTGGTTTTCTGAGGCGTGTAGTTTTGAATTTTTGCCTAGATTGCCCACAATAAAATCAGTGTCTCCGTCTTGGTCTATATCGGTGGCATGGAGTCTATTCCACCATCCTTCCGACATGGGGAGTGTCTGACGGATGGATTCTGGAAAAGAACCTTTCTGATTTTTTAAAATACTAATAGGCATCCAATCTCCTACAATAATTAGTTCAGGAAAATTATCCTTGTCTAAATCTTCAAAATAAGCATCCGTCACCATCCCAAGGTGGCTATTGGGAAGAAGGCTTGACGTTACGTCTTTGAAAGAAGCTTCACCACGTAAATTCTTGCCCTCGTTTCGTAGTAAATAGCTACGAGGGTTGAGTCCATATTGGCCAGAAATCATTCGAGTGCCTACAAACAAATCTAGGTCGCCATCGTGGTCAAAATCAGCCGCCGCTACACAGGAACCATTTTCAAAAACGGGCGGTAAAGCCCCTTGCGCAAGAGTAAAGTTGCCTTTGCCATCATTGATATATAGTAAATCCGCTAAAGATTCCTGACCAGTAGGAAGTTCATTTCCGCCCGTAACTACGTACAAATCGAGGTCTTTGTCGCCGTCGGCGTCAAAAAATAAAGCGGCAGTTTCGTCGGCTGGAGAGGGCACTGAAAATGTATTGACCGAACCCTTGACAAACTTACCTTGTGCGGTTTGGATAAACAAGCCTCTTGGCTGTCCGGCTCCACCACCTATGTAAGTATCATCAAGACCATCTCCGTTGACATCACCTACTGCCAATGCCGGCCCTTGGGTAGAATACATCTGTTTGAGCAATCCATCGCGATTATAGTCTACAAAGTTGTTTTCTTGGTGCACAAAGTCAAGCCCAGCAGCTGTCGTTATGTCTTGGAAGGGCATTGAAATAGATTTAGGATAAGTAGGTTTCCAAATACTTTGGGCGTCGCTATAACTAAGCGTTATGTCAGTGTCGGATTTGATACTTTTTAGAGTTTGAGTACGGTCATCAGGCCATATTATTTTCAAAGAGTCTATCAGTGGCTGGTTGCCTAATCCAAACACCATCGTGAGGTCACTCGAAGACTGAAACCCACGACTGGGCATTTGCTGGAGGTATTGTGTTTTTTCTTTTTGGAAAATGTATACTTTGGCCCCAATACCACTAAGGTTTTTTGGGCTTCCTTTAAGCTTAACCCTCAAAAAATGGGGCTTGAGTTTTTCGATGGTATTGTTTTTTAAAATACTTAGTTCGCTATTGTTGTTATTGATTACCAAATCCAAATCACCATCATTGTCCAAATCCCCATAAGCGGCTCCATTAGAAAAACTAGGCTCACTCAAACCCCACAAATCTGTTTTGTTCTCAAATTGAAGATCCCCTTTGTTGCGGAAAGCAAAATTAGGAATGGGGGTAGTAGAAATCATATCAACAAACTTATGATAGTCAAACTGCATCTTTTGCTCAATCATCGCTTGGATATTTCTTTTGTCTGACAAAAAGGCTACGTAATCTTGGTCAGTTAAGTTTTTTACAATGCCGTTGGCAATAAACAAATCTTTGAGGCCGTCGTTGTCCATGTCAAAAATAAGAGCTCCCCAGCTCCAGTCCGTGGCGTGTACACCCGCCAATTGCCCCACTTCTGTAAAAGACGGCGCGGAGATAGAAGGAGAAAGCGGTGAAGATGGCCCTTGGTTAAGATGAAGCATATTGCGCATATATTGATGCCAGTAGCCTTGTTTTTCTTTGAATTGGGTGAGTTCATAGCCCTCAAAAACAGAGGTCGTTTTGAGCCGCTTGTCATCATTTGGCAGCATATCGGTGACGAAAATATCAAGCAACCCATCATTGTTAATATCTGCAATATCAGCTCCCATCGAAGATAGACTAATATGTGGCATACTTTCTTCAAGGGTTTCTTTGAAGGTGCCATCGCGTTGATTGATATAAAGATAATCGCGCTCATAAAAATCATTAGAAACATAAATGTCAGGCCAATTATCTTCGTTGACATCGCCGACAGTAATCCCTAATCCAAATGCAATCAAACTTCCATAGATCCCGGCTTCAGCCGATACATCAGTAAAGAGGCGTGAAGCCTTATTGGAGCTTGGTTTGCTCATTGAGTCAGCTTTGTCGTTATTATTTTTGACTTGAATGGTTTCGTTCCTAAAGAGCTTATGTCCACCCATAGGGTCGCGGTCTTGTCGGAAATTTTGATATTGTAATTTGTCTACAGGAATGAAGCTATTGTTGAGGAGATACATATCTAAATCTCCGTCTCTGTCATAGTCAAAAAAAGCGGCATGGGTCGAAAATCCACCGTCTGCTAAGCCGTATTCAGTGGCTTTGTCTATAAATTTAGGAATTCCATGGGCGTCTAATCCTTGATTGATAAACAGCTCATTGCCTCGATTATCGTCTTTGACATTTCCGGCGTTGCAGACATAAATATCCATAAGCCCATCCCCATTTACATCGGCAAAAGTAGCGCCTGTTGACCATGCTTTGGTTCCACCTACCCCTGCTATAGACGAAACGTCTTCAAATTGCCAGCGTTCAGATGCATTTTTGCCTTTGTTAAGGTAGAGGTGATTTTGTTCGAAATTGGATGTCACGTATATATCCGCCCATCCGTCGTTGTTGGCGTCGCCGATAGCTACTCCCCCACCGTTATAGAAATTTCGGTAATTAAAGATATTTAATTCCTTTTTATCCAGTAACTGATTTACAAAAGTTACTCCAGTTTGAGAGGAGGGTAATGATTCAAAGAGGGTTTCTTCAGGTAAAGGTTTACAACTAAAGAGCAACATCACAAAAGTAATAATCAAATAAAATTTATGAGGGGCGGAGTGTAGCATTCGATGATACAACATTGGACAACAATTTATTTCATTATCAGAATCTTAAATGCCTTTTAGTAGCAACGTTTATAGACTCCGTTGGTATTCTTAATCTTCAAAAAATAGCTCTATGAGACAAAGTAGAAGCTTCTTTTGAGGTTTGAAACAAAGATACTCTTAAAATAATTAAACCGTAAATACTAGAAAATGCTTTAGGTTATTATAAACAGATAATCTGACGATTCTAAGATTAATTGGCAATATTTCTGAACAAACTCTTTGAAAATTATTTGCACTGTCTTTATATATTTTTGTAGCTTTGCCTGCTAGAAGTAATTCTTTAGTCAGAATAATCCTATTTTTAAAATATTTGATTAAAGGAGGAAGTCTATTTGTAATTATTTTATTAATCACTTAAAATTACCTATGATGAACAACGCTTACCAGCTAAGTCGTCCTAAAAAAATGGGGCGGCAAATAGCAGCTATTCTTTCTGCTGCTTTGATGGTTGTGGGATTGCACTTCGGTGTTCAAGCTCAAGAAAAAATGATTACGGGTACTGTTAAAGGTGCGGATGGCACAGGCCTTCCGGGGGTAACTGTACAAGTAAAAGGCACAAACAAAGGAACACAAACTGAGGTCACTGGTGAATACAAAATCAGTGCAGCCCCCAATTCTACTTTAGTTTTTTCCTTTGTAGGGATGAATACTGAAGAGATTCAGATTGGTGACAAAACCGTCGTCAATGTAACGATGAGCGATGATACCAAAGCGCTTCAAGAAGTAGTAGTAGTAGGGTATGGTACCGTAAAGAAAAAAGATGCAACCGGTGCCGTAAATGCTATTGGTACCAAAGACTTCCAAAAGGGGGTGGTAGTATCGCCAGAGCAATTGATGCAAGGACGTGTAGCAGGGGTTCAAATCACTCAATCGAGTGGTGAGCCAGGTGGTGGTATCAACGTACGTATTCGTGGTACATCTTCTGTATTTGGTGGCAACAACCCCTTGTTTGTGATTGATGGAGTGCCTTTGGCTGGTGACAATACTTCATCAGATGCAAGTGCTTCGGGAGTTGGCCGTCAGCCTGCTAAAAACCCCTTAAACTTCTTGAACCCTGATGAAATTGCAAGCATCGACATCCTTAAGGATGCATCTGCAACAGCTATCTATGGTTCTCGCGGTGCTAATGGAGTAGTTTTGATTACGACTAAAAAAGGTAAAGGTAAAGGAACATTGGAGTATGGTTATTCGCTGGGAATGAGCAATATCACTAAGAGATACGATTTGCTTTCAGCAGCCGAATTCCGTGCAGCAGGTGGTCAAGATCAAGGTGGGAATACCGACTGGCAAAACGAATTGTTCAGAACAGGTTATACCAATCAGCACAACTTAGCTTATGGAGGTGGAGATGCTAGTGGAAATTATCGCTTTACGCTTGGTTTCTTAAACCAACAAGGTATCATCAAAGAGTCTGATATTAAGCGTTATAGCATTGGATTTAATGGTTCTAAGAAATTTATTCAAGATCGATTGACCATTTCAAGCAATATCAATATTGCTAACAACCAAGATGCTAACGTGCCTGTATCAGAAAATATCGGTTTTACAGGAGATTTGCTGGGCAATATTTTGAAAGCGAACCCAACGCGTTCTATTTACAATACCGATGGTACATTTACTCAACCAGGTGTAACTGAACCCAACCCATTGGCATTCATTGTTTTATCGCAAGATAACACCAATTCACTTCGTGCTTTAGGTAATATCAACGCTGAATTACAAATTTATAAAGACTTGAAATTTAAAACTGTGGTTGGTTTTGACAAGTCTTTCTCTTCACGCAAAGCGGCTTATTCGAGAGATTTGGTAATTGAAGGTAACGGCGGTATTGGTAGAGCATATGTGGGAGATATTGAAACTGACAATAAGTTGTGGGAAAACTACTTTACGTACGATAAAGAACTGAATGGTATTTCCGTAAATGCATTGTTAGGATATTCTTATCAAAGCTTTAGCCGTTCAACTAAAAATATCTCAGCGGCTAATTTCCGTACTTCAGATTTGAATTTGATGCTCAATAACCTTGCTTCTGCAAATGCTGGTAAGTTTGGCAGTAATGTTATCAATAACTCAAGCTCAGAAACTGATGAACTCCAGTCTTATTTTGGACGTGTAAACGTAGGTATCAAAGATAAGTATTTGTTGACTGCTACATTGCGTGCTGATGGTTCGACCAAATTTGGAGGTAACAACAAATATGGATATTTCCCGTCGTTTGCGGCTAAGTGGAAAATCATGAACGAAAGTTTTGCGCCAAAAACACTTTTTGATGATTTATCACTTCGTGTAGGTTATGGTTTGACAGGTAACCAATCAATCCCTCACAATTTGTACGACCGTCGTGACCGCTACAGTGGTTGGGGAATCAACCAAGGTGCTGATAACATCGAAGGGGGTGGTTTGAATGCCGTAGCTTTCAACAACCCTAACTTGAAATGGGAAACCACTTCTTCTATCAATATCGGTTTGGATTTTGCTATCTTGAAAAACCGTATCTCTGGTACTATCGACTTTTATCAGAAAAACACAAGAGATTTATTGTTTTACGTAGTTTCGGCACAGCCTGCACCTACTCCATTTACATGGAAAAACTTGGATACCGATATTGAGAACCGTGGAGTAGAAATTTCCTTGACTGGAGCGGTGGTTGATCAAAAAGATTTTGGTTGGGAAGTATTGCTAAATGCCGGTTTCAACAAAAACTTAGTTAAAAACCTTAATGGGGTATTTGATACTGGTGAAATCAACGGACAAGGTCTTACAGGAGCTTTTGCGCAACGTATCGCAGCTGGTCAACCTTTGTTTGCTTATTTCTTGCGTGAGTTTGGTGGGTACGACGAAAATGGCAACTCTCTTTACCCTAATGGTGACTTCCAACAATTCTTGAATGGCAAAAGCCCACTACCTACTGCTACTGGTGGTTTGACCAACAATTTCCGTTATAAGAATTTTGATTTGAGCTTGTTTTTCAATGGTGTATTTGGTAATTATCTTTACTCTAATACCGAAAACGCCTTCTTTACCAAAGGTTCTTTCGCCAATGGTCGTAACGTAACCAAAGATGTAGTATCAAGCAAAGAAGGTCCACTCAATGCTCCTGATGTTTCGACTCGTTTCTTACAAAAAGGCGATTTTGTTCGTTTGCAAAACTTGAATTTGAGCTATCGTTTCCCACTTCAAAGCAAAACGATTTCAAATCTTCGCGTATTCTTGACAGGCCAAAACCTAATGACTTTCACTAAGTATACAGGTCAAGACCCTGAAGTAAGTACCAACAAGTCTATCAATGGTATTCCTTCGTTTGGTATTGACTATACGGCGTATCCAAGAGCAAGAACTTGGACGATTGGTGCTAATATTTCTTTCTAAGAAACACTTAAACACACATTGGAACTATGAAATCTAATCAATATATAGTAGGAATTTTGATAGCAGGATTTAGCCTGGCTACCATAACTTCTTGTACCGACTTAGTAAATACCGAAAAAGATTCGATTGTTCGTCCTAATACCGACGGAAAACCCGTAGCAGGAGATGCTACAGCCTTGTTGGAGTCTGCCTATAAAGATTTGGGAGCTTATACCGACCAAGCTAACATGTATGCCTTGGGCATGCACACTTCTGCCGAAATGATTCCTCCTACTCGGGGTGTGGACTGGGGTGACAATGGAGTATGGCGTACGCTAGACCAACATACATGGGACGCTACTCACCAACAAGTACGTGATGCATGGAATAACCTAAACTCTCGCGTTTTTAAAACTACCGAGATTTTGGCTGGAAATGCTACTCCCGCCCAAAAAGCAGAAGCTCAATTCTTACGTGCATTTAATATGTACAATGTTATGGACTTGTATGGACAAGTTCCACTTAGAGAGTTTAGTCAAGGGGTGGATGAGCTGCCACGCGTCATGACTCGCTCTGAGGCTTTTGATTTTATCGTAAAAGATTTAGAAGAAGCTCTTCCTAATTTAGCTAAAGTTGGGCCTTCTCCTAACAATGGTGTCGCTAATAAAGCTGCCGCTAATTTCTTGTTGGCCAAATTGTATTTGAACAAAGCCGTTTATAAATCAGCTAAACCAGAAGGACCTTATACTTTTGAAAAAGCTGATATGGATAAGGTAATCACCTATGTAAATGCCATTACTGCTGACGGTTATAAATTTGATACCGACTATTTTAATGCATTTTCGGCTACAGCCAATGGTGAAACTATCTTGGTGTCGTTGGAAGGAACAGCACAAAACCGCTGGTTTATGACGCTTCACTACAATCAAAACCCTTCAGGTTGGAATGGTTTTACTACCCTAGCTGACTTCTACGACAAATTCGAGAAAGATGATCCACGGATTGGTAAACCCGCAAAAGGCGACGGTACTGAGTTTTCAGGAATTGGTCTTGGATTCTTAATCGGAAAGCAAATCGATGATAAAGGCAAAGACCTTATCGATACTCGTACCCAAAAAGTATTGTCGTTTACACGCGATGTGCCCTTGGCTGGTGCTGCTACCGACAAAGGTATCCGGGTTATCAAATACCACCCTGCCAATGCTAGCAAGTACATCTTGATGCGCTATGCTGAGGCAATTATGATGAAAGCAGAAGCCGAACTTAGAGGTGGTAATACTGCGGCGGCGCTCGCTACTGTAAATGCTTTGAGAACAGCTCGTAAAGCTAAAACTATCGCATCTTTAACTACCGATGGATTGTTTGACGAAATCGGTCGCGAGCTTTATTGGGAAGGTGGTAAACGTACAGTAGAAATTCGCTTTGGTAAATTTACTACTGGTGCAGGAGCTGACAACAAAGAAGCTTATACGGTATTGTTCCCGATCCCTTCTATTGCCCTTGTTTCGAATCCAAATTTGAAACAAAACCCAGGGTATTAAGCTGCATTTTTAAGTAATATTCAAAACAAAAATGCTCGAACCTTCGAGCATTTTTGTTTTAAGACGCTACACCTTATTCCACAGTATTAGACCTATGATGAAAAACTTTATGCGCAGTTTATTGCTTTCCGTTTTTTTGAGTGCTGCGCTTCTTTCTTGTCATTCTTCGCATCGAGCCGATGAGATATACCAAACCCTCAAAGATGGCCAAACTAAAATAGAAGTTTTGATTGATGGAACTCCTTTTTATCCCCAAACAAGTATCTTTAAAGGAGAGATACATATATTTGATAATTTGTTTAGAATCAATATGTTTGATCAGTTTGAGGGCAATGTAGTAGTGGCTTTTGGAGGAGACAAATGGTATGAAAACAAGCCACTCAAAAAACAAGTCTTTAGAGATAATCAGGTGGCGGCAAGTGTGATGATTGGACGATTGATAGATAAACAAAAAATGAAAGGAGAGGGCTACCTCATGACCGAAGGCGAAATCAGGGTAGAAACCCTTTCAGATGAAAAACTGGTGATGTATATCGACGGAAAAGTAGGTAAATACAACATGCAATATACCCCCGAAAAGTGGAGCCAAGTCAAGTGCATTGTCGTAGCTCGAAAGCCTAAGATTATCCTACAAGGGGTGTCTAAACAACAGGTATATTTTACCGAAAAAGAAAACTGAAAAATCAACCATTCTAAATTGATAATCTTTGTGAATCAAGGTTTTAAAAATAAAGCTGTTTACTTTTTTTGTTTGGTAATAGGCTTACAAGCTTGTTCTTTAAAAAAAGAAGCACCTGTTTTTGAGAAGGTCGAAAATTCGGGAATTGATTTTGAAAACAAAGTCGTCAATAACGCCGATTTTAACATCTTCAATTATCGCAATTTTTATAACGGAGGAGGTGTAGGGGTAGGTGATATCAACAACGATGGCCTGCCCGATGTATTCATGACCTCCAACATGGGGGTCAATAAACTCTACTTGAATAAAGGCAATTTCCAATTTGAAGATATTTCGGCCAAAGCAGGTATTGAAAACTCAGGACATTGGAACACGGGCGTGGTGATGGTCGATATCAATCACGATGGCCTTCTGGATATTTATGTGTGTAATGCGGGCATTGACAAGAGATTTAAAAAGCAAGGAAATGCCCTGTTTATCAATAATGGGAATCTGACCTTTACCAATAAAGCAGCAGAATACGGCCTTGATGAAGATGGCTATACAACCCATGCTGCCTTCTTCGATTATGATTTGGACGGTGATTTAGATTGTTATATCCTTAACAATAGCTTTATCCCGGTCAATACCCTCAACTATGACAACAATCGCACACTTCGGGCAAAAGATTGGCCGGTCAAAGATTTTCTTAAAGGGGGAGGGGATAAATTATTGAGAAACGACAATGATAAGTTTGTAGATGTGAGTGAGGAGGCCGGAATTTATGGAAGCTTGATTGGGTTTGGATTGGGCGTCACAGTGGGTGATGTCAACAATGATGGCTATCCTGATATTTATATTTCAAATGATTTTTTTGAGAAAGATTATCTCTATATCAATCAACGCAACGGGACTTTTAGCGAAGAAAGCGAACAACGACTCGGCCACACAAGTCTGGCCTCAATGGGTGCTGATATGGCTGATATCAACAATGACGGATATTCAGAAATCTTCACCACTGACATGCTTCCACGGGATGAGGTGCGTCTCAAAAGTACCACCTCCTTTGAGAATCATTATGTGTTTAAACTGAAGCAGAAAAAAGGTTTTTCCAATCAGTTTATGCAAAATGCGCTTCAGCTCAACAATCAAGACGGTACTTATAGTGAAATCGGCTGTTTGAGTGGAGTAGAGGCGAGTGATTGGAGTTGGGGGGCATTGATGTTTGACGCTGACAACGACGCCCAAACCGATATTTATGTATGCAATGGCATTTACCATGATGTGATTGACCAAGATTTTATCGACTTTTTTGCGAATGAAGTGGCGCAAAAAATGGTGTTATCAGGTGAAAAGAAAAGCTTTGAGGCTATCTTAGCCAATATGCCTTCGCGGCCTATTGCCAACAATTTTTTTCATAATAAAGGCGGCTTGAGATTTGAAGAAATTGGGGAAAAGTTTGGGTTTGATACTCCTTCCTTTTCAAATGGAGCTGCTTATGCCGACTTAGACAATGACGGTGACCTTGATTTGATTGTGAATAATGTAAATCAAAAAGCCTTTGTGTATCGCAACAATACAGAAAAAATCCCCAATCGCCATTTTGCTAAATTCATTCTGAAGGGAGACGAAAAAAATCCCCGCAGTATTGGAGCAGAAGTTAAAATATTTGCCGACAAGCAAGTCTTGGGTAGATATATCATGCCTTCAAGAGGGTTTCAGTCCAGTACCGAATATCCCATTACGGTAGGTTTAGGAGCAATTACAAAAATTGATTCAGTATGGATAAAATGGCCTAATGGGAAGGTCACAGTAGCGACTGCACTGGGAGTGGATAAAACCCATAACTTCTCAATCAAAGACGCAACAACGAGGATTTTGTCTTTTGATTTAACAAAACCGACCATTTTGGCAGAAACAAAATGGCCTTTTGAGGCTCATAAAGAGAATGACTACGAGGATTTTTACGAAGAAAAAAACATCCCTGTCAAACTTTCTACTGAGGGCCCCAAAGCTGCGGTGGGAGACGTAAACGGGGATGGGAAAGATGATATTTATATTTGTGGGGCCAGTCAGCAGGCAGGGCAGCTCTATCTCCAAACAGCCACTTCATTTGTCAAATCTCCGCAAAAAGTGTTTGAAGACTTTATCTATTTAGAGGATACTGAAGCTGTGTTTTTTGATGTTGACCAAGATGGTGATTTGGATTTGTATGTGGGTACGGGTGGCAACGAATTTCCGGCCAATGATAGGGGACTTCAAGACCGACTTTACCTCAACGATGGCAAAGGTAATTTTACTTACAAAGAAAAAGCCTTGCCTTTCAATGGCATGAATACTTCGGTCGTAGCCCCACATGATTACGATGGCGATGGCGATATAGACCTTTTTGTGGGGAGTCGTAGCGTAGCTAAGCAATATGGCCTCAACCCACCGAGCTATATTTTCCAAAACAATGGAGACGGTACTTTTAAGAGTGTTTTACCCAAAGAAATTCAAGAAATAGGAATGGTCAGAGATGCCGTTTGGCAAGACCTCGATGGAGATAGCAAAAAAGAACTTGTGGTGGTGGGAGATTGGATGGCACCGTTGGTTTTGACTTATAAAAATGGACAATTCCAGAAGCTGACCACTGGCCTCGAATCTCTAAGTGGTTTTTGGGGAAGGGTAGAGGCGGTAGATATTGACAATGACAATGATCTGGATTTAGTCTTGGGGAATATGGGGGATAATTTTATGCTTCAAGCCAGTGCTGATAAGCCCCTCAAGCTTTGGGTGAGTGATTTTGACAACAACGGACTGATAGACAAAATCATGACCAAAACAGTAGATGGAAAAGACTCGCCGGTATTTTTGAAACGTGAAATGATGGAGCAATTCCCCATTCTCAAAAAAGAAAGCCTTAAACACACCGAGTATGCTACACGTACGCTCAAGGACTTTTTTAAAGAAGATGTTTTAGCCAAAAGCCTTGTCAAAGAAGTCAATTATCAAAAATCTTCTGTAGCGATCAATGATGGAAAAGGGCATTTTTCAATCATTGAACTTCCGGTGGAAGCGCAATTTTCGTGCATTAATGCGTCATATTGTACAGATGTAAACGGCGATGGCCTCAAAGACATCATCATCGGGGGCAATAACCACAATTTTATCCCACAGTTTTCGAGATTGGATGCTAGTAAAGGAAAAATACTCATAAACAAAGGTAAAGGAATGTTTGAGGCTATTTCAGACAAAGACAGTGGGTTGAGAATGGATGGTCAAACAAAGCAGATATTGCCGATTATTATTCAAGGGCAAAAGAGTGTCATATGTTTGATTAACAATACAGTACCGAAAGTATTTAGGGTAGCAGAGAAACCAAAAAATCTATGAGGTATCACTACAGGGGCATAGGGTTGATGATTCTGCTTGGATTGTTGACGCATAGTCTATTTTCTCAAAATGCAGGTGATTTTGTGAGTTTTCGGAAGAATGCCACTGATTTGCGCATTAGCGGAACCAAAGGCGACATCTTGATTCAGGGGTTTTCGAGTTCTATTTTCAAAGTCCAGTGGCTTTCTACCAACGAAAATTCGGTAGATACTTCTGCCTCGGTGATTTTAAAACCCGAAAGTTTTACTTATTCTGTTGTCGAAAGTGCTACCGCGTTAGAAATAAGCTCAACAGATTGTAGTATTGAAATTACGAAAAAGCCCCTATCGGTATCTTTAAAGTCTAACGGACGTACTAAAATTCAACAATATAACTTTAGAACCGTACCAGATTCGGTGTACTTAGATTTCAAAATCAACCCTGCCGATGTATTTCATGGTTCGGGAGGGCGTATTTCGGAAGTTGATTTGAACCGCAAAGTACTGGAGTTCAAAAATACGTATCGCCCTAGTTATTTTGAAGATATTTATGGCTATACGACTCAACTATCCCAAAGTTTCAATGTGCCGTTTATTGTATCCTCTCACCAGTATGGATTGCTCCTTGATAGCAATTTGCCCGGCAATATGCGAATGTACATTGGAGCCTTGGATTCTACGCAAATCCATGTGGAAGCCCAAAGTCAGGGCAAATGGGCGTACTATTTTATCAATGGGAATTCTAACGATGAAATTCTGGCGCATTATACCTTGCTCACAGGAAGGCAGCCTTTGGTGCCACGCTGGGCTTTAGGGTATTTGCAATCAAAGTTTGGCTACAAGACGGAGGCCGAAGCCAAAGAAGTAGTGAATAAATTACAGAGCCAAGGCTTTCCCCTTGATGCCCTGATTTTGGACTTGTATTGGTATGGAGATGGCACTACGATGGGTAATTTGGACTGGAATACTTCTGCTTTTCCTAATCCTACCCAAATGATGAAAGATTGGGCGGCCAAAGGTATAAAGACTGTATTGATAAGCGACCCTTATATCACCACCAAATCCAAAAATTTTCGACTGGCAGATTCGCTTAGTTATCTCACAAAAAATACCAACAATCAAACCGCAACCGTAGATATGTGGAATGGCACGGTGGGGCTCTTGGATGTGTTTAAATCTCAAACTCAACAATGGCTATGGGCACAGTATAAGCGACTTACTAATCAAGGTGTTTCAGGCTGGTGGTGCGATAAAATCGAGCCTGAAGAGCATCCTTCCAATTTTGTACATGTCAACGGAAGTGCACCTCAGGTGCATAATCTCTACGCGCTTATATGGGCACAAAACCTGTATGAAAATTATCGGCGTGATTTTCCTGAGCAAAGAGTGTTTAATTTGATTAGGTCAGGTTGGGCGGGGTCGCAGCGATATGGGGCTTTGCCGTGGAGTGGAGATGTGATGAGATATTGGGCGGGATTGAAGCTGCAAATCCCGATGATGATTCATTCGGGATTTTCGGGATTGGCCTACATGCACTCCGACATCGGCGGTTTTGAGACTGGCTCCGACAAAAGAGAAAAAGATGAAGAAATGGATATGCGTTGGTTTCAGTTTGGGACCTTCTCGCCTATCATGCGAGCGCATGGGCTGAGGTCAAGTACGGAGCCATATAATCTTTCTCAACCTTTTTATGATATTGTCAGACGGCATATCAAGCTCCGATATGAGTTGTTACCCTACACTTATAGTTTGGCTTATCAAAACAGCACTACGGGGCGACCCTTATGCTTGTCGATGGATTATTTTGAATTGACAAACACCAACAAAAATATCACAGACCAGTATTTTTTTGGAGAAAATTTGCTCGTTGCACCTATTTTGTTGCATGGGATGCTGGTGCGAAAAGTAGTGTTGCCCAAAGGAAAATGGTTTAATTTTTGGACTAATCAACTGCATAGCGGTGATGCTAACCTTTTTGAAAAAGTTACCAACGAAAATATCCCTGTTTATGCCAAGGCAGGAAGCTTTATTCCTTTGGCATCTTCGGCTAAGTCTTCTACCGACTCCTATATTTCGGATAGCCTTACAGTCAAATTTTTTCAGGATGTATCGGTAAGAAACTCTTCATTTACAATGTTTCATGACGACGGGAAAAACCCTAATTCGGTGAAAGAAAGTCAAATAGAACTTATTGATTTTTTGGGAAAAACCGTGACCGATACCGTACAAGTTCAAATCAGGCGTCGCCAAAAATTTGATAAAAGTTTGGCGACAAGAGCGATAACGTTGGAGCTTGAAAACATTACTTCTTTTCCCAAAACCGTAATACTCAATGGGCAAACAATTCCGGTTGTTTTTCAAGAAAATTTATTCAATAAAAATAATCAAGCCTTTTACAACACTACTTCTGCGCAGTTGTTGGTGCGTTTTAGTTGGGAATGCGATTCTCCCGCCCAAATCACAGTCATCAGAGATGGCTTGTCGGTTTTGACATCCGTGGAGCCTACCGAAAACTGGAAGATATATCCCAATCCCATTGGGCAAACTCAAAAAGCAACCTTAGATTTTGTAGTACATACTTCTGCTGACTATGAACTGGAGTTAGTCAACAATGCTGGAATAGTAGTGAATAGACTTCGACTAGGGCAACTCCAGCAAGATACTCACGTGGTATATCCTTTTGACGTACCCACTCTGAAAGGCACAGTAGTACTAAGATTGAAAAACAACTTAGGGCAAGCAACGAGTAAAAAATTAGTGATAGAATAAAAACTGTCTATGAAATCTCTGATAAAGCTTTTGATATGGAGTGGATTGCTAGGCGCTATTGCTTGGGGATGTGTAGATAACTTTCAGGTCAATATCACCACTTCCAAAGGGTACCTGTTGGTGGAAGGTACGCTTACAGATTTGAACGAACCTCAGTATATAAGTATATTCAGAACTCCCGAAGATACTCAGTTTAAAAGCTCAGATTTTACTTCTTCTATCAATCTTGACCGTCAAAAAGCGGTGCCTATTACACAAGCCCAAGTAAAGCTAATTGTAAACAATAAAGATGAGATAGTAATGCAAGAAACCCTAGCGGGCTATTATTACCTACCGTCTTCTTTTAAGGCACAAGTAGGAAATACCTATCAGCTTTGGTTTAAGACTACGGATGGGATTACATACGAGTCGTCGGTTGAATCCATGAATCCCGTGGCAGGCATCAAAGACATGCGTGAGGAGTTTAATTCGGTAGGTATCAAAAGGTCGCTGACGAGTAGCGAACGAATTGCAACAAACGATATTTATATAGATTTCGATGATACTCCTAACTCCAAAAATTTTTATCGTTGGAGATGGGTGAATTGGGAAATCCAGCGCGTATGTGAGACCTGTCGTCAGGGGCGGTACTATATTTACGAAGATGAAACGGGCGAAACGGGAGGCTGCTATCGAGACCTTACACTTCAATCAAACGATCTATTTGATTATTACTGTGGCACACAATGTTGGGATATTTTTTATAGCCCTGATATCAACATTTTGGCGGATGTATATACCGACGGTCAACCTCAAAAAAATCGTCTAGTAGCGCAGATACCTCTTCGACAGTCAAACCCTACTTTGGTGAGTGTGCAGCAGATGTCATTGTCGCCCAATGCTTTCAGATACCTTAAACTCTTACAAGACCAATCTATCAATACAGGTACTTTGGCCGATACTCCTCCTGCGCCTATCAGGGGAAATATTAAAAATAGTAAGAATGAAGAAGAGTTGGTTTTGGGATATTTTTCGGCATCGTCGGTATCCGAACAAAGATTGATGATGAATCGGCGTAATACCACGGGAGGCACGCTTAATGGTTTGTTTGCATTTTTCAACAATCGCCTCCCTCTGTTGGAAGATGCCTCCAACGAACGTCCTGACATTCCCTTGGGTATTTGTAAAAATAGCCTTACCCGAACCTCTATTCCCCCTTTTGGTTGGCGATGAAAACAAGATTTTTACTTTTGATGATAATGCTTCTAGGAAGTTTAGAAATCATAGCTCAGAGCTACCTTATTAGTGGGATTGTGCGTGACTCCCTGACCAATGCTCCCTTAGAAGGGGCCACGATTGTGATGGATAGAAACAAAAAACTATACGCTACCCGCACCGATGCAGAAGGTAAGTTTTCGATCAATGCAGGAAGTGGTAATCACGTTCTTTCGATTCGATATTTGGGATATGTACCCTTCTCAAAATACATTCCTTCTTTAAAAGGAAACTTGAAGATAGAAATAGTACTTTCTAAAGTAGAGCATCAGTTAGAACAAGTAGTGATTACTACCAAGGGATTTGACCAAACCGTGCGACAGCCAATCTTGGGCGTAAATCAGCTCAATATGAAAACTTTTCAAAAATTGCCGGCGGCTTTTGGAGAAGTCGATTTGTTGAGAGGTATTCAGATGCTTCCGGGCGTAACAAGCGTGGGCGAAGCTTCCAATGGAGTCAATATCAGAGGCGGAACTACCGACCAAAACCTCATCTTGCTCGACGATACGCCTATTTTTAATCCTACGCATATGTTTGGGTTGTTTTCGGTATTTCCTCCCGATGCCGTAGCAGGGCTAGATTTATACAAAGGAAATGTACCTGGAAGGTATGGAGGCAGAGCTGCTTCGGTGATGGATATAGCTTTGAAAAACCCCAACCTCGAAACATGGAAGGGCAAAGGAGGTATCAGTGTTGTATCCAATCGCTTTATGTTGGATGCGCCCATTGTCAAAGGAAAACTAGGTGTATATGCGGCTGGGAGAGGCGCATTCAATGATTTTTTGCTGCCTATCGCATCCGAACGTCTCAAAGGTATCAAAGCCAAATTTGGAGAGGGTGTTTTGAAAGCGTTTTGGAAAGTAAATCAGCGCAATACCATAACCGCAATGGCCTACAAAAGTTACGATTTGTTCAAAACTGATTTACTACCAAGTTTGCCCAATGTAATAGGTGTGACGACATTTTATGAACACCAAACCACCAACGCGATGGCGCGGTGGCTACACGTGATTTCGCCCAAACTTGACATTCAGACCACGGCGGTATACGCGCATTATACGCCCACTATTTCTACCCTCGAAAAAGATACCGACAATCCCGTTCGTTTGGAATCGTCTATTGTGCAAAAACAACTAAAATCTAATTTGAATTGGCAGTCTGACAACCATAAGCTAGAGTCAGGAATTGTTTTTACAAACTATACCATAGCTCCTGGTACCCTTCAGCCCAATCAGAGCGAAAGTGTAAAATACGTGACCACTCCTACCGAATACGCCAACGAATGGGCTTGGTACGCAGACGAAGAATTTAGCTACTCCAAAAAATGGGCCTTTTCGTTGGGATTGCGTTATTCTCTATTTATGGCTTTGGGCCCCAACGATTACCGAAATTATGAAGCTGGAGAGCCACGCGACGATTTTTCGGTGGTTGATACTGTGGCGGTGGCTAAAGGAAAAGCCCTCAAAACCTATGGTGGGCTAGAGCCACGGCTAGGTATACGGTATACTATTACCGACAAAATCTCTTTGAAATTTGGGTATAATTTGATGCGACAATATGTACAGATTATTTCCAATACTACCACGCCTATTCCAACGTCTCGCTGGAAAACAAGCGACCGAAACATCAAGCCACAAATAAGCAATTTGGCGTCGGCGGGGTATTATCAATCTTTCAATAAAGACATTTATGAAGTCTCGTTGGAGGGGTATTATAGATACACCCAAAACATGGTCGATTATAAACCAGGCGCTGATTTTTTACTTCAAAAGTACCCCGAAACCCAAATTGTGCAAGGGGTAAGTAAGGCGTATGGGCTAGAACTGATGCTGACCAAAAAGAAAGGCAAACTAACGGGCTGGGCCAATTATACATATTCGCGTACCTTCAATCGTACTTATGATGGCATCGCGCCTATTGAGCGTGTCAACAATGGCAATTGGTATGCTGCCAATTATGACCGTCCTCATACGTTCAATACTTCTATTGATATTTTTGTGGACGATCACAATTCCTTCAGTTTTACTTTTATGTACAGCAAAGGGCGACCTTATACGGAGCCTGTAGGTTTTGTAAATTATCTCAACAATTACTTTCCCTTTTACGAAGCTCGCAACAACCGACGCGTTCCGGATTATCATCGGCTAGATTTTGCCTGGAATATTTACAATCCTCGCATGAAAGATAAACGTTTTAAGGGACATTGGGCGTTTACGGCTTATAACTTATATGCGCGTAAAAATGTCTATTCGGTCTTTTTTAAGACCGAAAATGGCACGAGCGTAGCCCAAAAACTCCAAATATTTGCCGCACCGATTGTAAGCCTAGCTTATAATTTTGAGTTTTAAAATCAAACAAATTAGAATCTTCAAACTTGCCTAGTTTGAGTTTCGGAAGTTTTATAAATACTGTTTTTAATGAAGTCTATTTATCTTTTTTTACTTTTTGCAGTATTGTTTTCTTGCCAAAAAGCCGAGAAAACAGTCCCTGCCTTTCGATTGCTAGAGGCTAGTCAAACGGGTATTGAGTTTTCAAATGATCTGAAGGCGACCAATGAGCTCAATATTTTTAACTATATGTATTTTTATAATGGAAGTGGCGTAGGCGCTGGCGACTTCAACAACGATGGGCTCATTGACCTTTGTTTTACGGGCAATCTCGCCCAAAATCGCCTTTATATCAACCGAGGAAAACTTAAGTTTGAGGATGTAACTCCCCAAACCAATATCAATACAGGAAAAGGATGGGCCAATGGAGTCTCGGTAGTGGATATCAACCAAGACGGGAAACTGGATTTGTACATCAGTCAAGTAGGCGGTTTTCAGGGTTTTGATGGTAGAAATCTCCTTTTTGTCTGTAAAGAAATCACCAAGGAAGGCGTCCCTATTTATGAAGAAAAAGCCAAAGAATATGGGCTGGATTTGGTAGGATTTGGTACGCAAGCTGCCTTTTTTGATTATGATTTAGACGGAGATTTAGACTTTTTTCAACTCAATCATTCCGTTCATCAAAATGGCACTTTTGGATTCCGTTCGGTATTTCAGGGCAAAATGCATCCTACGGCAGGCGATAAGTTTTTTAGGAATGATAGCCAATATTCTTCTGAAGGGCAGTTGATTAAACCTATTTTTAAAGAGGTGACTTTGGAGGCCCGTATTGTAAGCGATGTGTTAGGATATGGACTGGGTGTAGGCGTAGGAGATGTCAATTTCGATGGCTATCCAGATATGTATATTGGCAATGATTTTCATGAAAATGACTATCTCTATATCAATCAGCAAAATGGGCAGTTTAAAGAAGATTTGGAAAACCAAATAATGCACACAAGCCAATTTTCGATGGGAATCGACATTGGAGATATCAACAACGACATCCTGCCCGAAATCATTTCTTTGGATATGTTGCCCTACGATAAAGAAATCCTGAAACGTTCGGAAGGAGAAGACTCTTACAATATTTTCAAATATAAAATACGGCAAGGCTACAATCACCAATTTGCCAGAAACAATCTACAGCTCAATTTAGGAACTGTGTCAGCTCAAAAAAACGCCCAAGGGGCTTTTTCAGAAATTGGGATGTATGCCGGCGTACACGCCACCGACTGGTCGTGGGCACCTCTTTTTATGGACTTTGACAACGACGGCCGCAAAGATTTGTTTATCTCAAATGGTATTCCTAAGCGCATGAATGACATTGATTACATACAGTTTGTATCAAACGAAAGCATTCAAGCCAAAATGAACAAGGGGGAATTTACGGAAGATGACCCTTCGGTAGTGGAGATTTTGCCCGAAATCAAATTACCTAATAAGTTTTATCTCAATACCCCAACCCTACAATTTCAGGATTGGCAAAATCGAATTGTCAATGACAAACCTTCCTTTTCAAATGGGGCTGTGTATGCGGATTTGGACAACGACGGCGACCTAGAAGTCATCACCAACAACATCAACGACAAAGCCTTTATCTATGAAAACTTGGCCAATGAATATGCGCCCACTCATCAATCTTTGACGCTACATTTGAGGGGTTCTTCCACTAATCGCAATGCCATTGGAGCTAAGTGTTTGATATTTAAGGGTAAGGAAATACTCTCTTACGAAAAATTTCCGGTAAGAGGGTTTCAGGCAAGTATGGAAGTACCTTTGACGGTGGGCCTTGGCAACAAAGCCGAGGTTGATTCTATTTATGTAATTTGGCCTGACAAACGTTTTCAAAAAATAGACCCCAAAAATTTGCCTAGCTCCATTACTCTCACTTATCAAGTTACGCTACCCATATTTGATTATGCAGCTTTTGTAGCAAAGATGATTCGTAGCGTAGCCGTAGAAGATGTGACAGAGGCGGCGGGGTTGGATTTTGTACATCAAGAAAACAACTTCAATGAATTTGACCGTGAAGCTCTTATACCGCATTTGGCTTCTTCGGAAGGCCCTGCTTTGGCGCTCGGCGATATCAATCATGACGGTCTTGAAGATGTGTTTTTGGGAAATGCCCGCGACGGGGTTAGCAAGGTATATCTTCAAAATTCCAAGGGTAAATTTGTGTATTTAAAACAACCCGAAATCGCCAAAGATAGTGCTTACGAAGATGTCGATGCGGTGTTTGCGGATGTCAACGCTGACTCGCATCTCGACTTGATAGTAGCAAGCGGTGGAAATGAATTTTTTGGTAACTCCGAGTATCTCCAACCGCGCGTTTATCTCAATGACGGCAAAGGGAATTTTGCCCGAAAAAAAGACGCTTTTACCGACTTGTTTGTGACGGCCTCTACCGTAAGGGCTTTTGATTTCAATGCTGATGGTAAGATAGACTTGTTTATTGGAGGACGATCTATTCCGAAGGCTTATGGTGAGAGTCCTCGTTCGTATTTGCTCCAAAATGACGGCTCGGGCAAATTTGTGGACGTGACTGAAAAAATAGCCCCCGACTTGAAAAATATCGGGATGGTAAAAAATGTAGAGTTGGTGGATATTGACGGTAATAAAGATACGGATTTGGTGCTGTCTATAGAATGGCAGGGGATATGTGTAATGGAAAATAAAAAGGGGGCATTTACCAAAAAAATGCTTACTGAAGCCAAAGGTTGGTGGAATTTTACACTCACGCACGATTTTGACGGAGATGGGGACTTAGATATACTGGCAGGGAATTTGGGATTAAATAGCCGTCTCAAAGCCACAGTAGAGGAGCCCGTAAAACTGTATGTGGGAGATATTGATAAGAATGAAAGAGTAGACCAAATTCTGACTTATTTTCTCAACGGAAAAGAGACCCTTTTTGCCAATAAAATGGAAACCGACAAGCAATTTCCGTTTATCAAAAAACAATACATTCATGCCAAAGATTTTGCGCAAGCAAGTGTAGAAGCGCTTTTTGGGAGAGATAAGTTAGAGAAAATGAAAACCCTAACTGCGACAGAGTTTACCAATTGTATTTTGCTGAATGATGGTAAAGGTAACTTTACCCTAAAACCGCTGCCTATCAAAGCACAGTGGACTACTTTTCGGGCGGGGCAAATCATCGATGTCAATGGTGACAAACTCCCTGATGTGCTCATTGCAGGCAATTTTTATGACAACAACATCCAAATGGGACGTTATGATGCAGATTATGGAACCGTACTGGTCAACCAAGGTCAAGGAGAGTTTGAGGTCAGGCCTTTGAGTACCTGGGTAAAAGGGCAAGTAAGGCATATCGCTACGGTCAAAAGAGCGGTAGGTCAGCCTCTACTAATACTCGCCAAAAACAACGATAAAGCCCAAGTGATTACCTTAAAGAAATGATAGATAAAAGGTCTTGACGAAACCCAAAGCATTGTTTATCTTCTTGTACACAAAAATATCTTTTTAGAAATAAACGGTTTAACTACTTTTGCAAGTACAAAACCAAACAAAACTCACCAGAATGAAATTTTTCATTGATACTGCCAACTTAAAAGAAATCCAAGAAGCCTACGAATTGGGCGTACTCGACGGAGTTACTACCAATCCTTCGCTTATGGCCAAAGAAGGAATCACGGGCAAAGCCAAAATCATGGCTCATTATAAAGCTATTTGTGATATCGTAGATGGAGATGTAAGTGCAGAGGTTATTTCGACCGAATTTGACGGAATGATCAAAGAGGCGGAGGAGTTGATTGAAATCGATGATAAAATCGTGGTCAAAGTCCCTATGATTAAAGATGGTGTCAAAGCCATCAAGCATTTGTCGGATCGTGGCATCAAAACCAACTGCACCTTGGTATTTTCGGCAGGGCAAGCCTTACTTGCGGCCAAAGCAGGTGCTACTTATGTCTCTCCTTTTATTGGTCGTTTGGACGATGTATCAATGGACGGAATGGATTTGATTGAGCAGATTGTTACTATTTATCAAAACTACGGTTTTACTACCGAAGTATTGGCGGCATCTGTACGTCACCCTATTCACCTTCTCAAGTGCGCTGAGCTTGGTGCTGACGTGGTTACGTGTCCCCTCAGCGTGATTACATCGTTGCTCAAGCATCCTCTTACAGACCTTGGCTTAGAAAAATTCTTGGCCGACTACAAAAAAGGAAATCAATAATCTAGTTTATAAAGCGAGCAATGTACCTTAGTGAAGGCGCATTGCTCGCCTTCTTTATTGCCTATCAGAACTATGACTGCTTTTTCATCGGACCCTATTATCCAATTAGAAAACACGGATATTTACCAAAACGGTAACAAGCTTGTTTTGTCGGATGTCAATTTTGAAATCAACAAAGGCGATTTTGTGTTTTTGATAGGACGAACAGGTAGCGGCAAAAGCTCTCTTCTCAAAACCCTTTACGGTGATTTGTGGCTCGAATCAGGAAAAGGCAAAGTGGTAGGCTATGAATTACAGAAGCTAAAGCGGTCGGATATTCCTTTTTTAAGACGTAAAATTGGGATTGTATTTCAAGATTTTCAGTTGTTTTTTGACCGTAATGTAGAAGAAAACTTAGAGTTTGTACTCCGTGCTACAGGCTGGACCGACAAAGCATCTATCAAAAATCGTATCTCAGAAGTACTGATGCAAGTCGGACTGGGAACGCTCCAGAAAAAAATGCCTCATCAACTCTCTGGAGGAGAACAGCAGCGAGTGGTGATTGCGCGGGCTATGCTCAACGAACCGCAGATTTTGCTGGCCGATGAGCCTACCGGAAATCTAGACCCCGAAGTAGGAGAGCAAATCATGCAAGTTTTCCAGGCTATCAACACTGCAGGCACCGCTATCTTGATGGCTACTCACAATTATGACTTTCTTAAGAAATACCCCGCTCGCGTCCTCAAATGTGAGGCGGGTGCCGTCACCGAAATAGCCTAATACCTTTTGCAAATATTATTTTGCTAAGAAAAATACAAAATTTAATATTCTCTTCATTCTTATTTCAAGAATTTGTCTTACTTTTGCATAAGTTTTTACTGCACGAACAAGCTCGTTCGTCTCTGCGATTTTTTGTGTCAGGGTACTTTTAAAAGTAGGCAGTTTGCAGTCAATAGTTACAGCACTGTTTTTGTATACGTCGTAGCTGTTTTCTAGTAGTGGCTCCCTGCAAACTCTCCTCTCTTCGTCGTCCTCAGAAATACACGCAGGCCTTCTGTAAATGTTTACAGAGACTCTTCGGGCTGCAGTGCTTTTTACGCGAGTATTGAGTAAGTCTTCAGTATTGGGAAAAAAGAAAGGCACTTTCTTCCCAGTTGTGGTGTACTCTTTGCTCACAACTAAATGCTCATTACTAATTTAAAAAATGCAAGAAGAAAATTTGAATTTTCAATCACTTGGCTTGTCAGACGAAGCGCTGAAAGCAGTGACCGAAATGGGTTTTGAAAAACCCTCTCCTATCCAAGCGCAAGCAATTCCTCATTTGTTGCAAGGTCTTGATGTTATAGGCCAAGCTCAAACTGGAACCGGAAAAACAGCAGCGTTTGGTTTGCCAGCCTTGGAGTTGGTAGAAGTAGATGATAAACACACGCAAGTACTTGTTTTATGTCCTACTCGTGAGTTGGCTGTTCAAGTAACAGACGAACTACGCCGCTTGTCCCAATTTAAAAAAGGCCTTAAAATCGAAACAGTTTACGGTGGAGACTCTATCGAGCGTCAGATTCGGTCGTTGAGAGGAGGCGTTCAAATCGTAGTAGGTACTCCTGGACGTACCATGGACTTGATGGAGCGTCGTGCCCTAAAACTCGACAAAGTAAGCTACGTAGTACTTGATGAAGCCGACGAAATGCTCGACATGGGCTTCCGTGAAGATATTGAGAATATTTTGGAAGATATTCCAGAAGAACGCCAAACGGTGTTGTTTTCGGCAACGATGTCAAAGCCTATCATGGCTATTACGCAGAAGTTTCAAAATGACCCTGTATTGGTAAAAGTAACGCGCAAAGAAGTTACGAATGAAAATATCGAACAGGTATGTTTTGAAGTAAAACAACGCGCTAAAAGCGAAGTAACTTGCCGCCTAATCGACGCTTATGACCTCAAACAAGTCATTATTTTCTGTAATACTAAACGTAAAGTGGATGAGATTACGGAAGAGTTGATGGTAAGAGGTTACCAAGCAGAAGGGCTACACGGTGATTTACGTCAAGCACAACGTAACAACGTGATGGCAAAATTTAGAGCCAATACTACCAATATCCTTGTCGCTACCGATGTAGCAGCTCGTGGTATTGATGTATCAGGGGTAGACGCCGTCATCAATTTTGATTTACCACTCGACGAAGAGTATTATGTACACCGTATTGGTCGTACAGGTCGTGCGGGTCGTACAGGTAAAGCCTTGACTTTGGTAGCGAAAGATGAAAAATATCGTCTTCGCCAAATTGAGACTTATACCAAAGTACGTATTGAAAAAGGAGTGATTCCAAGCTTTGAAGATATCGTAGGCGTTCGGAAAGCTCGTTTTATTGAGCAAGTAGAACAGGCAGCTTCCGAAGGAGATTTGGAAATCTACAACGACATGCTTACCATGTTGCATCATACTACTGGCTTGAGCACAGAGGTGATTGTGGCAGCCTTGGTCAAAATCAATATGGGTGTTCAGAAAAGCGAATTTTCTGATACTGACTTGGCTTGGGAAGAAGAACGTAAGTTTGGTAAAGACCGAGGAGCTAGGGGTGAAGATAGAGGCGGGCGTTTTGGCAGAGACAGAGATGCTGGTCGTGGTAGTAACGACCGAGGAGGCCGTGGCGACCGCGATAGCCGTGGTGGCAATGACCGCGCAAGACGCAATGACCCCGGAATGGTTCGGTTGTTTGTAAGCGTGGGTCGTAAAGACCGCGTACAACCTCGCGACATCGTAGGGGCTATTGCTGGCGAAGCGGGTATCCCAGGGCGTGTTATTGGATCTATCGATATCTTTGATGCTTACTCGTTTGTGGATGTACCAGAGCGCGATGCCCGTAAAGTAGTAGAAGCCATGACTGGCAATACTATCAAAGGAAAAGTTGTAAATATTGAAGTGGCCCGATAAACCTGTCGGATAAGACTTAAAAGCAGCAGTTCACAGCAAGCAGTATGGCGATATTGTTGGTTGTGAACTGTTTTGTTTCAAACTATTTAGGGTTATCTTTGGTTAAACTACCGCGTACCCATTCGACTTTGCAAGAAAATTTAAGAAAAAATGATGGTAGACAGACCCATAACAGATTGGTTGCCTTTGACAAAAAAAGAGGTAGAAAAACGAGGCTGGAATGACGTAGATGTGGTGCTTATATCGGGCGATGCCTACGTAGACCACCCAGCTTTCGGAACGGCGGTCATTGGGCGTATCATAGAGAGTGAAGGCTTTAAAGTGGCGATTGTGGCTCAGCCCAACTGGAAAGACGATTTAAGGGACTTTAAAAAGTTTGGTACACCTAAGTATTTCTTTGGCGTGACGGCCGGCTGCATGGATTCGATGGTAAACCACTATACCGCCAACAAACGTTTACGTTCCAACGACTCTTATACCCCCGGAGGAGAAGCTGGTTTTAGGCCCGATTATGCCACGACGGTTTATACCAATATTCTCAAACAACTATATCCTGAGGTGCCGGTATTGATTGGTGTTATTGAGGCTTCTTTGCGCCGAGTGACTCACTACGATTATTGGAAAGATCAGCTGATGCCATCGATTTTGGTGGACTCAAAAGCCGACCTTTTGGTATATGGAATGGGAGAGCAACCTTTGCGCGAAATACTGAGACGATTGAAAGAAGGGCAGACTTTCGCTGATTTGCAAGACATCAATCAAGTAGCCTATTTACAACCTTCTTCTGCCGAACTGCCCCGCTATAATGACTGGGAAACCGTGGAATTGTCGAGTCATGAAGTATGCTTGGCCGATAAAATCAAATATGCCGCAAACTTTAAGATTGTAGAAGTTGAATCCAATAAATGGCAAGCCAATCGTATTACGCAGCAGATTGGAGAGCAGCTATTGGTTATCAATCCTCCGTTCAAAATTATGGACGAGAAGGAAATGGATGCTTCTTTCGATTTACCATATACGCGCTTGCCCCACCCCAAATACAAAAATCGGGGTACGATTCCGGCCTATGAAATGATTAAATTCTCTATCAATATGCACCGTGGGTGTTTTGGGGGATGTAGTTTTTGTACTATTTCGGCGCATCAGGGTAAGTTTATTGCCTCTCGTAGCGAAAAGTCAATCATGAAAGAGGTGGAAGAAGTGACAAAGCACCCTGAATTTAAAGGCTACATTTCGGATTTGGGAGGGCCTTCGGCCAATATGTACCGCATGAAGGGCAAAGACGAGTCGATTTGTGCGCGCTGTTCGAGCCCAAGTTGTATTCATCCAGTTATTTGTTCCAATTTGGATACTTCTCATAAGCCACTTACGGAGCTTTATCGCAAAGTAGATGCGCATCCTAAGGTCAAGAAAGCATTTGTGGGTTCAGGAGTTCGGTATGATTTGCTGGTAGATGATTTCAATAAAAACAACAAAGACGGCAATCATGACGAATACATGGAGCAGCTCATTACGCGGCATGTATCGGGGCGATTGAAAGTAGCACCTGAACATACTTCTGATGATACCCTCCGCGTGATGCGTAAGCCTTCGTTTAAGTATTTTAAGTTGTTTAAACAGAAATACGATAAAATACAGGACAAGCACAATCTCAATCAACCGTTGATTCCTTATTTTATCTCTTCGCATCCGGGATGTGAGGAAGCTGATATGGCCAACCTCGCCGCCGAAACCAAAGATTTGGGTTTTCGTCTGGAGCAAGTGCAAGATTTTACACCTACTCCTATGACGGTGGCAGAGGTCATATACTATTCGGGAGTACATCCTTATACGTTAAAACCAGTGTATACGGCCAAAACACGGGAAGAAAAACAAAACCAAAATCGCTTTTTCTTTTGGTATAAACCCGAGTACAAGGATATGATAAGAAACCGCCTCAACAAACTCAAAAGGCCCGATTTGGCCAATCGTCTGTTGGGTAGTCCCAAGAAGAAGTAATAAAAAAAGAGGCTTTCGAGCCTCTTTTTTTATTACTTCTTCTTCAACGAAATTACTTCACTATAAGCTTCATTGAGAGCAGCTACCATTTTGTTCCATTCGGGAAAACTGGTTTTTTTGACCAATAACGTATTCAAATTAAGATGGCTACGTACAATGATTTGCCCATTTTTTTGTTCGTAACTAAGCTTAAAGCCAAAATCTGGATTCGAAAAACTAACGTTAGTGGGCAAATAAGACACCTCATACCCTTGAGGAATAGGGAGTGTCGTTATGGTTTCTTCGGCGTGCGTAAACTCATGTTTCCAATCATTTTTACGATTGTCTTCTTGGCGTTTGTCAGCCCACGGGCGAGTAAGGTGGGGATTGATAAACAACTCTCCTGCGGCTTCTTGAACATAATCAGGTACCCGAAAAGTATAATCAAATACCACCGGAACATCGCGTTGATTGAGTCCCAACACGGTTCTTTGCTCCAAAGTTGATTTGTTTGAGCCTCTGCTCAAAAGAGATTTATAATACTCATCTTTTTGGTTTTCTGACCGATATTGCACTGCCGATTTGACGGCGGTTTTCCAAAGTCCTTCAAATGAAAGCATTCCTTTGCCTTTCAGGGTTTTACCGTCAATAGATAAAGTAATAGAGTCCCGTTTGAAGTTTTGTAGCGGTGTAGCAATCGGCACGGGGACAATTTCATATTTGTCTTCTGACGTCATAATGAGCGCCTCCTTGCCTTGAATATGAGAAGTAGGGAGGCCAAAGTCGATGCGATCGTCGGTAGCATCCAAAAACTTCCACTCTCCTTTATATTTCACCGCCGCAATCATGTGATTGTCAACACTCATAGAAGGGTTTTCGGCATAGCGGTAGGGGATGTCGCGCGTGCCAATCCATACCAAATAAGACGGCACACCCGACAGATTGAGGAGTGTAGAAGTCAAGCTTGCCATGTCTTTGCAGTCACCGTAGCGTTTTTGACACACATCAGCGGCTTGGCGGGGTACAAATCCCCCGAGACCTTCTTCAAAAGCGATGTATTTTACATGGTCTTGCACCCAATAATACACTGATTTGATTTTATCTAGTTCACTTTTACCGCGCGTAAGGGAGTCGGCCAAGGCTTGTAATTGAGGGTTAGGCGTTTTGTTGAGGTCTTTGACCAAACTTTTGTAATAATTAAAGAGCTTTGGCACATTCCCAAGCACTTCTGTCGTCTGACCGTCGATAGTATAGCTTTCGATAAACAAAAATACCTGTGGGACGTAATGTCTGAGCGAAGGAGATTCGGTTTCGAGGGGTGAAGGTTTGATGTTTTGAGCTTTCCAAGAGTAAGTTGTCTTGCCATTTTGGGAGCTTTGCTTAAATACAATCCCCTTCATATCGCCGTAGGTTTTGTATGAAACTTTGACTGACGACGGAAATGTGACCGAAAATTCGCTGTTGAGTACGGGTACGTAATTTCCAAAAATAAACCCCGTAAGCATATAAGGATTTTTGATGCGTTCGCGATAAGACACACTCCCTATTCCTCCTTGTTTGGCGCCGGGGAAGGTGAATTTTTTGACTTGCATATCGTCAAAAAAAATCCCTCCGCCTGGACTAGGCCGTTCGGTTTTGAAGTTGGTGACGGGGGTACGTTTAAAGCCCGCCTTTTCGGGAATATAAGAAATAGCTTCTAAGTCTTTGATTTCTTGAAAAGCATCCGAGAAATAAATGCGTTCGTCGGCCCAAACGCTCGCTCGTTCATCCAAAAATACCCGGTCTTCTTGGTGTAAAACCTCAATTTGCAAGGCTTTATCCAAGATTTCGATAGATACTTGTTCCGAACGATTGACATAAGCCATCTCTTCGTCTGGAAACTTAGCTTTCAACTGCGCAATATTTACCTTTGGCTGTGCCCATGATAAAGTAAACGAGAGAAAAAATAGGAAAAAGTAAGCTATTTTTTGGGTCGTTGAGGAATAATGCATATTTCAAGAAATGATTAATGTGGCTCTAAAATAACGGAAGGTTGGCAAGAAAAGTTTTATTTTGTATTTCATCCTCTCACAAGACGAAACAATGAGGTATTTCTTTAATCAGGTTTTTTGAATTTAAAACAAAAATTATGCAAAAAGCAGCGGATGATTTGATGGGTGCGTCGTCGGAAGTAGTACAAGGGTGCCTCAATACTCCCAATTTGCTCCGTGACTTAATCCTTCAATTAATAAAAGATTTTCAGACCGCACAAATACCCTTATCGTTGGATGCAGAAGTTGCTTATTCTTTTGAAGGGCTTTGTGAGCATCTGGCTCAAGTCATCGAACTGCATTTGGACAAAGGCGGTACTTTGAAAAACCTGCTCAACCGCGTTGATTTGACCGAAAAACAAATCAGAAAAATGATACCTAATCAACTCAACGCTCATCTGCGCTCTTTGGCTGAGCTTATCATCAAGCGTGAGTTACAAAAAGTAGTGATTCGGTATTGGTACCGGCAAGCCTCCGAAAATAGCTAAGGAATAATATTACAATTGACAAAAGAGCTGGGATTAAGTGCTTTTCTCCAACTTTTGGTTCGTGCTTCTTTTCTTTGATTCATGAGTAAGCTTTGTTTACTTGCTACGGGCAAATACCGCCGTGTGAGGTCGTTGGACGAACTTTCGACTAGTTTCATTTTTACATTTTTCCAATTGAATTCTATAAAAGGGACAAATGCCTCTACTGTATTACGAAGATTAGAGTCATTATCATAGCGGTAAGCCGTCATATAAGTAGATTGACCGTCAGGAGCCACTACAGTAGTGTGGGTTTGGAGTCGATTGTTGCCGGAGAAGTTTTTAAACTCATACCTTTCGCCAGAGGAAATGGATTCATTTTGAGTGATTTGGGGTTGATGGATGAGCCAGTTGAATTTCCATAAAATATCCGTCGCTTCGCAAGCTTCTACGATGAAGCCATTGTAAAGGGTATTTTCGTTTTTAAAGACATTTTCTCGATTCTCAAATTCTACAACTGTTCCTTTGTCTTGGGTAATGTTCTCAATTTTAGAGTTGCCCATGGCAAATTTGACGCCTGCGCCTTTTGCAATATGAAGGTGTTTGATGGTAAGGTCGGCATTGAGAGGTTGAACATAGTTTTTCTTTGCCGGAATACGACACACAAACTTGCCCACTCGGTGTCTACCGTCGGGTACGTTAGGAAAACCGAAGTAATAGCCGTCACCATAAAATTTGAGGCGGACATCGGTTTCTATTTCATCAAAAACAGCCCCTGTAATGCCTTTATTGAGCCACAAGCCCGTCATGTCGTTGAGAGCAGCTTCGCTCATAAATACGGGATTGGTGTTTTGAATCAATAATTTTTTTATATAAAAACTACTTTTAGGCGATTTAAACGAAGTCCATGTATGTTTGGAAGCTACCCATGAGAGGTTTTTGTTCATCATCGTAGGATAGGCTTTGGCGTCGGAGATGCCAGGTTTACGTAGAGCGCCGTCTATTACGTAGTTGTCCACTCGTACATGATTGACAGCTTGGGTATAAAATACCAACGAACAAGGGAAACGAGCGTAGATATTTTTGATGTACAAGCTATCTTTTCGTTTATGCACCTCGGGGTCTACTTGGTTTTCGAAGGTAAAAGTATAGAAAGGCTTTTCGATAGGTGCGTCTCCCCAAAGTTCTTGGTCTTGCTGAGCGTAGAGAGAATCGATGATTACGGCTCGATGTGCACCGCGTACATTTACGCCCCACACGGCGAAGTTTTCTTCTTGAATATTGAGACAGTTGAAGCCGTTGACTTCGCGGAAGGCTTTCACTTGGATACGGTCGTAGCCTATGTCTTTGACTTGGTCGTGGGTATCGATATTGATGCCGCACATGGGCATATTTTTAAAAGTCAAAGAGCCAATGGTCAATCTCGATGTAGGCTGATTAGTAGGAGAAATGATTTGTAAGAATGCCTGCCCCGCTTCATTTTTGGCGTTGGCGATTTTGAGGTTTTGGGTATTGCCATTGAGCAGTAGTGTGCCGCTCAATGTAAGTTCGGGAATGTCTTCAAGCTGAAGAATTTTGATTTGGTTTACGCCGTTTTGGGTTTGTAAAATTGTATTTTTAAAATCAAGTGTTAGCCGTTTGGGATTAAAGAGGTTTTTTGGGGTAATGATGAGCGGTTGGAGAAAATAAGTTTTGGCCCCGAAGTTAATCTTATCGCAAGCCATAAGTGCATACAAAAGCGCCTCATTGACACTGCTATCATTGTTGTTCATAAACCATTCTATCATTACTCCTTTGGAAGGATTATAGAGGCGTTTGTAGCGGCCTTTGACTTCGCGGCTCGAGCTTTCGAGAATAGTGCCGATATTGGGACTTGATTGGGTCTCCGTAGGGTCGTATCTCCAATCGCCTTGCTTCCCGGCATCCGTGATGCGATAGGTGGCATTAGGGGAGGGGTTTTTGAGGGTGACTAGTTGCCGTAAGGTGAGAGAACTAACTTGTGCTCCCCCCCTCAAAGACATGCCTAACAGAAGAGCATACAAAATAAAAAAAGTCGATTTGTTCATATCATTAGGGTAGATTCACTGTTATTAACTCCCAAACTCAAAAATATTGTATAAACCCAAAAACTATAGTGATGTGGGATATTTGTTGTGGTTTAGGGTTTTCCCGAATGGTGAATGGTAAGTAGGCAGAGTTTATGATTCAATGCCTGACCCCATAAAAGGTTTTATAAGAAGATACTACCTATGTTTCTATATCAAGAGGGATGACTGGTATAATCATTAAAAGAGAACCTTAATAAAAGGAACAACAAAAAGAATAATTAATATGGAAGAACCTAAAGAAGATGAAGTGGTACAAAATGCTCCTATTGTGTACACAATAATTATTGTACTATTTCTAAGTTTTGTCGCATTTTGTGTATGGTATTTTGTTACAGAGGCTCGCAAACTGGAGGAATGTAGTTTTTACACCATTGCTACCCCTACCAAGATGACCACCTCTCATAGCTTATATTTTTCTTATCCTTATAAAGGTAAAATTTATAATAGCTCTACGAATGTTGGGGCAGAAGATGTAGGGTTGTTTTACACGAAGACAAGTGTGATGAGTAATCGCTACTGGGTGCAGATAAACTGCCCTGATTTTAAATATCAGAAAATGCACTGGGACATCAAAGTACCCGACACGCTTAGTTATGTTCCCTTTGAGGGTTGGAAAGAAATCCCTTATGATTTGGGTGAAAACAAATAATAGCTTGAACTTGGCAAGTTAGTTCGCTAGATTTAGTAATAAATAAATGATATTGAAAGCCTGTCTCCTGAAAACTAGAGAAAAATAAAATTTTTTAAAAAACAATAAAAACACATCAACCAAGAGGAGTATTTTGAATAAGTGCCTGGGGATTGCTTTGTCTTTATATTAACCAGAGACATTGACACGAAATATGGGACACAAATTCAAAAACAATTAGACCAAATTATTAAAAATGGCGACTACAAAAAAATACCATAAGTATTATGAGGTTATAGCGAAAGGAGATGATTTATTAGATCCTGTGGACTATCATCAATTGGTTAATCATCCTTCGTTCTGCGGGACTTGTGGCCAACCATTAGCAGGTATCAAGACGCTTCCAGATATTCAAATAAAAGAAATGTATAAAAAACAATGTAGTATTTATTATATGAGTCATTTTAAAGGTGTACCTGTGTGGGCAATACATATAACTTTATTGGAAGAATTGGCAAAATTTGTGAAAGTAGAAGACTATTTGATGTTGGGTACTTTGCTTGATGCTCATCAAAATATTATTGAAACCTACCGTACTTTTCTGCCGCGTTATTATCTTTTTGTAAGAGGTAGTATATTTTTTGAGAAAACTTGTGAGGCATGCCATTCTTATATTTATAGCGACTACCGAGCTCCCTATTTGCCAAGAATAGTAATAGGCTGCCCAATTCCCTTATTCGGAGTCAAAGGTGCTAGTCTCATGGTCAATACAGAAATAGGCTTGCATTTAAAAGCCCTCAAAATGCCTTGCCTAAGTGTCTCGTTTTTGAAAATCCAACAAGAACTTCCTCAAAATGCCCATGTACCACTTTATAAAACGTATTTCTGAATTAGTTACAGGCACGTAGTTTGGTTATGATTAACAAATAATATTGAAAATATCTCGAGAAGTAGCTTGTTAGGAGAGTAGATAAAAATAAACCTATGAAACACTTAATAAGTACATTTCTAATAGTGATTTTAGAGTCTTGTCAACCTAAAAAGGGCAAGATTACCTTTTATATTGAAAATGGAAGTCGAGTAGATTCTTTAATCAATTTTAAGGTATCAGTAAACCAAAATATTAGAATTGACGCAGCTTTCAAGTATTCCACTATTACCCCAAATTACGATACTTTTATTATTGAAGAACCTATGAAAGATAGTGTTCTGATTAGTGTAAGTGCAAATACGGGAGCAAATAGACAATTTAAAATAAAGTTTGACAAAAGTGCTTATATTTTTCTTGCATATGTGCATGACTCATTAATCACAGAAAGTGAAGTAATTGCAAATGAAAAATTGAAGAAAGAGTTAAATGGGTATGACCCCAGTGTACTTTTAGAAAAGAAAGCTATTCGGGAAAGAGTTCAATATACAGAACCCTTGTTGTATTAGAAAAAATCTTTGCATTTTTGCTTAGAGAGTACTGAGTCAATCAAGCAAAAGCTTAGTTCTTATCTAGCGCTTAAGAAGGGCAGTAAGTTTAACCGCCGTGTATGATGATAGTATAAAGAAGGTCCTAACCTCCACAGGGGTTGGACTTTTTTTTTATTTTACTTGACTTTTTTGTTATGAAATCTCTTCGACAAAAGTATCTTTTGTGTACTTTCGACCCGAAGAGAAACTCCAATGCGACTACGATTACTATTTATTATCTTGATATGGATGGGTGGGGGATGTCAGTCTGCCAGCGAAAGGAAGACGTACACCATTGGGTTTTCGCAATGCACGGGCGGCGACGAGTGGCGGCGGGCAATGCTCAACGACATGAATAGAGAGCTTGCGCTTTATCCCCATTTTAAATTGCTGTATAAAGATGCCGCCAATAGCACTTCCACGCAATTGACCCAAATCAGGGAGTTGGTGGCTCAAGGTATTGATTTACTTATCATTTCTCCCAATGAGACTTCTCCCGTTTTGACCGAAGCAATTGATGCCGTTTTTCAAAGTGGTATTCCCGTGATTCTGCTCGACCGCAAAATCACGTCAGATTCTTATAATTCATTCATTGGGGCCGACAACTTGGAGATTGGACGAATGGTGGGCGAAGCGATTCCCAATCTCCTTCAAAACAAAGGCAAAGTGGTAGAAGTCTGGGGACTTCGAAGCTCTTCGCCTGCCCAAGAGCGTCATAAAGGTCTGGTAGAAGGGCTTACAAAAAGCAAGGCCGTTGAGTTAATAGGTGAACTTGATGGCGAGTGGGAACAAGATACCGCTCGAAAAGCCGCTCAGACTCACCTTGATTTGCTACGGCAGGCTGATTTGGTTTTTGCTCACAATGATGTCATGGCGCTGAGTGTACAACGTGTCTGCACAGAAGCAGGTATCAACCCTCTTCCTTTATTTGTTGGAATAGACGGTCTCCCCGGAGCAAAAAGCGGCCTTCAAGGATTGATGGAAGGAAAACTAACGGCGACTTTTTTGTATCCTACGGGGGGCGAAGAGGCGATTGAAGTAGCAGCTCAGATTTTGGCAGGTAAAGCAGCCAAGCGAGAGTATATCCTCAGCTCTATTCGGATTGACCACAGCAACATTAAGGCCATCAAAGCCCAAAGTGATAAGTTATTGCATCAACAGCAGGATATTGAAAAATTAAACCAAAAAATCGGGCAATTGAATGACACCTACGCCACCCAAAAAAACGCTTTGTATGTGATTATTACCTGTTTGATATTGGCGGTATTGTTAGGGGTTTGGGCGCTGTATTTGGTAAGGGCAAAACAATTGTCCAACAAAAAACTGGAGTTGCAAAACCAACAAATCAACGAGCAAAAAAATAAAATAGAGGAGGTGTCGAACAAAGCACGGCAGGCTACGGAAGAAAAACTGCGTTTTTATTCTTACATTTCTCATGAGTTTCGTACTCCCCTGAGTTTGATTTTGACGCCCGTCGAAGACCTCCTTAGTCAAAAAGCGATTTCGCAAAAAGACCTCAAAACGGGTCTGGTGTATATCCAAAAAAATGCTCATCGGCTATTAAGACTGGTGGATCAAATGCTCGACCTTCGCAAAACCGACGCTGGCAAACAACTCCTTCAGGCTTCTGAGCAAGATATTGTGTTGTTTTTGCGAGAAATCGTAGCTGATTTTCAACAGAAAGCTCAGAAGTCTAAAATTGACTTGCAATTTATCACTTCCAGTAGCCGTGTGGCTTTGTGGTTTGAGCCCGAAAAACTCGATAAGGTGCTGTTCAATTTGCTTTCGAATGCTTTCAAATACACGCCTAGAGGAGGATATATCCACGTGACATTGCAAGAATCGCCCGACAAGGTGCAGATTATAGTCAAAGACAACGGAGAAGGAATGTCGGAAACAGAGAAGGAAAGGGCTTTTGATTTGTATTTTAGTGGACAAAAAAAATACAGCTTAGGTACTGGCTTAGGGCTGGCACTATCGCGGGAGTTTGTACACTTACACCACGGTGATATTGAAGTGGCATCGTCCAAAAATGAAGGGACAACCTTTACTATTACCTTACCCAAGGGAGACGCCCACTTAATGATTGATGAAAAGACCTCCCTTGAACCCACAGAACGTATCACTCCTATTTTCTTTGAAGAGACAGACCTACCGTCGTCTCTGCCGCAGTCGGTGGGAGAGGGTTCAAATGAAAGTGCCACTATTTTGCTCATTGAAGACAATACAGACTTGAGCTATTACATAGTAAATAAACTCAATAAAAGGGCGTCTATTTTGGCCTATACCAATGCAGAAGAAGGCTGGGAAGGGATTTTAGGGACAATTCCTGACTTGATTATTTGCGATGTGATGCTCCCCGGAATGGATGGTTTTGAACTTACTCATCGTGTCAAAGAAGATTTCCGAACTTCGCATATTCCTGTATTGCTGTTGACGGCCAAAAGCCAAATAGATGCCCAAATAGAAGGTTCTAAAGCCGGTGCAGATGTGTACCTGACCAAGCCTTTCAATACGGTTCATCTTAGCGAAACCATCAAAACAATGCTTAACAATCGGGCCAAGGTTCAACGGAGATTTGGGTCAGAATATGTTTTTACGAGTGATAACAAAGCCGAAAAACGTTTTCTGAACGAACTAACGGCTCGTATTGAATCGCACATTTCGGATGCGGCCTTTGGGGTCGAAAAATTGAGCACCGAAATGGGAATGTCTCGGGTACAACTTTACCGAAAAGTACAGGCATTATTACAAATGAATGTCAATGACTATATCACCGAAATAAGAATCAATAAGGCCAAAACGCTACTGCGCGAAACCAACAAAAGTATCGCAGAAATTGCTTATGAAACTGGCTTCAACTCACCTGCTTATTTCACGACCCTCTTCCGCCAAAAACAAAATCAAACACCCTCCGAATACCGAAAAGGAAATGGACTGTGATTTCAATGAAAGGAATGCGTTAGCTGTCGTTTCTTAGCGCAATCATTAGGATAGAATCATGTACGATTTCTGAAAAACGATGTAACATTTTCTAAATACTTTTGTAAAGACTTTTGTTTAAAATTCTGAAATACAGTGCTTTGTGTATTTTTTTGAATTTATAAATATTTGAAAGAAAACCAAAATTCAATCTCCTAATACCCTTCTACTTTTGACTCATTCAATCGCAGGGTTGACCATTGCGATGTAGAAATCAAACGCTAAATCTTTTATCGAATGAGTCGTCAAAACAGTATCTTTTTTTGGTCTATCACGGCCGCGTTAGGTGGTTTTCTGTTCGGTTTTGATACCGCCGTAATTTCGGGAGTAGAACAAACACTCCAACAACTTTGGTCGCTTACTCCTTTCCAGCATGGCCTTACGGTATCTATTGCGTTGATAGGGACCGTCATAGGCTCTTTTTTTGGGGGGATTCCCGCCGACCGCCTTGGCCGTAAAAAGACCTTGTTTTGGATTGCAGTTTCTTATTTGCTTTCTGCTTTGGGCACCGCTTTGGCACATGAGTGGAGTTTGTTTTTAGTATTTCGATTTTTGGGAGGCTTGGGGGTCGGTGCTTCTTCGGTAGCGGCGCCTATGTATATTACCGAAATCTCGCCTGCGCATTCGAGAGGTAAGATGGTAGCTCTTTTCCAGTTCAATGTGGTGTTTGGAATTCTGATTGCCTATGTATCCAATTATTTTTTAAAAGATATACCTCAAGAGGCGTGGCGTTGGATGTTGGGTGTGCAGGCAATTCCGGCTTTGCTGTTTGTGATTACGGTTCTCAATATCCCCGAAAGTCCACGTTGGTTGGTATTGAAAAAGGGCAAGACTCAGGAGGCTTTGTCTATTCTTCAAATCATTGACCCCGCCACTGCCGAGCAAACTTTGGTGCGTATTTCGGATGCTCAAAATGATACGATAGGCCGTACACCCAATTTGTTTTCGGGAAAATACAAAACCCCCGTTGTGTTGGCAGTACTGTTTGCGCTTTTCAATCAACTATCGGGCATCAATGCGATCATTTATTATGCGCCACGTATTTTTGAAATGACAGGCTTAGGCAAGGATTCGGCTTTATTGTCGTCGGCGGGAATTGGGCTTACAAACTTGATTTTTACGCTCTTAGCACTCAACGTAATCGACCGTTTTGGGCGCCGTAAGTTGATGCTGATTGGCTCTGTGGGGCTGATTATAACGTTGGGCTTGGTAGCGCGGGCTTTTTATGTCGAAGATTTTGGTATCACCGTACCCGTGTTGTTGTTTGTTTACATTGCTTTTTTTGCCTTCTCCCAAGGAGCAGTGATTTGGGTATTTATTTCAGAGATTTTCCCCAACGAAGTACGTGCCAACGGGCAAGCTTTGGGGAGTTTTACGCACTGGATTATGGCCGCAATCGTGGCTTTTAGCTTTCCATCTATCGCTAGTTATTTAGGGGGAGGTCATACGTTTTTATTCTTCGCTGGTATGATGCTTCTTCAGTTGGTTTTTGTGTGGAAAATCATGCCCGAAACCAAGGGCTCTACGCTCGAAAAAATCCAGCCCACCGTTTTTGCTCATTAAGCATTGCTCCGAATGTGTATTTAGATTTTTTAGATAATTGTCTCTGATTTACAATAAGTTATAAAACTGCCTCGCTAATATGGAAACCAATATTGTTTGTTTTGGAGAAATGCTTTGGGATGTATTGCCTACTGGCAAACAACCTGGTGGTGCTCCCATGAATGTAGCCGTTCACCTCAAAAATTTAGGTCACAATCCCACGATGGTTAGCCGCATAGGGCGTGATGATTTGGGAGAGGAATTACTAGATTTTGTGAAGCAAAAAGGCTTATCGACTCATTTGATTCAGCAGGGTGAAACCCACCTCACTGGCGTAGTAAAAGCCAATGTGAGCGACAAAAATGAGGTCACCTACAAAATCGTCCATCCAGTAGCGTGGGATTATATCCAATCCAATGAGGCACTCGAAGCAGCGGTGGCTCACTCGGATGTGCTAGTATACGGAAGTTTGGCCGCTCGTAGTGCGACAAGCGCCGAAACCCTCTTTCGTTTGCTAAAAAAAGCCTCTTTCAAAGTATTTGATGTCAATCTGCGCGCTCCTTATTATGATTCCGAACTCATTAAAGCGTTGTTGATAGGAGCCAACATGGTCAAAATGAACCTCCAAGAGCTGGATGTTATAGCTACTTGGTATGGACTCGGAACCAACGAAGAGATGGCAGTGACACGTTTGGCAGAGATTTTTGATATACAGACCATCTGCATCACCAAAGGCGAGAATGGTGCCTTGCTCTGGACAAAAGGTCAATTTTATCATAGCGCAGGATTTCAGGTAGAAGTAAAAGACACCATTGGAAGTGGTGACTCTTTTTTGGCAGCGCTACTCACTTGTCTCTTACAAGGAAAAACCCCTACGGATAGTCTTCAATTTGCTTGCGCTATGGGGTCGTTGGTAGCTACTTATCGCGGCGCAACTCCCTATGTGACAGTTTCCGAAATTCAATCTTTTTTAACCCCCCATCTTATATAATCTCCCATTTTATGAACACTAAAAATCTCTACCTTATGAAGATGAAGAATTATCTTCTGAGCATCGCAGTTTGGCTACTGTCGTTGCAAGTTGTCATGGCGCAGAGGGTCGTTACGGGGACCGTGACGGGCGAAGACAACAACGAACCCCTCGTAGGAGCAAGTATCCTGATTGCGGGTACTACTATCGGAACCACAGCCAACGGAGACGGGAAATTTTCGCTTTCGGTTCCCGACAATGCTACCACCTTGAAAGTGTCATTTATTGGTTATACCACCAAGGAAGTAGTCATTACTTCTACCAACAATGTCACCGTTAGTCTTGCGCCTGGTGGAGCTTTGGGCGAAGTAGTAGTGGTAGGTTATACGACTCAAAGAAAAGAAGATTTGACGGGTTCGGTAGCGGTAGTGGAGCTAAAACCTATCAAAAACAATAGCTCCGGCAATCCTATGCAGGCATTGCAAGGGCGTGTGCCAGGGCTGTATATCGAAAGAGACGGCTCTCCCAATGGTTCTAATAGCCGTATTCTGATTCGCGGTGCCAATACCCTAGGAAACAATGACCCTCTGTATGTGATTGACGGGATTCCGACGGTGCGTCCAGAAGTTTTCCAAAATATGAATCCAGCCAATATCGAATCCATTCAGGTATTGAAAGATGCCTCGGCGGAGTCGATTTACGGGGCACGTGCTTCCAATGGGGTCATTATCGTAACCACGAAAAACGGAGGCAATACCAACGGAAAAATAGAATTTCAATTCAATAGCAGTATCTCGGCTCAGTCCGAAAAAGCCATGCGTTTTAAAATGCTAAATGCCGTAGATAGAGGGAGGGCTTTGTGGCAAGCCTCGGTCAATGACGGACAAGACCCTGCGGCGGGCTATGGTGAAATCTATGATTTTGATTGGAATAAAAACTTTGCGAATCCTACTTTGAACAAAGTGACGCTAAAGCCTTTTGTGGGAGGAGATCCCAATACTCCTGTGGGAGATACCGATTGGCAAAATGTAATGTACAAAACGGGCATCGTGACTCGCAATGACCTCACGGCATCTTATGGCAATAAAACCTCTTCTTTAGAAATCAATATCGGTCATCTCAAAAATACCGGAATGCTACGTTTTACCAATTACGACCGTTTGAGTGGTAGTATCAGTGCGATGACGAGAGCATTTAATGACAAAGTAAAATTTGGCGTCAATCTACGAATTGCAGACTCCAATGAGACCTTGACAGCTACTGATTTGGGAGGTGCTACTACTACTTCATTGGCTGTGACGTTAGCTCCTACGATTCCGGTATATCAAAAAGACGGTGTAACATATGCAGGAGCTTCGGGAGCGGGTTATTCGGATCGCAACAATCCCCTGCATATGCAAGACATCGCTAAGTGGAACAACGCCAGTCGGTTGAGTTCTTTCGGAAATATATTTGTAGAAGTAGAACTCCTCAAAAACCTATTCTTTAAATCTAACTTGGGTGCCGACGATGCTCGCTTTTTGAATAAAGTCATTACGCCCACTTTCTCGGAAGGAGCCTTCAATCGTACCACCAATAGCTTATTTTTTGACCAGAATCATTACTTAAGCACTACTTGGTCCAACACGCTCCGCTATAGCCTAGATTTGAACAGCAAAAATCATTTCAAATTTTTGGTAGGTACTGAATACATCAAAACCAATTTGGATTTTCAAACGACCAAAAAAGAAGGATTTGCTTTACAAACGGAAGCTTATTTTACGCTCAATGCCGGTACTGGCAACACCACCGTGACGGGCGGCTCTACAGGGCACCGATTGCTATCGCAGTTTGCCCGTGTCGATTATACTTTCAATGACAAATATTTAGCGGCGGTCACGGTTCGTCGCGATGGCTCTTCACGGTTTGGGGCCGACAATCGCTATGGAATATTTCCAGCCGCCTCTTTTGGTTGGAGAATCGACCAAGAAGAATTTATGCAAAACAATACGTTGTTTTCGGAGTTGAAAGCCAGAATCGGAGTAGGGCGTGTGGGTAATCAACAAATTGGTGATTTGGCTCGTTTTGGATTGTTTGATACGCGTTATGGCACTACTCAAGCGCAGCTTGTAGGAGGTTTTTGGGAACAATACATGAATATCGGCACCGCCTATTCTTTGTCGGGGGCTAATTCCGGCACTTTACCTTCGGGATTTGTGCAGACGCAAGCTGCCAACTCAGCCCTAAAATGGGAAACTACCGACGAAATCAACGTAGGTACTGATTTCGCGATTTTGAACAACAAAATCTTTGGTTCGTTTGATTATTTCACTCGTCGTACTACTGGTATTTTGATTACGCCTCCTGTAGCTTCGGCCTTGGGCGAGGGGCAATCCAAAGCGGTAAATGGTGCTTCGAAGTCTAACAAAGGATGGGAGTTTGTGTTGGGCTATCGGGGAGCTGGATTTGGAGATTTGAAGTACAACATTGTAACCAATCTTACCCATTTTAGGGACAAAATCACGGAACTTCCCGAAAATGTACGCCCTGCCTATCCCGGAAACCTCGTGAATACCATCATTGGACATTCGCAGTTTGATATTTTTGGCTATAAAACCAATGGCCTCTTCCAATCGCAATCGGAAGTAGATGCAGCCCCTGCACAGGTAGGTGCGGGACCAGGTAGAATTCGCTACGTAGATATCAACAATGATAACAGAATCGATGACCTAGATCGCACATGGATAGGAACTACGCTACCGGCTCTTGAATATGGTGTAAGAATTGACATGAGCTACAAAAAGTTTGATTTATCAATCTTTGGCTCCGGAGTAGCGGGTAGAAAAGGGTTTGATGTTTATACCTTGTTTAATAATCTCATGAAAGGACGTGAGAATGTGGGGCCGGGCGTATTTGATGCTTGGACTCCCCAAAATACCAATACCAGCGTTCCGGCTTTGACCCTCAAAGACAACAACAACGAAGGACGCACATCAGACTATTTTATTGTCAACACTTCGTATTTCAAGATGCGCAACATCCAGCTTGGCTATAATATTAATCCTAAAGGGGTATTTAGCCGCCTTCGGGTATTTGGGATGGCCGAAAATCTATTTTGGTTCAAAAGTAAAAGTTACTTAAGCCCTGACCCTGAGCGTATCGACCTTGGGCCAGTGCCGATTCCCAAAACTTTTACCTTCGGTGTAAATGCGTCGTTTTAATGCATCAAAATTTTCCAAACATGAAAAAGAACATATTCTCTACTATATTTATTTCGGGGGTTTTGGCTTTTAGTTCGTGCGAAAATGCCCTCGACTATACCCCAACGGGTGTACTTTCCTCTTCTGACCTTACTTCTCCTACCGCAATTGACGGTTTGGTGACAGCGGCTTACGCTGCTATCGGGAATGGCGATATGATAGGCCCTATCTACAGTATGTGGGCATATGGTAGTGTACGCTCCGACGATAGCTACAAAGGCGGAGGAGGCACAGGAGATGTGGGTGAAGTAGATGCCCTTGAGCATTATAATTTGGTGACTCCTACCATGGGTTCTTTTGTGACGCGTACTTGGCAAAACCTCTTTAAGTCTATCTCTCGTTGCAATGTAGCTTTGCGCGCCGTCAATACGCTCAATGAAACTACTTTTCCTAATAAGAAAATACGCTTGGCTGAGTTGAGATTTTTGAGAGCACACAGCTATTTTACAATGAAATTGCTCTACAAAAACATTCCAATCTTTGACGAAACTGCCACGGAGGCAGATATTCTGAAAACCTCAAACAATCTTTCCAATGAAGAATCATGGAATAAAATTGCCGCAGATTTTCAGTTTGCCATTGATAATCTGCCCACGAGCCAAACCGAAATCGGCAGAGCCAATAAATTGGCAGCGCAGGCGTATTTGGCAAAAGTAAGACTATACCAAGCTTACGAGCAAGACAATCAGCACAAAGTAATCAATATCAACAAAGGGAGATTGCAAGAAGTAATAACCCTTACTCAAGCCGTGATTGCATCTGGCAAGTATAGTTTGAGCAAAGATATTGCGGATAACTTTTTGCCCGAAACCGAAAATGGCCCCGAATCGATTTTTGCCATTCAGTTTACCATCAATGACGGCACCACTGCTGGGCGAATGAGCTACGAAGATGGCCTTAATTACCCACACGGTGCCCCTCAATATGGCTGCTGTGGGTTTCATGCGGGAAGCCAAAACCTCGTCAATGCCTACACTACCAATGCAGATGGTTTGCCCAACTTTGACACCTTTAATGATAAGCCTGCTGATCTAACAACCCAAACCGTAGATACCCGACTCGACCATACCGTCGGGATGGAGGGGCATGTCTATAAATACGACAACACAAGATTGTTTAGCAATAGCTGGGTACGCGACCCGGGAGTCTATGGAAATTTCCATACGATGCGCTTTCAGCAATTGGCTACGAGTGGGTCGTATTTCAAACTTGGACCTTTTATGGGTACCGCCAAAAATTACGATATACTTCGCTATGATGATGTTTTGTTGATGCAAGCGGAAGCGTATATTCAGCTTGGACAGCCTGCCAATGCTCTTCCGCTTATCAATCAAATTCGAGAAAGGGCGGCGGCGAGTACAGGGCGTCTCAAAAAACTTGATGGTACTTTTGCTTCTAAATACAACGTAAAGCCTTATACTGCTACGGGGTGGACCCAAGATTTTGCTTTCAAAGCGCTTCAGTGGGAGCGGCGTTTGGAGTTTGCTACTGAAGGGGCGCGTTTCTTTGACTTGGTGCGCTGGGGAATCGCCGAGCAAACCCTCAATGCTTATATCGCCAAAGAAAAAATCAGTCGTACCTTTTTGGCTACTGCTAAGTTTACGGCAGGGCGTGATGAGTATTTGCCTATTCCTCAGGCCGAAATTACGTTTACCAATGGTTTGTATAAGCAAAATCCAGGGTATTAAAACAAGCTCATAGCCCACTAAAATGAATGGTCGCAGTTAAAATCGACGGCGGCCATTCTTATCTTTATACATATCGAAACCAAGACACACACACATGAAAAAAAAATTAATCATAGGCGTATTTGTACTTAAGTCGATAGTTGGATTCGCCCAATCAAAATCCTATCCAGAGTATCGTCCCGTTTATCACTATACGTCTCCTAAAAATTGGGTAAATGACCCCAATGGCTTGGTGTATCTTGATGGCGAATACCATTTGTTTTATCAATATAATCCTTTTGGTAATAAATGGGGACACATGAGTTGGGGACATGCCGTGAGCCGTGACCTCAAAAATTGGGAAACATTACCGCTCGCGTTGCCCGAATTTGATAATCCTGATGGTACCAAAACCATGATTTTTTCGGGTTGTGCTGTCATTGATAGCCTCAATACCTCTGATTTTTTTGAGAAAGGTTTCAAGAAAGGAATGGTGGCGGTGTTTACATCGCATATTGAAGGTAAAGCCCAGCATCAAAGCCTTGCTTATAGCGCCGACAAAGGCCGAACTTGGAAATTTTATGACAAAAATCCCGTGCTAGATTTGGGGATGAAAGATTTCAGAGACCCCAATGTGATTTGGTATCCCGACAAAAAAGCGTGGATTATGACCGTCGTAAAGCCGCTAGAGTATACCGCTCAGTTTTATGAATCTAAAGATTTGAAAAAATGGACATTGCTGAGTGAGTTTGGCAAACAAGGCGATATGACCAAAATATGGGAGTGTCCATCGCTTACCAAAGTACCAGTAGAAGGTAGCAAAGAATCAAAATGGGTATTGATGATTTCGAGTGGGCATCGACAAAAAAACTATTTAGCGATGCAGTATTTTGTAGGAGATTTTGATGGGAAAACGTTTACTCCCCAAAAACAAAAAGATATTCTGTATGTAGATGAAGGCAAGGATTTTTATGCGGCGATTCCATTTTATAACCTTCCTAAGTCGCACAAACCCATGATGATTGGATGGGTGAATGATTGGGAATATGCAGGCGATATTCCGACAGGAGATGTATGGCGCGGGGCGTTTTCGGTGGCGCGTGAGATGTCTCTCAAAAAAACATCTGATGGGCTTCGACTGATTCAACAGCCTGCAAAACAGCTGAAAAGTAATCAAAAAGAGGTATTTAGTATTAAAAATAAAGCCATAACCGATTCTTACGTTTTACCCTTTAAAGGTGATGTGTTTGATTTGAATGTAGAACTTGATTTTGGGCAAGCAAAAAGCCTAGCTTTGAATGTATTAGAAAGCGAAGGCGAGGCTACCACGGTACGTTATGAGGTAGCTACTCAAGAGCTATCACTGGATCGAACACGGTCTGGACAAGTCGATTTTCACCCACGGTTTTCGAGTATTGAGCGTATCAAAGTACCCTTGAAAGAGGGTAAGCTTAAATTGAGAATATTGGCCGATAAATCTATTCTCGAAATCTTTGTTCAAGACGGCGAACAAGTTCTTACAGAGTGGGTATTTCCGACCAAGCATGAAGGCGGTATCAGGTTTACTACCCAAGGCGGGAGAGCTCAAATCAAAAACTTGTGGGTAGGTGGGTTTTAGGACACTTAATAAGCTTAGACTTCTCCGAAGTCTTTGGTGTAAGGGAAAACCTCATGCTACAAAGATTAAGCTTCTTCGAAGCTATTCTTTCAAGGTAACATTTTTATTATGCCTCGGAGAAACACAAGGCTTATAGCTAATAAGGCTGCAAAAGAACAATGACATCGAACAAGGCTTAATATCTTCCATGAGGGTTTTGCAAACGTGTCAAGTTTAAATATAAATTGCGGAAATCTTTCCTATAACCTATGATACCTAAAAAATACGCCCTCGTCTCGGTGGGGGAGCTGCTCGCTGACTTGATTGGAACAGAATTTACGCAAAATCTGTCGGATACCGAAACTTTCAGAAGATTTCAGGGTGGAAGCCCCGCAAACTTGGCCGCTAATATGGCTCGCTTAGGCAATCCCACGGCTCTAGTAGCCTGTGTAGGCCACGATAATTTGGGTACCTACTTGATCCAAAAAGTAGCCGAAACGGGCGTGGATACTGCCTATATTGCCAGCGACAGCATGGCTCCAACAAGTATAGTGCTGGTTTCGCGTACAAAGGGAACGCCCGATTTTATTGCCTATCGTACTGCCGACCGTATGATTCATCCTGTTCACATTACCGATGAATTGTTGCGAAATGCCTCTTTCTTCCATACCACTTGTTTTGCCTTGAGCCAAGCACCCGCCCAAGATACCATAGTGGAGGCCGCTCAAAGGGCCTACGCCGCAGGATGTATTGTGAGCTTAGATGCAAACTATGCTCCTCAAATATGGCCCGACCGCACCCAAGCGCAAAAAGTGATTGCCGATTATTGTAAAAATGGGACTTTTGTCAAATTGAGTGAAGATGATGCCGAGCGTATTTTTGGTGAGCCACGTTCCAATTCCGACATTATCAATACTTTTCATGCAATGGGAGCTCAGTTGGTCTGCCTGACTTTGGGCGGAAAAGGAAGTATTGTTTCTTCTGATTTTGGAAAAGAATACGTCGAAATCGCAGGCCGCCCTATTGAAGTCAAAGATGCTACGGGTGCAGGAGATTCCTATTGGGCGGGATTCTTGACGGCTTGGCTTGATGGCAAATCGCCCGCCGAATGTGCCCAAGCAGGAGCCAACATTGCAGCCCTCAAAATAAGCACGGTAGGGCCACTTCCTCCTAAGGTCGAAAGGGCTATCTTGTATCAGTAGTGTATTACTGCTTGAGGGTTTCGTCGCCGGGTTGGTATTTGACGTAATAAAGCACCATCTCCATCATCTCTGATGTAGAGCTCCACCCGTACGATATATCACGGGTAGGTTTGAAGGGATTGAGAGGATTGGCTTCTGTATTGTCATATTCGGCTTCGGCGATGATGACCGAGCCTTTCGGAATAGGAAGTAATGTAGAAAACTGATAGGTCATTTGCCAATTAAAATCCCAGTTATCAATTTTTATCAAAGGCACTAAATCGCCATCAGGAGTAATGGCAAATGCCTTAAATGACTTGCCTAGCCAATGCATATGAGGAAGTACCGAAATCGCCGAAATATCTTCTTGAATTGGTCCTTTGCTCATATAAAATTTGGGTTGAGCATTGGCCTGAATATAAAAAGGAGGATTAGTAATGTCTTCTTCATAAAAAATCATAGATTGAATCTCTCGCTTGACGGGCGCTTTGGCAAAATAAAGATTGACCGTGGATTGATCGGTTTGTATTTTTGGAGAAGGAGAATAATGAATATTGAGAACTAAGTTGGCACGAGCCGGTATCTTTTTAGCGACTCCTGTCGGAAACTGTATGCGGTCATTGCCAGGCACCCACCCGTACAAAAATTGGTCAGCCATGGGTATCTTCTGAAATTCCACTAGCCGATGGTCAGAAGCTTCCATTCCCTCTAAGCCGCTCATACGCCCGCTTGTATCTACCATCACTCTACTATGATGAACTACTTTGCGATTGCCCGGCACAAACTCAATCGCCTCTACCATGACGTCTTTAGTGAGATGTGTCGGAATATGAAAATACCTAAACTCTTCGATGCCTGTATTAGGGATAGTAAAAGCATTTGCCATTTTTAATGTAAGGTCTGGCCTGCGGGGAGAGATAGAAAGAGGGGTGTTTGATAATAAAGGAGAAGCGTTTTTTTTCTTCTTGCCTTCCATGCTTCCTTGCTTTACCCATTGTTGTATAAGTTCAATCTGAGTAGAATCCAATCCTCGTTGATTAGCATAATGTTGAAAAGACTTATCGGCCGGGAAAGGAGGCATGTATTTGATTTGAGTTACTTTGGCTATAAACTCAGAGCGTTTTGCTACGTCTTCGTAAGAAATTAAACTAAAAGGCCCGATACCCCCTGGGCGGTGGCATATCATGCAGTTTTTGGCTATAATAGGCTGAATATGTTCGGTATAGGTAATTTTTTGTTGGGTAAAACCCAAACACACGGTGCCAAATATTAACCAAAATGCAATGAAGAATTTCATGCCCAAAAGAAATTTTATAAGACAAAAATACAAGTTCTATCCTTAACAAAACAGGGCGAGCTTTCGCCCGCCCTGTCTGTAAGTCAGTACATCAAAACTTAGTTGACGCGTAAGGCCATAGAGCAGTTGGCACCTTGTACTTCGGTACATACCGAAGGGCTCCAGCTACGATATATAAGTCCTTTATCGCTGGTCAATCTCCAAGTAAAGGTAAACAAATCACCCGCCAATGCTTTTCCGTTGCTAGCGGTTCGAGCTGCTAAGAAAGGAACCGTAGCCGTACGTTTAGAAGCAGTGCCAAACACTTGGGTGTCTGTTTTTCCATCATACTTGAAAGTGGCCGCTTTATACAAATCATAGATTTGAGTATAAGGAATGCTAAACTTTACATCAGTACGAAGGGCTGGTCCATTGAGCGTAGTCAACAATTTAAGCCCGTGGTTGGCAGTAGTGGTGGAACCGTCAGATGCCAAATAAGCTTCTGTAAAAGTGACATAAATATCAATTTTAGTAATATTAACACTTTTGTCAATAGAATTCCAACGAATTTGGGCATCTACAGGTGCGGTGGTCCATGCCGCCATAGTGCGAGATAAGGCATCTGCCCCTCTGTTGAGGGTAGCACTAGGTGCAAATGGCGTTTTTTGAGGTTGTCCATTGACAATAAACGTCCCAAAAGCATTCGCATTCCCTTGCGGGGTAAGGTTGGGATCTAATTCGGGCTTCTCGCAGGCAAACATTACCACGAGAGCTGTTGATAAAAAAGAAGCTAGTATCTTCGTCGTTTTCATATTTCTCTCAGGTTTTAAATTATTGGAACTTAAACTTCAACACATCCCAGAAAACAGCAGCTTCTGGCGTATCAAACGCAACTGGACTTTTAGGCGCGCTTTTGTTGAGGTCGGTTTCTTGTTGAGGTTGAGGCAAACGCAATGGGAACTGACGGAAACGAGCGATAGGCTTTTGGATATCGTTAGGATAACCTGTGCGACGGAATGCCGTATACATTTCATGACCATTACCGAAGTTGCTAAACCATGCTTGTTTTAAAGCGATGTTTAGTTTTTGGGCGTCATTAGGTGCATCGTCATAGCGTTTCAAGTATAAATTGACATATTTGTCGATGGCAGCAGTAGTGGGTGCAATTGCAGCTGCATCTGCTGCGGAGCCTACTGATACTACTTTAGCCATTTGCTCACGCATAGCCGCCTCAAATAGTTGACGTGCATTGCCAGTAGAAATACCTGACAAGATTGCCTCAATTTGGTAGTACTTAGTCATCCAGCTTGTGATAAGAGGCGTGATACCATCACCTGCACGTGAAGCAGCGGTGTTACCGGTAGTAGCAGCCGTAAGTGTACCAGCGGCATTGTATGTCAAAGCATCATAAGCACCAGCTGCAGGATAAGCACCTGGAGAAGTACGGAAGTTTACGTCTTGCGGAACCCCCGAAATATCACCACGGTCACGGCCAAATATACCCGCCAAAAACAAACGGTCATTGTTTGTGAAAGGCTTTCCTTTGTCGGTATAAAGTGCTTTAATGATATCTTGGTTCAACACAAAATAAGCATACGTACATCCTGAAGCTTGTGAACAAGGAATAGTATTGGCCTGTCCTTGGTCATTTGGATTCAAGATAGATGTAGTTTGACGCTTGAAATAAAATGGAAAACGTGGGTCATCATCCAATAGCATTTCATACATGTATTGATGTAAGAAATAAGTGAATGAACTTGGGTTTGAGACGTATCCCCCTTGGAACCAAGGGTGACGACCCTCAGGGTTGGCTAGGCGGTTGTAGCGGAATTGGAAATCCTGTGCTGCAGTTTGGATGTAATTGCCACTTGTCAAGATAGCGTTGATTGCAGCGGCGTTGTTGCGTACCAAACGAGTGTTAATCAACAATCTCAATTTGACAGTATTAGCTAGACGAGTCCAAGAAGCAATATTGCCACCATAGTACAAGTCACCACTTACGGTAGCTTGGCCAGTTTTGGCAAAGTTGGCAACTGCTGCATCACAAAGCTTGATGAGGTCTTCATAAATATCCTTTCCAGCATCAAATTTAGGGTTGATGTTTGCCGCTTCATAGTTTCCTGCAAACGCCTCTGTGTAAGGAGCATCCCCAAACAAATCTACAAACAGACCGAAGTGATAAGCTTTCATCACTTGAGCTATCCCAAGATAATATTGAGCAGAGGTATTAGCTTCGGCGGCTTTGATGATTTCTTCTAGGTCTTTAGCGCCATTTGAATAGAAATCATTCCAGCCTCCATTATAGGAGTTGTTGCTCAGGTTGTAAGAATCAGAACTTGACATAACACCCATAAAACCGTGAGCGTCGTTGTTGAAGTTGTTGAAAAATCCTAGAGTACTAAGCTGTGAAGAAGTCAACAACAAGGCAAAGTCAGCTTTGGAGGGGTTGTTAGGGTCTGTATTGATGTTAAGATCAAACATATTACAGCTGCCTACTACTATCATCAACCCTAAGGCCAAAGCGGTACGTTGGATATATTTTAAAAATCTTTTCATGTGCATTCTCATTGGTTAGATTAAAACGTGAGATTCAAGTTTACCCCAAAACGGCGTGTTGAAGGTTGAGCACCTAAGTCAAACCCTTGGATATTTGAATCAGGGAATGAGCCTAGTACTTCAGGGTCAAACCCTAAACCTTTGAGCAAGTTGGGCGAACGGAACCAAAGGTTACGACCTGATGCAGATACGCGGGCGCTTCCGAATGGAGTCTTGGTCAACCATTTTTTTGGAATAGTGTATCCTAATGAAATCTCACGAATACGAATAGTGGTGATGTCATAAACGTTTACTTCATCTTGACCATACGCTCCAAATCCGCGAGAGAAGTGCCAGTCAAAAGCAGTAATACCCGTAGTGTTGACCAACGGCTTGCCGTCATCTCCTAGTACAGGGGTACCGTAAGTTTGGCCAGTGGCAGGATCAGTAGTAAATTTGGTGTTGTCACCATATACGCCTGGTACTACGCGAAGAGCCTCACGATCTTCTTGGAATTTGAGCATCCCACGCAATAATAAAGAAGCAGCAGTAGATGACCACATTTGACCTCCATCGCGGTAGTCAAGTAAGATACCCAAATTGATACCTTTCCATGAGAATGTATTGGTCCAGCCTAATGTAAAATTAGGGTTTGGATTTCCAATGATTTGTGAAGTAGGTAAGGCATAAGGCAGACCGTCAAGTTCATTAATTAGCAGATTGCCGTCTTTGTCACGCGCATTTTTTGTTCCGAAAATCTGCCCATAAGGATAGCCTGTTTTGTGGATAGTACCTAAGGCAGAGGTACCCGTTCCACCTAAGAAGATAGAGCCTTGAGGGCCTGCATCTTTTACAAGAGAACGAATACGGGTAAAGGCAAAGCTGCTCGACCATTCAAAACCATTAGCAAGACGCACAGGAACTAAATTTAAGGAGATTTCCCAGCCTTTGTTGTTAATCCACCCAGCGTTTACGATTTGCTCTGTAAAACCAGAAGAAGCCGCTACACGTTGAGCAATGATTTGGTCTTTAGCATCAGAGTTAAACCAAGTAATGTCGGCAGAGATACGGCTTTTCAAGAAACTTAATTCCAATCCTACCTCTAGCTCGCTTTTAAACTCTGGACGAAGAGTGGCATTGTTGGCACGGTCGCTCAAACTAGCACGATAGAAAGTCTGTCCAGCATAGTTACGATAGGCTACGCCAAGTGGATATACAGTTTGTAGACGATAAGGATCAGTATCGCTACCTACTTTACCATATCCTATGCGTAGTTTACCATTGTCAACAAACGAAGGCATTTGGAATGCATCCGTAAAGTTGAAAGACAAAGTAGCCGCAGGATAGAAGTAGCTGCGATTGTCGGCAGGCAGGGTTGAAGACCAGTCGTTACGACCTGTCAATCCCAAGAACACCATATTTTTGTAACCTACCAATACATCGGCATATACCCCATACAGACGACGTAAAGAAGTAAAGTCTTCAGTTACGATTTGAGAGGCCGTGGCACTTGCTCTATCGAGGCCACGCGAAATAATATCAACTGCCGAAATGGTTTGGCTACGGTTGAAGCGTTGGTTAAGGTTACCACCTGCTAAAGCACGGAAAGAGATATTTTCACCAAACTCACGGTTGACACTCATGATAAGGTTATAGTCTTGCTCCATAAAGCCTACATCTTGGTTACGAATAAAACCAAGTGGCTGGGCAGTACCTCCTTTGGCGGTACTACGCACACGGCGGTCACTATAAGTATTGATACCTCCTTTGAGCAAAATATTGAACCAAGGCGTAACATCATAAGATAATGCTAAGTTACCGAAAGCACGGTTTACCTCGCTCGTTCCTTTGTTGTATTTGATACTCCAAAGTGGGTTGTCAAGACCCGAACGGTAAAATAAGTTGGCGCCGTTCCGTGGATCTTCAAAAGGATAGCCGTTCAAATTGTAGTTACGTGGCAAATAATACAAACGCCCGAAGATAGAACCTTCGTTGCTGAATCCGCCATAATCAGTATAATAGCCTGCTCCGAGGGGAGGGTTAGCGGTAGTAGTATTTACGTAGTTAACGTTTCCAGAGACAGTAAGACCATTGGCTAGAGTAGCGTTTCCACCGAAGCTCAAGTTGGTACGGCTTGATTTTTGGCTAGGTACAATTCCCTCATTGGTCATACGAGAGATAGTAGCATTCAAGGAAGTTTTGTCACCCGTAGAGCTAATGTTAATCCCATTTTCCCACAGCTGCCCTGTTTTGAAGAAACCACCCACCACATCGTGCGCCATTACAGGCTCTGCAATACCATTGCCGTATTGGTCACACAATTCAGGATACATCGCACATAGGTTTTGGTTGAGGTTGAGCTGATGCTCTGCAAAACCATCAGGATAAGGCTTGCCAGCATTAGGACCGTAGCGGTAAGTGCTGTAAGTTTTGGTATAGCGAGGTTGCCCATCATAATACTGTTGGTTTACTTTATCAACGTAATTAGGCATTGGAGGTCCCCAGTTTCCAATAAAAGTACCACTATAGTTCTGGTTAGAACCTTGGGTATAAGCGTCTTGATATTCGGGTAAAGAGGAGATTTTTTCAGTATTGTAAGACATGTTATAGCTTACTTCTAGGCCTTTACGAGCCTTTTTGCTACCGGCTTTGGTAGTAATCAAAATGACACCATTGACCGCCCGCGAGCCGTACAAGGCTGCAGCTGCTGCACCTTTCAACACAGTCATAGACTCGATGTTGTTGGGGTCGATGTCATATGCACGGTTTGAAGCGCCAGTATTATTTGCAAAGCTACCTGCTCCACCAGCACTTACAGAGTTATCAAAGGGAATACCATCTACTACAAAAAGAGGCTGAGTGCTACCAGTCAATGAGTTGAAGCCACGAATGTTGATTTTAGTAGCTTGACCAGGGGCGCCACCTCCTCCTACGATTGTAACCCCAGGGACTTTGGCAGAAAGAGCTCTAAGGGGGTCGGGCTCAGAGCGTTGTTGGAGTGATTCTCCCCCGACGTTGGTGACGGCATAGCCTAAGCCTTTTTTCTCACGTTGAATCCCGATAGCTGTTACGACTACCTCGGTGAGTTGTTTGGTGTCTGAAGCTAACTTCACATCAATGGCCGAACGACTTCCTACTCCGATTTCTTGAGTAAGCGTACCTACAAAGCTAAAGACAAGAGTAGAGCTATTGGTAGCCATAATTGAGTAATTACCGTCGGCGTCTGTATTGGTACCTTTGGTTGTACCTTTCACAACTACCGACACGCCTGGCAGCGGCGTTCCGTCCTCTGCCGAGGTGATCTTTCCTGTAACCTTGCGCTCTTGGGCTTGTAAAGAAATCCACGAAACACAGGCTAAAAGAAAGCTCAGAAATAGAGATTTCCTCATAAAGGTGATTTAGTTTGTTTAGATTAAGTAATTATTAAAAATCGCGTAAGCGCACACCGAGCAAACAACATTAGCTGTTTGAAAATAAAAGCAATACAATACTACCACATCGCGCTTTTTGGGTAAATTGGAAAGGCGATGCAATAATCAAAAAAATCTAAATAAAATATTATTATTCCGATGTAAAGGAATAACTAAGAAGAGTGGAGAAGATAAAGTGTATAATTTGGATTCATAAAAAGATTTAGTTAGGTTAAGAAAATGTTTGTTCTCGTAAAGTAAAATAAACTATATCATATTTCCAATAACCAGTAAATTTGATAAAAGCCTAATTTTTCAAAAAAAATAGAGTGTAAATAAGTAGGATGCCGAAGAAAATATGGTTAAAAACCGCTTTTTTGAGCAAATTTCTTGGGTATTGTATTTTTTTTGGGCTATTAAATCACTGTAAAATTATAAAAATACTGGAATATTAATATTTGTAATTTTCTTTAAAAAGTGCAATAAATTCAAATTTAAAGAGTATTTTTATTTTATTTTTTTGGAGTAGAAGACCCTTGGTTGGTCTAAAGAAAATGGGAGTTTGTCTCTTTTCGCAATAATTTTAGAACGAGCTTTCTAAGAAAGGAGGAGTTTTTCTAGGTACATAAGCTGTTCAGGTGATTTTAATACTTCTCTATATCCAATAGTGAATATCTCTCTGGCCTTTCTGACATCAAAAATATCGAATCTTCCTACTTCTTTGGGTTCAATGACTAAGTGGCATTGCCGGAGACGCTCTTGGGTTTTGTTTCTAACAGCTAGCATCAAGCTACGTTCTACCACATTGCGAGTTGAAGTGAGCGGCTTATCTTGTAAAGAGGGATTGCAATTGGCTCCTATGATGATATCTACTTTTTTATCAAGTAAAGGTTCTATGGGTAAGTTATTCAAGACAGCCCCATCTACAAATAGCTGTTTTTTGTAACGAATAGGCTCAAAAATGCCTGGTAAACAGCTAGATGCCATCAAAGGATAGATAAGTTCGCCTGAATCAAAATACACAATTTCGCCTGCTTCAATATCAGTTGCTGCCACAAATAGCGGAATTTGTAATTTGTCAAAACTATTGTGAGGCAACAATTCTCTGTAAAGTTCTTCGGCTTTGTGCATTCGCAAAAGCCCAGGGCCATTGAATGAAGGACGAATATATTTTAAGAAATTAGTTTTTAGTAGAATCCCCAATACGTCGTCGGGGGTATATCCGTGAGCAATCAATGCGCCTGCAATTGCGCCCGCACTCGTACCTGCAATATAATCAGGGTGTATGCCTTTTTCTTGCAATGCTTTGATGACCCCTAAGTGCATGATGCCACGGGCTCCGCCGCCCGAAAGTACTAATCCAATTTTCATGGTTTGTTGACTGTTAGTTTTGTCCAAATCTTAATAATACTATAACGTAGTGCTGTCTCTATGGAATAAAAGTAGGTAAAAATTCTCCCGTCTTATTCATGGATTTCTAAACAGAATTGTATAGTAATAGGTTTTCTATTATAATACAAGCTCAATTTAATAAATGTTTCCAATATGATTTTTCTAACTTTGCGGCCTTAATCCATTTATGCTATGTCTATAGATTTTTCTCAGATTCCGTCTCCTTGTTTTGTACTAGAGGAGAAACTACTTCGTCAAAACCTTACGCTGATTCGGAAAGTGATGGATGAAGCTGGATGTCATATCATTTTGGCATTGAAGGGATTTTCGATGTTTAGTGTGTTTCCGATTGTTAAAGAGTATTTGCCAGGAGCTACCGCTAGTTCGCTCAATGAGATTAAACTTATCAACGATTATCTAGGATATCAATCTCATACCTACATACCTGCCTATCAAGAATCGGAGTTTGAAGAGGTATTGCAACGGAGTAGTCATATTACATTCAATTCTTTGGCCCAATGGGAGCGCTTTAAAGGGTATGTTAAACATCATAACCAAACAAATCCTGACAAACAGGTATCTTGTGGGATTAGAGTAAATCCGCAGTATTCGGAAGTCGAAACCGACATGTATAACCCTTGTGTGCCAGGGTCGCGCTTGGGTGTAACACGGGATCATTTTGGGGCAACACTTCCCGAAGGAATAGAAGGTATCCACTTTCATACTTTATGTGAAAATGGCTCAGATGTATTGGAACGTACCCTAGATGCTTTAGAGAGCCGTTTTGGAGATTTGCTTTATCAAGCCAAATGGCTCAATATGGGAGGAGGGCATTTGATGACTAGAGAAGGGTATGATATTCCGAAGCTGATAATGCTCATCAAAAAAATCAAACAAAAGTATGGACTTGAAGTGATTTTGGAACCCGGTTCGGCCATTGCCTGGCGGACAGGCTATCTGACTTCTAGCGTATTGGATATTGTGGATAGTCAAGGTATACAAGTAGCTATTTTAGATACTTCTTTTGCCGCTCATATGCCAGATACCCTCGAAATGCCCTATAAACCTCGTATTGTGGGGGCCTATCATGAGCCTCAAGCGGGCAAGCCTACCTATCGGTTAGGTGGAATGACTTGCTTGGCGGGAGACTTCATGGGGGATTATTCTTTCGATGAGCCGTTGGAGATTGGAAGTAAATTGATTTTTGAAGATATGATTCACTATACTATGGTCAAAACGACCACTTTTAATGGTGTCAATCTGCCTTCGATTGGGATATGGCAAGCCGACAACTCCTTTAAGTTGGTAAGAACTTATGGCTATGAAAGTTTTAAGGACAGATTGAGCTAATCCACACAATTAAGACTTAGAGGAAAGTAGAAGGGAGAGTGTGCCAAATAAAGACATTGGAAAAGAGGAGTAAAGAGGACCTATATTGCTACAATTATAGTATAATGGCTTCCTTTATTGAGTATTTTGACAGTAATTCTACATAAAAAATGTCTTTAATGGTTAAAATATATTAAATTAATCGAGTAAATTTGCTTTTGACCAACCCTATAGTACCTCTCAACTTACATGAATAACTTTCCTAACTTAATTTAAAAGAAAAATGATCTCTAAAAAAGCCAAATACGCCCTCAAAGCCCTTAAAGTCTTGACGGAAGAACATGGCAAAGGCCCTGTTTTGATTTCTCATATTGCAGAAAGGGAAAATATCCCTAAAAAATTTTTGGAAGCAATTTTACTAGAACTACGGAATCATGGGATATTGTCAAGCCAAAAAGGCAAAGGGGGAGGATACCTTTTAAGGGTAGAGCCTTCACGCGTTAACTTTGCCCAAGTGATTAGGGTAATTGACGGGCCTATAGCTCCCACACCCTGTGTCTCACTTCACTTTTATGTAAAGTGCGATGATTGTATCGACGAAGCAACTTGCGCTCTCCGCCCCGTCATGGAGCAGGTAAGAGATGCAAATTTAGGTGTCTATGAAGGAACAACGCTCGCTATTTTTGTGAAATAGTATTCATTTTTTCCTTCAAAAACGACGCTGTATAATTATCAGAAAGGAGGGTCATTTCTTCGGGAGTACCTGTAAAGGTAATGTACCCTCCTTTGTCTCCTCCTTCTGGGCCTAAATCAATAATCCAATCGGCCGATTTTATCACTTCCACGTTGTGCTCAATCACTATCACAGTATCTCCTTGATTGACAAGGGCGTTGAAAGCTTTTAACAGCTTTTGAATGTCATGAAAATGCAGACCGGTGGTGGGTTCGTCAAAAATAAATAATGACCTTCCTTGATTAGGGTTTGATTTACTCAAAAAGAAAGCAAGCTTTACCCGCTGCGCTTCTCCGCCCGAAAGAGTATTTGACGACTGTCCAAGTTTGATATATCCCAGCCCTACTTCTTGCAATGGCATAAGGCGGTCGGCTAGTTTGGGTTCTGTATCCTGAAAAAACTCAATGGCTTCGCTAATGGTCATGTCGAGTATTTCGGCAATATCTACCGACTTCCCCTCCGTTTTTTGATACCGTACATCTAGCACTTCTTGTTTGAAACGTTTGCCACCACAAGCCTCACATTTGAGATAAATGTCGGCCATAAATTGCATCTCTATCTTTACTTGGCCTTCTCCTTGACAGGTTTCGCAGCGGCCTCCTTCTACATTAAATGAAAAATGAGAAGGCTTATAACCCCTTGCTTTGGCAAGTGGTACTTCACTCATCATTTGCCTGATATAATCGTAGGCTTTGATATAAGTGACAGGATTGGAGCGAGACGACTTACCGATAGGATTTTGATCGACCATCTCAAGATTGTCGATACGATCTAGGCTACCGGTTAGGTTGGTATATTTCCCAGCTTCTTCGTTATATTCTCCTTTTTGACGAGCTAAGGCTGGATACAAAATCTTACGAATAAGTGTTGATTTTCCAGAGCCAGATACACCTGTGATGACGGTGAGTGTTCCTAACGGAAACTTTACGTCTATATCCTTTAAATTGTTTTCGCGGGCTCCTGTCAATTCAAGCCAATGCGTAGCTTTTCGACGAAATGTGGGTACAGGAATTTGGTCTTGAGCTCTCAAAAATCGTACGGTGTGAGAGGGCGTATCTTCTTGAAGATTGTTTATATTGGTCCAGTTTCCTTGCCATACTACCTCTCCTCCGAGGTTGCCCGCATCGGGACCAATGTCGATAATTTGGTCAGCGGCTCGCATTACTTCTTCTTCATGCTCAACCACTATGACCGTATTGCCCATGTCTCTCAACGATTCAAGTACTCCCACAAGTTTACGGGTATCGCGGGGGTGAAGCCCAATACTAGGCTCATCCAAAATATACATAGAGCCCACTAAGGCACTTCCTAAAGAAGTCGCAAGTTTGATGCGCTGAAATTCGCCACCTGAGAGACTATTGGTAAGGCGGTTGAGGGTGAGGTAGCCTAAACCTACCCGTTCCATGTATTCGAGACGGTTTTCTATTTCGACCAATATCCTTTTAGATACACTGTATTGGTATTCTGAAAGTTGGAGATTTTTGAAAAAACTCAGCACTTCCGAAATCGGCATCAACACCAAATCCGTAATAGAAGCTCCTCCCACTTTGACGTAGCTTGCATCTTTACGTAACCGTGAGCCACGGCACTCAGGACAAGTAGTACGGCCTCGGTAGCGAGAAAGCATGACGCGGTATTGGACTTTATGAGTTTGAGATTCGAGATGCTCAAAGAAATGGTTTAAACCTTCAAAATATTCATTCCCAGTCCACAAAATGGCTTTTTGGGCGTCGGTCAAATCTTTATAGGCCCGGTGAATCGGGAAGTCGAATCGGATACCATGCCTTAATAGAGGGGCCAGCCACTCACTCATTTTTTCGGTACGCCAAGGAGCGATGGCTCCCTCAAAAATAGAGAGGTTTTTGTCGGGAATCACTAAATCGGGATCCAAGCCTAGCACTTTCCCAAAACCTTCGCAGCGCTTGCAAGCTCCGTATGGATTGTTGAAGCTAAAAAGATTGACACTTGGCTCTTCAAATTTGATACCGTCAAGCTCAAATTGATCCGAAAATTCGCGACGCTCACTACCAACCACTTCTACAAAGCATATTCCTTCGCCCTCAAAAAATGCGGTCTGAACCGAATCAGAAAGTCTAAATTGAGTATCTTCATCGTCTTTTTTTACGACAGTGCGATCAATAAGAATACATAAGTCGGCGGGGTCTGTATTGATTTCTTCTTCAAGCAACTCTTCGATAAGTCGTATCTCTTGTTGAAAAATAATCCTAGTATATCCTTTTGAAAGTAAGATATTTAACTCTTGAGAAAGGGTACGGTCATTTTTGATGATTAGGGGGACAAGCACCATGATGCGCGTGCCTTCATCATGACTAAGGATAAAATTCACCACATCAGTGACGGTATCTTTACGTACTGCCAGCCCTGAAATGGGAGAATACGTAATGCCTGCGCGGGCAAAAAGCAATTTTAGATAGTCATAAATTTCGGTGGTAGTGCCTACGGTAGAGCGTGGATTGCGGGTATTTACTTTTTGCTCGATAGCTACCGCAGGGGATACGCCTTTGATGTAGTCAACTTCGGGTTTTTCCATTCGTCCCAAAAACTGACGCGCATAGCTGCTGAGACTTTCTACGTACATACGTTGTCCTTCTGCAAAAAGCGTGTCAAAAGCAAGGGACGATTTTCCGCTTCCCGACACCCCCGTAACTACCACCAGCTTGTTGCGAGGAATCACTAGATCGATGTTTTTTAGATTGTTGACACGAGCACCTTTGATGATGATGTATTGCTTCGGACTGATGGCTTCGAAGTCTATTTGAGAAGAATGTTGCGATTGGTTAACTACGTTCATGTGGCTGGTTGCTAAACTTACAAAGTTAGGGAAAAGCCCTCCCAAATACTAACCTTAGTTTTTTGAAAATGGTTTGCCAATGGTTGAAGTTGACCAAAACAAAATGAAGTTTAAAGTGCCTTACACGATTGATGAAGAAAGAATTAGCAACTACAAGATATTATAAGAAGTATAAAAATCAGGTTTCTTGCTTAGGTAAATATTCAATACCTAAAGACTATTTGTTTAGCATTAATAAAAAATACATTCTTAATAAAATCATGAATCCTTCTACTTCGCGTCGCGACTTTATGAAAACTACCGCAGCTACTTTGTTGGCACCTTCGATTATTACTTCTGTCAATGCTCAGACCAATGATGGGGACGGGGCTATTGTGGGTCATGGGTCTCATCGCTATAAAATTCAAGCCAACTGGGGAAAATTAGATGCTAGCAAATTTCCAGTAAAAAACTGCCATGAAATGGTAATGGATAGCAAAGGGCGACTCATTATGGTAACGGACGAAACTAAAAACAATATTTTGGTCTATGACCGTTCGGGTAAATTGCTTGATAGCTGGGGACATGAATATCCAGGTGGTCATGGACTTACACTTTGGAATGCCAACGGCGAAGAATTTTTGTTTATTTGTGACCCCAATTCCAACAAAGTAACCAAGACGGATATTAACGGTAAAGTGATTTTTACCATCGAACATCCCTCTAAAGTAGGTGCTTACAAACCTGAAGATAAGTTTTTGCCTACGGAGACGGCTATCGGGCCCAATGGCGATATTTATGTGGCCGACGGCTATGGTTCACAGTGGATTTTGCAATATTCTTCTAAAGGAGAATTTATTCGCAAATTTGGCGGCTCTGGCGATGGCGATGATCAGTTTGCAACCGCCCACGGTATCACAGTAGATTATCGCAATAAAGCCAATCCTACGCTTGTCATTACGTCGCGTGTTCATAATGCCTTCAAGCGATTTACGTTAGATGGTAAGTATTTATCAACCATATTTTTGCCAGGTGCTTTTGTATGTCGCCCTGTAATTCATGGCGATCATTTATTTGCGGGGGTATGCTGGTCGCGTTTGCGCTATCTCAATCAAACCAATAACTCGGGCTTTGTCACTATCTTAGATAAAAACGATAAAGTAATCTCAAATCCAGGCGGAACAAAACCCGAATATCGTGATGGTAAACTTCAGCTCATGGTTCAGGATGCCGCTACGGTAGGGGGTACTTTTATGCATTGCCACGATGTGTGTGTTGACAACGACGAAAATATCTATATCTGTCAGTGGAATGCCAAACAAACTTATCCTATTAAGTTAGCTCGGGTATAAGATGGAAGTGTAGGGCGAAGAGCATAAAGTCCTATTCTGGGGAAAATGTTCTACATCAAAAGAGGTTAGCACGATTTTTTTGCATTAACTTTACATAGTTTATTGAGATTCAATAAGCCTGCGAGATTTGATAATAAATCATATAAGTTAATACAAAGCAAACGCTATGAAATCCATTTTGACTGCCCTACTTTTGGTTTTTACTGTGGTAGGAATTCAAGCGCAATGCCGTCCAGCAACGGCTGCCGAAAATGAAGCCTACGAACGTGTTGTTAAAGAATTACAACGCCAGTTTACCTCCAAAACGCCTAGTGGAAATTGGAAAGTCTTTGATGAAAAGCATTCTATGGGTGCTTTGGAGGTAACCTCTGAGTGGGGAGGGTTTGTGCATTTGTGTACCGACCGCTATGATCTTATCATGGAAAAAGCAGAAGTAGCAGCAGCGCGTAAAGCCGAGCTAGATACCCTAAAGCCTCAAACCACTACTCAGCCGTCGTTGTATGTGCATCGCGATACAATGTATCGAGAAAACCCCAATGCCCTGATTCAACGTTCATTAGATACGTATTCTGTAAGTGTGGAAATCAATTTAGGAAATTACCGTTTACAGGATACCGAAAGTGCGCGTATTGTCGAAAACTCTCAGACGATTTCAGTCAGTGGCAGTCCACTTGCATTTGAAGTCCGTCTTAAGCCAGATTTGGAAGGAGCCTTAGGGCGCCAAGAGACAGTGGTATTGTTGGGAGGATGGAGAACTAAGGCCGTCAAAGTAGGGCAAGATATACGGTATCAACCACAGTTTAGAAAAGGCGGAAAACTAGTAGAAAACATAGTAGTGACTATTACGGCTCCTGTTGAAATAGCACGGGAGATTGTCAAACAAATCGATTGGAAGGCAATTGATGCTACCCTAGTAAAATAAATTTTTTAGGCAGTACGCTCTATCTTGAACGTACTGCCTCACTTAAGTAATAACTCCTAAATTTTAAACACTGAATAGTTTAAATCTCGAGTGGACGAAATATCAAAAGTATACGAAGTATTCGTAACCGGGTTTTTGACGCGTACTTTATAATTAAGATTACCTGAGGGAAGTTTAAGCGAAAGGTGCGCAATCAAAAAAGTCTTCAATTTGTCATTATAGGAAGCCGAAATAATGGGCGCGGGTTGGTTGTTTTGAAATAAATTGTGCATCCACCAGCCATTGTAGCGTTGTTGAAAAGGGGCGTTGGGATATCCACCTTCTACCCACGTCTGTCCACCGTCAAAACTAATGTCTGTAAAAATCAGTGTATGATCTTCAAAATGGTTTTTGTAGGGAGCGATTTTTTTCTGTGCCAAGATAATTCCTTCCCGTACCATAGGTGGTACTTTGCCTTCAGTATTGGCATCCCAGTGTACTACACCGAAATTTTGAAGATTCGAAAAAGCAATCATGGCATCATAAATACGTTGCTCAAAAAGGTCGGAAGTAGACAGAGGGTAGCTCCCAAATAGGAACGTGCGAGGGGTAGGTTCCCAGTTTGCAAAACCTAATTTGGTAGGCTCTATATAACGGCTACAATATAGTGTATTCCATACTAGCATTAAATATTGCTCTTCATCAGCCCAGACTTGTTCGGGAGCAGTAGTGGTAAGCTCTACCGAGTGAGAGCCAGCCGGAATAATAGCCTCCGTATGACCACGCCAATGCTGAAAACTTACTTTAAGCTCTTTATGTGCTAATCGTAAAGAACCATCTTGGGCGTGCAAAGATACACGTGCCCGACGGTTACCGTTGGAGGCTGTTCCCAAATCTGTTACATAGTAGCGTGTCGGAACGCCTGCTGTCACATTGGTTTTGGGAGATTCCTTCAATCTGATAATATCCGTACTGTACCAGTAATTGTATTGCTCATTTTTTTGTACAATCGCCCATACGTAGTAGTAAGGTATAAAATCGGTAGGCTCCATATAATCCAGTTCTTCCTCTAAAACCCGATTATTGAAACGGTTACGAACCCTCCAAATAATACCTCCATTAGGGACATTCCACCAAGATGAAATATTGCCGTTATCATCAAATTGTGGTTTATTGCCAGGGTCAATCTGCCCAATTGGCCCTAGTCCATAAGCCCATATTTTAGATTTGCTATAAAGACGGGTTTTATAATATAGTTCGGTATAAATATAGCTCCAACGCTCTTGTACATAATTGAAAAACTGACCATCATCCATATCTTTAAATTCAGGATTAGTGCCACCGTTGGTATTATGACGGTATTTGCCTCCTTCCCACACTTGTCTTCCGCGAGCGATTCCATTCCAATCTCCGAAAAAAATAGATTCAATATCCCATCTGATAAATCCGATTCTCGAATCTGCAATAGCTTTGGCTCTTCGATCTATTTCGCGTTCAGTCAGGATAAAGGGATTTGTTTTGGCGGCTTCATCTACATTATCAATAGTCACAGAATTAAAAGGGCCGTTGATGATAGTGTAGGTTTTGCCCTGCGCCGAAAAGTCGCGACTAGGATCGGGAGCGTACATGGGATTTAGACCAAATGATTCTCCGTCGATCGTAAAAGCTTCTCGAAAACTTGCTTCGTTGATGTCTACGTAGCGGTTAAATTTAGGTTTACCTTCAGACGAAGCCACACAGGCTGCCATGAATCCGAAGTCTCGAAAATCAGAGACATTTTCCCATACTACTTCTTGGGCTGGAAATACTTTGATAAGGTGCCGGAAGGGTTCGTTGGAGGCTTTGTTGGACAAATCAAAAATACCCAGTTTTTTGGCGGGATTGTACCCATGAGGATAGCCCCCTTCATCTGGCTCATACATTACTTGAGAGGGGATACCCTGGGCAAAAGAGCTACTCCATAGCAATAACTTTGCAAATAATAATAGATAATAATTGGGCTTGAGCATTGTCTAGTATGTTTTTCAATAAACTATTGTCTATTTGAGTATCAAAATTTAGCACCTGTAAAAAGGCCATTGTTAGTCAACCACATGATATTGTCGAGGGCATTAACCGCGCCATCAAGATTCATATCTGCCGTAGAATAGCGCGAAAATTGCCCATTTTGCTGTTGCCACAGCACTATATCGCCCGCATTGACATCTCCTACCTGATTTTTTTGAATATCTCCTACGTACATCATGTATCGGTTATCCAAATATTTCTGACCTATTCCAGGAATACCCGCCGGGATGTATGATTGAGTAATTGTAAAATCATAAAAGAAGTGGTTGTTGATAAACAGGGTAGGCGTAGCTGATACGATACCCACGTGATTACGGTGCTCGACAGCTACGTAATAGTTTGTGAAGTTTTCGAGTTTGCTAGGGCACCCCTTGATGTTGCTTACAGAGCCATTGGTTTCGATAGTTGCCGCTGCTCTAAAAACGGTGGTTTTGGGGTCGTCGCGGTTGGTACGTAAAGATACCAGTACCCAATCAGTGACATTGGTGCCATAAGAGCCTATGCTTTCGTTTCCATTATAAAACCACGGACTACCTGAGTAGGGTTGTTTGGCGGGCGTAGGCTGCCCAAATGGACTTATGGGGGTTTGACCAGGTAAGAGACCTTGTTGATTTAATTGGTTGCTCATTACTCCAAAACCTCTTCGATAGGCTCCTTCTAGCATTACTACTACACTACCTACATAATCTGGATAAGCAATAGTGCGAATTGTAATGCGAGCACTACTTGCACAAGTAGACCCTAGCTGTGCCACAAGGAAAAAATCGGTTTTGGAAGAAGTTAGAGTAACACTACTAGGGTTGGATATGATAGGGCCATCCCAGCTCCCCTGTCGCCAGACATGATTGTTGAAACTATTGTAGTTGCTTACAAATCCGGGTAAAGAAATCGCCCCTGGGCTACAAAGAGTTGTATCTGAAGCAATCATATTAAGTGGCAAACAGGCAGCAAGTTTCCAAAGCTCAGTACCTTGAATGCCATTATCAGCTGTAAAATAAAGCGTATCGGCAATAGACACCACATTCCCAATAGCACTGCTGGCGTTACCCATTCTAATTTCAGGCAATGGTGTTGTCAGATTTTCGGTGCCGCCTGACCTCCACCATTCGTGATTGGTAGTGCCATCAGTAGCCGTAAAATACAAAGCTCCTTTGATTTCACTGAGTAGTAAAGGTAAGCTAGACGAACTCTCATCGCCGGGACGAATGTTTTTCACCATAATCGTGCCACTGCTTGTTCCGTCCGATTTCCATAATTCTTGCCCCGTTATACCATTTGTAGCCGAAAAATAAACGGTGCTGCCTATGGCTTTCAGATAGCGGGGTTCACTTCCTTTGGCCCCAGATTGGATATCAGCCACTAATACGGTACCATTGGCTGTGCCATTCGATTTCCAAAGTTCGAGGCCTGTTTGTCCATCGTTGGCAGCAAAATAGAGTGTTCCGTTAACATTGGTTAAAAACTGAGGCATACTATGAGCTGCTCCACTGGCAATGTCTTTTACCATCACTGTTCCACCCGCTGTGCCGTCTGACTTCCAAAGTTCATAACCATTGGTACCATTATTGGCTTTGAAGTATAGAGTACCGTTGATATTAATAAAATATTGTGGTAGGCTACTTTCTGAGCCTGTTTGGATGTCTTTTACCATCACTGTTCCACCCGCAGTTCCATCTGATTTCCAGAGTTCATATCCGTTGGTACCGTCATTGGCAACAAAATACAGCGTACCATTAAAGTTAAAAAGAGATTGAGGGTTGCTTCCTGTACTTCCGCTCAAGATATCCTTTACCATTACAGTGCCGGCAGCGGTGCCATTAGACTTCCAAAGTTCGCTACCGTGGGTATCGTCGGTAGCTACGAAATATAGTGTGCCGTTGACGTCCGTATAACTTTCAGGCATACTACCGACAAAGCCGCTCGCTATATCTTTGAGGAGGAAGGTTCCGTTGGAGGTCCCGTCAGATACCCAAATTTCGTGACCCGTGTTGAGATCATCAGCTGTGAAATACAGAAAGTTGCCTACACTGGTAAGTCCATGAGCGGTGCCTGGCAAATCTTTGATTTTTAGAGTACCCGTAGCTTTGCCATTAGATTTCCATAGTCCTAGGGTGTTATCATTTTGTTTGGCCAAAAAATAAACAGCTCCTTTATGGCTGACCAAAAATCTAGGGTCACTACTAAGTGTATTAGAAGGAGAAGAAGGGTCGGGTTGGGTATTAATGTCTTTAATTAAGACGGGTGTTTGGGCGTAGAGTAGCCCGCCATAAATCCCCAAAAAATAAAAGATACCAATGAGTTTACAACAGAATAAAAAGTAGGACTCATGGTGAAGATAACAGCGTAAAAGTCTTAACATATGCATTGAGATAGGTATTCATTTGCGATAAGGGGAAAGCGCGAAGACGCTGATAAGAATCTTCTGCTTTTTGCCTTACCACAAATTGAATGCCAAAATGCGTTTGCTAAGACTTTTGATAGAAAAGCCAGTCGAGGGCTTTGGGGAATTCTTTGCTCCATCTAGCCTCCGTGTGCTCACCTTTGGGGTCGGTAGAAAGTTGAAAACGTAGACGTTCTGGCGACCATCCTTGTTTAAAAACGGCTTCTTTGAGGCGTTCTACGCTCGGAATCATGTATTGACCCTCTTTGCCACCTGCATACACATAAATTTTGGTATCTAGTGGATTAAAAAACTCAATGGAGTCAAAATATATTTTTTCGGATACCCATAACGATGGCGAGAAAATCATCAATCTTCCCAAAATTTCGGGATACATCAATCCAGCATAGATACTAATCAGCCCACCCATAGAGCTACCTCCCATACCTGTATGCTGACGTTCGGGGAGAGTGCGGTAGTGTTTGTCGATATAAGGCTTAAGGGTCCTAACAATGAAATTAGCATATTTTTTACCTGCTCCTTTGCCAAACTTAGGATGGGTATAAGGTGCAAATTCATGCAAACGATCTCCCTCGGCATGGTCTATAGCTACTATGATGATATCACCTTTGCCTTGCGCCGAGAGTATGGCCATTTTTTTGTCAATTTCCCAGTTGCCATAAGCAGAACCTTCTCCAAACAAATTTTGCCCGTCTTGTAAGTAAAGTACAGGGTATGATTTTTTTGAAGTATAATAATCGTAAGGGAGCAAAATACGAACCCGCCGGTTGCGATTGAGCTGAGGTATCTCAAAGCGCTCTGCTACAGTTTCAATGATAGGTACAAAAGAAGTATCGTACACTGCACCGTTTTTACGCCAATAAGGCACAAAATCTTTTTGTACAATTCCTTTTGTGATAACCTTACGGTTTTGAGGGGCTTCTCCAAAAGTATCTAGCTCTACTTGATCCCAGCCTCCTCGCGTGTATTTGTATTCGAGTGATTGGTCAAATTGAAAATCAGGAGGAAATTGGAAGTGGTATTTTCCTGCTTCGATTTTTTGCATTTGGTACCGTGGTATGTCTGGAAACCATTCGCAAAAATTGCCTGCTACAAATACTGGCCGCTCATCATCTAGGGCAGTGGTTAGCTCTAGCGCTAAAGACGCATAACGGTTACTCATTACTCTTGTCTCATAAGTTAGTGTCACATCAACACTTACAAAGTTACGAATGTTAAAAAAAAGAATTATTAATAATCCTAAAACAAATTGTATTTATGATACCCCCATTTGTTGTTTTTGGACTATAAATATAAAGAGAAAATAAAGCATATGGAGAGTTATGGGCTGATTATCAGAGCCTAACCAATTAAAGTGACTTGAAGGTAAATCTAATTTTTTACCAAAAATATAACCTAAGAAATTGTATCTTGATAGTTCTACAAAAGCATATTTATGAAGAAAGGCTACGAAATTTCGTAGCCTTTCTTCATAAATAAAGTATGATCTGATTAGAATAGTAAGCTTAAGCCACCATTTATACTAACCAACCCGATTGGATGAACTTCGCGGATATTTTCATCTACCTTTTCTTTTCCTACGGTAAGAGTACTGGTGAGATTATCAAAACTAGCTCGCGTGCTTACATAATCAGCATTGAGGGCAAGGGCGAAATTTCGACTGATTTTGTATCTAATACTAGCTCCGCCTCCTAAAGTAGCCGAGCCTTTGCGCATCTGCTGAGTTTTAACGGATAAAGGTACATCATAAAAATTCCCCTTGAGCTCAGTAGTAGGGCGTTGAATCCATGAATACCCGCCCATGATGCGTGCATCAAACATCAAAAGACCCGCCGAAAAGGTCATAAAGGGACCCGCCATAAGGTGAGAGCAGTTCCACGTGCCTCCTGAAGTGGACCAATTGCCACCCGCATGACTTTTTTCAATGTTTTCTACCAACTTTTGAGTGCCGGCATTGTTGAGGCAGTTGGTAAAAGACCCTTGGATGCCCATTCTTCTGGTAAGCCGATAGCCTGCCGATACTTGCATGGAAGTACCTCGCAAGGCCACCACATCCGATGGTGCGGTAGGGTCTCCTTTCATGAGCGACTTAACTGGCATACTCACCCCTCCCGATAAGTTTACGAACCCACGGTGGTCGATATGCGACAAAATGAAACTTTGCTGGGCAAAACTCATGCCCGTGGCAAGCAATCCGATGATAAGGCTATATACTTTTTTCATAACAACTTATGGGATTAAGGTTGATATTGTATACGCCTATCAATATTCGTGCCAAATTTTTAATTTGCTGACTTTCAGGTTGGTGTGTTGCCGATTGTTGGGATAAACGATGATTTTACGATATTCGTGATTTGATATAGAAATACAATGTCGTTAGAAAATATTATAGAGAAAATAGCCGCTTTGCAGTCGAAAGGAGAGAAATACTTTGATGAGGGATTGTTTCCTGCATTGCGAACCAACCGTCTTATTGGCTATCATCGCCCCGACACAACGGTGTTTTTTACGGCGGTGATTATATTTACTTTAAAAAAAATCAAACCTTGTCTATCGCCTAAATCCCAAAAATTAGTAGAAGAGATAGTACGCAAAGGCATTCAAAATTATCCTCAGTTTCAAAATAAAGATGGTTTAAAAACCTATAATTTCTGGAAAACAAAGCCTTCGAAGCATTTCCCGAATGGGTACCTGTTTCGAAGGTTTGAGCATTTTCGTATCCCTGATGATATAGACGACACAGCGATGATTTATCTTACTTCATCGCCTACTGAAGAGGAGCTTAGATGGCTTAAACAAAAATTGAGCTTACACGCCAATCTTTCAAAACAACAAATCAAAAATACTTATCCTGAATATCGGTTTTTAAAGGCATATTCGACGTGGTTTGGCAAAAACATGTATATCGAATTTGATGCTTGTGTTTTGGCCAATATGTTGTACTGTATTTACGAGTATCAATTGCCTGTCAATCAGTATGATAAAGATAGTTTGGCTTATATTCGTTCAATTATCGAAACCAACCGCTATTTATTAGAACCCTTTCGGTGTGCGCATCAATACCCCCGCTCAGTTCCCATTATTTATCATATTGCCCGCCTTATGGGTGCTTTTGATATTGAGGAGCTGGTGCCTATTCGTACTAAATTGATTGAAGATACCCAAGATTTATTGTTAACTGCTCCCCCCATCATGGACGAAATCGTCTTGAAAACTTCGCTCATGAGATTAGGCATAAGACCTGCTCCACTTAGTCGAATCCCTACTTCTAATGAAGATTTTAAGGGATTTTATTTCTTCATTGCGGGGCTATTGACGGCCTACGAAAACCCGTTGCTGTATCGGTTATCCATCTCACCCTTAGTGCAAATGCGGTGGGAATGTGAAGCTCACTGTTGGGCTTTAGTAGCCGAATATCTATCATTATACCAAGCTATGACTGAGCAACAGAACTAATAATTTTTAAAATAAAAGCAGGAATTATGATATAGCGCAGCCTTTTATAATAAGTTGAGAAAATTCGGTTTTCTCAACTTCGGTTATATGCTTCTATAAAACTTCCTGGACATGTATTCATTTCGTTTATTTCTTTTTGTGGTAGCTTCCACGTTAGGTTGGTTTGCGTTTAGACCTATCACAAATCCCCCCAAACAGACATCCTTACAACTTGTTCAAAATGAGAAAGAAGGGACTATTTCGGTGTATCGACTGAATGAAAAACAGCCGATTTTGGTGCAAAATGCCAAAGCTGATTTTAGACCTTATCTGCATCCTATTGCTGCTCCCGATGGCAAGGGGATATTGACAGAGTATAGTCCGGGGCATCACAAACATCAAACAGGAATTTATTGGGGATATACACGGGTCAATGGGCGTGATTATTTCCACCATCCCGAAGGAGACTATTGGCGGAGGGTATCAGCCAAAATCATCAAAGCCAAAGGCCCAGAAGTAAAGTGGGAAACGGTCTATGATTTGTTGGACGAAAAGGGCAATGCCGTTTTGACCGAAACCCAAACGTGGGTTATGCGAGAGCAAGATGGTCGATACTTATTGGATTTAGAATGGACAGGAGAAGCCCAAACCGATGTCACCATTGGGAAATATGATTATGGAGGGCTTTTTGTGCGAATGCCTTGGAAACAGGGCATCAAAGGAGAAGTAGTGAATGCCGCTCGCCAAAAAGATGCAAAAGCCGAAGGACAACGTGCTGGATGGGTAGATGTGGGAATGCAAATAGAAGGCCGTACAGATTGGGCGCATATTGCCGTACTGGATCATCCTGAAAATAAAGGATTTCCGCAGCATTGGCGGGTCGATGGTCAGCTGGGTATTGGTCCTGCTCGCGCTCGTTTGGGCGATTGGCAAATCAAAAAAGGTAAGGTAGAGGTAATCAAGCATCAATTAGTGATTTACACTGGTGAGCTCAATGATGTGACCATGAACAAAACTTGGAGCGACTATAGCGGCCAAGAAATGATGTATTCGCTATGGGGAATTGCCCAGCAAGAAGGGCGCGATGCTAAATTTTTGACGCCCGAAGAAGCCGTCGCAAACATGACTTTGAAAGAAGGTTTTAAAGTCAATACCTGGGCTTCCGAGCCGATGATTACGCAGCCAATGGCTTTTTGTTGGGACGATAAGGGCCGGCTTTGGATTGCCGAAAACCGCGATTATGAATCACGTGGGAGTGGTTTTTCAAACGCTGGCAATAGTCGTATTTTGATTTTAGAAGATACCAATCACGACGGAGTGGCAGATACTAAAAAAGTATTTCTAGAAGGTATTGCCTTTCCTGCCGCAATGGCCGTAGGGTTTGATGGTTTGTTTTTGGGAGCTCCTCCTAATTTACTTTTTGTACCTGACCGCAACCATGATGATGTGGCAGATATGGACAATATCGAAGTAAGACTTACGGGCTGGGGTATTCGTGACCGTCACGAAACGCTCAATAGTTTACATTGGGGGCCTGACGGCTGGCTGTATGGATGTCAAGGGTTTGCGACTCCATCAAAAGTTAGAAAACCCGAAGGAAAAGGTCGTATTTATCGTCATAAAGACCCCTTTCCAGAAGATATTTTGCAAGGAGAAGGGGTTGATATCAATGGAGGCGTATGGCGGTATCATCCTATCAAAGACAAATTTGAGGTTGTCGCTCATGGTTTTAGTAATCCTTGGGGAATCGATTATGATGCCAAAGGTCAGTTGTTTATCAGTGCTTGTGTGATTCCTCATATGTGGCATGTCATTTTGGGGGGGATTTATCACCGTCAAGGTGGACAGCATTTCAACCCTTACATTTATAGTGATATTCGGACCATTGCCGACCACAGTCACCGGTCGGCGCACGGTGGGGCTAGGGTGTATCAGTCGGATGCTTTTCCAGCCGAGCATAAAGGACGAATTTTTATGGCTAATATCCACGAGCACGCCGTTTTATCGGATATTCTTCAGAAAAGAGGCTCTGGATTTGTAGCCAAACATGGTGATGAACTGCTCATGGCCAACAATGCCCAATGGGTAGGTTTTAGTATGGAAGTAGGCCCTGATGGAGGTTTGTATGTGCTTGATTGGCATGATGCCGACATATGTGGCAAAGAAGTAATCAATGGAGAAACAGGGCGGGTTTTTAGAATTATGCCTAAAGAATCACTCGCCCAGCAGTGGGAAGGTCGATATAGCGATTTAACAAAAATGTCGGACAAACAACTCGTGGCTCTGCAAACGAGTCCGAGCGATTGGCATGCGCGGCGTGCAAGGGTGATTTTGCAAGCACGTGCTACCAAAAATGCGTTGGATAAAGAAGCAGTTGGTGATTTACGCACTATTTTTCAAACCAATTCCAACACCGATTATCGCCTGCGGGCCATGTGGGGAATGTTTGTTACAAACAATCTTCCTGCCACCGAATTATTGAAATCGCTGTCTGATACTGACGAATACATACGGGCGTGGGCGATTCAGCTTTTATGCGAAGACAAGTCTCCTTCCGATGAAGCTAAAGCAATGTTTGCCAAGATGTCAAAAGATGATACTTCCCCCATAGTAAGACTTTACTTAACCTCGGCAGTACAGCGTATAGACGAAGAGTCGGCTTGGAAAATACTCGAAAACCTTTCAAAGCATGGCGAGGATACCGAAGACCATAACCTCCCCAAAATGATTTGGTTTGGTTTGGAACCTTTGGTGAAAAATAATCCTCAAAGGGCGCTTGAATTGGCTTCTCAGACGAAACTGCCGCTCATTGCGAAATACGTAGCGCGACGATTGGTAGATGCCAACAATCCCGAAAGTGTTGTGAAAACCATTGCAGCGTTTTCGAGCTTGCCTAGTGCCAACGGCATTGGGCTTTTGGAAGGAATGCGGGATGGTTTGGAAGGAAGATTTGACTTAAAAGCCCCTGCTAATTGGCCCGCAGTGTACAATAAACTGCGCCAAAGTCAAGGAGAAAAAGCGCAGTTGGCTTTACAAATAGCACAGCGTTTTGGAGATACGGAAGCTACTCAGAAGTTTATGGCTACGCTCAAAAACAAAAATGCGCCCATAGCGCAACGTCAGCAGGCAATACAGGCGCTTGCTGCTCGTAAGAGAGGAGAATTGGCAGACGAAATTCCAACGCTACTCAACGATTCCAAATTGCGTCTGGAGACGATTCGAGCTATTGCAGAATATGATAGAGAGCCTTTAGCGAAATTGTTGATTTCAAAATACAAGGACTTGAATCCCACCGAAAAACAACAAGCGATTCAGACACTTTCATCCAGACCTAAATACGGTTGGCAACTTACGCAAGCCCTTAAAAATCAGACGGTACCTAAACGCGACGTGCCGCCGTATGCTGCCCGTCAGTTGTTGCGTGTGGTAGGAAGTGGTTTTATTGAAGTGTGGGGGCCTATAGAGCAAGAACCTTCTTTGGAAAAGGCTTATTCCAAATACCAACGTATGATTACTGACAAAGCCGTGGCGGCTGCGGATGCTACTAAAGGAGAAGTAGTGTTTCAGCGCACCTGTGGTAGTTGTCATAAAATGTACGGTAAAGGCGGTAATATTGGTCCTGATTTGACGGGTTCAAACCGTGCTAGTCTTGATTATTTACTTTTCAATGTTCTCAATCCAAGTGGCGAAATTCAGGATGATTATAAGCTTGTAGTAGTGACGACCCGCGACGGACGTACGTACTCGGGCAATGTCGTCTCCGAAAACGAACGTCAGCTCACAATGCGGGTAGTAGGACAAGATGCGGTAGTAGTAAATAAATCAGCGATTCAGTCGCGGGAGGTGATGCCGACTTCATTGATGCCCGTGGGTTTGTTTGATGCTTTGTCTGAAGCCGAAGTCCTGAATTTAGTAAAATACCTGCGAACAGTAAGTGGCCCAAAGCAAGCGGGGCGGTAGGTTTGGAAAAGGGCAACGTTTGTAGCAAAAAAGAAGATTGGTTTGGTATATGCTTCGAAGAAGTATAATGTTACACTTCTCCGAAGTGGTGTTCATTTTGGTGTATTGTTTTTGTCTACAAATATTTTACTTCTCCGAAGTAAAGTTATTAGAGTTGGCCCCTCGTTCGGCGAACGAGAACATTTGTAGCAACAAGAAGATTGTTTTGGTATATGCTTCGGAGAAGCACAATGTTATACTTGTTCGTATCAAGAATATTTACTGTATTCTAAAGTGAAAAGAATATTTCTTGTAGAAGTATCTTTTGCGAGAATAGGCAGTCTTTAGGAGAAATACTGTTTTTCATGGCTGACGTTTTTTCACAATTATACATTCATTTGGTATTTGCTCCAAAGCACCGTCATTCTTTGATTCATCTTTCTTGGGAAGAAGATTTGTATAGATATATAACAGGGATTGTCCAAACACGCGGGCATAAGCTTTTGGCAATTGGCGGAATGCCTGACCATATTCATATTTTTCTTGGTTTAAAACCTGTAGAGTCAATATCAGATTTGGTACGAGAAATAAAAGTAGCTTCTAATGATTTTATTAGAAATGAAAGATTGAATTCTATCAAATTTGACTGGCAACATGGTTATGGCGTATTTTCGCATAGCCGTTCACAACTTGACGCTGTTTGTAAATATATTTTGAATCAAAAAGAACACCATCGCCGAAAAACATTCAAAGAAGAATTTCTTAAATTTTGTGGCGATTTTGGGATAGATGTCGGTAAAAAGCAACTCTTCGAATGGTTTGAGAATGAAGCTTAAAAAGTACTTCTTACAAAGACCAATCTCCTTTGTACCTTTGTATTCCAAAAAGAGCGACTCGCATGAAATTTGAAGATTATCATATTGCCCCCGAAATCAAAAAAAGCTTAGAAAAACAAGGCTTCAAACGTCCCACCGATATTCAGTATAAAGCCATTCCCTCGATTTTGAAAGGGGAAGATGTATTGGCAATTGCCCAAACAGGTACTGGGAAAACGGCAGCTTTTGCGATTCCGATTATTCATTTACTCAACGAACGTAAGAAAAATAGCCGCCGTCCTGATGGCGTGAAATGCATCGTAATGGTACCAACACACGAGTTGGCACTACAAATCACCGAAGTATTTGAGCGACTTGGACATTTTACTTTGGTCAAAACCCTTGGGTTGTTTGGCGGAGTAGCCCAAGACCCCCAAATCGCCAAATTAGAGAAAGGGGTAGATGTGGTGGTCGCTACGCCGGGGAGGTTGTTTGACTTGGTAAGTCAAGGGCATCTTAAACTAGAGAGGGTAGAAGTGCTTATCTTGGATGAAGCCGACCATATGCTTGATTTGGGTTTTATCAAAGACATTCGCGATTTGTTACGTCACTTGCCACGTCGCCGTCAAACCTTGTTTTTTTCGGCCACTATCGACGACAAAATCAAGAAATTAGCCTATTCGTTGGTCAATAAAGCTGCTATCCGAATTCAAATTTCTCCCAAAGATCCTGTCTCCAAAAACATTGACCATTTTGTGACGCCTGTAGAAATGGACGATAAGCGGTTTTTCTTGGAACGTATCATCAACGAGCATCCCGATAGCAAAATCATGGTTTTTGTACGAACCAAAATAAGAGCCGAGCGCGTGGCTCATGCTATGGATAGAATGGGTATCAAAACACAAACCCTTCACGGTGACAAAGAGCAAAAGGATCGTTCGTTGGCACTGAATGATTTCAAAAAAGGAGTAGTAAAGGTGCTCATAGCGACTGATATAAGCGCCCGTGGTATTGATATTTCGAATGTAGACTATGTGGTCAACTATGACCTTCCTGATGAGGCCGAAAACTATGTACACCGGGTAGGACGTACAGGCCGAGGTACACAACGAGGTACTGCAATTTCGTTTTGTAGCCAAGAAGAAAAACCTAAATTGGCGGAGATTGAGACCCTAGTTGGGAAGCCGATTGCTATTTTACAAGTCACAAAAGCCGAATACGATAGCATCGTAGATTATAGCAACGATACGTCGGGCAACATCAAATCGCTACTTGAAGAAATTGAAAATATCGAAGCCGAGAAAAAACTTCGTAAGGGAAGAAAGATAAGTAGGAAGAAGTAGACTAAAGTTGGCCTTTGAGGAAAAGTTGGAATAATTTTCTAACAGCATCTTGTTGCTGGGCAGTAGGAAAACGCTCTGTGAAGAAATTATCAAACTTGGTAAACAAAAAATATCCAAAACGTGAGTATTCTTTGTCTGTGTTTTGTAATGAAAATATTTTTTGAAAAATTCGTTTGATACTATGACGGGCATTGGCAGTAGAAATCGTCCCAGCGGCTAGCTCTTTAAGTTCTAATTGTATTTCATTAAATAGTCCATTTAAAATCTTTAAGCGTTTAATTATTAGGTCTTTACGGTTAAGGCTGCATGTTTTTATAGTTTCGACGGCGCGCGGATTATTATTCAAGGCTTCGATTTTCCCGTCAGGTTTGAAGATGAAAAAATCTTCTACACGATCAATTTCGGGATGAAGGAGTAAAGGTTGTTCATTGAGAAAAAAAGGCGAATTGGCCAATCGAGAAGCATCGTCAGGAAAGCCATTTACATTTAGGGTGGGTGTGCTGACTCGTACTCCTGCTATAGGAAAATGGTTGCGCTTTTTGTTGTTACACTTAGAGCAACTCAGCAACAAATTACTCCATTCATACCCCACCCAATAATACCCTTCATGCAACTGTGCTTCTGTTACTTTAGCTTTGGGGCGATAGTGCTCAACTTGCATAGGTGCGCCTGCGGTAGTATCGGTTTCGCAATAAGCGCATTTGCGTTGGTAAAGAGTTTCGAGAGCAACTAACGTGCTATCTCGATATATTTTTGATTTAAACTTATGAGTGTTTTTTTCTGTCAATGCCTGTTTGATGGAAGTGTCACGTTCGGCAGTGGTTAAGGTAGTAGGGGCTACACCAAAATCTTTTTTGATACTAATCATACAAACAACTAATCGGCTTTAGGAGTAAACAAATCATCAGGAAATTGGCGATTGCCTTTTTCAAATTCAGCCAAATAATTTTCCACCTCATCGTTTTGCTTCATTTTTTCAAAACTATCTTCGGTACGAGTTTGAGTAATGTCATCATTTTCGACAGATAGCACATCATCCATGTCAAAAATCCCCGAAGTCAGAATGAGATTGGGAGTAAGGTATTTAAGCTCCACGTCAACCCTTTCAATCTTAATGCCTTCTTCTTTTGTGCGGACTACTTTCAAAATGACAGAATTGTGTGGTGCACCCAAAAGTGGAATGGGACTATGTGTAGAGACAATAAATTGAACTTTGGGAAAAACGCTTGAAAACAACTGTGGAATTTGCTTTTGGAGTTTAGGATGCCAATGCAAATCTAATTCATCGATGATGACAATTCCTTTTAATTGAGAAGGGTCTTTGATGTCAGGTTGAGAATGAGAAAGACGTACAATCATATCTCCTGTCAAACCTATGATTGCTCTGAAGCCCGAAGCTAGTTTGTGGTAAGGAAGTGGTTCGTAAGTTTCAGTGCCCTCAATCATATCTTTTTCAAGGTATTCTATTTGGCTTGTTTCTGAATTAAAACGAACATCGGCCAAATAAGGAATTAGTTTGCAAAAAGCCTTTTTGACCAACTCAAAGCGTTTATTATCTTTTTGAAGTAACCAATCTTTCATTTTGGCTTCGATATTAAGCAAAGCCCCGTCAGAATTGAAAAGTCCATAGGCTACAGAACTTTTTCTATATTCTTCACTGATAGTGGCATCTGCTTGCAAATTGAGCCGTGAAGGACCGTAAGCCGCTAATTGAAGTAGGCGATGAGAATTGGTCCGATTATCGTTGATGAGATTATTGTCGTTGCTTTTATATTCGACTTGAACACGAACCTTAGGGTCTTGAACTAACTGATAGTTTTCATCTTTATTTCCATTTAGACCCAACAGTATAGATTGTAGTATGGTCGATTTACCAAAACCATTTTCTCCCACTAAAAATACCCACTGAGTATCTACGGGGAGATTTTCAATAGTAGTATGCTTAATCCCTTGAAAATTAGAAACATTTAGGCTTTTGAGGCAATAAGGAAGAATTTTGTCTTGTTCTTCATAAATATCTTCTTCTGGTTGAAGGGGGGATTCTCGAACGTCAAGAGAAAAGAAAGTATCGCTATCAATAGACTCATATTCAATAATTAAATCTAACCATTCTAAAAACTGTTCTTTTGTTTTCTCTAGAGTTCGATCGACTTTTAATGTATCGCCAATTATAGAGGCGGGGTATGTATCTACTTTAAAAGTAACTTCAATGCCCGTATAAATACTATTATTTAAACCATAGCCAAAAATTTTAAAATAAAAATCTTCGAACTTTTTAGGAGTAATTTCTACAATAAACTTTTCATTAGTATTCATGGACATTTGAATACTTGATGATTTTATAGTTTCTGAAAAAAAATCAGATAAAATTTTAAGCTCTTTTAAAACCTGCAATGGCAACTTCTGCTTATCCATTCCTTCCATAGAGTTTGCGTTTGGTCAAAGTTAGGAAGAAAACTAAACCCCTCAAAATCCCACTCTAAACACTGTTTTTCCTGCTTCTACGGTTTGTAGAGAGACACTAAAACCATGATTGAGCAAGATTTCTCGAACAAGGGTAAGGCCTACGCCTTGCCCATTTTTTTTGGTTGAAAAAAAAGGCGAAAACAAATGCTGCGCTGTTTCGGGAGAGATGCCGGCACCGTTGTCGATGATTTCGAGATAGGAAGACGTGGTACGAAAAATTACTTTTCCTTTTGTGCCAATACTTTCTAATGCATTCTTCACAACATTGACAAGCACTTGTTCCATTTGGCGGCGGTCGGCTTGGATTTGTGGTGAATTTACGGCAAAATCAAATTCAAACGTTATGTCGCGTTGGTGGGCGTTGAACTCCATCAAACGCGCAATGTTGATAACTAACTCCTCGATGTTGATAAGTTCTTTATGGGGTAAGGGTAAGCGTACAATATCCGCAAAGTTGCGCATAAACTGATTGAGGTGGTCATTGCGCTCAATTGCTATTTGTACCGCATTCTGTACATCGGGCGTGTGGTCTAAAAAGTGAAGTGCCGAATCCAGAATTGAATTTACCGCTCCAATCGAATTGTTGACTTCATGCGCCATAAGCCTGATTACTTTACCATAGGCGTTTTTTTCGGCTGCCAAAATCTCCGTCGTGAGTTCTTCTATCATTACAAAATAACGCGGAAATCCACGATCCATAAAATGGGCTTTTTGGCACTTGAAGGTTTCGACACCGTTGAAATTGATAGTGCGAGATTCTCCCGTTTTGAGTTGGCTAATGACTTTTAAAACAGGATGTGCTAAGGAATTTAAAGGACGATGAAGGGTAGCCTCAGGAGTGAGTTCTAAAAGTTTTTGGGCTTTGGGATTGATATGGGTAATATTTTCATCAAAATCCAACATCACAATACCCGTAGGGGAGGTAGTGACGAGTTTTTCTAAGAAATAGTGCTGTTCTTGTTGTTGGGTACGTTCGGTGCGCAATTGGTCTATCATTTCGTTATAGACCTCAATGAGCTTGTCCATTTCGTATTTACCTGTTTTGAGAAATTTGACATTAAAATCACGGTCTTTGATGGCTTCTGCGCCTGTCATGAGGAGTTTGAGGGGCTGGATAAAATCATGGTATAACTGCCACGCAATCGCTACCGAAATCAAAATAAAAACCTCAGATGCAATAAAAAAAAGAGGCTTGTCTTTAAAAATATACAACGACAGCCCCACGGCTACTAAATGAATAATGATGATAAAGGTGATAAATTTGGTACTTAATTTCATGGATAAAAATGAATTTACAACAGCATTATGACCAAATGTGGGTGCAGGCAAGCAGTTTGTTTGAAAGTGGAAGTTTTGAATGTGATGCCTTTCTTCGCAACCCCACTGATAAGCGAAGAGGTATCACGCTCTTGGCTCGCCCGCCACAGGCTGTAGCTACCCGTATCCAACAAATGCTAGACGAGTTGCAAAGTAGCGAACCTCTCCAATATTATTATCCTATCGCCGATATTCATCTTACTATTTTATCGATTATTTCTTGTTACGAGGGTTTTACGTTGGATCTTATTTCACCAAAAGCCTACATTGAAATTATCACAGAGGCTTTAAGAAGCCATTCACCTTTTGTCATTAATTTTGAAGGAATTACCGCTTCTCCTAGTTGTTTGATGATTCAGGGATTTTTGAACGGAAACCAACTCAATCACCTGAGAGATGATTTACGAGTTTGTTTCAAAAGCTCTGATTTACAGCATTCTATTGACAAACGCTATAATCTTCAAACGGCACATTCGACAGTGGTACGTTTTCAAAAACCTCCCCAACTCCCTCTTGATTGGTTAGAAAAAATAAAGAAATATAGGAATTTTAACTTTGGAACGTTTGAAATAAATGAGCTAGAATTGGTATACAATGATTGGTATCAAAAAGCCGAATATACGGTAAGCTTGGCAAAATTCAGTTTATGTCGTTGATATAGTGCGTTGATTTTCAGTGTACTATAGGGTCATTCTTCTTCAAACGGGATTTGGTATTTTTCTAGCCGCCGATAGAGCGCCGAACGGGTAAGACCAAGTGCTTTGGCCACCCGTGCTACTTTATAACGATGATACTCCATGGCTCGCTTTATCATCTGAATTTCCATTTCTTCAAGTGTCATACTTCCTACTTCAGGCAAAGAAGACATCGTAGTGTTGTTGTTGTTGGGCGTAGTTTGATAGTTTTGCTGGAAGTCTTCTATTTGTAAGGTATCATGTGGGCTGATGAGAACAGTTCGTTCCACCAGATTTTTTAACTGCCGGATGTTGCCCGGCAAATGCAGTTGAGACAGCCACTTGAGGGCTTCGTAACTTACTTTTAACTGAGGTCTATGGTAAAGCTGACTTAGGTTGTTTACAAAAAAATTGACCAACAATGGAATATCGTTGGGGCGTTGGCGTAAAGCTGGTAATTGTATAATAATGAGGTTGATACGGTATAATAAATCTTCTCTGAATGTACCTTGTGCCACCATTTCTTCCAAGTTTCGATTGGTGGCGCAGACGATACGGACATCTACCGATTTGGTTTTGCTACTTCCGAGTACTTCATAAGTGCGATCTTGGAGTACACGCAGTAATTTGACTTGGCTACTTAAATCTAATTCACCAATTTCGTCCAAAAAAATAGTGCCTCGGTGCGCCAACTCAAAGCGCCCCGTGCGGTCAAAACGGGCATCGGTAAAAGCACCACGGACGTGCCCAAACATTTCGGATTCAAACAAACTAGTCGAAACACCCCCTAAATTTACTTTCACAAAAGGACGCTTGCTGCGTTGGCTATTTTGATGAATGGCTTCCGCAATGAGTTCTTTCCCAGTACCGCTTTCGCCCAATATCAACACCGACGCATCGGTAGCAGCGATGCGACCGATAGTTTGGAGGATTTGGACGAGCTGAGAATCTTCTCCGATGATTTGCCCAAAATCAAATTGTTTGTCGAGTGTGCGGCGAGTACTCGAAGTGGAGGTGGGCGCATTAGTTTGTGTTTTGAGAGTTGTATTGATAGGGGAAGTTTCTTGTACTTTGGGGGTAGCCAAAGCCAAAGCCGTCCGAATGCTTTGTACTAAGTGCGCATTTTGCCAAGGTTTATTGATAAAATCGGCTGCTCCTAGTTTCATTCCTTGCACGGCCAAGTCGATAGTAGCCCATCCCGTAATCAGAATGACGGGTAAAGTAGGCTCGAAAAGTTTAAGCTGCTGAAGAAGCTGCAAGCCGTCTTCTCCCGTGGTAGTGTTGGAAAAATTCATATCCAACAATACCAACTCCACAGGATGCCTTTTTAGGATTGCAAATGCATCTTCGGGATTTTGGGCAATAGCCACATCAAATCCTTCTTTGCGCAAGAGTAGCGAAAGCGAGGTACAAACGGCGATATCATCGTCAATGATTAAGAGCATTTTACTATATTATCTTTAACCGCAATGGACGCGATAGAATAAGCAAAGGTCGCAAAATCTTTGGGTCTATTGGGCCTTTCTATCGCGACTATTGCAGTTATTCTTTCCCTTTTATTCTTCATGTAACACCGTGGCAGGGTGCAAGACCGATGCTTGGCGACTAGGATAAAAAGCACAGATAGTTACTAAACCATAAACCGATAAAACCGCTAGCAACATACCTGTTAGATATACACTTGCTTCTAAATCAAAGACATTCAGGAGTGGGAATTGAATCGCAAAAAATAGCCCTAGAATCAGCCCTAAAGTGGCGATAACGACCGTTTCGCCAATAAAATGGATTAAAATAGCTTTTTGAGTAGCTCCCATTGCACGGCGTACACCAATCTCTTGTCGGCGGCGATTGATGGTTTGGAACAATACTCCGAAAAGCCCTAAGGCTACATTGAAAATCAGAAAACCACACACAATCGACAAAATTATAATGGGTACCAGCACTAGGTTGTTTCGATTGGCTTTCATATTATTCATTTGTTGAATTTCGACCGACCAATCTTTGCCAAGTTGAGTAATTCCTTTGGCTATTTGAGCTTCTAGTTCGGCACCACTACCTTCGGCCACTTTCATGAGCATGGTATCTTCCCACCTGCCTGCGGGTACAAACGTACAATTGGAAAGAGGTTGAAAGTCGTCTTTATGTCTAAAAAAATCGATAACTCCTATTACTTTTGTAGGGGTATTGTCAGATTCTCCTTCATTGATTATTTTACCTATTGCGTTTTCATTGCCAAACAATTCATTTTTGAGGTGGCGTGTGATAACAATAGGACGGAATTTGGCAACTTCGTCTGCTTTCGTAAACCAACGTCCCTCTGCTAGTTTGATCCCCATTACGTCCGGAAACGCAGGCTCAACCGACATCACCTCGCTCATTACTTTTTTCTTGTTGTATTCAAACTGATTGTTGCTGCTGCTGAAGGTAAAAGGCGCGTTGGTGCTTGAAAAAGCAAAGCTTTTCACTGCTTTATACCTTTCCATTTGTTGTTTTACTAGCTCTTTGTATTGCATTTTTACTGTATCGTTGGGAGCATGGAAATCAATAAAAGCTACCCACACGTTGTCGGTCTGAAGACCCGAAGGGTGAGCATAATTTTTGTAATTATAAACGGCAAGTGTCCATACCGCAAACAATATCAAGAATGAAAAGAAGATTTCAAGAACCATCAAAGAGTTGCTTTTTTTTCTTTTCCAAATCAGTTTAAAAAGGTGTTTTAACATGGCTTTTAGTTTTTAAGAGCTTCTACTACTTGTAGTTTTGACATTCGCCAAGCTGGATAAACGCCCGACAAAAGCCCAAAGATGAGACTAATTAAGAGCGCAATGGAAAATACTTTCCAATTGAAACTCAAATCAATATAGGCAATAAGATTGCTATGATTGAGGTAATAAATCACTCCTAACGATAAAAATACAGCAATAATACCCCCAATGAGAGTCAAGATAATGTTTTCAATTATGAACTGCATTACGAGTGTATTGGCCGAAGCCCCGAATGCTTTCCGAATACCGATTTCGGAAGCGCGTTCCATGATACGACTCAGGTTGATATTGACTAAATTGATAGCGGGTAAAGACATGAATAAAAAAGTAACTCCGAACAAAATCGTGAAGAAGATACTTTTGCCAGAGTTTTCGCCATCTTTTTTTAGTTGCCTTGTAAAACTCGTCAGATACGTATCGGCAGAGACATATATCTTATCAGGATTAAACCATTTGTCGCCTAAAGTAGGTTTGAGTCTGGAAGCTACTTGGTCAAATTCATCTTGTATTTTGGAAAGGTCGGCAGGATTGTCGGGTAAAATAATAGCAGCAAATGAACCTCGATAGCGTTCTCCTTTTAAGTCAGATTTGTAAGTATTGTACGGAAAATACAAATCTGAAGATACTTGTAGTCGCGTAATAGGACATCCCCTAACCACTCCAATAATACGGTAATTCACATTGTCGATTTCAATCATTTTACCTACCGCAGATTGGCCTTTGCCTACATACTCATCACGCACATGGTCGTTGATAACTACCACAAAATCATTGTTGTCGATGTTTTGTTGAGTATAACTTTTTCCTTCTAAAAAATCGAAAGAAGTAATATCCCAGAAACTAGCATCAGTATAGCGATAGTATAATTTTAGTTTGCTGTTGTTGAGATAAATGTTGATGGTGTTGGGAATGGTTACTGCGGCTACTTTGGCGGGAGTTTTGAGGGTGCGTACATATTTATTTATAAAAGAGAAGCTAATAGGGCCCGAGCTTTGTCCACTTTTTTTGGTATCTTTTTCTTTGATATTCCAAATATAAAGTGAGCGGTCGCGGTTGATTTCGGGATAGCCCGGCGCAATCAAATGATCCATAAAGGCCGTGGCTACGACCAAAATAGTGAGCGTAAAACTGATGCCGAATAAGCTGATAAACGTGAAAAATTTCCGACGTTTTAGTACGGCGAGGGTGATTTTGAGGTAGTTGAAGAGCATGGTTATGAAACTTGTGAGCCGTCAAACAATCTGATTAAACGATGCGTACGCTTGGCCATGTTTTCGTCGTGAGTGACCATCACGATGGTGGCTTTGTCGTCACGATTGAGGTGGGTCAAAATATCCATAATTTCGTTGCCCATGTTGCTGTCGAGGTTTCCTGTAGGTTCGTCGGCAAGGATGATTTCGGGTTGTCCTACAATAGCCCTTGCAATAGCCACGCGTTGTTTTTGCCCGCCTGAAAGCTGATTGGGATAGTGCTTCATACGATTGCTGAGTCCTACTTTTTCCAATGCTTCTGAGGCCAGTCGACGGCGTTCGTTTCCAGATACCGAACGATACAGAAGCGGGAGCTCTACATTATCAATGACGGGCAAATCATTGATCAGGTGGAAACTTTGGAAAATAAAGCCAAGCGTATGATTCCGAAACTTTGCCAATTCTTTGTCGGGCAAACCAATCGTGTATTTACCACCAATTTCGACATTCCCCTTTGACGGCTCATCTAGCAGGCCAATGATGTTGAGCAAGGTGCTTTTGCCACAGCCCGAAGGCCCCATAATGGAGATAAATTCTCCTTTTTCGATGCTCAAATTGATGTTGTTGAGGGCTACTGTTTCTATCGTAGCTGTTCGATAGACTTTTTCGATGTTTTTTAAATGTATCATGGGATTGTTAGTACCCCGTCCCCCGACGGGGTGTTTTTATTGTTTTGTTTTCCCTGCGGGGGTTAAGGAAATATTGTTTTCAAAATCATAGAGAGTGAGTTGTCGTAGCTTATAATAAGCTCCCCAATAGTCGCGAAGGGCATAAATGTAATCTCTTTTAGCTTGGTCTTTTTCGGTAAAAGAAATACTCAAGTCGGTAATGCTCAAATTGCCCAATACGTAGCGTTCTTGTGCTATTTTATACTTTTCTGAGGCAATACTATCGGCTTTGAGCGTAAGCTCAAGCTGGTCGCGAAGCATCTCAAAAAGAGTAACTTGGGTGTAGATTTCCTGCCTGAAATTTTGTTTATCTTGTTCTACGGTATATTGGGTGAGTTGTTGTTGAGCTTGGGCTGTTTTAGTCCTGGATTTGGAGCGCCCCCAGTCCAAAATCGGAATATCTAGTTCGAGTTGTATGGTTTGTTGGTCTTGTGGCCGACGATAAAGTTCTGGTACAGTTTGCCCGCGATTCGAGAATCCAAGCGTGGCTGTGAGCGTGGCATTGAGGCCATTGTCACCTTTAGCTTTGGCTACGGCCCGTTCGGCTTCGAGGGTACGTCTGCCAAAAGCAATAGCATCCGATCTATTGGCAAAAGCTTCTTGGATGGCTTTTTCGGACGATAATACCAAAGTAGCAGGGGGTGCAGGAGCTTGGAGTTCTATTTTGCCTTCCGTTTGTAATCCTATGTAAGCTTTGAGATTAAGCGAGGCGATTTCTAAATCTCGCTTCGAAACCCCCACCGCCTTTTGACCCTTGAGTAGTTCGAGCTGAAGTTGAAGGATTTCGTTGCGACTGTTTTTTCCCAATTCATATTTTTCATTGGCTACTTTAAGAATATTTTGAGTGCTTGTAAGATTGGTTTCCGCGATTTGCAGGTTGACTTGTGCCAACAACAAATCAAAAAAAATCGCACTTGCTCTCAATGAAATCAGCTCTAAAGTTTCAAGGTAGGCTTGTTGGCTTTCGTTGAATTTGAGTGGTTCAATTTTCTTATCCCATTTAAAACTATTAAATCTCAGCAAAGGCTGTAAATAACCCACGGCAAAAGGAGTACCATTGTAAAGGGTATTTTTTCGATCAAAATCGTCAAATCTTTGTAATTGCGAAGTGGCATAGATACTCCCACCTGTAGCGGCAATACTCTGACTGAGGGAAAGATTTAGTGCTGAGTTGTTGTTACGTACAGGCTGAAACTGAATAGTACCATCAGGCTGTAATACTTCTCTAAACGACCGAGTAAAAGCAGGTAAATTACCATTGAGTGTGAGCTGAGGTTTGTAGTTGGACTGAAAGGTTCGATATTCCCAATATTTTGTTTCTTTGGTAGTAGCCGCTTGTCGAGCCGAAATGGATTGATTTTTAGCCATTTGTACTACCTCTTCCAACGTAAGTTTACTGTTTTGGGCAAAGGTTTGATAAATGACGCACAAAAAGAAAAGCAATAACCAAGTTTTGGAGTAGCTTTTTGGTAACATATCTATAAATCTGTATTTCATGGCTGTGTTTATATGGATAATGGTAGGGGCAGGGCTTGCCTCTGCCCCTATGGTTTGTTTCTGCCCCTATAGTTTGCTTTTGTACCAATGGTTTGCCTCTGCTCCAATGGTTTGCCTCTGCTCCTATGGCTTGGCTTTACCCCAATGTTTTGGCTCTGCCCAATGTTTTGGCTCTGCCCAATGTTTTGGCTTTGCCCCAATGTTTTGAATTTGTCCCAATGTTTTGAATTTGTCCCAATGTTTTGCTTTTGCCCCAATGTTTTGCCTTTGTCTCTATGGTTTGGCTCTACTCCTATGGTTTGGCTCTGCCTCTATGGTTTGAATTTGCCCCTATGGTTTGAATTTGCCCCAATGGTTTGAATTTGCCCCAATGGTTTGAATTTGCCCCAATGGTTTGCCTTTGTCCCTATGGTTTACATCTGCTCCTATGGTTTACATCTGCTCCTATGGTTTGCCTTTGCCCCAATGGTTTGCCTTTGTACCAATGGTTTGGCTCTGCCTCTATGGTTTGAATTTGCCCCTATGGTTTGGCTCTACTCCTATGGTTTGCTTTTGCCCTATAGTTTGCCTTTGCCCCAATGGTTTGCCTTTGTACCAATGGTTTGCCTCTGCTCCTATTGTTTGCCTTTGTCCCTATGGTTTGGCTCTGCCTCTATGGTTTGAATTTGGGCAGACGCAAGAACAGATGTAAGGATTGCGTAGTGGCAAATGCAAGACGTAAGACAGACGCAAGAGTAGGGGGCAGACGCAAGGCCTGCCCCTACGGTTTGATTTCCAATTGTGTCGCATTTTTAAATTTAGTCATGTCCGAAACAATGATGCGCTCGCCCGCTTTGATACCTTCGGTGATTTCCACGAAATCAAAATTGATTAACCCTACTTTCACTGTACGGCGTTCGGCTTTGCCATCAGTACGTAGTACAAATACATCTTGAACAGGAGCACCGTTGAATCCCGCTCCATTGGCTACACGAATGGTTTTAGGTCGAGCCTCTGTTACGAGATAAACTTCTACTTTCATTTTGGGTCGTAAAAGTTTGTTTGCTTTATCATCGAGTTGCACATCAAAATTGACGATGTTGTTTTGCACAGAAGGCAGAATATTGGTGAGTAAACCCCGAATCTGGGTTTCATTGATACGTACTATAACGGGCATTCCGACGCGAATTTGTGGGGCATAATTGTCAGATATAGAACCGATTACTTTGAACCCACCGAGGTCGGCCAAGCGAGCGAGTGCTTCTCCTTCGGCTACCTTTGACCCAATGTTTTTGTTGACATACGTTAGCACGCCTGCTCGAGTAGCAGTAATGTTGGCTTGCTGAAGTTTACGTTGAAGTTCTTGTAGCTCTTTTTCTTTGATTTGGGCACTAATTTCAGACTCTCTAATATCCGCTCTCATGGTTTGTTGTTTGATGCGGATGTCGTTTTCAAGTTGTCTTTTTTCGAGTTGAGCAATACGCAGATATTGTTCGGCTTGGTCAATATTTTCGCGAGTTCCACCGCCTGCTTTAAAAAGTCGCTTCGCATTTTCTATATCGGCATGGAGACTATTAATTTTCAGAACTTTAATAGAGTCGTTGATTTTGAGGTCATAAAAGCTTTTTTCCAACTCCCATCTTAGTTTTACAATGGCATTTTTTTTGAGTTCTAGCTCATCTTTGAGTTTTTCGAGATTGAGTTGGGTAAATTCTTTGTCGAGCTCTAGAATTTTGTCGCCTGTTTTTACATTCGCACCGGCATCTAAGTAAGTTTGTTGAATCACGGCTGTGATAGGGCTAGTAATCACCGCCTCAAAGTCAGGTTGAACTTCGCCTGAGGAACTAAGGGTATTTTCTACGTCACCTACTTCGGCAGTAGCAATTCGGATATCGCTAGAGGTGATACTGTTGCCTAAGGTGCCACGTAAAGCCCATATTGCAGCTATTATTAAGAAGGTCAAGAGTGCAATCCATAACCAAAGACGACGTTTTTGTTGGTTTTGGGCTTCTTCAGGTATATTTCTGTCCATTTTTGAGAAAAATTTGGCTGTTTCTCAAAAATGGCTTCAATACCTGTGCCAGCAGGTAAGTTTCTGTAAGTGAGGGTTTTGTTTGTTTTTAGGTGTAATAAAAGTGTTCGATTTCGAACACTTTGTTTGAAAATGGGAAAAGCTATAAAACAGAAAATATTATTTGTTTTTCAAATTTTCTATTTTTTCTGCTGTGAGTCGCATAATAATAGGCAGAGAAATATTTTCGGCAATTGCATTACGAGCCATTTCTATTTTTCCTTTTGATTCTCCCTCTGCAATTGCAGTATCAATAACATTTTTCAAATCTCTGTAATACGACGGTTGTCTAAATAAGGAAGATGTTTTAAAACATAGAGCCATTTGTCGTAAGTAGTCTCTAGTTGCTTTTCTGTTTTTGTAAAGTGAGGCATTTCAAAATAGATGAAAGTCAAGACATCACTAAATACCTTTGGTTTTCGTCGTTAACGGAAGGCTGTTTGTCGCTAAGAAGAGGAGGAGATGCTTGCAAAATCTAATTTTTATGGTGAACTTTATGTTATATCCCAAAATTTAACCTTCTCTAACATGGCATTGTTTAATCTGAAAATCAATGGAAAAACGTACAAGGCGGATGTAGATGGCAATACGCCCTTGTTGTGGGTATTGCGTGATCACCTTGATTTGGTAGGAACCAAATACGGCTGCGGTATCGCTATGTGCGGTGCTTGTACGGTACACGTAAACGGAGAGGCTACGCGCTCATGTGTAATGCCAGTATCTGCTTTAGAAAATGCGACTATTACTACTGTAGAGGGGCTTTCAGAAACTGCAAGCCATCCTGTGCAACAAGCTTGGGACGAAACCGACGTGCCTCAGTGTGGGTATTGTCAAGCAGGACAAATGATGACAGCGGCGGCACTTTTGTCTAAAAATTCTAATCCTTCCGATAAAGACATTGAAGAAGCAATGGTAGGCAATATTTGCCGTTGTGGTACTTACCATCGGATTCATGATGCAGTAAAGTTGGCAGCTTCTAAAATGAAAAAATAATCTACTCCTAAACCATTCTAAATAGCAGACGAACGTCTGTACCATATACTATGAGCAATATTCAATCAAGAAGAGACTTCCTCAAATCTACCGCAGCAGCGGGAGGAGGTCTGGTGTTGGGGTTTAGTTGGTTAACAACCGAGGCTTTTCAACCCAAAGTATTAGGAAATACGGCAGCCGATGCCATAGATTTCAATGCCTATTTGTCGATTTCGCCTTCCGGAACGGTTACTATTTTTTCGCCCAATCCAGAAATTGGACAAGGCATCAAGACAGCTTTCCCTATCATTGTGGCCGAAGAATTGGACGCTGATTGGGAAAAAGTAAAAGTGGAACAATCCCCTTTGGATACCAAGAAGTTTGAGCGTCAGCTTACAGGTGGGAGCGGAGCGATTCGCCACTCGTGGGAGCGTTTGCGTAAAGCGGGAGCTACGGCGCGGTTGATGCTGATAGAAGCCGCCGCCAAACAATGGAACGTGGCTGCAAGTGAGTGTAGTGCTAATAAAGGGTTTGTAGTACATACTTCTGGCAAAAAACTAAGCTATGGTGAACTCGCTACCGCAGCAGCTCAAATAGCTCCTCCCAAAGATGTAAAACTTAAATCCACCAAAGATTTTAGTTTGATAGGAAAATCAATCAAAGGCGTTGATAATAAGGATATTTTGAGTGGTAAAAGACTCTTTGGAATTGACTACAAACGCGAGGGAATGCTGCACGCTATGATTCAGCGCCCACCTGCTTTCGGTCTAAAACTCAAGTCTTTTGATGCTACTGAAGCTAAAAAGATGCCAGGGGTAGTAGATGTAGTTTCGTTTGCCAACAAAGTAGCTGTGGTTGGCAAAACCACGTGGGAGGTAATGCAAGCTCGCAAAGCAGTCAAAATAGAGTGGGAAAAAGACAAAGACCTAGAAAGTTCTAGCGACCACGACCGTATCTTTAAAGAAATGCTCAGTAGTAGTACTCCTACTATACACCGCAAAGATGGCGATGTAGAAGCTGCTTTCAAAAATGCTTATAAAGTCATAGAAGCTGAATACCAGTGTCCTTTCTTACCGCATAGCCCTATGGAGCCAATGAACTTCTTTGCTCACTATAAAGGAGATAGTATCGAAATGGCAGGACCAAGTCAAACTCCAGAAGCTGCCCAAAAACAAGTAGCTAAAATGCTCAATTTAGCTCCCGAAAAAGTAAGTATTGAGCTTACGCGTATGGGAGGGGGCTTTGGCCGTCGCCTCAATACCGACTATGCCGTAGAAGCCGCCGAACTATCGAGTATTATCAAAGCGCCTGTGAAAGTGACTTGGTCACGCGAGGATGATATGACAGGGGGCATCTATCGCCCGGCGGTAAGGTATCGTTTTAAAGCTTCTATCGACAAAGCAGGAAATATCACAGGATATATGCTACACGGAGCAAGTATCAATGCTGGCAATTCTACTCGCCCCGACAATTTTCCTTCTGGAGCAGTCGAAAACGTATTGATTCAATCCAATGATCATAAATCCCCAATTACGACAGGCCCCTGGCGAGCACCTATCACGAATTTTTTGGCTTATGCTGAGCAAGCGTTTCTAGATGAAGTAGCAATGGCAGGGGGCAAAGACCCCATACAGCTTCGTTTGGAACTGCTCGACAAAGCAGAACAAAAACCCGTTGGAAAGCTAACTTATGAACCCAATCGCTTTAGAGAAGTAATCAAACTGGCCGCCGAAAAAGCAGGTTGGAATAAGAAGAAAAAAGGCGTTTATCAAGGCTTTAGCGTGTATTTTTCTCATGCATCGTATGTCGCACAAATTGCTGAAATGGCTGTAGTGAAAGGAAAACCTGTGCTTAAAAAAGTATACGCAGCGGTGGATTGTGGCATCGTAATCAACGAAAGCAGTGCTCGTAACCAAATCTTCGGCGCTGTAGTGGATGGCTTAGGTCATGCCATGTACGGCAATATTACTTTCAAAGAAGGAGCACCGCAGCAAGACAATTTCAACAAATATCGATTGATTAGATACAACGAGGTCCCCGAAATCGAAGCGCACTTTGTTTATAATGGTATCGAACCTACTGGGCTAGGAGAGCCAGCATTGCCGCCTACGGGGGGAGCCATTGCCAATGCTATTTTTAAAAGCACTGGCAAGCGTCTCTACAATCAACCTTTTGTGGAACAAGGGGCTACAGTAGGCTAAAATCAACCAAGAGAAGTTTGTTGTCAAACCAAGTTTTCCGTCTATTTTTGCAGTGAAATCAGGATTGAGCAAGAGAGACAAGGTAGAGGCACCACAGGGGTGTATTTAACACTTGTTTCTATTGCTCAATCCCCAATATTCACTACTCATCGCACGGGCGATCCCGTAAAAAAAAAATGGCTTCACAGTACGATTTGATAATTATTGGTAGCGGGCCAGGCGGCTATGTAGCTGCGATCCGCGCTTCACAATTAGGTCTCAAAACCGCCATTGTAGAAAGAGAGAGCCTTGGTGGTATTTGTTTGAATTGGGGATGTATTCCTACCAAAGCATTGCTGAAAAGCGCGCAGGTGTTTCAGTATATCAACCACGCCAAAGATTATGGTATTACGGTCGGCGAAGCAAAAGCCGATTTCGGAGCGGTCATCAAACGTAGCCGCGACGTAGCAAATGGCATGAGCAAGGGTGTTAATTTTTTGATGAAGAAAAACAAAATCGACATCATCGAAGGAAATGGCCGCGTAAAACCAGGTAAGAAAGTAGAAGTGGAAAAAGACGGTAAAAAAACAGAATATACCGCCAACCACATCATGATTGCCACCGGTGGCCGTGCTCGTCAGTTGCCCAATGTGCCCATTGACGGTACCAAGGTAATTGAATACCGCAAAGCAATGTCGCTCGAAAAACAACCTAAATCTTTATTAGTGATTGGCTCGGGTGCTATTGGTGTTGAGTTTGCTTACGTGTATGCCAGCATGGGTACCAAAGTAACGATTGTAGAGTTTATGCCAAATGTAGTGCCAGTGGAAGATGAAGAAATCTCAAAAGAATTGGCAAAACAGTATAAGAAATTAGGCATTGAGATTCATGTCAATTCCAGTGTCGAAAAAGTAGATACTTCGGGCGCAGGTTGTGTATCGACTGTCAAAACTCCTTCGGGCGAAATCAAAATCGAATCGGATGTGGTACTTTCGGCAGCAGGGGTTGTAGCCAATATCGAAAACATTGGCTTAGAAGAAACAGGTATCAAAGTCGAAAAAGGTAAAATCGTCACGGATGATTATTATCAGACCAACGTACCGGGTTATTATGCAATTGGCGATGTGACCAAAGGTCAAGCTTTGGCACACGTAGCCTCAGCAGAAGGTATTATTTGTGTCGAAAAAATAGCAGGTCTAAAAGTTCATCCTTTAAATTATAACAATATCCCAGGATGTACTTATTGTACGCCAGAGATAGCCTCGGTAGGTTATACTGAAAAAGCAGCCAAAGAAGCAGGTTATGAAGTAAAAGTAGGTAAATTCCCCTTCTCAGCATCGGGCAAAGCCAAAGCCGCTGGCGCACCCGAAGGCTTCGTAAAAGTAATCTTTGATGCTAAATACGGCGAATGGTTGGGCGCTCACATGATTGGTACCAATGTCACCGAAATGATTGCCGAAGTAGTAGTCGCTCGCAATCTAGAGACTACAGGACACGAAATCGTCAAGTCGGTACACCCACACCCTACTATGTCGGAGGCCATTATGGAAGCCGCCGCCGCCGCTTACGGCGAGGTGATTCATTTGTAGTATAATATACCTCTTCTAAAAAAGCCCTTAACTCACTGATTAAGGGCTTTTTTAATGATATATTTTGCAATATTTACACCACTCATCCGTTTTGGTTTGCGTATTTATTTCGCAAATTGCATCTTCGAGCCAAATCCCATTAAATTATGAGTCGAGCCTTCCAATATAGTTTTTTGATTAGTGTTTGTTCATTGTTTTTCGCGCGTTGTACTTCTGAAAAAGAAAAACAACCAGTGACCGCTGGCCCAGTATATACTTTGGTTTTTATGGATAAGACCCAAAGTGTAAATGTCAATAAAGCTTTTGTAGCTCAAAAGTATCAGCAGATACTGACGGATTTGGTAGAACAGAATATTCGCCAAAAAGGAGATAAGCTAGAAGTATATTTTATTCATGAAAATACCCAGAAAGCCAAAGCTCTTTCTCTGACTTGTCGTACAGAGATTGATGATGTAAGCCATATGAATGCAACTGACCGCGAAGCGGCTGAGACTACCGCCGATCTTACTCTACAGCGCGAGCGAATGGTATTTTTAAAACAACTTATTGCCAAACTAGGTATTCAAAATGTGGGGGCTTCGCAACGTCAGACCGATATTTGGGCTAGTTTGCCCGTAATCAACAAAGCCGCTGAATCAGGTGCAGAAGTAAAGGTGTATTATTTGAGTGATATGATAGAGAGTATGAAAGGTGCTAATCGTCGTGATTTTCACAATACTCCCCCGCAGGACAATGCTCAAGCTGAAACTTGGGCCAAAGAAGACGCTAAGCAAATGCAGCAATACGCGCTAAGTGCAGCCGAAGTGAAAATTGCATTACCTTTTGAACCCACAAGTAGCACCAAAGAAAATAATCCCACGGTGACTACCTATTGGACTACCTTATTACAAGAATTAGGAGCAGGGTCGGTTGAAGAACTATAAACTAATAAACCAAAGACCGCTGAACTGTGCTTGAAGGCCTAGTTCGGCGGTCTTTGGTTTTATAATTAATTGAATAATTTTCGCCATCCCCAAAGCAATACTCCCAATAAGAGAACAAAAATCACGAGAACGTATTCAAATTTGAGGTACGAAAATACCACTATGCGCGTACGATCTACAATCCACATGAGGGCGATTGTGGCAAAAATCATCAAAACCAACGCACTTAGTTTCTGGAAGCCAGGAATGTAATCAAACGAAATAACATTGCGTCGAATCAACCACAATGTCAGAAACATTGAAAAAAATGGGAGAATTTGGGTGTAAATATTGAAATCAAAAATACTTCGACGCTCAAATAAAAATAGATATATATTGAGTGTCACCGAAAAAATCCCAGGAATACAAGCCAAATAAATCAAAAAAGCGTAGAAATAATTCCACGGAGATAAATGTCCTTCATTTTTGCCTAAAATACCCGCCAGAAAAGCCATAAAGGGTAAAAGCGCAAAATAAATAAGCACCCAATCTGGGCGCTCGCCTATGCGGTCAAAAAACTGCTGTAAGGTCATTATTTTAATTTGAAAGAATAGCTTAACAACTATTTGTAAAACAAGCCCTTCCACAGTTTGAATTAAACTAGGAAGGGCTTGTTTCAAATTGGTTAATTAAAAAATATCAGTTAACCCGCCACCTGCATTTTTTTGCTGTGGTGTAAGTTTATAGTTAGGATTAGAGATGCGATTTGGGTCGCTTACTTCAAACTCTCCTCCTTTGATTTGATTGGCAAAAGTTTCAAGGCGAGCATAAGCGCGTTCATCGTTGGGATTGAAATCTTTGACAATGCTATCCAAATCCCGGATATTGGCTTGGGTAGTGGCGATATCACTGGCGATTTGTCCAGAAATCACTTCCAAAGCATAATCTAGCTGCCAATCTTGACTTTGTCCCAATACCTTGCGAGCCCGAGTAGTAGCATTGTTGGCGGCTGCCATAGCCCTTGACTCTGTTTTTAGGAGATTGATACTCGTGGCAAAATCTTTGAGCTTTTCGTCAAAAGCATGACCATATACTACTAGCTTGCGATCAAGTTTAGCAAAGACATTGGCTCTCGACCCAAAAGTATCTACCAAACGACGGTAAGTCTCAGCCTCAGATACCGCGCGATTTCCGTCTCCAATAGCGGTGTTAAGCTTGGCTTCAAGTTCTACAAAATCATCCGTTTCGCGGGCATTATCGCCTCCTTTTTCAATCATTTTATCCAACTTCGATTTCAAAGATTTGGCTTCTTCTTGGCAATACACCACCTTTTGACTGGCATCTTTTGCCAACTTCTCAGCTTTGACGGCTTCTTGCTTCATCTGAATCTTACAGGCATTGATTTCGGCTTTTACCTTTTCAAACTGCTGACGTGAGTCTTTCATTTTGTCGAGCTGGTCGTCAAGTTCAGCAAAGGGGTCAACTTTAATCAAAAACTTATGTAAACTGCGTACAATACGACGAAATACTTTGATAATCAAAGGAGAAAGCATAAACCCTAGCAATACCGCCCCCACTATAATCATTGCTTGGAGGAGCTTGATGCCTAGCGTGACGACTCCTACCAATAACTGCGTAAGTAATGGTAATACTACTGTAATAAAACCATAGCCTACCGCAAGCAACAACACGATACCTACGAGATAAGCCAATGTTTTTTCGCCTTTTTTCCAGTTTGCCATATTTTGGGGCAATACCTTCAATTTATTCTCACCGCCTTCTAAGTGTTTAAGAATGGGCAGATCACTCAGTTTGGTTAAAGCTTGATTGTTTTCCATGATTAGAAAATAAGTAAGGTTAAAAATACTATCTGTTGTTTAAATAAACCTTCATTCTCACTGCTTTCAGCCACAGCTTGCGATTATACAATTTTTGGTTGGCTTTTTAGCATTTTTAGATGGTTAATTCTTACTATCTGTTGTTATACTAAGTTCTCAATTTGTTTTCTCTTTGTCTTGAGGATGGGCCTCCGCTTGCTTAGCCATTTTTTGTACTAGATTTTTTATCCTTTTATGGGTTTCTTTTGAAAACAACTTCACCGAATCTTTCCGAACCACTGTGGGAGGCGCTTCTTTAGTCTCCGGTTCAGGAGCAATAGTAGTGGCTGAAACAACACTTTCTGATTCGTTTTCAGAAGCTGCCACTATCTCATCATCAGTAGCGGTTGAAGAAGTAATAACTTCTGTTTCTTGCTGGTACATATAAGCTATTAAACTGCCACTTATTCCTAAGATTAGTAGTAAAATGAGCACTTTTGAAAAAGTCGATAATTGTGACCAAAAGCCTTTGGAGTGTGGTGGATTCATCTTGGTTAATGATTGTTAATAAAGATATAGAACGATATTATATATTATTCACAAAGGTAAAGATACTAAAGGCAATATGTGTAAAGAAATTTGATAGTATTAAATGCTTAATATTCAGTGTTTTGTCCTTGTATTTGTTTTAAACTATTCAAAAATACGCGCTACGATTCACTCCCAATCAAAGATTTTTATGGAAGGTTGGGGGAGTTTAAGAAGTGTTTTTTTTGATTAGGATTGGTATATTTTGAAAATTAAAAATAAACGAACAATCTATATGCCTTAGTTGGCGTTAATCGGTCACGATATTTCATAAATTATTACACAAAACACGCTCTACAACCATGAAACGAGTACTCTTGGGCTTTGTGCTCCTTTTGGCTTTACAAGCAAATGCACAGTTTAACAGTAAATTTATTTTTGTTGGAATAAGAGGAGGAGCCAATTTCTCCAAACTTCAAACAGAAGGATTGAGTATTACGCGGCCTGGGGCTTCTACGGTAGATTTTTTTAAGAACAATTCTGCTAACCGCACAGGTTATGTTTTGGGGCTCTATACTCGTATAGGTCGTAAAGTATTTATTCAGCCTGAGGTATTGTTTTCATCCAAAGGTGGGACTTTCGAAATTTTTAAGAATGGAAGTACCTCACCAGTCAATGTAGATGTTAAGTTTAGCCAAATTGACATCCCTGTCTTACTTGGATTTAAACTAGGCCCGCTTCGCTTCAATGCAGGCCCTATGGCTTCTCTAAACGTAGCTCAAGGAGATAAGTTGGGAGATGCATTGAAAGATTACACTTCTCAAAATATCAACAAAACGATTGAACAAGCTACGTTTGGGTATCAGGCGGGGATAGGGCTTGATATCCGTTCATTTAATATTGATCTGCGCTACGAAGGAGGTTTTTCGAATATTTCGCAGCTTAACCTTCAAAACAATGCTCAATTCAACAGCAAAGTATCATTGTGGCAGTTAACAGCGGGTTTTGTCCTTTTCTAAACATACAAAACAGCCACTCTCAATCAAAGAGTGGCTGTTTACAACAATTAACCCACTAAAAAGCTTGTCTTTAATATTTTTAGGCGCAATTAACTAATGGCGCTAGTATTCCGTTTACTTCCCGAATTCTACGGCGCGAAATAGCTACTTCTCTCCCGCCTTTTAATTTGAGCGAACGCTCATCTTCGCAAAATTCTTGCAAATATTTGAGATTGATAATCCAAGATTTATGTACTCTTACAAATTGCTGCTCGTCCAGAATCCCTATGTAGCTTTTCAAAGTTTTGGATACTAAGTATCTTTTGCCGTCTTGAGTATAGAGATAAGCGTAATTGCCACATCCCTCTAAGCATACCAACTGTTCTGTAGGAATAATCACCTGACGGTTGCCGTTGGGGATGATGATGCTATGCAGAGGTTGAGTTTCAACAGAATTGTTTGAAGAAAAGGTGCTGAGTAAAGGGTGCGTGTTCATGATGCTTGTCATTTAGAGTTGAAAAGGTAGATTTATTCAAATCGACATGACAAACTTAATATAAAAAAAAATGCTTACACAACACGTATTTTTACGTATTTGATTGTAATTTGTTGATATTGAGTTATTTGTGTTTTTGTGGTTAGGTGTAAATCAGTACTACCACTTGATAAAACACGTAGAAATACGTATATAGAAAAACCCCACTTTTGGACTCAAAAATGGGGTTTAAAATTTTTATATATAAAAATGCTATTCTTTAGGTGCCAAAGAATTTGAGAGCTTAGCTTTATTGGCAGCTCTTACAATCATGTAGATAACCCACATAGTTAGCAAAAATTGAATAATTACGTTTAAGAAGCTCCCATATCTGACAGCCACTTCTGCTACTCCAGCGGCAGGGTCTGCTGCTTTGAGTACTATTTTGAGCGCAGAGAAATCAACTCCGCCAATGATAAGACCTAAAATAGGGTTAAGGATATCATCCATGAGAGCGGTCACTACTTTGCCAAAGGCCGCACCAGTCAATACTCCTACTGCCAAATCAAGTACATTGCCTTGGGCAATGAAAGTTTTAAATTCTTTTAACATAGAGGAGATGTTGTATAGGGGTGAAACAAAAAGTTTTACTAAAGAAAGTATTTTTTGGATAAAATCCAACTACCATTTGTACAAAAATCCAAAATTGATAGATTGGGCTATTTGCATTTTTGCGATTTGGTCTTGATCATAGATTGCAATTAGCCCCAAGTTGACATTGAAATATTTCGCAAACTTAGCCGTCAATTGTGCATCTAACCTATTATCGATAGCTGCTAGGTCTTTTACACTGGCAAAGGCTTGGTAGCGCCATTTGAAATTGACATCTTTGGCGATGTCTTTATCAAAGTTCATTACCAATTGCATTAGTGCTACTTCATTTTTGATGGATTTTCCTCTTTCTACCCCATAATTAGCGAATTGATATTCGGGATTGAGGCGGTCAATATTTAAGTAAAGATCTTTGTTACCTAAAATAGTTTGACGAACTGCACCGGGAGCAAACTGCATACTAAAGTATTTTTGGGGTTTCCACTCTATACCGATTGCTTCCGTAATATAAGCAGGTGTAAAAAAACCAGAGATGAATGGGCGACGCTCGTCTTTATAATCGCGTCCATTGGCGATTTGTGACAAAAAGTTGAGGTTTGCAAAGAAGAGCCATTTTGAGTTTGTGCCTAGTTTACGCCCGTATTTAGAATCAAAAAATATTCGGTCTACGCTTTTGAGAAAAGCATCTTCTTTGTTGCTGATAGCCCCTAACTGAAATTGGAAATCATTGACCCAATTGTCACGGTCTTTGGTATATTCAGCTTTGGTGTTGAAATAGACACCTAAAGAGATGTTATTGATACCACCGCCTTGCCAGCTGCCGCTAAAAGTACCTTGACTTAAATTAAGCCCAAACTGAGAGTTTTTTTTCCAACTTGTGTCTTTTACTGCCTCTTGGGCCATAGACATAAATGTATTTGCTGAAGCAAAAAGGGTGACTAAAACAAAAGTCCACTTTTTCATAGGGATTGGTATTTATGGTTGTGAAAATAAGACCCGACCAGAAACTGTGTTCATCGGGTAATAACACCAAAGGTTTTTTAAGACCTCTGAGATTAATTATCAAAGACTGTTATTTTTTTAGATTGAATTACTTGAAGCGGAAATACAGTTTGAGAATCTCCAGTTTGAAGAGTGATAGAAGTATTATCTATGTGTATTATTTTACCTTTTATTTCGTCTATTTGGATTGTTTGGCCTAACTGAAATCGATTATTATTATAAAACGAGGCTAACAAATTTGACAAAACATCGCGAGAAGCAAAGCCATATCCTACCGCAAATGCCAGTATAATGCCTCCAATGATGAGGTTAAAACTAGACTCCAAAAGTTCTGTATTGATACCTGCTTGTCCTAGAGCGCTGATAAGTGTAATGACTGAAAAGAAAGAAAAAACGATACTCCCTATAAGTTTGGCTGAGGGGACATTGAAAGACTTACAAATGGACACTACTGCATTTTTGAGCGTTTCTGCTACCAATACTCCAATTTGTAGCATAATAGCAGCTACGATTAGCTGAGGCACAAAGTTTACTAATTTTTCTACTAAGCCAGTAATAGCGCCCACTCCTAAGGTACGAGTAGCGTCCGTAATAAAGCCTAGCATGATAAAATAATAGAGTACCTTTGAAACTATTTGACTTAGCTTTATTTCGGTTTGTAACTGTTTGACGATACTTATTTCATTGAGTTTTTCCCCAATTCGGTCAAACCCAATTTTTTCCAATACTTTTTTGAGAATAATAGATATGCCTTTAGCTACTAAATACCCTATTAAAAGGATAAAAGCCGCAAAAATAAATCTTGGGACAAAATCAACAAATTGGTTTATGAGTTTCGTTAGAGTACTTATCAAAACTTCGGTCAAATTAGGAAGTTCTTTCATTCAATGTCTGATTTGGGGGTTGAGTCCGTTGAATTTAAAGGGTTATTCATAGTTGCTGCTGAGCCAGCTACGTTGAAAAAATGGCCTACAAACAAAGTTACTAGTTCTAATGTATTACGTACTGTATCAATTTCAGAAACGAGGGCTCTTTTGAGAGACTCAGGAACTTTGTCGTCGGGATCTATATCAAAAAAGACCTCGTTCATTTTTTTAGTGAGAATGATTTAGCCACCACTTGATGAGAATTGCTATTTGACTTGCCAATAAAACTACCAAAACAATAGTTTCTAGATAGCGTTTTTTGAGTTTCTCTTTTGTTCTTTTTAAGCGCATTTTGACTGCGCTTTCTGTGAAACCAAAAGTGTCAGCAATATCACGAATACTAAAATCATCCTGATATTTCATTAATAAAATAGTTCTTTCTTCATGAGATAATCCCTCCAAAGCTTTTTTTAATTTTTTTGCTTCTAATTCAATACCATCAAATTCTTCAGGCTCATCTGCAATATCAATTGTTTCATTTAATTCGTCTTCTGCTTGCTTTTTATGCACCCGTAACTGGTCCATACAATAGTTGTAAGTAATTGAAAAAAGCCAAGTTGAAAACTTTGAACTTTCTTTAAAGGTACCTACTCGTAAAATAAGCTTTAAAAAAATATCATGTGTAAAATCTTCTGCTTTAGCTTGGTCTTTTACGAAAGAAAGACATTTTCGATAAACTTTATCCGCGTAACGTTCATATAGTTCTTCAAAAAAAGTATTACGTTGGGTATCGACGTATAAACGCACCAACTGTTCGTCGGTGTAGTGGCTCAGTCCTATTGAGTGTACAGACATTGTGACGCGTAATAAGGTTTATAGTAACAAGGTAGACCAGAAAAAAATAAAATATTTACAAAATATCTGTATTTAGTTGATTGCTTCAGTAAACAACATGTAAAGAAACTATTTTTAAAGAATATAGATACAAAAAAACCCCAGAAATTAATTTTCAGGGGTTTTGAAAGGTTAATATTGAGGTACATTAAGCACCGATAGCGACGTGCTTGAATGTTTTTATAGTAAGACCTTTTTGAGTTTTGTCGAGCAACTGGGCGATAGTCAAAGAACCATCCTTGATAAACTCTTGGTTGAGCAAAGTGCTCTCTTTGTAAAATTTATTGAGACGACCAAGGGCAATCTTCTCGAGCATTGCTTCGGCTTTGCCTTCGTTGCGAGCTAGTTCTTTTCCAATTTCGATTTCGCGTTCGATTGTAGCTGCATCTACATCATCTTTGTCAAGAGCGATAGGTTTCATAGCCGCGATTTGCATAGCCACATCTTTTCCAACTTCTGACAAGTCAGTGCCATTAGCACCCATGAAAGCTACTAATACGCCACGTTTGTTGTTTGAGTGAACATAAGAGCTTATTACATCGCCACTTACATTTTCATAAGATACCAACTCAAGTTTCTCTCCAATTTTACCAATCAGCTCAGTGATTTGGGCTTGAAGTGTTTGACCGTCTGCTTGCACAGTAGCCAAGAGAGTTTCTTTATCAGGAGCATTGGTTGCTACGGCTTGGCTCATAATATTCATTGCCAAGTTTTGGAAGCTTTCTACTTTAGATACAGGTTCAGTTTCGCATGCCAAGCCTACGATTTTGCCGTTAGTACCATCAGCGCTTACATGAACTAATACTAAACCTTCCGATACCACGTTGTCGGCACGTTTAGCTGCTACTTTTTGGCCTTGTTTACGGAGAATATCAATTGCTTGTTCAAAATCACCATCGGCTTCGGTGAGGGCTTTTTTACAATCCATCATACCTGCACCAGTCATTTGGCGAAGTTTGTTAACATCTGCTGCTGTGATAGCCATTTGTTTAAAGTTTAATTATTTAGTTTAATCAAGATGAGTACAATGTATTGAGTTACAATAGAATCAGAAGTGGTAAAACTACACAATACCTTTGGTTGAAACTCAAATACTTATTTTATGAAATCGTTAAACGGAAAAGCCCATAGCATTTAGAAGGCTACGGGCTATCCGATAAGAGGACGGCCGCTGCCGACCGTCGCGCCGAAGCGGGATTGAGTGCTTATTCCTCGTCAGCGGCTTCTACAGCTGCTTGAGGAGTCTCAACTTCTTCACCTAAGTCTTCTGAGCGTTTTGCATCTTCTTCTTCTGCAAGGCGGGCATCATCGCGCTCTTGTTTGCGCTCAAGCAATCCTTCTTCGATTGCTTTTCCGATAGCCAACGTAATGAGAGAAATAGACTTGTAAGCATCGTCATTGGCAGGGATGACAAAATCTACCTCATTGGGGTTAGAGTTTGTATCACACATTGCAATGACTGGGATGTTCAAACGTTTTGCTTCGGCTACTGCGATGTGCTCACGTTTTACGTCAACCACAAACAATGCGGCTGGCAAACGAGTCAAATCAGCAACACCACCGAGCAAACGCTCCAATTTATCTTTTTCGCGACCTTTGATAAGGCGCTCACGTTTTGCGATATTATTTGCAGTAGCTTCATCACCCAACAATTTCTCCAATCCTTGCATTTTTTTCAATGACTTACGGATAGTGGCGAAGTTTGTCAACATTCCACCCAACCAACGTTCCGTAACGAATGGCATCTTCAAACGACGCGCTTCTTCAGATACGATTTCTTGGGCTTGCTTCTTCGTCGCTACAAACATCACTTTACGGCCTGAGCGCACTACGCTTTTTACATAGTGGCAAGCTTCATCAAGTGAGGCAACTGTTTTATTAAGGTCAATGATATGGATTCCGTTTTTCTCCATGAAGATATACGGTGCCATACGTGGATCCCATTTGCGGGTTAAGTGACCAAAGTGTACGCCTGCATCTAACAGGTCTTTGTACTCTAATTGTGCCATTTTTTTGTTTTAAAATGAAAATTGTAAATAATTGAATAGTACGCAGCACCGCGCGACGGACACTGTAAGCGCAGTCTGGACGTGATTAATTTGATAATTTGATAACTGAGTAATTTGAAAGTAAAGAGCTTTTGAAGACTTTAATTTTCAAAATAACCAATCCCCCAATTTTCAAATTGAAAGTTATTAACGTTTTGAGAACTGGAAACGACGGCGAGCTTTAGCGCGTCCGTATTTCTTACGTTCTACCATACGGGCATCACGCGTCAAGAAACCTTCTTTTTTCAATGCTGGGCGGAAATCGTTATTGATTTCACACAAAGCACGCGCAATCGCCATACGAGTGGCTTCTGCTTGGCCTCTGATTCCACCTCCACGTACATTCACTTTGATGTCGTAGTTAGCTACGGCGTTGACGGTCGTTAAAGGTTGTTTCAAAATGATTTGAAGCGTTTCTACTGGAAAATATTCAGCAAATTCGCGGCCATTGACCTTGATTTCACCTTGTCCGGTAGATACATAAACGCGGGCTACTGAAGTTTTTCTTCTACCTACTGTGTTCGTAACTTCCATGATTAAAATTTAATTTCTTTCGGTTGTTGAGCCGCATGCGGGTGTTCAGCACCAGCGTACACGTGCAAATTTGTAAAAATGCTACGACCTAAACGGTTTTTAGGTAACATACCTTTTACCGCCATTTCTATCACTTTGTGAGGTTGTTTAGCTAACACTTCACGAGGAGTGGCAAAACGTTGACCACCAGGGTGACCTGTGTGACGTACATATTCTTTGTCTGTCATCTTTTTGCCCGTCAAACGAATTTTGTCGGCATTGATGACAATCACGTTGTCTCCGCAGTCTACGTGCGGGGTGAAAGACGGCTTGTGCTTACCGCGCAAAATTTTGGCAATTTGGCTAGCCAAACGACCCAAAATTTCACCGTTTGCATCTACCACTACCCACTCCTTTTGTACGGTAGCAGAGTTAGCCGAAACGGTTTTGTAACTGAGTGTATCCACTTTAGTTATTACTTTTTTCGTTGAAAATCAATTAATTAACTATATAAACGGGCATTTTGAGGCGAAAATCGGACTGCAAATATAGCGGTTTGGTTTTTGAATAGCAAAATGATTCTGAAAATTAAATTATTACTAAATATTTCTTTATTCTTGCAGGACAGAAAAGACTTTAATTTTGCCTTTTCAAGTTAGGTTAGGTATTCACCATTTTGCAACTAAACTTTATATGCCTCAGTTCGATTTTTTAGTGATAGGCTCTGGAATTGCGGGCCTAAGTTATGCCGCCAAATTAGCTCGGCATTTTGACGCACGCAAAGAGAAAGTCTCGATTGCAGTCATTACAAAAGTACAGGCAGACGAAACCAATACTAAATATGCCCAAGGAGGAATAGCAGCGGTATGGTCGGAAGAAGATTCTTTCGAAAAACACATCGAAGATACTATGGTAGCTGGAGGTGGTATTAGCAAACGCCACATTGTGGAGATTGTGGTCAAAGAAGCTCCTGAGCGTATTATGGAGCTGATTTCGTATGGGACTCGCTTTGATAAAGAAGCAGACGGCGACTATGATTTGGCCAAAGAAGGAGGCCACTCTGACCATCGTATCTTACATTTTAAAGATGCCACAGGTGCCGAAATCGAAAGGGCGTTGCTTGGTGAGGTGAAGCGTCATGCTTCTATTCAAATCTTTACGCATTATTTTGCGGTGGATTTGATTACGCAACATCATCTGGGCGAAACGGTCTATCGACACCGCGACGATATTAAGTGTTTTGGAGCTTATGTGCTTGATACCAAAACGGGTAAAGTCGAAAAGTTTTTGGCCAAAACTACTATGTTGGCTACGGGCGGAATCGGGAATATTTACCAAAATACCACCAACCCTCGCATTGCTACCGGCGACGGTATTGCGATGGCGTATCGTGCCAAAGGAGTTTGTGACAATATGGAGTTCATTCAGTTTCACCCTACGGCCCTTTACCAACCTGGTAAAAAACCAAACTTCCTGATTTCGGAGGCTGTGCGTGGTTTTGGGGGGATTTTGCGAAACAAAAAAGGGGAAACTTTCATGGAGCATTACGACCCACGTTTGTCGCTTGCTCCTCGCGATATCGTAGCGCGTTCGATTGACTCCGAAATGAAAAAGTATGGAGATGAATGCGTGTATATCGATGTCACTCATTGTGACTATGAGAAGTTTATTGAACATTTTCCCAATATTACGGCTTATTGTAGCGATAATTTAGGAATTGATATTCGTAAAGACTATATCCCCGTCGTGCCAGCGCAGCATTATATGTGTGGTGGAATTAAGGTCAATGAATTTGGGCAGACCAATATTTTCTTCTTGTATGCTACTGGCGAATGTGCCTGTACGGGGCTGCACGGGGCTAATCGCCTTGCTTCTAATTCGCTTTTGGAAGCTGTAGTATTTGCACACCGAGCTTTCCTGAAAACCATTGACAATCTACCTGATGCTCATATTCCAGACAACGTACCCGAATGGAACGATGAAGGTACGACGCACCCGGAGGAGGCTATTTTGGTGACCGAAATGACCAAAGAGTTGGAAGCTATCATGTCAAATTATGTGGGGATTGTCCGTACAAATCGCCGTTTGAAACGCGCTCACGACCGTGTAGAATTGATTTATAAAGAACACGAAGAACTCTACTGGCAGTCGAAGGTGTCGGTGCCGATTATGGAGCTTCGTAATATGATTAACGTATCGTATTTGGTACTCAAAATGGCAATGGCGCGCCGCGAAAATGTAGGGCTACATTACAATTTAGACAATGTGAAGAAGTAATAACATTTGCAAAACACGGATTTTACTATTTTTGGGTGTTTATCAACAAACACCCTTTTTTTATTATTGCTAAACCCTTTTTCATGAAAAAAACATCCGAACTCCGCCTGATGGTATGGGGTGCTACTGCTGCTTTCTCCACTTATGCTTGTATGTATGCTTTTCGCAAAGGAATCACCGCCGCTACTTTTGAAGGAATGGTTTTTTGGGGGATTGATTACAAAATTTGGCTCATTACTTTGCAAGTGTTGGGATATGCACTCTCTAAGCTTATCGGTATCAAGGTAGTATCGGAAATGAAACCGGCCCAACGTGCCTTTTTTATTCTTTCTTTTATTGGGATTTCGGAGCTTGCTTTGCTAGGATTTGCGCTTGTACCAGCACCTTACAATATCCCCTTTTTGTTTCTCAATGGCCTGCCTTTGGGTATGGTATATGGTACTGTTTTGGGCTTTTTGGAAGGACGCCGACAAACCGACGCGTTGGTGGCGGGGCTTACCGCTTCCTTTATTTTTGCTTCAGGCTTTGTAAAAACCATCGGCAAAATGCTGCTCAACGAAGGTGTATCAGAATTTTGGATGCCTTTTGTGACGGGCTTGCTATTTGCGGTGCCGTTGGTGTTGGCGATTGGGGCTTTGGCCAAGCTTCCTGCACCTACGCTTGAAGATCAAGCCGAACGTACCGAAAGGGCACCCATGAATGCGATAGAGCGTTCGAAGTTTATCCAGACTTTTTCGGTGGGATTGATACTGTTAATATGCTCGTATGTGTTGCTATCTGCTTTCCGCGATTTTCGCGACAACTTTGCCCCTGAGATTTTGCGAGCAGCGGGGGTAGACAACCCTTTGATTTTTACACAGACAGAAACAACTGTTTCGGTATTTATCTTGATTCTGATGGGAACGCTCCGTTGGGTAAAAGACAATTGGCGAGCTTTTTATTTTATCAATGGGTTGTTGATTGTGGGCGGTATTACGGTGGGAGTGAGTACTTGGCTTTTTCAGCAAGGGATGTTGTCGGCGGGAGTGTGGTTTACGTTGACAGGCGTGGGGCTTTATCTGGCGTATGTGCCTTGCAATGGCCTTTACTTTGAGCGTTTGGTGGCTTCTTTCAAATATGTCAGTACTGTAGGGTTTGTGGTGACTTTGGCCGATTGGTGGGGGTATTTGGGAAGTGTATTGGTATTGCTTTACAAAAACTTTGGTCAGCCCAATATCAGTTTCCTTGATTTCTTCATTTACGGGGGCTATATCTTAGCGGTGTTTTATGTCATCTTGGTAGTGATTTCGTTTGGGTATTTTAAAAGAAAATATGAGGAAAAAGTATTAGAAATAAATTAAGGGGGCATTTATGGGATAATGCCCCCATTATCTCTACAATCATTTACTCCCTCGACAAAAACTTCTCAATCTGCTCGCTTGTCAAATACACTTTTCCTGAACGCGTTTTGATGTGCTCGCGGAAGGCGTTTTTGATAGCTTCACTCCATTTCATGTCAATTTCACCTGGGGTGAATTTATTTTCGCGGAGCATTTTGTGCCCAAACTCGTCTTGCAATGCAATAAACTCGGACTGATTTACTACTTTTTCGGCCAAATGTGCGGGAATAAAAATCACACCTTCGGGTTTGCCCAACACCAAGTCACCTGGCAAAACTGACGCCCGACCAATACGAATAGGGCAGTTGATGCAGGTCATGGTCATATCTTTGATGGCCGAGGGGTCGTAGCCACGCGTAAAGCTCACGAAGCCATCGATAGCACTTAGACCTTCGAGGTCGCGGACGCCTGCGTCGAACACCACGCCCGTTTTAGATTTAGCATAAATCGAGTTGCCAAGGTTATCGCCAATGAGCGTGCCGTCGATGATTTTTCCGTACCCATCGGCTACATAAACGTCATTAATTTGAAGCGCGTCGATAGGCCATGAGTTGGTGTTGCCTTTGCGACCTTCAGCTTTGCCTTTTTCCTTGATGGGTTTTTCCATATCGGGACGTGCAGGCATGTATTGCGCTGTCAAGACACGGCCTACCAATGGTTTTTCGGGGTGAATGATTTGAAAATTGCCTTCAAATTGGTTGTTGTAGCCATCTCCCCGCATGATTCCCCATGCTTCTTCGATAGAGACGTTGGCGAGCCTTTTTACAATTTCATCAGGAACTTTGGGACGGCCGTCAGGAAAACGCTCGCCCTTCCATTCTTGCGTATAAAACATGATAAGCTCTTTGGGCGCTTGAATCTGAGCGAATAAAGGTGAGGTGATAAAGGCTAGTACAAAAGCCGAGAAAATTTTTTTCATGATGGATTGAACTTGTTAAGGATTATATAGACAAAAGTCTGACAATTAACTTTTCTACACTTCTATCTTTTTCCAACGGTGAATTTTGAAATATTTTCAGAAAAAATTGACCTAATCTTGTGCCAAGATAAGATTAATCTTTAAATTATTCTTTTTTTGACGACACACAACTCGTTGTTCTAAGTCCCATTTTTCTTTTCATTTTTAATTCTAAACCCCAATGAAAAAACTATTAGACCGATTCAAGTTACCCTCCACCCATGCAAACAGTGAAAACAACCGTCGCGACTTTTTGAGAAAAGGTGTTTTGGGAGGATTATCATTAGGACTGATGCTCGACGGCAAGCATGAGCAAGAAATGGAATTTATCACCCAAAAAGTAAAGCGGGATTCAAAACCTTCAGAACTTAAAATCACGGATTTAAGGATTGCCCACTTGCAAGGGGTTCCTTTCAGAAGTCCGATTATTCGGATTGATACCAACCAAGGATTGGTGGGGTGGGGAGAAGTGAGAGATGGAGCAAGCCCCAATTATGCACTCATGCTCAAAAGCCGTTTGCTGGGTCAAAACCCTTGTAACGTAGAAAAAATATTCAAAGAAATCAAACAATTTGGCGGGCATGGTAGAGCCGCTGGCGGGGTATGTGGCGTTGAAATGGCACTGTGGGATTTGGCAGGAAAGGCTTACAATGTTCCTGTATATCAGATGCTTGGAGGTAAGTATCGTGACGAAGTACGCCTCTATGCCGATACCCCCGAAATCAGTGACCCTTCTACTTTTGCCAAAAAACTAAAAGAAACCCGTTTGGATAAAGGCTATACATTCTTGAAAATGGATTTTGGAATTGGCTTGTTGGCCGATAAACCCGGCATGCTCATTGGAGCCAATGTGTGGAAACTCAATCAGAGAGATAATAAAACAAAAACCGTGGGAAACTATGGCCTTACCAAGCACCCTTTTACGCGTATTCAGATTACCGATAAGGGGCTTGATTATATTGCCGAGTATGTGAGCAAGATTCGGGAAGGAGTAGGGTATAACATTCCGGTCTCTGCCGACCACTTTGGTCACTTTGATGTAAACACGGCGATTCGTTTGGGTAAAGCTGTCGAAAAATATCAATTGGCTTGGCTTGAAGATTTGGTGCCTTGGTTTTATACCGACCAGTGGAAACAGATTTCGGATGCGATTGATACTCCGACGCTTACGGGGGAAGATATTTTCTTAAAAGAAGAGTTTATTAAGTTGATTGATGCCAAAGCGGTAGATTTGATTCACCCAGATTTGGCTTCTTCGGGCGGGATTTTGGAAACCAAAAAAATTGGAGACTATGCCGAAGAGCACGGGATTCCGATGGCAATGCACTTTGCAGGTAGCCCTATTTCGTTTATGGCCAATGTACATTGTGCGGCAGCTACCGAAAATTTTGTAGCACTAGAGCACCACGGCGTAGATGTGCCCGGCTGGGAAGATATTGTGACAGGAAATAAACCATTGGTAGTAAATGGATTTGCGCCAGTGCCCAACAAGCCAGGCTTGGGAGTAGAACTTAATGAAGAAGTAGCTAAGAAGTTTTTGATGAAAGATCAGAAATGGTTTGCACCTACCGACGAGTGGAACACCAAAGACTCTTGGGATAGAGATTGGAGTTAATCTGAGTGGTTGATAATTATGCTCGCCAGAGTGGAAGGAGGCGTTAGTTGATTCAAAAAAATCGACGAACGCCTCCTTTATTTTTCCAACTTTTTGGTAGTGCCTTGCGTCTTTGGTATAAAATGACACGTACAATGAAAAATATTCTGCTGCTAATTCTTTTCATAGCTTGCTTTTCGTGTAAAGACAAGTATCTCACGCCCGAAATCGTTCAGCCTTTAGTAGGAAAATGGAGGGTAGTGGCTGTAGAGCCAGTTGGAAAAAATGAATGGCAGTATGTGACCCAAGATGGCCAATACCAGTTTGAGATTCGGTATGATGGTGTGGTACTTAGTGCCAATGGCTTACCTGCTTGTTGCGCCCCTAACAAACTCAATATTAATGGTAAAACATTTAAGATTGAGCCTCAATCGCGGCTTCCCGAAAACCCTCAATGTTCTTTGGTCAATTGTGTATATTGTGAAACGTGGTATATGGATTTACAGGATGATGTACTTACTATCAGATATTGTAATGGAGGTGTAGGGCGAGCACGCTATACTAAAATCTAAACCCTCAGTAGGCTCACATGAAAAATATTACTTATGTACTTTTGTTAATAGGAATGAATTGGGGATGTAGGCCCAAAAATGACATTTCTCCCAAAACGGCTCCTGTAGATAATGCTTTTGGACTAAAATACAAAGACAAAACAAGCATTGAAGTAGAAGGTACTAAATCAACGTTGGAACTTTCCGAGCTTGAAGACGGAAGATGCATTGGAAAAAACATAGTGTGTGTTTGGGCAGGAGATATTTTTGTGACCTTACTACTAGACAACGACACGGTGATTAGACTCCAATTAAATGGGCCTACGCTGGATCAATTGACTTCCTCAGCGGTTTCGATTTATGCTAGGGCAGGTTATGCCAAAGAAGCCACAGTAAAATTAAACAATGTGCCTTACATCATCCGTTTAGAACAAGTAGATGTTAAAAATTTGAATGAAGAATGGGCAGCCTTGACTCCTAAAGAAAATTACACAGTTTGGTTGAAGATTTTTAAAGATTAGAGAACAAAGACAATGAAGACTTTTTTAGTGTTTTTACTTTCTGTGGTGCTGCTATCGTGCGGGGACAAAAAACTCGGCCCTGAAGAGATACGTCCTTTGGTAGATAAATGGCGGCTTGAAGCCGTGGAAGAAGCTACAGGAGACAAAAAATGGACTCCTGTCTCCGCTAAAGATGGCTATGTTTTTGAGGTACGTTATGATGGCGTTATACTTGATGCCAGTGGACTTCCAGCCTGTTGTGCTCCTAGTAGCTTACTTTTCAATGGGCAAAAATTCGTTATCGAACCCAAAGAGTCCCTGCCCCAAAATCCTCGCTGTGCGCTGGTACTTTGTATGGCTTGCGATACATGGGATATGAACTTACAAAATGATACCCTCATTGTGAGATATTGCTCATCTACTGGTAGTCGGTTTGTGCGGGAGTAAAAGAAAATTTGGATTCACAACTCAGCTTTTGGGGAGATAGGCAGTTTTTCGCAATTTTGTGCTTTGGCATTCTCCATATCTAATGCCGAAGTTTGGTATGAAAGTTGGTTTTGTAGTTTCTTTTTTTGATTTTCGAAATGATGTCAGGCGGGTGATTGCGGAAGTAGCGCAGCAGCATGACGTAGTGATTTTAGGAAAACCCGAAAACCGCGATGAAATTTTGCGGCATCTCCCACCCAATGTGGATTTTCGACTTATTGATGAAAAGAAAGGTGGATGGTGGAATGCCCTTTGGCTCAAACTTTATGTGCTTTTCAAAAAAATTCCCAAAAGTCGCCATAACTTCTTTTTGATGGAATTCTACAAATCCTCATTGATTCCAGAGGCGGCTTTGAGAGCAAAAAGTTATCGAATTTTAGACTGGGTCAAGCGTTTGCCTAAGTTTATCTCCTATGATTTTTACTTGAATCGTCTCCAGTACAAAAAAGCAACCGAATTGGCTGGGATAGACCAGTTTATATGTTTTACTGCCATCGCTGATGATTTTTTGATGGCACGCTTGGTTCGTGAAAATCATCCTGTAAAAGTATACGTTTATAGCTGGGACCATGCTTGTAAGCATGTTTGTTTTTCCAAACGAGCCAAATACATCTGTTGGAACGAGCGCATTAAAGAGGATATTTGTGAGCTTCAACATATTCCTATTTCACAAGTAAAAGCCGTGGGGGCAAGCCAATTTGCGTACATTGAGGAGTATCGTCGCCAACAAGCCACGCTCCCAAAAACCTATTCCTTCCAATACCTTTACGTAGGATGTGCGATAGGTGCCGCAGCCTTAGTTCCTGATGAAATCGCCGTAGTGACTTCAATCGCTAAAGTAGCAGCGAGCGTAAGGCCAGATTTGAAAGTAGTAGTAAGGCCCTATCCTGTGCAAGGAAATTGGGAACTGTATCATCCTCTTCGGGCTCTTTCAAATGTGGTCATGGATGATGGTTTTAAGACGCTTGATTTGTCAGTAAAAGACGGACATATTTTAGAAAAGTTTGAAAAAATAACCCATGCTGAAGCTTTTTTTCATCTAGGAACGACCATGGGTTTGGAGGCTTGCTTTACTCCAACACCGTCTTTTATCTTAGATTATGGCTATACCAGTAGAGATGGACTAAGTCTTTATAGTTTTATTCATCAGTACCAGAATGACCGGCATTTGATAAACCTAGCCCCCCAAAATGCGGTAAAATCAGAGGTGCATTTGGCCGAAATTCTCCAAAATCTAAATGCACCATTGTACCAGCAACTCAATCAAAAAGTACAATCTCAATATCAAATCAAATCTTTTTCGGGTTTTGCTAAAGATTTAGTTGCTCACTAATGCCCTACTGTTAGCACGATTTTGCCGATATGTTGGCTGCTTTGCATGAGTTTGTGAGCTTCGGCAGCCTCACCCAAATCAAAACTTCGGAAAAGAATAGGTTTGAACTGTTGGTTTTCTAATAAAGGCCAAATATGTTTTTCGACTTCTGCTGCCAAACTAGCCTTAAAATCAGCATCTCTTGGCGCTAAAGTACTCCCTGTGATCGTCAGGCGTTTGGTCATTACTTCCAAAATATTGAATTGTGACTGAGCACCTCCTAAGCTAGCCAAAAAACCTAAACGCCCGTCGGGCTTTAGGAGACGTAGGTTTTTGGGAGTATAATCTCCACCAATATAGTCCAAGATTACATCCATACCTTCTGGTTCTAAAACTTCCAAAAAATCTTGGGTTTTATAGTTGATGCATTTGATAGCTCCGAGTTGTTCGCAAAAGTGACATTTTTCATCAGTGCCAGCTGTCGCAAAGGGGCGTACACCAAACGCTTTTGCTAGCTGAATCGCCGTAGTGCCAATGCCACTTGTGCCACCATGCACCAAAAAATTCTCACCAGCTTGTAAGTGCATTCGCTGAAAAACATTCGACCATACCGTCATGAGAGTTTCGGGCAAGCAAGCCGCTTCTTCAAAGGAAAACGAATCAGGGATAGGGAAACAATGGCGGGCGTCGGCGGCAGCATAAGCGGCATAGCCTCCATTTTTAAGGAGCGCGCATACTTTGTCGCCTACTTTCCAGCGACCTACTTCTGAGCCTATCTCTACGACCACCCCTGCTACTTCCAGACCTAGGGGGGCAGAAGGTGCTTGCTTAGAAGTACCATATCGACCTTGCCGCATCAGGATGTCGGCGCGATTGACACCACTGGCATAAACTTTGATAAGAACCTCTGAAGGATTGAGAAGGGGCTCTGCGGTCTCAATCAATTGTAAAACTTCAGGGCCGCCTGTTTGAGTAACGATGACTGCTTTCATGCTTTTGGAAAGAGAATAAGGAATGAGTGCCTATGTAAAATCTAAGGATACAACTAAAATTTGGATGATGATGAGGGAGTGACTAAAATAGGATTAAAATAATTTTAATCATAACGAATCTCGAAAATAGCCTCCTATTGCGCTCAATTGGGCAAAGTCTTCAATAAAATTTTACAAATTACTCAAATCTAAAAAAATCCATGAAGGTACATGACACCCATGCACGGGTGGTAATATACATTTGTATTGTTGATTTATTCTAAACTTTTAAAAGACCTACCAAATTTCTATTATATATGTCAGCAACTACCTCGCAGTTTAAGTATGTAAGCTATTTATGGGATGAAGCTAAAGCTGCCGAATTGGCAGGGGATGAAGTAGCCCTTTTTATTTACCGTTCGAATATGCTCGGTGCAGACCTTCGCCTTACCAACTACGGCGGTGGAAATACATCTGTAAAAATAACTGATAAAGATCCTCTTACTGGCAAAGAAACGGAGGTAATGTGGATTAAAGGCTCGGGAGGAGATATAGGTACACTCAAAAAATCGGGTTGTGCGGCTTTGTACATGGACCGTTTGTTGAGCTTAGAAAATGTGTACCGTGGCGTAGAGTTTGAAGATGAAATGGTAGAATTGTTTAATCATTGTATTTTCGATTTAGCTTCCAAAGCCCCTTCTATTGATACTCCCTTACACGGATTTTTGCCCTTCAAACACATAGATCACCTTCACCCTGATGCGGCTATTGCGATTGCGGCAGCCAAAGATGGTAAAAAAATCACCGAAGAGCTTTTTGGGGGTGAAGTAGGATGGGTAGAGTGGCAGCGTCCTGGATTTGATTTGGGGCTTAAGCTAAGAGCTTGCCTAGAAGAAGCTGCTGCGAAAGGCATCAAGCTGCGCGGTATCATGCTAGGGTCACACGGTTTGTTTACGTGGGGGGATACTTCCTACGATAGCTATATCAATACCCTCGAAGTAATCGAAAAATGTGCTGAATATCTAGAAGCAAATTATGGTAAAACGCGCCCTGTATTTGGCGGTGCTAAAATCGAAAGCTTACCAGCCGAAGAGCGTTTAAAACAAGCCGCACAATTAGCCCCTGTTTTGCGTGGTTTTTGTTCGTCCTATCGTACGATGGTAGGGCATTTTACCGACGATGCGCGGGTATTGGAGTTTATTAATTCCAACGACTTAGAAAAATTGGCACCTCTTGGTACTTCTTGTCCTGATCACTTCTTACGCACCAAAATCAGCCCATTAGTGTTGAGTTTGGCACCTGAGGAAGATTTGTCGGATGTGAAAGCTTTGAAAGAAAAACTCTTGCCAAGTTTTGTAGCATATCGCGAACTTTATACAGAATATTACGAAAACTGTAAGCATCCTAACTCGCCAGCCATGCGCGACCCTAACCCAGTGGTTATTTTGTATCCTGGAGTGGGAATGTTTACTTTTTCTAAAGATAAAACGACGGCTCGTTTGGCATCCGAATATTACATCAACGCCGTCAATGTAATGAAAGGTGCTGAGGCGGTATCGGAATATACCTCATTGCCACGTCAGGAGGCTTTTAATATTGAGTATTGGTTGCTAGAAGAAGCAAAACTTCAACGGATGCCTAAACCTAAGGCATTGTCGGGAAGGGTGGCTTTGATTACGGGAAGTGCAGGAGGGATTGGCAAAGCAATCGCCAAAAGATTTGTGGAAGAAGGAGCAGTAGTGATTTTGAATGACATCAATGAAGAGCGTTTGGAAGGAGCGAAAGCGGAGTTTGTGGCAAAGTTTGGCAGAGATGCCGTCGCTACTACTTTATTGAACGTAACTGACGCTCCAAGTATCAAAGAGGCCATGAATGCTTCGGCCTTGGCTTTTGGGGGGGTAGATATCATTGTCAACAATGCCGGCATTAGTATCTCTAAGCCTATAGAAGACCATACTCTTGAAGATTGGGACAGACTGTACGATATTTTGGTAAAAGGACAGTTTTTGGTAACTCAAGCGGGCGTGGAAGTAATGCGCAAGCAAGGGTTTGGTGGAGATGTGATTAATATTGTAAGTAAAAACGCGCTTGTCTCTGGTCCCAACAATGCGGGATATGGCTCGGCCAAAGCAGCTCAATTACACTTGAGTCGCTTGAATGCAGCCGAACTAGGCGCTGATAAAATTAGAGTAAATACCGTAAATCCTGATGCCGTAATCGCAGATTCTAATATCTGGGCTGGTGGATGGGCCGCAGGCCGTGCCAAAGCATACGGTATCACGATTGAAGAACTTCCTGCTTATTACGCTAAAAGGACATTGTTGAATGAGGCGATTTTGCCCGATGATATTGCCAATGCGTGCTTTGCTTTTGTGGGAGGACTTCTCAGTAAATCTACCGGAAATGTACTCAATGTGGATGGCGGAGTAGCGATGGCTTTTGTTCGCTAATAAACATCAATCTGTTGTTTCTTAAACAGATTTTTAAGACTGTTTTTTCATCATAGGTTAGTTTAATACTTGAATCTAACGCCTGGCTTCAGGCGTTAGATTTTTCTGAAATACCTATTCATGAAATATGACTCTAAATCCGGAAAACCATGCAACTCGAAAAATATAAGATACAACAACACAACGACGACTTACTGAAAATCCACGAACGTCGTTTGAATTTTGCTGTTTCGGAAATTGAAAATGCCGAGCAAATCATCCAAAAATTGATTGATTTTCAGATTGCTATTCCTTCTTGGGCACTAGGTACAGGTGGTACGCGCTTTGGCCGCTTTTCGGGTGGAGGTGAGCCACGGGTGTTGGAAGAAAAAATCGAAGATGTAGGGCTTCTTAACGCTCTCAATCAGGCAAGTGGAGCGATTTCGCTGCATATTCCTTGGGATATTCCCAAAGATGCCAAGGCTATCAAGGCATTGGCGGCACAGCACGGACTCAAATTTGATGCCGTTAATTCTAATACTTTTCAAGATCAACCTGACCAAGCTCTGACGTATAAGTTTGGGTCGTTGCAAAATGTAGATAAGGCCGTACGCAAACAAGCTATCCAGCACAACATCGAGGTAATAAAGCACGGGATTGAATTGGGATCAGAGTCGCTCACCGTATGGCTTTCTGACGGTTCGTGCTTTCCGGGTCAATTGAACTTTCGCAAAGCTTTTCAAAATACATTAGAAAGTTTGGAAGAAATCTACGCGGCCTTACCCCACGACTGGAAGATGTTTGTGGAATATAAAGCCTTTGAACCAAACTTTTATTCAATGACCGTTGGTGATTGGGGGCAATCATTGCTTTTTGCTCAAAAATTAGGCCCTAAAGCCTATACTTTGGTGGATTTGGGACATCATTTGCCCAATGCCAATATTGAGCAGATTGTGGCGTTGCTGTTGATGGAAGAAAAGCTAGGTGGGTTTCACTTCAATGATTCCAAATACGGCGACGACGACCTTACGGCGGGTGCTATGAAACCCTATCAATTGTTTTTGATATTCAATGAATTGGTAGAAGGAATGGATGCCCGTGGTATGAATCACGCCACTGATTTGGGATGGATGATAGATGCGTCTCACAATGTCAAAGACCCGCTCGAAGATTTGCTCCAATCCGTTGAGGGTATTATGGTGGCTTATGCGCAGGCGCTGGCTGTTGATAGAAAATCATTGATAGAGGCTCAAGCTGTAAATGATGTGGTAAAAGCGCAGGAAATCCTCCAAAATGCTTTTCGTACTGATGTGCGGGCATTGGTAGCGGAGGCGCGTTTGAGAGCAGGAGGCGCGTTAAATCCCTTGTCTTTGTACCGTGGTTTGAAAGTTCGCGAAAATTTAATTGCGGAAAGAGGTCTTAAAACTGTTGCGACTGGATTATAGTATGAAAATACCCGTTTGTGCCGTATTGGATGTTGGCAAAACCAACAAAAAAATATTCCTGTTTGACGAAAATTACCGAATCGTTTTAGAAAAAACAGAGCAATTTCCCGAAACTGTCGATGAAGATGGTGACCCCTGCGAGGATGTAGATTTGCTTACTCGCTGGGTCAAAGACTCAATAGCCCAAGTGCTACAACTATCCGAATACGACGTCAGAGCTATCAATTTCTCTACTTATGGGGCAAGTTTAGTGCATGTTGATAAAGACGGCAAAACAGTAGCGCCCTTGTACAACTATCTAAAACCTTATCCTGATTCGCTCAAGAAGCAGTTTTATGATACTTACGGAGGAGAGCAGCACGTATCTCGTCAAACAGCGTCGCCTATCTTAGGGAGCCTCAATTCGGGGATGATATTGTATCGGTTGAAATATGAGCAACCTGAGGTTTTTCAACAAATAGCCTATTCTCTTCATTTACCCCAGTATGTTGGGTCTTTGATATCAGCAGTGTTTGCGTCTGATATCACAAGTATCGGCTGTCATACTCATTTATGGAATTTTGATACAAATAGTTATCATGAGTGGGTCGAAAAAGAAGGTGTTTTAGACAAACTCGCCCCTATCGAAGAAGGTGATAAAGTTGTAATTCAGACAATCAGTAACCAAGAGTGTTTAGTAGGCATAGGTCTGCACGATAGCTCATCGGCATTGATTCCCTACTTGGTTAGTTTTTTGGAGCCTTTTGTCCTTATCTCTACCGGCACCTGGTGTATCAGTCTCAATCCTTTCAATCATACGCCTTTGACCAATGAAGAACTACAGTATGATTGCCTCTGCTATATGCAATACAACGGTAAGCCAGTGAAGGCGTCGCGGTTGTTTGCAGGCTATGAGCATGAGCAGCAGACCAAACGCCTAGCGGAGCATTTTGGAGTAGCCCTAGATTATTATAAAAGTGTGGCTTTCGATGCGGAGATAATTGCTCAACTCAAAGCCGATAAAAAAACAGACGGAATTGATTTCGAGTCATTGTCAAAACCGCCCATGCCTACTACGATTTTTGGACAGCGCGATTTGGCAAGTTTTGCCTCTTATGAACGAGCCTATCACCAATTGATTTTGGATATAGTGGCGCAGCAGATTATTTCTACCGAGTTGGTTTTGGCAGGTTCTACGGTTAAGCGGATATTTGTGGATGGAGGGTTTGGCAAAAATCCTATTTATATGAATTTATTGGCGGCGGCTTTTCCGACCATGGAAGTGTTTGCGGCATCCGTTGCACAAGCAACTTCGCTGGGAGCTGCCTTGAGTATTCATCGGCACTGGAATTCAAAATCTCTTCCACCTGATTTGATTGATCTACGGTTTTATAATAGTAAACTTTCGCTTCCTTAAAATCTTTTTAGGTTTCCACAAAAAAGGGCTTGGCTTTATTAAAGGCCAGCCCTTTTTTTATTATTTTACAATAATGCTGGAAAGAATATAGCTTGGGCAATAAAGGAGAAAAATACGGTATGAAATAGGGGATTTTTCTCCTCGAAGCGGACTTATATGTTTTTTAGTTTTGCGAAAAACTAAAAATATAGGTTATGAAAAGAAATGTATTTCTCTTCTTTTTTATTATTATTGGCTTAGGGTCGTGTAAAGAAAAAATTCCGCCTTTGTCGGAGCGAATTCAAGCCACTTGGATACTTGCCGAAGTAAAGGAGGGAGCGACCCTTGTGTATAGCAAAGGCGCGAATGCAAATATTCGTGCAGGCTATGCCAATTGGCGATTGGTACTGAGTGGGCAATCGGTTGTTTATACCGAGTTTGATAACACCCGATTTAGTGGGCAGTACGAATTGCAAAACGATACCAAACTCATTCTTAAAAATCTTACTCCTAAACCTTCGGCCACTGACGGTACGATGGAGTTTATGATTAGCGACGCTACTGATAAGCAAATGACGCTCAAAAGTGCTATCGCAAGCCTAAAAACAGGGAATAGTATTAATGAATACAAACTTATAAAAGAGTAAAACTTTACCCTCACATGAAAAAACTTTTATGCTTTTTGATAGCATGTCTATGCGCTAGTGTCTATGCGCAAGTTCCCCAAGAAAAACCTTTGGCGTGCGGTACTACCGAAGTTCCTGACCATATACGAAAGCTAATGCTCAGTCTCAAAGGAGCAAGTACTCCTACTGCTCGCACTGCCAACGAACCCCTACGAGAAATGAAAGTATGGGTGGTGGTGGATTCTACCATTTATGGCTTCTACAAGGCTGATACCAATGCTATTAAAGCTCACATCTATTTTATTTACCAGCAAACAAATATCATTTTTAATAAACAGTTGGGGATTCACCTTAATGTAGTATCTATTGAGATTTTGAAGAAAAAAAACAGATATACTTTTGCTACTAGAGGTGTATCTAATGACTTTGGGCAGCTCTATAATTTCAGTGAAGATTATTCAAAGAGGCGCGACGTGGTAAGAGACCTCACAGTGATGTGGACGCGCTACACAGGAGAGCCTTATGGTGGGGTTGCATTTTTGGGTGGAGCGTATCAGCATGATACTGGCGACCAGCTGAGTCCCTATTTGATAGCACACGAAACAGGTCATAATCTCGGTTCGCCACATACACATGATTGCTCCTGGAGGGGTGGGCCTATTGATGCTTGCAATGACATCGAAGGAGGAAACTGCTATACAGGTACCAAAACCTCTAATACAGGTACTGTAATGAGCTATTGCAGTAAATATGGCATTCAAGGACATAATGTATTTCATCCGCTTTGTGTAGAACTTATCAAAAAAGTAGCTAAGGATTCTTATGGGTTGATTCCGATGCAATCGGCTCCTTTTGCTGCACCTGCGTTGTTGTATCCAACCAATGGCTCCGAAAGTACCACCAATCATTACTTTTCGTGGCGTACTACTACCCAAACTACTCACTATCAGGTACAAATATCCGATAAGGCCGATTTTGCGAATGTTCTCCTAGATACTACCACTCATGCCCCTTCATTTTGGGTAGGCAAAAAACTCGCCTTCAACACGCCACATTATTGGCGGGTACGTGCCCGAAATGAATCAGGAGCGGGGGCATGGTCGGCATCTTTTACTTTCAAAACGGCCTCTTCTATTTCGTTGACCAAACCTGTGGTGTATGAAGTTTATAACCTAAAAACACACGAAGATCAAATTATTGCTTTTTCTTCGATTGCTGATGCCGTAGAATACGAAGTGTCTTTTCATCGGGTAGGAAGCAATGAAAGTTTGACGGCGGCCAATACCTACAAAACTATCAAAACCACTAAAACAACTTTGAGGATAGGTGACATCTTGAGCCGACCTGCCGACTTAGGCAGCTATCGGTGGAGAGTAAGGGCTTTGAATGGGACGACGGTAGGAGAATGGAGTGACGATAACGATCGCTCTGTCTATTTCTACAATAAACTAAACCTCAATATCACTGCCAACCCTACTTATAGTGTGCCTTTGGAATTTCCAATGTCATTGAATGTAGATTTCAATAGATTGGATAACTATCGAAGAATAACAGTGGACGTAGCGAAAGATGCTGATTTTAAGAATATAGCCTTTACCAAACAGCTAGTGAATGATGATAGCAATCAGCCCGAAAATTTTTACGTAGGTGTGTTGCCGATTTCAGGTTTAGAAAGTGATACCAAATATTTTTATAGGGTCAAGGCCGTCTCAAGAATTGATAGTAGTACACAGAGCTCAGAATTTAAGACAGGCTTGGAGCAACGCTGGAAACTCTGGAACAGTACCACCAATTCGGTGTTACCTGCAAATGCTTATTTAAGAGGGGTTTATGTGGATAATGCCAATTCTCAATGGGTATATGGCATCGATGGAATTTATGAAATAAAATCTGATGGAAGTGTCAACGCCTTCAATCAAGCTACATCCAACAAAATGCTGCCTAATTCTATCAACGACCTTACCAAAGATTCACGAGGAAGGGTGTGGGCAGCTACTAGAGATGGCTTGGCTTACTTTGAAAACAATCAATGGACTACCCTGAGAAATCGAGCGCCCTTTGGTCGAAATGTGGGAGGGTATATTTGGTACAATTCATTCAATAGAGTGGCTAGTGCTCCCAACAATGTGGTGTATGCCAATGCTAGCGATGTTTCTAAAATATTACGCTATGATGGCAATGAATGGAGTGATATTACGCCGCCTTCTACCTTATATGGTAGTTATCCGGCTATATTCAATACCGATAAAAATGGGAATTTATATATACTATCACCCGAAAAGAACAATAGAATTGGCGTCTATGAAAACGGAACTTGGAGCGAGATAACAATCCCCAATTTTACCAACAATCCCAATACTTATTATAGATTGTTTGATAATACGGGCCGAATATGGCTCGCTACATGGATTCCGTCCCAAAGCAATTATGATATTGCGGTCTTTACATCAAGAGCAGACATTAAGTTTTTGACCAATCAAATCAGCTATGTAGAATCCTCGACGGGGGTTACGAAAACTGGTTTTTTGACGAGTTTTATGAATACCATATTAGTCGGTAAAAAATACACCTATTTTATGGGATACAATGGCTTTTTGGAGTATGATGGAGCAAGGTATGTTTATTACAATTACCCTACTATATCGGCTTATACAATGAGTGCGGTATATACTCCCCAAAACTTTTCGATTGACTCCGAAGATAGGCTCTATTACGTAGAAGCGGGCAATACCATCTATCGTTTTGAACGCAATAACTTCAATGGATTTTTACAAAAACAAGTGGGTACGGGCTGTAATCTTACTTTTAGAGTAGGTCTTGCCACTCCGCCCACCAACTCAATGGCGATGAAGTTTTATTTGTCGGATGCTAATGGTGCTAATTTCAAAGAAACTCCGGCTACTTATAAAGACGGCTACATTACTTTTTCAATTCCCAATGATGGCGCAGGAAAAGGGTATCGGGTAAAATATACTTTTGCTGACATTTTTGAGAGTAAAGAAAGTGAGCCATTTGAAATAAGCGCACCTTTTACGAAATTGGCAATCACGGGAAACAATACCTTCTGTTTTGGAAATGCTACTACTTTAAAAGCAGAAGTTACGGGCGGGAAAAGCCCTTATACTTATGCTTGGTCAAAAGGAGGAAGTGCCGAAACCTATACAGCTTCTGCCGAAGGAGCCTATACCGTAACCGTAAAAGACGCCAGCAACTGTATCCAAACATCGGGAGAGGTAATTCTTACCACCACTGGTGCCAAAGAAGCAAAAATCACACCCGTAGGCAATCTTGAAGTGTATGAACCCAATACAGTGGTACTTAATGCCAATACAGGAGATAACTTCACCTACCAATGGCAAAAAGACGGTACTGATCTGGCAGGAGCCACTACTGCTACCTATGAGGCCAAAACATCGGGGAGCTATGTGGTAAAAGTACAGAAAGACGGCTGTAGCTTGGCGTCGGCGTCGGTAGGGGTGAAAATAGATAAGCTGCTATCAGTTCCTAATTCGGATATTCCGACAAGTTTAGTGTTGACCAATTACCCTAATCCATTTGCGACGAGTACTACTTTTAAGTTAGGGCTTCCTCGTCAAAGCAAGGTAAAGATGAATTTACTTAGCACCAAAGGCGAAACCCTAAATACTATCAAGGAAGGAATATTGGAAGCGGGCTGGTACTTGATAAAACTAGATGATACTTCACTACCCGCTGGCGTTTATTTTTGCCAAATCATGACGGAAGAAGGTACCAAAACGCTCAAACTGATGGTAGCTAAATAGGGCTTATCAACCCCTAGATATTGCCAATAAGGTATGTTTTACAAAAAGAAGAGACTTGGGTTCATTCATACCAAGTCTCTTCTTTTTTATGATATTCTTTAGCTTATATGTTTCCTAAGAGGGAGCAGCACTATACCTTCCTGTCTCTGACTTTAACTACAATAGATAAATAATTGTAAATTTTATATACCTTTATGGTTAGATTTTTTGGTAGAAAGCTTTCATTTTGAAAGAGATTGCACAGAAAATAGTTTTATATACTGTCTATTAGAAAATATAGTTTTAGGATAAGTAAGGGTTGTGAATAGAAGAAATTGAGAAAAAATATTGACCTAATCTAATACAAGTACTGAAGTAATATTGCACGGCTAAAAAACCCCACCTAACCTACACTTAGTTTTCTTTTATGATAGATTATAATCGCTTACAGCAGATTTATGGAGATGATAAGTCATATATTGCTGAGATGTTTGAAACTTTTCTACAAGATGCCCTTCCCGATTTTGACTTGATTCCCGACTTTATAGTACGCCAAGATTGGGGCAGTTTAGCACAATTAATTCATAAAGTTAAGCCTTCTCTTGGGATGGTTGGCTTAAGTGATTTAGAAGAGCAATTGAACGAGATTGAAATGAGGGCCAAAACCAACCCTGACGCTTCGCAGATACAGGCTCTTTGGCAATCGGCTCAGGGAGATTTAGAAAAAGCCGTAATAATTTTGCGAGATACAATGGCTGAATTTTAGCCTAAGTTCTACCCGTATAACGAGCGATTTTTAAAAAAAGCTCTTTAGGGTTAAAGGGTTTTGTCACGTAGTCGTTGATACCTACTGCAAATGCCTGGTCTTGATTACCCAAAGAAGCAGAAGCCGTCAGTGCCACAATAGGAATATCAGTATCGACTTCTCTAATTTTTTGAGTCGCAGTATAGCCGTCCATGATAGGCATCTGAATGTCCATCAGAATAATATCATATTTCTCCTTTTCAAATTTGTCGACTGCAATCTGACCGTTTTCGGCGACGTCGACCTCTACTTGCCATTTCTGGAAAAACTTCGTTGCTATTTTGATATTGACCGCGTAATCTTCCACTAAAAATATCCGTACGCCTTTCAGGGTCTGGTCATTGATTACTTCAGTAGGGTCTTCGATAGTAGTAGTTTTTACGAGAGAAGTGCCAATGGGCAGGGCGAGTGTAAAATAAAATTTAGAACCTTTTCCAAGTTCACTTTCAATCGAAATATCACTATCGTGGAGTTGAAGCAAGAGTTTTGTGATGACCAATCCTAATCCTGTACCTCCGAATTGGCGTGTGGTGGCAGAGTTGGCTTGGGTAAATTTGTCGAAGATGAGACTCTGTTTTTCGGGGGCGATACCAATACCCGTATCCGTTACAGAAATATCCAAAAAAGCCGTTTGGTCTACTTTTTTCTGTAGCGAAAGCTCTACAGTGATGCTTCCCTTTTTGGTAAACTTGACGGCATTAGAAACCAAATTAGAAATCACCTGGCCCAAACGCAACGCGTCGCCTATCAGTATATCTGGGACATCATCATCAATCATCAATTTGATTTTATTACCATTCTCTTCAGCTTTGATTTGATTGGCTTTTTTGATATTGGAGATGAGTTGTTTGAGGTCAAAGGGGTTTTGTTCGAGGTCGATTTTACCAGCTTCGATTTTGCTAAAATCTAAAATGTCGTTGATGAGGACGTAAAGATTATCGGTCGAAAATTTGAGTATTTTAAGGTTTTCGGCGATTACAGGAGGGACTTCCTCTTGCTGCATGAGATAGGTAAGTCCTACGATGGCATTAAGAGGGGTACGGATTTCGTGACTCATCATCGACAAAAACTCCGACTTTGCTTGAGTGGCGCGTTCGGCGGCTTCCTTTGCTTGACGTAGCTCTGCCTCCATTTGCTTACGATTTTCAATCTGCACTTGGAGAAAATCTACCAAACTCAATAGATTGTTGGAGTCTAGGGCTTTACTTTCTAATCCTTCTTTGATTTCTAAAGAATAAATCGCTTCGATGAGTTTTTCGACCGAAAGCTTTCTTTGGACGATTTCTTCTTTCAGTTTATTGTTGATTTCACCATACTCTTTTTCATTGAGGGAGGCCGAATGTTCAAAGAGTTCTTTATCTCTGTCAAAACTTAAATAGGATTCATTGACTGATTTGATAAAATTCTGAAAGTGAACATGCTGCATGCACTCTTCGGTCAGATGCCTGTTGATTTGTCGTTTTAGTAATTGATGAAAGGTAGAAGTATCCATGTAAAGTTTAGGCTTCAGCTAAGGTGGTGATGGTCATAGTTTGGTTATGAAGGTCGCAATGAGCCGTAGGATTCAGTGGGGAAATTTCGCCGTAAGAATAAAAACCAGTGATAGTAGGTTTGGGACCAAGTATTTCACGAGCTACTTCTACTTCTTCTTCGGTACGTTGGCCCAGTACAAGCTTGCGTCCTACACAGCTTACCAGCAGGGCAAATTCTGGAGGGCTTGAAAACGTCTTAATAGAACTTTGGGCTGCCTTACCAGAAGCATCTACCAAGCGGTCGAAATTGGCTTTCATGAAGCGTACCAAAGCACCTTCAGGCAATGAACCCGCAAAAGTCATGCTTTTGGCCGTTTCGTCAATGGATAAAATAGTACGAACTACGGGCTCCGAATCAGGGGTGGCTCGCATAGATAAGGGAAACAATAGCGCCGCTCCTGGGAGTTTATCGGCGTATTTGCCTAGGTATTCTTTGTACAAATCTAAGGCGGCTTTATCCCCAATTTTGTACAATACATTGTATTCAGAAGAAGTTACTTCACGTTCAGGCCCAAATACATCCCAACCTCCCATACTACCATGACCTATTTTGAGGGCATCACCATAAAGGCCTATACCCACAATTTTTCCCTCTTTAGGATTGTCATTTAGCCCTACTAATGTTTTTTCGAAGCGGGCTTCGTCTCCGGCAAGCCCTCCCGAAATAGAAATTTTGTTGTCGGTCTTGAGGTTGAGGGCGGCGATAAGCTCACTGCCATTTACTCTTCCTCCGTCCGAAATGATAAGTATAGCTTTTAAATCTTCTCTTTGTAAATTTTCTGCGATTTGTTCGCCTGCAGAAGTACTTTGGAAGTGGTTTTCAACCTCAACTTGGGTGGTACGCACTTCTGTTTTATCAAAATGGATAGCGGTTGAGATGATGGTTCCGCTGTGTACAGCATCTCCGTAGATTTCGCCCGAAGTAGAATTGATAACAATATCAGCAACAGGGTAAAGACTTCTTAAATACTCATAAGGTTGAACATTTTCCAAACAGATTCTTTCTCCAAAAACGAGCACTAATTGTGCAGCGGAAGCAGAAAATTCGGAGTTTTCGGATACTGGAATCCAGTTCTCTTCTTGAAAAGCGATTTGTTGGGTCTTCATTTGGATTTAAAAGTACGAAATTAAAACATCTTTTGGTATATTTTGTGGATTGTCACATTTTTCGTTACAAAAAAATGACTTATAGCACTATTTTCTTTTAAAGATAGACAAATATCAAGCCATTGATTGTCAGTGACATAAAAGACTAAAGAAAATTGTGCATAAAAAAGCCACTACTTGACCTTGTTTTAGAAGACCAAGCAGTGGCTAATAAACTCTATAAAATGACTATATTTTTATGGAGGTGTTTCCTAATTTTTGAGATTTGAATACTTCTTTTCCGTCCACAAAAACCCGCATCCCTTTGCCTTTATGATAGTGCTTCCCTGTTTTATCCCAAAGAATCGTAACAGACTTGCCATGATATAGCACTTTGTCCAAACAAAACCAATCCCACTGCTGTGGGCTAAGCAGGGGTTGGATTTGTAAAGTGTTATCACTTCTAGGTTTTAGACCAATCAAGTCAGCAATAATTAAGTCGGCAAAGCCTGAATGGTTGTAGAATTTACTTCGAGGAATATCTCCTTTGAGCCATTCGCCATTTTTTTCGTCTTGATATTCACCCAAATAAAGCTTTCCATTCATTTGGTGGGATTGGGCGTATTTGTATAATTCTTCATAAAACACCTGCTTTGTCATGGAGCCGTGGTGTTTATAATTGTTGAGTAAGTTGGAAAATGCACGTAAGGTTTGGGTCGTGGCAAAAGGCCATACGGGGCCGTCCCATTCGCAGCTGTGTCCAGAGCCGTGGGTACGAAAGAGCGGATGCCGCCTCTCGGCAGTGGTGATGCCCCACTTGGCCCGAAAGCCCGTAGTGTCGGTGAGTTGGTCCCACTGACGTGCATAAAGGGGAGAATCATAAGGAAGATTGAAATACCACGGGATAAACCCAATCGCTTCTCGGGCATTGGCAAAATCTCCTTTTTCTAGCTTTACTTTGAAAAAAGTAGCCTCTCTATCCCAAAGATTTTCGTGTACTAGTCGCTTCAACACCTCAGCTTTTTGTTGGTATTTTTGTTGAAGAGTGTCGTTGTCCAAAAGTGCAGCCATCTTGCTAATTGCCAAGGCATTGCCATACATATAGCTGTTGATAGTAGGCCGAATATTTTTTTCTTTGCGTGAGCCACTGATAGATTCTTCCATGGCGTCGCGTACATCAAATTGCCAAAAAAGTTGATTGGGCAGTTGGCGCTCTTGCTCCCATTTGCGGTAGTCAGCTTCTAAGGCAAAGAGGTGTTTTTGAAGGAAAGTTTTATCTAAGTTGACCAAATATCGTTGATAAACGGCATCGTCTACCCAACTGCTAAAGGAATGGAAGCGTGGTGCGGTGTGTTTTGGATCAACATACAGCCAAAATGAAATGTAGTCGTCAATAAACTGTGATTGATGTAGCCAACGCCCTTCGTAGATGTGATGCCCAAGGGCACTGCTGATGGCGTTGTGTTTGCCAGCGTGGTTTACTTTGGTAATGAACTCCGTAAAAATAAAGCCATCGGGAGTTTGTTTGAGGTGTTTTCGTAGCGACCACCAACGATAATTATATACCGTCCGAATGACCGAATCAGGGCAGTCAAAAAGAGGAATATTGTTGGCAAGCCATTCAAAAGATTGGGCATTAGGAACGTAGTTTTTGATGGCTTCATCATCGATAGCATTGAAATATTCGACGTCTTTCTTGAGTGATGCGGTGCTTAAAACGGCTGCTTTTTGTCCATGGCAAATCTTCACCGACCAAAGACAAATGACCAAAAATAAAGTATCTATTTTCCAATGTTTGTGAGCCATCATATTAGATGTGGGGGTAGAATGATGTGTATTTAAACCTTCCAAGTTTTCAAAACTTGGAAGGTTTAGAAAAGGGGCGTTTTTCAGGAGACTCATGGGATAAAACATTATTCAAACAGCCAATCTATATTTTTTTTATTTCCTGCCATGCCTGCGTCAAAAGTGGGAATTTCTTGAGAGCCTTTGACAAAACCTAAAATGAGACAAAATCCACGCCCCAATTGAAGGGTATGTGTGCCTGCCCCAAAAGAATAAGTATGAACGTTGGCGGGCGGAAAACCATTGACCAAAATCGCATTAGAAATTTTGATTTCTGCTTGACCATAATCATTGGCACTTGCATCGGTTTCGAGTTCAGGAGCGGGGTGATAGGCCGGATTTTTTTCGTTGAAAAAACCAACTAAAAGTTTGACGGGTTCTTGCGTCGTAAAGGTGATAGACGTACGATTTTGCTGTTGTACTTTTTTAGCAAACTGCAATCCCTTCAACTCCTTAAGTTCCGGTGCCACACCGCTGATGAGGGTGGTGCTGTCTGAAAATACGCTTTGGCCTTTAATGATAGCATATACGCCGATGGCAGGACTTTGGATTTTTACTAAGGCAGGTTTTAGAGTAGTTAATTGGCTTATTTTTTGATTAGTATGTGTTTTGAGGGAGTCGATTTTTCGTTTAAATGTACTCAATTCTTTTTCATAAATAGGAAGCATTTCGCTCCAAGTCTTGTAATTGCCATTGGCGCCTCTCATCGGAATTTTACGCTGTTGGGTCTGCATACTATTGGCATACAAATAAGTGTCTTTGGTCAAGTCAACAAGCTTAGTATAATAGGCTACGCTGTTCTGTAAATGTGGCAAAGCTTTCTCCAAATCTTTGACATCGTTGGAGTACTTGAAGCGGAGCGTGGTTAAGGCAGCACGCACTTTTTCAGCATAAAAATTTGCCATTGCATCCTGACAATAAACGTCGTTTTTAAGCCGATTAAATTCTTCTTGGTTTTTGGTTACACTGTTAGTGGCGCGGTTGATGGCAGTTACAGCTTTTTGACCGTGTTGTACTACCTCGTCGGCTATCATGAGGGGTGTTTCGCCAATGTGTTTTTGTTGATTCCATTCTTTTTCGGCATACTCCACAATCATCTCTCCTTCGGGTGCTTCTGATTCGTACATGAGCGTAAAAAGCCCATAGCGAAAAGGGTTAATGAGTTGTGTCATTAGCATGCCGAGCGTGAGGGTTTGGCGGTTGCCATCCGTAATACCATAGCGACGAAGAAGCTTAGGTGAGATTTCGCCAGTTTGCTCATAAGCTTCCAGCACCTCTTTGCCTTTGTCGAGCGGAAGACCGTACTTTTTGGCTAGTTGACTGCCCCAGTAATTGGTTTCGAGTGAGCGGTCACGATTGGCGTTCCATGCATAGCGTGCCCATGTTTTGTACCAAATCCAGTCACGGTCTAGTTGAAGCAGACGTTGCGGGGCTTTGTCGGCGGTATAGGGCCAATCCCAGTAGGAAGCTTGAGGATACAAGTGCAGCGCATTGGCTTCATACACAGAATGCATGGCTTGCACAGATTTCTGAACAAAATCGGGAGAACCATAGCGGAAAGGCTCTAAGTTGGCCAGAATATGTACGTTTTCGACGTGGACAGTACCAATTCGGCTCAAACTACGGTGTAGGTCGGCCCATTTGCCACGGGGAGTATAGGTGGTAAGTGCTTCGCCGTTGTATTTGGCCATGGTATACAGATTTTTGTAAAGTGGCAAAGCGGCTTTCATCACACGGGGAGCGTCGGTATCATGAGCGCGTAATACTATGGGTGGTTCGGTGGTCTTGCCCAAGGCTTTGAGGCCGTCTTGTACGCCGGGGATAATGGTTTTTGTGAACCAATCCACATCATCTTGGCCTTGGCCTTCCATGGCTTCTCCTAAGGTAATAAGAAGACCAACGTTCGGATATTTTTCAACAAAAGCGGCGATAGATTTGCGCGTATAATCGGCAATGAGGGGCAAAATAGGGCGATTGCGGTCTTGAGTTTTGATGCCATGTTTTTCGGCAAATGGTTTGGATACTATGATATTATAAAACATCTGAATCACCCAAATGCCCCGCTTATCAGCTTCGGAAGTCAGGAAACGAAACATATCTTCGTTTTTCTTAAAAGTGGCTTCGTCTACCTCTACAGCATACGGATATTCCTTGAGCTTAACCAATGACGCAAAGGGGTGTCCATTCCAGAGATAAAGAGAATTATAACGGTTTTCGACCATCATGTCGAGGTACTGAAGCCAAAGTGCTTTGTCGTAAAGCCAAGGGAAGGTTTCGGGCGTGTAAGGGTATTCGTACACTTCACGACCGGGCAAATAGTAAGGTTTTTGCACACCTATGCAAGTGCCGCGTAGTACCATGTCGGGCTGGTCTTCTACCGCAATTTCTGAGGGGAGAGCACCTTCTTTTTTTACTCTCTCTGCTACCTCCAAGCATCCATACAAAGTCCCCGATGCGTCGCTTCCAGCAATGATCAAGGGCGTATTTTGAGATTTATGTAGTTGAAATCCTTCCTTAGGTTTCTGGTCAGAAAGAGTCAGATGATGGTTTTGGGCGGTGATTTGAATGCCTTTTTGGGTGAGCGTTCCGACGATGATTTGAGAAGCACTTTTACTGATGGTTTTAGTCACAGTGGTTTTATAACCAGCATCGCTCAGGGCTTTTCTTAATTTTTCTACCCCAAAATCAATACGCGGATGAGATTCGGTGAGTACTATTTGGAGCGATTTTGAGGGAGGGGATTGGGCATATCCATCATTTAGCACCCATAGTATAATCGTCAAATAATAAATTATCTTTTTCATCAGAAATGGAGGATTAGGAGCTAAAACTATTAGAAAGGGCTAATTTGTAAAGATTTTATAAAAAATACCGCTTCTGCATCGCGGGCATCGGCGTTGGGCAAATCGTAGTTTTGGTCGGTGGGGGTATCGGCATCAGGAAAACGACGTACCTCACCCGTCCGAAACACCACCCGTTTGAACGATGCGACAGGCGCAAAAAATACCTTGGCACCCTTGCTTTGACCATTTATATAGACATTAAAAATGCGCTTGCTTTGGTCGAGTTCGAGGCGAATGTCATAGGTTTTTCCTGCTTCATATTTCATAATGTTGGAGTTTCGATAGCCAACTTTTACTTTGAGTTCACCATCGGTGTCAAAAATCAGGCGAGTGGCAGCCGTCCCTTTGGCATCTTGCATCTCAATGTGCAATTTGCCGTGGGTGTTTTGCTGGGGAGTTACGGAAAAAGCAACGGTAAGTTTTTTAGATTCAGGAATGATTCTTTCCGCTTTGGCATAATCAAATTTATCACTATCGCGGAGTACCAAAGCCCGAGTACCGTCAGTAGTAGATTCGATTTTGACAGAGGCTTGCAGTGGACTGTAAATATTCCAATAGGTAAGGGCAGTATTGGGGGATATTTCGTTGAAAGATTCTTTCACGTGGGTTTTTACTTCGTCAGTTACAGGCACCGGAATTTTAGATACCCAAATGTCTTCTTTATTCATACTATAAGTGACCCAGAGGTTTTTGTCGGGAGGAGAGCCATTCCCTTCTTCGATACCCCTTACGTATTGAGGACCATAGGATTTATAATTGCCCCCGTATCGCATCGACGTGATTTCGCCATTGATAAGCAATAGATTGGTATACGTGAGGCCATCGCTACTGGTCGAAATGGCAAGCGGCCAGCGGAATTCGGCTGGATTATAAACTGTAGCATATTTGTCGTCGCTGGTGCGTTGTCCCCAGATTTTGGCGTTGCTATTGATAAATCCCGGTGCCCGCAGTGGAGCATAAAGCCAAGTTTTACCGTTGTCGCGACTGACCGATGTAAGGGCGTGTTTCCATAAACCTACTACATTTTCATTAGGTAAATGATAATAACTAAAAGCTTTCAGCTCTCCTTTGAGGGGAATGAGGGGGTCGTTGCGGTCGGCTTCTTCGAGCCACTGTTGCATCATTAGGGTATTGGAAAGTAGCTCGTCGCAAGCTTCCACAAAACCTGCATCTTTTGAACTTTTGTAAAATGGATAAGCAGATTTGCTTTTGTCCCAAGAAGAATTGTGACGGATAAAAAAGAGGTCTCCCAGTTTGCCGTCGCTGTAGATTTCGCGTACTACACGACCTATGCCTTTGCCATCGTTGGGATCGTCTTTGGCATCCAATGCAATTCCATAATAACCCAATGCCAGCAGGCGATTTTTTTTAGACACAAAAAAGCCCATACGTTGATGCATCACTGCATCTAAGTTTTTGGCTACACCTTCGTACCCTTGTTTTCGCCAGCCATCAGGAATTCGATAAGGAGGGAAGATGACCGTAGGCTTTGTCCATTGGTATCCGTCTTTGGAAGTTGCCATGAGCGTAGCTCCTGGCGGTACGTGCTCGCCTACGGGATTGCTGAGATAGTGTAAATAAAAAGTGCCGTTCCAATAAGCCAACATTGGCGCGTGGTTGTAGGTCCAGTTGAGAGCTAAACCTTCTTTATTGTCACGATTGGCTCTAAAAACCTGGATATTATGAACCCCCACGGCGGGACTTAATTGACCATGATGATAATCCACGTTGGAGAGGGTTTGGCCCACATATCGAATCGTATCTTGGGCATTTGCCATCATTCCCCACCATATTATAGACAGGGTGAAACACGCTCGTTTTAAGAATAATAGAGGTGTGTGTTTTTTATAAAAAAGGTGTGTCATCTTCCTAGGAGGCTTTAATGAGTTTTTTAATTATTGGGAGCTTTACCTTCAAAATAGTGCCGTGCTTGTGTCCTTCGGGAATTGAGATGTGAGGGGAAACGTTTGTAAAAGATTTAAAATCAGTGGTTTTAATGGCATCATAGCGTTTGTCTTGGTAAGTGTCAAAATAAATCAGCCACTCTTTTCCCACTTTAGTGACCGATGGACCTTCCGTAAATTTTTTGGTAAAAGGAGCCGAAACATTTTCAAAAGGCCCTAAGGGCGTTTTGCCAAAAGCAACTTTAAGGTTCCGCTCAGGACGAGTGTTGTCTTTTAGTACAAGTACGTAGTCATTTTTCTGACGTTTGACTATCACGGCGTCAATCACACTAAAGCCAGGGTCGAAAAAGAGCTTGGTAGGCGAAAAAGTCTTAAAATCTTTGGTAGTGGTATAATACATTCGGTGGTTGTTGTCTTCGTCTTCTACGCCTTTTGGAAAACGAAACGGAATCGTCGAAGCCCAGATAATGATGAATTGGTCGGCTTCATCGTCATAAAATAACTCAGGCGCCCATACATTGACGGTAGAAGATTCATGAGCCATCACAGGTAAGAGCCGTTGGTCTGACCAATGAACCAAATCTTTGGAATGCGCATAGCCAAATCCCTTGTCGCCTTTCCAACTTGTAGTCCATACCAAATGAAAGGTGCCGTCTTTGGCTTGCACCATCGAAGGGTCACGCATTACTTTTTGATTACCGATTTTGGGGGCTAGAAAAGTCTTTTTCAGGTCGTTCCAATGGTAGCCATCATAGCTATAAAGCAGCCGTAGACCTTCGTTGGCGGGTTCGTGAAAAGAAGTAAAAAGCCAAGCCTTTTTTTGACAAGAACTTAGGAGTAACATAGAAAGTAAAACAAGTAACCACTGTTTCATAGAGGGTGGGATTTGAAAAATCAAGGGTTTGTTTTTTTGAGCCAAACGACCAGTGGGGTTGTGGAAGTGGTTTGGATTTTTACCATTTCTCCGCCCCTAATTCTTTGTTCTTGGGGAGTAGCTTGACCCGTTTTAGGATTTATAAAATATACCAAAAAGGAATTTTTAGTAGTGCGCAGGTCTATTTGAATTTCGTCAGCCTCTTCGCAGTAAACTACATATCCAATATCAGGATTGCCCAGAGTCCATTGGGGAGATTGAGAGGTAAAAGGTGTCATAAGTGCGACGTCTTTGGCAAAATGAGCATCATTAATCATCGGAATACTTGCTAGCGAACCACCTGACATAAAAACCGCCCAGCCCAAAGCATCGAAACTATCAGCTGAATAGATGACTGCTTTTTGGGGGTATTTTTGACGGTACTCGTTTACGGCGCGGTATACTTGCTCAAAAGAGCTGCGTTTTGGGGGAGTAAGGCGGGCGTGTTGACGAGGGGCGAGGTTTTGACCCCCTATGGGCGCATAAATACTTCCATTGGCCTGATAATGCCAATACCGAATATCTATCACATCTACGACGGCGGCGCGTGAAGCATCGCTCAAAATCGCATCTTGCACGTCTTTGGTGGTACTAAGGGCAATCAATACATTTTTTTTCTTCTCTTGTTCCCATTCTTTGATGACATCTAACCAAAACTGAACGAAAGCCAATGGCCCCGTAAATTCGGCACTGATAGCGTGGATGACCCCGGATTGGAATGCGAAGTTGTCGAGACACTGACGGATGTAGGCGCGGTGTAATTTTTTGCGCACAGGGTGCGAAACATCATAAAACTGTTCGGCCATAAAAATGCGCTTGTCGCCCGCATAGGGTACAGGTTCGGGAAAGCCCGTGTGGTTGAGATTGTTGGCGGGTCTCCACGGGAAATCAGCATAATGTGCCCCTGCCTCGATGATATTGTGTTGGAAATAATGCTGGTGAAGCAGTACTAAGTTCTTTTGGTCGGCCAAGGTTGCAAATTCTTTTAGCCTACTCCAATACCATTTGTTGTATTTGGTCAAATCATATTTGCTAAGGCCGTCCCAAGCGGTTTCGTGGCCACTACGTGCAAAGGGTAATTCGTAAAAAGGTGCCCAAACTTCTCCATCCATGCGTCGGATACGCTCGTGGTCGTCGCGGCGACGATCGTACCATAAGCCATAGTTGTGGTCTAACGTGAGGATATTGTTGATTTTCATCCAGTTGCTTACTTCTTCCAAATCATCCGTAAGCCCGTTTCCAGTCATTCGGGGTACAAAACGGGTGATATGTGGCTTCGCATTGGTTAGGCCATAGGGGCGGGCGCTACCATTCCACCACGGCACTTCATGCTTTTTGCCCGTGAGAAGGGCTTTGTTTCGAGTCAACCGACCGTTTTTTAGTTGCAACACAGACGATAGCGGCGATGCTATAGCAGGCTTTAAGCCGATTTCTTCGATGGTTTTGGCGTTTGATTCGAGGGTCAAAGCTTGTCTTTCAGGAGCCTTGTGGATAAATTCGGACAAGCTAAGGGCGGGCGTTTGGGCCGATTGAGTAAGAGTGGAGGCTACTTCCACTTTGGGACTACTAGAGGCTTCGGTAGGAGTAGGCATCAAAATAGTGCGAGAAGTGATAGTTTCGCCTAGTCGGTCTTTGAGTTGGGCATAGTAGAGGCTGCGGGGTTTGATGTGCTCGTTTGACATAGCCCAATGCCCATCACCTGCAAACTGCGCCCATGTACCAAGTGCCCAATTTTGAGCGGTAGGTGGGCTGTAACATTCTACTTTTGCGGCCGTACATTGCCAAAAAACGCTGTTGGCCGCCGTCCAGCCTGCCCCTTGGCCGTCTTGCCCGAGATTGCTAAAACGTAAGGCATGACCGTCTATATTGACAATATCAAAAAGTACGCCTGATGCCCAGCTATCGATGGTTCCACTAAAACTATGTGGCAGATGAGCCTCGCATTGGACAAAAGCATTGGGTCCTGCGGCACAGTAGCCTACTGCAAAATCGTGGTAGCCATTTTCGGCATAGAGGCGCTGAAAAAGACATTGTTGGCCTTGCGTAAAAAAAGTATAACGACGCTCGCCACCGATTTCGGAAACAGGAGTTAACGCTTGACAATCTTCTACCGTAATACGGCGTGCAGTTGCCAATACGCTGACGGCAGAGCCAGCAAAATGCTTGAAAACGATACGTCTAGCCCAGGTATCCTGCACATTTTCAAACGAAATACCTACCCAACGATGGTCTTCATCTTTGGGGTTGGTTTTGTCAAAAGTTGAAACAAGGCTGAGATTTTCGACTCCTACCTGAGTGATGTTAGACTTTTCGATAATTGGGATTACGGAACCACCTCCAAAAGCCGTATCTAAAGCAGTGGTAAGGGGGGCATCGATGGTGATTTCGTTGCCGGAGATACTCACAATGGTTCGGTCCCAGAAAATATCGCGCTGATTAGGTTTCCACCCCAAGGCTGTCACACCGCCGCCAAAATGATCGGTACCAAGGCGTTGAATCCACTCTTTGGTAGAAGGGCGGTGTATCTGGACGGCTCCTCCCACTTTCAACTGTGCTGTACTTTCTACTTTGAAAGTCTGTGCATTTACAGGTATGTAGGGGGTGGTGATGCGGATTTTGGTTTTACTTGTTGAAGCGTTTTTCCCAGAAATCCTAACCAAATGCGCACGAGATGTACCCATACCGACAATGATGGTTTCATTGGTTCCACTCCCTCTTAACACCACCCCAGAATTATGCAAAAGCAGTTGCCCTGAAACTTCAAAAACGCCTTTGCCCAACAATACTGTCCCGCGAAAGCCATTTGCATCAAGTGGTAAGGTAGATACATAGTCAATGGCCGATTGAATACGATGGGTAGCATCGCCTTTTTGTGATTTTACTAAGACTTGAATCGCTACGTCGGGAATGGCGGTTTCTCCTGCTTGGTACCCACAATACGAAAAATCGGGTATCCGATTACCCAACGAATCGGGGGTATAGGCCAAAGTCCCTTGCTCAGTTTGATATACAAGGGGCTGTTTTTTAGGAGGTTTCTGGGCCAAGTTTTTAGAACCAAAACTCAGAAATACGCCTAAGAAAAAGAATAAGGTTTTATGAATATTGGCAACTAACAAAATACTTATATGATTTAAGGGCTAAAACATTGTTAAGCGTGAATAGTGGTTTTAATCCAACTTAATTTTCCAATCCTGCTTTGTCTCCCCACTGCGCGGAGATAGGGACAATCAGGGCTAAAGCCCTTAGCATTCTTATGTTGTAAAGCCCACGTCTATAGGCGTGGGGTTAGAATATTGTATTTAAGTGGATGAAACGAGACGGGTCTCTTTCCTCCTAGGGTTTTACTTCTTTTACTGATACAACACTGTTGAGATACTCTTCGATGTTGGTATAGCCGTCTTTGTTTTTATCCAAACTTGCATCGGCAGGATTGCGAGGGTCGAGGCCATTTTTGGTTTCCCAGGCGTCGGGCATACCGTCATTGTCGGAGTCTTTGTAAGGTGTGCCTTTGTATTCGGGATAGCCTCCTACTTGAGCAATATCGGTAATAATCCCCTGTTTGTAGGAATCAATGGGCAAACGGCGATGCTTAAATTGCGTTTCGGGGAGTTTTACATCATCGCGATACATGATTTTTCCAGTGCGTACTTGCTCTACTACTCGCATATCCACCGCGTCTCTTTTGGGGAGAGTGGCTCCTGCATGGGCCAGTACATAATCGTGGGCTTTTTGAGTAGGCAAAATCGTCATTTCGGGCATTGGAAGTGGCTGATTCACTTTGATGTCGGCAGTATATTTGTCGGCATTTTTGAAATTTTCAACTTGTACGCCGCCGTTCCAGTTGTCTTTGGTGACAGTCTCATTTCCTTCTACTACATTGCCTGTTACGTAGGCTCTGCCAAAAGTAAGATAGCCTAATTTGCTTCTGCCCGACTCTGGCTTTAAGATACGATACCCGATAGGAGAGTCTTTGGGCGTAAGTGGGCCGGGTTTGAAATAATTGTTGACAATGTTGTACATAGCCCGATAATCCCCGCCATCTACGGAGCGGTGTACCCAGTTGAAAACGACATTATTAACAAAATTAAAAACTCCATACCAGCCAATAGAAGGATTTCTGCCGGCATTGTCGGCCCATAGATTACGCATAAAACTACAATTTTCGCCACCAAGTGTACTTCCAAAGGCGTGATTCCATGTATCAAGTGCTTCTGAAAAAATAGAGTTTTGGATGGTAATATTGACGGTTGGGAGTTTTTGCTCAATGGCTCCCGTGCTGTCGTTGTACATATGTCGGTACATCGACATATTTTCGTCTAGCCCCCAACTCGCCGAAACGTGGTCGATGATGATATTGCCGATGGGGTTGCCACCGATAGAATCGTCACGGCGCCCTACGTTGGTTTCGCCACGTCTAAAACGCATATAGCGAACTACTACATCGTGCGTATTAATCCACACAGATTCGCCCGCTACGCAAACGCCGTCACCGGGTGCGGTTTGACCCGCTATGGTGATATAAGGTGCCCGAATGATAAGTGGGGATTGGAGGCGGATAATACCCGCTACATTGAACACCACCGTACGAGCACCGCCTTGTTCGCAAGCTTCACGGAGTGTACCGGGGCCGCTGTCGGCCAGGCTAGTGACCACATACACTTTTCCACCCCGCCCTCCAAAAGAGAAAGCTCCGCCGCCCTCTGCTCCCGGAAAAGCAGGAATAGAAGCCTGCGGTAAATCTATGGGACGCCCTGCCCAAGGAATGTAAGGTTTGCCTTCACGCGCTTCTTTTTGGATGATAGGCAGCGCTTTTTGCCAAGCAATATTTGATTGATGATAGGCTTCTTTGAGCATTTCATCGCTGGCTTTTTGGACGTCTTGAGGTACTTGGGGGTACTGCGCCCATGTCGAAAGCGACAGCAGGCTTACAACTATCAGTGGTGTGAGAAAGTGTTTTTTCATGTTTTATTAAGTTCAAAATTTAACCTTCCCTTGCTGATTGATTGAAACAAGAGAAGGTTGGAGATTTATTGTAAAGGGTCGAATCCGCCTCCCCATGTATTGTTTTGGATAAGTTTGGGGTTGTTGTCTAGTGCTGATTGGGGAATTGCAAAAAAGTAATATTCGGGTTTCCAGTTGATAGCGTACTTGGTATCCAATTGTTTGGTAACAATCGTAAAATATTTAGAGTAAGCAAGGTCCAAATCCACATTGTCTCGGTTGGTGGCAAAATCCGCCGGTACTCCCGTCGTATTGAGGTTGATGGTCACGCCTGTCCTACGTTTTCCATTCAAGGTTTTTTCGATGAGCTTCCAACGGCGCAAATCCCAAAACCGTTTGCCTTCAAATGCAAATTCAATTTGACGTTCAAACAGAATAGCCTCAAACATTTCGTCACGACTCATGTTGGCTTTGAGACCATACATACCGTCGGTGCCTGCTTCGATACCTGCTCGTTTGCGAATGGCTTTGAGCTGTGTATAAGCTTCGTCGAGGTTATTGATGCCGCAAGCACTTTCGGCGAGGTTGAGTAGTACTTCGGCAAAACGGATTTCAATCCAATCGGTTCCCGAAAATTGCACATCACTTACTCCTACGGTAGGGTTGATGGCTTTGCGCGTATAAAAACCCGTATTGGACGCGCGCGCTTCTACGGTTTTGTTGTTTACAAAATAAGTCCAAACCTTGAAAGCGGTGTTGCCATTCAAAGGCCAATTGGCACCGTTGTAAGCGATAGTTTTATCAAAACGCGGGTCACGGTTTTTGTAAAACAATTGGTCCGTATAAGGGTATTTGGTAGATTCTCCTACTTTTTTACCGTCTTTCATCGGAAAAGCCTTTACCATTTCCCATGAGGGCTGATTGGAGCCGCCGCCGGTACCCGTATAAGAAGGTCGAGTGCTATTGTCGTACCCATTGTTTTTTCTGACTTGGTCGCCCGTAGAAGTATTGAATCCTGTCAAGAAAACAGCTTCGGGATTGTTGACTTCCTGAAACCATAGTTGGTCAAAGGATGCATGAAGGCCGTAACCGCTTGCGACCAATAAGTCATAGGCTTGCTTGTTGGCGGTGTAGGCGGCTTGCCATTTGGCAGCATCACCCGATGGATTGAACTGAGGACTAGCTGCAAAAAGTAGTACGCGACCTTTGAGTGCGGCGGCGGCGCCTTTGGTAATGCGTCCCCAATCAGAACTGCCCCACTTGCCTGGCAAAAACAGAATGGCCGAATCGAGGTCGCTGACGATTTGCTTATAACTTTCGGTGGTGGAATTACGGGGCAAAAATGCCAAGTCTCGGGCTTCTACTCCCACGGCTTGGAGGGGTTTAGTAACCAAAGGCACTCCTCCATACAAACGTACCAAATCAAAATAACGCCAAGCTCTGAAGAAAAGGGCTTGGGCATTTAACCGGTTTTTGGTGGCTTGGGCGATAGGTCCGCTGTTGACATCGTTGATAAACATGTTGATAACTCGGATTCTTCCGTAGTTGTTGGTGGCGTTGAGGGCGGTTCCAAAGTCGGTCACGTCGTTTACTACCAAAGTCCCTTCAAAAAACTTGCTTTCGCCAAAAGACTCATCCGACAAGTCGGGGCGCGTGCCCCAAGTACCACCCCAGTTAGGAAGGTTTTGGTCGTAGATATAGTCGAGGTTCATACGAGCCAAAACAGAATCCTTAAAAATGAGATTGCCATTGACCGAGCCTAAGTCGGTTTTGTCGAGTACTTTTTCGCAGCTAGCTAATCCCAGCAAAGCCAGTATGCAGAGGGTGAAAATATGACTCAGTTTCATGATTTAGGTGCTTGCGCACAGTTATTTGTGATGGTTTTACCTGTCAATCGGGTTGACATCAGATGTCAAATTGTTGGATTCAACGGTTGGTTACAGACCTAAATTAAGACCCAATGAAAACGAGCGAAGCGTAGGATACGCATCATAGCTACCTGAGTAGGTTTTGTAACTGTAAGGATTATAAAAATTGAAAGGATTGACGGCTACCAAATAAACTTTTAGGTTGTTGAGCCCCAGTTTTTTAGAAGCTTGGGCGGGTAGATTATAAGAAACATTGAAATTGCGCATCCCTGCCGATAGAGCATTGACAAACCAAAACTCCGAAATCACATTGTAAGCATCACGATAGTAAGGACTTGGGTAAGCGGCTTGGGTGTTTTGAGGAGTCCAGTGGTCGGCCCAGAATTGAGGGCGATTAGCGGTTAGGGTAGCTTGCGAACGAGCGCTTGATTCAATCACGGCTTGTCCGCCAAACGAAGCTCCCATAACCGCCGAAACCGTGAGGTTTTTGTAAGTAGTGCTTATATTAAATCCTAGACCGTAATGATTGTTGACTTTTTTGGTCAAAAAATCCAAATCGGCATCGGTAATTTTTCCGTCAGGGGCGGTATATTGACCAGAGGCGTCTTTAGGTCCTCTAATGTCTTGATAATAAAGCATCCCGGGCTTAGGTGCCGCCCCGAAAATGGTGTAATTGGGGTTTTTCTCCAACCAACTATCCACGTCTTGCTGCGTACGGAACATCCCCAAATAGTGATAGCCTTGGACGCCCATGTCGGTTGATTTGCCGATAGGGTCTTCATAAGTGCCAAGTTTACCTTTGTCCACATCTACTTTCAATTGCTTGTTGTCGCTCCACGATAAGAAAGTGTTGATTTTGTAAGACCAATCGCTGTTGATTTTGTTGGACCAACCCAGTGAGATTTCATACCCAAATCCATCTACCGAGGCGTAGTTTTCGGAGGGAAGTGTGGCACCTACTAGCAGAGGTACGGAAGACGTAAGAGCCGTGAGCATATTGTAGCGATGGTCATAAAACGCATCAAAGCCGAAAGAAAGACGATTTTTGAGGAATTGGGCATCTATTCCAAAGTTGTACTTGGTGTTGTTGTCCCAGCGTGCCTGACGGTTTGACATAGCATTGTTGGGAGAGATAATCAAAGGACGATCGGCATTACCTCCAAATACGGCTCCTTTGCCAGTTTGGATAGAATAGCTAGTAAGCCAGTTGTAGGCTTTAGTGGCATCTCCTCCCATAAAGCCCAATGAGCCACGGAATTTGAGAAAATCTACAAAAGAGACATTGTTTTTGAAAAACTGCTCATCCGAAATCACCCAACCTGCGGAGATAGAAGGGAAAAATCCCCAGCGATATTCGGGGGCGAAGTTGGTAGAAGCATCATAACGAGCGGCTATTTCGACTAAGTATTTATTGGCAAAATTGTAATTGATACGACCTGCATAAGACAGGTTTCCTGATTCTGATTGTGTCTCGTTGGCGGTTTGGGTTCCAGTGGCATAGCGCATATTGTCAAGGCCGCCGATGATTACGCCCTCAGCCATGGCCGCTACACTGTTGAAATTGGTTTCGGATTGTTCAAAAAAAGCAATTGCTGATACATGATGCTTGCCAAACTGCCGGTCGTAGTTAAGATAGCCGTTCAACTGATAGGTGTCGTTGTAGCTAGGATTGATACGGACGCGGTCGCCGTTGTTGAGCGTAACCGTTCTTAAAATGTCTCCTCCGTAAATGTGCTTGTTTTGACCTAACATCGTAAAGCTGTACACATTGTATTTGGTGCCGTATTGTTTGCCAAAGCTATTGTCGAGGGTTTTGGCAAACAACACCCGAGCTTTAAGCCCTTTGATAAAAGGTATTTCGTAGTCAATATTGGCTGTGACGTTGAGGCCAGTATTGCGGGTACGGGTGTAGTTGTCAGAATTTTGTACTTCAAAAAAATGAAAAGCGTCTACAGTATTAACATTGCCTGCATTAGACAAAAGTACAGGTAAGCCATTGACATAGGGTGGGTTGAATTGAGGAGTGTAAAGCAACGCTTTCATGTCGTTTTCGGGGTTTTCTCCACCTTGTTTGAGATAATACATCCGCTTGTCGTAAAGGTCACCGCTCAACGAAAGCCCCGTTTTGAGTCCTTTTGCTACCGTAATATCGGTACTAGCTCGGAAAGTCCATTTGTTGGCGTTGATGTTGTCGAAATTGGCATTTTGAGCATTATAAGTAATACCCGCAAAGTATGTAGCGCGGTCGTTGCCGCCGCTTACATTGAGGGCGTGACGCATCACCGTGGAGGGTTTCCAAGCGGTTTCGAGCCAATTATAGTTGTTTTGTTTGAAATGCTCCAATTCATCTTGGGTATAAATGAGCGGGTCGGTGGCCGTTCTTCCTGCGGCAAAATTGAGGTCGTTGAGATAGGTGGCTTGTTCAAAACCATTCATCATTTTGGGGAGCATAGCTGCATCCGAGATTCCTACCGAACCACTATAGCTAAACTTAGGTGCTCCTACTTTGCCGCGTTTGGTACTTACTACTACTACACCTTGATTAGATCTTGCGCCATAAATAGCAGCAGCGGCGTCTTTCAAGACCGAAATAGCTTCTACTTCGGAGACATCAAGTAAGTTGAAATCCTCTTCGGTTCTGACTACATTGTCAATCACATAAAGTGGACGAAGTGTACCGCCGTCTTTGGATAAAATAATGGGATTACGAACAGTGATTTGGGCGTTTTCGCCGGGGCGACTTGTTCCACCTGATACACTTACGCCCGGCATCTGCCCCTGCAAAGCCGCTGAAAGGCTACCTACGGGAAGTTCTTGAATGGCTTTCATATCCACTGCTGCAACGGCTCCTGTAAGACTCACTTTTTTCTGGGTACCGTACCCTACTACCACCACTTCGCTGATAGACGCGACGTCGTCGTCGAGCGTGACGGCCACAAAGTTTTGCCCAGTAACCGCCACTTCGCGGCTTTGATAGCCTACCGAACTGATAACCAAGGTTTCGTTTCCTTGCGACAACGTAAGTTTAAAGTTGCCTTCACTGTTGCTCACAGTTCCTATTTTAGTGCCTTTGATGATGATATTGGCACCGGGAAGGGGCTGTGAGGCTGCATCTTTGATATTACCAGTGATGGTTTTGCCAGTTTGAGCAAAAGCTGCCCCCCAGAGAAAAAGGATAGCTACTATGGGAAAATAAGCTTTACTCAGCCTCTTGCCCCGAAATGAGAAGGTTAGTAAAAAGGAATTCATAGCATTTGTTTGGATTAGTGTAAACTGGTTTGAAAGCGGGTTATTTTTTGGCGGCTTTGGCTTCTTTGATGCGTTTTTCCCATTCCTGGCTCTCTTTTTTCATGTCGATGCCTTGGGCAGAGAGGTAGTTGTTGATTTTTCCTTTGTATGTGCCAAACCAAGCATGTTTCTTTTCTGATGATTCGGCATCCATAGCGTACTCGCGGGCTTCGGTAAGGTAGGCTAGAATTTGTGCTTTTTGAACTTCGGTCAAATCGGGCAGCATTTCTTGGTAAGCACTGTAAGTTTTAGGCAACACGCCATAGGTCATACCATCTTTGATTTTTTCAATCTGAACCAATGAAAGCTCTTTGTTCAATTGTGCTAAATATTGGATGTGTAATTGGCTCAATTGACGATTGGTTTCTACTTCCAATTCTTTTATTTTGTTTGGTTCAGTGATGCCTTTTTTTGCTGGTTTATGCTGCTCATGCAGATGATTAAGGTCTTGATACTGTTGAGCTACGACTTGGCTAACTCGCTTGAATTGGGCAGAATCGGTCAAGGCTAGCGTAGCCACAATCTTATCGGCACGTTGGGCAATGACTTGTTGGTAATTGCGGTCTTCTGATTGTGCAAAGGTGTTTGTGAGGCATACGAATACAGTAAGCCCGAAAAACAAAAATGTTTTCATCTTAGATTGAGTTTAGAAACAAGACACCTAGAGATCCAAATAGGAGTGCTTTGGGTGTTTATTTGGGGTTATTTATTGTTTTTGCAATTGTCCGTCAAATTCATAAATACTTCCTTTTTGCGTCGGGAATTTTAGTACTTTGTCTCCGTAGCGAAGTTGACAAACATTACCTGCTAAGGATTTTATTTTGAGGGTTTGGAGTGCTGATTTTTTCCAACTAAACTCTAGTTCAAAACCGCCTCTGGCTTTGATACCTTTGATGTTGCCTTGAGACAAGTCTTTGGGTAAGGCAGGCAGTAAATCAATAAATGAGGTATGACTTTGGAGTAGCATTTCGGTGATGCCCGCCGAGCCTCCAAAATTGCCATCAATCTGAAAAGGAGGGTGCGCATCAAAGAGATTAACATACGAGCCTCCTGCCCCAGAAGCGGGTCTCAAGAGCATTTTGACCATTTGAAGAGCGTGGTCTCCGTCTTTGAAACGTGCCCAAAAGTTGATTTTCCATGCCAAACTCCAGCCTGTACCTTCGTCGCCACGATAAATCAAAGACAGACGGGCGGCTTTGGTAAAGGCGGGGGTTTCGTCCCAATTGATTTCATTGCCAGGATGTAGTCCCCATAAGTGAGATATATGCCGATGCTTGTTGGTAGTATCATCTTTGTCTTCGAGCCATTCTTGCAATTGCCCAAATCTCCCGATTTGGTTGGGAGCAATTTGAGCATACTTGTTTTGGAGAAGCAGGCTAAAATCGGCGTCTGTTTTTAGGATTTTGGCAGCTTCGATGCAGTTTTTAAACAACGAACGGATGATTTGGTGGTCCATCGTAGGCCCTGCTACCAAGCCGCCATTTTCGGGAGAATTGGAAGGAGTACTTATCAACCAGCCTGTTTTGGGGTCTTTTACCAGAAAATCTACAAAAAACAAGGCGGCTTCTTTCATAATGGGATAGGCTGTTTTTTGTAAAAAAGCTTGATTTTGAGTAAACAAATAATGCTCCCAAAGATGCAAGCACAACCAGCCTGCGCCCGTCACCCAGATACCATGATTGGAGGCATTGATAGGGGTAGTGTTTCGCCAAAGGTCGGTGTTGTGATGCAATACCCATCCCCGGGCTTGATAGTATTTTTGGGCGGTTTCTTTCCCTGTTTCGGCAAGTTCCTCAATCATCTTTAGCAAAGGACGATGAAGCAAAGAAAGATTGAGCACTTCTGCCCCCCAATAGTTCATTTCGGCGTTGATGTTGGTGGTATATTTACTTCCCCACGGAGGCGCTAAGAGGTCGTTCCAGATGCCTTGCAGATTGGCAGGGCGGGTGTTTGGTCGTGAGCTCGAAATCAATAAATAGCGGCCGTATTGTACATACAAGGCCATGAGTGAAGGGTCTAAAACAGTCCCAAATCGCCCCAAACGTTGGTCAGTGGGAAGCGCCTCTGCGGGGCTTGTTCCTAGGTCAATATTGAAAGTCTGATAGTAAGATTGATATTCTTGCAGGTGCGCCTTACGGATATGGTCATACGTCGAAGCTTTGAGAGCGGTCAAAGTGGTTTTACAGCGAGTATCGGGGTTGGCCGAAACATCGCGATAGTTGATATAGTTAGTGGCGGCAACTAAGTACAGGGTTGCGTTGTCAGCCTCAGTGATTCTGATACGATTATTTTCGGTCTCCACTTTACCGTTGGTGGTTTCTATCCTCAGATAGCTTGTACCTTTCAATGTCCCATGTTTGACTTGCACTGCGAGTGAAAGGGTCTGTGAATCGAGCCGTGTCAGGGTGGTGTTTTGATGAGGACTGCTCAAGATAGCTTCAAAACTGATACTTGCTTTTTGGGTAGCTTCAAGTCTTACGACCAGTACTTGGTGAGGTTGGCTCACAAAGTAAGTACGAGTATATCCGATTCCGTTGGCCTCAAAGGAAGTTTGACAAAGGGCCTTGGCGAGATTCAACTCGCGGCGATAGTGGGTAGCATTACTTACATTTTTGAAATGAAGTTTCAAATCGCCAAAGGGTTGATAATCGGCCTGGTAGCGCGCCACAGCGGGTGGGTTGCTGTCTTGGATTTTGTATTTCCAAGGTTTATTCAAAGAAATCAGGCGGTCGGGCTGAGTCGCAGGATAAATACCAATAGCGCGAGTGGCGTCTTTGTATCCAGCAATTCCTCCTTTATCAAAAAAATTGATAACCTGAATGGCAATTGTATTGGAACCTGCCTTGACCAACTCCGCCGGGATGCGATATTTTCTAGGGTCGAGGCTACGAGTGCTTCCAATCAATTTTCCATTGAAATAAGTCATATCATAATCGCGAATGCGGTTGAGGTCTAAGATTAAATCTTTGCCGGCCCAAGAGGCTGGAATATCAATCGTAGTTCTGAACCATACCGTGCCGTCGAGTCCCTCAAACCCAATCGCCTCCCACCCTTCGTAGGACGGTACGGGCATCGTAGGCCATGCTTGGTCGTCGTATTGAGGGAAGGCAGGATGAATGGGAAAGTCTTTCAAAGCCAAAACCTCAGACAGCCACTTGGCTTGGTCACCTTCGGGGGTTTTGAGTCCCATAAAATGCGTTTCGGCCAGTTGTTCGGCTTCTTTTTGTTTTCCTTCTGCTAAAAGGCTTCTGATTTTTGATAAATATTGGGAGGCATCGGCTCGATTAGGATTGCGAGGGCTACCCGTCCAGAGGGTTTCTTCGTTGAATTGAATTCTGTCTTTTTCTATTCCGCCAAACACCATCGCACCTATGCGGCCATTGCCTAGGGGTAGTGCGTCTGTCCATTTTTGGGCAGGGGCAGTGTACCATAGCTTGTACTCTTGCGCATAGGTCAACAATGGTAAAAGGAAAATATAGAAAAGTAGTTTTCGCATATCCTTACGAATGTTGGAATATAGATTTAAGATAGGTCGTGTTGGCTTCAAAGTTTTTCTTCACGTTGTGAGGTTCTTTGGCATCGCGTGAGCGTTCAATCACCAGCCATCCTGTCCATTTGATTTCGTCTAAAGTTTGTTTTACTTTTTGAAGGTCGAGGCGCGTGTTGTGCTCAAGCCACACGCCATCTTCGTCGGTACAATGAATCTGACAGATACGTCTTTTTCCCAAAATTTTAAGTTCATTCACTAAATCACGGCCTGCTTTGAGGGGATTCGAGAAATTGAAATAAATTTGGATGTGTTTGGAACCTATTTCTTTGAGTAAAGCTACTTCTCCTTGGGCATCAAGCGAGGTTTCAATGCCGATAATTACCCCTGCTTTTTGAGCCATTTTTCCCACCACTTTGAGCCGTTGTACGATGGCGGGGCGGAGTTCAGGATTTTTTACTAAATCTCCCTGTACTCCTAGGGGCAAAAAAGCTATTTTGACATTCATGGCTTTCATGGTGTCGATGCAGTCTTGTACCATACGCTCATAAGTGGGACGAGTAGCAAAGGATTGAGCATAAAAACCCGTCATGGCCAAAGAGCAAATTTCAAGGTTTAGTTCTTTGGCTTTGTTTAAAAACTGTTGTCTGATTTCTGGAATAGATAGCTGATTGTCAAATGTTTCTCTATTTCCAAGTCCTCCCATGTCTATCTCAAGGCCATCGGCGCCAATGTCTTTGGTAAGTTGGAAAGCACCAAGTTTTTGGCGTTTCAAAATCATCAAATCTACCACTGCGATTTTATACCCCCCTTCCTGTGAGGCACTTGCCCAGTAAGGCGCACTGGCCATTGCCGTTGCCAACAAGCAGCTATGCTTGAGAAATTGGCGGCGATTAGTGATAAAGGAGGCTTTCATAAGGCAAATACAAACGAGGATTAATCTTTATTGTTTTCGGTTATTATGGGAGCTTGGTATCCCTCCATTTCGGGCCATTTGGCATTTTGGATAGGAATAAGCTTCCATTTTGAAGGGTCCACTACGGCGTGTTTGATGCGTTGACGACGCCATGTATAAATCACATGAATCATCCCATCAGAAGTCTGAATCACCGAAGGATAGGAATATTGACTAATGGGCGAATCTTCTAGAATAACGGCTGCTGACCAGTTCTTGCCGTCGTTGGATACCGACAAGTTAAGGGGGGTGCGAGGGCCTTTTGCCAAGTCGCCAGGAGGCAATACGTGATTATAAACCAGCACATGACGACCATCACGCAAGGTAACGGCGTCGGTGCCTGAGTTGTTGTTTGGTAGGTTTGATGCTGCTAAGGGAGACCAAGTTTCGCCGTTATCATAAGACCATGATTCCAACACGGCGCGGTTACGACTACGGGCCAAAATTTGAAGCTTACCTTTTCCGTGGTCTAAAATACTTGGTTGAATGGCATTGGTGGCTTTGCCGTCATTGATCGGGCCGACTTTACGCCAAGTTTTGCCAAAATCAGGCGTCACCTCAAAATGAATCTTCCAACCGTCGCCCTCGGTACTTGTAGGACAAAATAGATTGCCGTTTGAAAGCAAAACAGGCTTGTTTTTGATAGGTCCTAAATAACCTTCGGGCAGTGCCTGCGCTGACGACCAAGTAATGCCCCCATCGGTAGAGGTTTTAAGCCATCCTTTCCACGTAGAAGGACTGGGTCCGATTTTATAAAAAAGCATCAAAGGGCCGCCGTTGGGCACTTGATACAATACGGGATTCCAACACGCATAGCGAAGTTTGTCGTTGACAATGCCATCGGCTACGTTTTGAGGTGCAGTCCACTTGCCATCTACGCGGCGGCTTACCCAAATGCAGACATCGGGGTTACGTTCTTTGGTGCCCCCAAACCAAGACGCTACTAGCCCTTTGGGGGTTTCGGCGATGGTAGAAGCATGGCTTTCGGGAAAAGGTGCCGTTTCAAACAAAAATTCATCCACAATAACACCCGCTTGCCATTTTGATAATTGGGCAAAGGTGGGCAGTGTTAAAGCCAAAGAGAAAGCTAATACGTAGCGTTTTATGAATTTCATAGAAGGTTTGGAGGACTTTGATAAACGTATTTTTAAAATATTTTAGATAAACGAAAAGAAAAATGTTAAAAACAAAAATAAATGAAATATTTAGCTTGTATTATCTTCAAGATATAAGATTCTGACCTTATTTTATTCTGATTACCTCTTTCGATTTCTTTCTATTTTTATCAAAAAACCTTTGTTTTTTGATTTTAGAGGGTTTTTTGTGATATTTTGAGAATTAAATGTGTGAAAGTTAATACAAGTATAATTTTTTCTCCGAAAATAACCCTCCTGTACTGTCTGCTTGGGCAGGACTATGACAATGAATATGGGTAAAATCGAAAGTTAAATCTTTGTGTTTAATGATTTTGAAGTTGGTATAGGGTGTCATTTCTTTCTTTTTCTTTCGTTTTGTCTAAAAAAGAAAAGTGTAGGTGCTGTAAAAGTGTTTTTAAGAAAGTCTAGCGTTACGAAGGAAGAGAAACGGAAGGAATATGTTAATTTTTACCCCATTTTTTCACCCAATTAGGATAATCAGTACCTATTAACTTCGCTGGCCAACTGCCATAATAAGCGTAACCTACACGGCGTTCATTTTCGATTTCGGCAAGTGAAGATTTGGGTATACTATTTCGACCTGTAAAAAAGGGTTTGTTTGTTTTGAGGTCATAAAATCTAGCCCAAACCGTAGAACTTGGGTCGACCACCACAATACGGTCGCGGCCTTTAGGTTGGGTAGCATCTGGGATAGTATCCACTCTAATTCCTACGATTTTAGATGCTTCGAGCCAGTTGACAGCCGCTTGGATGGCTTTTTTGATAGGAGGAGTAGGATTGTCGATACTCATCAAAAATTGTACGATTCCGACTGTTTCGTTGCCACTCAAAGAAGGAAGTTCAAAAGCGCGGGCTTTGGCAGGAAGTAGAGTTTGGCGGTCGTGTTGAGCACACCAAGCGGTGAGAGTTCCGTTTTGGACAAATTGAGTTTTAAGAATACAGTCGATTCCCCTTGCCATGGCGACTTTGGCGAGGGGAATTAGAGAAGGGTCGATGACTTCAAAGTCATTTTTACCTTCGACGATATATTTCAAAATCCACATTACATCTATCATCGCGTTGTCGTTGTAGGTAATGTGTTTGTGGTAGCTACTAGAGTCGGGATAAAATTGACCCCAACCGCCGGCCGCATTTTGAGCCATGATAAGATACTGAATGCCCCGTTCGGCTGCCTGGAGATAGTGGATATTCTGGGTCTTTTTGTAAGCTGTTACTAAGCTTTTAATCTCTCCGGTAGTAGCTTGGTCGTCGATAGTCGCATCTAAGTTATTTTTTTCAGAAAGAAGTTTCTGTTTTAAAGTCTCTTCAATGGCCTTATTGTAATTAATAGGATCGCCATTTGGTTGAGGCCATCCGCCGTTGTTACGTTGATACAATAGCATTCGTTCGGCAACAGAATCACTAGCCATGTGCTGAATTCCCTGCCAAGGGTAAGCATAGCTTTTGGGGGTTATCCAATAGGATAAAATGAAAAAAGACAAACATCCAAATTGGATAAGGAAAGAAGAAAAAGCTACGTTTTTTTTCATACTCAATAGATGGGTGAGAAAAGCTTTTTAGAGGGAACTTAGCGAAGTTGGGGGATAGGCACCGCATCCATATCCGTAAAATCTTTGTTTTCGCCAGCCATTCCCCAAATAAATGAATAGCTAGAAGTACCGCATCCTGAGTGAATAGACCAAGGGGGAGAAATGATGGCTTGGTGATTGGCAACCCACAAATGACGCGTTTGGGTAGGCTCGCCCATGAGATGCAAAACACCATGATTTTCGGGAATATCAAAATAGCAATATACCTCCATACGGCGGTCGTGTGTATGAGAGGGCATGGTGTTCCAAACACTACCTGTTTGAAGTACAGTGAGTCCCATCACCAACTGACAACTCTGAATACCTCCTAAATGAATGTACTTGTAAATGGTGCGTTGATTGGAAGTCTCAAGTGTACCCAAATTGACGGGGGAAGCTTGCTCTTTGGTAAAAGTTTGATTGGGATAAGAATGATGCGCGGGAGCAGACAATAAAAAGAATCGGGCGGGGTTTGTGGGGTCTTCACTGGCAAAAGTGACCTCTTTTGTGCCTTTTCCAAGATAAACACACCCCAATTTTTCGAGATTGAAGAGGGTGCCGTCAGCATTTACCAAACCTTTACCGCCCACATTGATGATTCCTATTTCGCGACGTTCTAAGAAATACTCAGCTTTGAGAGCGTCGTGGGTATCTAGGGTGACAGAGGTGGTGGTGGGCATAGCACCGCCTGCCAATACTCGGTCATAATGTGTATATACCCATTGTATTTGATTGGAAACAAAAAGGCTTTCAATAAGGAAGTTTTCGCGAAGTTCTTCAGTATTCATTTGAGCCGTTTCTTTACGACTACTTTCGTGTCTGATTTGCATTATAGGTAGTTTTTGAAGTGAAAAGAGAGTTGAATGTCATTAGCCTTCCAAATAGTACTTTCTGAATCAGCGATCAAGAATATCAGTAAGTCCATTCTGATACCCCTATTGCTGTGGGATGCTAAGATAGTTTTACTTATTTCTTAAAAAGATTCATAGAATACTAATTTTAATTTTTTTTAGAATATACAGTAAGACAATCTCTATTGTATAAATGATATTATAACCAAGTTTAGAGAGGTTGTTTAGTACATAACAAATATTTTGTTGAATTTTTTTATGCAATCGTTGTCGGTAACGTTCCCAAAATCTTGCCTTTTCAGTTAATGGTGATTATATTTGAACCTATACCCAAAAAATGGTATTTTCACCAGTCTAAATAGGAAGCTGCACTTTCTAGTATATAAATTGTACTAAACCAATATCACAATAGTGGGAATTATTACGATAAAAGATATAGCCAAAGCCCTTAATTTGTCAACCTCTACGGTTTCGAGGGCGTTGCGAGGGAGCTATGAAATCAACGCCGAGACCAAGCGGCTAGTGATGGAATACGCTGAACGGATGAATTATCGTCCCAACCCTATTGCCCTGAGTTTGAAAGAAAACCGGAGCCGTTCGATTGGGGTAATTATCCCAGAAATCGCTAATAATTTTTTCTCCCAGGCCATTAATGGCATAGAGTCTATTGCTTATAATCGAGGCTATCACGTAGTTATTTCTCAAAACCATGAGTCTTATGAGCGAGAATTAGTAAGTACACAGTACTTAGCTCAGCGTCGTGTAGATGGGTTGTTGGTTTCATTGTCGGGAGAAAGCAATGATTTAGAGCACTTTAAAGAACTTCAGTCAAAAGGCTTGCCGATTGTGTTTTTTGACCGAGTTCCCCAAGATTATATTACTCACAAGGTCACTGCCGACAATTTTGCAGGTGCCTATGAAGGTACTGAGCACCTGATTCAGCAGGGTTATCGACGTATTGCTCATTTGACTAGCCCGTCGTGGTTGTCGATTACGTATGAGCGACTTGAAGGATATAAAAAGGCCTTGCAAAATCATGGGATTCCGATTGATGAGTCCTACATTAAGTATTGTAGTCATGGAGGAATGATCGCGGACGAAGTAGAAAATGCGGTTTTGGAATTGATTCATCACCCCAACCGCCCACATGCAATATTCTCAGCAGGCGACCGTCTGACTACTTCCTGTATATCTTTGATTAGAAAAGAAGGTTTGCGTATTCCTGATGATATTGCTATTGTAGGGTTTACCAATTTGGTATCAGCGCATTTGCTCAATCCTGCTCTGAGCGCGGTCACCCAGCCTGCCTATGAAATGGGACAGCTTGCCACAGAATTTTTGATTGATTTGATAGAGCGCCCCAAAGCCACTATTCGTTTTGAAAGCAAACGCCTTGATACTCGTCTAGTAATAAGAGAGTCGTCGCTCAAGTCTAGCAAAAACTTTAATTAAATAGCTTGCAAATTCCTACAAGAGCTATCTTTCACTTATTTATATTTGCTGAATGCGTCGTTTTGTTTACTTATGGATGTGGCTTATTGTCACTGGTGTTTCTGCTCAGATACCCCGAGATACGATTTTTAATTTTCCTCCTGATTCGTCCGTTTTCATACGCACCAAAGGCCCTATGCCTTATCTTAATTATGGATTGGGGGAAGATCGGCTTGGTGGAGCCAAAATGGGCACAATTGATTCGTTGATTTTATTGAAAGTGACGGGTCAATACAAAAACCTCTATCGCGTGAGATTGACGCCACATTTGTCAGCCTGGATACCCCAAAATCTTACCAAACGTGATACCCTTGTGAAGCTTCCCTTACAATACCTGACGGGTTCGTGGAAGGTATGGGGAGAAGGCCATTTTGATTATGTTTCGATACCCTTACCGGACCGCTTGGCTTATCGAAGTTGGCAAGAAGTAAATCCTTCTAAAATCGTAGTGGATATTTTTGGGGCGACTACCAACACCAACTGGATTACGCAATTGAGGTCAGTAAAAGAAATAAAAAGCGTGGATTATGAGCAAGTAGCGGATGAGCAGTTGCGTATTACCATTTGTTTGCGGCATTCTCAGCATTGGGGCTATCGGGTAGGATACGAGGGGCGGCGGCTTGTGATAGCGGTGAAACACCAACCCGAAAAATTAAAACTAAAAACCTTGACCATTGCGATAGATGCAGGCCATGGAGGGACTAATTTAGGAGCGAGAGGGGTACGATCAAAACAATGGGAAAAAGACTTGAACTTGAGTATTGCTTTGCATCTACAAAGGGAATTGGAACGAAAAGGAGCGAAAGTACTTATGAGTCGTGTCAGTGATACTCTTTTCAATAACAATGACCGCGTATTAAGGTTCAGAACCCAAAAACCGGATTTGTTGGTAAGTATTCACAACAACGCTGCTGGCGATACCACCAAAACTCGCGGGACTAGTACTTATTATAAGCATCTGGGGTATCGGTCTTTGAGTCAGACCATTTTGAAGCGACTGTTGGATATGGAGCTGGCTGAATATGGCAACGTAGGACGATTCAATTTTGCGCTCAATAGCCCCACCGAATACCCTAACGTATTGGTAGAAGGGGCTTTTATGAGTCATCCTGCGGATGAAGCTTTGTTAATCAATGATGATTTTCGCAAGAAAATGGCCAAACAAATTCGGAGAGGTATCGAAGATTGGTTGAAGAAAATCCGAAAAGGGCAGGATTTTGAATAAAGTCTTGTGAGCGAAATCCGAATACTTCGCTCACAAGATTATTTTATAAATAAGGTACAACCGTCTCAAGCCCCATGCCACGAGAGCCTTTGATAAGAACGTGCGTATCTTGCTGAGGATGGTCTACTATCCAGTTGTGTAAGGAAAATTTGTCAGGAAAATAATAGGCTTTGGGAAGGGCAGGCAAAGCATCTTGCATAAGCTTACCTGCCAAAATCACAAGGTCAAATTTTTGTTGTGCAATAAGTTTTCCTAATGCCAAATGCTCTTCAGGAGACTCTTCTCCTAGCTCCAGCATATCTCCCAAAATTACTACTTTACGTTGTGCTTTGAGTTTGCCAAAGTTTTCGATAGCGGCGGCCATCGAAGAAGGGTTGGCATTGTAAGCATCCATAATGATGGTATTAGAACCTTTCTGTACAATCTGTGAGCGGTTGTTGGTAGGATTGTAATCGGCTACTGCTTGGTTGGCATCTTGAGAAGATATCCCAAAATAACTGCCTATCGCCAAGGCGGCTGCGATATTTTCAAAATTGTATTTGCCGGTAAGGTGTGTTTGGATAATAGTGCCCTGAGTATCTTTAAACACCACTAAGGGAGCGTCTTCAATCATTTGGGGAGCATCCTCATCCAGAAGATATTTGATACAAGTTTTGAAGGTACGTTCCTGTGCCATTTCGGTAAGCGTAGTATTGGAGGCATTGACAAATACCGTACCACCTGATTTTGCAAGCCAGTCATACAACTCTCCTTTCCCTTTACGAACTCCTTCTATACCGCCAAACCCTTCCAAATGAGCTTTTCCGATATTGGTAATAAGACCGTGAGTAGGAGCGGCTATACTAGACAAAAGAGCGATTTCTTTCTGATGATTGGCACCCATTTCTACGACGGCTATTTCGTAGCTTGAGTCGATAGCCAACAGCGTAAGTGGTACACCAATATGATTGTTGAAATTGCCTTTGGTAGCGTAGGTTTTGTATTTTTTTGCCAAAACCGTAGCGATAAGCTCTTTGGTGGTAGTTTTACCATTTGAACCAGTCAATCCTACGATGGGAATAGAAAGTAGGCTACGATGATGGTGGGCAAGTTGCTGAAGCGCTTCTAAACTGTCTTTTACTAATAGGTAGCGGTTATCCACCGCTACAGCGGGGTTATCCACAATGGCGTATTTAGCCCCTTTTTCCAACGCATCTTTAGCATAGGCATTTCCGTCAAATTTATCGCCTTTAAGGGCTACAAAAAGACAATCTTGGGTGATTTGGCGGGTATCGGTCGAAACGCCTCGGCAAGTGAGAAAATAATCGTATAGGTGAGGGATTGTCATTCTAAAAATTAAAGAATTATATGATGATATTACTGCTCTTTACTCCAGACTTCGTAGATTTTAGCCCCTACGCTGCTGAGTCCGCTGTGATGCCAGTCTTTGTTGTTTTTGAGTTCATAATCAAAAGACAGTGAAGCCCCTACGCGACTATTGTCTTTGCTAAAAAAATCAATGGTTTCGGTATATTTTCCGTCTTTGATCGTATAGCTGCCACCGCCCGTTCCCGAAAATTGTTTGGTTTCGGGATTAATAGCTGCCCACTGAAAACGTGTACCTGTCAATAATTTAAGGGTTTTGCGGGCACCGCGTTGCATAGGTGAAATGTTGCCGTCGTTGCCCATGCGCCCCGTAATCCGATAAAGTGCAGCTGCGGGGGTGTTTGCATTGTCTACTTGTTCCCATTCTCCTAAATTTTCAACAGATAGCTTGTTGCCCGAAAGAGTGATTTTAAAACTCAACGTTTTACCTACTCTAGAAGTATCCATCGAGTTGAACTCACTCTTGTAGGTAAGGGTACCATTGGCAATACTATAAGTGCCTCCTTCGGTGTACAAAAACTCTTTTTCGGTATATCTGGTAGCCATCAGATAATCATCCGAGCAAATCAACATCGTTGTTTTGCCGTCGGTGCTAGTTTGCTTCCATGCTCCTTTGACTTGACTCCATGCTTGAGAGACACTTATGAAGCTAAACAGAGTGATGAGTGAAAAACATAATGTCTTTTTCATGTTTGTGAAAGATTGGTGGTTGTGAAAGCAAATTTAAACCAAAACCCCGACAAACAATAAAGCAGCCCACTTAGTAGGCTGCTTTATTATATCAATTAACCAATTTTTATTAAAGAAAACTAGACATTCATGAGTGATTCACGACGGCGCATTTTGCCTGCGGGGATACCAAACATCATCTTGAAACGGCGACAAAAATAGGCAGTGTCTTTATAGCCTACTTCAGAGCCGATAGCTCGAATGCTTTTCTTAGAGGTACGGAGAAGTGTTACGGCTTCTTCCATACGTTGATATTCGATATAGTCTTGTGGATTGATACCGGTCAGCATTTTGAAATACTGACCTACATAATCCTCCGATACATTGGCTACGTTGGCCAATACCTTATTGGAAAGGTCTCCACCTAAGTTGTCTTTGATATAAGCAAAAATATCAATCAAACGAGGATCTTTGAAATAAGTACTGTTGGTAACAAGCTGCTCTACAAAGAGCTTGTTTTTCAAAATATATCGAATGACTTCAATCGCCAATTCTTCAGTTTTGATTTTGATAATACGCCCACGGCCAGGGGTATCGTTGAAATCTTCTTGGAGAATTTCACCAATAAGCCGACCCATGTAACTGTGCTGCTTGATAATAAAAGGAGGAATGTCCAAAGAAGTAAAGAAATTGACCGAATCAAAAACTTTGGCATCAAATGCTACAAGCCCAAAAGAATGGGGGATTTTGCCCACTTGGCTAGCATCGCGCAATGTTTCAAAATATAGTTCACGACGGGTCAGAAACTCCTCATTGCTTACTACTTTCGGTTGTACATTGTCTCCACTACTATAGGTGATTGTCGCATGCTTACCACCAGGAATGAATAGCATATCACCAACTTCGATTTTTTCGTTTGCAAACATCACTTCCCCATCATACAAAATCATGAGTGAGTTTTCGACGTCATAAAAATTCTTAATGGTAATAGTTTGCAGCATTCGGATATGACGAGCTTTGATAAACTTCACTCCGAGTGATTCGATGATTTTATTATAATCTTCCATTGGACAATGGGTTAAGTGCTTCAGTGTTTGAAATTGCAAATTTACTAAATTTCAAAATTTGTACAAAACTAATAATTGTACAAAACTAATACAAGTGTGTAATTTTTTTCAATATAAAAAAAAGTGCGCGAATCCTGCAAGAAAACACACACTTTTTTTTGAGAAAAATAGTAAAATTGGACTTTTTGGACTTTTATATTAGTCTGTAATATTGCCTTTTTTTGTATTTCTGAGGTACTTTTGGAGAAAATAAGCCTTTACCCTTAGAAATACATCTCTATCAAAACAGCCTATTTGTGGTCTTTTGGGGTGTTAGAAAAATCCAAAAATATTTTATTTGAAACCCTTAATTTTTGAGTTCTCGTGCAATTACCAACTTCTGAATCTCAGAAGTACCCTCATAAATTTGGGTGATTTTTGCATCACGCATCAGACGCTCTACATGAAACTCTTTTACATACCCATATCCCCCGTGTATCTGAACAGCCTCGGTAGTAGCCCACATTGCTACATCAGAAGCAAACAATTTGGCCATTGCTGCTGCCTGTACATAATCTTTGTGTTCGTCCTTGAGACGGGCGGCTTTATATACCAATAAGCGAGCGGCTTCTATTTTGGTAGCCATTTCGGCCAACTTAAACTGTATCGCTTGATGTTCGAAGATGGGTTTCCCAAATGCTTTGCGTTCGTGGGCGTATTTGAGTGATAATTCCAAGGCACCTGTGGCAATGCCCAAAGCTTGGGCAGCAATACCTATGCGGCCGCCGTTGAGGGTACTCATCGCAAACTTAAACCCAAAGCCATCGGCACCAATGCGGTTTTCTTTAGGGACTTTTACATCCGAAAACATCAAAGAGTGAGTATCAGACGCACGAATACCCATTTTGTCTTCTTTTTTTCCTACCACAAATCCGTCCCACCCTTTTTCTACAATAAGGCAGTTGATGCCTCGATGTTTGAGTTCGGGGTGAGTCTGAGCAATCACCAAGCATACTGACGAAATCCCACCGTTGGTAATCCAGTTTTTGGTTCCATTGAGAAGATAGTAGTCTTCCTTATCTTCGGCAGTGGTATGTTGAGAGGTTGCATCCGACCCTGCTTCGGGTTCGGAAAGGCAAAATGCCCCGACGATTTCGCCTGAAGCTAATCGAGTAAGGTATTTTTGTTTTTGCTCTTCAGTGCCATATGCTTCTAATCCATAGCATACAAGAGAGTTGTTCACAGAAATTATCACAGAGGCTGAAGCGTCTATCTTTGAAATTTCTTCCATCGCCAATACATAAGAAACTGTATCCATGCCGCCTCCACCGTATTCGGGAGATACCATCATTCCCAAAAAACCTAATTCCCCCATGCGTTTCACTAGCTTAGGGTCGAATTTTTGTTCGTTATCACGTTCGATAATGCCCGGTAAAAGTTCGTTTTGGGCAAAATCACGTGCTGCTTCTTTGACCGCAAGATGCTCTTCTGTCAAATTGAAGTTTAGACCTTCCAATACCATGGTGTTTAGTTAATCTATGAAGTGAAATGTTTTACTTGGCTTGATGTCTCAAATGTACAGTTTATCCAAAAGGTATGCAAGCATACTAAAAACATCTTATTAAAGATTAAGCGACTCCTCCATTGACGCTCAATGTATGACCGTTGACATAACTCGCCTCGTCCGATGCAAGATATAGGTAGGCATTGGCAATATCTTCGGGCAGTCCCATTCGTTTGACAGGAATGCCAGCAACAGTCTGATTTTTTATTTCTTCCGGAATAAGATCTGTCATGTCGGTCTTGATAAAACCCGGTGCCACGGCATTGGCAGTAATATTGTATTTGCCAAGTTCTTTGGCCCACGTTTTGACCATCCCAATGATAGCAGCTTTGGTAGCAACGTAATTGGTTTGCCCGAAATTGCCCGTTTGCCCCACCACCGAAGAAGTACAAATGATACGGCCGTATTTTTTTTCTACCATGTAAGGAACAATGGTTTTGGTACAATTAAAAACGCCATTGAGGTTGATGTCAATTACTTGTGACCACTCCTGATACGACATTTTGAGCAGGGATTTGTCGCGAGTAATACCCGCATTGTTGACTAGAATATCGATTTGGCCATATTGCTCAAATATATCACGCGCTGCTGCTTCAATGGCAGGTACATCAGTGACACTAATCTTAACAAATTCGGCCTGAAATCCTTTGTCACGAAGTTCCTGAGCGGTTTGTTCGCCCGCATCCAGCATATCCCAAATGATGACTTTGGCTCCTTCTCTTGTAAAAATTTCGGCGGTGGCTTTCCCGATACCTCGGGCTCCGCCTGTGATGATAGCAACTTTATTTTCTAAACGCATGATAAAAAAGAGATAATTATTCAAACATCAAAGTAATCAATTCGGCTACACAAGCAGGCTTAGAACTGCCTTCAAGCTCAAAATACGCGTCTATTACGGTCTTGATACCATTGGGCTGTTGGTCTTCGATTTCTTTAAGGATAGCTCTCATTCGGATACGGCTACCCGTGGGCACAGGCGCGGTAAACCGAACTTTATTAGTCCCGTAGTTTAGCCCCATTTTGACTGATTTGACTCTATAAAGTTCATACAAAAATTTGGGAGCTAAAGAGAGAGTCAAAAAACCATGAGCGATAGTAGTTTTGAAGGGAGAATACTGAGCAGCCATTTCGGAGTTGACATGAATCCATTGCTGATCACCTGTGGCTTTGGCAAAGTCATTGATCATCTCTTGGGTAATCATCACCCAATCGCTCGTTCCTAATTCTTTTCCTAAGTGCGTTCGAAAATCAGAAAGTGTAGCAAAAATAAGCATAAAAAATAAAGGGAGTAGTTTATGTCTAAAGTACAAAAAAAACGAAGATATGTTCTTTTAAAGTACAATGAAATAAAGTTTTTCTCCTTATTTATATGATAAAAGAGACCGATGGCCTCTCTCTTATCATATACGCTTATTCCCAATCTTAAGGCTTATTGCTATCGACTTTGATGCGTTCATCTCGATTAGCGAGTTCCCAAGCGGTATGAAAAACAAGTTGGACAATTTTGCTTTGTTTATCAAACAAAATCTTCTCTACATCATCTCCTGGGCGATGGTAATCTTCATGAACACCTGTAAAATAGAAAATAACCGGAATTTTGTTTTTGGCAAAATTGTAATGGTCGGAGCGGTAATAAAAGCGATTTGGATCGGAAGGGTTGTTGTAGGTGTAGTCTAGTTGATAATTGATGTATTTGGAGTTAGCAGACTCACCAATGGCATGAAGTTCGGACGATAATTTGTCAGAACCAATAATGTAAACGTATTTTGGATCTTTTTGATGGGCATTATCTACTCGCCCAATCATGTCTATATTGAGGTTACAGACTGTATTTGCCAACGGAATCACGGGATTGGCAGTATAATATTCTGACCCCCATAGCCCTTTCTCTTCTCCTGTTACGGTCATAAACAAAATACTGCGACGAGGACCGTGCCCTTCGGCTTTGGCTTTTGAAAATGCCTCGGCTAATTCAAGGATTGAGACTGTACCAGAACCGTCATCGTCTGCACCGTTATTTATTTGTCCATCAGCTGATATACCGATGTGGTCGAGGTGAGCCGTAATTACAATCACTTCGTCTTTTTTGTCGGTGCCTTCCAAAAAGCCCATGACATTTTCGGTCATGACGATGTTGTCTTTGCGCTCCGCTTTGAGCTTGACTGTACTTTCGGCAATACTACCTGCTGCCGGTGGAATACCTTTTTGAGTAATATTCTTTTGAATTTTTGCTAATTTCTTTTCTTTAATATTCAACAAGTCCAATGCCATTTGACGTGAAATTGTGAAGGCAGCGTTACCATTGATTTTTTCGGTATAGGGCTTAGTGGAAAGCCGATTGAAACGTTGACTCATGGCGCTTCTTTTGGCGATTTGCTGGGAGAAGGCCGAGCCAGTCAGGTCTGAGACGATAAACACATACTTGGCACCTTTTTGAGTGGCTAAGTTTGCTTTACGTTGCCAAGCCAAATTATCGTCGCTCCATTTAGAGAGAGTCGCATCACCACTGAGCAAGTATTGTCCATTTTTGTTTTTGGGTTCTCCTTCCAAAATGACTACCGCTTTGCCTGTAACATCAATATTTTTATAATCATCATAGCGATCAGATTCGATGCCATAACCCGCAAAGATAACCGGCACTTTTTCTTCCGAAAGCACATTGAGCAACCCACTGAGATAGAAATCATGTTGTAACTCATAGCGTTGGGTTTCGGTTGCGAGATACACTTCTCCCCAATTTTTCTGATACAAGGCATAAGGCTGAAAATACGATTTGTTTCCGTCTTCGGTGGGGACAATCGCTTGCAGGCCGACCGACTTGAAAAAGTCAGCGACATATTTGGCGGCTTTTTTTTGCCCTTTCGAACCAGTATCACGTCCTTCGAGGCTATCGTGAGCAATGACTCTCAAATGGCGTTCTAAATCTTGAGGTGTGATTGTTTGCGAATACTGTAGCGATAAGTCTTGGGCGTAGGCGGTTGAGTTTGTCAGGCATAGAAGCGAGATACAGCTCAAGGCTAATAATTTTATTTGATTCATGGGGTTGATGAATAAAGTGGATAGCTTTAGAACAAACGCCAAGTGGCGATTTGATCAAAGAAATTTGGAATGGATGCTGGTAATAAAAGCGCCATGAAAACAATCCCAAACAAAGCACCGTACAGGTGGGCATCGTGGTTGATATAACCACCTGATTTTCGGGATTCATAAAATGAATACAGCATGTAAATAGCGCCAAAAATAAACCCTGGAATACAAATGGCGAAGTATAAGCACACTTTTTGTAAAGGAGCTAAGAGAATAAAAGCAAATAAGAGCGATGCTACGCCGCCTGAGGCTCCAAGCGAAAGATAGCGGCTGTTGGTACGGTGTTTGAGAAAAGTAGGAATATCCGAAACGACGATTCCCAATAAGTACAAAGCCAAATAATAAATAGTGCCAGTAGGTCCAAAAATACTGTTCAGAAACATTTCCATGGCTTCACCAAAGAAATACAAGCTAAACATATTGAAAATCAAATGACCAAAGTCGGCATGGATAAAACCCGATGTAATAAAACGATAGTATTCGTTTTTAGACGCAACCCGTACGGGATTCATTGCCCATTTGTCAAGAAAAGAAGGATTTTGAAATCCATACCAACTAATACCTGCTGTGATGATTATCAGAATGAGCGTAAGAGACATAGAATAAATGTACAGTTTATAGGGCTATATTGGAAACAACGAAATTGCTTGTAATCTTAAACAAGCTGAATTTCAAATGCAAACATACAGGAAGTACTCTAAAACTCTCTTTTTTGACTTATTTGTTTTTTTTGGAGCGTAGATACACCCGATTTTCGCTACCATTGAGGAGACGAATGATGTTTTTTTGGTGGGTAATTACTACTACAGCAAATAGCAAAAATCCAAATACAATCAATAGTGTACTAGCTTGCCCAAATATACCTAGCACCAATATCATAGGAAAAGCAAAGGCTGCCACAATAGAACTTAGAGAGACATAATTGGAGGCCAAAAATACCAATATAAAAATCGCAATGCACAGTGACGCCACTGGTGGGTCAATAGCCAAAATCATTCCTAGGGAAGTAGCAACTCCTTTTCCACCCTTAAAACGCACAAAAATAGGATACAAATGCCCTAAAACTGCCGCAGAACCTAAGAGTAGCTTGAAAGTGAGGATTTGAGAGGTGTCAATTACGTCTAAAAAATAGAGTATATTGGCCAACATAGTAGCCGTCCATCCTTTCAGTACGTCGATTAGTAATACAATGGTGCCAGCTCGTTTACCCAATACACGGAACGTATTTGTTGCCCCTGCATTTCCACTTCCAAATTTCCTAACGTCGATTCCAAAATAAGCTTCACCGTACCAAATGGCGGAGGGTATAGAACCCAACAAGTAAGCTGTCACAAAGGCAAAACACACATGCCAAACATTCATCGAAAAAGTGTAAGTTTTTTAAGGTTAGAAAAAAACACAGATAACGTTAAAAATTGGTTTTTCTTTCAGAAAAGCCAACAAATGTAAAACTTTATCTTGACCTTTGTTTTACAAAAATAACATTTTTTTAAGAATGAACCCTCTTTTAATTGTCACTGGTGGTACCAAAGGCATAGGACGTGCACTCATCGAAAGATTTGTGGAAGGCGGATTTGATGTGGTGACGTGTTCGCGAAATAAAAATGATTTAGAAACCCTTCGCTCTGATTTACAGTACAAATACCCTAACTCTCAAATTTTTATAAAAGTAAGCGACCTATCTCAAAAAGAAGATGTAAAGGCCTTGGCCTCTTTTATAAACGCATTAAAACGACCTGTAGACATCTTGGTCAACAATACTGGCCTATTTGCACCTAGCCAAGTTCATAGTGAGCCTGAAGGAGCCTTAGAAAAAATGATAGAAACTAATCTTTACAGCGCTTATTATTTGACTAGAGAACTTATAGAAGGTATGAAAGCACACAAAAAAGGGCATATTTTCAACATGTGCTCTATCGCAAGTACAACGGCCTATATCAATGGAGGCGCTTATGCAGTTTCTAAATTTGCGCTTTATGGCATGACTAAATTACTCAGGCAAGAAATGAAGCAATATGGCGTCAAGGTGACTGCGGTCTTACCGGGGGCTACTTTGACCCCAAGCTGGGAAGGAGTAGAGCTACCTGCGGAGCGATTTATCAGAGCAGAAGATGTTGCCGAGATGGTTTGGAGTACGGCCAAATTATCCCCTGAAAGCGTAGTCGAAGAAATTTTGATACGTCCACAGTTGGGAGATATTGTTTAAGTTTAGGATTTTTGCGCGTTAAATCGCTATTTTGCATTAAACCTTTTACTATTAACTATCAACTGATAAGATTTTAACTGACCAATGGAACAATATTTGGGTATAGACGTGGGGGGGACCAACGTCAAAATGGGCGTCGTAGATACAGAGACAGGGCGCATTTCAAATTTCTATAGCCACGATACTTCTAGCTGGAGACAATCAGGGCATTTTGAAGAAAATTTAGGCGATGCTATTTCTGTTCAACTACATGAATACCCGAATATTAAAAAAGTAGGTATAGGTTTGCCTGGAATGATTAATCGCAATCGTACCGTACCTTTAGAAATTACTGCAATTCCTGAAATTGATAATGTGCCTCTCGTAGAATATCTATCGAAGCGTTTTGAAGGGGTACAGTTTTTCCTGGAAAATGACGCAAATGCTGCTGCGCTTGGGGAGTTTTATTTTGCTGCCGAAAAAATCAATGAAAATTATATTTTTATCACGCTTGGCACAGGAGTAGGAGGGGCGGCTATCATCAATCGTAAGGTTTTTGTGGGTGGAGACGGAAATGCCATGGAGCCTGGACACATTCCTTCTCGCAACGGCAAGGTTCTTGAAAGAAATATCGGCAAAAAAGAACTCCTTGACTTAGCCAACTATATGCGAGGTAAATACACAGGAGATACCCACCTTCCCGACGATGGTACAATTTCTACCACGGGCCTTGTAGCAGCAGCAGCCGAAGGCGATGAGCTTGCTTTACAAATATGGAATGAAGTAGGGGAGATGTTGGGTGATGGCTTAGTGGCGATGGTTCGTATTTTGGATATTAAACTCATTTTAATTGGAGGAGGATTGGCTGCTTCGTTTGATTATATTCTTCCGGCTGTTACTAAACAATTGAATTATTGGCTTACGCCCTATTATTTAAAAGACCTTGAAATCAAGCGTGCTACGCTCGGCAATGATGCAGGTCTGCTAGGAGCAGCTTCTTTATGTTTTGATTAGTAGTTTACAATAAAACTTTGTAAAAAGGGTTAAGAGGGTTGTCTTTCAATGCTTTTAGCCTTTTTTTATGTGTTCCAAATCTTCTGATAACATGAAAAAAATAGCCTTTCTTATTCTGCTTTCGCCTTGTGCTTTGGCTCAACTAACCCAAAACTGGATGATTGGGCCTTTCAAGAAAGTCGATGGGCTTAATCCTATTCTTACTGCTAATACAACTACGACTTTTGAGTGTCCCGTACGAGGCGAAACAGTAAAATGGGAAGAGAAGGATGTTTTTAATCCCGCCGTCGTGGTACGTCACAATAAGATTTATATGATTTATCGTGCCGAAGATAAAGTGGGAAAATATGCTGGTACGTCGCGTTTGGGCTTGGCCGTGAGTAGTGATGGCTTACATTTCAAACGAATGCCTCAGCCTGTATTTTATCCTGACAATGATTTCATGAAAAAATACGAATGGGAAGGTGGATGCGAAGACCCTCGCGTGGTAGAAACAGAAGACAGCCGCTATCTCATGACTTATACCTCATACGATGGAGATAAGGCACGGCTTTGCGTAGCAAGTTCTGCCGACCTCTTGCATTGGCAAAAGCATGGTTTAGCTTTTGCTAATTTTATCAAAAGCAAACGCGATTTTTGGTCAAAATCTGGCTCAATTGTGTGTCGTAAAGTGGGAAATAGAATGATAGCCACCAAAATCAACGGTCAATATTGGATGTATTGGGGTGACCAAGCGCAGCTTTATGCCGCCACTTCCGACGACCTCATCAATTGGTACCCTGTCGTGAAAGCTTATGATGCGGCTTACCAACCTGCCAATGTATCGGATGTAGGATGTATGCCCGTAGCCTCGGTGAGAACTGGTAAGCACGATTCGCGATTGCTCGAATCTGGCCCGCCCGCCCTATTGACAAAAAAAGGTATATTGCTCCTTTATAATGGTATGAATTACAATAGTACAGGAGATGCCAACCTTCCTGAGGGTACCTACGCAGCAGGGCAGTTTTTGTTTGAAGCTGACAATCCTCTCCAACTCAAAGACCGTTCGGCAAATTATTTTATCAAGCCCGACAAACCTTACGAAATCAATGGCCAAGTAAATCAGGTATGTTTTGTGGAAGGATTGGCTTCCTTGCGGGGAAAATGGTTTTTGTACTATGGTACGGCCGATTCTAAAATTGCGGTAGCAGTAGCTAATCAAAAATAAAACTTAGGAAAGTAAATTTATCTAATTCATTCCCTTTTTCGTTAAACTATAACCAATTAATAACACATGAAAAGTATGCGTTTTTGGATGAGCCTTGTTCTGACAAGTACTGTTGTTTTTGCGTATGCCGGGCCTGGGCCTTGGAAAAATCTATTTGATGGAAAAACCACCACTGGATGGCATAGCTATGGCAAAACGGGCGTAAAAGGCTGGATGGTAATGGGTGGCTCCCTCATGACTCACGGCAAATCTGGCGATTTGGTAACCGACGAAGAATTTGAAAATTTTGAACTTGAGTTTGAATTTAAAATCAAACCCAAAGGCAATAGCGGTGTGATGTATAAAGTAATCGAAGACCCTGCTCATCCGCCGTACTATTCTGGGCCTGAATATCAGCTGATTGATGATGAAGGCTATCCGCCGTTTAATGACAATGGTAAAATGGTAAAAATCAATGACAAACAAAAAACTGGCGCTAACTATGATATGCAAGCTCCGAGTAAGTTTGTAGCCAAACCAGCAGGTGAGTGGAACAAAGCCAAAATCTTAGTGAAAGGCAATCATATCGAGCACTGGCTCAACGGCGTAAAAGTCGTAGAGTATGAGTACGGGAGTGCCGCATGGAAAGAACAATTGGCCAAAAGCAAATTTACCAAATGGACTTATGCCACTCCACGCGCCAAAGGTAAAATTGCCCTTCAAGACCACGGCGATGAAGCTTGGTTCAAAAACATGAAAATCAGAAGTTTATAGCTGATATATAATCTTGGAAAGGCTTCAAGCCTTTCCAAGATTTAAGAGAAAAGTTTCAATTCTATGCTTCAACAATATTTCCTCTATTTGGCCCACGAAAAGCGTCTTAGCCCGCATACTATCACGGCTTATACCAAAGATTTGGAACAATTTGCTGAGTTTTTAGAAAAAACTTATCAAATCAAAGAGCTCGAAAAAGCCGACTTTCGTATGATACGGGGATGGGCAGTGAGCTTGGTCGAAGCAGAGCTACATCATCGGAGTGTCAATCGAAAATTAGCTACTTTGCGGTCGTTGTATGGGTACCTTTTACGCTGTAAAGTCATTAGTGTCAATCCTATGCTGCGGGTATCAGCTCTGAAAACCGACAAACCTCTGCCGCAGTTTGTGGAAGAGAAAAGTTTGGAATTGTTGTTTGAGGAAATATCTTTTAGCGCCGATTTTGAAGGAATTCGTGACAGAGTCGTACTGGAACTCCTCTACGGAACAGGAATGCGTCTGACAGAATTGTTGACCCTCCGCGACACTGATATTAATTTTTATGACCAAACACTCAAAGTACTTGGGAAGCGCAACAAAGAGCGTATCATTCCGATTTATAAAGGATTGGCAGATATTCTCAAAACTTACCTTGAAGCCAAGCGTTCTTATTTTACAACTCTTTCTACCAATCAGCTCATTCTCACTCATAAAGGCGAAGCAGCTTATGCTGTTTTGATTCAACGAATTGTAAAAAAATACTTATCAGCCGTTACTTCTTTACAAAAACGCAGCCCTCACATTCTTCGTCATACATTTGCTACTCACTTGCTCAACAAAGGAGCTGACCTCAATTCCATCAAAGATTTGCTGGGTCATAGCAGCTTGGCAGCTACCCAAGTTTACACGCACAATTCTATTGAAAAACTGAAGAAAATCTTCAAACAATCGCATCCAAAAGCATAAAAGCAAAGCCGCGTGCATTTTCTATGTCATGAAATAGAGGAGTTTTGGTGGTTTTAGCACTTTCTTAGTGTATTCCCTAAACTCGTTTTTTATGCTTGCTCCTCCCAAAACTTTCTCCCAAAAATTCCGTTATTTAGGTCCTGGTTTTATTTTGTCGGCTGCAATTGTCGGCTCTGGAGAGTTGATTGCTACCACCACTTTGGGAGCCAAAGCCGGTTTCGTAACATTTTGGGTGATTTTGGTGAGTTGTTTGGTGAAGGTTACCCTTCAACTCGAATTTGGTAAAAATGCCATTTATACTGGCATCACCACCATGCAATCGATCAATCGACTAGAAGGTAAGCACTTTGGCAAAGCACATTGGACGATTTGGGTGTGGCTGTCATTGCAAGGGCTCAAACTCCTCCAAGTAGGGGGAATTGTAGGAGGGGTAGCTATTGTCCTTCATATGGGATTCCCTATTTTGCCGACAGCTGCGTGGGCAGTAGTGGCAAGCCTTGTGACAGCAGTGCTGGTATATCAGGGTTATTATAAATCGGTAGAAATGGGCGCCCTTGTGATGATAATGCTCTTTACGTGTACCGTTCTTTTTTCACTAATAGCCCTTCAATTTACGCCCTATGCCATCAGTTGGGAGCAGTTGGCAAGTGGACTGAGTTTTTCTTTGCCTCCTGCGGCGGTGGCGGTGGCTTTTGGGGCGTTTGGTATCACAGGCGTAGGTGGCGACGAAATCATGTTTTATAATTATTGGTGTATCGAAAAGGGCTATGCTGTATATGCAGGCCCCAACGACGGCACAGAAGAGTGGGCACAGCGAGCTAAAGGATGGATACAAGTGATGTATCTGGATGCTGTATGCTCGATGGTAGTTTATACGTTAGTAACCGCCGCATTTTATTTGCTCGGGGCAGCCTTACTCCATGGAAAAGGTGAAATCCCCGAAGGCTATGGCATGGTAGAAACGCTCTCAAGGCTCTTTACGGACACACTCGGTCCTTGGGCCAAAGTCATTTTTTTGATAGGTGCTTTTTTTGTTTTGTATTCAACGCTTTTTACGGCTACGGCTAGTTGGGCAAGGATTTTTGGGGATGCCTTTGGGCAATTGGGATGGGTGAAATTTAATGACGCAGCTTCTCAAAAAAAAGTAATTGGAGCACTTTCTTGGGCTTTCCCTATCATTTGGTGCAGCTTGTATTTGATTATCAAAATGCCCGTACTGATGGTATTACTCGGCGGAATCGCCACCTCCATTTTACTTATTATCGTAGTGTGGGTAGCGATTCAATTTCGTTATAAACAATTACCTCGTTCGCTAGAACCTACCCCAGTCTATAATTTCTTTTTTTGGGTGAGTGTGGTATCAATTCTGACAGTAAGTGCCTACGGCGTATGGCAAATTGCTAAATAAGAGGGTGGCGCTTAAATTCTTTGGTACGGTCAAACAAATAACGGTAAGTGATGTGAGTCTTGTGAGGAGTTCCTCCTAATAATTCCGCAAAACGAATCATTTTGGGGTTAAAATCCCCAATCCAGTTGAGTTCGAGTTCGCGATATTGGTAATTGGGGCGCCATGCCACTTTGGATGAGGCCAACGCAATCGCCGATTCTACTCCGCGCCCTTGAAACTCAGGAATCACCCCAAAAATGACGCCAAAAGCCTTGTAATTGGTCTTCATGAGTTTGTGATAAAGAAATTTTAGTTTGCCAATCAAGTTTAGTTTTCCGTTGACATGCTTGAATATTTGATTGAGTTCGGGAAGCATGATAAAAAAAGCAATGGGCGTTCCTTCATGATAACCAAACCACATTAGTTCTTCGTCTAGGATAGGTTTCATGCGCTGCATGATGCCCCGCGCTTTGTCGGGAGTCATGTCTTCGGCACCGAGATTTTTGGCCCAAGCTTTATTGTAAATGACTCTAAAATCTTCCGCGTATTTGTCCAAATGAGCCTTTTCAATGTGCTTAAATTCATATTCGGGCATTTTCAGAACCCTTTCGGCACGTTCGAAAAAAAGCTGATTTACATTTTTGATAAACCTATCATAATCCATAAACAAGAAAAAAGTCTTCTGCTCAAAATAGGCGTGAAAACCGTATTTTTCAAAAAAAAGCTTGTAGTAAGGAAAATGATACCCCATGCCATAGAGAGGTTCTTTGTCAAAGCCGTCAGTGAGAAGTCCCCAAAAACGATCTCGTTCGCCAAAGTTGATAGGGCCGTCCATGGCTTCCATACCTCGTTGGGTGAGCCATTGTTTGCAGTTGTCAAAAAGTGCAAAAGCTACGTCCTCATTTTCAATACACTCAAAAAAACCCATTCCGCCAGTAGGCTGTTCGTTTCCTTTATGAACGGTATTTTGGTTGATAAAAGCGGCCACTCTACCGATAGTTTGCCCCGAATCATCAAGCGCAATCCAACGTATACATTCCCCATACTTAAAATGTTTGTTTTTTGCGGGATTGAAAGTGTCTTCCACATCTTTGTCAATGGGGCGTATCCAATAAGGGTTTTCTTGGTAAAGTTTCACCGGAAGCATCAAAAATTCGCGTTGTCGATGTGGGTCAGTACCTACTTCTACGATTTGCATATCAATCAAATATTGGGTCTTGAGCCGTAGCTCAACAAAAAATGGGTGATGAAAGAGGAGCGAAATTATAGGTTTCTAAGGGATTATGAAGTATTGAGTTTCATAAAAAACTAACTTTGTGGCTTTATAAGCCCAACATTCTTTTTGTAATGACCAAAAAACGAATTGCTATTTTTGCTTCAGGCTCAGGCTCTAATGCCGAAAAGATTGCCGAATATTTCAAAAATCATCCTACGATTGAAGTAAGTCTGATTCTTTCTAATAATCCTCAAGCGGGGGTGATTGCTCGGGCTCGGAAATTCCAAATACCAGTGGTTTTGTTTGATCGCAAAACATTTTATGAAACCGATAAAATTACGGAATTGCTTCAAAATCAACATATTGATGTGGTTGTACTAGCAGGTTTTATGATGCTTATTCCAGACGAAATGGTAAAGGCATTTCCCCAAAAAATGGTCAATATCCATCCCGCTTTGCTTCCCAAATATGGCGGCAAAGGAATGTATGGGCATTTTGTACACGAAGCCGTGGTCGCCGCGAAAGAAACTGAATCGGGCATTACGATTCACTACGTCAACGAGCGCTACGACGAAGGGGCTATTATTTTCCAAACCTCTTGCCCCGTGGTTTCGGCTGATACTCCAGAAGATGTAGCCCAAAAAGTACAGGTCTTGGAACACAAACATTATCCAGAAGTGATAGAAAAAACATTAAATAATCTTACCTCTTCGTAATCACCATTTCTACGCGGCGATTTTTTTCGCAAGGGCTGGGTTTACACACCAAACGTGTATCTCCGTATCCTTTGGTCGTAATTCTGATAGGTCTTATTCCTTTCTTGATGAGGTATTCCCGAACAGCATTGACGCGGTCGCGCGACAGAATGAGGTTTTTGTCGGCATCTCCAATCTTATCGGTATGTCCTTCAAGCCGGATTTCGACAGATGGGTTGGCATTCATCCATTCCACTACACGGTCAAGTTCACGATACGAACTTTCCAATAAATCGGACTTTGTAAGTTCAAAATACAGATTCTCTAATACTATTGAGTTATTGAGTTTTACACCATCATAAGGAGTGGTGGTTGTTGTGACTTTAGGTTCAGGTTGAGGAGCAGGTGGTGGCGCCGTTTTCTTTACCTTTGATGTTTTGACTTTCTTGAGTTTGGGTTCTGATTTAACCCGATTTTTTCTAATATTTTCTCGATTGTGACTAATAGTGATGGGTAATTTGAGATTAAGCATTAGCACATTTTGAGTAATATTGATTCGACTAACACCCACTTCTTGGCTGTTTCTATAAAAAGTACTTTCTGTTTGGAGCAAAGGTGTCAAAGGGTGATAGTAAGCCAAACTTAGCTCTACACCGCTGTTTTCTCCTATTTGCATCCCAATTTCGGGTACGATAAGCGGCACCCCATCTTTGAGGTTATAGGTTTTGGTTCGATAGCCAGTGCCTCCTTCTAGATAGCCTCCAGTCCGTTCTTCAATTTTTTCACGGCCATTGGCGGTATTCATATAAAAAAGATTTGAATAATAACCCGCAACTTGGGCATAAATCCCACTCCAATCTTTCATCCAAGTACGTCGGATGATGAGCCCTGTTCGTAAATAGTTAAAATTCCAGACGGTAGAAACCAAATTATGCCCTTTGTAAGAAAAACTAAAAGGGTGTTCTAATTTGAAAACTTGACGTTGCCAAGCCGCACTTATTCCTATTGCCCATCGGTTTTCGGAGTGACGCTCTTTCCAGCGATAGTAGGTTTCAAATCCCCACAAATTTGTGCGATAATTACGCGTGTAAACCGTACCGTCGCTTTTGACTAACTCGCCTTGATAAGAAGAAACCCCAAAAGCGGGTTTGGGAGCTTCGGTTCCACTAATGAGCCTAACACTTGGGGGAATCACTGCCCCAAGTCCATACATAGGTGCTATCACCCAATCACGCTGTCGCGTGTAGTTTTGAGCAAATGACTGTATTCCAGTTAAAATAACTACGATAGTAAGAGCAAATTTTAATGATTTCATATTTGTCTAGGCAGAAAGAGAAACATAAAATTACAATACAAAAAGCCGCTTGCCAAGTGACAAGCGGCTTCCGATACCCCTTACTTATTAAACGGTTTTTAGTTTAATTCCAACAACTCGATTAATGCCCACTCATGCGTCTTATGGGCAGTTTTATTTCAAATCAGTGGAAACTAAAATATATATTTATTCTCGCTAATCATAGCGTCTGCTACACGGCGACGAGCTGTTTTGGTATTGAAAGGCTCAATCTTCGTGAAGCGTTTCAAGCCCATGAGCATTACACGCAGCTCATCGCCTTCGGCAAAAGACATAATTGCTGACTTGCCTGCGCTATTTACTTTCTCAACGGCCTCGTGCAAATAGCACATTGCTAAATCTTTTTGTAATGTACAAGCAGCTTCGCCTTTGATACCTATTAATTTTTCGGTACGCAAAATCGCTGACTCTGCTGCATAAATTTCAATCGCCATATCGGCTACATTCATCAGGATTTCTTGCTCTTCCGAAAGTTTCATCATAAACTTCTGTACCGCAGCACCGGCTACCATCAATGCCGCTTTTTTCAAGTTTTTGATGACTTTTTTCTCCGCCGCAAAAGCTACTTCATCGTCTGTAGTGCTAAAATCAGGAATCGACATGATTTCTTTCGCCACGGCCATTGCAGGCCCCATCAAATCAAGTTCGCCTTTCATGGCACGTTTGAGGAGCATATCGACCGTCAGCATACGGTTGATTTCGTTGGTTCCTTCAAAAATCCGATTGATGCGGCTATCGCGGTAAGCACGGTCCATAGGAGCATCTGCTGAGAAGCCCATTCCTCCATATACCTGCACCCCTTCATCGACTACATAATCTAGCACTTCTGAGCCGTGCACTTTCATGATAGCGCATTCGATGGCAAATTGTTCCAAGGCTTTGAGTTTGGCTTCTGCATCGCTCAATCCTTTGGCTTTTAGGTCTTCGATAGCATCGTCAATATTCTGACCAGCACGATAAGCAGCTGATTCGGAAGCGTATAGTTTCACTGCCATCTCGGCCAGCTTATGTTTGATAGCTCCAAAAGTGCTAATTGCCACTCCAAATTGCTTGCGTTCGTTGGCATATTGAATAGCTTGCACGGCTACTTCTTTGGCTCCTCCCACGGCGGCTACTGCTAATTTGATACGACCGACGTTAAGGATATTGACGGCAATCTTAAAACCATTTCCTCGCTCAGAGAGCATGTTTTCTACCGGAACATGGCAATCATTAAAGAAAATCTGACGTGTATCAGAACCTTTGATGCCCATTTTGTGCTCAGGCTCATTCATTGTGATACCCCCAAAGGTTTTCTCTATAATAAATGCCGTCAAGTTTTTATCAGTTTTTCCTCCTTCTTCAATTTTGGCGAAAACAATAAACAAATCGGCAAAACCTCCGTTGGTAATCCACATTTTTTGACCGTTGATTACATAGCTTTTTCCATCTTCGCTTAATACTGCCTTTGTTTTTCCTGAATTAGCATCTGAGCCTGAATCAGGTTCGGTTAAGCAGTAAGCGGCTTTCCATTCGCCAGAGGCCAATTTGGGCAAGTAATTGTTTTTTTGAGCTTCGTTGCCATAATACAAGATAGGCAAGGTACCGATACCCGTATGGGCCGACAATGCTACCGAAAAAGAATGTCCCGCTCCTGTAGCCTCCGCCACCAGCATAGAGGTATTGAAACTCATTCCAAAGCCGCCATATTCTTCAGGTACGGCGGTGCCGAGCAAGCCCAATTCACCTGCTTTGTCCATCAACGACGACATGAGTTCAGGCGATTTTGCTTGGTCAATTTCATCCAAACGCGGCCAAATTTCCGTGGCTAAAAAATCACGGCACGACTGCGCAATCATCAATTGCTCTTCGGTAAACTCTTCGGGTATAAATACTTGAGAAGCATCAGTGTCTTTAATCAGGAACTCGCCACCTTTGATACTGGCACGATTTTCTACGGATATCATGGTCTTAGGAATTATGTTATGTTTCTGCTTGTTAAACAAAATTAGGAGAAACAAAAATAGTATGCAAGCATACTATTAAAAATTTTTACACCCTGAATTACTATCTTTGTAAAAAAATCCAACGAACATGGAAACTATCGCAAAAACAGAGGAGCAGTTGCGCCAAGAGCGGGCAGTCGCCTGGGCGAAGAGAATGTTGGCAAGCAAACGAGAATTGGAGAAAAAAATGGACGACGATGTTAAAAACAACCCTAAAGTCAGGGAATTGGTGAGCCAAATTCGTAAAATGTAATATTTCAAGGAAATTTGGGGCATGGTTTGAAGAATTTAAACATGGCCAATTTGTTAAAGTAGATGCCACTATTGATGACTACTCTGATATAGTTTATCTAAACTCTCTAATTTTGCATACAGATAATCTCCACTTTGTAGAAATCATCGACGCCTTCCGAAAAGTGACGGGAGGCTATTCTGAAGATAAATGACCGAAACGCTTACACTATCGCCCGAAGTACTCGCCAAATACGAAATCGTGATTGGCTTAGAAGTACACTGTCAGTTACAGACCCAAACTAAGATTTTTGCGGCCGACGCCAACCAATTTGGTAGCGAGCCCAATACCAATATCAGTGTCATTACGTTGGCCCACCCAGGTACACTTCCCAAATTGAACAAAAAAGCCGTTGAATACGCTGTTCGAATGGGGATTGCGTGCGGGTGCGAAATCACTCGCCACACGATTTTTGACCGCAAAAACTACTTCTATCCCGACCTACCAAAGGGCTATCAGTTGTCGCAAGACAAAGCACCTATCTGCGTAGGCGGTGGAATTCCTGTTTCGTTCAAAGACAAAGCAGGAAAAACCGTGGAACGGACGGTGAAAATTCACCACATTCACTTGGAAGAAGACGCAGGAAAATCGGTACACGACGGTGCCGTTACGGATACCTTACTCGACTACAACCGCGCAGGAACACCCCTGATTGAAATGGTTACGGACCCTTGTATTGGTTCGGCTGAAGAAGCGGGTGCGTTTTTGACAGCCGTTCGCCAACTCGTTCGTTTTATCGATATTTGCGATGGCAATATGGAAGAAGGTTCGCTCCGCTGCGATCTGAACGTGTCAGTCCGTTTGAAAGGAGCCACTACGTTGGGGACTAAAGTAGAGGTCAAAAATATGAACTCTATCCGCAACGTCATGAAAGCCGTGGAAACGGAGTTTCGTCGGCAAGTAGAAATGGTTGAAAATGGGGAAACAATTTTGCAAGAAACGCGGATGTTTGACCCCGAAACGGGCGAAACATCAGGAATGCGGATGAAGGAAACCATGAACGATTATCGTTATTTTCCCGAACCCGATTTGGCTCCCGTGTTTATTTCGGACGAATGGATGAACCAAATCCAAGCCGAAATGCCTCCGTTGCCACGCGTTTTGTTCGAAAAATTCACCACTCACTACGGGCTTTCGGCAGGCCATGCCACTACCCTCGTTGATACCAAAGACGTGGCGTTTTACTTTGAAGTACTCGGAGCCGCTTGTGGCAATTACCAAGCGGCGGCCAACTGGGTATTAGGCCCCGTAAAGACTTTTCTTAACGAAAACAACGACGCTACTGCCGAGCAGTTCCCGCTTTCGCCAGCTCAATTGGCGGAGGTGATTAAGTTGGTAGAAAATAACCAAGTGAGCCATACTACGGCTTCGCAAAAACTACTTCCCGTATTGCTCGAAAATCCGTCGCTATCACCACTTGATGTAGCCCAGCAAAACAATTGGCTACAAAACAGCGATGCAGGCGCGTTGGAAGCAATTGTGGATGAGGTTTTGGCCGCCATGCCTGATAAGGTAAAAGAATTCAAAAAAGGCAAAAAAGGCTTAATGGGCTTGTTTGTTGGCGAAGTCATGAAAAAATCAAAAGGCAGCGCCGATCCCAAAGTTGTCAATCAATTGTTGGGACAAAAGCTATCATAAGTTATTCCTAATTTAGCAGAATTCGAAGCTCTTCTGGCCTCTGTGAGGCGGAAGAGCTTTTATTTTTTGTACAAAAGAAAGTAGAGAAAATTAGTGTTACAAAATAGCTTACTTTAATTCAGGAAATACTAGTAAGTGTCTAACTGTCAGAGATAATAACTTTTACATAGCTGTCGTTTTAAAACAATAAACCCAAACAGCGTCATGAAAAAGTTATCTACATTTATCTTGTTTTTAGTAGCCATTCAGCCTTCCTTGGCTACTCATGTGATAGGGGGTGAAATTTCAGTTAAGCGCACTTCACCTCAAAGCTTAAACTATCAAATTAAGGTCAACCTTTACATGGATGAAACAACAGGGGCGATTGCTAGCGCAGGGCAACATGATGTGAGTATATGTGTCGGAGAAAAAGGGCAAATCTTGAAGGCTTCTCGAAAGATAAAAATACAAATTGGTACTAATATTTCTCTAAATGTGTATGATATGAGTTACACTTATGCTGCGCCTGGCGTGTATACCGTGTCGGTGGGGCTTGAAAATCGGGCGGGTGATTTGGTCAATATTTCAGCAAACAATAATGCACCGTTTCACATACAAACTACTTTTGTAACCAATATACCCAATAGTACCCCTACTTTTGAACAAGGTATAGATACCCAAGCAGCTCCTCTCAAGCAGGTCTATTCTTATAGCCAAAAAGCCATTGATGCGGAAGGTGATAGTTTGGTATATCGATTAGCATCCATAAAGCGAGGACAACCAGAAATTTGTACTGGACGAGAGATAGAAAGCTACAAGTATCCTAATGAAGTGACAAAGGAAGGAACATTTAAAATCAATCCTCAAACTGGAAATGTGACTTGGATAGCACCTACGCAAGTAGGAAGATATGCGTATGTGGTAGTAGTAGAAGAATGGCGCGAAGGACAAAAAATAAGTGAGACTTATCGCGAGATTAGTATGACAACGGAAGATAGAGGAGGAGTCCCGATAGTGATACCACCTTATGAATACCTTGATAATGGTCTGATTATGAGCATTGATAAAAAACGTACAGATGAGTTGTGGGTATATCCTTCACCCGTACAAAAAACATTGAAAGTGGTGTTGAATTACCGTAAAGCACAACCTGTACATTTTCAGATTATTAGCAGTACTGGAAAGGTGATGGCTACTCAAGAAATATTAGAAAGTCGACAAATGCACGTTCATGAACTTGAGCTAGGGGATTTACCAACGGGAGTTTATTTTATCAAAACTCTTGATGCGAGTTCGCTTACAATCAAGTTTGTAAAACAATAGGATTGGTATAAAAAAGAAAAATAAGAGTCCTGCTAATTATGGATGATTCGTAACTTAAAAAACCTTCTGATTTGTATTTGAGTAGATACAAATCAGAAGGTTTTTTTACGATTATCATCTCTATCTTTTTTGCAAATGTTGTTTAACTCACTCTTTAATCTGATTTCTCCGAAGTCCTTTGTTTTGGTGGCAAAAGCTTGTTAGCTACAAACTTTGCGCTTCTCCGAGGCAGAATGTGAAAATGCTGTTGTGGACGAATAGCTTCGAAGAAGTTAATCTTTGTAGCATGATGTTTTGACCTCTAAACAAAGGACTTCGGAGAAGTCAAACCTTAACTGATGTAGCTTTTGACTACAAATTTTTGGCTTCTATCTGTTATGCTCTCCAATTGTCGGGACGACTCATGTTTAAGGATAATACTAGTTACTCCACCGTAAACCAAGTATAATTTTCGGGTTCAATCATAAATGTGAGTTCTACTTCATGATTTCGGTTAAGGGGGTATTTTTTAGCAACCTTCCCTTTTTCTTTAAAAGTAGCAGCACTTGTCAAACCTGTATAATAAAGCGGCACTTTGATAGTTCGAGTCATTTTCTCTTTTGTGGGATTGTAGAGCATCACAAATCCCTTTTGCTTGAGTTGAGGGTTGACATGGATAAGACCATCCCAATCGCGGCCATCAGCACGGCGGAGTTGAATCATATCAGCATTCAAAATATCGCGGTATTGTTTGTACCAACTTACGGTATTGGATACTAGTTGCCTTGTGGTTTCGGTATCATACAGGCGAGGTCCTCTATAACAGGCCTGCACTCCTGCTCCATAATATTGCACCATCAGCTGCTCATAGTCTTTGAGGTGCTCGCTAAGAGGCTCTAAGATAGCTTCAGGCCCGCCACCTTGATAGCGCGTCAGAGGCACAAAACCCCAGCTCATAGAGGCTGTTTTTTCGATAGTGCCGTCGTGGATGTTTTGGCGATTAAGGATGCGCTGTTGCTCTCTAGAAAGTGAAAAATTTACTTCACGGTATCCAATCGCTATTTTGTGAGTGCCATCTAAGAAATACCAGTCGGGGGCATTGATATATACCCCGTGTTCGTTGAGCCAGCGATACAGTTCTTTTTGAATTTCCATTTGTCGCCATTGCGAATCGTCTAGTCCTTTGTGGCCGGGATGAGAGGTAGAGCCGCACACATCGCCTGGATAAGGTCCGTCGTTTTCCCAGATGTCAAATCCTGTTTTTTCGAAAAAATACTTGATTTTGTTACGATAAGCCAATCCCCACTTGCTTCCAAAACAAGGTGCATGACCAAAAAAAGCGCCGCCCGGTTTGCCAGTTTTAGGGTCAACTACATCGTCTTCATCACTGATACGGCGGCTACTAAAAAGCGAATATCCTCCTAATAAGATATTTTTGCTGTGGGCATAGTCGGCGAGTTCTTTCCAACGTTGAATATTTTTAGCCGTACTATCTTCCATATTGAGATGGCTTCCAAAACTCAAAATAACCGCCTCATAACCCGTAGCGGCGCATTGGTCAATGCAGCTCCGTACTTGCTCATCGTTGCGACTCACTAAGTGCATGAAAATAGGGTTTTGGGTAGTCCAAGGAGCGACCGTTCTATACATTTTTCGAATCATCAATCCTCGCCGTTGACGGTCGTAGCTATCCATCAACAATTCGTGTGTTCTGACGGAGTTGAAAATCTCGTTGGGCTGAAGGTCAATGCCGGGCGCTTTTTCTGGATATACTTCTAGCAAACAGGGCGTTTCGTAGTTATAATTAACCTGCGATGTATAAGTACGATCTATTTTCCAGTGTGTCGTTTGGTCGCTGATGTCGTAGCGCATGGCATTGTTGAAAGCATAATTGGTCTCAACATAAATCCCATGCTGTTTTTTCATTTCTTCGGGTTTGCCCACAACCGCACTCTCTTCTTCCACCAGCGCCAAGACTTCATTTACGACACGGTTTAGTTTTAGTTCTTGGTTGTTTTTATTTTCGATAGAAACCCACTTCACAATCAACGGAATACCGTCGTACAATTCATAGTTGACGGTGACTTCAAGACCTTTTACGGCATCGGCTTGGGCTTTGTATTTAAAGGCAACGTGCTTACCAGTAGGTTGTTTTTGATTGATTCCCCACGTTTTAGCCTTGAAATTGATGAAGGGCTTGATGTCGGAAACAGTATGAGAAACGAACAGAAAATCTTCAGGCCCTACGGTCATTTTATCAAGCCATTCGGGCAGCAGATATGCGTTTTCTTTTTGGCCAATCAGCCCCCCTACACTGTATTCTTTGTCGTTGACAGTGATACGTGCTTCGGGTTTCACCCCTCGAAGGAGCTGCTGTCCATTAGAAAGGTTTTTGTAGTCAATACACGCTACATTGGGTTCAATTCTGAATACGCGTTTTACCAAGCCATTATACAAAATGATGTTTTTACCTTCAGTGATGACTTCGGCTTTTTGGGCAATAGGTGCCACTAGCCAATCAGTTGTCGTCAATTTGTCATAGCGTGAAAGGCCTGGACTCTGGGCATTTAGTTGGAACACTAAACACCATAATAGAATGAGAGAAAAAATAGGTTTCATTATAAATATGAAGAAGAAATCTCAGGCCTGCCAACAAGCACGAGAAGGTTTAGAGATAGTTTAGTTTAGTTATTAGAGGGAGTCATAAACTCCCATTTGATTTCTTTTGTATATCCAAAAGGTTTGCCCGTAGTCGGAGTAGCTATTTCTCCTCTAAGTTTTCCGTCGGCTGTTTTCATAACAGCTAACTTTGTGAATGAATATTGCCCTTTTTCATAGTCAAAAGAAGTGCCGTCGTCGTCATAAAGTTGCAATGAATTAGGAGCGGTGCCATAGTGTCTGACGGTCAAAGGCAATGTTTCATTGGCTTTAGGGGCGCGTTGACGAACTGGAATCATAGGAATAATACCCCCGTCTTTGACAAACAACGGTATTTTGTCAAGTGCAGGAGTGACTTTGATGACTTGATTTTCGCCCACCAATTGACCCGTATAAAAGTCATACCATTTGCCTTGGGGTAAGTACACATCTCGGCTTTTTTCGCCTGCAAACATAGGAGCTACCAATACAAAATCTCCCATCATATATTGGTCTTTGATGTCTTTTTTGATACTCATAGCATAAGGATTGGAGGTGGCGTCAAAAGTACCTGCCTCCGTGGTGGATTTAAAACCAAAGCCTTCTACCAAATTCATCGCTCTAAACGGTGGTTTTCCTTCAAAGTGATATTGGGCAAAGGTCGAATAGAGGTAAGGGAGCAATTGCATACGCAAGTTGGCGACGTCATTCACGGCTTGTTCTACTTCAGGGAAAGACCAAGGCTTGGTGCCATCGGCCCACGCATTGAGCATAGCCATCGGCGAAAAACACACCGATTGCATCCGTCGTACCCATTCTTCGGCGGTTTTGGAAGCCCTTACCTCGGGGGTCCAGAGTACACCAATAAAACTACTGTTGACCAAGGCCGTGATGAAATCTTTATGACTATAGTAGTCGTTGTAAATCACATAAGGAAAATTGCTTGCTCCTGCATTTGAGGCTCTTACGAGTCCATAGGTACGTTTATTGATTTCTTTGTACCAACTACCCGTCATATTTTGTACCATAAGACCGTAAGTTTGGCGCATTTGCTCGGCGGTAGTGCCAGAGGGAAAGGTGGCTACATCGGGCCACAGCCAGCTGTCAAATCCATCTACTTCGTCTATTTTGTATCCACCTACGCCGATGCTCAGATGGTGTTTCATAAAATGATCTTTGAACAACTGACGCGCTTGGGGCATAGTAAAGTCAGGCACAATGCCATTCCAAACGGTGTGAGAACCAGTGTAAGGTTTGATTTTGGGATACAAAGACCCTACCGGCGAAACGAAAGGATTGAGCCAAAGATTGGCGCTGATGCCTTTTTGAGCCAATGTTTGTAGAAAACCCTTAGGGTCGGGAAAACGGCTTTTGTCCCATTCAAAAGTACAGGGATAAGCCATGCTATGCCAGCCGGGTTCTACGCCGATAAAATCAAGAGGAAAATGATGTTCTTCAAAACTTTGGACTTCTTTCAGTATATCGTCTTGTGAATATAATGTCGGTACACGCTGCGTAAAGCCCAATCCCCATTTGGGAGGAAGGTAGCCACCACCATTCATGAGATTGTATCTTTGGACTACATTCATTGGAGTAGGACCTCCAAAAACATAAATGTTGGCTCCTTCGGCAGGAATCAGTATTTCTATAGCATCCGAGTAGGGTTGGGCTTCCCATTGCTTGTCAGTGTTGCGGTCGCGCAACACGGGAGGATGCTTGGCATCGGTTCTAATGGCTGTACCGGCATATACGGTGATATAACGCGCCACATCTATAAGCACCCCATATCCTTTGGAAGAGACATAAAAAGGCACGGGAGCATGCGTGCGACCATTGTCTTTACCGCCATAATGATCCACATGGAGATTAAGAATCCGGCCTCGTTGGTTGACAGTTTGGAAATTGAGCCCTAAGCCAAAAATTTGTTCTTCTTTCTCCAACGGAAACCTTAAATAAGTCTTGTGGTCAATGACCTGTACCTTGATATCGGGTTTGTCTAAAGGAAAAGAAGTTTTGGGAAGATTAGAGAGTGCAGTGAGGTTGGGTTTGGCATTGGCTGCGCTCAATAAAGTTATTTTTTCGGGTTTGCCCACGATTGCTTTCCAAATCCCAGGGTGCTGCTCTTTCCATTGGATAGTAGTCTGACTATGAGAGTGATATACAATCGAAAAAACAAAAATTAATAATTTAAAAATCTTCATAAGCCAGGATAGGTTGGTCGAAAGGAGATATGTTTTTAAAACTTAATATACTGCAAATTTGGCTAACTGAACTTCCCCTACGCTATCGGTGATTTTGAGCCTTAAACTTTGGATATTTTTAGAAGGTAACACTTCGATTCTTTTGTGTCCTACGCTGCTACCTTGCGCCAAAGATTCCCAGTTACCATTGACAAGTCCTTCGAGTTGATACGCACGAATACGTTCGCCTTTGCTGATATTTTCTTGAATCACCGCAAACTTAGGAGCCGTATTGGTTTTCCATTTGAGAGTCCATTGCTGGCCTTTTCCTTGCGTAGAAGCCAAAGGGGTTGAAAAATGCTTTTTTACTTCTTGACCAAATTCGCTGAGTCGTGCTACATCTGCATCGGGCACGAGGCCATGTTTGTCTATCACAATTCCAATCAGGAGGTTTGTGTTGCGTCCCACGCTATTGTAATAACGGTGCATCATCAAGTCCAATGAGCTAATGACCTCGTCTTGTCCTTCTTTCCAAAACCACCCGCCTTCAAAAGATTTATTGCTTCGCAAAGGCACATCTGCTTCTCCAGGGCACCATACTTTGCCGTTGGGATTGCCATGAAGCCCTTTCATGACTACTGTACCATCAGCTTGGGTGGTAGAGTCGGCGGTAGCCCAGCAAGGATAAGCCGCCAATCCTTCTTCATTGCCTACCCACCGTACGAGGTTTTTGAAGCCATAAGGTCCTTGAAACACCACCGCGTCGGGTTGGAGTTTTTTGAGGAGGTCGGCAATGGGAGGGCCGCCTTTGGAAGAAGGAAGTACGCCACCATCAAACCAGATTTCAAACAAATTTCCGTAGCGCGTCCAGAGTTCGGTGAGCTGCTGCATCACAATCTCATTGTATTTTTTCTGGGCTACAGGGTCTCTATTGATAACCAATCCAGGATTATCTACTTTGCAATAGGCATTGGCAGAAGCACTGGCATAGATGCCTGGTTTGATATTGTATTTTTTACAGGAAGCAATAAAATCCGCTACAATGTCACCTTTTCCGTTTTTCCAAGGAGAGTTTTTGATGCTGTATTCGTGGGCATCGGTTGGCCATAAACTAAAACCCGAACAATGCTTGGCTACTAAAACTACATAAGTGGCTCCCGCATCTTTGGCGGCTTTTATCCACTGATCCGTATTGAGTTTATCAGGATTAAAAATAGCGGGGCTTGGTTGATAATTGAAGTCCTTGCGCCATTTATAAGAAGGTTCATAGACTTGTACATCATAATGAATCAATGCCCCGATTTCGGCATTGGCCCATTCTACTTGGCGAGGCGTGGGAAGCACTAGTTCAGATTCTTTGAGGGGCTGCGCGTAGGTGTGAAAACTCCCCACAAGCACTAGCCACAGACATATCCATTTTTTCATGTGTTTATTTTTTTTGTTTTTCTTTTAATGACTTTTCGTCCAATTCTTTCAAAGTCATGATAGGTTGAGCGGCTTTGAGGGGCTGAGCGGGGCGATTGTGGGTAGCTCCCTGTTGGCCATACCAAAAAACGACTGCCGAATATCCCAGAAAATCCCAAGGGTTACGAATTTGCACGCCGGGCGACGCTTCCATGTCGAATACCAATCTTTTAGAAAAAGGAATAGCATCTAAGGCGCGGATGCGGGTGCAGATATTGAATCCTCTTACGTCGCGGCGGCGCTTTGTATCAGAGCCTACTTCGATATTGGCTAAATAAGGATGTGAAAATACATCATCTTTGGAGGGATTTTCGCCGCCGGCCCATCCATAATAATCTTCCGTACCTGTACCAAAATGGGTGGGTGTTTTTTTCTCCCAAGCTTGGTCAACATAGATTTTTTCGTCGCCTTCTCCCCACCATCCATAGTCGGGATTGAGGGCCGTCATGGCATCTCCTACCAACACACCTTTGCCCGAAATGTCAATGAAATTCCAATCAATAAAAGTCGAACCTTGCACAATATCATCAGGCCGCCAATTGGTATGAAAGTACATCGACTGCTCGTTCCAAGCCCAGTTTTTGTATTTAATTTCAAAATGTTGGATAGGAAGAGGCTCAGAGCTTAGGTTTTGAAGGGATATAGTAGCCGCATTTTTAAAAGGCATAATCCACGTACAGACCATTTGCCCGAGAGAATTGACGGTACGAGTCCATGTTTGAAAGGGATTTAGCTCATTGGGGCTGCCAAAAAAATCACCCAAAGGCACCCATATGGTTTGTTGTTGGTCAAATTGCCCCACCAATACCACCGACCGAAGTACTTCAGGATGTTTTTTTAAATATTCAGGCTCCACAAAAATCTCTAATTGATGAATTGCTTTTTGTCCACTGATAGAGAGTTGCATTTCTTTACCCGCTTCTAGCATACCATTTTTATGGATAGCATTTCCCTGATCAGCCGAATAAACCGAATGTAAGATTTGGCTTATTTTGTTCATTTGTAATAAAGACTTACGAAGTTGTGACATCGTAAATGTCTCTACAACCGTACCCGAAGGATAAGCCCGATAATTGATGATATTGTAAAATGGTTTTTGTGAAAATGTAACCTTACAACTTTTAGCAAAAGGAATAGGTAAATAACTATTGCCAGCACGAGCCGTAACCCGAGCAAAAGGAGGAGGTACGGAGCCTTTGCCCGTGATGAATCTGAAATAGTTTTGGCTGATAGTGGGAGTTGTAGCTCCGTCTAAGTAAATATTGATAATCGGCCCTTCCAAATCGTCCAAACCTCCATAGTAGAAATAAGGCGCCCACATCTTGGTAATTGCTCCTGGCCCTGTATGTTCCATCGCCACCCATTCTTGCTTTCCATTAATGACTTCGGTACGGATAAAACCCGTTCCGTCGCTATCGGCAAACCATCCGGGAGCATCTTTGGTTGTAGATTCACGATTATAGCTACTCGCTTGTAAAGATTCATACAAAGGAGAAGGAAAGCGAGCAAGTCGGTCTCTATCTGCCATTTCGGTGAGCAAACTGCTTAGGGATACAGATTGGGCTGCCAAAAATGAAGGTAAAAAAAGAGTTAATGTCAGGAATAGCCTATAAAAAATGTTCATAAAAAGTTACGGCTTTTAAGTAATTACGCATAATTAGTTTAGACTATCCAAACGGTCCGCCGCGCGGTTTTAGGTTTATACTATTGATAATCAGAAGAGTTATAAACTTGGAAAGTCTATTTTCGCATCAGTACTTATTATCAATAAGGCATAGCCTACCCACAAGCATACAAAGAGGGCTATGCTTTTTCAAAAGACAAAACAAAAGAGTTATTACTTTTTTAAGAGAAAGGAGAGGTTTAGGAGCGACGGTATGTTGTTTGTGCAACATACCGTCGCTATTTTTATTATTGAAGTGGGTCAAAGCTGCCGCCGTCCCAGCCATTGGTTTGTTTCAAATTCGCATTTTTTTCCAAGTGAGTTCTTGGAATTGCGAAGAAATAATATTCGGGTTTGAAGTTGATACTTTGTGTTAAATCTAGATCACGCACATCATTTCTGAAATACGTATTGTAGTTTTTGTTGAGGTCAATAGTACCTTTGGCAAAGGCATCAAAGAAATCATTTTTGCTGCCATTAAAAGCAATCAGGTTGATTTGATATCCTTTACGTTTGGTTCCATTAAGCTCAGAATCGTACAATCTACGTCGGCGCATATCGGCAGAGCGTTTGCCTTCAAAAGCAAACTCAATTTTTCTTTCGAGCAAAATCGCTTGTCTCATTTCGGTTTTGCTCATGTTGGCTTTGAGACCGTACAACCCATTGGCACCTGCCTCAATACCAGCCCGTTTGCGAATCGCCTTCAGTACGTCAAGAGCTTCGGCAGGATTGCCTATTTCGTTGGCGGCTTCTGCAAAGTTCATCAACACTTCTGCAAAACGGATTTCAATCCAGTCGGTTCCGCTCAACTCTGTTTCGTTGGGTTTATACCCTTCAAAAATCGCTTTACGACAATAAAATCCAGTGTTAGTATTACCCGTCTGTTGGCTTCCCAAGAATGTCCATTGGGTACGTCCTGTTTTGCCAGAAAGCTCCCATAGGCTTCCATTGTAAGCTACCGTAGCCGCAAAACGAGGGTCGCGATTGAGCCAAAAAGCAGTAGCGTCATATCCTGAGTTAGGGTCTTTGATAGAAAGTCCATTTTTCATAGGAAACGCTTCTACCATCGAAATCGTGGGATAATTAGCTCCTGTACAGTTTTGGGCTTCGTCCAAAGGCCGAGTACAAGCGTCGCGGTTGTGAGTACGGCCAGGGTTGATAAAACGAGTCGCTAATATTATTTCAGGATTGGCATTGCCTTCGGTGTACCAGAGTTTTCCAAAATCAGCAAACAATGCGTGTCCCGCTCCTTCCAATGCTTCTTTGGCGGCTTTGGTAGCAGCGTAGGCTGTAGTCCAGCGCTCAGGGAGCTGTGTAGGATTAAATTGCTCCGAAGCATAGTGTAGCAATATCCGGGCTTTGAATGCCAACACGGCTCCTTTCGTAATTCTGCCTGCGTCGATATTGTCCCATTTGACTGGTAAAAGACTGGCGGATTCGTCTAAGTCTTTGATGATTTGAGCAATACATTCGGAGGTTTTGCTGCGGCTCACTAGCAGGTCGGCGGTGATTTCTTGGGGTTCAAGTACTAAAGGTACCCCGCCATAGCGAGAAACTAACTGGAAGTACTGCCAAGCTCTTAAAAACAAGGCTTGCCCTTTTAAGGGGTCTTGTTGACTTTTGGTGAGTGAGCCAGAACCTAAGTTTTTTAATAAAACATTGATATTCCGAATCTGATTGTAAGGCCAATAGTCTACACCATCGATGGTAAGTTGCCCAAACATATAAGCTCCCCCTCCGCCCGATTCGTCCGAATCGCCAGAGGCATTAGTAGGCCAAGTGGGCATATTATCAACATATAACTGATTGACATAGGCAGTGGCCAAGGCGATGTCGTTCCAAACGGCCTGCTCTGGAATCGCAGTCAAGTCTCTTTTATCAAGAACTTTCTCGCATTGCGTAAAAGAGATAAGAGTAACTACGGTGAATATATGAATAAATAGCTTTTTCATGTGCGTAACGGATTTATAATGAGATGTTAAGACCAAGTGTGTAGCTTCGATTGATAGGATAAGCATTGATGCCTCCTTCTGGGTCGTAAAGCTTGATACGGTCTTTTAATAAAAATAAATTAACGCCATTGAAAAACACTTTCACGTTTTCAAGACCTACTTTTTTGGTCAAAGTGAGTGGAATGTCATATCCGATATTGAGGTTTTTGAGACGGATAAAAGACGCATCTTCAAGCCAAAAAGTAGAAGTGCCGCCATTGCCTCCCAAGTCGGAATAAAGAGGATAAGCTGCGTTAGGATTGGAAGGTGTCCAGTGGTCGCGCCAGTAGTCAAAGCTTCCGGTTTCTTGAGATTGCCACTGAGAGGCATGCCAGGTGATTTGCCGAACTTTTTTGTAACCACTTAAGCCTTGGAAAAACACATCTACACTTAAGCCTTTCCATTTACCACCAATCGTGGCTCCGTAAGTAGTAGGGGCCGACGAAAAAGTCGCAATAAACTCGCGGTCGTTGGCATCAATTTTTCCGTCAGGTTCTTCGGAAGTAGCTCCTCTGATATCTTTGAAGTTGAGCATTCCTAAGCGAGGAGTGGCGCCATTGATGGTATATCCCGCAGGTAGGGCGTCCAGATCAGCCTGAGTACGGATGATGTCGGTGGCAATTTGTCCAAAAATTCCGCCTGTAGGCCGTCCAAGTTGAGATTGAAAAGGACGAATATTGCTAGCTTCGTCAATCAGTACTTGCTTGTTGGTGGCATAGCCATAGTTGAAGGAAAGGAAATAAGATAGGTCTTTGCGGATATTTTTGCGGTAAGCCAACTCCACTTCTACCCCTTTAGAATCTACTCTTCCATAATTGACGGCGGGGAGGGTTCCTCCAAAAGTAGAAGGAATACTTTGGGTACGAGCGCCTAAAATATCAGTACGTTTGTTTTGGTAAATGTCGAGAGAGGCGGTGAGTTTATTACTAAAAAATCCAGCATCAAAACCATAATTGAAAGTGGTTTTCTTAGCCCAAGTAATGTCGGGATTGGGAATGGTGCCAGGTGCTACGCCATTGGTAGTGCCGCCACCAAATACCGCCCCTACAGTTTTGCGATAGCTTTGCGACCATTGAAGGGCACCTGCGGTATTGCCTACGCTTGTATTGACCAAGTCGTCGCCAGTTCTTCCAAAAGAGGCTCTGAGTTTGAGGTCATTGATAAAAGTGATGTTGTTTTTGAAGAAAGGTGCTTCGCTAATCCGCCAACCAGCAGAAATAGAAGGGAAAAATCCGAAGCGTTTTTCGGGTACAAAATACCGCGACCCTTCATACCGAAATGAGCCTTCCAAAAAGTACTGCTCTTTAAAACTATAGTTAAGACGACCAATATACGAAAGGCGACCATCTTCAAGCTGCCCGCCCGAAACACTCATGTCTTTTGAATCGCTACTTCCCAACGACAACTGATCTAACTGCGTAGAGATGAAAAATTGGTTTTGAGCACTAAAGTTTTGGTTGTTAGACTCAAATTGCTCATACACAAACATACCTCCTAGATTGTGATGCCCAAACGACTTGTCGTAGTTAACAAAGAAGTTGAGCTGATAAAAATTACTGTTTTGGTAGGTTTCGCGTATCCAATTCCCGTCGTTTCGTTCAAAGGTTTTGCTGGGATCCAGTATATTTCCTACGAGGTGGTTTTTAGAACCAAGGGAGTTAAATACATATAATTTGTAAGGTGTATTAAACTCTTTACGGAAATCATTTCGGATGTATTTAGAATACAAAGCCCGCAATTGCAGTCCTTTTACAAACGGGACTTTATACGTAAGGTCAACTTGGGTAGTATAGTTCGTCCAAGTTTTACGGTTATATCCAGAGTTGCCATTGATGACTTCACTTGGGTGCCATTTCATTAAGTTTCCGACCGGATACTGTTTGCCTTCATACTCAAGATAAGCTGGCGACATTTTTCCCCGCAATACTAGGTTGCGATATAAATCTAGGAAATCGTCGTTGTCGCTATCGTAGCGCCAATAAGGTTTTTCATCGTTGCGGGTGTCAGAACTTAGATTTAATGAAACACTTAGATTGTCGGTGATTTTGGCTTCTACTTTGGCTCTAACGTTGTATTTTTCAAACTCTAAATTTCGGAAAGAGCCTGTTCCTTTATAAAAAGCACCCCCAACAAAATAACTTACGCGGTCGTTTCCACCCGTTACATTGAGCGCATGACGAGTAAGGGTAGGACGAATAAATTCCGTTTTGAGTAAATCAAAAGAATTGTTTTTGAAATAATCTAACTCATCTTGGGCATAATAGGCTGCGTTTTGGAGATAGTTGGGGTCGGTTTGCTGTAAATAATCATTGGTAAACATGGCCTCCTCATAGGCAGAGAGGGTTTGGGGAATCTTGGTTGCTTCTTCGATTCCATAGCTTGCCACGTAGTTGATACGAGGTTTGCCTTTAGCGCCTTTTTTGGTCGTAACCACAATCACCCCATTGGCAGCACGCGCGCCATATACAGCCGATGATGCACCGTCTTTCAAAACCGAGATATTTTCGACTTCGCTTGCATCGAGCCCATCGAAGGCAAATTGATCCACAATCACCCCGTCAATCACAAACAAAGGAGGACGAGCTGTACCAAAACCGTCGTATCTGCGTATATTTATGGAAGAACTCTTGCCCGGTTTTCCACCACTTTGAGTAATATAAAGTCCTGGGGCACGTCCAGCCAACGTGGAAGCCAAATTAGCTGCGGGAATTTCGGAGATTTCTTCTGCTTTGATAGAACTTACGGCTCCCGTCAAATTTCCTTTCTTTTGAGTGCCGTATCCTACTACTACGATTTCGTTGAGCGTTTTATCGCCAGCTTTTAGGGTTACGTTGAGTGTAGTCGAATTGGCTACGTTTAGTTCTTGCGAAATCATCCCTACATATGAAAATATGAGGGTGGTTTCTTTGTCTTCCATCATAATCGAATAGGAGCCATCGCCTTTGGTGGTAGTGCCTTTGGTGGTTCCTTTCACAATGACCGATACCCCTGGCAATACATCTCCGTTTTCATCGGAGACTATCCCGCTTACCGTCTTAGAAATTTGTGTTTCATAAGGGGAAAGCACTGCTCTTAAAATAGGAATTAACGAAGAACGTGGCGCTTTTGTCCGCGACAGAATGATTTGGTTTTTCTTAATAAGCTGATACTGAATCTCGCGCGGAGTCAATACGAGTTTAAGAATTTCTTCAACAGTTTGATTCTTAAAATCAGCATTGATTTTTTCTTTAGAGGCGGTTACTTCTTTTTGATAAGAGAACGAAATATCGGTTTGCTTTTCTATTTCTCTTAAAAAAGTTTTAAGGCTACTACCCTTTACAGAGACAGAAATCCGCTCTTTGAGAGCCTCCTGTCCAAAACCGGGACGTGCATAAGACAAGCTCGCAAACAGCCCAATTACGATAAGTTGAATAGCAGTGATTTTCATATAATAGAAAATCTGTTTTGTCGTAAAAAATTTTGACATAACTTTGAATGTTTTTGTTAGTACGAAAACGATTTAGGGGGTTTACCGGATGTTTCTCAGGCAGAGGTAAACTTGGATGGGAAGGATGTTAGCGCATCTTTCCCATTTCTTTTATAAAAGGGTTAGGAATAGAAAATACGTTGGGGCATAGGCAAAAAAGAGGGTTTTAGTGACAACCATTTGAACTGATAACAATTTGAGCGTCAACTTCTTTGTAAGTCGCTCCAATGGTTTTGCAGATTAAATCTAGCTTATCATAGAGCGACTCATTTCGAAGGGTGGTGGTGATGATACAGTCGGAAAGCTCCTCTTCATTATATAATATTTTCACTTCATAGAGTTTTTCTAATTCGCGAAAAACATTCGTAACAGGTACTTCATCAAAATAAGTACGAGGGTATTTTTCTAAGGGTACTACGGGGCGAGGTTCCGCCACAAGCCCTTTGCTGATCGTAGGGGTAATTCTACTGATAACGACCCGTTGGTTGGGAAGTAAGATAAGTCCTTGGGTCTCGGGGTCAGCGATGTCAATTTTGTTTTGCTTAAAAACCGAAACCCTTCCCGTGTGCACATTTACAAAAACTTTGTTGTCATTGTCAAATGCCTTGATTACGAAGCTAGTTCCTAAGACCTTAGTAATCACTTCATTGGCATAGACATAGAAAGGCTTTTTCTTGTTTTTTGTTACTTCAAAGAACGCTTCTCCACTCAAAAATACTTCTCGTTGGTGTGGACTAAATGGTGTAGGATAACTAATACGACTATTTTTTTGGAGTGTTACGAAACTACTGTCAGGTAATCTGACTTTGAGTGGCGTATCACTTGTATTGATATGTTCGGCTAGGGTACTTTTATTTTCGGCTTCTTGTACCAAATCATGATAGCTAATTTTTATTTCGGACTTAGGGCGAAACAAAAGCCATCCTATTACTAGCAATACAGCTATACTTGCCGCCCACTTCAGACCTGCCGATTGCCAAAAATCAATCTTTTTGGCTTCATTTTCAGTATCAAATAGAGTACTTTCAATAGTCCGCCAGACTTCTTTTTTATTTAAATCTGGTGAGGTGGTGTGTTCGGCTTTATATAGGCTTCTCACTATTTCTTTGGCTTCGGTTATGATGGTATGTTTTGAAGGATTTTGTTCCAAAAAATCAATCCAAAACTCATCTTGCTCTGCAAAGAGTACCCATTTTACAAACAGATCATCGTTTAGGAAATCTTGTACCTGATAATCTTGATATTTCATTTGTGCGCGTGTATAACATCTTCAGAAGTACAGGTACATTTTTTTGAAAAAACTACCCAATCAAAATATATTTTTTTGATAATTTTTTCAATAAAAATATTAAAATCCTGATTATCAGTGATTTGAATATTTGATAGTTTGCAAAAGAGAGAGAAAAAATGGGGATTAAAAAAGAAAATATACCATTGAAATTATGGCTTTTAGCGACATGCGCAACACGGCATAAGCTTTAAAAAGAAGATTACTAACCGACTGAACGGTCAGTTCCATGAGTTGGGCAGTCTGCTGAATACTCAGACCTTGATAAAAACGCAGATGAATAGCTTCGCGCTGACGAGGGCTTAAATGCGATAACGCTTTTTGGATATGCAACTGTTGATCAACCAACAGTTCGTTGTTCATCAGTTGCTGATCAATAGACAACGTGGTCAGGTAATCCAAAAAACTGTCGATATTTTCAGAGCTTTCAAAGACATTGTTGCGGGAGTTTCGCAGCAATTGGTTTCTTAAAGAACGGAATAAATAAAACTTGACATTGTCGGGGTCGTTGAGGTATTCTTTTCGCCGCCAAAGATCTATGAATAAGTCTTGAATCGCATCTTCTATGAGTTGCTTATCGGAAGTAAGCCTAAAACCGTAGCTTCCTAATACATTAAAGTAGGTCTGATAGAGATTTTCGAAAGCAGCTCTATCGCCCTTTTTGAAGTGTTGCCAAAGCTCAATATCATTAGAGAGTGTCGCCAAGATAGTTGATATTTAAAAACCTCAAAAAGATACTTTTGTTTTATTCCGCAAATAAATTGTCTTTTTTGTGGAATATATGCCATTATTTTAGCATATTATTCTACTATTTTGGCAAATCAACTTATTAGGCTTTGACTATTAAATCTACCAGTGCTTCCACCCAAACGGGGCTATCGTTGAGGCTTTCCACCAAATCCCAGTGATGACCACCTTCTTTTTCAAAGACTTCTTTATATTCTTCGCCTACTTCGAGAGTGGTTTCGAGGCAGTCGGCGACGAAAGCGGGAGAAAATGCGAGTACTGTTTTAGCACCTTTTTTAGGTAATTCTTTGACTATATCTTCGGTATAGGGTTTTATCCAAGGGTCGTTGCCAAGCCGCGACTGAAAGCAAGTTGTATATTGCCCTTCGGGGATATCGAGTGCTTTTACCAACAAACGAGTCGTCTCGAAGCACTGAGCTCGGTAGCAGTGCTGATTCATGGCATGGAGCGTGTCGCAGCAGCTGCCTAATTTACATACCTCTTTTGTGCAATCTCCTTTTCTGATTTGGCGCTCGGGAAGGCCATGATAACTAAATATAAAATGATCGTACTGATGAGCTTGGAGGTATTTTTGGGCGTTTTGTACAAAGCCTTCTAAAAACTTAGGATGGGCTAAAAATTGATTCACAAATCTTAGTTCGGGCATGACTTGCCATTTTGTCAATACCCGCATTACTTCTTCATATACCGAGCCCGTTGTAGCAGAAGCGTACTGCGGAAAAAAAGGAACCACGATGATTTTGGTAAGTCCCATTTTTTGAAATGCCTCTAAACCAGCTTCAATACTTGGATTTTGATAGCGCATTCCGAGCTTAACCACATAATCGTTACCAAGAGCTTCTTGCAGCATCGTCTCAACGGCTATGCCGTAAACTTTCAGTGGAGAGCCTTCGGGTAGCCAAACTTGCTTGTAAACTTTCGCAGATTTGGGTGCGCGGAAAGGAGCAATGATGCCATTGACCAACAAAAAACGAGGAATAAAAGGAATATCAATCACACGGCCATCCATCAAAAATTGACGCAAATAGCGGCGAACATCCGAGACTTCGTAGCTGTCAGGAGTGCCTAGATTGACAATCAAAACGCCAGTTTTTCCTAATGAGGTATTTGAAATAGAAGTGGGATGTTCGGGAGAGTGAGATACCATGACCAAAATTTTGCTATTTGGAGAATCAATTTTAGAGTAACTTTGCTTCTCTTTTAACCACAAACCTATAAAAAAGTTTCCGACTTTGTGAGGTTTCTGTGAATTTAGAAGATTGAATTTTACCCTTGAAGATATTTCATATTTAGTCTTTTATATTTTTAATATATGCCCTCAAACTTCGATTTTTCTGGTCTATTTATCTTCGAAATGGCCAACAACCACCAAGGGAGTGTAGAACATGGTGTGCGTATCATTCGCGAAATGGCTCAAATTGCCCGCCAATATGGTATCAAAGCAGGTGTGAAATTTCAGTACCGACATTTGGATACTTTTATTCATCCCGATTTTAGAAATGATACCAAAGCCAAACATATCAGTCGCTTCTTAAGTACTGAAATGACTTCCGACCAATTCAAAACAATGGTGGATGCTTGTCGGGAAGAGGGACTAGTGACGATATGCACTCCTTTTGATGAGCGCTCGGTAGATCAGATTGTAGAACATGGCATCGAAATCATCAAAGTCGCAAGCTGTAGTGCGGATGATTGGCCTTTGTTAACCAAAATTGTTAAAACTGATAAGCCTATCATTGCTTCTACGGGCGGATTGGTGCTCCAGCAGATTGATAATTTGGTGTCTTTTCTAGAACACCGTAATCGTAATTTTGCCATTCTACACTGTGTTGGAATTTATCCAAGTCCCAATGAAGTACTTCATCTCAAATTTATTAAAAAACTAAAGGCACGTTATCCTAATGTGACGATAGGGTACTCAGGGCATGAAGCTCCCGACAATACTGAAGTGGCGCAGTTGGCAGTAGCAATGGGTGCTGAGATTTTTGAACGGCACGTAGGAGTGCCTACCGAAACGATTACGCTCAACAACTATTCGATGAACCCCGCCCAAGTAGCACAGTGGGTGGAGGCTTACCAACGAGCACTTGTGATGTTAGGAGAGGATGAAAAAGTGGTCACAAATGCGGAAAAAGAATCACTATTGTCGTTGAAGAGGGGTGTTTTTGTGAATAGGCCTATCAAAAAAGGTGAATCAATTGTGGCACAAGATGTATATTTTGCAATGCCTTGTGCCAACGGCCAACTCACTTCAGCCGAATTTGGGAAACTTAGGGCGCGTTTTGTTGCTTCCAAAGATTATGCTCCGAATGAAGGTGTCTTCGAAACCACTACCGATGATAACTATCACCGTATCAGACGTATTATTCACCAAGCCAAAGGAATGATGGCGGAAGCAGGCGTAGTGCTGAATGAAAAAGCCGAAGTTGAATTGTCGTTTCATTATGGACAAGAGCGATTTGAGCAGTTTGGTTGTGTTTTAGTGAGTTTGGTAAATCGGGATTATTGTAAAAAAATCATTGTGATGTTTGCAGGGCAGCACCATCCCGAGCAAAAGCACCTTAAAAAAGAAGAGACATTTCATATTTTGAGTGGCTCGATGATCATCACACTCAATGGCATCAGTCGTTCGCTTCATAAAGGAGATATTCTTACCATCGAACGAGGTGATTTACATGCTTTTTATACCGAAGGTGGGGTTATTTTTGAAGAAATTTCTACCACCCACTATCGCAATGATTCTTTCTACACGGATGAACTCATCATGGAGCAAGATCCTTTGCAAAGAAAAATGATTGTAGAGGAGTTTTAAAAAGTACTTGGATTAAGACCGATGATTTTAGGAAAATTACTTGAATTTGGTTGTTGTCCAGCAAAATGGTGGTTCATAGGGCATTTCTTATGGTTTGGGTTTAGCTATTGGGTGGTTGCCCACAAAAAAGCATTACACGGTGGGATTTATTGGACTGTGGTAGTTGGGTTAGCTTTGATGATGCGTTTGCCCGTTATTCTATACGGAGGACAAATCAACAAAGATGAAAGTCAAATGCTAGCACAGGGGATTACGCTGATGGTAGACCCGGTTTTGTATCATCTAGTCGACCCCACTACTGGAGGCCCGCTCAATAGCTACTTGTTAGCAGTATTGGGGTGGTTAGGAGCTAAGATAGATTTTCATTTAGCTCATTTTTTGAGTTTACTATTATCCCTTTTTTCATTTTATTTTATTTACAAAATAATAGAAGTGCTTCGTAATGAGAGGATTGCGCAAGTAGTTGTGCTGCCTTTTTTAGTATTTCTGAGTTTTGTTCAAGATAGCAATTATGTTCATTATAATAGCGAAGTCAATGCCATCTTGCTGCTAAGTGTTGTGGTGTATGCTTGGGCTTATTTGGCCAAAATCCAAGCCTATACCCCTTGGCGTTTAGTAGGTTTTGGAGTGATGCTAGCGCTGGTTCCTTTATGTAAATTACAAGGTTTACCTTTTGCGTTTTTTTGGGGATTGGCTATACTTTTTCAGTTTTGGCTAGCAAAGCCATCCAAATTTTGGCAATACTTTGGATGGGTGGCGGTAGGTGTAATTTTGACTTGGGGCATTTGGGTATTGTGGCTCGCTATCAATGGCGTACTCGACGATTTTTACAATTTTTATATATATGCCAATTCTCAATATAGTCATCGTTTGACTGATGAGCGCCCTAAATTTTTTTATACACTTGTGCGTTTTCCAGTGGTTGTGGTTAAAAAAGCAATCGAACTGAATTATATTTTCTTTCCTATTCTTGTTTTGAGCTTGAGTCTTGTTGTTGTCAATAAAACTTTGGTAAAAGAACGCTTAAGAGCTATTCTGAAACGGGATTACTATTTTTTGCCACTGATGCTGCTGTATGTGGTAGCAATTTCACTGACTATCATTCGGACAGGTAGTTTTTATGCCCATTATTTTTTATTTTACTTGTTACCATTGGCTTTAATTTTTGGATTATGGCTTGAAAATTTCTCAAAAACATGGTATTGGGCAGTACTATCTACTCAGTTGATTTTCTTTGTCGTTTTGGTTAAAGATATTGTGACTGATAATCCGATTAATCTTTATCCTACAAAAGCACCTCAGGCTCAAATAAGTGAGGTAGGACGAGCAATATTAAAATACAAAAGGCAAGGTGATCACTTGGCTGTTTGGGGATGGTCTTGTGAGTATTTTGTAGAAAGTCAGATGCCACAAGGTGTAGCCGAAAATCATACTACCAGAAGTGCGATGAAGCACCCCCTTCAGGAGGTATATATGCAGCGCTATTTGAGGGATATGCGTTTGCATCGCCCCGCTATTTTTGTGGACGCCATTACTCCCAAAACCTTGTGGATGGAAAAGCCTGAAGTCTATAAACATGAAAATTATCCAGCCTTAGCCCAATTGATAGCTGCCAACTATACCCTTAAAGACAGCCTGCAAGGAGTCAGGATTTATGTACGTAACCGATGAAAACACCACTTACCCATAATACCAACACTAGTCAATCTCTGCTTTATTGGGGAGGGTGGAGTTTTATGATAGTGTATTTTATGATTTATGGATGGTACGTAATGCAGTATGCTCTTAATGTTCCCTATCTTGATGATTATAACGCTATTTTGGGGTATCTAATTAAGGTGCAGGATATTTCATGGATTGAGCAAGTGAAGGAGATGTTTGTGCCCCACAATGAGCATATTATGTGGGGAACTCGTTTGATAGGCTTATTGCAATACCATCTCATAGGCAGCGTAGATTTTCAATGGTTGATTTTGCTGGGCAATGTCTTGTTTTTAGTTCAGTTTATACTTTTGTATAGACTTTTCCCCCAACAAAAAGCTACGTTTTGGCTACTAGGAATCATCTTACTCAATCCGCAGTATAGTGCTACTTCCTTTTGGGCTATGGCGGTATGGTCAAATGTATTGGTGATTGTTCTGGCAACTTTGACAATCAGTTGTTTAGTTCAAAAAAAAGCACTGTGGTGGGGTATTGTTTTGGGTATATTAACCTTGTTTAGTAATGGCAATGGAATGATGATTTTGCCCATAGGTTTTTTGATACTGTGGTGGCAAGGGCGTACTCGTAAAGATATTTTTTATTGGATATTAGCTTCGCTGATAGGAGGTCTGAGTTATTTTATGATTCTCAGAGCTCATCCCACTCATGATACTTTTTTTGTGGGGAATTTGCTGTTGTTTCCGCTCAATATGGCTGCTTTTATGGGAGCTTATGCTGCTCTTACCACGGGTTTAGCGGGTCAGATGAGTGCTATCGGAGTTGGTGTGGTAATATTGGTTCTGACGGTTCGGACAGCTTTTAGGCTTCATCAAAAACGCCAAACGGCTGATTTAACACTTTTGAGTATCATGCTTTTTGTGATACTCACGGCTTGTTCGGTAGCGATATTTCGTTCCGAAAAAGGAATGGATATAATCATAGGAAGTAGGTACAAGCATTATTCATCTTTGGCAATCGCCCTAGCAGTGCTGATGGCTTGCCGAGAAGAAGCTAGTAAGCGTGTGCCTCTATTCGTAAAGGTAATTGGTTGCGGAATATTGCTAAGTATGACCACACTTTTTTATATCAAAGATATAGGATATCGCTTGTCGACACGGTGGATTTTGAATGCTGCCTATCATAATATCTTGTACCAATCTACCGATTTGTATTCTGAAGGTAAAGATTCGCCTATGGTAAAGGCGGCACAAGAAGCGCACAAAAGAGGGATTTTTATTGTCGCCGCTGACAATGATTTACATCGGCAGTTGCAAAAAGCGCAAGTTATTATCGCAGATTCACTTTCAAAAATAGAATATCAAGCGCCTCAAAAATTTTATGAGCAGTCGGGGCGTTATCTTTCCGTCACTCATCCTCAACTTAGTATCCCCACCAAGGCTTCTGATGGTCTATATTTGGTTTTAGATTATGGAAAACAGACTTTTATGATTCCGACAAGTTCAAAAAGGAATAGTTTAGCAATGGCTTGGCGTCAGAAAACTTACTTTCAAAAAGGTGTAGAAGCCGAGACTATTGATAGGTTATTGCCCAAGACAAAATTTGGCATAAGCTGGTTGGAAATTAAGGATAACTCAGTGAGACGTTTGATGCCTTAAGTCGTCTTAACATTAGAGTTGACATAGGGTCGCTCTCTTAAGCTTTTTGATTTGTCACTGGATTTTAAAAATATTGGAATGCTGTTTGGCATCAATGGGCTGAATATCGCGCTCAATGTAGCATATTCTACCCTCATTGTGCAGTTCTTTGGGACCTCCTCCCAAGTAGAAGCATTCTTTGCAGCTTCTGTACTAGGTACGGCGGTATCTCGTTTTGTGAACACTGGTCAATTGGTCGAGATTGTAGTATCACGCTATCACCGAATCAAACAAAAATATGGGGTACAGGCTGGCATGTCGATTATTGCTACCCTTTGCAACTATATGGTAGGTGGAGCGTTGCTGTTGGTACTGGGTTTTATTGCTAGTGGTACTGGTATCGTCAATTTGTTGGTACCCGGTTTTGACGAAGATACCAAAGTGCAAGTATGGCAGATATTTTGTATTACGGGGTTTTTGATGCCGATTCAGATTGCGACCAATCTTTTTCAAGGCATGCTCAATGCAGAAGGGATTTATGGCAAAGTCGAATTTACATCCACTGTGTCGCAAATCGCCAATATTGCGATATTGATAATCTGGGGAAGAGAAGGAAACATATGGAGTTTGGTAGTGGGTCTGGTGATTAGTGTCTTAGCACAGTTTGCTACTACTTGTTATTATTTACGTCAAGTCAATTATCAGCATTCTTGGCTATTGAGGAATCCTCATTTTCCATTGCGAGAACTGGGGCGGACACTCATGGCTACGTCTACTTATATGCTCAGTGTACAGGTGTACACTTTTGTGTTCAATATGGCTTTGTCGTTGTTGCCTAGTGGAAGTTTTGCGATATATCGTTATGCGGAGTTGATTTACGGCAAAGTAGCGAATGTATTTATGATGCCTGTCAGTACTGTTTTTTTTAACGAAATCAATCGATTGATTCATAAGAAAAATAGTACTGAGGTGAAGGAGTTTGTGGCTAAAAACTTAAACTTTTCCTATTTCATTGCTTTTCTAGTGATACTTACCTTTTGGGCAAGCGGAAAGTATTTTATTTGGTCTTTTTGGGCAGGTATTAAATTTGATGCCTCGGCCACTACAGAGGTTTATGAGCTTCTTTGCCTTTTTTTCTTAAGTATGACTACCAATGGCCCTTCCTTGATTTATCGTAAGTTGGCGGTCTCGGTGACCAAGCCTGAGCTCCAGTACTACTATTGGAGCATTATACACCTCATATCAGTTGCGATAGGCTATTTTCTTATTCATTCTTTTGGATTTGATGGCGTCAAGATTCAGGTGCTTGTCCATTGTTGCTTAATGGCGTCTGTACCGATTCTTACGGTTTGGTTTTATAAACGGGTGTATTTTACTGGATACCAATTGGTCGAAGTTTTAAAAATAACCCTCGCTCTGGCTGCTGGGGGGGCGGTGGTGTGGGGACTTCGAAATTATTGGAACGATGCCACGTTGTACAGCAAAGAAGTAAGTTTTTTTATAGGAGCGAGTTTGGCGATAGGGGCTGCGTCGTTTTTTGTGATAAGTAGTATGATTTTTAAAGTTCATGAAATAAACTTGATTAGGGTTAAAATCCTCAATCGTATAAAATCATAAGGGAGTAAAAGTAGAAAAACAATAGATTGTCGCAGAATATCAATACGAATGCAGCGCTTGATTAGATCCAAAAGAAGGTGAGTGTTGATACAAATGACCGATAGATAAATATTCTTACTGATAGTTTTTAAGGTGCAGATTTGGGCAAGTACGATTATTCAGTAAATTTGCCACGTTTTTGGGAAAATATATTGACCACAAAACCTCTTTGGACCTAACTGCACTATGTTTCCACAAGCTACCCCGTCGATTCCCGACGTTGTTCAACTGATTCCATTGCAAAACTATGTCCTGTTGGCAACGACGTTGTTTGTAATAGGTATAGTAGGCGTACTCACACGTCGCAATGCTCTCATTATTTTTATGAGTATAGAGCTCATGCTCAATGCTGTCAATTTACTGCTTATTGCCTTTTCTACTTACAAATCTGACCCTGTAGGCCAGGTTTTTGTGTTTTTTATTATGGCAGTAGCTGCAGCAGAAGTGGCAGTGGGGCTAGCGATTATTGTGATGATTTATCGCAATACTCGTACTATCGACATCGGATTCTTGAATAAACTAAAATGGTGATTCTCTAGAAATGAGTGGGCAGACCTTTTTGACAGTATGAGGTCTGCTTTCTGTATGTCTGTCTAAAATCATTAAGAAATATATGTCTGCATCCTTACTAATTTTAATACCCCTGCTACCACTGATTGGTTTTGTCATCAATGGAGTTGGTTTTCGTCATGTCCCCAAGAGTTTGGTAGGCATCATAGGGTCGGCGGCGGCTTTAGGAGCTTTTGCCATTTCTATCTTAGCCTGGAATAGTTTTGAGGGTCAGCCTCAAATCGTACCCTTGTTTGATTGGATTTCGATTGGTTCGCTCAATATTCCTTTCTCATTTCAAATCGACCAACTCTCTTTGTTGATGTTGTTGGTGGTGACAGGAGTAGGATCTTTGATTCATATTTATTCCATTGGATACATGCATCATGACGAAGGATTTGGGAAGTTTTTTGCCTTCTTAAATCTATTCTTGTTTTTCATGTTGCTCTTGGTAATGGGCTCCAACTACGTCATCATGTTTATTGGTTGGGAAGGCGTAGGACTTTGTTCGTATTTATTGATTGGTTTTTGGAACAAAGTCACCAACTACAACAATGCCGCCCGGAAAGCTTTTATCATGAACCGTATCGGTGACTTAGGCTTTTTGTTGGGTATCTTCATGATTATCCAAAACTTTGGTTCTGTTGAGTATTTAGAGGTATTTGAAAAAGCAGCTGATGGAAGCTTTGGTGTCAATGATGCTATCATAGTGAGCATTACGGCATTACTTTTTGTAGGTGCTATGGGAAAATCAGCTCAGATACCTCTATACACTTGGCTGCCTGATGCGATGGCTGGCCCCACGCCCGTGTCGGCTTTGATTCACGCCGCTACGATGGTGACGGCCGGGATTTACATGGTGATTCGTTCTAATGTGTTGTACTCGCTCGCACCTGCTACATTAGGTGTGGTAGGGGGCATCGGATTGCTTACTGCCGTAGTGGCGGCATCAATCGGATTGTATCAAAATGACATTAAAAAAGTGCTTGCTTATTCTACCGTGAGCCAATTAGGATATATGTTTTTGGCCTTGGGAGTGGGAGCGTATACTTCGGCTATGTTTCACGTAATGACCCATGCGTTTTTCAAAGCACTTTTGTTTTTGGGCGCGGGTAGTGTGATACATGCTATGTCGGATGAACAAGATATTCGTACCATGGGAGGTTTGCGTAAGCATTTGCCTGTTACATTCTGGACATTTTTGATTGCAACACTGGCGATTTCGGGGATTTTCCCTTTATCAGGTTTTTTCTCTAAAGACGAGATTTTGGCGCATACATTTCAGCACAACAAAGTAATGTGGGGTATTGGAGTCGTGACAGCGATGATGACTGCCTTCTACATGTTCCGATTATTGTTTGTGACTTTCTTTGGTAACTTCCGTGGTACGCACGAACAAGAGCATCATTTGCATGAATCACCTGCTAGTATGACTGTGCCCTTGATGATTTTGGCGGTATTGTCGGCAGTAGGAGGGTTGATGAACGTACCGCATGTGTTGGGTGGAGGAGAATCTTTATCTCACTTTATGGCACCGCTTTTTGAGCTTTCTAAAAAAGCTAATCCCGCGTTTTTTGAGCATGGACACTTGGAGCATTCTACCGAATACATTCTCATGGGCGTATCGGTAGGAGCAGCTTTGTTGTCTATTTTCTTTGCTTATAACCTATTCATTAGTAAAAATACCGTCCCTGCGGCTGACAAAGACGTGACAGGGTTTGCCAAAGTTTTGCAAAACAAATATTATATCGATGAGTTATACGAATCAGTGTTTGTAAATCCGATTCGTAAGCTATCTGATTTGCTTTACAGTTTTGGGGAGTTCTTGATTGATTTGGTAGTAAATGGAGCAGGTCGTTTAGTTCAGTTTCTAGGCGGACGTTTCAGAATGCTACAAACTGGGGAGACGGGTTTTTATCTCTTTGCTATGGTATTGGGGATATTGGTTGTACTTGCGTGGAATCTTTTGCTTAGATAAAACAAGCAAGTAAGTGCAAGAGAAAGAGGGGGAGTAGATTATATCCATTATTTTATCCATCAATACAATGGTTCAGCACACTTTATCCCTACTCTTGCTCAAGATTGAGGCTCTGGTTACATCTTTTATTGGGGTTGGAAAATACTGGAAATTGAAAGTGACGGCATTGTCTTGTTTACTTGTATTAGTGTTTTCTTTACCCAATTATCAATATTTTTTTCAAAAAGACAATCCGTTGAATATTCCTTGGGATTATCTGCATGAAAAGGTAAAACAACCACTAGGAGAAAATAAATTGAAGCTAGGCACCAACGAACATAACAAGCAATATCGACTTACTCCTATTTTGATAGGAAGTATATACGATACTCCTCACAAAATGAGGATTGTAGCTTTTATGACTTTGATAGAACATCTTTTAGGAGCTGCTTTTTTTTATCTAGTACTGAGGATGGCTTACGAAATCACACAAGATAAGTTGTTGTCATCGTACTTCTGTATGGGTTTTAGCTTTTTGTTTGTAGGTAAAGACTTTTTTTGGGATTTAGCCTCGTGGCTGATTCCATTTGCCTACTTTTTTATTCTATTATCCATGGCTACGCGCAACGTTTGGATTGTGTTTTTGAGCCTTTCCTTAAGCTTTTGGTCAGATGAAAGGGCCCTTTTGTTTTCTCCTGTCCTATTCTTATGGTGGAAATTAACGGCTTCTGATAAGTTTGGCCGCCTGTCGGTGGGGTATTTAGTAAGTGTTGTGGGATATTTTGTGGTAAGATTCGTGCTATCCACTTATTATATCAAGGGAACCGATTCCTACAAACTACATCCACGAGAAACTGGGGCAGATTACTTTTGGTGTTTGTATGAGCAATTTCACCACATACCACTCGGGTTGGTTTTGCCTTTTGAAGGATACTGGATTTTCATTCTTATGTTTGTGATTTACGCTTTCCACAGCCGTAATACCCCCAATTTTAAGTGGTTTTTGTTGGCATTTTTAACTTTCTTGGGAGCCGTAGTGGTATCATATAGTATATTGGATACAACCAAAAGTTTGTGTTTAGTATTTCCACTTTTGTTTATATCCCTAAAGCTACTTCAAGACAACGAAAGTCCCGCCTTTGTAAAAAATGTGGTGATAGGAGCTGTGGCCGTTTCCTTTTTATTTCCCACCTACTATTTCAAGGGAGATTATGCTTGGATGACCCCCATTTATTATGAGCCAGTCAAAGAGTCAATTGGTTGGTTATTAAATACATTTGTTAACAAATTAAACTAAAGCGCTGAATATTTTAACGATATAGGTGAAATTATGCTTACACTTACACTTATCCTGATTCCGTTGATTGCGGGCGTTGTTTCGTTAATCACTAAAAACAATAATGCCAAACAACTTGCCCTCGTAGGGGCGCTTGTAGAGTTGGTTTTGGCTATAGTGATTTTTACTAAGTTTGAACCGACAGCCACTCAGCAATTTGGCTTTAGTTATCCCTGGATTGCGTCGGCTGGAATTTCTTTTGCAGGAGCGATCGATGGTATTAGTTTATTATTGGTAATGTTGACTGCGTTTTTGACCCCGCTGATTATTCTTTCTACTTTCAGACAACCTTACAAAAATGCTTCGGCTTTTTATGCGCTGATACTTTTCATGCAGTCGGCTTTGATGGGGGTATTTACGGCTACTGATGCTTTTTTGTTTTATCTATTTTTTGAGGCGGCTTTGATTCCTGTTTATTTTTTGGCCGCAGTATGGGGCGGAGAGAATCGTATCAAAGTCACTTTCAAGTTTTTTGTATATACCATCTTTGGAAGTTTGTTTATGCTAGTGGCGCTTGTGTATTTGTATTATCAAACTACCGCCTCTACTTCGCCAAACGGTCATACTTCCGACATCGCTTCGTTTTATAAATTGGCTCTAGATGCCCACAAACAAGGCTGGCTTTTTTGGGCGTTTTTTATTGCTTTTGCTATCAAAATGCCACTCTTTCCTTTTCATACTTGGCAACCTGATACTTATACCGAATCTCCCACACCAGCCACGATGCTATTGGCGGGTATCATGCTCAAAATGGGGATATACGGCGTGATTCGCTTCATTTTGCCAGTGGTGCCATTGGGCTTGGCAGATTGGGGTAAGACAGCGATTGTCCTCTCGGTCATCGGGATTGTGTATGGGTCGATTATCGCTATTCAGCAGCGCGATATGAAAAGACTCATCGCTTATTCTTCTTTTGGGCACGTGGGACTTATGGCAGCAGGAGTATTTTCGCAAACATTGAGTGGGGTACAAGGTGCGTTGATTCAGATGTTGGCGCACGGAATCAATGTGGTAGGTTTGTTTTTTATTGTTGAAATTATCTTTTCTCGTACCAAAACACGCAATTTAGAACAGTTGGGAGGTATTACACAACGTACTCCTCATCTTACTGTATATTTCATGATATTGATGCTAGGTAGCGTAGCTCTGCCGCTCACCAATGGCTTTGTAGGAGAGTTTTTATTGTTGAAAGGTGTCTACGAATTTAATATTTGGCTCGGGGCGATTGCGGGTACTACTATTATCTTAGGAGCTGTGTATATGCTTCGTTTGTTTCAGAAATCAATGTTTGGTAATAAATCGACCTTTACGGAGCATTTTGCTGACTTATCGATGAGTGAGCGTGCGGTACTTGTTCCGTTGATAGTAATGGTGTTTTGGATGGGATTGTATCCTAATACCTTTTTGAAATTGACAGAGCCCGCAGTAAGTAATCTTTTGCAGATGATTCATTATTAGAGCAACAAGTGCTTGAAAAAAAATATGAGTAAATGTTAATCTTTAACAATTAACGAAAACAAAATGCTTCCAATCATACTTCTTTCTATACTAGGTCTTTTAGTTTTGTTTTTGGGTTTCCAAAAATCCAAAACTCTTTTATTACCTGCTACCCTTTTGGTATTGGTAGTAGTTTTGATAACCAATTTCCTCAACTGGAATGACGTGCCTTCGTTGTATTTTAAAGGTATGCTTTACGAAAACAAACTCACTATGGCTTTTTCGGGCATTGTGATTTTATCGGCGTTTTTGATTGTAGCCTTGACACGTGGATTTGTAGATGACGAAAGTGCCCAACCTGCCGAGTACTATGCTTTAATGCTGTTTTCGTTGGTGGGTGCAATCATGATGATTGGTTTCGAGAACCTTATTATGTTGTTTGTAGGAGTGGAAATCTTGTCAGTATCGATGTATGTATTGACAGGCAGTGACAAACGTAATTTGCGCTCAAATGAAGCGGCTCTCAAGTATTTTTTGATGGGTGCTTTTGCTACCGGTATTATGCTCTTTGGAATGGCGCTGCTTTATGGCGCTACAGGTTCTTTCAATGTAACGGCGATTAAGTCTTATGTACTTACCAATGCTACACCGTCGATTATATTATATGCTGGCTTATTGATGTTGTTGATTGGAATGCTTTTCAAAGTATCGGCGGCACCTTTCCACTTCTGGACTCCCGATGTATATGATGGGGCACCTACTATTTTTACGGCATTTATGTCAACGATTGTAAAAACAGCGGGATTTGCTGCGATTTACCGTTTGCTTGCTGGGTCGTTTTCTGGTATTTATACCTTTTGGTGGGCTACTTTGGCGGGGATTACCATCCTTACACTATTGGCTGGCAATGTCACCGCTGTATACCAGAAAAGCTTCAAACGCATGATGGCTTATTCAAGTATTTCTCATGCAGGCTATCTGTTGCTTAGTGTGACGGCGCTCACTAGCCACTCCCAAAGTGCCATTGTGTTTTATTCACTAGCTTATTCGCTAGCTACTATTAGTGCTTTTGGAGTGCTGATGATTGTTGCTAAAGAAACAGGGGTACATTCTAACGAAAAATCCGAAAGCTTTGAGGCTTTCAATGGTTTAGGTAAGAAAAACCCGCTTTTGGCATTTGTGTTGACTGTATCTATGTTGTCTTTGGCAGGGATTCCGCTTACAGCTGGTTTTTGGGGTAAATTCTTTATCTTCTCTAGTGCAGTAGACCGAGGTTTGACATGGATTCTGGTCATAGCGGTATTGATGTCGACAGTAGGTATTTATTATTATTTCAGAGCTATTATTGCTGCTTACATGCGTGAAGGAGAGCTTGCTGCCATTAAAATATCTCCCTTTTATCGTCTAGTGCTGATTGTTACGACTGTTATCACGTTGGTATGTGGTCTCTTGCCCGATTTTTTGAAGGGTTTAGTATAGTATCAGATAGTATAGTTATATCAACAAAAAGCGGAAGCATTCATTAGCTTCCACTTTTTGCGTTTCTTACTTTTTCGATGCCTTCTAAAAATCGGCTATATGAGAAGGGTTTGTGAAGCCAATCTACGTATTGAAAAGGGACTTCTTTTAGCATTTCTTCAAACAGCGCTGAGGTGATGATAACGTTTGAATGGTACTTAACAATAGGAAGTAAAATCGGGGCCACTACAATCGGTGTTGCTCTTACTTCCCAAAAAAGAATATCAGGATTTTGTTTTTCTAAAAACACATGAACATCGTCTTGCGAACCGCAGGTCCAGGCCAATGCTAGACCCTCGGTTCGGCGGATAAAAAAATCCATTAGAGCAGCGGCGGGTGGTTCAAACTCAATCACCCCGCAAGACAAAATTGGCAAGGTCATTCAAGGTACAGCAGGTTGATTTCTTACCCAAATATTGCAACCGTATTTGGTGCCATTCGCAACGGGGAGGCCTGCGTGGGCAGATTGGAGCAATATCGACTGGTCGATACGATTCAAAAAATATAAGGCACGTCCTTTTTGAGGTTCTACTTTTAAATTAAGTTCAGGAAAAAATGTCTCGCCACCACTAAAATCATCATTTAGATATACCAACATGGTATGAATACGGTGATTGGAGGCTCCCGCATCAAAATGTGGCTTAAATTGCTGCCCTTTGCTGTATTTGACACATTGAAGGTTTTCAATAAAATTGACTGGCACGTTTAGTAAATCGCTCACTTTTTGCAATATCGCTTTAAATTGCGGATTTTGACGCTCTCTAATACCCGCCGAATAACTCGTGCGGTCGGCAGAGACGTAGCTTTCGTTGGCATATGCTTCTACTTCACTTCTTACAAATAGATTTTTTTCTTCGCAATATTGAATAATATAATCGCAGGTATCATCACTCAAAAAATGGTCGTAAGTGCGAATGTGATTTTGGAGATAATTTTTCCGTAGTAGACTTTCTGTGTCTTCTTCAGCTATGCCATGTATTGAGTCTAAAGAATGAGGCACGGCCCGCAAAAGTGCTCCACTCCATTTGGTGGCAAATTGGTCAAGTGGTTCGACGGTTTCACCCCCATAGGGCGAGAAATAAGAGACGAACCCCTCGGAGATTGCTGTAATGATGATAAAATACTGGTCGTTTTCAAAACCCTTTAAAAAAGATAAGAGAGGGAAGTGAAGCTGTTCTAGAGAAGCCAAGGAAACCTTAAACATTTTAGTAGAACAGTTCCAATGTTGTAGTAAAAGATTGATGTCGTTTAAAGAAACAATGGGATAACGTGGTAGTTTTTGTACAGCCTCACGAATAAGTGCTTGGTTGGAATAAGGAATTATTCTTTTCACAAATTCTTGAATAAGAAGTACATTAGGACACTGTAGCGGAGTGATGACGGTCGTTTCCATATCAAAAAAATGGTTAAAGGTTAGCGAGTTCTGCTTTCTTCTTCGGCGCTACCGTTGGCGCGGTTTTTACGTTTGAAGGCCGATTTGCCAAATTTGTAAGTAAGACGTACACCAAAGTTTTGCACATTACGGGTCTGTAAAGTGTTGACATCTACATTCAAAAACTGTCCATAAAAAGCTTCGCGATAGGTATTGAAGAGGTCATTGAAATTGAGCTGGGCGGTGAGTTTGTTGGCCCAAAAACTTTTTTGAACCCCCACCGAAACTACCCCATAGCTTTTGACGCGATAAAACTGATCGGCTGAAGGACCTTGGTAGTAATAGCTCAGCTCGATAGTGCAATTGTTTTTGAGAGAGAAATACTGGCCGCCTCCGTAGTAGTAAGTCCAGATTCGATTGTCGAATTGTCCCGTCAGAAAACTTGATGCTACCTGACGGTGCATGATAAGTAGGTTGTTTTGTAGAGACCAAAACTTTGTTATTTTGACTGGTAAAGATAAGTCAATATTAAACACATTTTGCGTGTTGAGATTGACACGTGTATAACGAATGATCTTGGTGGCGTCATCTTGAATGGGCATTTGCACAATGATGTCCGTATCATGCACATAGCTTAGACCCGCATTGAAGTTTTTGAAGCTATAGCTCAATTCGGCTGTGTTGCGCATGGTAGGCAACAAAAATGGATTGCCTTCGATATAGGTGAAAGGGTCGGTATAAAAAGTAAAGGGGTTGAGATCCGAAAATGAAGGTCGGGTGAGTTTGCGGGCATATCCTAAGCTGATATTTTGGTTGTCGTCGAGGCGGTAACTGGCCTGAAAGCTAGGGAGCCAGCGTAAATAAGAGCGATCTACGACCGACGCAAGTGTGAGAGAATTGCCACGGGTTTGGGTATGTTCGAGGCGTAAACCTGCTTCAACAGTAAATTTTTTCCATTCTTTTCCCAAAATAACGTAGGCGGCTGAAATCTGCTCGTTGTAGCGAAAACGATTGCTTTTGGAAGCATCATATCCCCAGCCCCCTAGCGAAAGCGTATCATAGCGTAGGGCATCGTCACTATTTACCCAACTAAATTTGGTTCCAGCGGCCAACTGAAGTGTTTTGGACAAGGGGTGCGTATAATCAGCACGAATCGAACGAATACTTAACTCCGATGTACCATCGCCCATTAGACGAGAAGTGGATATGACAGTGGAGTTATCGTTGTTGAGAAAGCGGTTTTGAATGTCCTGATTTTCGGTGCGTGAGTATTTGCCATAATCCAAATCAATGGTTAATTGATTGTTTTTAGGGCTGAGCGTACCTCGATAATTGAGATTGAGAGAGCGGGTAGGCCCTTTGATGGTATTTTGATTGAGGGTCTGGATGTTTTGTCGTGCAGTGATGATGTTTTGGGCATAAGTATCAAGATGGGTCAAGTTGTCACTCAAATCGGTGCGATTTCTAAATACCCCTTTTGCAATAACTCCAATAGTATTTTTAGGGTTGATTTGATAATCAGCTCCTACGCGATAAGTGACTGGCTTTGAATCATAGTGAATGAAAGCATTGGGCGTCATAAGAGTATAGTTGTTTCCTTGCCCGATGCGTCGAAAACCAGACATATTCAAAAAGTCGTTGTCGTTTCGGTGGCTTACTACTCCAAAATACGTCCACTGGCGTGTTTTATAAGTGGCACTTAGGCCAGTTTCGTAGCCACTAAATTGTCGATTTTGATTGAAGCCCCCGTAAGCTATGCCAGTCCAACCCAGGTTTTTGTCACGTTTGAGTTTGATATTGATAACCGCTCTTATTTCACCTTCAAATCTTGCACTGGCGTTGGAGACGATTTCTACTTTTTCGATGTCAGAGGCGGGAATATTCCTTAGTTCTTCGGCACTAAGTGGCTGAGGACGCCCGTCGAGCATTACCAAAGGTGCGTACAAACCTTTGATGCTAATTCCTCCACTGGGGTCAACGATAAGGCTAGGAGAGCGTTTTAGAACATCGATAGCATTGGTAGATGTTTTGAAAACGGCGCTGTTGGCTACATTTACAATCAATTTTCCGTACTCACGTTCGAGCAATGGACGCTCGCCTTTTACCACCACCTCTTGTAAATTTCGGGCTTCAGATTCAAGAATGAATTCGCCTATTGATAAAGAAGGAGAACCATTTTTTACTTCCAAAATAGAAGAAATAAAAGCTTTGGAACCCATGTTGGAGATCTTTACAAAATATTGACCTGAGCGAATCCCTACCAATTCAAAGGTGCCTGTAGTGTCAGTAATAGCTCCTTTGATAAAACTAGAATCAGCGGCTAGTAGCATGACAGTCGCAAATTCAATAGCATGACGTTTGTCGTCAAAAACCTTTCCTGTCAAAGTCGTGCTTGACGAATCGGCAAGTACTTGTGCCTGGGCCAATATCCGCCCTGCTAGTACCATAAAAACAAGAATGATTAGCTTTTTCATACCCATGTGAGAGTTGAATGATTGATAAAAAATCTAAGAAGCTAGATGATTGACTTGAAAATGCGACTGAGAAGCCGCTCGTCATCAAGCATAATTTCGGCTGTTCCTTGCAACAAAGGCTGGATTGGGAGTTTGTTGCCAGTATTGGTAACAAGACCATTGCTAAGGGTGACATTGGCACGGTAATGATTATCAAGAGATACCGGTACTACCCCTGAGACATATCCTTCCAAAAAACCATACTGATTGTCGGGATAAGGATCGAGTTTGATAAGTACTCTTTGCCCTTTTTTCACTCGTCCAGCTCCTTTGATGGGGAGTTTGAGCTGTACTTCGTAAGACGTCACCGTCGGTACTACCAGAAGCATAAAAGCTTTGGGATTGTTTTCGACTCCTTTGATGAGATAAGTTTTTCCCGAAACACGCGCCCGGACAGGCTTGGTAGTTTTGTGAGCCGCATCAATTTCAGACACCAAAGTGTCGCCTACTTTAACTCGTTGGCTGTCTCCCACATGAGTACGATAAGTGACGAGAGGGTCTGTGATGTACCAAATGATTTTTTGGGGTTGATCTTTGGCATTGATGAGGGCTTGGGCGTTGAGGCTGTCAGGGTAGCGAATAGTGTGCGAGACGAGCACCAAAATGGCGATAACCCCTGCTAAGATTGTAATCCCCCATCTAATGATCCAATGAGGTACATGACCGATGATTTCTTGCAGTTCGCCGCTATGAAGCTCATAGCGATTATGAATATCTGACTGTGGCATAGTAATAGTGCGTTTGGAGGCTGATTAACTCTCGGCCAGTTCGAGTTGATTTTTCACAAGTTCAAAATAAGCACCTTTGCGGGCGGTAAGTTGGGCATGATTTCCCACTTCTTTGACCATACCATCTTCCAAGACTACGATTTGGTCGGCGTTTTTGACCGTGCTTAAGCGGTGAGCAATCACTATTACGGTGCGGCCTTTAAAGAAACGTTCGAGATTTTCCATGATGACCCGCTCGTTGTTGGCATCTAAGGCGCTGGTGGCTTCGTCAAAAAATAAGTAAGTGGGGTTTTTGTAAACCGCTCGTGCAATAAACAATCGTTGCCGTTGGCCGCCGCTAAGACCTGCCCCAGTATTCCCTATTTTAGTAACAAATCCTAAGGGAAGCTTGCGGATATAGTCTTGAAGATTGGCTACCCTGACCGAATCCCAAAGCCGGTCTTCATCGACAGTATTGCCATCGACCGCTATATTGCGAGCGATAGTATCCGAAAAAATATACCCATCCTGCATAACTGTACCACAGCCTTTGCGCCATTCTTTGGCCGATAAGTCGAGTAAGTTGCAGTGATTGACGATGATTTCGCCTTCCGAAGGCGCATAAAACTTCAGAAGAAGTTTGAGAAGGGTAGTTTTGCCACTTCCACTGGTACCCACAATAGCCGTCACCTTTCCTTCTGGAATGTGTAAATTGAGATTTTTGAGAACCAAAGAAGAGTGCGGCCCGCCATAGCGAAACGAAACATTGCGAAGCGTAATACCACGGCGATGTGATACCGCAGCTAAGGTATCATCATCAAAATAGAGTGCCTCGGTAGATTCTGCCATAGGTGTTTCGTGCTGGAAAACTCTCCCCAAAAGCTTTTCTTCGTCGATTTCTTCATCGGGTTTGTTATGAATTTCGCCTAAGCGGTCGAGGCTGATTTTTGCATCTTGTACACTTCTAATAAACTGCATGAGTTGGCTCAGTGGGCCGTTCATTTGTCCGATGATGTACGAAATACTCAACATCGCCCCTAGCGTAATTTGGTTGTTGATGACCAGCATCGCCGCCAAATACGAAATCAAAATGTTTTTGAGCTGGGTCACAAAAGAAGCGCCTACTTCTTGGTATTGTTCAAGAGCTAGGCTTTTGATATTGATTTTGAAAAGTTTGGCCTGAATTCGTTCCCATTCCCAGCGGCGGGCTTTTTCACAATTGTTGAGCTTGATTTCTTGCATACCCGTAATAAGCTCATAAATCGTGTTTTGGTTTTCGCGCATTCGCTGGAATCTTCTGTAATCCAAATCCTTCCGCTGACGTAAGAAAAACATAATCCACCCAATCGAAATGAGACTCCCAATGGCAAACACCGCCAAAAGCTGTGTGCCATAAATGCCAAGAATGACGGAGAAAATCACCAAGTTGACAACCGAAAAAAGAGTATTGAGAGAGGCACCAGTCAAAAAAGATTCGATGCGGTGATGGTCTTGAATACGCTGCGAGATGTCGCCAATGTTTTTGGATTCAAAAAAACTAATCGGCAACTTCATGAGTTTCATCAGAAAGTTGGAAATAATCGTGACACTCACTCGCGTACTAATGTGGAGCAATATCCAGTTTCGGATGAGATCGACGGATACATTGCCAATAAAGAGCAACAACTGCGAAAGCAGAATGAGATGGATAAAGGAGACATTGTGCCGATGAATCCCAAAGTCGATTAAACTTTGGGTTAAAAAAGGAAATATAAGGCTGATGACACTGCCCAAACACATCCCTAAAAGCACTTGTGTGATATGTCGCTTATAAGGATTGAGGTATTCAAATAAAAATTTAAAACCCGTCTTTCGTTCTTTGGTTTCTTCGCTGAGTTGATAAAACTCAGGAGTAGGCTCTAGAAGTAAGGCAATTCCGCGACCGTCGTCGGCGGCTCCCCAGCATTTCATAAAAGTGGCTTTGTCGAGGTTGACCATACCGTGGCTAGGGTCAGCTACGAGGAGCCGTTCGGCTTGTTCTTGACGAAAAGGCAAAAACCGCCAAAAATCTCTTTTTACTTCATACAGTACCACAAAATGCTCTTGATTCCAGTGTAATACACAGGGGAGAGGGGCATCTTGAGTGAGTTGTTTGTAAGAGAGTTTGGCACGAAGGGTTTTGAAACCAATTTTTTCGGCAGCTTCGCTAATGCCTAGCAAGCTCACTCCTTGGCGAGTGATGTAAGAATTAGCGCGCAGATATTCCAACGAATAATCTTTGCCGTAGAAGGCCGCGGCCATCTTCAGACAAGTGGGCCCGCAATCCATCATATCGAGCTGACGGTAATATTTGTAGCGGTTTGCCATAGTGTAAGTGCTTATGCGTAGTTAATTATGAATATTTGACTGATAATCAACAAGATTATCAGTGGCTTGTCGGATACTTAGACAGAAGCCAATTCTTCGGAGGGAGCGAGTGCATTTTTGAAAAAAAGTACACACGAGGCACGTTGGCGAGAAGAAACTTTGAGTTTGTTGACGAATTGCTCGGCGGTACTTTGCCAATGTGTATCATAAAACCCCCCTTGACTCAGGTGTTTGGTGAGCTCGACAAGCAATGCCAATTTATAGATGTCAAAATGAGTCGGTTGGTTTTTGAAGAAAGAGACAGTACGCTGTAAAATATCTTCTGATACTTCTGGTGCATAAAATGCCTCTTTGAGCTCAAACCATTCTAGCATTGCACGTTCATCGGGAGTAGCGGGCTCCCAAAAGGTAAGATTTTTGAACGCTATCTCAAACAATTCACGTTCAGTAGACAGATAATTTAAGAAAATGCTAACAGTTTCACTGCTCAATTGGAGCAGCATGTCTGAACGGAGTTGGACGGGTGCTTGGCGTAGATAGTTTTCTGCCCATTGGTCGCCCAGTGTCGGTATATGTCCATATACCATAAAACGCAACGCTTGTCCAATCACACCAGCAGCTTCTTCTAAGCGTTGTTGCGAAAAATATAGCCTTGCCAGATTGTGCAACTGCTGAATACGGTGGTATTCGAGAATATAAAAACCCTGCGCTGTAAGTAGAGCGTCATTGCCGATAGCCGAAACAAGCATGGTTTCTGCCTCGGCATAGTTTTTTTGTTTGTAACGTAAATAAGCAATGGCTGGCAATGCCGAAACCTCTACCAAATAAGGAAAAAGTGATAAGTCGGTAGGAGTATGGTGCCTGTAATGTTGTACTTCGTCAAATATACGTTGCGATACTTGAAACTGTCCATTGCGAGCTTCCGCCAGTCCTTTTTCATACCTAGTCCAGAGGTAGCTCAAACTACGCCATTGGGTAGCTGCATAATTTTTGGCTAATTGTGTGAGGGTATCGGCGTAGATATTATCATGGATTAAATCCCGCTTGGTGGAGGAGGTGCCAGATTCTACTTCACTCAGCAACTCTTGCATCTCTTGTAAGAGGGTGGTATACACAAATCGGTTCATGGCTTGGGAGTTTATTGGTTTAGGAGTTCTACCAGTTTTTCTTTGCCTCGTTTTTGGAGAGCATAGTACAGCTTGAGCTTTTCTTCGATATTGAATTTGTTGGTAGGGCAAGGAGCCATTCCTTCACGCCAAGATTTGGGGCAGCCACCACCGCACACAGGAAGCATTCGGCAAGTAGTGCAGGGATAATGTCCGCCTTCGGCTACTTCGTCATGAAACGACAGCAATGGGCGATGCTCGGAGATGGTTTCGAGGCCATTGCTCACATTTCCCAATACGTAGGGGGTGTTTTCGTAAGTCGAGACATACGGTACTTCGGTGCAGTCGAAGACATTTCCAAAAGCGTCAAATACCTCGGCATCGGGAGTTACAGATAAGCATACCACTGGATTGAGACCCGGTAGTAAACGAGGATTGAAACCTAATCTGAACATTTCGAGTATCCAATCCATTTCTTGTTGGGCAAAAGCTTTCTTTTCAAGCGATAGTAAATGAGCGTCGTTGCCCCAAGAGTGAATGGGAGCTACGTAGAAATAAGAGATTTTGTCTTGTAAATTATGATCAGCAAGGAGTTGTAAAAGTGGTTTTACGCTCTCGTTGTTTCGTTCGTCTACATTACACCGAATCGAAATCGAACACCCTAACTCTTTGAAATCTGGTCGGTTATATATTTTTAGAAGATTTTGGAATATCAATTTAAAAGTAGAAAGTCCTTCTTTGGTATGGCGTCGTGCATCGTGGTATTCGGCGGTACCATCAAGGGTTACTTCCATGCTAGTAACACCGTATTTTTGGGCCAATTCTAAGAAAACTGGTTCTTTTAAACTTAGTCCGTTTGTGACGACTTTACTGCTATAGCTGCATCCATGCTTTGCTGCAATCGCCTGAATACGAGGAGTAAGGGCGCGAATCTGAGCATAAGCCATGAGGGGCTCGCCCCCAAACCATGATATTTCTACATGCTTGTATTTTTTCTTTTCAAATTTACTTTCGATACGAGTTAATATACGATCATAATTTTCGGACGATATATAATCTTTGGTATGATTTTGTCCACAATAGCCACAGCCCAATTGGCACATTGCCGTAGGCTGAATAACGTGGTAGAGGGTATTGCCATCAGCCACTGCGGCTTTGTTGCGACCAATGATCGTTTTGAGTTCGTCATTATCTGCCGGAACGATGGCTTCTATTTGTAACATTTTCTCAAAAACCTGATCCTCAATTTCATCCCAAGCACCACGCATTAGCTTGTCGTAGAGGGAATTGGTAATGACCAAGGTACGAGCCGTGCGAGTAGCAAAAAGTACTCGTTTGCGTTCTGTGACAGGTTCGGTCACAACGAGGTATTGTGATAGCTTGAAGTCCATTTTGATTCAGGGATGATTAATGGGTTTTACGAAAGACAGATAGCGGTAATCTGTAAAATGAGATATAATCACTTATGGGAAACGACAGTATTAGGGTCACAGCTGCTGTTGCTTACCGTGCAGCTATCATTTTTGTTGTTGCCAGAGCAGCTAATATTTGTCTCAACGCCTCCCGCTAGCTCTTCGGCTTCTTGGGGAGTGATATCTTCCACATGCTCAGAGGATTGCGATACTAGCTGGTCTATATTACGCTTAGATGGAGTATTCATGGCAGTGATTTTAATTTTAGAAATTAAGTCTTGAAAAGCAGGCGGGGAGTTGGTAGCGTCCCGCCTGCTGCTGCGGTTTTATTCAGCTACCTCGGCTGCTTTAGGACCACAGCCCGTATTGCTGATGGGACATCCTTTGTTGTTGCCAGAGCCACAGGATACGTTGAGTTCGTGACCTCCTGCGAGTTCTTCGGCTTCTTCGGGTGAGATGTCTTCAAAGCCTTCTCCTTGTGATGCGAGTTCGTCGAGTTTGAGTTTAGATGGATTTGCCATGAGAATTGAAAGTTTAGAGATGATTTTATAAATTAAAAAAAGGAACCTCAGTGTTGTAATTCCTATTAAGTGAGGTCAATAGAAGCCGAAGACGGAGGACAACTGTTGTTGCTTACGGGGCAACTGTTGTTTTTGTCGTTGCCAGTAGAAGGGCAGCCCGTATTTCGGTCAAAACCTCCTGCGAGTTCTTCGGCTTCATCTGGTGAGATGTCTTCAAAGCCTTCACCTTGTGATGCGAGTTCGTCAAGGCTAAATTTGGAAGGATTTTTCATGAACTTTTAGATTGGCTGAAAGTGATGATTGAGGGTACTTCTAAAGAACTATCGGCTGGTAAAGTTTTGTTGCCAGCCGATAGGGCTTATCTCTAATTGGCTTCTGCCGCAGCCGGACCGCAGCTCGTATTACTTACTGGGCATCCTTTGTTGTTGCCAGAGCCACAAGCTACGTTTAATTCATGTCCTCCGGCGAGTTCTTCAGCTTCTTCAGGGGTTAGTTCAGCAAATCCTTCTTCTGGATTCTCAGTTCCGTCAAGTTTGTTAAGGATGTCTCCTAGCGATTTCGTTGCCATGATTGAAAGTGGTTTAGAGAAATGAAATAAATGATTTGGGAGGATTATCGGGGCGCCTTTCGATTCAACTCCCTGTCGTTTTGACATTCGAAAATTGGCAGATTAGGCGCGGAACAGAAAAAAAATTAGACGGAGTTTAGAAGATACTCGACGAATTTGAGCCTTCTCAAGAAGCTTTTTTGTATACTCGACGAATGAAACTTGGTGAGTTTAGGGCATTAGGCGTTGTGGTGAAGCTGAAGCAATGCCTCTTGATAAGAAAGTGGCGTCAATTGAGTCTTCTGGACAAAAGATACGGGTAAGCGTTGAAGTAGTTTGTTTTGTATATGGGTAATGAGTTTTAATAAATCCCGACAGTAAACCGAGGGATTATCGAAACCATTACTTGGATGATAGCGATGTACAATAAATCCTCCCCCGCAGACCTCCTTGATAGGGCATCGCCGACAGGCTGAAGGAAGCTCTTGATGGCTCTGAGCACATAGCTGAATCAAAGGTGCTTGTAAGGCCTCTTCCAACGAATGTGTTGTCACATTGTAGCCTTCTTTCGTAATGCCATCTGCGCATACTTTGAGCGAGTCTTGGGCTTCGATACTGCCGTCGGTATCAATAATCAAAAACAAATGAGCATCTCTTCCTACTTCGTCGGCACTGGAAGGTAATCCTAGGATGAGCTGGATAATGTGTTGAAAATAAGGGATGTAAGGTCTTTGGGGGGAGGGGAGTTGCCACCAATCGTCAAACACTACCAAAAGCCAATCGGCAAGGGGCGTAGCGGGGTGGGCATTAAGCCAGGGATAAGAGGTGTGGGTATAGTCGGGAAAGAGAAAATTGAGGAAACGAACTTGGAGCGATAAAAAATGTCGGAATACTTCTAAAGGATTAGTAGTGGGGTCGATTACGCACAAAACCCCCGGATGAAAAGGGAGCGCCGGGTGATTTTGGGCAAGTTTGAGCCCACGTACAGTGTCATGATAGGAGCCTTGGCCCGCAAAATCCACCCGATAAGAGTCGTGTAGATGTGGAGGCCCGTCTAGGCTGAATCCAAGTCGAAACCCCCAATCCCCTAGCTGCTGACACCAATCGGCTGTAAGTAAGGTACCGTTGGTTTGTAACGAAAAAACGGCCTCGGTATAAGAAGGTAACAAACGAGATGCTTGAGCTACAAATTTTTCATAAAAGGCCGGTGGAAGTAGCAAAGGCTCTCCTCCGTGAAATATAAATCGAAAATGCCTAAGACGGTGCCGCCGACAGTAGTGTGCCACTCGCTTCAGAATAGCCTCTACTGTCTCATCGCTCATGCGTTTGGGCTGCGCTTTGTAAGTAGTATCTCCTTTGTTATAAACGTAGCAGTAAGTGCAATTGAGATTGCACCTACTCGTAACTTTGAGTACGAGGCCTTTGATATGAGCGCTTCGGCGACGACTCATTGGTCATTGGTCGGAAATGATTCGGTTTTGGCCTGATTGCTAAGGCCATCTTTAATCCAACCTACATTTTGACCATCAAAATCTTTTTGTGCGCCTCCCGTAATGATGTCTAAGTTATCTTCTTCTAGATTTTTGAGTTCATCCAAGAGTTTTTTATTGGCTTTTTTGGAAGCAGGAAGCGAAAACCACTTTTTCATGACTTATTTATTGTTAAGGTTAAAAATTGATTAACAAAAAAGGTGCTGTCGTTTTGGGGTCTTTGTCTCTGTCAAATTGAGAAGTTGGGGTAAAATCTTTGTCACCTCCTCTTACTTGTAAAGACTCTTCCTCTGAAAGCAGTTCGATAAGGTTGTTGGTGGATTGCATTGCTAAGTCTAAGTCACTAGCTGTTGCTACAAAAAAATTCAGTGTCTTTTTCATAGATAAGGAAAATAGGTTAATGACATATAATATACCACGCCAAACGGATTGTGGTAGCAAGAATACAGTCTAATAAAAAAGCGAAAAAAAAATTTAGACGAATTTTGGGTTCTACTCGACGAATGTAAGCCTACTCTAGAAGTTTGGATTTTCGTTGACGTGCGTTTTCGGAACTATAAAACCTCAGAAGAAAGTGATAAACGATAAGTTCGTGCGTACGAGGCGCATTGGTAAAGAGGCGATTAAGTGAAAGATGAATATAACTCGCAATGACCTCAAAAGCTTGCTTGGATACAGGCAAATACGACTCTATGAAAGCCCTTACTTTTTCCGAACGTTGAAGAAGGATAGACGCCTCTGCAAGATTGGTGTTTAAGAGTGCTTCTTCAATCAAAGAAAACTCTCGGCGGTATTTATCGTTGAGTTGTGTTTTGAGATGGAGAGCATGTTCACTCAAAAAACGACTTTGAAGTAAAGCGAGAATTTCTACTTTTTGATTCAAATCCAACCCAAAATCATCTAACCAATAGCTTACGTTGCTTAATGCAAAATACCCCTTCTGGTTGTCGTCGGAAGCATGGATGAGATAAGCTAAGATGGCCTCACTATCAGCTGTAAAAATCTCCTCAGTGATTTTTATGGGAAATAAATGATAACGTTCAATCTCGCGCTGGTAAGTATCAATTTGCACTTTGTAGATAGTACCCGCATCAAGATAGGTACGCAAAGCAAGATTGACTAAGGAGAAAACATCCGAGTCGCTAGAGTGATGCCTAAAACGCAAACGTAAATGAGGATGAGGGTCGGCAAAGCGTACAAAAAACCATTCGTGGATACAATCGTGAGATTTTAAGGAGAAAATTAAGGTAGGAAGAGCGTGAATGATAAAGTGCTCAATCGTAGATTCTCCCGCGTACAGTTTCAAAGAGAGCCATTCTTCTCCCGGAAAAAAAACTTGTTTTGTGGATACATAATGAGAAAATGGTGGCAGAGGGGGGACGACTTCTGCCGTTGGGTTCCAACACGGAATAATCATCTCATTGGTGTATCTCTTTTGGTGTGGGCCTTGTACCCAGCATTGATCGGGCGATTGTAGCCACTCACTAAGCCTGATTTTTTTATGAGCTTGTAGGGTAGTGATTAGTATTTCTTGGCAAAAAGGCTTTGAAAGATCCAATAGTAGTTCATTGTCGCCTTCGGAAATGCTGATTTTATCGGGAAACAAAGGATACTGTCGAAACCATTCTTTGATTTGCGCAAAAGTCAATGGGGTTTTGAAATACTCTACCGAAAGATGCCAAGTGGCTCTACTCAAAATGACTTGTTTGTAGCGTACGCGGGGCAAAAATGAAAGATGCTCTAACTCACCCCATTGCCAGTAAATTCTCAACCGTCCGTACTGACCCTGTAAGTCGCACAAAAACCGGTACACTCCTAAACCGTTGCGGTAGTTGTGTGCGGTAGATAAGCGAGGAATAATTTCCTTTTGCAGACGTTTGGAACGGACTATAATTCGGTGATTAGAAGTAACCGAAATCATCAAATCATCTAAAGAAATAGTATGGTTATCATCTACGCTACTTTGGCCTACATAAGGGATTTCGTAAGCCCTGAGTTGGGGACGAGCAATGACATTGGAGAGACGGCCTTGGGGCGAATGTACCACCTCCGCAAAAATAGCATGGGGATGTTGGTTTTCTTCTTGCTGAATACAATCACGGACAAGTTTAGTAAGGTGTGAGTCACCGTTACAAAATCTTCCAAGCAAATTGACAGCCGAAGGACCCTCCACCCCATTGAGACAAAAACTAAAATCGCCTGCTTCTAAGGCCTTGATAGATGGACTAAGAAGACTCCCAAAAACAAAAAAAATGCTAGGCAAAGGAGAGGGACTTGAAGAGGACAGCTTGGCCAAGTCGCTTGCTTGTAGCTCTATTTCGGCCTTGTTTTTTTCTATACACTGAGACCAAAGCTGTAACTTATGGGCATCGGTAATATTCCAAGAAGAATTACTTGGCGCATTTGACGAAAAATCTAAATCTTCGAGCCAGCCCGAAAAAGCGGAGTTTTGGCCATAGCCAATCCCAAAGTCATCGTCCAACGCTTGCAAAAAAGCGATTTCGCGGTCTTCGTATCTTTCTCTAAATCGTTTGCAAAAATCTTCTAATGCCTTAGGCAAGGTGGCGGCATTGAGTGGTTCAAGTTCTTGAATCTGGTGAATGAGCGGTTTGACAAACGTATCTTTTAAGGGCAGTGCGTCATTGCCAAAACGCAAATTGATATGAAGCAGATTTCCTTGTGCTAAAGAAGGCTCAATATGAGCCAAATGCGACATGATTTGTTCGCGTCTTACAAATTCGTTGGGCGCAAACTCAAGGTCATGAATGATTGCTTTCAAGGTTTTAACTAGAGGGGAAGTACCTTCAAGCGTCGAAATTTTTTGATAAAGACGCCATAAATGCGGCATACCCGTCACCGTGGGTTCTATTTCCGAAACGAGAAGTTGCTGTTCAATCAGCAACTCAATAAAACCTAAAGCATCTTCAGCAGCGATTTCATCATTGATTAGTAGCCCTACAAGCTCTTGGATAGTAGCTCCAGTTTTTGCTTTTTGAAGCACCGCCTGCAATTCGTCCGAGCGTGACACTTCACTCACAAAAAAACTTTGATTTCCTTCTTCGATTTTACTTTCTGTATATCTTAAATGGCTGTCGATAGCGTAGAGGGTATTGTTAGGAAAAAAAAGAAGGTTTTCATAAATCTTGGGCTCTGCTAGTAAAGCCTTGGTAAGTTGCACCAGAGATTCGCCATCTAGCTGTGCCACCCTTGTGGCTTGCCGATTCTCAAAATTTAAGCCAGAGTACTCACCCCACTGCCCTACGGTATAGCCTGCAAAAAGCCCAAAGGGTGTACAGCGACTAGCCATACGCTGGATATACTTCCAAAAAGATTGTTGAGTTTTGAGTGGTAGGTTTTGTTTTTGAAAACACTCTTCAAGATGTTTGTAAAAGGATGGAGACGCCAAAAGAAGAGCTTCTTTAACAAGCGGAATCGCCCAATAATGATTAAAAAAATCAAGGGAAATATCGGCATCCCAAATATCGTCCAATGGAAGAGATGGCAATCGGGCTACGTAAAATGGAAATAATTGCCATCTCTTCATACCTGCTTCGGTTATCGATTTTTGTTTTACCAGTGCGTTACAATGATAGTAGTACCAGTAGCTGATAGATTTTCTTGGCTGCCTTTCGAGGCTTTTTTGTGGTTGTTGAGTTTAGTAATTGTTCTTTTCTCAAATTTGATTTTAGAAGTGTTTAAAGTTTTCATAGTTTAATAAAATGGTTAAATGATGGAATGGAACATAAGCGCAACAAAACAATTGTTATTCTGAAATATCTGCTAATTATTTAGACTAATGTGGGGCGTTTTTAGACTAATATTGACCTCTACTCGACTAACTTCAGATTTGCTTCGACCAATTTTCCCCTATCTTTTGGTGAGAGAGCCGTTTACAAATTCTTGGACTATTTCACGATAACTCACCCCAATCGGAATCTCTTTCGAAATAGTTGTCTCTAACGTATTTCCTTGGATTACTTTGATGCAACTTTTATTGACGAGGTAGGAGCGGTGTACCCGCAAAAACAAGTCCGAAGGCAGCATTTCTTCCATTTTATTCATGCTTAGGTAAGTTACGATGGGTTTGTCGTTGAGGTATACCTTTACATAATCTTTCATTCCTTCTACAAAAAGAATATCTTCCACCTGAATATGTAGCAACTTCCGTCCTTCTTTAATCCAGATAAAAGCCTTCTCTTTTGACCCTTCGTTTGTCTCAATGGGAGGGAGGGATACAGGCGTTGCTTCTGTTGATTTGGGTGTTTTGTTTTTATCAAATCGTTCGCGGGCTTTATTGACTGCTTTTAAGAATCGTTCGAAAGGAACTGGTTTGAGCAAATAATCAGTCACATCATATTCAAAACCTTCTAAAGCATAATCCCGATACGCCGTAGTTACGATTACTTGTGGACTGTTGCGTGCAAAACTTTTAAGGAGGTCAATACCCGACATTTCGGGCATGTTAATGTCCAAAAAAATCAAATCAGGACTGTGTTGATGAATTGCATTCAAAGCCATGTAAGCGTCGTTACACTTTTGGAGTAAGTTTAAAAAAGGCAACCGACTAATAAAGTTTTCTAATACTTGTTGAGCGGGAGGTTCGTCGTCAACAATGATACAATTAAGGGTGTTTTCCATATAGCTGTAGTTGTAATTCTACCGAAAAAGTATCTTTTTCGTCTTTTATGGTAAATGAATGGGCTGAGGGATAGAGCAGTTGAAGTCTTCGTTTGAGATTGTTGAGGCCGACGCCTTTGGGTTGTTTTGCATAAAACGGCACAAGAGGTTTTGAGTTTTTAACAATAAATATTAAAAGTCCATCTGGAGAAATATGGAGTTGGCTTTGTACCCAAGCGGGCTTAGTTGTACAATGAATCCCATGTTTAAAAGCATTTTCGAGCAATGTCACCAGTAGCAATGGTGGAATCCTGAAAGAATGAGCATTGGTTTTATCATAACTAAAAGCCAAAGTGGCATTTTCGCGTTGACGCATGGCTTCTATACTCATAAAGTCTTCCAAAAAACTCATTTCTCTTGTGAGCGCGATGGTTTCTTGACTAGAGTCATAAATCGAATATTGTAACAACTCTGAAAGCTTAAGCAGCGACATGGCTGTTTCTTCATCTTTTTCGATAGCAGTAGCATAAATGCTATTGAGGGCATTGAATATAAAATGAGGATGAATCTGCGACCGTAAGAAGTCCAACTCAAGTTGTATATTGTCGCGTTCTAGCCTCAGGATACGCGTACGTGCTATCACAAAATCTTTGACAGTCTTTAAAAAAAGTGGAATCGTCCAGTTGGAAATAGTAAAGCTTAAAGTGTACACAAACACATTGACACTAAAAGCGCCCAACCAGAAATTGGATCCATACATATCAAAGACACGTTTGAACTTGAGAGGTAACTCAAAAAAACGTGCTGTCAACATCCCTACTCCATAGCTTCCCCAAGCATTGAACAAATAAATACCTATAAGGTGAAGGATAAAAAAGTGCCATTGGTTATTGTAAATAGTAGGCAATATAAAACTCACAAACCAATAATAACTACCAATGATAATGCCGAGATAGCCTACCCACATTACTACCGCTCCCCACAATGATTGACCGATATTGGCGATGCCCCATATGATTTCGAACCATACTACTGGCGATATCAGTAGCCAGAAAAAGAAATGCAGCCCTACCCGAAACCAGCTATTGGAGGACTCGTTATTGAACCAAGAATTAAATTTTTGACTAAAAGTAGCCACTCTGTTGCCCAAAGAGAATGTTGACGATTTAGTTTGTTTTAGGTCGAAAATGCTGCCTTATAAGCTAAATAAGTGCCTTAAAAGCAAATATCTTCTTTCTTATAGTCATGATTTTGAAGCAGGGCAAGTGTAAATTTAAAGGAATAACTGATTGATGAAAACTCGAAATAGGAATTTTTCAAGAAACTATACTATTTTTAAGTATTTTTTAATATTTTTTTAAGAAAACCATTGTAAATATTAAAAAAGCCTTTACCTTTGTAGAGGAAACCTTAAAACATCACAAAAAATGAAAAAAGCATTCGCATTCTTGTTCGTAGCTGGTATGGTAACTTTGGCTGCTTGTGGCGGTAAAACTGAAGAAGCTGCTACTACTGATACTACTACTGTAACTGTTGATACTACAGCTTCAGTTGATACTACTGCTGTTGATACTACTGCCGCTGATACTTCAGCTGCTCAATAATCGCACGCAAAGAGTACAACAAAACAAAAGCCCCGCGAACTATCGCGGGGCTTTTGATGTTTTGAGGTCAATATGAAACCCCTGGCTGACAAAATAAGACTTCTACGCCTTGAGCGCGGCTTTTCGCAAGAAAACATGGCTGATTCGTTAGGAATCTCAACCACATCTTATGGCGATATAGAGCGTGGCAAGACCGATATTACTTTGTCGAGATTGATGCAGATTGCAGAAATCTATGGTATTACCCTTCTTACGCTGCTGGGTGAGGCACCTACACTAGAGCTAGAAATCCAACATCTCGAATTAGAAAAACTGAAGATAGAGAACGAAAAGCTACGTCTCGAAAATCAGTATCTGCGCGAAAAACTTGCCACCAGAATCATCGTGGACTTGATTCAAGACAAAGACCAAACTTCTCAAGAGCGACGCCGCATCGGTTTTTGAAAAATTAAGTACTCTTTAAGGCTAAATATTTGTGGCTTTAAAGGATTGAGTCTCTTTGAGAAAGTTGATAAATAATACATAAATTGCATGCCCCTACGTTTGTTCACGTTGGGGTATTTTTTTAGGTTTAGGGTCTAAAATTAAATTATACCTATGATGAAGCTTGCCGCTATAAAAGGAAGAAATCGAGTGATTATCGAACGTGTAACTCCCGAATTAGACGGAGGGCGTTTTTTTATCAAGTCTGTACCTCAAGAAACCATTCCGGTCAAAGCCGACATCTTTTGCGATGGTCATGATAAAACAGCTGCTCGACTTCTTTACAAACATCAATCCGAAAATAAATGGAGTGAGGTACCGATGCGCCTCATCAATAATGACCGCTGGCAGGCGGAGTTTATTGCCCAAAAAGAAGGATTTTATCATTATACCATCGAAGCTTGGGTAGACCATTTGGCGTCTTGGGAGCATGAGATTACGCTCAAAATTAGAGATGCCCAGCATGTAAGTAGTGAATTGCTGGTAGGGGCTAATTTGCTTGAGAAGGCCGCCGCTCACGCACCCCAAGAAGATAAAAAGGCAATTTTAGAAGTAGTAAAGATATTTAGAGATGAAAGTCGCTACGATGATGCCGTCATCAATGCTATCAGTGAGCGATTGGTAAAATGGATTGATTTGTATCCCATTCGCGAAAACGTAAGCCGCTATCATGAGCTCAAGCTTTGGGTAGACCGCCCTAAAGCCGGTTTTTCTACTTGGTATTCTATGTTTCCTCGCTCTGCATCCAAAGAACCCGGTCAGCATGGTACTTTTCGAGATGTAATAGATTTATTACCCCGTATTCAACGTATGGGTTTTGATGTACTTTATTTGACTCCTATTCACCCTATTGGAAATCAGTTTCGAAAGGGAAAAAACAACAACGTGCTATGTCAGCCTGGAGAGCCGGGGGTGCCTTATGGGATTGGTTCTGAATTGGGGGGGCATGATGCTATTCATCCTGAATTGGGTACCTTAGAGGATTTTAAGGCGTTGATTGAAGCTTGTAAAGCTCATGGTATGGAAATTGCGATGGATTTGGCCATACAGTGTTCGCCCGACCACCCCTGGGCTAAAGAGCATCCTGAATGGTTCAAAATTCGGCCTGATGGCACTATTCAGTATGCCGAAAATCCTCCCAAAAAGTACCAAGACATCTATCCTATTAATTTTGAAACCGAAGCTTGGCAGAGCTTGTGGGAAGAACTTAAACGCATCATTTTCCTGTGGGCGGAGTGGGGTGTTCGCATCATTCGGGTAGACAATCCTCACACCAAAGCCTTTGCGTTTTGGGAGTGGGTCATTGCCGAAACCAAACAAACATATCCAGATATGTTGTTTTTGGCCGAGGCTTTTACGCGGCCCAAGGTCATGCAGCAGCTTGCCAAAGGAGGATATAGCCAATCTTATACTTATTTTACTTGGCGTAATACCAAAGCGGAGCTAACAGAATACATGACGGAGCTGACGCAGGAAGAAATGCGCTACTATTTTAGACCTAATTTTTGGCCTAATACCCACGATATCAATCCTCCACTTCTCCAAACAGGACATGAACCTAACTTCTTGATTCGCTACTTTTTAGCAGCTACGCTGTCTTCTAATTACGGTATCTTTGGGCCAACATTTGAATACATGGTGCACGAAGCATTTCCGGGAAAAGAAGAGTATTGGAACTCCGAGAAATATGAAATCAAACACTGGGATTGGGAGCAAACCAATAAACTTATTTACGTAATTACGCAAGTGAATCGCGCCCGAAAGGAGAATGCGGCGTTGCAGCATACCAACAACATTACCTTTTGTGAGGTTTATGATGAGCAGCTTATGGCTTACCTCAAGATTCAGGGCGACAATCAAATCCTGTGCGTGGTGAATTTAGATGGATACAATCGCCGGGGTCACATGATTAAGATTCCTATCCAAAAAATAGATAAAGCAGGTTGGGAAGAATACATCGTACATGATTTGTTGACAGACTCTAAATATGTATGGAAAGGTGAAATGAATTATGTCGAATTAGATCCCTATTTCTTGCCCTTTCATTTGTTTAGAATTGAGGAGGTGGAGGCAAAGGAGGTTGGCGTTTAGCCAACCTTTTTTATCTCTTTACCATCCCAAAATCTCAACCGCCGCATAAAGCACTAGCACAATACCGAGACTTGTAAGGCCATACATGATACCATTGAAAGAGGTATCGTGCATGTATAAGATGTACTGAATCAAAAACCCAAGCCCTAGGGTAGCTACTCCCACGCCTCCCACAATCAGCCCCCTTTGGCGTCTTTTGGCAAAATGTGTCTCTTTCTCTTCGGTAGAATTTGGTTGATTCATTGCATGAAAAGGTTTAGAAAAATCAAATTAAATCTTTTTATAGTTCAAATAAAATGATTTTTATCAACCCTCACAACCACATTTAGCGCCCTGTAAGTTATAAAATCGGCTCAATGATGAGATAAATTCAATGTTTGAACCCAATCCATTGCCCTTGCTTGAACATCTGTGTCAAAAGCTTCTACGTACTGACTCACAAAACCGGGTCGCTCGATGCTGAGATTTTTACTAAACACATGGTTGTGAAAAATCAATATCGGAAAATTGGAAAGAGGAAAAAACTGCAAACCTGTTCCATTATAAAAAAACGAAACAGTAGGGCAGTAAATAGAACACAGATGTGCTGGTAAGGATTCTAATGTGAAAGCAATCGCCGCTTTTTGCGATAGAGCGGCTAATTCGTTGAGATTTAGTTGGGCTACTGCGTCATACACCCGCTCTTGATATGTAGGATAAGCCATTTTTATTTGCTGGAGTAATTCTTTGGTTTGATTTTGCTGCCCACACCCAATCAGCAGCCCCTGTTGTTGACGAAGAATCTTGCCCGCAAGTTCAATCCAAAAATCATTAGGAAGAAATCGATTGGCCGCACCACTTTCGGGGCACAATAGGATATAAGGCTGTGCTTGGTTCAAAAATGGGAGTTTTTGGACCAAAGTTTGAGAGGCTTTTTCGGGAAAGTAAAAGTAAGGATTAATATCGGCCAAAGTGGCGTTGATGCCTACTGCTCCCAAAACTTCTAACAGTAGCTCTAAATGATGAAACTCTCGATCAGGTAAAAAAAACTCTTCATCTAGCAGTCCTCCTAAACCGCGCGTACCAAAACCTACGGCTTTTTGGACTTGGAGAAAAGGCAACAAAAATAAAAATGGAGAATCGGAAAATCTTAAATCTATAAAAGCACTATAAATCTCATTTTTTAACGCCTTAATCGCGCTACGAGTTGTACGGATATGGTCGCGCCACTTGGCGGTTTTACTGATGCTGCGTCGATTGGTATTGGCATGGTTGAGATGAATAATTCTACGAATGTAGGGGTTGTTCACTAAAATAGGATCACACCAATCACCCACAACTACGTCGATAGTACATTTAGGGTATGTTTTTTGAATAAGCGGAAAAAGATAAGACATAGTGAGCGCATCTCCTAAGTGCCCCGACATAAGTATCAAAAAACGAGGGGAGTCAACTTTGGGCCTAGAGCGTCGTTTATAGAAAAGTTGAGCATAAATATCCACCAATGAATCCATTAGCCAAAGCGGATAGCTTAAACGGCGAGGGGCACAGTACTTACGAGATTTACCAATCATTGTTTTTAAAAACGCACCAAGGCGTTTGTAATAAATTTATATATAAATAAAATCTGCTGGCACGATAGGAACTTCAAATTAGAGGAAATCAACCGCGATGTAAAATTAGCAATAGGGCAAATATATCATGATAGAAAGATAGAAAACCTTAAAAGTCTAAGGATGTATTTCTTCAAAAGGACACTCAAATAGACTACTATTCTGTCTAAGCCATAAGATGTTGTAGTAAGCTATGTCACAGAGTCAAAGGTATTTTTTTGTACCTTTGTCCGACATCCTAAGCACAAGAGTTTTTTGCATTATTACTGTTGTGATAAAACTCTACCATTTTGATAAGAAATTATGCCATTAGCAGCTGTTATTATTCCAATTTACAAAAATACACTATCAACGTTTGAAAAAGTATCTTTAGAGCAATGTGTAAAAGTACTAGGCAAACATCCTTTGATAGTGATTAAACCAATCTCATTGGATATCAAAAATATAGAGAAACAGTACCCTCAACTAAGCGTTGAAACTTTCGACGATAGTTATTTTAAGTCTGTTCATACCTATAATCGTTTGATGTTAGCTCCAGAATTTTATCAACGTTTTCTGGACTATAAGTATATGTTGATATATCAGTTAGATGCATTTGTGTTTAAGGATGAGTTGGTATATTGGTGCAATGAGGGGTATGATTATATTGGAGCACCTTGGCGGATAGAGCGGGAGTTTTCGTCGGGTTGGGATTATGCTTATTTTTTATTAAAAAAGAAATTGGCGATTTGGCTAAAATTGAGCAGCAAAAACGAGGTCAATGAGGTAATTCCTTATGACGTAGTTTTGAAGTTTAGTGTGGGAAACGGGGGCTTTTCGCTTCGCAAAACCCAAAAGCTATTAGATATAGTACTAACCCATCAATCCAAAATCGAAGAGTACCTTTCTCATTCTAGCAATTTTTATAATGAGGATATGTTCTTTTGTATCGAAATGAATAGGTATTATCCTCGTTTGCGGATTCCTGATTGGCGCACAGCTCTTCGTTTTTCGGCAGAGCATTTGCCCCAAAAAGCCGTAAAACTCAACGGCGGCTTACCTTTTGGGTGCCATGCGTGGGATATCTATGAGACAGAATTTTGGAAAAAAGAAATAGCCAAGTTTGGTTATGAGTTGAGTGAAAAAACAATATGAAGTTTTTAAAACGCAAATATTCTGGTACCCCCCGTGAAACCCTGCCTATGAGGGTTATCGATTTTTTTGTAGATTTATATGCAAGTGCCTTCTACAAACGTCGGAAACTACCAGAAGTGTCAGTCGAAGCTCCAAAGATTTTAATTGCTTCTTTAGGGCATCTGGGAGACGCCCTTACTACTACTTATTTGTTTCCCATCATTAAGGCAAAATATCCTAAGGCTCAGATTGATTTATTGGCTCCTAAATGGTGTCAAGCTATTAATCAGATCAACCCTTACATTAATCAACTCATTACGTTAAATCATTTCCAGACAAACCGCCAAAACATTTCATTTTGGGCCAAGGTAGTTGATCATTACCGTAGTTTCAAAGAAGCTCTTCCGCTGTTAAAGGCTTCAGAATATGATTATTATATCGACCTAAGGTATTCTAATGCTGTTGCTCATTTTATTTTACCGTTTATTGAAGTAAAAAAAGCTTATGGATTTAGTCGGAGAGGTTTAGGGGGATTGCTTGATAAAGAATTTGAACTTCCTACTTCTGAATTTCATCATTTTGATATGTACCTGATGCTCTTAAAAGAAATTGGAGTAGAAGGCGACTTAGCATCGGTAAAGCCCTATTTGTATTTGCCTCCCGACTTAACACTCCATAATGTCTTACAAAAAATCCCGTCTATTGGCAGTGAATATTGTTTGGTATTTCCTGAGTCAGGGCATCCACAGCGGCAATTATCCTCGGCCTATTGGGCGCAAATGTTGACAAGAATATTAGAAGAGAAACCCCTGTCGATTGTGTTTTGTGGACAAACTAGCTTTTCGGCCCAAATCATCTCCCAAATCAATACTGCCTATGCTAGCTATTTGGTTGACTCTTCTTCTCAGATCAATATTTATGAGATTGCAGTTTTGGCCAAGAGTGCCTCCTTTGCTATTACTTTGGATTCGTTTCCTGAGCATCTTTGTTGCGTTTTTTGCCCTACCTTCACTTTTTACAAAAGTGCCGGATATCCTTTCTTTCCTATTGCCAATTTTCCGGTGTATTTGAAACACAATCACATACGTAGTGCTGGTCTAAAATTTGCTCGTTCCAATGTATTTGTGGAGTACGCTGAGCCACTCGAAACTTTGGAAGTACAATCAAAAGTGGTGGGGCAAATTCAAACAATCTTAAAGTCTTCTGTGAGTGAAGCCTAAAAAGACGGCTAAGATTGTTGGAATTTTGAGATGATAGGGGTTGAAATCTTTTAAAAACCCAAAGAATTTGCCGCAATTGGCCGTTTTTTCTCCAAAATGTATAATTATTAGTAGAAAAAAGTTGTTCGGCCTCTGAATTGTCATTTTTATAATCTATTTTTGCGGCAAATTTATGAATCACTATAAACTTAACAACATAATATGGTAGCTGTAAGACCGGATGAGGTTTCGGCGATACTTCGGGAGCAATTGGCCGGTGCTAAGACCGAAGCTCAACTCGAAGAAGTAGGTACAGTGCTGCAAGTAGGTGACGGGGTAGCTCGTATCTACGGCTTAACAAAAGTACAAGCAGGGGAGTTGCTCGTTTTTGAAAATGGCCTAAAGGCACTCGCACTTAACCTCGAGGAAGACAATGTCGGAGCAGTATTGCTCGGCGAGTCAACCGAAATCAAAGAAGGTGATACCGTAAAACGTACTGGCGAAATCGCCTCTGTAAAAGTAGGCGAAGGAATCGTCGGACGTGTAGTAAACACATTGGCTGAGCCCATCGATGGTGCAGGTCCAATCTTAGGTGAAACCTTTGAAATGCCACTTGAGCGTAAAGCGCCAGGGGTAATCTATCGCCAGCCTGTAACCGAGCCTCTTCAAACAGGTATCAAATCAATCGATGCCATGATTCCTATCGGACGTGGCCAACGTGAGCTTGTAATCGGTGACCGTCAAACTGGGAAAACGGCAGTTTGTATCGATACTATCATTAACCAAAAAGAGTTTTACGATAAAGGAGAGCCTGTATATTGTATCTACGTAGCTTGTGGTCAGAAAGCCTCAACCGTAAAACAAGTAGAAGCTACCCTTCGTAGATATGGTGCAATGGACTACACTGTCATCGTATCAGCTGCTGCTTCTGACCCATCTCCAATGCAATTCTTTGCGCCATTTACTGGTGCGGCTATTGGTGAGTATTTCCGCGATACTGGCCGTCCTGCTTTGGTAGTTTATGATGATTTGTCAAAACAAGCCGTAGCTTACCGTGAAGTATCTCTACTCCTTCGCCGCCCTCCAGGACGTGAAGCTTACCCTGGAGACGTATTTTACCTCCACAGCCGTTTGTTGGAACGTGCGGCCAAAGTAACTTCGTCTGACGAAATTGCTAAAAATATGAATGACTTGCCACCTTCGTTGAAAGACAAAGTAAAAGGTGGTGGTTCATTGACCGCTCTTCCAATCATTGAAACCCAAGCGGGTGACGTTTCGGCTTATATTCCTACCAACGTAATCTCGATTACTGACGGTCAGATATTCCTTGAGTCAAACTTGTTTAACTCAGGTATTCGTCCGGCTATCAACGTAGGTATCTCGGTATCGCGCGTGGGAGGTAATGCCCAAATCAAATCAATGAAAAAAGTAGCGGGTACCTTGAAGCTTGACCAAGCTCAGTTCCGCGAATTGGAAGCGTTTGCCAAATTTGGTTCTGATCTTGATGCTTCTACCAAGCTTACCATCGACCGTGGTCGTCGCAACCAAGAGATTTTGAAACAAGGACAATTCTCACCAGTAAGCGTAGGAGAGCAAGTGGCGATTATCTACGCTTCTATCAATGGTGTACTTGATAAAGTAGCTGTATCTAAAGTGAAAGAATTCGAGACCGAATTTATTCATTTATTGAAAGCTACTCATCCACAAGTATTGACTAGCCTAGCCGCTGGTAAATTGGATGACGCCGTAACTGATACTATCAAAAAAGTGGGTCGCGAATTGGCCACTAAATACGCATAATCGCCTCGAATGTCGCGCATTAAAGAAATCGTTAAGGCTACGCCCCTTATTGGGGACGTAGCCCGATTTATTGGCAAGTACCGCACCCGGGTTCCGGCAGGGCATTTTTATAGTCCTATCGTATCGGTTGAAGAAGTACGCAGAAGAGAAAGTCAAATTTATCCCGAACCGCCTCGAACCCTCCCCGGTATCGACTTGAGAGAAGAGGCACAGGTGGAGTTGATGAAAACTTTTGCAAAATCTTATTACCCTTCCGTTCCATTTACGGATGAGCCACAAGAAGGGTTTCGGTATTATTTTGTCAATAAATATTTTATTCACGCTGATGCTACTACGCTTCATTGTATGATGCGGCATTTCCGTCCTCAGCAAATCATTGAAGCGGGGTCTGGGTTTTCGTCGGCAGTGATGCTAGATACCAACGAACGGTTTCTGAATCAAAGCGTTAAATTCACTTTTATTGAGCCTTATCCTGGCAGGCTGTACTCGCTACTGACACCTGCCGACCACAAGCAGACTACTATCTTTGAGAAAACTTTACAGGATATTCCCGTAGAATATTTCGAGCAACTTCAGGCAAATGATATTTTGTTCATTGATTCTACGCACGTCTCCAAAACGGGAAGCGATGTGAACTATTTCTTATTTGAAATTTTTCCGCGTCTCAAGCCCGGCGTGATTGTTCACGTACATGATGTGTTTTATCCGTTTGAGTATCCCAAGGCATGGGTGATTGACGGCAATGGTCGTTTTGGATGGAATGAGGCTTATATATTAAGGGCTTTCCTTATGTACCAAGATAAGTTTGAGATATTGTTTCACAACGATTTTCTACAGACTTTTCACGCAGATTGGCTTTCCAAACACATGCCTACTTACGCTACACGCGGTCGTGGGTCAAGTATTTGGTTAAAAAAAGTCAGCTAAAAAAGTTAATCGTTAATTGTTAATAGGGGCCTCCGATTAACCATTGACATTTAACTATTAACAACAATCTTTCAACGATTAAGATCGTAATAAAAAAATGGCTTCACTGAAAGAAGTTCGGAATAGAATCACCTCGGTCAACTCGACCCAACAAATCACGAAGGCCATGAAAATGGTGGCCGCTGCCAAACTTCGTCGCGCTCAAGACGCTATCTTACAGATGCGCCCCTACGCACGTAAGTTGAGCGAAATGCTTGCGACGGTATCGGCTGCTGCTGAGACTGCCGCTGATAGCCCTTTTAAGCAGGTTCGCACAGTGGAAAAAGTGTTGATAGTAACGGTCACTTCTGACCGTGGCCTTTGCGGTGCCTTCAATACCAACGTCATCAAAGCGGCGGTTGCCCTTATCCAAGAAAAATACCCTACTCAAGCCGCTAAAGGCAATGTAGAGATTTTGGCTTTGGGTAAAAAAGGAGGCGAGGCTTTTGCGCGGAGAGGCTACCAAGTCAATACCAAATTCATGGATGTCTATACTCGTTTGAGCTTTGGGGTGGTAAAAGAAGCAGCTGAGAGCATCATGACTGATTTCCAAGAAGGAAAGTACGATGCGGTAGAAATCGTTTTTAATGAATTTAAAAACGTAGCTACTCAAATCATAAATACGACGCAGTTTTTGCCAATCGTAGCCGATGAAGAGGCTTTGAAAAAAATGCCTACTTCAAAAGTTGACTATATATTTGAGCCTTCTGAGGAGCAAATCGTACAAGATTTGATTCCTAAAACGCTCAAAATCCAACTATATCGCGCAGTACTAGAGTCTAATGCCTCTGAGCATGGTGCCCGTATGACCGCGATGGACAAAGCGACCGAAAACGCCCAAGAGCTTATCAAAGCGTTGCGTTTGGAGTACAACCGTTCTCGCCAAGCTGCGATTACGAAAGAAATTCTCGAAATCGTAGGGGGTGCCGAAGCCTTATCGCAAGGGTAATCCCCTACGATTTTTTTATATACCCAAAAAAGCCTGTCTCCACAAAGACAGGCTTTTTTGGGTATTAGATGTATTGTTTTACTCTTTATCCTAAAGGGCTTTGGTGATGCGTTGTATTTTATCATCAAACTTAAAGGTAACAAGCGTACCATTGTGTACTCCCCCCATAGATATATACTTAATTTTGACAAGTTTACCGTTGATGTTTTCCCATTTTACAAACATCCCTCCCTCTTCTTCTAATCTTTTAAAGTGACCTTCCACGAGGGTATCTACAGCTTGTAAATAGGAGGGTGAAAATTGAGTTTGGTACAACCCAGAACTCCCGAACAAAACCAGAACTTCGTCAACAAATGTATATTGTGTCGGAACTCTGATAAGCGTAAAATAAGATTTTCTCTCTTCTTTAATAGCAGATAGATGAATGGTATAGCCATCACCGATCCGATTGTAGGTTACAAACACAAGCCCAAGCGTGTCATTAATTATGGTTTTGAGTTTACACTCAGCAATATAATTACTAATTAATTTTAAATGGGCGGGGTTTTTAATTTTCACATTAGGAACCGATTGGGCGGTGCTACAAACACTTATTGAAAATCCAAAAATGAATAACCAAAGAAATTTCATGATGTTAAAAATTTGAAGATACACAAGATTACAACTTTATAAAAGTGCCATTATAGACTCCTCCTTCAAAGCTCTCGGTAACCTCTTTAATTGTTTTAGGGGAATTTTTATTCCTCTTTTTTTGGGGAGTATAGTAGCTTTCTACAAACTTGTCAAGTTCTTTAAAAAACGAGTCAGGGTATTTGAAACTAACCTCAAAACCCGACCTTACCAATACGAACACGCCATCAATGAAAGTATAATAGGCTGGAATCACCTTCTTACTAAAAAAAGAAGAAGGGGCTTTTCGAATCGCCATAAGATGTAAAGTGCCTCCGCCAGCAGGCATAGAAAGTACCACAATACCTAAAGAGTCAGGCAAAAAACCTTTGCTTCGCGAGTCATGAATATAATTCAGGAGATGTTTTACGATTTCTGGGTTTTGGACAGTAACCTGTGGAATGGGCTGGGCATTCCCAACCATAGCAAAGAGCCATAAAAGAATAATATAATACGTGCATTTCATAAGATTGCAATATTTTATTACAGTGTTAGCTCCAAATCTATGAGACTTTATTATGTTATCATAAGGAATGGTTAAAGCGAATAAAACGCTTTTTTTCTGATAGCCTATTTAAGGTTAAGGTTTACTTGCTTTTTTTGATTTAAACAACATAATACCCACCGAAACCCCAATACTTCGACTCATAAATAGATATCTTGGTTTTTCAGGAATAGAATGTACTATTCTTAAATCATAAGGTGAAAGACTTCGAGAATAAAATACTTCCGCTCTTACCCACTTGTATTGATACCCTAGGCGTCCATTTATTCCAAATTCCAATTTTTGAAGTTCTTCTGCGCCTAACATTTTTGTCTTATCAGAGATTAAGAAATTTAATTCAGGGCCTACGCTTGCGAAAATGCCTTTGTAAGTGATTCCCATTCTACTTCCTAACCCTATATAATTATACTTATTGATCGCAAACACAATTTCTTTATGAAATGGATCTTCATAGCGATTACCTCGGCGTAAAAAGTAGAGATCATTATCTATAAATAGCCACCGATTCAATCGGATTGTGGCCCAACCTCCTGCCTGAAATCCGTCTTCATTGCCGATGCCAGTTAGAGTAAGACTAAGATTCCTAGGTTTTTTGACAATAGTTGTACTATTCTGATTGACTCCTCCTTTTAGGCCAAAAGCGATACCTTCGGCGATTTGGGCTGCACTTTGGATGGTGGTCAGAATACCGAGAGAAGCTACATAGATGAGATTTGTGATGTTTTTCATGGGAGTTATTGTTTTATGTTGACTGTGAGGGTATCCATATGGCAAACGCCTACATATCCGTAGCCATTTTGGATGTTGTTGCTGACTGAAATAGACTGGGCAAAAGCATCATCATGATAGGAGTCGTAATCATGCACCAGACGATAGTAATCATAGGTATTTTTTGAGAGATGATAGAAGCAGATTTTAAGCTGACGAGCTACAACGTCTTGATTATTGCCGAGGTCTTTGCGTAAAAATATTCTATCTTTAATAGTATGTATTTGGGATTCAAAACCTACGTCTGACAATAGCTTGTTGGTAGGAATTTGGTAAATAGATTCGTTTTGAAAAGGAATACCTTCGTAAATGGGAATGATTTTATAAGCATAAAAATTCTCGCCCGGTAAATCCTGAAAACTCATCGTCACCTGAGCCTCCGAAGTTTGGGGAATCTGAGAAGCCAAGGCGTTTTTTAAACCAATACTACTCGGTAAAGCTTCGAGGGATGCTTTGGCGATGCCGAGCTGAGGGTTTTGTACTTCTACTACAAAAGAAGAATTATAATCCCATGCTTTATTGGTGATATACAGATTGTTTTCTAAGTGTAGTGTTTCTAAAACTTGCTCGTTCTGTTTTAGACTTACAATGGCTGACAGGGGAGGATTGGCTCGCACAGGCTCCAATACAGGGTAGGTTTTTGTCACAAAAACTCCGATGCCTACATTGGTAGCAACCCCATTTACTACCAACTTCGTAGGAGCAGAAGGAATATCCACGTTTTTGACGGTAGATACTTCACAAGCCAAGCCTATCACTGCTACCAAAAAAATACAAACAAAAGACCTCATCTGAATTTATAAATAATGCTTATGGATGGTAATATTGGAAATACGGAGGTAGACTTAACTACGTTTCGGGTTTCGATGGGGCGGTTTTGGGCATCTCTGATGGTTTCTATCGCAGGATATAACCGATAGGTATTTCGGCGACTATAGGCATTATAAAGGTTGAAGTTTAGCTCCCAAAAACGTCCGCGAGATAATAAATATTTTTTAGTCAAAGAAACATCTAACCGATGATAATCAGGATATTTGCCATTGTTTAGGTTGTCATAGACCACATGGTCGGGCACCATTGGACTGCTCACAATCCGCCCCGCTGGTCGATTGTATCGCTGTCCGCTATAATACACCCACAGCAGCGAAAGCTGAGTAGTTTTATTGATTTTAAACAAAGCAGTGGTATTTAATACATGCCGGCGGTCATAGAGGTCGTTGAACCAAGCTCCTTGGTTGAGTTCGGAAAATTGCCGTTTGTTCCACGAAAGGGTATAATTCAAGGACCAATCCCAGCGACGGTAATTTTTCTCAAGCGTCATTTCGATACCATATGCCTTCCCTTGGCCTTTGGAGAGGGTATTGTTTTGCCAATTGTAGTAGAGGTAGGGGTCTCCATAATAATATTGATACTGGCTCAAGTCTTTCATGCTTTTGTAGAACAGTCCTAAACTATGTTTAAACAGCTTATTGGCATGACTCCACCCTGCCGTATATTGCCAGGCACGCTGGGGTAAGATAGACGGAGTGGAAGGCACCCAAGTGATTTTGTCTACCAACTCTCCACTTTTGAGCAAGGCATGATTGTACTGCCTCATTTGAGTAATCCCCCATGAAAATTGATGATTGGGCGATTTCCGAAAACTAAATGAAACTCTTGGTTCAAAGCCTTGGTAGTTTGCTTGATTGGTAATAAAATAAGAGAATCTGCTACCTATATTCAGTTGGAAATGAGGGGAAAGGTTGAACAAAAGACCCGCAAAAATCCCCCCTTCCAGTGCTTTCGCGTCATTTTCTTTCAGAGATAAGCTATCACCTTGGCTATTGTTTTGGAGATAGTCAATAGGAGTGTAGGTATGTTTGATGATATCGCCACCTATCTTAGCCTTGATTGTTGAAGTAATGGCTCCTTCAACCAATACATTGGCCGATATGTCACTGATTTTGCCAGTGCTGCGTTTATTTTCTTCGCCAATCTTATTAAACGTAAGCTCTGGCTCCAGCCAAGGTTTGGGGCGGGTGGATACTACACTATAGGAGGTTTGGCCTTCGTCGTAGTCGAAATGATAACGCGTAAAATGTGCGCCCGTTTGGAGAAACCACCGAGAACTTAACACATGAAAAGTTCTTAGTGAAAATAGCTGATTGGTGAGATTTCGTCTATTATGGTCTCTGGTGGTTCCAAAAGGGTCATTTTGGAGTGATTCGTATTTATCATTGCCTCGATAGTAGCTGATAAATAATTTATGATTTGGGTGAAAGGTATGGTTAAATTTTAGGTTTAAATCATAAAAATTATATCCCAAGTATCCATTAGGGTCTCCTTTTTCAATGGCTTTCTTTTTGCCTATATTAAACAAATTAAAATACGCAGTCCGTCCAGCTATTAGCAACGAAGTCTTGTCTTTTTTGATAGGGCCTTCGATTAAAAACTTGCTAGACACTACTCCTAATTCGGCCTTCCCTTCCCAACTGTTTTTATTGCCTTCTCTAAACATTACATCCGTAACCGACGAAAGTCTTCCGCCAAATTCAACGGGGAAGTCTCCTTTATAAAAGTTTACTTTTTGTAATGCATCGGCATTAAACAAAGACAGAAAATTGAACAAGTGACCTGTGCTATAGATAGGTGCTCCATCCAGATAAAAAAGGTTTTGATCGTTGGTACCACCCCGTACATTGATACCCGACGATAACTCACTTCCCATACTCACCCCTGCAAACACGCCAATCGCTTTGAGTAAATCTTTCTCGCCGCCCAAGCTGGGGAGATTATTGAGCAAAGTAGGAGTGATGCTCAATTGGTTAATATTTTCGGTATTTTGATACTTAGCTTTAACCTCTACTTCTTGGAGGGTATAGGGTTTTAAAACAATTTTTAAAACGGTATCTCCATAAATCTTGATTTTTGTGCTTTCATAGCCCACCAGCGATGCCCGTATCCAATTGGGCGTGCGGTCTAAAATCATGCTTCCATGCCCATACCGATTGGTCAGGGTGTGTGTGTTGGTGATGGAGTCAGAGAGATTGACGGAAGAAAGCGGCTCTCCCGTTCTTTCTTCCGTCACCTTCACAATTACTTTTTGGGCATAGACACTTTTTTCATTTATCATCCAAAACGCCCCTATTATAAACCACTTCCAAAAGTGCATATACCAGATTTTTTTAGAAAGAATAATACTAGTCAGGTGTTACATAGATATTTATTAAAGGTGCTAATTGTTAGGTGTTTAGAGGGGTATATTTTCCCCTTTTCAAGTATAAAAATAAAAACAAGCATGTAGTTTATGGTTTGTTGCACCACCGTCATTTACTCTTCCATCAAATGCTCAATTTTTTTAAGAAAATAAACATTTTCATCGTAAGATTTAATAATTCCACCTACTACCTTTTCAGCCCGTGCCAGTTCTTGAGGAGAAAGTGCTTTGGTGTTTTCTCTGAAATTTTCTCTTATTTGTTGCACAGAATCTCCCGTTTTTTCAATCGCTGCTTTTACCCGTTTGTGGGTTACTTGGGCATATTCTTTGATTTTTTCTTTAGGCCAATATCCTTTCAATTGGGTAAGAGCTAGACAAAGATAACCCGCGTGTACACCTTTATTTTTGTACAATAGCTCCGTATAAAAAGCAGTGCGTTCGAGGGCTGTTTTATCTGTGTTGAGGAGAAGCCCAAAGTCTTTTAATATAATCTGCGCCATGTGTTCTTCAAACACAAATTGAGTCTCAGGGTCGTTGAGAGAAGGGTAATGGGCTTGAAAAAGAGAATCCATTTGCTGCCAAGATTTTTGTTTTTTTGCAGCAACAATTTCTTCTTCCATCATCGGGATTCCCTTTGTTTTTAGCTCCATAAGCGCCCCTATGGAAACAGGTTTTCCATTCATGGGAGGAATGGAATAACTCAACAAATCTATCTCAGTTCCTTCCCGTTTACTTTTCATCTGTAGCGTGTCTTTTGTAGCACTACATATAGAAGTGTTACCGTAAATGTGAATGAAAGAAATAACAGTAGAAACTAGAAAATACGATTTCATAAGCCACTTGATTGAAATACAAAGTTCTGTAAAACAATCCTAAAGCTTTTCAACCCAAAGTTTGAATTTTCTCCACCCTAGGGTGGAGAAAAGGCGTTTTTTGACTTTTTTAGTCAATCACAGCGAAGACTCTAAAACCATTTTTAATAAAAGGCTTACAGCCTATTGCTAAGTAGTTAAACTATTGAATGGGTGTGCGACTAATCGGCTGATTTTACTCCCCAAAAACTCCCGCTTTACCTATCGAAGACATTAAATTATTTTTGTCCTCATGGTTAAATGTCCCTTTTTACAATCCAAAGGCTCGAACCTTAGCCACAATTTATAATCGTAGTGATCACCTTCGGTTTGAAAATTTATTGTTTTCCCTTTCTCGATGAAAAAATGGTTGAGATAAATGGTCGTGTCGGGGCCTGTACCATAAAGAACTTTAGCGCGCCCATCAAGCTCACCGGTGATTGTTGCACTCATTTTTACGTATCCACTTTGTAAAAAATTATCACATTTTCTACTAGATATAGAATCTATAAACTCAATGGGCTGGGAAACATCCGTTACTTTAAACTCGGCAAATTCAACGGCTTGCTCTTTACAGCAGCTCATCATGCTTAAGCCTATCATAAGGCACAAGCCAATCAAAGTAAGTATCTTTTTTTTCATCATCTGTTTATTTACATCTTGAAGTGCCATTAGTTATTACTAAAACCGGACTTGACTCAGGCAATCATCTCTCCTGTCCGGCTGCAATAGCTTGTAGTACTTTCTCTGTGATTTTAGAGAGCACAAGTTAATTGTTATTTGTAGAGTGCCGATGCCATTATCCGTTCAAGGTCAACGAATTATATTAAAATAAATACACTAAACTTTTGCTCTGCTACTTAATAAAAGGCTCATGGCTTACAGCCTATTGCTAAGTAGTTAAACTATTGAATGGGGGTGAGACTAATAGAACGATTGTACGCCCCAAAAATACCCACCCCACCTTCAATATTAGAATAAAGAGGTTTGGGCTCTTTTAAATTAGGAATAAGGCCACTCGTATTGGCTCCCCAGGTATATGCATCTGTTTTTGTTTTGAGGTAATGATAGCTATGACTGTCAAGCGAATAAAGTGTTGTCTGCAAAGAAACAGAGTCCGCCAAATACGCATTAAAGACCTTGTTTTCAATGGAATTGGCTATAAAATCTTTTGTTTCGAATAACGCATTACCCACTAAAATACCTAAATAAGGCCCCGTTGAAGCTCCTAATTTTGGAACAAAAACAACATTTTTTAGCTCAAAATTTAACGTAAAAAAAGAAACATTGTTTGAAGGTTTTTGAATGGAAAAAGCAAAATCCTTTCCTTCTTTGTTTCCTTCAACTATCACCTTATCAGGGTTAGGTGGTACTGTACAATTCCCTGTTAGAATAGCCCCCGTTGAAAGCAGTACTTGAAGCTTATAATTTTTTGAAGGTCTGACTTTTAAGGTGCGATTATTCATAAAATAGCTATTATTCTTTGCATCAAAATGTAACGTATGCACCGTGCTATCATCTGCTATACTAACTTTGGCATCATTGATGACTGCTTCACTCGAACGAACCACACTTCCCAATGCCTTTCCTTGGTAAACATATACCTTTACAATAGAATCTTGAGGAGAAATCAAGGAGCTAACGGCGACTAAATTCTCAGGCGAAATTTGTTCTATTTCAACACCACTTTGGCAAGACAAAAACCAAATACTCACCAACCCGACCAAAAAATTACCTATTCTCATCAAAATTTAAAGTTATATGTTACCGAAGGAATTACGGGGAATAAAGCTCGTTTTACCAACCTGCTCCGTTGTCCTTCAGGAGAGTTTTCGGTTTTTAAATAATAGTAAAGAGGATTCTGGCGATTATACGCATTGTAAAGACCTACTTCCCAAGTACGTTCTCCCCAACGTTTTTTCTTGTGAAATTGCACGGCAACATCTAATCGGTGATACGCTTCTGCCCTAAAACTATTGCGGCTTCCTAGGTAGTCAAAACGTTCAGGAAACGTTTGTCCTAGCCCCGCTTGGGTAAAGTAAAAGCCTTGCGGTACTGTCAGCGCATTACCTGTGGCATAGACCCAATTGGCTGAAAGGGTCACTTTCGGAGATAATTTATAAGAAGCTACCAGCGAAAAATCATGGCGACGGTCGTAGCGGGGATAGAACCGTTTTCCATTGTTGAGCGAATCAAACTGATGTACCGTCCATGAAAGCGTATAGCCAACCCAACCTGTCAATCGACCTTTGTTCTTTTGCAAAAGCAACTCTGTGCCATACGACCACGCACGCCCCGTTGTTACGTTGTTTTCCCATTGTAAAGGTTTTGCCCCTTCATCAAAAGATAAAAATGTAGCTCCTTCTTTATACGCAACAATACCTCGCATCCACTTACGATAACTTTCCACTGTTAACTGAAGACCTGCTTTAGGAAACGCCTTACTCAATCCCACAGCCACTTGGTCGGCTTGCTGCGGTGGAACACGCTCCGTGGCGGGCACCCATAGGTCGGTTGATAAACCCGTACCCGTGTTTGTCAACAAATGGATAAACTGATTGTTGCGCGCATACGACATTTTGAGGGACCAATCGCGAGACAAAGAATATCCTGCCGTCAGACGAGGCTCTATGAAAACGTAAGTACGAGCAGTTGTTTGGAGACCATTCAGCCGCAAACCTGCATTTAATGAGAAACCTTTATAACTATACGTATCTTCTACATAGACAGCAAACTCTTGATTACTAGAAACTTGATTATCTTTTTCTTCAATGTTATCCTCTTTATTTTCTTTAAAATACGCCCTTGGTTTAAAGCGATGATGAGTCACCAATGCTCCAAATTTAACTTGGTGGGCGTTGTTGGGGAAATAATCAAAATCCGTTTTAAGGGTGTAGTCTCGAATGGAGGAAGTAAATTCCGTAAAAGTATGGGTGTTTTCTCCACCGTCGGTACGGGCACGCTCAAATTCGTCAAATAATCGAAAACGAAAATCGGTAACAGCTAAAGTCGTATTCACAAAAAGCTTTTGATTTACCAAATGATTCCATCGAAGCGTGCCTGTGGCATTGCCCCACCCTAATCCTGAATTGGTTTTGATGACGGAAGAGGTTCGTTCAATATACTCTTTGACACGCAGCGCATCATTGCCAAAATACCCGCTTAGGTATAGTTTATCTTTGTCGCCCAAATCCAGATTTATTTTGGCGTTCAAATCATAAAAACTATAGCCTAATTTTTCTTCTTTTGGCATCAAGGGCATCGTTAGCAAGTCTAAATACGTACGTCTGCCTGACAAAAGGAACGACGATTTTCCTTTTTTGAGGGGGCCATCCAACGTCAATCGACTCGACAATAATCCCACACCTCCTTCTCCTCGAACTTTGTCTTTGCCACCTTCTTTCATTTGTAAATCAATGACCGACGACAAACGGCCTCCGTAGCGGGCGGGAAAGCCACCTTTCCAAAAATCTACATTTTTGATGGCATCTCCGTTAAAAACCGAGAAAAAACCAAATAAATGATTGGCATTATATACCTGAGCTTCATCCAACAGAATAAGATTTTGGTCAGGCCCTCCACCTCTTACATAGAGCGCGGTACTTCCTTCCGTTCCTTTCTGGACTCCTGGCAATAGTTGCAAGGCTTTAATAACATCTTTTTCGCCCAAAAGGGTTGGTATTTGTTTGATTTGCGAAACAGGCAAACGCACTACACTCATTTGTGCTACTTCCGTGGGTTGGTGCTGTCCGCTTACCTTGACTTCATCTAGGTCTTTGGCTTGAGCAGTAAGCACGATGTTTTGTTGGAACGATTGGGTAAGGGTCATCGTCCTTTCCTCAGTGGCATACCCCAAGGCCGAAAATCGAACTAAAAGGGCCTGATTGACAGGCAAACGAAGTGAATAAAAGCCATACGCATTGGTAACTGTTCCAATCGTACTCCCCTCCACACCCACGCTTACTCCTACTAGGTTTTCTTCCGTTCCTTTTTCTCGTACATACCCACTCAATGTAACGGATTGTGCCTGAACGATAGCACTCAAAAAAACAAATAACCAACAATAGTTCATGGTTGACATTAAATACGTATTATTTTTCGGTAGCGATAAAACCTACCTTTATATCTGGCAGTGTGCTATTTTTTATTTGCACGGCAGTCATTTTTTTATCGACTACACTCAAAGACCACTCACCACTCATCAGTGCCATTATCTTCAACTGACTAGAAGTAGGTTTTTTAGGTGGGTCAGGAAATTGATTTTTAATATAAATAGCTATAATATAATTTTTTGTGTCTGAATTATATTCGTAATCACCACCAAAAAACTCGCCATTAAAAAAGAAATCTCCTGTACATCTCCTTGTATTTGTTTTTCTCGTTTTTCGTGAATACTTACATTCTTTGAATAAAAACTCACCACTTTTTAGCACATTCTTCAGTGAATCTGGAACATTTCCACTAATCTCAAAAGACTGAATATTCCAAGAAGTACGAACTTTGTCTAGCTCGGCCTCAATCATCTCATCTTCAGTGTTTTGACAGCTAAATAGACCAATTAGACTAATGAGCAAAGCAATAATAACAGGTTTTATGTTCATTCAGAATGCTTTTTATTTTCTAGTAGCAGTAAAACTAATGGATTTATTATCACCTTTTTCTTCTTTATCAAGTACTCTTTCTGCGTTTAGGGTTGTACCTGTAAATGTTATTTTCCAATATCCGTCTAGCAAAGCAGCCGCCGATAAATAATACCTCCGGTCTTTAGAAATAGTAGGGCTTGCTGAGTTGACGCTAATAAATATTTTAAAAACTTTGTTTTGGTAATTGTAATTATAAAAAAGACCAAATATGCTATCATTGATAGAAGTTTCGCCTGAGCAAGCCTCGGCACCTGCAAATTTTTTGGCATCATATTTACAATTATAGAATAAAAATTCTCCTTTTTTGAAGAAATTCTTTAAAGAATCAGCGGCGCTTGAAGGAAGGTCGACGGTGTTGATTTTCCACGTTCCTTTCAATTGGTCAAACTCTGTTTGTACATATTTCTCTTCTTTGGTTTGGCATCCTAAGACCCAAAAAATCCCAATTACTGTCAATAGGTTTGTTTTCATAGCTTATGAAGTTAATAGTAAACTTAAGATGCACCATCAATATCGAATTTTTCCTCAACTATCTATCATTGTCGTACAGCAACAAAGCTTATTTCTCCTTTTACACCGTTTTGATTTTGTTTTTGCTTTCCAAATAACTTATCATCAACTACTGTTAGCTCCCAGCTCCCAGCTATCAATTGACTGGTTTTTTGAGCAACTACTTCTTGAGCAGGAGAAGGGGATATAGAAAAGCCTAAATTATTAAAATAAAAAAGCTTAGTGGTGTAATCGTAACGAAAACGAGATAAAAGTAAAACATTATTCAATTCCATTTCCATACTACATGTACTTGCATCATCCTTAAATTGTTTTTTGTCATACTTACATGGTTTGAATAAAAGTTTCCCTGATTTTATATACCCGTCGAGGTTTGTAGGGGAAATTCCTATAGTAAGAAAAGATTCTATTTGCCATAAACCACTTATTTTATCAAATTCAGACTGAACAAGCTTTTCTTGTTTTGAGGTGCAACTAACTACTACTAAGTAGACAAGTAATTCTAAAAAAGGGAAAATAAATTTTTTCATATTTACAGACATGAGATTTAGGAGGTTCTCCTTTTAAGAACCTCCTAAAGGTTGATGATTAAAGGTTTCTAAAATCAATAGTAAATCCTTTTCTTAGGCCTGGGCCTGCGATAGGATCATAATAGACTCTTGCCATTACTCTCCAAGGACCATCAATATCAATATCATTATAGTATTTAGTACTAGTAGGATTCGATGAAAACTGAGTCCAAGCAGCATAAGGATGCCAAGAGTCATACCAACGATCCTTTTTTTCGAGCCCTACATCAATACTTCTTACACCTAAAGCTCCGTTTTCTACACTTATATCAATTCTTTCTGGCCAATTCATACTGGTATGTTCCCAATAAGTACTTCCAGCCAACACCTTTCCATTAGTAGCTTTAATTTCTTTAGGAGAAACTTTGATAGAGTAGCCAACAGCTTCACCCGATATTTGGGTGTTTAGAATCTCTGTCATAATTCCTGAATGAAGTTCGGGGGTGGTAGAGGATATTCTATTTCCTTTAAAAACGCTTGAAAGAGAAATAGCCTCTTTGGCGGGACGCATATCATTTCTTAGCAAAGTAGTCACCGAGTACTCAAAAGTAGTTAAGTGCTGTTCTAATAAATCATTATTTTTAGCAGCAACACGCATTAAAATTTTATTCCCCGTTGTCTTATCTGTCAACGTTACATCTCGTTTAAAGAACTTTATTCCTTCTTCTTTTTCCATTTGGTCGATTACGCTTAATGGTTCTTCTTGTGCTTTAGCGTTGGTTGGAGTGATCCCTGTTTCTTTGGATTGGTCACAACTTAGCATTAGGGCGGTCATAAAGAGTGCCCCCATCGTTGATAAAACGATTTTTTTCATAATTTTGTACTCTGTTTAAGTGATTGAAAAATTGTTTAAACTGCTACGAGAAGCTCCGCACGGTGGCCAAACTGACGCGGGGCTTTCTCTTTTTTGAACTATGCGCAATAGTCAGCGGCAAAGTTCTGTAAAACAATCCTAAAGCTTTTCAACCCAAAGTTTGAATTTTCTCCACCCTAGGGTGGAGATGAGGCGATTTTTAACAAAAACTTTTGAAATTCTTCCCGGCCTTGTAAGCCAAGTTTAGCGATGAGATTGTTTTTGTGGGTTTTGATAGTACTCTCTTTTACATTGAGCTTTTGGGCGATTGCGGGATTGTTATAGCCTTGAAGCGACCAATACATCACATTCAATTCTTGGGGAGTTAGCTGTGGGCATAGGGAGTGCTTATCCAAAAAAGTGGCTAGTTTTAGCCATGTTTTTTTCATTTCGGGATCAGAAAATGGTGGTAGTTTAGGCATTTTAAATATGGGTTTGGTTCAATTCACAAAAAGGATGCGTATCCCTTTGATACACATGGAGGTAATTTTTTAAGTGAGTTGATCAAAACGTAGAGAGGTACTTTTCAACAAGGATAATTCCTCATTTTAACGAGGCTTTTTCCAACAAAAATCTTCTAAAATCCGCTCGCCCTTTTCTGCCAATTTGGGTGATGAGCTTGTTTTTATGGGATTTGATGGTGGAAATGCTCGTACCCAAAAGGATAGAGATTTCGGCATTGCTCTTTCCGTGGAATGCCCAATACAGCACTTTGAGCTGTTGGCGGCTTACTGTTATAGACTCATCACGAAGTAGCAATTCTAGCTGATAAAAGCTGTGGAAACGATCTGATAAGTGGAGATTGGCTGTCATATATGTATCTACATTGGTTTCTATCCTTTTATTAGGTCAACACTTTTATTTTAAAGATTTTCTGAGCACAAAGCACTCCCAAAAAACAGCTAATAAATAAAACTGTCAAAGTATTTTAACGTGAAGTAGGGTAGAAACAACAAGTATGATTTGCTGTATAGGTTTCAAATATACATTTGTTTTTTTTTTAAAAACAAATAAAAAATGCAAAATTTATCAAATGGTGATTAGGTGTTTTTAAGGTTTAGTTATAAATATTTTTATAATATTATTACTGTTTTTGGTGGTGTTTTATTATTGTACTTGCTTTGTTTTTTTTAAATTGTTTACGGATTTTTAATAATTGATGACCTGTGCCAAATCATGTCAGAAGCATCATTAGTTAAAAACAGTAATCATTTTTAAGCACTATTCACTCCGTAGAAGACGATTAGTTTGTATTTTTAATGGTCTCTATTGCTATCGGGGGAAATAGCTCCTAACTTGCCTAACCACAGAAAGTTTATGTCTATTTCTAGTCTTTTCCACCCTTTTAGGAGTATTATATAGAATTCTAAAATCCTTCTCTGATGAAAAGTATCTGGTCTCAATTATGCTTTTTTTGGATGGTAGTTCAGGCTGTTTTTGCCCAAACTACCCCTGCATCCCTCCCTCCGACCCAACACAAATTTGTGGTGATTGCCCACCGAGGCAATCATCAGCATGTTCCCGAAAATACTTTGGCTTCTTATGAAGATGCGATTAAGGCAGGGGCTGATTATGTAGAAATAGACCTGCGAACTTCCAAAGATGGAATGCTGATGATTCATCATGATGCTACCGTAGACCGAATGACCGATGGCAAAGGACTGGTCAAAGATTTGACATGGGCGGAACTTTCTGCTTTAAATATCAAGAAAAATCAGGCTTCGGATGCCAACTCTTACCGAATTCCGACTTTTAAAGAGGTGCTAAAACTTTGCAAAGGACGTATTCATATTTACCTTGATTTTAAGGAGGCTGATGTGGCGCAGACTTGGCAGGAGATTCAGGCCGAAGGCATGGAAAAACAAGTGGTGGTGTATATCAACAAAATACCTCAGTACAAACAATGGCGGAGCATTGCACCTCAAGTACCCCTCATGACAAGCCTAACGGAGGCTATCAATACCCCCGAAAAACTAGGGTTCTTTTTGGGACAAGCCAAGCTAGAAGTATTAGACAATATCACTGACCAAGGGATGCTACAAGTGGCGCACCGAAACGGTATCGCTGTGTGGCTCGATGTACAAAACCCCTCCGAAGGTCCCGAAATATGGCAAAGTGCTTTACAAAAAGGAGTAGATGGCGTACAAACCGACCACCCCGAAGATCTTGTTAAGTATTTGACTGAAAACAAATTAAGAGATGGTGTCACGCAGAACAGTGCAGCATCGCTGGCCGCCAAACCTAGCTATCGGGCTTTTAAGGATATTCCTTACGGAGAGGCACCGGGTAAAGACAATTTGTTGGATGCTTATTTTCCTGAAAATCATAATGCGCAAACCAAAGTGGTTGTGTATATTCATGGTGGTTCTTGGAGCAGGGGCGATAAATCGGAGTTTCCTGAGCCGCTTATTCAAAAACTCGTTGGTGAAAAAGGATATGCTTTGGTATCGATCAATTATCGTTTGGTGAAAGACGGTAAAAACCGTTTTCCAGCCCAAATTGAAGACGTTAAAAAAGCAATTTCTTTCATAACGGATAAGGCTAAACGTTATCAATACAACGGAAAAGAATTTGCCATTATTGGGGCAAGCGCTGGTGCGCATTTGGCTTTACTCTATGCCTATGGGCACGACAAAGCGAAGCAAGTAAAAACAGTACTCGACTTATGGGGACCTACCGATTTGTCGGATAAGTCGGTACGAGCAGATGGGAGTGATGCCAACAATACCGTCATTAATTTTTTGGGAGAAGCTGACCCTAAAGCCCAAATTTGTTTGGATGCGAGTCCGGCTTATCATTTGACCAAAGAAACGGGAGTCCCTACGCTCATTTTTCACGGTGGTGAAGACCCACTTGTGCATGTGAGCCAAGCGCAAAATCTCCATCAAAAGCTTGATGGTTTGGGTGTAGTAAATCATTTAGAAATTTATCCCAAAGAAAAACATGGCATGAGTGCCGATGCGGCGGTCGATGTTTTTGCTAAAATGGTAGATTGGTTAGAAAAGTATTATCCTGCTGTACAAAAACAATAATTTTAAAAATGAACCTATTTTTTTTAAAATAAATAAGTAATTGGCAGTATTTATTTGCTTAAATAAATGTGCAATTTTAGACCTTCCAAGTTTGATTCATCTATCACCATGAGTAAATCTCTCCCTCAAAATTTTTCAAGAAGAAAATTCCTCAAAGGCTCGCTTGCTACGGTAGCGGCCTTTTCTATTGTGCCTCGTCATGTATTGGGAAAAGGCTATTTGGCACCTAGCGATCAGCTCACGAAGGGTATTGTGGGTGTAGGTGGCATGGGTCGTGGACACATTCCGTATGCCGGCACCAAAGTAGTAGCAATATGCGATGTCGATAAGCGGCATATACAATTGGCAATGAATGAATTAGATAAAGGCGTGAAAACCTTTTCAGATTATCGCGAACTCATTCAATTGCCCGAAGTTGATATTGTACACGTCGCTACTCCCCCGCATTGGCATGGTATCATCGCCGCCGATGCCGCCCGTGCTGGTAAAGATGTATGGTGTGAAAAACCCATGACACGTACCATCGGTGAAGGCAAACGTTTGGTAGAAGCCGTCCAGCAGCATGGGCGTATTTTTAGGCTCAATACTTGGTTTCGATTTGAGTCTAATTTCTACGGTATGAACACCACCGTAAAACCCATCAAAAAACTCGTAGAAAGTGGCTTGCTTGGGTGGCCGCTCAAAGTGACGGTGAGCCGGCATACGGGATTTGATTGGAAGTTTTATTGGGTAGGCAAAGCCGACTTGAAACCTGAGCCTGTTCCCGCCGAATTGGACTATGAGATGTGGCTAGGACCGGCGCAATACAAGCCCTACAATGCACACCGTGTGCACGGTACTTTTAGGGGATATTGGGATTATGACGGTGGCGGGCTTGGCGATATGGGGCAGCATTACTTAGACCCAATTCAGTACTTTTTGGGCAAGGACGACACTAGCCCGATTAGCGTCGAAATAGACGCCCCTCAGCAGCATACCGATGCCGTCGGTACTTGGCGACGAATCGAATACACCTATGCCGACGGTTGCAAAATCATTTTGGACGGTGAAGCCAAAGATGCCAATGTGCCTTATATCGAAGGCCCCAAAGGGAAACTTTATCCTGGTTTTCGCTCGGATATTCCCGATTTGGAGAAAAAATTGGCTGCTTTTCCAGATTCTGAACCTCAAATAACTGATTTTGCGGAGGCAGTTCGTAAGAGACAAAAATTTGCGCTTAACGAAGAAAATGGGCATCGCTCGTGTACCATTGTCAATATGGGATTGGCGGCATTGCGCTTAGGGCGCTCTCTGAAATTTGACCCCGTAAAGCAGCTTTTTGTGGATGATGAAGGAGCCAATCACCTCATCGACCAACCCATGCGCGGCCCGTGGACGATTTAATAACCCCAACACCTTCTTCTGTAAATCATTATGAAAAAAATACAATATATACTCTTCATTTTTTTGTTGGGTGTTGCTACTTTACGTGCTCAAGTAGATAGTAAGTACACCACACTCTTAGGGCAGTTTCCTGCACAAAATGCCAAACAACTCCAAAAAAATATGGAAGATATGGCGGCATTGGGCAAATCAGGCATTGCTCAATTGGCATCTATGTTGGTTTCGGCTGATAAAGGCAATAATGCAAAAGTTCAATATGCACTTGGAGGCTTTTCTTATTTTGTAACCCAAAATGGTAAAGAAGACTTACGTAAAATGGCCGCCGAAGCCTACGGCGAAGCACTCGGTAAAGTAGCCGATAAAGAAAATCAAGCATTTTTGATTTTTCAACTCCAACAAGTCGGAAAAGATGAATCTGTAGCAGTACTTGCACCTTATTTGTCGGATCCAAAATTGAGCGGTCCAGCGGCTAGGGCATTGGCAAAAATCGGCACCTCAAGCGCCGGGCAGGCGTTGGCTCAAGCTTTGATCAATGCTTCTGGAGGCACTCAGCTTTCGATCGTAGAAGCCTTAGGTGATAGCAAATTTGGCGCATCAGCGTCAGCTATCGAAAAATTGGCGACTAGCGAGGATGTAAACCTCCGTAAAGTAGCGCTCTACGCCTTGGCAAATATCGGAGAACGTTCTTCCCTGAATGTTTTGAAAAATGCCGCTTCCAAAGCTTCTTATGGCTACGATGAAGCCAATGCTACGTCGTCTTATTTGACTTATTTAGAAACGCTAGCAGGAAAAGGTGATAAAGTTACTGTGCAAGCCGCTACAAGCGACCTTCTAAAAAATACAACCTCAACCAAACAAATCCCTACCCGCTCGGCAGCGTTGAAGTTATTGGCTGATAGTCAGGCAAGTGCAAGCGTACCTGTGCTAATCAAAGCCACTACCAGCCCCGATATAAGCTATCGTATAGCGGCCTTGAAAATTGCGCAAAAATACATTACCCCTGCCACAACGGCGCTTTGGCTAAAGGCTTTGCCCACTTCAAAACCGCAATCGCAAGCCGAAATCATAGAGATGTTGGGAAGCGTAGAAGCCAAAACCGCACTGCCTACTATTCTAAAAAACATCAGTCATAAAGAAGGAGTCGTGAGGGCGGCGGCCATTAAAGCAGCTGCTAAAATGGGTCAAGAAAGTGTATTAGGAAATCTATTAAGTGCTTCCAAAAAAGGTACTTCTGAAGACATAAGTGCTGTAAAAAATGCGCTTCTGATGATGAAAGGAGAAGGCGTCGTAAATCAAGTAGCGGCGGCTATTCCTACCATGCCTGCTACGGCTCAGCCTGCTCTTATAGAAGTATTGGCGGCTCGCGGCGCAGATGCACATCTTGAAGTGATTTTGGCACAATTAAAAAACAATGATAGTGCAGTGAAAAGCGCAGCTTTTGCCGCTTTGAAGAATGTAGTTAAGACCAAAGATTTAAACACCTTATATGGGATTTTGGATTCGACTACGGATGCCCAACACATCAAATCGCTTCAAGAGGCCGTTACAGCGGCGCTGAAAGGTACAGGCTCTCCGGCACAGCAGACCGAGACCATTGTATCCAGAATCAATGCAGTAAGTGCCGACAAAAAGCCCAATTATCTTCAAGTATTGGCCAATATTGGCACCAAAAAAGCCCTTGATGCTGTAGGTGGTTCTTTTACCAATGGCGACGAAGCTACTCAAAAGGCTGCTTTAGGGGCATTGACCAATTGGTCTGATGTCAGTGCTACGAGCGAATTGTACAAAATTGGAAAAACTACTTCTAATGCCGCTTATCTCGACCAAATCGTGAATGGCTATGTGAAGGCAATCACTAACGCTAGACAAACACCTACTCAAAAAGCCTTGGCTTATCGTAAGGTATTGGAGGTAGCCAAAACAACGGCCCAAAAAGAAAGTATCCTAAAAGAACTTGTCAGAAATCGCACTTTCAATGCGCTTATTGCGGCAAGTAATTATTTAGATAATACCGAATTACAACAGACCGCCGCGCAAGTAGTATTGAATGCTGCATTGGCTAATAAGGAGCTGACGGGTACTAGTATACGTCAATGGATTTCAAAGGCCATGAATGTTGTCAACAATGATTCCCAAAAAGAAGCCGCTCGGAAATGGTTGGCCGAAATGCCCACAGGCGAAGGTTTTGTGTCGTTGTTTAACGGTAAAGATTTGACGGGCTGGAAGGGCTTGGTGGGTAATCCTATCGCACGTGCTAAAATGCACCCCGATACATTGGCCAAAAAACAAATCAAAGCCGATGAGATAATGCGTAAGGGATGGATAGCCAAAGACGGCGAGCTTATTTTTACGGGACATGGTGACAATCTCTGTACGGAAAAAAAATACGGTGACTTTGAGATGTACGTAGATTGGAAAATCGAACCTAAAGGCGATGCAGGAATTTACTTGCGTGGTTCGCCGCAGGTACAAGTATGGGATACCTCACGCGTAGATGTAGGCGCACAAGTAGGGTCGGGTGGACTTTACAATAACCAAAAACAACCAAGTAAGCCGCTTAAATTGGCCGACAATGCCATTGGCGATTGGAATACTTTCCATATCATCATGCGGGGCGACCGTGTCACTGTGCGTCTCAATGGGGAATTGGTAGTTGATAATGTGATTTTGGAAAATTACTGGGATCGTAAGCAACCTATTTTCCCAATCGAACAATTGGAACTCCAAGCGCATGGCACTTTGGTGGCCTACCGCGATATTTATGTGCGTGAGCTGCCAAGCCCTACGCCTTTTGTATTGAGCGAAGATGAAAAGAAAGAAGGATATAAAATGCTTTTTGACGGGACCAATATGTTTGAGTGGACCGGAAATACCACGGACTATATTGTCGAAAATGGAGAAATGGTAATCTATCCCAATCGTGGCGGTAAAGGCAATCTTTATACCAAAGATGAGTACAGTGATTTTGTGTTTAGATTTGAGTTTCTCCTTACACCCGGTGCCAACAACGGGTTGGGAATTCGGGCGCCTTTGCAAGGAGATGCCGCTTATGTAGGAACTGAACTTCAGATTTTGGATAATGATGCAGAGATTTATAAAAACCTTCAGCCGTATCAATATCACGGCTCGGCCTACGGGATTCTGGCGGCCAAGCGTGGCTTTTTGAAGCCCGTAGGGGAGTGGAATTATCAGGAGGTTGAAGTAAAAGGCTCTAAAGTAAAAGTGACGCTCAACGGAACGGTCATTTTAGACGGTGACTTAGCCGAAGCTTCTAAAAATGGAACAGCCGACCATCGTGACCATCCAGGATTGAGTCGCACGTCGGGCTATATTGGGTTTTTGGGACATGGAGATGTGGTAAGATTCAGAAATATAAGAATCAAAGACCTTACAGTGCCTGTCAACAATACTCCTACTGTAGTAGAAGAAAAAGCTCCCGAAAAAAAGAAAAAGCGTAAAAAGTAAGCACAAAACTTGCCAAGTTTATCTAAAAAGCCTTCTGATTTGTGTTTGAGTAGGTACTATCTCTCAGATACAAACAGAAGGTTTTTTGCTTATCATACCTATCTTTTGATTCTCTTTTTAATCAAGCTTCTGTTTGACTTCTCCGAAGTCATTTGTCTTTTTGGACTTGTCCGCTACAAACCTTGCGCCTCTCCGAGGCAAAATGTAAAAAATGTTGTTATAGATGGCATGGCTTCGGAGAAGCGTAATATTTGTAGCATGAGATGAGTATCTGCATACCCAGGACTTCGGAGAAGTCCAACCTTGACCTATATTCCTACAAATTTGGCGCATCTTGCGAGCTGTTACGCGTTCTTGTCAGCTACCAACCTTGCGCCACTCCGAGGCAAAAATAAAAATAGGGCTATGGACAAATAGCTTCGGAGAAGCTTAATCTTTGTAGCTCATATTTCTAATGACCCAGAAGAAAAGTTTTGTACATTTACGGTACAGCTTAAAGCGACGATTATTTTTGTATGTCATCTTCTCGGTTATCTTCTTGGCTTCCTTGGGGAGCTATGGCTTTGATTATCTTGGCCTTGTGTACTTATTTTCAACGTTATCCTACTGGCGATGACGCTTGGTTTGCCGAGGAGTCGTATTGGTTGTGGAAAGAAGGCAAAGTCCGTTCAGAGTTTTTTAGAGGCTTGCTTCATTGGGAAGAGCATTATTTGGTAAGTCACAAGCTTTTTATTGCTTTTGGGGCCTTGTTGGGAGGTATTTTACCTGATTCATTATATACTTCAAAGCTATCAGGTTTATTGTTTTTTGGAGTGATTGTGGTGTTTTTATTAATAGAGACGCAAAGCAAAACACCCCAAAAAAACGGCTTCTGGGGTGTATTGATTTTGGTTTTTGGGAATACGTTGATGACTCAAATGAGTTTTGAAAACCGCCCCGAAATGATGATAACGGCCTTTGGTTTGGCTTCTTTTTATGGCGTTAGGCGCATGGATAAAAACAGGGTCATGGTGCCCTTGGCTGGTCTTTTTGCGGGCTTGGCGGTATTGACTCACCTCAATGGTATTATTTTTTTGGGAGCGGGTTTTCTAACTCTCGTTCTGACTCGTCATTATAAAAAGGGCCTTATTTTTGGCATTGTAGGAGCCTTGACGGCTAGCCTTTATTTTTATGATATTTTACAAGAACCCGACGGACTGACCAAATGGTGGTTTCAATTCCGAAACGACCCTGCTACCCAAAATGCTTTTGGGTGGGTAGCAAAATTGAAAGTCTTAGCTTCTTATCCATTGATTTTTGTAGAATCTCCCGAACAGCTCTGTACTACTTTGCTATTGATAGCGGTAGGGTGGTTTGGCAGGAAAAACATTCGGCATACCGACCGTATTTTACTGCTTTATAGCCTATCGTTGCTAATACTCTTTTGGCTTATCACCAAGCGAGCAAGCGCTATTTATCAGGTCATGTTTGTACCCTTTATGATTTTGTTGATTTATGAATGGTTGCAATCAAAACCTCTTCCGACAATCCCCTTCTATCTAAAGGTGATAACTGTCTTGTATCTTATTGTAGGTTTGGTAGGCAATATACAGGTGATAGGCCGAAACCTGTCGGGATACCTGCCTCTGCAATACGCCCAACTTCGTCCCCAACTTCCCCAAAAAGGTATGGGCTTGGTGCCCATTACTTTTTATTTCAATGAATATGAGCATTTTGATAAGTTGCTGTGTCATACCAACTTTGAACTACAGATGCAGTACCAACAACAGATGAAGCCTTGGTCGAGCGAGAAGTTTGGGGCATGGGCGCAGCAGCACAAAGCGAGTTTTATTGTATTGGATTACAAAACCGCCCGTGCCGATTATTATCCTTCGCAAGGGGCCGCCCGGTTTGGCAACTATCATTTGGTTTTTGCTGACAAACAGTTTTCTGTTTATTCTCTAGGTTCCAATTAGGAGTCTACCAAAAGTTTAAATCCTTCTCCGTGAAGATTCATGATTTGTAAGGAAGAATCATCTTTGAGGTGTTTTCTTAACTTAGTGATATATACGTCCATGCTACGGGCGTTGAAATACGAGTCATCGCCCCAAATGAGCTTCAAAGCAAAACTCCGATTGATGGGTTGGTTTTTGTTTTCACAAAAGAGCTTGAGCAATGCCGCCTCTTTGCTTGTGAGTTTTTGGGAGGTATCGTGAATCGTCAGCAATTGATGGTCAAAATCGAAAGTGTATTTGCCAAGTGGAAAGATATTTTGAGGTTGTTCGTTGGGAAGGGATATTTTCTGATAACGCCTCAGTACTGCCTGAATACGTAATAACAATTCTTCCATACTGAAAGGCTTAGTGATATAGTCGTCAGCTCCTACTTTGAAACCTTGAATAGTATCTTCTTTCATACTCTTGGCCGTCAGAAAGATAATAGGGACGTCTTTATCAGTAAGGCGAATTTCTTTGGCCAACGAAAACCCGTCTTTTTTGGGCATCATTACATCAAAAAGGCATAAGTCGTAATTGTTTTCTAAAAAACGTTGTAAGCCTACATTACCATCCGACGCCAAGTCGGTCGTATAGCCTTTGTTGGTAAGGTATTCTTGCAACAATTGCCCTAGATTGGGGTCGTCTTCGGTCAAAAGGATTTTAGGGTTTTGCGATTTCATAGTTGTGAGGTTAGGCGCTTTCTTTTTTTAACGGTAATTGAATCGTAAACGTACTTCCTTCGCCCACTTTACTCTCTACGTGGATGCTCCCTCCGTGGGCTTCAATCATTTTTTTGACATAACTGAGCCCCAATCCAAACCCTTTTACATCATGGATATTGCCCGTAGGAACGCGGTAGAATGGGTCAAAAATCTTCAATTGTTGTTCTTTGCTGATACCACGGCCTTTGTCGCTTACACTTATATATACAAAATTATCGTCGTTGTAAGTACTAAGTCCGATGTGTGGCTGCTCTGTTGAATACTTGTTGGCGTTGTCGATTAAGTTGGTCAAAATGTTGGTAAGGTGCATAGGGTCGGCTTCCACGATTTCGTTTTCTGCTTCAAAACTCAGCTCCACTTCCCCTTGTCGCTGTTCTATTTGTACACCGAGGTTGTTGAGCACTTTTTCCAGAATATCATGAATATTGATAGCAGTTGTTTTGAGCTTGATTTCGCCTCGTTCTAGCAGCGCCATTTGCAGTACTTTTTCCACATGACTACCCAAGCGTTGATTTTCATCCTGGATAATTCCTAGATAACGATTGATTTTTGTGATTTCTCTGTGGTTTTGTACTTGTTCTTGGGCCATGCCTACGGCCAAAGAAATAGTCGAAATTGGTGTTTTGAACTCGTGAGTCATATTATTGATAAAATCATTTTTGACATCCGAGAGCTTCTTCTGTTTTAGAATAGTAGCTACCGCCACATAAAAACAACCCAAAATAACTACTAACAACAATACCGAGCTTATGAGCGAAAAGCCCATACTTTTCAAAATAAAATCTTGCCTTTGAGGGAAATACACTAAAAGCTGACTTGGAAGGTTATTGATTTCGTTGGGAAACAAAGTGGCTTTGAATAAGTCGGTGCTAGCGGTATCGGGGCGATAAGATGCGCTAGAAAAAATAACATTTTTGGGGAATGTATTTTGAATGGCAAACTCATAAGAAATTTCGATGCCCCGTTCCTGAAACGAATTTTTAAGTAAAGAATCAAGTGTAATCCGGTTGACACGTTGGCTTACAGGGCGTTTGCTAAAAAGCAAATCCTTAAAAACATCTTTCAGCAAATCGGTTTGGGCAACGGTTTGCTTGTTTTTTTCTTTTTTAGGAGCTATAATCTCTGAATAAGGCTTATGCGTTTTTTTGAGAGACGAGCGTACACTCAACAGCACTGAATTGTGATGAAGGCTATCATTGGCCCAGGTGGATTGTCCTATTTGTTCAAACCACGTATCAAAGATTTTTTCTTGTTCGGCATGGATTTTCAAAAAACGTTCGATATTGGGCAGTTCATTATTACGTTGCCGTAAAAATTCATTGATTAAGCTCGCCTGAAAATCCGTAATAGCTCTATTTCGGGGAATGAGCGCATCACTGATATTTCTTCCTGAGTTGGGCACATCATCATGCGTATTTTGGGCGTAGGTTTCGGGAAGGTTGGGTTTGGGAACATTGGATTTTTGAGCCAATCGATTTTTATTGAGGGCTTCTAGTTTGCGGCGTTGCTGTTCTATTTCTTCTCGTTGACGAATCAGGTAAATAATCTCCTGCTTTTCGAGTTTACGCACTACTTCTTGCATGGCTTCGGAGACTTTCAGATCAAACTGTTCGTTGCGTAGTTCCAAGGCACTCGTAATCCAGTGCCACTGAAAACCCACAAGCCCCAGCATAGCTAGCCCCATCAAACTAATCAATAACCGTATTTTTGATTTTGTCATCATTTTTTTTCGACCTCATGCAACATTCTTTTTCAGAAATGCGACCTTGTGATTGTGACTTTAACAACGTGTTAACGTTCAAATTAAGATAATTCTATCCATCCTTTAACACATTTTAAGAAACTTTAACATCGTCAGTTTGGGGAAGTTGTGCAATTTTCGAAAAAGTTTTAAAAAACAAAAAGCATGAAAACAAAATGGGTACTCATGGCATTGGTCGTAGGACTGGGAGTGGTCTCGACTGCTAATTCTCAAGAAGACACTAAACAACAGACCAACAAAGACAAAGTAACCGTAAGGGTACGAATGACCGAAGAAAAAGACGGTAAAACAGAAACCATCGAGCGGTCTTATACCTACAACAACCTCACAGGTGACGAACGTGAGTCGAAGATTAAGGCCATCGTGGATTCGCTTAAAGGCAATGACAAAAATGCTACCAATCGGCGGATGAGTATCATCATCGAAGAAGGCGACGGGATGCCTGAGCGTAGAATCGGTTCGCGCGAAGAGCGCACCCAAAATCGGACTCGTGAATATCGCTCTGGCCCCAACAACAACCGTTCAGAACAATGGAATAACAACAGAGACGATAAATTTCCTTTTGATGAGGAGGCATTTGCCGACCGCATGAAACGCATTGAGAAAAAAATTGAGCCTCAAATGCGTAAATTGGAGCGCAATATGGAAAACTGGAGCCGCGATTTTGAACCAAAGTTTAAAGAATTTTGGGAAGGCGACGTCAACTTCAGAGGAAGTCAGAAGCCGGCTTCGGTGCGAGGGCTAGAGGCTTTTCCTAACAACCCCGAAAAAAATGAATTAAATCTGCGTTTTTATGCGCCTATCAAAGGCGATGTACTGATTACCGTAACCGACACCAAAGGAAAGCAAATTGCCAAGAAAGAAGTAAAAGATTTTTCGGGGGATTTTGTGGGGCAGATAGACCTCGGCAAAAATCCTAAAGGAACTTATTTTGTGAGTGTAGTACAAAATGAAGATGGCGCCGTTAAGCGCATTGTAATAGAATAAAAAAAGCGTTTTTATTTAGCTTTTTCAAGTTCTTGAATTACTTCATGTAGTGTAATTTGATGAGGATAATAGGCATAAGCTTCATTATCCTCATTTTGTTTATAGCCTTCTTCAAATGATTTTTTTGCAATTTCCAGATAAGACTTATATTCTTTTGCCGTGTCTTTATTAATCATTGCTAAGTAAAAATTAGTATCAGGAAATTGAGGGAATTGTCTTAAACATTTTTTGAGATATATTTCTGCCTTTTTATAATTTTTCATTTCATAATAAACAATACCACAATAAAGCAACGTATTGTAATGTATGTTTTTAATACTATCACCTTTTGTTTGAATTTTAATGTCTTCTAAAAAATTTTGTTCTGCTTTTTTAAGATTTTTTAATTCCAAATAACAAAGCCCTTTATAAAAAGAATAAGAATGATCCATGACAAAAATATGAGGTGCTATTTTTTGAGCTAAATCAAAATCTATAATTGCCCCTTTATAATCTTTAGAAAATATACATTTCAAAAATGCCCGATAACTCACCCATCTTTCAGGGTCGTATTGTACTGCTTTGTCTTCAAGAGGGAAAGCACTTCCATAATCCCCATTTTTAATATAAGGCAAGCTTTTTGTTGATAAGCTCTTGCGATGTTGGGGCAAATAGAAATTAAGCTATCAAGGTAGACTTGCCATTTAGGGTGGTTATACCCAAATTTTTCCGCTCCATTATCAATATAGTGCTCGACAAGGCTATCTTGAACTTGCTTGGACGAGCAATCAATTATTTTTGAGTTTTGACCTAAGCAAATGATTTGAAAATAAAAAAGGCTAAGGAATAACAGCGACAATTTGGCCATGATGAATTTTATAAGAGATGAATGCGGTATAAGAAAGAGGTATTATGTTTTTATATTTGACTAGTTTCCAATCTTTTAATGACTTTGTAAATTCATACAAACTTTGAATAGTTTCTACTTTAAACTTCTTAGGTTGGTAATTTTCATCGGTTTGCATCAATTTTACATAGCTTATTTCGCCACTACAATTGACTCTAAACCGAAAAGTAACGTAACCGTTTTCCGTCAATTTTATATTTCTTTGATTCAAAAATGAAGAGGCATTTGTTTGAATCGTCGTTGAGCTTCGAGGATATTTCGCGTCATAACTGTAATAGTAGGATTCTCCTTTTGTATCAAAACAGTTTTTTCCAAGAACTAATGTTGTATCCATGTACTCTCCGTCAGGACGAACATAGATTTGACTTTGGGCAGCCAAGCTAGCAAGAAATAGAGAAAGTAATAGGTATCTATTCATAAATGGTTTTAGTGTTATTGCTGATTTAAAGCTCGTTTGACCTGATAAAATACTCGCTCAATAAGCCTCAAATCTTCGGTAATGATTTCGGCGGATGCTACCATTCCCGTTTTGTAAATGAGTTGTTTATTGGTGCCAGTTTTTAAGCCATTTGGCAAATTGACTGTTGCCAAAAAAAATTGACTATCAGGTGTAGGAACCTGTGAGATAGTAGCAATTTGTCCCTCTACTGCCCCAAACTCCTCAAAAGGATACCCTTGAAATTTTATTAAAACGCGTTGCCCTCTTTTTACTTTTCCAAAATTAACCTGAGGTATGTTTATTTCCCCAAAATAACGGCCACTAGTTCCCCCTACGTACATAATTTCTGTCCCCGCCCGTAGCGATTGATTTTCTTGCAGGGTCATTGAAAAATTTGTTTTTCCATCCGTTGGAGCGCGTAAAATAAAACGTCTTTGCCAATTTTCCAGTTCGCTTCTCAATGTATTCAACGCCTGAATAAACTGCGCTTTTTGCTCAATTGCCTGACGCTCAAGCTCCGTCAATTCTCTTTGTTTTTGGGTTTGAGCAGTTATATTATAAGTGATACTCATTTCCAACTGCCTGACAGGCAGTTGTTTATTGATGTATTTACTTTCTTCCCGTTGGTATTCTAAGGGAGAAATTACTTTTTCTTTGTAGAGTTTTACGTTGATTTCAAATTCTTTTTTTGCCAACTCTGCATCACGTTTGTGCAGTTCTAATTGGCCTAAAAGCTGTATTCTATTTTGTTGTAAATCCTTAAATTCGGCGCTTAAATAACTTTTACGTTTGTTATAATATTCGTTAGAAAACAACGCCAACGTTTGCGTGTAAGATTGCATGAAACTTTGATAAGTTGTTTGTAACTCCCCCAATTTTTGAAACCGATTGGCAGGGAATATATCAAGCTTATCGAAACTACCTGATTCAATTACTGTGTGAAGGTTCTTTAAATCTTTTTGTAATAATAAAACTTGCGAATGGTCGGCAGTAGCTTCTATAAAACCTATGATTTGGTCTTGTCTAATAATTTGATTGTCAGTAACAAATAACTTAATTAATCGACCCTCAGCACGTACCACAACAGGTTTTGGAGCGTTGTCGGAAGTGAGTCTGAAAGCTGCCGTAACGATAGTAGGGTAATGTACAAACCAACTAATAGTCCCAAGCGACAACAATACAAAGAAAATGACGGTAATTCCCCAACGCAAAATCCAAGCGGGAATTTGCTCCATGTAGTCGCGGATAGCCTCACTATTTACTTCTAATTCTTCTATTTTCGCCATTAGTTCCCCAATTCTAGCTGATTCTTTACTAATGAATAATAATAGCCACGTTGTGATACCAATTCTGGATGAGTTCCACTTTCTACAATTTCGCCTTGGTTCAATACGATAATTTGGTCAGCATTTTTGACTGTACTTAAGCGATGAGCCACTACTACCACTGTTCTGTTTTTGAAAAACCCTTCTAAATTTTTCATAATGACGGCTTCATTATTAGCATCTAAGGCACTGGTAGCTTCGTCGAAAAATAAGAATTCAGGATTTTTATACACAGCACGGGCAATGAAAATCCGTTGCCGTTGGCCGCCACTGATTCCCATTCCACTGGCTCCAATTCGGGTGTTAAAACCATTGGGCAATTCTTCTACAAAAGATTCAATATTGGCGATTTCAACTGCTTCCTGAAGTTTTGAGCGATTGACAAGGCCATTAGAATCTGATTCACTGATATTTCGGGCAATAGAATCAGCAAAAACATAGCCATCCTGCATTACTACACCGCATTGGCTTCGCCAAAAGTTATAACTCAAATTTTTGAGGTTTATTTTTCCAATACTGATTTGGCCGTTTGTAGGCTCATAAAACTTTAAAAGCAATTTCAACAAGGTAGTTTTACCGCTTCCACTCGCTCCTACAATCGCGGTTACTTTCCCTTCGGGTATGGTAAGACTGATGTTTTTCAACACCAATTCCGAGCTGCTGCTTCCGTACCGAAAATCTACATTTTGAACTTGAATGGTTTTGTGAGTGGGCAGCTCGTTTATAAGTGGGTCATCAAGCCGTTCTTCATTAAGTTTATCATGAATTTCAGAAAGTCGCTCAATGCTTATTTTGGCATCTTGGTAACTGCGTACAAAGGTGATAAAGTTGTTGAGAGGGACGTTCATTTGCCCTACAATGTACTGCACTGACAGCATTCCCCCCAATGAAATTTGTCCATCTATTACGGCTTTGGCCGCAATAAAACTAATGAACATATTCTTGACTTCGTTGATAAAACGCCCTCCTTCATTTTGAGTTTGAGAGAGGGCCAAACTCTTGATATTGAGCCGAAACAAACGGGTTTGAATCGCTTCCCATTCCCAACGGCGGCGTTTTTCGGAGCCGTTGAGTTTGATTTCCTGCATTCCGTTTATTAATTGAATCGTGCTGCTCTGATTACCAGAAGCTTGGTCAAAATAACGGTAATCTATTTCAGCCCGCCGTTTGAGAAACAGAAAAATCCAAGCCACATAAAGACTTGCTCCTAGTAAGAAAACCCAGAAAAGTTGGGCATTAAAATAAAACAGGATGCCGCCAAAAATGAGAAATGTGACCGTCGAAAAAAGCACATCTAAAGTAGTGGCCGAAAGAAAACCCTGCACGCGACTATGATCTTGAATGCGTTGCATGATGTCACCTGTGCTTTTGGAATCAAAAAAAGCCATGGGCAAATTCATTAGTTTCATCAAAAAATCGGATAACATACGGAGATTGATACGGCTCGTAACGTGCATCAAAATCCAACTCCGTATCACGTTTACGCTTGATTGTGAGATGAATAGCACTAACTGCGCGAGCAAAATCAAATACACAAAGTTAAGATTGCGCGTATTGATTCCCGTATCTACCACTTGCTGCGTCAGAAATGGAAAAATCAATTGTAAACCCGTGACTACCGTAAGGCCAAGTAAAACCTGAAATCCATAGGCATGGTACGGCCGAAAATAACGCCCCAGAAATCCCCAAAACGATTTTTTAGGAGATGATGATTCGTTTTTCTGTTCAAAAAATAAGGGAGTGGTTTCAAATAACAACAGCACTCCTTCAGCATCTTCCTGCGTGGCTTTGTTGGGTATCCACCCTTTCAGGAAATCCTGTTTGGTATAAGTGATAAGTTGGTAGGCAGGGTCTCCCACGACTACTTTCTCGGGGGTAGCTTCATAGATTACTACATAATGCCGCTGCCGCCAATGCGCAATGCACGGCAAGGGAATTTGGGAAGACAAATCGTCATAGGTAACATTGAGCGCAAGTGTGCTAAATCCAATTTTTTCAGCAGCATCGGCCAGTCCTCCCATGGTAGTGCCGTCGCCGGCTAAGTTGGATATTTCGCGCAAATAAGCTGCCTCAACCGAGCGACCATGATACTTACTGATCATCCGTAGGCAAGTAGGGCCACAGTCTCGTGTGTCTAATTGTTTATAGAAGGGGTATTTTTTACGCATGATTCAAGGCATCAAATACCACTTTTAGCCATAAATTTTTCAAACGGATTTATTTGTGAAAAATGGAAATAACTGAATTCTGAGGGTTGATTAGATAAGTCAAAAACGCCTTCTAAGTGTTCTATTTTTTTGATATAATCAGCGCACAATGTATCTAAAAGTTGATAAATTTCTTTTCCCCTATTAGTATATACGTCGTCTAAATATAATAATTCCAGCCCTGTACGAAATCGTTTTTTTAAATCGGTAAATCGTCCTAAAAACTCATGCTTTTGAATACCCAAAAAAATATCTGCTTTGTACAACTCAAAGAAAGCTTCGTAGCGTTTGGCTACGGTGTACAGTCCATGAAAAGCCGAAAAAATACTTCTTTCTTCGCTTTGAAGTCCAATCACATTTCCTAATTGTGTTTGTTCTACATCAATTTTGAAATAATTAGACCGATTAAACAGCATAATGTTAAAAGTATTGTGAGAACATTGATGTATCAACTCTTCTAGAAAAAAGATTGTTCCATTAGTTGGAATAGTACTCAAAAAAGCACAACCTGTAGCCCCGATATTAGCAAAACAATTAACTTGAGGGTTGAAAAATACTGATAGTGTTCGATTGGTTGAGGTTATTTCTTTGCAGAGGTTTGGTAGATGAATTTTCAGTATTTCTAAGGCACGGTCAACGCTTTGTATATGACGGTGTGTCGTTTGGGTAACTTCAATATCTAAAATTTGTCTATTGCCGTTGGCTTGGTAGAACGAATTTAGTAAAGGATTTTTATGCCTATAAATTTCTATTTTCCCATCTAATACAGTTAGACAAGGTAAAAAGCCGTATGAGATGTTCTTTAATTGGTATGTTTCGCCGTCACATTCTAGCAGTAACTTTTGATTTGAGTATTCAGTATAAAAATAACCTACTTGCGGAACATACACTGTACCATCTGCATCTGAAATAACTTCAAAGCATCCTTGTTTTTCAGTAAAATACGCGCACAAAATTTGTTCCAATGTTGTATAGGAAGGACCACCTGAACTTAAATATGCAATCAAAAGGGGTTCTAAAAATGCACTATCATTTTCAAAATCAAGGCGTTCAAAGATGGTCTCGTTAGTTCTGTAAAGAGCCGCTTTGATATAATCAGAGATGGCCATTTTTCCCAACTGAATTTCTTTTTTGAACAATATATCAAGGTTGTTCACGGTAGTTTTGTTTGCAAGTTTGTATCAATTCATTAATTTGTGAGGCTGAAAACCATTGCCCACGTTTCATTACACCTTTTATTTTTCGTAAATTTTCAATATCTTCAAGTGGATTGGCTGCAAGCAATACCAAGTCGGCCACGTTGTTTTTCTGAATACTTCCCCATTGGTTCGCTTCGCCCATGTACTCGGCTGCATTAAGGGTGGCAGCCCGCAAAATATCATATTCAGGGAGGCCTGCTTTCTTGTACCATTTCATTTCGTCAATCATTGCTAAACCCGGTACTTGAAAAACTGTAGAAGCATCTGGACTCACCAATAATTTACATCCATTTTGGTGTAGTTTACTGAGTATTATTAGTTTCTTTTCGATGTATTCTTTTTCAACTTGTTGCTCTTTTCTTAAAGAATCAGGGTGTTTTTGGGCTTGCTTAGCAAAATAATCATCAAAGGTTTTTGTCCAACTTGCTACCAGCCCTGTGGGTAAACGGTCTAAGCCCGGGCGTTTTTTTAGCTCGTTATAGGGTACTTGTGTATAATTTACAAAATACCAATCCAATGTAGGGCAATTGTAAACCTGCCGGGTTTTAGTTTGTTCTATGGCGGCAGAGAGTTCAGGGCTGTTGATAGATAAATTTTCATAACCACCTAAGTGCTCAATGCTGTTGAGTCCTTTGCTGAGTGCGTGGGCAATGGTTACGCCATTGGGTACGTGCCCCGACAGTTTAAAACTGTGATTTTGTGCCAATTGTGCCAACGTATCAAACCAAGCAACTGAGGGTACACTTAAGACTTTGAGTGACTGATAGCCTTGACTTTGGTAGCTTTTTAGCAGTTTTTGGAGGGAGTCACCTCGTATCCATACTCTGCTGGCATAAAATGGTGGTGCTGAAGTATAAATATCGGGATTAGTTTTTTGAGTGGCTTCTTTCTGGATGACCAAATCGGCATCAGCCCCTCGCATCGAACGCAGGTGAGTAACGCCGGCAGCTAATTGCAATTTCAAAAATTCATCAGTACCATAGCCATACTTCGTTTGGCGTGGGATATGTACGTGCATATCTGCTAATCCCGGTATGAGGTATTGGTTAGTAGCGTCAATGAGAGTTGCCGATTTATACCTTTTTTTACTGCTTTTTACAATACGCTCTATCACACCATACTTTACTACTACATCTTGATTATACAGTATTGTGTTTTTGTGAATAGGAATGATATTTACGTTTTTGAAAATTGTTGTCTGTTGGCCAAATAACTTACACGTAACGAGAAAAAATAAACAAGCACTACTGAACTTCGAACGAATTGAATGATATGTCATGATTATTATTTTGAAATTAAAGGATTATCTTTACTATGAAGGTTATAAAATGGTTCTAAATCTTCTACACCAATTCGCCTAGCTATAATTTTATGGTTTTTATCTACAATATAGATAGTAGGAGTTGAAATAGCATCATAGTCTTTCCGATAGTCTACTTTTCGTGAAACAGTTAATCCATACCCGTTGGCTAAATTTTGCCATTTATTATCACTAATAAATTTTTTCCAGTCTTCTTCACTTCCTTCGATAGAAATTGGCATCACCTGAACTCCGTAATTCCTATATTTGTCATAAAAGGATTTTAACTTAGGAGCAGCCTCTTTACAATGACCACAAGAGGGGGAGTAGAAAAATATTACATTAAAATCTCCATTTAGTTCATAGATATAACTAAAACTGCCACGTATATTTTGAACTCCAATGTTTGGGATTTCTCTATTTAATAATAGAGGCTTTAAAATGCTTATTTTTTCTTTTAATGCCTTAAGTGTAGAAGTGTCGTTCAAAGTTATGATTTCTGTTAAATAGTAATTTTCTACCATATGAACAAATACTCCTTCTGTACCCATAATTTTAGGAATTTCATACTGGTTTGTTATATATGAGATGATGTATGAAACAAAATCTTTTTGATATCCTTTCTGTGCCTTATTTATTAGTTGATTGGCACTTTTTATAATAGAGTCTTCTCTTTGAATAGTTAAATTCTTAATGTACCTTTCTAATTTTTGATGTAAAAAAGGTGTTTTAGCTAATCTTGTGTCGGAAAAATCAAAATTGTCCCAGTAATGAGCTTTGTAATATTCAAATAATTTTGTACTATCAATTGATCCATTAGGCAGTTTAGGGGCATTGCTAATATCGGTGTCTGCTGCGGTTTTTAATAGCTTTGTAACATAATACCCTTTGTTCTTGTTTATAAATTTTTCGTAAAAAACTTTGCGTTCATCTAATATGATATTTTGATTTTTAGAGAGTTTAGCTTCTTTATATTTTTCTTGATTTACCTTCATGAATTTTTGAAAATCATAGAATAATTTATTTTCATGAGAATTCATGATTTTCATTTTTTCTATTATATCTGATGTGTCTGTACTGAAGCTAAATTGCTGTGCATCTGAAATAATTAAACTGATAGTTTTGTTACGATTAGGTAATAAGATTTCATATATTCCTGTGTCTAATTTTTCATTTTTTGAAAAAATTATTCTACCTGTTTTGTCTACTTTGGCAGTGTCTTTGGCATAAAGTTGTGAAGAATAGTGGTTGTATGCGAGAATACAATTGCCATCGGTTATACCCCGAATTACCCCTTCAATACGATATACTTCTTGACTCAATAGATTTGAGCTATATGTTATTAATAAAGTTATTAATAGCCTTTTCATTTATATCTATCCATTCCATCTCGACAGTAATCGATTATTCATTAGTCTATTACTGTCGAGACTTAAAACTAATTTTTTAAAATTACTTCTGTTTTAGGGTCAGGAGATCCTGAAGGTGGCGGAAGAATACTTGGCGTGTGGCAATTGTCCAGATTTCCACCCTTAATCGCTTCCAAATTAGCGACTACGTTTCCTGACTGTGCCTTTAATTCGGCTAATGATAATCTTTTCATGTTGTTTTTATACCAAAGGGGAATAGTGATAGCGATAATGCTTTTTAGCCTTTGGCGGATTCAAAAAAACAAGTAAAAAAACAAGTAAAAAAATAAGCAATTAATTAATTTTATTAAGGTTTTGTTTTTTGTTTTCAAGATAAATAACTAATGGTGGCGTTGTTGATATAGGTGACTTTTTAAGCTGAATAGGGTCTTAGAGAAACAGCCTCAAACCGAAAAGCCGTATGAGTTTAGGTACTCTTCTTCGTAAAAATCGCGACCGCTGCAAACTAACAGGGTCAGAAATCGCTGATTTATTGGGGGTATCGCAAGGTACCTATCATAATTGGGAGAGTGGAAAAACCAATCTGCCGGCCAAATATTTACCCCAATTGGCGGAAATCTTCAAAGTGGAGATTATAGAGCTTATCCCAGCGCGTAATGTGGCTCTAAGTCATGATAGGCCGCAGTCAGCAAATCAAGAGAAGGTAGCCACGGATTCTGAAGCCAAAGTAGAGCCGCTTGAACTCTACCAAAAACTTTTAGAGAGCAAAGAGGTCGTCATTAGGTTGCAAACGGAAGAAATTAGGCGATTGCAAAAAAGGCTTGCGGATCTGGAGGCTAACTCATTTTAAGCCAGAATTAAAGGCTAGGGAGCCAATTAGTTCAATTTTAGCTTATTTGTTGGGGAGTTTGTGCCTCAAAACCCTTGAAGATAGCGCATTTGAATAAAACAAAAACGAATGGAAACGTCGCTTGAGGAAATAAAACAACTACTTCCAGAAGTAATTATCTCTCAGAATGACACTGATGCAAAGTTTAAAGAAACCGACCGAAAACTTAAAGAGGGGAGTATGTAGATTGGCAGTAGCGGTGAGCATTTTGGTTCTTGAGTTTAAAATCAATGGCCCCTTATACACCCAACTACCCTATTTTAGCAGATTCCTTTTTTAATTTGTTGCCAAAAACAGTTAAAGAGTGTTACGAAATTGTAAATTTGCGCATTAAACCACTCAAATTTATAGCACTACCTCCATCAAACGCACTTTCTGTCAGATGCTTAACATTGTACTTTTTGGCCCTCCGGGTGCGGGCAAAGGCACTCAAGCTGCTAAACTCATCGAAAAATACCAATTGGTTCACATTTCCACCGGAGATTTGTTCAGGATGCACATCAAAGAACAAACCGAGCTGGGTAAGCGTGTCAAAGATTTACTGGACAATGGTATCTTGGTGCCCGATTCAGTGACTATCGATATGCTGGAGGAAGAAGTACAGAAAAATCCTGATGCCAAGGGCATTATTTTTGATGGATTTCCGCGTACTGTACCGCAGGCAGAAGCGCTAGATGCTTTTTTAGCTTCCAAAAATGCCTCTATCAAAACCGTATTGCAGCTGGATGTGGACGAAGGCGAGCTAAAACGGCGTATTGCCGAGCGTAAAAAAGTCAGTGGCCGCGCTGATGATGACGAAGAAAAATTGGTAAAAAGAATCGATGAATATTTTAATAAAACGGTTCATGTGTTGCCTTATTATGAAGCACAAGGTAAGCTTACAGTGGTAAACGGAATCGGTCAAATTGAAACTATTTTTGGGAATTTATGCGAGGCAATTGATGCCGAATAATAAATTTAACCTATAGATTCATACATACTCTGCTATTTCTTTGCGAAATTTGTAACTCGTGTGGCCAAAATTTATGGTAGCCACACGAGTTTTTGTTTATATTCACACCTATCTTCAATTAATTGATAACGAATAAATTGTGCTTTGGCACATCAATATGGCTAGTTCAAACTTTATAGATTACGTAAAAATAAATTGCCGTTCAGGAGCTGGAGGCGCAGGGTCAGTACACTTCCGTCGTGAAAAATTTGTAGATAAAGGCGGTCCCGATGGAGGTGACGGAGGACGGGGGGGCCACGTCATATTAAAAGCAAATCCTCAATTGTGGACATTGCTGCACTTGAAATATCAAAAACACATCAAAGCCGAAAATGGTCAAGCTGGAAGCGGCGCCCGTTGCAACGGAAAGCAAGGAAATGACGTCATAATAGAAGTACCCCTAGGCACAGTGGCCAAGCACGCCGAAACAGGTGAAATTTTGGCGGAAGTGACCGAAGCAGGGCAAGAGGTGATTTTGTTGAAAGGTGGTCGCGGAGGATTGGGAAATCATCACTTCAAATCATCGACCAATCAAACTCCCCTTCATGCTCAGCCGGGCGAAGGTGGGCTAGAAGAGTGGGTGGTGTTGGAGTTGAAACTTTTGGCCGATGTAGGTTTGGTGGGCTTTCCGAATGCTGGTAAATCCACTTTGCTTTCGACAGTTTCGGCGGCACGCCCCGAAATCGCCGATTATCCCTTTACGACGCTTGTGCCCAACTTGGGAGTGGTGTCTTATCGCGATTTTAAATCGTTTGTGATGGCGGATATACCCGGGATTATTGAGGGAGCCTCGCAGGGGAAAGGGCTGGGATTGAGGTTTTTGAGACATATTGAGCGCAACTCTATTTTGTTGTTTTTGATACCGGCCACGAGCGAAGACGTCGGAAAAGAATACCGGACTCTTCTTCATGAGCTTGAAGTGTATGATGCGACATTACTCGATAAAGCTCATCTGTTGGCTATCTCCAAAGGAGATTTGGTGGATGAAGAAACAAAAAAAGAGGTGTTGAAAAAAATACCTTCGGAGGTGCCTTACGTATTTACATCGTCGGTAACCCAAGAAGGAATTAATGAACTGAAAGATTTGATTTGGAAAACGTTGAATAGCTAACTCCCTAATAATTAAAGGCGAAGGAAGTTTTTGGGAAAATGGAGTTGGTATAGTTTGTGATGCCTATTATTAAAACGATAATATATTCCACCAAAATAATTACAAATGAAATTGAACAATTACTTTCTTGCTTTTTTGCGTAGTTTAGGATGTCTTCTTTTTCCTTTAGCCGTTTTGGGGCAAATCAACATCACTTTCCCTACTAGTAGAATTGTATTTCAGCGTGATAATGGAGGCAACGGTACCATTTTTGTCACAGGACAATATTCTCAAAACATAGATAGAGTAGAAGTCAGGGTGGTACCAATGAACTCTGGGCAAGGCGAACAAACCGACTGGCGGGTGCTTCAAAATGCTCCTCAAGGTGGTTTCTATTCTGGTAAGATTCAGGTGAGAGGGGGATGGTATGAATTACAAGTACGTGGAATATTCAATAACAATGTGATCAGTACTGCCGAACTCCAAAGGGTAGGTGTGGGAGAAGTGTTTTTGGTGGCAGGGCAATCCAATGCCCAAGGGTTTTATAACTACGGTGCCCCTGGTACTGGCGACGACCGCGTCAACTGTGTTAGTTATCGTAACGTAACCAATCAAAATAACAGTTTTCCTCAGCCCAATTTTGTAAGAATGGGTGACAATAGCGACATTGGCCCTAGAGGACTTTCTGCATGGTGTTGGGGGCGATTAGGGGATATGTTGGCAAGCCGACTAAATGTCCCTATTTTGTTTTATAATGCTGCTTGGGAAGGAACAGCCTCCAAAAACTGGAGTGAAACCGTAGATGGTGGAATCACTAATAGCATTTATGTGAATGATTCTTACCCCATAGGTCAGCCTTATGGAAACCTTCGGATGGCGCTCAACTATTATGCAAGTACTACAGGACTTAGAGCTGTACTCTGGCATCAAGGAGAGGCTGATAATCAGCTCAATACTTCTGCAGGAACCTATCGGGACAACCTTCAAAATGTAATCAGAAAATCTCGTCAGCATTTTGGTAGGGATATCGGCTGGGTGATTTCTAGAGTATCCTATTATAATTCAAAAGGAAGTAATCAAGAAGTTATCAATGGACAAAATGAATTAGTGACAAATACTCATGCAGTGTTTTTTGGCCCTAATACTGACGGAATACAAGTCCCTCGCCCCGATGGGTTTCATTTTCAAAATCAAGGATTATCAGATTTAGCCAATGCTTGGAGCAACTCTTTAGATGATAATTTTTTTAATTCATGTTTTCCCCAAACAGGAAATTATCCTAGTTTTTCGGTAAGTTGTGTGAGTGGCAATCAGCTCAATATCAATGTTCAGGGTGTTTTTACTTCAGTACAATGGAACAATGGAGCACAAGGGTCATCGGTCAATTTTGGGCCGGGTAATTATCAGGCTACCATACGCGATGGGGCTGGGAATGTATATTTTACGCCCCAAATCAATGTCCCCAATGATATCCAAAGCGCGGCTGTAAATATCCAAGTAGATGGCAAACTACCACTTTGTCAAGGTAGTAGTGTGACTCTTATTTCTAGCAATCCATCTAATAATCAATGGAATACTGGGTCTACCAATCAACGCTTAGAAGTGAACTCTTCGGGGACTTATACTGTCTCTACCAAAAACTTATATGGATGCTCCGCACAAGCGAGTATTACGGTTACTTCTTTTACAGGTGCTCCCCCCGCAAAACCTACTATTTCGCCTTCGGGGGCAACTACTTTTTGTCAAGGGGGGGAAGTCACGCTCACTGCCACCGAAGCTGCTGAATACCGTTGGTCTACTGGAGATAGAGGTCGGAATGTGGTGGCACGAAACACTGGAAACTATGAAGTAAGGGTCTTAGATGCGCAAGGTTGTATTTCGGAGCCTACAAGCCTGAGCGTACAGGTTAATAGTCCGCCAGCGGCACCTACTATTACAGCTTCAGGAATAACTACTTTTTGTGAAGGTGGGAAAGTAGTACTTTCTTCCAATTATAATTCTGGTAATATCTGGAGTAATGGTTCACAAGCAAAAGATGTTGAAATCAGCAGTTCGGGTACTTACAATGTGCGCTTTAGAGATGGTAATGGCTGTGATGGGATTTCAAATAATATTACTGTTACGGTAAATCCTCTACCGAGTGCCCCTGTCATCACGCGCGAACGGCCTACTACTTTTTGCGAAGGTGACTACACTGTTTTGGCTTCTAGTAGTTCTGCGATTTATAATTGGAATAATGGCGAAAAATCAAGACGCCTCACCATCTCCAAACCAGGAGATTTTTCGCTTTCAGTAACTGACGCCAATGGTTGTACTTCGGCTGCCTCTGAGGTAGTCAATGTCAAAGTGAATCCATTGCCAGCAGCACCTACTATTACAGTTGACCGAAACCCAGTGATTTGTGAAAATGAAGTTGTAACCCTTACTTCTTCTGAGCAGTCAGGTTATATTTGGAGTAATGGCCAAAATACTCGAAGTGTTACGGTCAATATCAGTAGTCAGTATTCGGTCAGAACGGTGGATGCTAACCAATGTCAGTCATTGCCTTCCAATATAATCTCATTAAGAGTCAACCCCCTTCCTGCCAAACCAATCATCACAGCGCAAGGCCCTACTACCTTTTGTGATGGGGGGCAGGTGACATTGTCTACAAATTATGATAGAGGAATCAACTGGAGTAGTTTTCAGACTACCCAAAGTATAGTAGCTACCAAAGGAGGGAATTATAATGTAAGCTACGTTGATGATAACGGTTGTCGGTCGGTTTCGGATGCGTTTGTGGTGACAGTCCACCCTTTGCCTGCGGCACCTACTATAGTCAACGAAAAGCCTACTACCTTCTGTATGTTTGATAATACTGTGCTTACCGTCACATCGCCTGGCGATGTGTTTAATTGGAGCAACGGAGGACGGGGAAGAAGTATCACGGTGTTTTCGGCGGGGCAGGTAAGTGCTACCGTTTTCGAACCTCGGACAGGCTGCACCTCACCTGCTTCACAATCGGTACAAATTGTAGTCAATCCAATTCCCGATCGTCCTACTATCACTGCTACAGGCCCTACCGCTATTTGTGCCGATAAGACTGTTACTCTTACAGCTACTGATGCTAGTGCTTATCAGTGGTCAAATCAAGGCAATACCAAGAGTATATCTGTCAATGTACAGGGAAATTATACGGTAGTGGTACGCAATCAATTTGGCTGTGCTTCTGCCGCTTCTGAACCTATTTTTATCAAAGTAAATCCTTTGCCCAACGCGCCCACGGTGATAGCTGAGAGTCGAACTACTTTTTGTGACGGTGACCAAGTGGCATTGCGGGTGGATTCTCCTCTGCAAGTAATCTGGAATACAAGCGAAGAAGTATCGCGGATTATTGCCAAGCAGTCGGGCAATTATGCCGCTAGGCTTAGGGATGAAATTGGTTGTCAATCACCTTTTTCTAGCTCGGTAAGGGTAGATGTAAAGGCCTTACCAGCCACGCCTGTCATTGCCAAAGTAGGTGTGTATAGTCTCCAAGTAGATAATATCACTCCCACAGCTACTTATACATGGAAAGTAAACAACCAGAATATTGGAGATACACAGCCTTATCTCAAAACAGGGCAAGTGGGTAGCTATACGGTTTTTTCGTCGGTTCAGCATAGCTCTACCTTGACTTGTGTTTCCAAAATATCCACTGCTTATGCGTTTGAGATTGATGCCTCAAGTACTGGATTGGGTGTTTATCCTAATCCTTCCTTTGATGGTAAAGTGATTGTGGAGACGCTCGAAAATTTGAAAGATGCTACGGTGGTGGTATATGATGTGACTGGAAAAGTAGTAAGTACGGCAGAACTTCCTTCTCTTAATACACAAGTACAATTTGATTTTAGGAATTTAGCCATCGGAACCTACTATTTGCAGGTTTTGTCCAAAGAATTTAAGCAAACCAAAAAGATTGTTATTAGTAAACCATGAGATTATTTGCCCTGATAGGTTATCCTTTGACCCATTCGTTTTCTAAAAAATATTTTACCGAAAAATTTGAAAAAGAAGGTATTGCCGAGAGCAAATATGAGCTACTTGAATTGCCAGACTATCATAATTTTCCAGCACTTATTGCAGCTCATCCTACTTTAGTGGGCTTGAATGTGACGATTCCTCACAAACAAAATGTGATACCATTTTTGGACGAATTAGATGAGGCTTCGGCGGCGCGGATTGGAGCCGTAAACACTATCAAAATCTTGCTCGATGGCCGACTGAAAGGATTTAACACCGATTATTATGGTTTTAGGCTTTCTTTGGAACAATGGCTTGCAGGATTGCAGCTCCAAGCAGCATCTCTAAAGGCGTTGGTATTGGGCAATGGCGGCGCAGCCAAAGCTGTTTTGACCGCTTTGACAGATGTGGGGATTGAGTATCAAATTGTATCTCGCCAACCAGCAAGAACAACGCTAGGATATGACCAACTTACGCCCGAAATAATGGCGACTTATCGTCTCATTATCAATACTTCGCCTGTAGGGACTTATCCGAAAGTAGATGAGTGCCCTGCTATTCCGTATCAATATGTAGGGGAAAATCATCTTTTGTATGATTTGGTATATAACCCCGCTGAGACGCTTTTTTTGCAAAAAGGAAAACAAAACGGCGCACACACTCACAATGGTTTGCCCATGCTACATCTGCAAGCTGAAAAGGCTTGGGAAATTTGGAATGAATGAGATTTTTCGTTTTGTTAATAAACTTTCTCGCCAAAAATTGAGCGTAAAACCGTTTCTTTGAGAAGAATTTAACAAAACACTTCATGTTAGGTCGTCGCAAATTTTTACATCTTTCGATGGGCTTGTTGGCTTTTGGATGTCAACGGCCTGCCCAATCTTTCTCCAAACTCCGTTTTGCGGTGGCTTCAGATGGGCATTATGGCCAACCCAAAACAGATTATAAATCTTTTTATGAAGCAATAATATCGAATCTCCAAAAAGAACGCCTCGAACGAGGACTTGATTTTGTGGTTTTCAACGGAGATTTGTTTCATGATGATGTAAAATTTTTGCCAGAAGTCAAGCAAGCACTTGACCGGCTCGGATTTTCCTACTACGTGACCCGTGGCAATCACGACCACGTTACGCCTGAGCAGTGGGAAAATACGTGGGGATATGGCCTTAATCACTCAGTAGAAATCGGTAAAAATGCCATCATTTTGGCCGATACTTCTAACGAAAAAGGCGAATATCTATGCCCTAATATTGAGTGGATAGATAAGGAATTAGCGCGTTTTTCGAAGAAAGAAAAGGTATTTTTATTCATGCATATTCCCGCCAAGATGTGGTCAGAACATGGTACTACTTGCCCCCAACTCGAAACTACTATTGCCAAATATCCTAATTTAAGAGCGATGTTTCATGGACACGACCATGCCATCGACAGCGGAAAATCAACTTCCAAACCTGCTTTTTTTGATGGACATTTTGGTGGTAGTTGGGGGGTAGATTATCGTGGCTATCGGGTGGTAGAGGCCCAAAAAGACGGAAAATGCTACACCTATCAGTTTAACCCTGTGACTCAAAACAAAGTAAATGAGCAGGTATTTTAATAAATTCTCGAAACAATGCGTTAGAGTAGTATGTTATATATACGTTCGTCGTAATTTTGTGATGCGATAGAGTAACCCATTTTATATTATATTCATCTAGAACGCGCAATCCTGCTCTCACGGCATGAAGACCTTCCATATTCCCTCATTTTATCGAAGCCATATCATTGGTCCTATCAAAGAGTTACGTCGGAAAAACGATAAACTCAAACGCGATTTTTCGCCGACCGTACTTGATTTTGGACCTGTCAAGTTTCTGATTGCACGCCATTTTGGATTTTGCTATGGGGTCGAAAATGCCATTGAAATTGCTTACAAAGCCATTGCCGAAAATCCTGGCAAACGTATTTTTTTGTTGAGCGAAATGATCCACAATCCTGATGTAAATCGCGACTTACATGAAAAAGGAATTCGTTTTTTGATGGAAACTACGGGTCGGCAGATTATTCCTTGGGAAGAACTCAAACCCGACGATGTGGTGATTGTTCCTGCTTTTGGAACTACCATTGAGATTCAAAATCGCCTACAACTGCTTGGGATTGATGCTTATCAGTATGATACTACTTGCCCTTTTGTAGAAAAAGTGTGGAACAGAGCTGCGCAAATTGGGCAAAAAAACTATACGATTGTCGTACACGGCAAACCGTTACATGAAGAGACACGCGCGACTTTTTCGCATAGTAAAGAAAATGCCCCTACCGTAGTAGTAAAAAATATGAAGCAAGCGGAGCGCTTGGCGCGGTACATTGTAGGCGAAGGACAAAAAGAAGAGTTTTATGAAGAATTTAGCGGACAGTATTCGGTAGGTTTTGATCCGGAGCAAGATTTGCAGCGTGTTGGGGTAGTGAATCAAACCACAATGCTAGCTTCTGATACACAGGGAATAGCAGATTATCTAAAAGGGGTAATGATTAAACATTACCAATTGGCACCTCATGAAGTAGAAGACCGCTTTGCCAATACGCGTGATACACTTTGCTATGCTACCAACGATAACCAAGACGCTACGTATGCATTACTTCAACATAAAGCCGATTTTGTGCTGGTGGCGGGTGGTTACAACAGTTCCAATACCTCTCATATTGTAGAGCTTTGTGAACAAAAACTCCCTACGTATTTTATCGAATCAGCTATTAAAATACTAGACCGAAATATCATCAAACATTACAATCTGCATCGAAAAAAAGAAGAAGTCACCGAAAACTTTATCCCTCAGAAAGACCAAGTGACTATCATGCTTACGTGTGGGGCTTCTTGTCCTGATGCTATCATTGAAGGCGTTTTGACGCGGATGCTTTCTTTCTTTCCCGATGCCAAACCCATTGACGAGGTGGTGAATGCCTTATCCTAATTATGGCCGTCTGTAGATATGTTGCATGCAACGTATCTGTTTTTTACCATGTGGAATACGTTTCATGTGTGGGATATTGCATGCGTGGAGACGTTGCATACGTGGAGACGTTGCATGCAACGTCTCTACACCGAATATTCCGTCATTTTTGACAAGAAATCTTGATAGGTAATTTTGATGCCTTCTTCAAGACTGTATTTGTGCTTCCACCCCATTTCATGCAAACGCGATACATCCATGAGCTTGCGAGGAGTACCGTCGGGTTTATCGGTATTCCAGTGGATTTGTCCTTCATATCCTACGGTTTCTTTGATGAGCTCGGCTAGGCTTTTGATAGAAATGTCTTCACCTACTCCAATGTTGACAAACTGCTCGCCGTCGTAGTTTTTCATGAGATAAACACAAGCATCCGCCAAATCATCGGCATGGAGAAACTCGCGCAGAGGTGAGCCTGTACCCCAAAGTTCTACAAAAGGCTTTCCTTCGATTTTGGCCTCATGAAATTTCCGGATCATTGCCGGCAAAACGTGCGAATTATTGAGGTCATAGTTGTCGTTGGGGCCATAGAGATTGGTGGGCATTACCGATATAAAATGGCAGCCATATTGTTTACGATAAGACTCACACATTTTGATGCCCGTGATTTTGGCAATAGCGTAAGGCTCGTTGGTATATTCTAAAGGGCCAGTTAGTAGATAGTCTTCTTTAAGGGGTTGAGGTGCCATTTTGGGATAAATGCAAGAAGAACCCAAAAACATCAATTTTTTGGTGTCGGTGGCATATGCATTATGAATGACATTGTTTTGGATTTGGAGGTTATCGTACAAAAACTCCGCTCGATAGATATTGTTGGCCATGATACCGCCCACTTTAGCTGCCGCTAAAAATACATATTCAGGACGCTCCGCTTCAAAAAAATCAGTGACCGCTTGCTGATTTCGCAAATCTAGCTCACGTGAAGTACGAACGATGATATTTTCATACCCTTCCGACTGCAATCGGCGTACAAGTGCTGAGCCAACCATGCCCCGATGACCAGCTACGTATATTTTAGCATTTTTTTCCATAACGCAAATTTAACCCAAATGAGGCAGCTTTCCGAAGCAAAAACACATTTTAAACTTCAAACCACGTGCGAAATTGGGCTGCCTTATCTTTGCTAATAACAATCTCTTCTTTAACAGGGATGATAAGGGTGAGTTCAATTTTTCCCATATAATGAGTTCGATAGCTTTCAATGGCATCTTTTCGCACGATATATTGACGATTGGCTCTAATAAATTGTGCAGGATCAAGCATATCTTCTACTTCATCCAATGAAGCATAGTCTGTAATAAGTCGTTGATTATCAGTAGTAACTAGCCATATCACTTCTTCTCTTACAAAATAAGCGATGCGAGTGTCGGCGACGGCTACTACTGCACGCTGATGATGGGCCGTAAAGCGATGTTTGTATTGCCGAATATTACGGTTTTCTAAATCATGAAGTAAATTTCGTAATTGCTCCGAAAAAAGGTCAGTAGGAGAATTTTGTTGCCAACGACTAAGTTTTTCGAAAGCGCATTTAAGGTCGTTTTTATCAATAGGTTTTAGCAAATAATCAATGCTATTGAGCTTAAAGGCTCGTATGGCGTATTCGTCGTAGGCGGTGGTAAAAATGATAGGGCATGAAAGGTTTAATTCTTGGAAAATATCGAAGCTCACACCATCCGCAAGTTGAATATCAGATAAAATAAGGTCAGGCTCAGGGTGTTTCTTAAACCAAGAGAGGGTAGTTTCGATGCTTGCCAAAGGGCCTTGGATGATGGCTTGTGGAAGAAGCTGCTGTACAAGCTTCTCAAGATTTTTGGCTACAAGTGGCTCGTCTTCAAGAATTAAAATGGTCATAGTATGGCGGAATTATTGGCTAATAAGTGGTACATAAGCCACAAACTTGCCATTATATTCGATAGTCTTAAAAGGAGTATCAATCAAAAAACTGTATAGGGTTTTGAGATTTTGTAAACCTTGTCGGTTAGAAGTTTCGACCTGTTTTTTTGGTTGGAAATTGTTTTCGACTTTCAAAAAAGTATCATCTGAACAAATGTGAATATGGAGTGGTCGCTCTTGGCTTATGATATTATGTTTGAGCGCATTTTCAATCAAAATTTGCAGCGTTACGGGAGCTATTTTTTTGTCGAGGCTCTCCTCTGGAATGTGAAAGTCAATTGTTAGATGATTTTCAAAGCGAGTATGCAGCAAAAAAACGTAGTTTTTGATGAAGTCAAGTTCGGTATATAGCGGTACTAGACCTTTGTCTTTGTGCTGTAAAACATATCTAAATACTTTGGAAAGTTGCTGTAAAAACTGCCGAGCCAATTCAGGATTTTCTTGAATAAGGCTATCTAAAGAGGTAAGGCTATTGAACAAAAAATGGGGATTGAGCTGATTCTTTAAATTGTCAAATTGAACCTGTGCTTTTTCTTTTTCGAGGTGAATGGCACGTGTGGCATTTTCGCGCCATTTATGAAACAAATAATCTGAAAGATGTAACACATTGATAAGGACTACAACCAAAAATTGGGCAAAATAACCCGCCATTTTGGCTAAATCGGTGTATTGTTGTGCAATGATACCGCTCGTAGGGAAAATACTGATGGCCCAGTTGATACTTAATTGGGAAATGACCAGTACAAAAATAAAAGTAAGCAATACTTGAGGAATCATACGGGCAATAATTCCGCGCTCATACGGAAAAAAGGTATCAAACAATCGATGTATTTTGCTAAAAACCACCCATGAAAGCGTCATTACGGTTCCTGAAACCGAGGCAAAGAAAAGATTGGAGCGCCAAGGAATCCGGAAAACATACCACCGCATTACAAAAGAACATACAATAAGTACGATAATGACTATGGTAAAAATGCGAGCTTTTGAGCGCAATAACTTTTGCATGTGATTTTTTTGTCAAAACAATAAAGTTGGTCAATAAATGCCAATTTTTTAAATCTAAAACCGTCAAAAACAAAGAGGAAACGGAAATAAAACAACGGGACTATTATCTTTGTGGCAAATAGATTGACTTAAATTATCTTCAAAAAACGACAAAAAATGGCTCTCATTAAAGCTGTACATGGCATCGCCCCTCAATATGGTTCTCATTGTTGGTTTGCCGACAACGCTACGGTGGTCGGCGAAGTAATCATGGGGGATTATTGTACGGTATGGTTCAATGCCGTAGTGCGTGGCGATGTCAATACCATTCAGATGGGGGATTATGTAAATATCCAAGATGGGGCGGTGATTCACTGTACTTACCAAAAATCTAAAACCATCATCGGCAATCATGTCTCTATCGCCCACAATGCTATCGTGCACGGCTGTACTATTGAAGACAAAGTGCTTGTGGGTATGGGGGCCATCATCATGGATGGAGCGCATATCGGTACGGGTTCAATTATTGCAGCAGGGGCGGTGATCACGCAGGGAAAAGTGGTGCCTCCGGGTACGGTATGGGCGGGCAATCCAGCCAAATATTTGAAAGATGTAACCCCCGATTTGGGTGAAGTATTTATGCGTACTGCCAACAACTACGTTATGTATGCGGGCTGGTTTAGAGATGAAGAAACTATCTGAAAATCTTTTCAAGAGGTGCTTCAAATCCTTCAAAAATAACTGATTGGGCGGGAGATTGGTCATAAATGCCTCCCAACTGATACTGCCCCTCATGGAGATAATAGACTTGGATGGTTTTTTCGCTCGGAATTGCAATCCAATATTCACGAACGCCTGCCTTTTCGTACCAGTTAAATTTGTCGTTGAAATCTTTTTTGAACGTCGATCTCGACGTAATCTCGACTATCAAATCTGGTGGGCCAAGGCAGCCGTCTTCGTCTAGTTTGGTTTCATCACAAATCACACAAATATCCGGCTGGACAACCGTATAAATTTTTGCAGGATTTTTTTCATTTCCTATCGGCAATCGTACATCAAAAGGAGCTTCAAATATACTACAGGGGCTGTTTTCTAGGTATTTACGAATCAAATACGACAATTGTCCCGACACCCATTGGTGCGCAGTTTTAGGGGCGGGAGACATCAAGTATATTTTCCCTTTGATGAGTTCGACCTGCTCTTCAAATCTCCATTTGAGGTAATCAGCATAACTATAAGTACCGTTCAAATCTAAAGCATTGATGTTTGTAATCATATAGATGTGCTTTTTTACAAAAATACATTTTTTACAAAAAGAAATTGTACTTTTCAATTTTGAAATACCTTTAGATAATCCAAAAACGAATATTGAATTTATGGAATTGACGCCCCCCAAAGCCACGAAACATCCCCACACGTTTGACTTACATAATGACCTCCGAACCGACGATTATTATTGGCTACGTGAGCGCGAAGACCCCGAAGTGATAGATTACTTAAATGCCGAAAATGCTTATACAGAGGCTGTTTTAGCGCCTGTAAAAGAGTTTAGGGAAATACTATTTGAGGAAATGAAAGGCCGTATCAAAGAGCAAGACGAATCGGTACCTTTCAAAATCGGTAATTATTACTATTATTATCGGTATGAACAGGGGGGCGAGTATCCTATTTACTGTCGCAAGTTAGAGTCACTAAGTGCGACCGAAGAAGTGATGCTCAATCTCAACCAACTTGCCGAAGGCCATACTTACTACAATGCTACTTTTCCTGATGTATCTGACAATGAAGAAATTGCGGCTTTTGGCGAAGATACTGTAAGCCGTCGTATGTATACCTTAAAATTCAAAAACCTTAAGACGGGAGAAATCTACCCTGATGCCATCCCCGATACTGAAGGTGGCAACTACGCTTGGGCAGCCGACAATGAGACGGTTTTTTATATTCGGAAAGATGCTGAGACGCTATTGGGTTATCAAGTATGGAGACATCGTTTGGGGACTGAGATTAAAGACGATGTATTGGTCTATGAAGAGGCTGACGATCAGTTTTATCTGACACTATTTCGGATGAAATCCAAAAAATACATTGCTATCGTTTCTGACCAAAATGGCCTAACCACCGAATACAACCTGCTGAAAGCCGACGAACCAGAAGGGAAATTCGAACCCTTTTTACCTCGTCAACGAGGACACGAATACTTTGTAGAATACTTGGAGGGTGAGTTTTTTGTCAGAACTAATATCGACGGTGCTTCTAATTTTAAACTCATGACCGTAGCCGAAGCTTGGGCGGTTGATATAGCGAAATGGCAACCGCTCATTCCGCACCGAGCGCAAGTGTATTTGGAAGGGATTGAGGTATTTAAGCGGCATTTAGTATTGCAAGAGAGAGAAGCGGGCTTGCTTCACATTCGTATCATCGACCAAGTGACTCAAAAAGAGCATTATCTCAATTTTGGGGAGCCTGCTTATACAGCCTATGTAAGTACCAATCCTGATTTTGATACACATATCCTTAGGTATGGCTATACGTCGCTTACAACCCCCAATAGTACTTTTGACTATGACATGAATACAGGAGAGCGGCTATTGCTCAAGCAGCAAGAGGTATTGGGGGGCTTCAACAAAGATGATTACCAGACCGAACGCCTTTTTGCACCTGCGCGGGATGGTGTGTTGGTTCCTATCTCTATCGTTTATAAAAAAAGTTTCCAGAAAAATGGTACAGGCCCTTTGCTTCAGTATTCTTATGGCTCATACGGCTACTCTATGGACCCGAGTTTTAGCGCTGGACGATTGAGCTTGTTAAATCGTGGTTTTGCCTTTGCGATTTGTCACATCAGAGGAGGGCATGAGATGGGACGCGCTTGGTACGACAATGGTAAAATGCTCCATAAAAAGAACACTTTCAACGATTTTGTAGATTGTTCTTTATTTCTCATTCACGAAAAATGGACCTCGTCCGAAGGGCTTTTTGCGATGGGAGGCAGTGCGGGCGGGCTGCTTATGGGTGCGGTGGCCAATATGGCTCCTCAGTTGTACAAAGGAATCGTAGCGCAGGTGCCTTTTGTAGATGTAGTGACTACCATGCTCGATGATAGTATTCCGCTGACTACGGGCGAGTATGAAGAGTGGGGAAATCCCCATGAAAAGGTGTATTATGACTACATGAAATCCTACAGCCCTTACGATAATGTAATCCCTCAATCCTATCCAAATATGCTCATCACTACGGGATTGCATGATTCTCAAGTGCAGTATTGGGAACCGGCCAAATGGGTAGCAAAGCTACGTGAAGTCAAAACCGATGCCAATCAACTGTTGTTGCACTGCGATATGGAAGCAGGCCACGGAGGCGCATCAGGACGTTTTAAACGCCTAAAAGACGTCGCGCTTGAGTACGCTTTTATGCTGAATTTGCTAGGAATTAGAGAATGAAAAATAACCCCCTGAGCCAAGAGAAAATTCTAATTGTTTTTTTAAACTAACTGGCACATCAAGATGTAACTAGATGATGAAAAAGAAAGGGCGTATTTTGATTGGCTTGTGCTTTCAGAAGGTGTGATTTTTTGGGAATAGGATATGTAAGAATGAAATTGACAATCACCGGTGAACTTGATGGGCGGCTAAAGTTCTTTATGGTAATGGGCCTGATGTGTACATCGGCTCATTTTTTTTGGAGAAGGGAAAAGTTGAATTTCAGACTGGAGGTGACCATTACGAATATAAATTGTGGGTAAGATTCGAGCCTTTGGATTGTAAAAAAGGGCATTTAACTATCAAAACAAAAATAATGTAATTAACCACAATCCATAAATAAAAACATGCAGCAAAACGCTGTGTTTATAGGTGGTTTGTGGTTAAAATAAATACTACTTCATAACATTTAAAAGTATAATAGCTTGAGAAACTCAAAATGACTTAAAGATTACTATCTATAAATTCGCGTAATTGTTTCAGTGGAAGTGTGCCTACCTTGGTGGCAGTTGATATGCCTTTTTTGAAAATGATAAGGGTAGGAACATCTTTCACATTATAATTTGTGGGCATTTTTGTGTTCTGGTCAATATAGAATTTGGCTACTTTTAGTCTACCAGCATACTCAATCCCTATCAACTCTACTATGGGGTGTATTATCTCAAGGGGCCCAGCCCACACTGCCCAGAAAAATACCAGCACAGGTGTTTGACTGCGAAGTACGTCATTCTCAAAAGACGCATCTGTAACTTGAACAACTATATTTTTCATACTTATTTGCTTGAACATAACGCTTCGTCTTAGCTATGGTTGTGCGTATTTGTTTCTTAATCGGAGAGTGTTCAGATAAATCCCCTAAAGTAGAAGGGCACGAGCGGATGCTTGTGCCCAAACTACCATTATTTAGGGTAAAGTAGGCATTTCTTTATGTTAAAGATTGATAGAAGTTTGCTATTAATATGTTCAAATCTATAGAATAGCTTTTTGTGCGGGTAGTAATAGTCGGCTAAGTGTATTTTATAAGGAGTTTTAGTCATTATGATGAGGTCTTATAATAGGGAAATTACTCCAAATAAAATTGCTTAATAAAAACCCTGTTAGGAGGTGTTACAAAGATGAAACAAACAGGTATAATCGACATTTCTATTCGTCCCAAATTCATTTCGATTGGTTGCATACCACAATAAAACAGCTTTTAGGCAGTATATGAATTAACTAAAACCCTGTTTTGTGTATTGATAATCAGGTATTTTTGATTTCACTGGGCGGGAAGCCAAACTCTTCTTGAAAAGAGGTCGAGAAATGACTAGGATTTTTATAGCCTGTTTGCCAGGCTACTTCTGAGACACTAAAATTGCCTGATTCAAGTAATGTTTTGGCTTGGTTAAGGCGGTAAGAGCGAATAAAATCTGAGGGAGAGGTGTCCATGAGAGCCTTCATTTTGCGAAATAGCTGAGAACGACTCATGCCAATTTTGAGGCAAAGTTGGGTTAAGTCAAATGTTTCATCCGCAAAGTTTTCTGCCACGATATTTCGCACTTTTGTCACAAAAGCATCCTCTAGCGCAAAGTCTTCCACTTCGGAGGAGTGATTTGATTTGGGTGAAGGTTCTGCGACAATGGCTCTGGCAAGGTTGAGTTTTGAAAAATGGGTAATGAGCCGCCTCTGTTTTTCAATTAATACGTTCAGTTGTACCAGTAGCTCCTGCTTATCAAATGGCTTGATTAAGTAGGCGTCAGCACCGCGTTTTAACCCTGTTATTTTGGCGTCTATTCCTGCTTTGGCTGTCAACAAAATAATGGGAATGTGGCTGGTACGTTCATCGTTTTTCAAGGCGTCGCAAACTTGATAACCGTCTTTTTCGGGCATCATTACATCACTAATAATGATATCGGGTATGGTTTCAAGTGCCTTTTCAATACCGATTCTGCCATTGTAAGCTACATTTATCTGATATAAACCTTCTAGGCAGGATTTGAGATATACGACTACGTCGTGGTTGTCTTCGATGAGCAAAAGCTGCGGCAACGAAGACTGTGTGGGATTAAAATATACGTTGGACAATAAAGACGGAGTAGCAGTATTTAGGGTTTGCGGTAGTTCAAAATTGAAGGGTGTGGAGAAAGGGGCATGGTGGGTAATTGGAATAGTGACAGTGAACAAGCTGCCGGTACCAAGTTGACTTTTTACGATGATTTCGCCTCCCATCAACTTGACAAGTTCTTGGGCATGAGCTAGCCCAATGCCTGTGCCTTCCTTTTGGCGAGTAGAAGAACTATCAACTTGATAAAAACGGTCGAATATATACGGTAACTCATTAGCGTCTATACCAATGCCAGTGTCTTGGATTTCTATGCATAAATGACCTTCTTTTTTGGTCAGTCGTATCATAATATCACCTCCCGATGGAGTGAACTTAAATGCGTTAGAAAGCAAGTTGGTCAGTACTTGTTTTATTTGTTCAGAATCATAATCCATGACGCATGATTCTACGTTGGTAAAAAATCGGAGAGATAGATTCTGACTATTTGCATAAGATCTGAATGATTCGGTAATATAGCGCAGGTAAGGTACAATATCGCTCTGTTGCAGATTGAGTCGAAACGATTTGTTTTCAAGTTTAGACAAATCAAGTAATTGATTAATAAGCTGCAAGAGGTGTTTGCCATTGGATTGTATGAGTCGTGTGCCTTCCTCAAGATATTTTTTTGGTTGCTCTCGAATTTGCTCCGCCATACCTAAAATAACCGTGAGCGGGGTTCTGAACTCGTGGGTAAGATTGGTATAAAGTCGATTTTTGACTTGGTCTAGTTCTTTCAAACGACTGGTCTCTTCCTGTTTTCTTTGTAGTTCGTTTTGCAGTAGAAGGCGTTTTTTTAGAAATAAATAAACGGTGTAAGCAAGACTTAAAAATAATAAAATATAAATAGTAATGCGAATCAAGAGTTGGGTTTAACAGCCAACTATTTATTAACGAGATACTTATA